>OLIT01000001.1_pt1 | contig 409328 bp, 405 predicted proteins | sample 1601341 | NCBI WGS metagenome assembly OLIT01 (sample SAMEA2452121, study PRJEB22498) | human gut metagenome | biome: human feces; feature: human gut; material: feces | place: Australia | collected 2012
CCTTGTACATTAGCTATCCTTAAATCTTGCATAATTGACGACAAATTATATCCTTGTTATATAACTATTGTACAATTATTTATGCATTTTTTCAACCCATCATGCCCGTATCTTTAGCTTTCTTTACAATTTATAGCTGATAAATCTTACACTACGCCCAGTTTTTTACAAGCAGCAAGCGCGCAATTCTGCTGTGCCTCTTTCTTTGATTTTCCTGTTGCAGAGGCTATAACACTCCCCTGCCACTCAACTTCAACTTCAAATACCGGTTTATGTGCAGGCCCTCTAACTGCCAGAGTTCTATACACAGGCAGGGTTTTATCAATACCTTGAGTATACTGTTGGAGAATATCTTTTGCATTGTATTTCTCAAAATGCTTATCAACATCTTCTGCAAAGACTATTACATAATCTTTTATGAACTTCTCAATTTCAGTCTGTTTCCCGTTTAGATAGTATGCACCGAGTAAAGCCTCCAGAGCACAGGCAATATTTGACTCGCGTTTCCGTCCCCCCTGTTTTTCTTCAGAAGGCCCGAGCTTTAAAAGTTTATCAACTCCTATTTGTATTGCAATTTGAGCCAGAATAGCATCAGAAACCAGAATTGAACGAATTTTCGATAGTTCTCCTTCCGGAGCTTCCGGATATATTTCATACAACAGTTTTGAAGTGAACAACTTTAAAACTGAATCTCCAAAAAATTCCAGACGTTCATAATTTTCAAGCGAGTTTATATCATTTTCCTTAGTGAAAGAAGGATGAGTAAGAGCCTTTTCTACTAAATCATTCTTTTCACCAAAAATTTCTTCTAGCATGGAAAAATACCTTTAAATAAATCAATAAAATTATTTACCACGAAGAAATATAAGTAATAATGAACAACAGGAATTGTCAGAATATAGCTGTCTGTTCTATCAAGAAACCCGCCATGCCCCGGAAGAATATTGCTTGAATCTTTCACTCCAGCATCCCGCTTAATCATTGACTCGCACAAATCTCCAATCTGAGCGAAAGCGGCAATCAAAAATCCAAGTATTATGCAGTGATACCAAGGGATTTGTATTGCAAGTCCAAATGCGATACAAAATATAAGACACATAATAGTACCGCCGATAGAACCTTCTATTGTTTTATTCGGGCTTATAACCTTTGATAATTTATGTTTTCCGAATTTGCTGCCAGCATAGTAACAGAAAGAATCTGTTAAAATTACTGCAAAAAACAGCAGTAAAGCATATCCAGCACCTTCCGTTGTAACATTTTGTTTAATAAAACCCTGATAAACAGGATGGCTTCCCAAATCGCGCAGGAATAACAGGTGCAGCGGAAACCAGCCGCAATATACGAAACCTAATATCGTAGTTGCGACATTAGCAATATATGGCTGTTTACCTTTGAATAAAACCGACATAAATGCCATAATTGAACAGACAGAAAATGCAAGAGCTACAAGGTCAAATCTGTTAAAATAAGCTAGAGCTGCAAATATTAAGCTTGAAGCAATGATTATTCTTGAACTAGGTCTAAAACCTTTATGTTGTAATACTTTCACATATTCTTTTGAGGCAAGTATAACAATTGCCAGAACTAATGCTACTAAATACAAGCCGCCTGCCATGATAGCAAACAGAGCAGTGAAACCGAAAATAACTCCGGTTATTAACCTTGTTACGCTTTTGCTTAAATTCATTATACTGTCATAACCTCTTTTTCTTTTTCAACAACCAGACTATCAATTATCCCCACGTACTTATCTGTAACTTTTTGAATTTTATCCTGATTATCTTTAACTGCATCTTCCGGAAGATTTTCATCTTTTTCAATCTTCTTAAGACTGTCTACCATATCGCGTCTTACATTTCTGATAGCAATCTTTGCATCTTCACCGTACTTTTTAACTTCTTTTGCAGTTTCTTTTCTTCTTTCTTCTGTAAGAGGCGGGAAGTTTAATCTTACGCAGGTTCCGTCATTATTCGGAGCAACGCCTAATTCTGCTTTAATAATAGCTTTTTCTAATTCTTTCATAATACTTTTATCAAAAGGAGTAATAACAAGTGTTACACCTTCGCTTACACTTACCTGAGCCATTTGTCTGATTGGAGTTGGAGCTCCGTAATAATCTACAGCTACTCTGTCAAGGATAGCAGGGTTAGCACGGCCTGTACGAACAGATGCAAATTCTCTCTTCATCTGTGCAACAGCTTTTTCCATTTTTTCCTCTCCGAATAAATACATTTCTTCAAGAGCTTCTGACATAATTTTCTCCTTTTATAAAATATTAACTTACGTACGTACCTACGGCTTCGCCGTCCATAATTTTTTCAAGACTGCCTTTTGCTTTAAAATCAAAAACAATAATAGGAATTTTGTTCTGTTTACACAATGCACAGGCAGCTGTATCCATAACTTTTAATTCATTTTTGATAATATCATCATAAGACATTTTTTCGATTTTCTTTGCCTCCGGATTAACCTTCGGATCATCAGTATAAACTCCATCAACCCCGTTTTTCGCCATAAGCATAACTTCCGCGTCGATTTCAGAAGCTCTTAGCGCTGATGCAGTGTCGGTTGTAAAGAACGGATTTCCCGTACCGGCTGCAAAAATTACAACTCTGCCTTTTTCAAGATGTCTTATCGCTCTGTGACGAACGTATGGCTCTGCAATCTGATTCATGGCAATTGCTGTTTGAACTCTGCATTCTACATTTATTTTTTTGAGGGCACATTGCAAAGCAACCGCGTTCATAACTGTAGCGAGCATTCCGACATAATCTCCGGAGGCTTGATCCATACCGAGTTTTGCACTATTTTTCATCCCGCGAAAAATATTACCGCCGCCAACTACAACAGCAACTTCTACACCTTTGTCATATATTGACTTGATTTCATTTGCAATCATTTCAACGGGTTCATAATCTATTCCAAACTGCTGATTTCCAAGCAAGGCTTCCCCGCTGATTTTTAATAGAACACGTTTATATTTTGTAACCATTAGATACCTCTCATTATACTAATAGTATAAAAAAAAAGCTTATTTGTAAATCCTCAATTTATAGACTTATATAGAAATACTGTTATAATTTATTATATGGATGGATTTAGCGTTGGAAAAATTCTCGCAGGCCTTAGAAACCCCGAGATATATTTAAAAAAGCTCAAACAGGATGGCATAAATACCGGAAGCGGTTTTAACACATCACTTTCACAGCCGCAGCCGAACCTTCCTCAGAATATTCAATCCACTGCAGCACTTATGCAGCAGCTGCAGATGAACCAGATTGCAAGTATGGATAGAGCTATTTTTATAAGAAACCTTCTTGGACTGCCGCAAACTCTCGGAACTCTTTTGATGGCTTTACAGAATAAAAACATCCCGTTGAGCAACACATCGCTTATATTAAACGACCTAAATGAAGAATTATTAAAAAACCAGAAGATGCTCTCACAGATATTTGATGAAACTTCTGAAATACCGCTTAATGTAACACAAAACATTGCCGGACAAACAGCAGCCGCGCAAAAAGATGCTGTTATGCTATTTTTCAGCGGAATGATTCAGATGCCTGCAATATCAGAAATAATCTTGAAAAACAGCAAACAAGCAGTTGCAAATCTAATTCTGGCAATGGCTTCCGCCTCAAAAAACAATATGACTAATGACCAGATTAGAGATACACTGAGTATACTAAACTCCTGTATTGCAATGGCAGAGTCAAACAATCCGTCACAAACATTAAAAAGCCTTATGCTTCTTTACCTTCCGTGGCTTCCGCTCAATGAAGGCGTAGGATTTGACCTTGAAGTAACGCCGCCGGAAGGTGAAAATGAATCAAACGACTCTAAGCTTACAGTGCTTATACAAACCAGAAATTTCGGCAACGTTAAAGGTGTATTCACTCTTACAACATCAAACTCTGTGGATATTTATATTTTATGCACAGAAGATTTTCCAAAGAAAACTCTGCAAAAAAGCCTTATGGAAGAAAGTTCCTCTCATGCAATGAATACAACAATTGATATTGAGGCAGTTGAACCTAAGAAAAAAGAAACTTTTGAAGAACCGGAAGCGAAGGTTAATCTATCTGCAACAAATGAGATGAACCCTTATTTGCTGCTTATGGCTCACGCTTTCATAAGAAACACTATTTTCATTGATTCAAATGCTATAGTAGAAGAACCTAACTCTTAACCGGAATTCTTTTGGAAACTTGATTTGCAACAATCAAAGCTTTTTCTGCAAAAATCAAAGGCAGGCTGTTGATATCCCCCTGAATAGAAATTGTTGCTCTGTTATAGGTTAATTTCTCACTAGTTCCGGCAACTATTAGCCCTTCGATTGTTTTAATAAACCTGTCATATATGTATTCAACTGAAAGAGATTTCACAATTGTTTCATTCATAACAGGAACTATAGCCCAATTAATTCTTCCGCCTCTGACCAGATACTCGTTAATCTTTTCCGGCATAATATTAAGGTTGTTAGGATTATTATAAGCATCAAAGGATATCAAATCTACGCCTGAATCTATAGGAATCTTCCAGTCACATTTTTCAAAACATTGTATCCCGACAAGCCCTTCATATTCGTGAATTTTAGATATTACTTTTGAAAACATATTTATAATTACATCACGTGTAACATCTTCATTTTCACGCTTAATGTCACCTATTTTATATAGAAGCGGTTCTTCAAGAATAATAAGCGGTTTTGTTTCCGGTGAAAGTTTTTTAATCTTGTGAATTATCCACAATGCCTTTACACAAATAGATTGTATAACAACTTTTCTGTAATACTTATCAGCAAGAAGCTGTGTGCCTTCACTATTCATAAGGCGCTGCGACAGTGTAAACGGACCAATTAAATTAATCACTGTTTCAGCAGGTTTGATACGTTCAATTATTTGATAGTATTTCGGAAGAAAAAAAGTTTCAAACTTGAATTGTTCAAGATTTTCTTCTGTAGGACTATTGAACGCTGCATCCAGTGCTACAAGTTTTGACTTAAGGTTTGGAGCATCATTGTCAAATATTACCTTCTTTTCTTGTATAAATACTCCCGGAGTATTCATAAGTGTGCGTCTTAAAAGATTTTCATCCGGAGATGCATCAGGAAGGTTTGCCAGAAACGGGATATTTTCAAAAAGCTTTACCATCATTTTGGTCGCAGCTTTATCTGTTGTATATGGGAGATTGCCTACCGGAAGGCATCTAAAACTTTTCTTCATTGCAGCTCTTTCTTATATTAAAAAAACGTGCCGAAAGTTTTGCCGGCACGTTTTGTAAAACTTTGTTTACTATGCTTCAGCTTCTTCTGTTTCTTCTACTGATTCTTTTACAACTTCAGATGCTGTAACAACAACTTTTAATTCAGTTTTAACTTTTGAAGTCAGCTTGATTAACATTGTGAATTCACCGACTTTGTTAATTGGTGCATTTAATGAAACTGTTTTTCTGTCAATTTCAATATTTGCTCTTTCTTTTAATTCTTCACACAATTTCTTTGTAGTAATTGTACCGAATAATTTTCCGCTTTCACCTGCTTTTGCAGATAATTCAATTGAACCGATTTTTTCAATTTGTTCAGCTTTTGCAAGAGCTTCCTGGTGTAATTTTTCCTGTTTAGCTCTTAATCTGGCGATATTCTGTTCTCTGTTTTTAAGAGCGCCTTCTGTAGCGATTTCTGCATAATTTTTAGGGATAAGATAGTTTCTTGCATAACCGTCTTTAACGTTTACCAAATCACCAGCTTCGCCAATATTCTGCACTTCTTTTTTCAATATTACTTGCATTTCTTTTTCTCCTTTAACTATTATTGGGCTAGTATAGTTTTTATCATAAACAAAAAAACATGAATTGTCGAGCCCCCATGCCTTTTGGGCTTAAAATAAGTTTACTTTTTGATATTATTTATTGCAGTTATAACCATTTCTGCGGCTTCTTCCGGCTTCATTGCTGTTTTTTCGTCTGATGCGCGGGTTTTAAACTCAACGTTTCCTTCCGCAATTGATTTACCGACAATAATCTGATAAGGGAATCCTATTAAATCGGCATCTTTAAATTTAACCCCTGCGCGTTCATCTCTGTCATCAATTACAACTTCAGCACCGTGTTTTTTCAATGTTTCATATATATCATTAGCGACCTTCATCTGCTGTTCATCTTTTGTGCTTACTGGAATTACAATCGCGTGATAAGGCGCAATTGCAAGAGGCCATTTAATACCATGGTCATCGTAATGAGCTTCTACAGCAGCAGCTGCTGTTCTTGAAATACCAATACCGTAACATCCCATAATATAAGGCTGTGTTTTGCCGTTCTGGTCTAAATAAACTGCGTTCATCGGTTTTGAATACTTAGTACCGAGCTGGAAGATGTTTCCAACCTCAATACCTCTTGTAACCTTAAGCGGCTTTCCGCACTCAGGACAAAATTCGCCGGCTTCAACAAGACGGATATCTGTAATAATTTCAGGAAGTTCAACATCCCCTCCCCAGTTATAACCTACACCGTGCTTATCTTTTTGGTTAATTCCGATTACAAAGTTTTTCATATTTTTAACTGTTTCATCAGCAACAACAGTAACTTCATATTCGCCGTATTTTTTCAGACCTTGAGGCCCGATAAAGCCTTTTTCTGCTTCAAAGCCATTTTCACCCATCATCTCTTCGATTTCACCTGCGGTTGCAATTCTTATATCAGAGCCGCCTACAGCGTTCATAAGTTTTGTTTCTTCTACCTGTTTATCTGCTCTTATAAGGGCTAATACAGGTTTTTTATCAACAATATATAATAGAGCCTTTACAATTAAAGATGAAGGTATATTTAAAAATTCACTAAGTTCTTCAATAGAGTGTGTATTCGGAGTGTCAATGATTTCCGCTTTTTCCCATTTACCAGCCACATCAGCATCAGGAAGAGCGGATACTGCATGGTTTGAGTTTGCAGAATAATCACATCCGTCACAATAGAATACATCGTTTTCGCCTGCATCAGTATCAGTAATAACCATAAACTCATGGCTTACGCTTCCGCCGATTGCGCCGGAATCTGATTGCACCATTTTTGTGTTAAGCCCGCATCTTTGGAAAATACGAGTATAAGCTTTTGCCATATTTTCATATTCTTTTTCAAGGCCTTCCTGTGACATATCAAAGCTATACGCGTCTTTCATAATAAACTCACGGCCTCTTAACAAACCAAAACGAGGACGAACTTCATCGCGGAATTTTGATTGAATTTGATATAAATTAACAGGCAATTGTTTGTATGATTTGAGTCCGTCACGCGCAATAGCAGTAATAATTTCTTCATGCGTAGGGCCAAGACACATTTCTCTATTGTGTCTATCTCTCAAACGCATAAGCTCTTTACCGTATACATCCCATCTTCCGGATTCTTCCCAGAGTTCTTTAGGCTGAACAAACGGCATAAGAAGTTCCTGCGCTCCCGCATTATCCATCTCTTCTCGAACTATATTTTCAATCTTTTTCAAAACTCTCCACATCAGAGGTAAATAATTATAAACTCCGGAGGTTAGTTTTCTTATATATCCTGCTCTTACAAGCAGTTTATGAGAAATTACTTCTGCATCAGACGGATATTCTCGTAATGTTTGTACAAACAATTTTGACATTTTCATGGTTTTTAAGTCCTCATTATTTATTATGTTTATATTCTAACATGAAAAATTTTTTAAACTCTCTTATCAGGTTATTGCACAAAAAAAATTAGTGTGCTAAAATTTTGGTATTGAAAAATATACATTAATAAAAGGGGTGACTATGTTAGTTTCTGCAATTTCTCAAAATCGTAACAACGGTTATAATATGAGTAGCAATATGCCTTTTTATAACAGCCGCAGCAACGAAACAATAGGTGATACTGCATTTAATTCTTTGACCCCTTATGTAAGTAAGAAAGTTGTTTCTTCTGAAAAATTACCTCAAATTTTTGATAATATTAATGAATGGCAAAATTTCTGCCACAAACAAATTTTAGGCGGAAAGCTTAACGTTATAGCATAGATTTTATGAAAAGAGGATTGATTTTAGGTTTTTTTGACGGCGTGCATACAGCACATCAGGCTGTTATAAAATCTGCACTGGATTATGCCGGAGAAGCCATGCTTATTACATTTAAAGACTCACCGGCTAAGTATTTTAATCAAGAAGCAGAATATATTTACACGCGAAAGCAATCTCTTAAAAAAATTATGTCACTTGGTGTAAGTGGGGTTGTAGAACTCAATTTTGCTGAAATCGCAAACATGCCTGCTGATGAGTATCTTAAATTCATAGTTCAAAAATATAATCCAATATCAATTTCCACCGGCTACAACCATACTTTCGGGAAAAACAGGAGCGGAAATCCTGATTTTCTGGCAGAGAATGCAGATAAATTCGGATACAAATATATATGCGTACCTCCTCAGATGTTTAATGACCAAATTATAAGTTCTACGCTTATAAGGAAATTACTGAAGGAGGGAAATATATTACTAGCTAATAGACTTCTTGGAACAAATTTTATGCTTGAGGGAACAGTAATCAGAGGGGCACAGCTTGGAAGGACGATTGGTTTTCCGACAGCCAATATAAAATACACGCCGGAGATAGTACAAATTCCTTTTGGTGTATATTCAGCCAGAGTTAATAACCGTCCGGCTGTACTTAACTGGGGTATGAAACCTACTGTTCATAATACAAAAGAACCTATAGTTGAAGTCCACATAATTAATTTTGACGGAGATTTGTACGGTAAAAATATTGAAATCGAGATTACATCAAAAATACGTGACGAAAAGAAATTCAGGGGGCTGGAAGAGTTAAGAACACAGATTGAAAAGGATGTTAAAGAATGCTTAAAGTTGTAATTGTAGGCTATGGCGAAATGTTCACTAATCTAATCGCAGGGACTCTTGATTCCGGCTGTGAAATCGCAGGAGTCTTGAGAAAAGATACTGTTAAATATCATCCATTATGGCGTAAAATCAAGGATATTATAAATCCTTCCGTTGAATACAATTATATTAAAAGCTATTCAATTCCTGAAATTAAAGCTAGAGGAGTTAATACAAAAGAATTTAAGCAAGCACTTCTTAAACTTAATCCTGATATTATTCTAGTAGGATCCTGGGGGGAAAAAATAAGTAAAGAAATTTATGATTTTCCAAAAATTGCAGCAATCAATGCCCATCCCTCACTTCTGCCTAAATACCGCGGTCCAAATCCTTATTTCTGGACAATAAGAAATCAGGAGCAAATAAGCGGGGTAACATTCCATCTAATAGACAAAGGACTGGACACCGGTGCCATTTTAGCACAGGAAGAAATAAAAATTTACCCGTCTGATACAGGCAAATCACTAAAAGAACGGACAGTTCTTGTTGCAAGAGGAGTTGTATGCGAACTTCTAAAAGCGCTTAGAGAAGATATCATTATCCCTCTGACACAGAGAGAAGACAAGGCAAGCTACTATTCACATCCTGAGGATTTAGAACTCGATTTTACCAGAACCGCAGAAGAAAATGATGCGCTTATAAGAGCAATTTACCCGTGGAGTGAAGCGTATTTCTACCATAAAGATATCTGTCTTGCGGTTTCCTCACACCAGACAGAAATTTCTGAAAACAAAACAGAATTTACTGGGGCAGGTACAATTATAGAAACAGATTACAAAAACAGGACAATAAGCGTACTGTGTTCTGATAATAAAATTTTAAAAATTCAAATACACTTATACAAGAAATATGACCGGCCGTTTACAAAATTCTATATCAAAAGAGAACTATCAGAAGGCACAATATTGAATTTCCTGTAAAAAGAGTTATAATAAGTATATACAATTTGAGGATATGGATGTCTGAAATAGGTTATTACAATTATTACAATAATACGAGCAGGTACACCCCCGATGCCGTTATTGACCGCTACCAGCAGATGGTTGACCGGTATAATTCAGATGAACTGCATTCAAACAATGAAAATCCTTATAGCGACGAAAATCTTGCATTACGCAAGCTTGATGAACAGCTTGCTCCTATGGCAGAAAACGTTCGTTCAAAATGCAAGACTATAGATGAAGTACGCCATTATTTAGGTTTAAAGTATTTTGGCCAGGAAGAGTTTGCATTCACAAAAAAATGGAAAGAGCCTGAAAAATATGCAATGTACGAAAATGACCTTAATGCGATTTGCTATGGTACTGTAGGCGGTGCAAACAGGCAAGACCCGAGGCTTAATTTTACAAACAAAGACTGGGATACATACGAAGCAGAACAAAAGGCTTCCAAGCAAAAAATTATAAGCAACCAGATGAATAACCTTTTGGAGAACAACGGAATAACAGTAAATGACCAGCTTTTGATTTCATTTAATCCATATTCTTATACAGCTTCTATTGAAGGTTCTTCTGACTTGAACATGCTGTCTAAAATTACAGAGCTTTTGAATTCCGGCAGTAATTCCCGTGAGCTTATGTATTATACAATGCAAACCTCTGGAAATATTGATGCAGACGCGCTTACAAAATTCAGAGCTTATCAGAACATAAAACAATATACCGGCTATGATCTTTCTAAACTGGATTTGAAAAACGGTGAATTTTATACTCCAGAAGGACAAAAAATTACAGACATATTAAAAGATAAACTTGATAAAAATAATTCAATTGCAGTAGAATTTAAAGGAGCAGCTTACCAATACACAAAAGATCTCCTTGATAAGATAGCAGAGCATGGCTGGAATGGGACTCCTGATTTGGAGCTAAAAATTGGTTTTTCCATAAAAGACGGCTTTTTTAACCTCAACAGTTTCTGGGAAGCTTAAAGCTTATCCCATTCGCCGTTTTCTACAAGTTTTCTTATCTCAGCCTTAACATCCGGATCGTCTGTCTTTGCCTGAAGCTCTTTTATAAGCTTTTCTTTTTCCTCATCTGAGAGATTTCTCGCTGTAAATTTTTTAATCTCAGACACAGGCATACTTTTCTTTTTATTTTTTACTGCCAGCAGCCCAAGAGAGGCAACCCCGAGAGCTGTTAGCGAAACTGCAAGAGCCTTTGAAGAAACCATCGGCTTTTCCTCCGGCTTTCTTTCTTCATCCTTAACTTTTGACGGAATATAAGTTTCTGTTTTGACAGGAGTAATATGAATAGACATAACAAACCTTTCCATATATATAAAAACAAAAACTAAATAAGAATTGCCATTATTTTATTATAATTTCACCGACAATCTTACCCGCTAAAGTCCTAATTTTATTGTCGTAATTAATCTCTCCCCAGCCCAGCCTGTTAATTGTATGCAAAACAGCAAATCTTCTAGCTTCCATTGAACAGTCATTAATTTTCACAACAAAAGCATCTTTTTTCTGAACATTAACAACAATACACAAACCACCTGCACCTACTTTTGCAAGAATACCATGTGTATTCTGAATAATTTCAGTGTCAAGACGATTTTCTCCGCCAAAAATATAAGGATGATTTAATATTGAATTGACAATCCTATCATACTTGAGAAGGTTTATATATCCGACAAGCATGTTATAAAGCGGCATGCTCAAAATAGGCACCCCGCAGCCATCAGTTGTTGACGGATACCTATCTTTGACCTCACACAGCATATTAATCTTTTCCCTAACAGCTCTTTGAAGCGGATGTTCCGGCTCATAATATGTTTCCATATCCCAGCCTTTAAGTTTGCAAACAACAAGAAAACCAATATGTTTGCCCGAACAATTATTATGAATTTCTGAAAACTCTTCACCCCTAAGCAGCATTTTATCCTGCATGCTTCTGGAAAGCGGAGCATGCCTGCCGCACTTAAGAAGTTTTGCATCAATATCATATTTTTTCAAAATCCGGCGTGCGATTTCAACATGACACTCTTCACCGGAATGAGATCCGCAGCAAAGTGCAATTTCATCCTCAGTTAAATCTGCACCGTAATCCATCAATAAAGATGCTTGTAAAGGCTTTGCACAGGAACGAAGATAATAAGGTTCAGAACGAGAATTTCCTTCTTTATAATGCAAAACAATACCGTCATGAAATTCCTCAACAAGCCCATCCCTTACATACTCAATACGCATTGGTTAAAACTCTTGTAGCTTAGGCTCTTCTTCCGGAGTCTTATGTTCCTTAATGAATGTTAAAATAGCATCCATCTTCTGCCTCAAGATTTCGTTCTCTTCTTTTAGACGTGTATTCTCAACTCTTATATCAAATTTTTCTTTTTCCATTGCTAGAGTTGGAATATCATCAGGGTTAAGCGAGAATCTCTTTCCAGCCTCTTCCTTCATAAACATAATACTCTTAACATCTCTATCTGCAATAAAGCCCATTTGAACCATCAACTCTGCAATAAAAACATGCTTTCCGGCTTCGTTCATTTCCTGCTGTTTGTTTAAAACTTCATCAAGCTGTTCAATAGTCATTTTACCCGCACGGATAAAATATTCACCGGTTCTGTATTTTCCGGCAAGAAATCCAGCCGTGGCACTTACCGAATTCGTTACTTTATTTGAAAAGAACCCTGAAGTTTTGCAAAACATAAACGCTTTTGCAATTTCTTCAATCGTAAAATTATTTTCAATCGCAATTTCAACAAGCGACATGCCTTTTGAGCAGCAATTCATAAAAGAATAAATCATGTCATCGTATTTTGATTCTTTAGTCAAAAGTTCATTCTGCCCCTGTTCAGATAACGCCGGACGATAAATGTGAAACAGTTCTCCCTCTTGCACATCAAGGAACTCGTTACTCAAATAGGTCGTTAAATCATTAGATAAATTCAAGAAAATTGTCTGCTTAATCCATAACGGAAAAGCTAACATTTTTTCCATAAAATCTATAAATAAACTTTTGCTCATGAAATATACCCTTCTTTTATATGATGAACATAAAAGCATTATATCATAACATGCTATTATATAGAACATGTAAAGGAAGCTTCACATATGGGCATGGATGGTTTATCATTTTCGAATACCGGTGCGGTAAAAGAATCTACTTCCGCAGAGTATGCCAGCAAAACAGAACAGGCAATTCACTCTGATGCAGTGCAGGACTCGCAGCAGGTGCAAAACTTGAGTGTAAACCAGAGGATTAGACGCAAAGACGATGATGAAGAAAGTTCTGATAAAAAACAACAATCTGAAAAAGAAGAGGAAGAGTTTCAAGACGGACTCGTAGAAAAAAATCCGGAAGATCTACTGGAAGAAGAGGCCGAGGTTGATATTGAAGATATTGAAAATCCCAACAAAGATTTTTATGTTAAATTAAATGTAAAAGATGATATAATAGAATTATATGACAGTGCGACAAATAGGTTAATAGAAACAATATCCGGAAATGAACTTGGGGAATTAGTACAAAAGCTGAACATGGCATCCGGAATATTTGTAAACAAGAAGGTGTAAATGCCGCCAGGAAATCCTTACAACAAGTACATAAAACAATACCAGGCAAGCAACATAAATACCGCAACGCCGGAAAAACTTATGATATTGCTTTTTGACGGAGCTTTACAGTTTTTGCAGAAAGCAAAAACAGCTATTGCTGAAAATAATCTGCAAGAACGTGCTCAAAATATCGAAGGTGCAAGAAAAATTATAAGAGAACTTATGCGAACCATAGACCTCGAAAATGGCAATAAAGTTTCAAAGCAGCTTTTCAAGCTGTACAACAAAATGGCTATGAACCTTATAAAAGCAAATGTTCAGCGCAATTCAGCAAAAATTGATGAAGTAATTGAAGATTTAACCAACATAAGATGGGGCTTCCAGAAAGCAATAGAAATCCAGAATGGAATAATAACCCTTGAAGAAGTTATGAAAGAAATGCCGCAGCAGGGAATTCAGCATCCGGCATTAAGAGAGGATGATAATAATGCAGGATGAAAAACAATTTGAACAACTGATTATGCAATATACACAGCTTAAAAACGGCTCAGAAGATATTTCAAGAATGATTGATAATGAAGATTTCGATAATGCAATAACGATGATAAAAAATCGTGAACATTTATTTTTGAGCTGCAAATGCATTCGTAAATATCTTGACTTAACACCTGTTCAGCAGAAAGAACTCGACACTCTTCTCGATGAAATAAGAGATTTGGAACTTAAAAATATAAAAAAACTAGAGGCCGGCAAAGATAAAATTCAAATGGAACTAAAAAAAAGCCAACAGTCACAAAAATTTCAAAAAGCATATGATTTTGATGCAAATTACAGCGGTAACATAATAAATATACAGGAGTAATCCCCCTCAAAACATCTTATTTAGGCGTTTACAGTACTTTTCAACAAAGTGCTTGCTTTTTTCTGCGTTTATGCTATTAGGCTGCAACCCAGAAATTGAGAGTATTTTCAAGAAAAAAATGCTTGCATTCTGTTTTGGAGTTTGTATAATAGAATTTGTAATTAGAAGAAAGGAGTTTTATAATGAACAAAGAAGAATTAGTACAAGAAATTTCTAAAAAATCAAAAGTTACTCAAAAAGAAGCTAACGAAGTATTATCAGCTTTAATTGAAACTGTTCAAAAGACTGTTTCTAAAGGTAAAAAAGTTACTTTAGTTGGTTTTGGTACTTTCGAACCACGCAAGAGAGCTGCTAGAAACGGCAGAAACCCTCAAACTGGTAAAGAAATTAAAATCCCTGCTAAAACAGTTCCTGTTTTCTCAGCTGGTAAAAAATTCAAAGAAGTTGTTAACGGTAAGTAATTAACATTTCTTTAAAAGATTTAAGCGGGACGGCTAAAATTTAGCCGTCCCGCTTAATATATCTTCACACTCTATTGAATGTTTTTATATTATTGGGTATATATTTATAATAACCCGATAAAGGAAATGTTATGTCAGATACCAACCAACCCAGACAAATAACTGTTTCTGAGATGTCACCGCATGTTCACAGTTTTGGTCCGGGCGAAAATAAAGTCACAAAAATCTCAGCATGGCTTATTAAATGGATAGAAAAATCTTTAGAATCTGGAAGTATAAAACCTTTCGACTTTTTGCCGTCAAAGGGGGATTTAGCATTCCATATCGGGGTTAGCAAAGGAACGATACAAAATGTTTTCAGATATGTTGAAGACTGCGGCATGGTTGAGTCGAAACAGAGAATTGGAACTTATATAAAGCCAAAATACAAAAGCATTAAATCGGAAAAACTTACGTCCAAAAGAGAACTTGCATGTGAAGCAATAAAAAAATTTATGATAGAAAATAACTACCATACTGGAGATTGCCTTGTTTCAACCCGAAAACTCAGCCGGATTACAGGGATTTCCAATACAACAATCCGAATGGCAATAGGAAGTCTGGTTTCACAAAATATCTTAAAAAAGGTGAACAATGTCTTTATTGCAGGAAGAATGGATTTTTCTATTGAAGATGTTAAGGTTCAGACACTTGTTGAAAAAACAGCAGAAAACCTAAAAGCACACATATTAATGAATTATAACTCAGGCGACAGGCTCCCTGCAAACTTTGAACTTGCAAAAATATTTAATGTAAGCGTTAAGACTATACATGATTCAATAAAATTGCTTGCAAAACAAGGAATTTTGTATACAAGACGCGGCCAATACGGAACTGTAGTAACAAATAACAGCAATGAAAATTCTCTTTATCATTACGAAAAAATAGAATTAAAAATCAGACATTACATTGCGGAAAATTGTAATATAGGCTCGCGTCTTCCTTCCATTCTAACTTTTGCCGAGCAATATGAAGTCAGTGCCAAAACAGTAAAAAAAGCTCTTGATAATCTTTCAGAAGAAGGTTATATAACTTTTACCAGAGGCCGCTACGGGGGGACATTTGTTACAGATATCCCTCAGGGAGTAAATGAGGCGTACAAATGGCTTGCATTGAGTCCTGAATACGCGACAAATATTGAAAAACTTGAAAATTGATTTTAGCATGATATTATAAATAATATAAAATTAAAGAAAAGGAGAAAATAACCATAGCTAACGAAGACAGAAACCCGAATAAGGGTAAGGACAAGCCTCTAATAAACGAAAGGATTAGAGCAAAAGAAGTAAGATTAATAGATGAAAATGGAAACAACCACGGAATAGTCCCAACATCACAAGCATTAAGAATGGCCGAAGAAGTTGATTTAGATTTAGTTGTAATAAGTCCTAATCAGGCACCGCCGGTTGCAAAGATTTTAAATTATGGCAAGTACAAATACGAGCTGGAAAAGAAGGCCAAAGAAGCCAAGAAAAAACAGCACGTTGTTGATATAAAAGAAGTAAAAGTACGTTACAAAATAGATACTCATGATTACGAAGTCAGATTAAAAAACATAAAAAAATTTATTGCTCAGGGTAATAAGGTAAAAATCGTTGTAATGCTTCGCGGTCGTGAGATGCAGCATTCATCACTGGCAATAGAACTTGCAAACAGATTCATTACAGATTTAGCAAATGAACCTGTAACAGTTGAAAAGAAACCTATGGTAGAAGGCAGAAACGTAACAGCGTGGCTTGCCCCGCAATAAATAAAAAGACTTGATTAAAAATTTTTAGCAAGTAGAATAGATACATAGCCTTGGCTATAACAATAATAAATAAAAAATATGCCGCAATAGCTCAGTTGGTAGAGCAAGGGACTGAAAATCCCTGTGTCCTTGGTTCAATTCCGAGTTGCGGCATATTTTTTATATAAATTTTTTAGTGATCTGATTATTTGGAGCAATGCTTATGTTCGTGACGGTGGCCATGACAATGATGGTGCTCGCCTCCGCAAGAGTTTTCGCCTGTAGATAAAGTATCATTGAAATATTGGTTAATAACTTCTTCTACTTCTAATTCAGGACACCCGACAACAACTTTTACTCCATTTTGAGCGAATATTTGTAATGGTTTGCCCCCCATACCGCCTGCCAAAACAAGATTTGCTCCTTGAGAAGATATCCAGCTTGCACTCTGGCAAGAAATGCCATCTTCTGGAACTTTCTTTTCAATGCTTATAATTTCTTTAGTTTCTGGATTAACTTCTGCAAACGTAAAGTACTCACAATGTCCGAAATGTCCGCATAATTTTTCTTCTTTTGATGGAATTACAATTTTCATAATTTTATCTCCTTTTAATTTTTCTACATTTGATTGTAAAATGATTGCACTTTCTAAGGCTTCCGTTTCTGTCATATTATGACTTTGAGCATATTCTCTCAAAATATTTAAAACATCTTCATTAATTCTTCTATTGAACGGAACCTTTTTTCTGCAAGTTTTCTTTCTTCCGGCACACTCACGCTTTCCTCCCCAACACTTATTTTGTTTAAAATTACTTTCTTTCATAACTAGACCTCTATTATAATTTACCATATAATCTTGATAACATCAATACATATTCAAGAAGGACATTGCAGGGTATATATCAGACAGCAGCAATGCTCATTCTAATTTAATTATGATGCACTCGATATAAATAATTATCAAACCTAGAGTCTATTGATAGCCTACTATTTTTTCTTTAAACATTTGAGATAATTTTTCTTTTTCGTTACTTCCTGCTGTATTAAATCTACATAATGGGATATCGTATTTTGCAAAAATCGTGTTTTTTAATTCATCTCTTTTTGCCTGTTTACTGCCTTCTTTGTGATATTTTGAACCATCAACTTCTATTGCTAATACTGGAGATTTATCTATTGTTTTGTAAATTAGAAAATCCACATGAGTCCAATCATTTTTAGCATATTTTTTCTCATCATCTGACATTAAGCCCAAATCTCTTATAATCATATTAAGGGGCACATGAACCGCTATTTCATAATTTCCGTTATATTTTTTTATTATTTCATTAATTAAACCATACATAAGATTTTCGCTATCATATTCAGAAATTTTCTTGTATTTTCTTAGAAATATTCTTCTTTGCTCTGCATATGTTTGATAAAGTAAATCAAATACCGAAAATATTTTACTCTCTTTTATTTCGCAATTATTATATTCAATGTATTTAACAAGTTCATTGATTATAGTATCCTTCTTTTGTTCATTTCCGTTAATTACAACAATTAATTGTTCAATTGCCCTTGATATTGCTACATTTAAACGATTGGGATTATCTGTAAAATCTGTTATATTATTATCGACTGTTGACAGAATAATAACTTTATTTTCCTGCCCTTGGAATTTATCCACAGTGTCTGCTTTAACTCCAGATCCATTAAATTGACTTTGCAGTGCATTTGTTTGATTCCGATAAGGAGTTACAATACCAAGCGAATCATCTATTGTGCACAAGTTTTCATTAGGAATTATCTCATTTTTTATTACATCGATTTGTCTTTGATTTACATTATCTCTTGTATGATTTCCCGCAACTGTTTTATATACAATTAAAGGTTTTTTATCACTTTGTATCTTACTCAATATAATCAGTTCATTATTATAGAATTTTTTATTGCAGAATTCTATAATTTTCGGGTGGCAGCGATAATGCTCTTTTAGCAAAGTATGTGGTGCTTGTTTAAATAATTCTGATACAGAAGACAGCAAACAATGGTTTTTATATCTATAAACTTCAGGCATATCAAAATTATTAAAAACCTCATCCGTTAATTTTGCATTTTTAGAATCGACAACATTAGGTAATTGTTTTAAATCCCCTACTATTACTGCTTTATTGGCACTTGATAATGCCAGAACTCCTGTGCATAAATCTACTTGAGATGCCTCATCAACAATTACATAATCATACATTACGTCTTTAGATAAACACGTTCTTAAAGAATATGTTGTACTCAAAACAACCGGGTAATCTTTAATAAAATCTTCAGATTTAGTTTGTAATTCATCAATAGTGTATGTTTTTCTTTTTTGCAGAGTATATTTTTCTGCCAACTTTGCTTTGAATATCTGAGTTGAAAGCTCGGAATATTCTTTCATTTTCGAGTTAAAATCAAATGAATTTAGTTCTTGTTCTAATTTTTCTATGGCTTTTTTATTTTTGAATATTTTAATTTGATAAAATTTTTGTTGATATAAAGCAATTAAACATTCCTTTGAATATTTTTTCAATAATTGTTCTGCTATAGTCCTTTTAAATTTTTTAATTTTTAAAAATTCAATAACTGTTTTTATAATTTCAATAAACTTATTTTTATTCTTGTATTCTTCATCGGCAATTTCAACTAGAAAACTCATCTCAAGTGCTTTATCTACGGATTTAATATTGGTTATATCTTCGGGGATTTCTTCGATATAAAATTGTTCAATATATTTTAAATGGTGCGAATATTCTAATTTATACGCAGATAATTCCTGCTTTAATTTTGATAATTTATTTTGTTGTTCTAACTTTTCTTGAAGGTGTTTATATCTTTGTTTTAAAGATTTCTCTATTTCTTTTATTTCAGTATTTTTAATCCTCCAGCAACGCATTTGAGGTATAGAAGTTTGAGATTTGATAAATTCTTCTTTATTTTCAGTATTGCCTAAGTATGCTGAAATAAAATCAACTTCATATTTTGTTAATTTATCAATTATGTTTTTTGTAGCAGAATTATTGCTTGAAACAACTGCAACACTTTCCCCCCTAATTACTGCATTTGCAATAATATTTAATATTGTTTGAGTTTTTCCTGTCCCGGGAGGACCTTCTATAATTGATAAATTATTCTCTAGAGCTTTATCTACTGCTTGTTTCTGACTTATATTAAAACCAAACGGAAAGATTGTAAATTCTTTTTCCTCATTTTTAATTGGTTTTATTATTTTAAAAAATGCACCAATGCAACTATCATGCTTATTTTCTTTTACTGGTAACCCGCCATTTAAAAAGTTATATAATATAGATTCAGGAACAACTTTTTCTATCATTCCATAGTTTTTAAGTAGAATATTAAACTTTAAACCTTTGTCAGTTGTATGCTCAAGCCCAACTTTTTCTGCTATACTGCGGAAATAATTTAAACGATTATCAATAAATAATTCTTCTTTACTTGGTTCTACAATTTTTACGTCATAATAATTATAGGTGTAAGTTTTATGGCTTTTAAAAGTAATTTTGTAAAATCTGCCTTTTCTAACACAACTTACAATATCATCAGTGCGTTTCTTTCCTTTTAAAAATATTTCCTTGCGTATATTACCCATTGTAAGCAAATTGTATCATGGGCATAATCTGAGAGCCAAATTTTTTAACAATTTTGCCAAATATCTAATTACTACTACTCATTTACATTTGGCACATTCAGCATGCGGTATCCAATACCGATATGAGTAATAATATAATCTGAAGCATTGAGCTTTTTTCTTAAATTAGTCACAAATACCCTTAAAGATAACTGCGAATCACATCCGTTTCCATCCTGCCAAATTTCTTGTTTAATATGATTATGAGTTAATACTTTTCCTATATTTTGAGCAAGCAGGCACAGAAGCTTATATTCTATTGCAGTTAGATGCACAACCTTATCATCCACATAAACACAATTAGTATCGTAATCTATTTTTAAATTACCATTTGTAAAAATATTATTTTGAGGCTGCACCTGAGTACTCTGCATTTTATGCCTCATGGATACACGAACACGCGCGAGAAGCTCCTCCGTATTAAAAGGTTTTGTCAAATAATCATCCGCACCAGCATCAAGTGCGGTAATTTTATCAGCATTATCTGTTCTTGCGCTGACAATAATTATTGGCACCAGAGAAAATGAACGAATTTTCTTTATAACCTCAAGTCCGTCCATATCAGGTAAGCCCAAATCAAGGATAATTACATCCGGATTGTATGAAGTCGCTTTTAAAATTCCGTCCTTTGCATTTGATGAAATAAGGTAGTTATAATCAAAAATCTCAAGGGTTGTCCCTATCAAATTCTGAATGGCTTTATCATCCTCTACTACAAGCACCGTACCTTTATTCATTATCGTTCTCCACATCTGATTTTATATCAAAAGAAAAAATTGTTCCGCAAGGTTTATTGTCCATTATATTAACTTTACCGCCATGAGCTTCAATAACGGCTTTGCAGAGAGCAAGCCCGAGGCCTAAGCCGCGTCTTCCATCAGCAATTTTATTATTAACAGTATAAAACATATCAAAAATCTTTGCTTTATCCTCGTCACTAATGCCGGCCCCCTCATCAATAACAGATATTTTTAAATCATTTCCATCTGCTTCAGCTTTTATAACAATATTTGTTCCCTCTGGAGAATACTTCATAGCATTATCAACAAGATTAAATATAACTTGAGAAATCAGTCTGCTGTCCATATATGCCGATAGATTTTCTTTCTCAACATTTATGTGTATAAAGAATTTTTCTTTTTTGCGTCCTAAATGACTGACTACATCTCTAATTACATCTGAAATATATTCAGATTCTTTATTCAGCTTAATTTCATTTTTATCAAATCTTGTTATTGCAAGCAGGTTTTCAACAAGATTTAGAAGCCATATAGAATCATCATAAATATCTGAATAAATATGTTGTTTCTTATCTTCTGATAAGATATTTGAATTTTTCAGCAGTATTTCAGCAAATCCGGAAATTCCTGTCAAAGGAGTTCTTAAATCATGAGAAATCGCTCTCAAAAGAGTTGAACGCATTTCTTCCTGTTTATTTTTAATAATCAGTTCATTCTTTGCCTGCAAAATATCTTCCTTTTCCTTTGTAAGCTGAATTTCCCTGAGCATAGCATCTTTCTGCTTTTGATTAATAATTGCTACGAAATAAACAAAAACAAAAAGTATTAAGAATACTACAGGAAATCCGCTTATTGCAAGCGAAAATCTTGGTTCGGTAAAAAAGTAATCAAATAGTAATAATATTAGAATTGAAATTGTAAGCCCCGGATAGGAGAAGATTGAAAACTTATTTTTTTTATTTTCCTGCTGGCCGAAATACATTTTTTGAGCCTTATCAGGGATAATATAAATCTCAATTTCGGGAGAATACTTAATAATTTTATCCACAAAATTTGGAGGAGTAAAAAGCCTGTTAGGCCTATATCCGGAACGACCAAGTATTATTTTGGTAACCTGACTTTTTTTTGCATACTCAGAAACCTGAAATGCAATATCTTCTCCGCTCAAAGTAACAATATTAGCCCCCAGTTCTCTAGCAAATTCCGTATTCTGCTGCAATCTTAATTCATTATCCCTAGACATTTTATTGGCACTCTCAATATAAAGAGCAGTAAATTCAGCATTAAAAACTTTTGCCATACGAGAAGCCGTATCAATAACCTTTTTATTTGACGGCGATGATGATAAACATACCAAGATATGGTCTTTAATGTTCTCTAATTCTTTCATAATCAGATAATAGCATAAAGTGATATAAAAATAGGATTAATGTTTTTCATTTGGCGTTAAGATAGCGTTAAGATTTTGTTTTACCACTTGAAAAGTGTAATCAAGACATTTAATATGTCAGTACAAAACAAAGGTTTGAAATCTTAAGGAGGAATCTTTCTTAAAAAGAAAGAAAATAAAAATGTCAATTACAGTTAATTCATTTAATATAAATAATACACAGAATAATAGACCAAACTTTTCAACAAAGGCAGCTTCTGCAGCAGGAAGTTTACTTGGCTTAACGGCATCTGCTGTATGCATTACAAAAGCAAGAGGGCTTAAAGTTCCAGCCTCTTTAAAAACCAGAGAAGTTGTTGATGTATTCAAAAAAATCGAATTTAATGAAAAAGATGTTATCACTATGGCATCATCATCAATTGCAGGCGGGTTAACAGGAGGAGTCTTAACAGACCCGCAAAATACTAAGGCTAAAACAAAAGAAGGTATTGTTCAACTTATCGGAAACTATGTATTCCCGAGCCTTTTTGTTGGAGCAGGAATGAAGCTCAATAAAACATTGTTTTCAAAATATAAATACCCGCCTGTTACAAGAGCAATCCAATTCGCTTTTGGTACAGCCGGCTTTATCTCAGGAGTTCTGTTTGGTAATAAAATTTCTCAATTAATCAACAAATATTTGTTTAAAGAAGATTCTTACAGAAAACTTAGCTGGAAAGACTGGGCTGTTCAAGCTGATAATGTGTGTCTTGTAACATCAATGGCAGCTCCGGGTACTAATATTGCAAAGACTGCATCAAAATTTATTCCTGTTGCACATATTATTCCTGGCTACTGCGTTGGTACAAAGTTTTAGGCAGGAATAAAAAATCTTGATATATCGACTTTTTCGTGTTCTAAGAGTTTAATCTTTGTATTTATCCCGCCAGCGTAACCTGTTAAATTTCCATTTGCTCCTACAACTCTATGACACGGAATAATAATTGAAATTGGATTATGTCCGACAGCTCCGCCGATAGCTTGAGCAGACATGTGTAAAAGCCCCCGCTTTTTAGCAATCTGTTTAGCTATGTCGCCATAAGTTATAACTTCGCCGTATGGAATTTCACAAAGAATTTTCCAGACATTCTGTCTAAAATCATTTCCTATTGGCGCTAAACTCAGTTCTGAAATTTCAGGTTTTTCGCCTCTAAAATATCTATCAAGCCAGGCTTTAGTTCTTTGAAATACTTCTATATTATCATTAAAATCTAATTCAGTTTTTATACTGCCCTGAAAATACTTTTGTCCCTCAAGCCATACGCCAATAAGGCTGTTATTATGCGCGGCTATAGTTAATTGTCCTATCGGTGAATTATAATTTGTTTTATAATACATTTTGCCCCCTGCCTTTATTATTTGTTATATAATACGCTGTTCTTTAGTTTTTGGAGTTATATGAAGTTTATAATTTACACTCGAAATATACTCCCTAAACAGTTCATCATACGTTTTTTCCAGTGAAACAAACCTTTCTCTAATACGTCCGGGCCATTCAATATCATCCTTAACAAGGAATTTTTCCCCAATAACCATTTTATAATTTTCCTGCATATCTATAGGTTCAAATTCTTTTGTGAGCTTATTTCTAACCCTTACTGCATCAGAATATTTTGCTTCTGCTTTTCCTGATTTAATAGCCTCTATAAGCGACCTGTTTACCTGCACATCAGACCAGTGGATAATAGTATTTCTTGTCGGAGCTTTCAAATTAGCAAGCACATTTTCTACAATAAGCCCTACTAGCTCCTCACCTTTTACATCACCAATTCTGAGATTTGACAGATCTTCACTTACGCCGTCAAAAACTTTCATCACCCGCAGATTATCTGCACCGTCTTCCAGTCCGCCCCGTACGATTGAGGATTGGAGAGCTACAGTAAAAACATCTGAATCATATTTTTCACGCACAGTACGCTTAACCGCACTGGTTAGATAATTCATAAGATAACTGTTTTGATATCTTATTTCGTTGCCGTATGTAAGTTTATTTAAACCTTTATTAACACTCTCAGACTTTTCTAGCTCTTTTGAAGCTTCTGAGAACATAAGTTCTTTAAAACTATCATTTTTCATGAGAGTTGTTCTCTGCGTTATATCAGTTATTCCTAGTTTTGTAAACAGTGCATCAAGCTGCTGCGGAAATCTACTTTCCGCTTCTTCTACGGCTTTTTCAGATTTAATTTCTCCGAGGCTTACAAGCGGTTCCAAATCTTTTTCAAAGAAATCATTTAGAAATATCTGAAACGGGTGTTTTTCAAGCCCGTCAGCTACTGTTGTTTCTGTAAAATATGGAGTCATTGTAGCCTTTATAAGGTTTCCGTCATCATCAAATTCAAAATTAAGAGCTTTTATCATCTCATTATCTTTTCCAAGAGAATTTATACTGGTCTTTCCGACATTTGATTGTACATTCTTGTGGTCATGCCCGTTTAGAACATGGTTTATTTGAGGGACATTACTTCTGATGATTTCCGATAGCCTGCCGCCCATATGTGACAGAAGAACAACAGCTCCTTTAGGATTTTCAAGCTTAAAGTCATCAACTTTCTCTTTTATAGAATTTATTGTTTCTTGAATATCCGCCTCAGTTAGATTAGCGTCTTTTTTATTAGAATTATCATAAAATTCAAGACCTTTGCATAAACCGGGATTGTAGAAATCCATACTTGGTATTGTTGCACTCACAAAGAGAACTTTGTGTAACAAATCATCACGTTTATCGTCAGGAATAGAATAAACCGCAGATTTTATGATATTATCACTCAAGCTCATTGCTTCCTGTACTGCCGGAGATTTGTTTAAGTCAACATTTGTAATCAGTGTTTTCATAGGATTTTTCTTCATGACATTCAACAGGAATTTATCACCTGCATCCAAATCGTGATTTCCGGGTGTAAAAAGGACATTAAGCTCGGCTGTTTTACCGCTGATTATACCGGAAGTTTTCGCTGCAAGTTTTTTAAGTAAGACTTTCACACTATCAATTGTCTTAAGCATAGCAAGGTTTTGCATATCACCGTTCGAAAGTTCTGGATGAGTTAACAGGCCTTTTTTAGAAGGATTAATAAACCAGTCGCCAACGATAGTTAAAAAATTGAAAGTTGAGGGCGACTCTGCTTTAGGAAAAATTTCTTTTGCGTTGTTTTCTATTGTTTTTAAAACCCTTGGAAGCTGCATAATATTTCCATGGTTATCCGCAGTTGCAAGAATATTTATTCGTGCAGCTTTAAAATCAGGGGAACCTGATTGAACTCTTGTAATCATAACTTTTACTCCTTAAACACACACATAATCTATATTTATTATTATAATACAAACATCAAAATAGATTACCCTGTTGGACTGCCCGGTTTGATAATTGTTACGTCTGGTTATTTTAATTTTAATGCAGATATGAAAATTAAAGACACCATCGATAAAATAAGAGCATATTTCTATACTAACCAGACAAGAAACCCGGATTTTAGAATTGAACAGCTGAAAATGCTTAAGAAAACCGTCATCAAATACAAATCTGAAATTCAAAAAGCATTGTATTACGACCTGCACAAATCTCCGGCAGAAACGATGCTTACCGAGATTGGAATAGTACTTAACGAAATTGACTTTGCAGTAAAAAATCTTAAAGAGTGGGCGAAAACAGAGGAGGTTGAAACTGTACCCTATTTAAAGCCTGCTAAATCATTAATAGTGAAAGAACCTTTTGGCATTGCATTAATTATTGTTCCTTTTAATTATCCGCTGCAGCTTGCCCTGACACCTCTTGTTGGAGCAATAGCAGCAGGTAATTGCGCTGTTATAAGAACTTCACACAGAACGCCTGAAACATCAAAGGTTCTAAACCAGATTATCTCAGAAACATTTACCTCTGATTATATTAAAATGTTTCTGCCGGAAGAAATCTCCAGCAAAGATATTATGCAGGGTGACTTTGATTATATATTTTTTACCGGAAGCACTCAGGCAGGACGCCAGATTGCAAAAACTGCCGGAGAAAGACTTATCCCTTATACACTTGAACTGGGAGGGAAAAGCCCTGTTATCATAGATGATACAGCAGATTTAAAAGTCAGTGCCAGAAGGATTGTTAAAGGTAAATTTATGAATGCAGGTCAGACTTGCATCGCACCTGACTACCTTTTTGCACATGCTTCTATCAGAGAAAAATTAATTCTGGAAATGATTAATGCGATTCAGGAATTTTACGGCACATATACACCGGAGAGCACTGATTATGGACGCATTATAGATATTGAGGCTTTTAATCGTCTAAGCAAGCTTATAAAATCAAGCAAAGATAAGATTATCTATGGCGGTCACAGCGATGAGTGCACGCTGTACATAGAGCCGACATTAATTGTCGAAGACTCTGTAAATTCCGACATAATGCAGGAGGAAATCTTTGGGCCGCTGCTGCCGGTTCTTGAGTGGACAGACATTAACAGAGTTAAAGAATACATCCGCCAAAAGCCTAAGCCGCTTGCTTTGTATGTTTTTTCAGAGGATAAAGAGTTTAGAAAAGATATTTTTAAAAGCCTGTCCTTTGGAGGCGGAGCCGTAAATGATACGATTAATCACACCGCAGGAGAAAATCTTCCTTTTGGAGGTGTAGGTGCTTCCGGAGTCGGAAGATATCACGGCAAATACAGCTTTTACACATTTTCTCACCTGAAAAGTATTTTAATAAGCTCAACCGAGCGAAAAGATGATATTTTTTGTCCGCCATTTACAAAAGAAAAAATTAATCTTATTAACAGATTTTACTAATTTGTGCTATATTTTCAATATGTTTTATTTTGAAGATTTTAACGGCACAAAGATTTTAAAAAGTGATTTTATACAGGATGTAACTGCATACTTTACCACAAGGGGTGAAGTATGCTTTCCTGTTTCTGAAAGAATAATTACTCCCGTTCAAACTCACAGCGACCATATTGAAGTTGTCGATTTAAAGACAGAATATCCTGAGACAGATGGATTAATTCTTACAAATAGCAATGATACAATTTATTTAAAATTCGCTGACTGCACACCGTTAATTTTCTATGACCCTGTAAATAAAATCGGTGCTGTTTCTCATGCCGGCTGGCGCGGAACTGCTGCTAAAATTGGAGTTAAAACCGTTGAGAAAATGAGAGTAAATTTCGACACAAATCCCAATAACATAATTACACTAATAGGACCTGCAATCGGACTTTGCTGCTACGAAGTATCAGAAGAAGTGCGAGATAAATTATTATCAACAGTACAGAATTCAACCGATTTATACAAAGAGCGTAATGTTGACCTCAAAAAAATTAACGCACGCCAGCTGGAAGAAAACGGAGTTAATAAAATTGATATCTGCCCTTACTGCACAAGCTGCTGTAACGATTTATTTTATTCTTATAGAAAAGAAAACGGTACCCAAAATAGACATTTTGCAGTATTACAATTGCATTAAAATATGATAAACTTTACTTAATGAGCATTGTTAGTGAATATACAAAAATATTCCAGTCACTCAAACCCGAGCTGGATAAAGCAGAGATTAAACGTATAAAGTATTTGACAACTTTTATTGTAGGAGAGGTTGTTGCTCTGTCTCTATTTTTAGGGTTTCTTGCAGCCATGTCCAGATTATTACCGTCTGCGCTTACGTTAGTCTTTTTGTTCTCTTTTATGTTAGTAGGTTATCTTTCATACCTGACAATTAGATTTTACAAAGAATACATAAAAACTAATTTCATGTTCAAATTTCTTCAATGCTTTAAAGACATAAGAAGGATAAGTGATGAGAATTCCGCTCAGATATTTTCTATAAAAGAGCTTGAAGCAAGCAACCTGTTTAGTACATTTAATAAAATAAAGGTTGATGATGCGTTTAAAGGGAATTATAATGGCGTGGACTATAAGATTGCAGAAATAAAATTAATAGAACAAGGAGATAAAGACTCGACAACAGCATTTAAAGGAGTTATACTAAGCGTTCCTTCTAACAAAACAATAAAAGCCAACACTATTATTGCAACTAAAAGGGATATGAATATAAGAAATTATCCAACTGGAATTATTGCGTCAATCATACTTGTGCCTATACTTATATGTGAGTGGTTTTTGAGTTTAAAATTTTCTTCTGATATTGATAATTTCATTAAGCTTATTGTGCTGACAATTATAACTTTGATTATCATCTGCAGCTTTATAGAAAAACAAAAATCAATGCAGACTGTTAAACTTGAATCTACTAACTTTGAGAAACGATTTAACGTTTTTTCAAAGAATCAGGTTGAAGCCAGATATCTTCTAACTCCGACTTTTATCGAAAAATTTACCCGGTTATATACGGCTTTTGGTACAAATAAAGCTAAATGTTCTTTTTACAAAGACTTTAGCGGAAATGACAGAATTATGTTCGCAATTTCTACCAACAGGGATTTATTTGAACCGGGAAATTTATTTACTCCGATTAACGAACCTAAATACATGTTCCTATCAGACTTTACCTCAATCTTCAACATGATTGAATTCTTTAAACTTGATGAAAAGACTAAGCTATAGAGCTATTGGGCTGCGTGCGTAATGAAGACGCTCTGCTGGTAGTTTCATAAATAAATGAGGCCAGTAGTTTTATTATTAATTCGTCGTTGAAAAGTTGTCTCCCGCCTATTGGGCTACGTGCGTAGCACTTTTACGTTTTTTATCAAGAGCATTAGTCACGTATATATTCAGGTTAGGAATACCTAAGCCCAGTACAAGTCCCGAGAACAGATATCCTGCAAGCTGTGCTGCATTTAAGACTCTTAGACGCTTTTTAGTAATCTTTTTAACGTCAGGAGCGAGTGTATCAACTTCTTTCAATAATTCTTTGAATGATTTCGCAACAGTTTTTCCAGGCATCTGTTTTGTAGTTGATTTACCTTGCTGTGCAAGAGTTTCAATAACAATCTCGTCTCTTGTTTTTAAAGAGCCATTAAAGGTTCGCTTGAACAAATTAGCGTTTTCCATTCCTTTTTTGTAGTTCATAACAGTCTTATCCAATTTGTCGGCAGCAAGTTTATTAATAATATCACCTAATACAAGCCAACTCAGGTAGCCCAGAGTATCTTTAGTAAGCACTTCTCTGAGTTCATCTTTATCGCGGGCTGAAAAAATTCTTGATATGATTGTAACGCCATATACACCTTTTAATTGGTTAACCGTAGGCATTTTTCCTGTAAACGCCATTTTATCCATAAACTTACCCGGAGCCTTCAAGAATTGAAGCGGTGACATATTAAGTGTTGCAAGTATCATACTGAAAAATGCTGCACTGCTCACTGTTTTTATGCCTTTAAAACCTGCCGAATTGTCTTTTGAACGGCCTTCCACCCCTACAAAACCGTCAGTTCCGGTTTTTAGTTTTGTCAAATACATATTAATCGGCTGAACAGAAAGACCTATTGCTGATGCGATTGCAAAACCGGCAGCGGCACGGGATTTCATAAACTTTGTCACACCTTTTATAAACGCATTGTCTTTAACAGTTTTACCTGATTTAATCTGTTCTTCAAAAGAGTATTTTACTTTATCATTATTAAAAGATTCTGACACAATATAAATATCATTTAGTAATGATTTTAAACTTGTATCACTTTTAATTTTCTTATCAGCGGATTCAAGTATGTATCTTGACTGGGCACCGGTATCTTCCGTAATCTTGTTAATTATAACATTTTTTGCATCCGGAGTTTTTTTATCCGCCCACTTATGAAATTTTATCTTGTTGTTCAGAGCTTTATCAAAATATGCAGCTGCTTCATCAATAGTATTTTGTGAAAGTTTTACAAAGCCATCTGCATCAGCTCTCGCAGAAGTAGGGTTATAAGCTTTTACTTCAGCTAACGTAGACTTAATATAATCTAACTGGGTTTTATTATTTTTCAACTGATCTGCTTTATTTTCAGCAAGAATATTTAGAGTTTCCGGCGCGGTAAATATATCATTTACATTTAACCCGAATTTTTTATTAATTCCCATTGCAATAAGAGCACCAGCAGCAGCACCGAACAAACCAATAAAGGAATCATTAACCGTTCCCATAATTTCACGTCTAAACGTTTCTAAACCAGCAGCAGGGCCGCGCTTAATAGTATCACTTGCAGTTCTTGGTGTTACCATAAAGCAGAAGTCTACACCGTTTGCACCAATTGCCTGATTTGTAGCAAGATATCTTAAGCTACTATCCATTGCGCCTTTAAATTGAAGTTGTTGAGTTGGAGTTTGTTGAATTTGTACTTTCATAGTTACCTTAACGCTTATCAGCTCTGAAACCAGCTGTTAATTTTGAATATTTTACATTCAATGGAGTCAGTGTTTCAGTCTGTTCTTTATTTTCGGTTTGTGTCTGAGCATTTTCCTGAGCTAATTTCAATGCCCGTTCATGCTTTTTCTTTGTATTATGTCTGGTATAAATCGGAACTAAAATTCCTAACAATGCTAATGATACACCAATATTAGTTGCCTGACAAGCAGAACGCAAGTTAACGGCATGTTTCAATTCTTTTTCAATTATTTTGAGTTGTTCTGCATCAGGAGTTTTACCCTGTTTTTTCAATAATTCTGCGGTCTTACTTACTACTTCATCAGACGATTTGACTTTCACATCTTTAACCCAATGCCAGAATTTTTCAAAGACATTTGCATCAGCCTTAAGCGGTTTTGTATCATTTAATAATCTAACGCCTTTTGTTTTTTCAATTAATGTTGCAGCACCTTTGTCTGCGTAATCTCCTAGGAAATATAAACCAGAGAAAGTTGCTATATCACGTACAGTAGATTCAGCTAATTCGTTCTTATCATCAGCAGCAGCCATACGGGAGGCAAAGGTTGCAGTAGAAATTACTCTTGCCTGATCCATTGTAGGAAACATTCCCTTGAACTCAAGCATTCCGAGCGTTGGTTTTTTCATCATTGATAGCAAAGATACACCAATCATTGAAGATATTGAAATAATTTTTTGTTTCAACAAACCTTCTTTAGCTGCCGGATCTTGTTCTATATTATCTTTTCCCTTTGCAAAGTCATCATAAATAGGTGCACCTTTAACCCCGGAAACTTTTCCTGTTATCCATCGGTTAATATACTGCATAGAGATAGCAAGCGGCAGGATAACTGCAAGCCCGAGTCCGCTTTTTGCTCTAACAAGGTTTTTACTCTTTCTGGCAAAATCTTCTATTGTTCCATGACTTCTTGATTGAAATCCTTTAAAGAATTTGACAGAATCAACAAGCATTCCGTTTACAGAAGAGGCTTTTACTTCATTTTTTATACCTGCAATTTTAACATTTTCTGCGACGCGTGTCTTATCAACAATTTCTGCAGAAATCTTTTTAACTTCTTTTCCTAAGTCCTTATTAGACTTGTTAGAACGTGAAAGTTCTGCCAGCCTGTCCGCATATTTATCCAGCTCTTCTGCTGATAAAGCATCTTCTTTAAATACAATTTTTTCTTTGCCTTCAAAACCTTCAATATCACCTAGAATATTCCTCAAGGCATCCTTAACTTTATCAGAAGAGGCTGATTTATTATAATATTCTTTTGCCTCATTTATCAGTGAGCTGTCAGCCCAGCATTCAGACATATCAATTTTTTTGCCAAGTCCGCCCATAGTAGAGCCATTCAGCATTTTAGCAAACCCGAGAGTAATAAGGCTCGGAATAAGACAGTTAACTACAAGCCCGGAAGATTCTCTTCTAAAGGCCTCAAATCCTGCAAACCAGTTGGTCATAGATTCAACTATCGTTCTTGGCAAAATCGCAGAAAGCATATCCACTACTGCAACATTAACCATAGGCACTTTTTCGCAATACTGAATACCTTGCAGCAAAAGATTACCGCCCCCCTTGAAATTTGGAGTCTGTCCTTCTTTCTTATTCTTGCGGGCTTCTATGCTATTTATTCTGCTAGTTGTATCTACACCAATTTTGTTTATCATACACATATACTTCTTGATATACAAACCAATTATATCAACTACATATTAATTTAAAAGCCGGACAAAATAAAAATTGCTATCTGGTTAAAGATTGTAAAGGAAATGTAAAGATGAATTTTTGAATATTTTTTTTGTATAAGGAAACTTTTATTTAAATTAACCAATTTAGCATAATTGTTTAATAAATGATTACAAATAATTTACTAAATTATCTCAATTTTCCCTCAAAAAATAATGTAAATTTTTGTAACAAATTTCTATATGTACAAACTTTTCTCCTCCTGATATAATAAAAAAGATTGAAGGGAGCGAATATGAAAATTCTTGTATCAAATGATGACGGCATACTTTCAAACGGAATAAGGGCTCTAATAGAAGCGCTTTCTCCTTGTCACGATGTTTATGTAATAGCTCCCGACAGAGAAAGAAGTGCAGCGGGTCACTCTTTGACACTGCATACACCTTTAAGGGTTGAAGAAGTCGAGTCTAAGTATGGTGCAAAACGCTGCTGGATGACAACCGGAACCCCCGGGGACTGTGTAAAACTTGCTATTAATGCAATCCTCGATAAAGATGAACTCCCGGATTTAGTAATTTCAGGAATTAACCACGGCCCCAATCTTGGCGCAGATATACTTTACTCTGGAACTGTAAGCTGTGCTATGGAAGGTGCTATGATGGGCTATCCGAGTATTGCAACTTCTCTTGCAAGCCTCCGGAATGATTATGAAGATTTTCATTACGCTGCGGCTTTCGTTGCAGAACTTTTAAACAGGCTCGATAAATATAAAATACCTCCTAAAACAATATTAAATATAAATATTCCCGGTCTTGAAAAAGAAGATATTGCAGGCATAGCAATTACAGAACTCGGAAGCCGAATGTTTACAGATGCTTACGAAAGAAGAGTCGACCCGAGAGGAAAAGTTTATTACTGGATGGCAGGAGAACTTATCAACGAGCCGGAAGATGCGTCTACAGACATTGCAGCCGTCAGAAATAACAAAATCTCAATAACTCCTGTGACATTTGAAATGACACGCGTAAATATTATGCAGGATTTGGAAGCCACCCTCTGTACTGAAGATATCTGCAACTGGTTTGCATAGATATACAAAATATATTGACTGCAAAATAACTCTGTGATATTATCCTTTGCATACAATGTGTGTATCTAAAGGAGTATCCCATGAGAATTCAAAAAGTCGACAACACTGCCCCTGCATTTAATAGAAAACCAAATGCACAGGAAATGAAGGTTTATACAAATTCATTAAATCAAGGTCTTGATTTACTTGGCAAACAGGTGGATTTAATTCTGCATAACGCTTCTGCTCCTGCTGTAAAATCAGAAAATACCGGTATCGGCTCGCTTTTCTCCAGAACAGTAATCACTAAATTATTTCCGTTTTTAAAAGAACACGGATTTAAAGGAATTCAGCAGGAACCAAACGGTCTGAGAAAAGTTCTCGACAACTCTCCTTATGCTCCGGAAGCAAAGGCAAAAAATATCTATATGATACCGCTTGAAAAGCTTGCATCTGACGAATATGGAAACATCCTTTCCAAAAAGACTTTTGAAACTATTGTAAAAAACAATCCGAACACATCAGAAGTTAATTATCCTTATGTACGCTCTATGTATGAAGTTGCACTGAGAGAAGCATATACAAACGGCAAAGATTCTAAAGAATTTGCAAATTTCAAAGAAACAAGAGAAAGTGAATATGAACAAAGTGCAATCTACAGAATTTTATCTAAAATTAAAGGAAACGACAACTTCAAAATCTGGTCGCAAAAAGATAACTACACAGAAGATGAAATCGCACAGCTTGCAAAAGCAGCAGACATAAAAAACTGGGATAAAACAGATCAGCAGCTTTTTTTAAATCCGAATTCTGAAAAATCAAAAGCAAGAATTGCAGAATTGAAAGAAAAATACAAAGATGATTATGATTATTATCTTTTCCAGCAGATGCTGTTAGAAAAAGAAAATGAAGCATCAAATAAACTTTCAGAAAAAACCGGAATAAAAATTATAGGCGACTCCCCTGTAGCTCCTACAGCAGTGGAAAGCTGGGTTAATCAGAAATTATTCTTGAAAGGAAAATCAATCGGCTGCCCTCCTGATTATTTCTCAAAAACAGGTCAGCGCTGGGGATTTCCATACTATGACCCTGAAAAAATATTTAATAAAGACGGTTCATTAGGCGAAGCCGGCAAAATTATGCGACAAAAATATGAAGAATATTTTGCAAGCTTCCCGGGCGGGATAAGAATTGACCACATAATAGGCTTAATTGACCCGTTCATCTATACAAATTCAAGCAAGAAAATGACAGCATCAAATTCCGGCAGAATATATTCAATATTTTCCGGTAAATATAAGAAAAAGAATGATGATGAGTATGCAAATATTCTGACAAAAATTATTATTCCTGCTGCGAAAAAACATGGCTTGAGCAAAGATGCAATAATCTGCGAAGACCTTGGCGACAGAAACCTTCCGACAGAAAGAGTTATGAAAAAACTCGGGTTATCAGGAATTTCTGTAACTCAGTTTGATCATAGAGGTGCAAAAGCTCCGGAAAGAAATTTAATAATGCCAGGCTCCCATGACAATCAATCATTTCTAGAATTTGTAGAAGATTTATTTAATTTTGGAAACGACAAAGATAAAAAAGCCCGTTTCCTCAAAAAGACAAAATACCTTGCAGAAGATACTGCTCCTAAAGGTGCAGCTAAAGAAGAAGTTAAACAATATCTTAAAGATATCAGAACAAATAAATCGAAATTTATTGCAGCAAGCTTTGCAGAACTTTTCACAAGTCCGGCAAAACGTGTTCAAATTTTCTTTGCAGATTTCTGGGGACTCGGCAAAACATATAACCGCCCTGGAACTACAACCGGCAATTGGGCCTTAAGACTTGAAGAAACTTTTGAGGATGATTACTACAAAGCAGTACCGCAAGGAAAAGCACCAAATTTCGCAGATGCTGTATCTACCGCATTAAAACAGCGCGGACTTGACAAAGGCAATGAACAGTTAATCAAAGATTTAGATGCTTCTGCTAAAATTCTTAATGAAGCTTAGAGTTCAGCAGTAAAAACATACTCTGCAGGTCCTGTTAAGAAAACATCCCTGCCGGTGTGTACTTTGTCGCCGTCCCAGTCAATTCTAACAGAACCGCCTAAAAGCTCTACTTCAACAGAATTATTTAGACATCCTTTCAAAATTCCCGCAACAACACTTGCGCATGCTCCTGTTCCGCAGGCAAGCGTTATACCGCATCCGCGCTCCCATACGCAAAGTTTTATCTTGTCCGGGGATAAAATTTTAATAAATTCAACATTAGTTTTTTCCGGAAACTCTGCAGCTGTTTCAATCAAAGGTCCGTATTCTTTTGCAAGCTTAAGCATATCCTCTGAAGGTGATACAAATATTACAAAATGAGGATTTCCCATTGAAATAGCGTTGCCTTCAAAAACAATATTCTTTACTGCCATACGATAATTCATATTATCATTAGGAACAAAAGGTATACTGGCTGAGTCAAGAATCGGTTTTGACATGTTAACCCTTACACTTCCGTCCTCCAAAATTTTAGGCATCATAATCCCTGCAAGCGTTTTTACTAGAAACTCATCTTTCGTAACAAGTCCCTTATCTCTCACATATCTTGCAAAACATCTCATTCCGTTTCCGCACATCTGGGCGGTTGAGCCGTCAGAGTTAAAGAAAAACCAGCCAATGTCAGCATCTTCTACATTTGTATTAGGAATAATAAGGCCGTCAGCGCCAATACCAAAATGTCTGTCACAAAGTTTTTTAGCTGTATCTGACATTGATAGGTTAAGCTTCACAAACTCTTCATAATCTAAAATAACAAAATCATTTCCGCATCCCTGCATCTTTGTAATTTTCACGCCCATATTACCACCTTCCTGTTTGTAGTAAAATAATTATATAAAGTATTTGAAAAGATGGCAATACCCTTCCCCCAGCGGGCGGGGCTGACGCCGCCCGCTGGGGGAAGGACTAAATTATGGCAATAATAAGAGTACAAAAAGGAACAAAAGATATATTACCTCCTGAAATGCCGGTTTGGCATTTTATGGAAGAAAAAGCAGCAGAAGTTTTTACAAAATACGGAGCAAAAGAAATCCGCACGCCAATATTTGAAGCTACAGAACTTTTCGCAAGAGGAGTTGGCGACACAACTGACATCGTGAACAAAGAAATGTACACTTTTGAAAAAAGCGAACGCTCGCTTACCCTTCGCCCTGAAAACACAGCAGGGGTTGTACGTTCTTTCATTGAAAACGGTATGCACAGACTTTCTGCCCCTGTAAAACTCTGGTACAAAGGTCCGATGTTCCGCTATGAACGTCCTCAGGCTGGAAGACAAAGACAGTTTCATCAGGTTGGTGTAGAAGTTTTCGGTATAAAACAGCCGACTGCAGACGCAGAAGTTATCTTAATGGCTGTAAATTATTTAAAGGCACTTGGATTAAATGATCTTTCTGTAGAATTAAATTCTCTCGGCTGTCCTGAATGCAGAGAAACATTTAAGACAAAATTAAAAGAAGTTATCAAGCCGTATTTGTCACAGCTTTGCCCTGATTGTCAGGCAAGATATGAAAAAAATCCTCTAAGACTTTTAGATTGCAAAGTTGAAGAGTGCAAAGAAATCTACGCAAAACCGGAAATTCAGGAAGTTATTCAATCCGATTTTATTTGTAATGAATGTGCTGAACATTTTACATCACTAAAAGAATACCTCGACGCATTAAACATAAACTATTCTATAAATAAACTTCTCGTAAGAGGTTTAGACTATTACAACAGAACGGTATTTGAAATCAAATCAAATAACCTCGGCTCACAAAACGCCGTTTGCGGCGGCGGAAGATATGACAGCCTTGTCAGAAATTTAGGCGGCGAAGACACACCGGCAATTGGTTTCGCAATGGGAATGGAAAGACTCGCTTCTCTTATTGGAGAGAAATCAGAGAAAAAATTAAACGCATTTGTCGTTTGCAATAATCCTCTTGAGGCAGTGAAACTTACCGAAGAAATGCGAGAACAAGGAATCTCCTGCGAGTTTGATTTAACAAACAAAAAATTTGTAAAACAATTAGAAAAGGCTTCCAAAACCGCCAAATTTGCTCTTATTCTTGGCGAAGATGAAATATCTTCTAATCAGGTTACGATTAAAAACCTTGAAACAGCAGAGCAGAAAACTGTTTTAAGAGAAGATGTTTTTAAAGTTATTTAAACTGTTCGTAAAGCCATCCTTTTTGTTCAAGAAATCTCAAAAGAGCCTGTCTGTTTTCTGGAATATCTGCTCTGGTTTTACCTTCCAGTCTTGTTTCATCGCCATAAGTGCCGTTGACTTTTTGGCAAATTATATCCCACTGCTCCATTGAAACATCCCAGTCATCACTATCCCATGGTTTACCGGTAACAGATTCAACTATCTCTTTATACTTTTGAACCTGAGCATCAGTCATCATTTTTGCAGGAATAGTGTGGCCGTTGGCATCAAGCACTGTTTTACCGTTATCATCAACCTTATAAGAATTTTCTGCCCACTCAAGACGGGCTTTCATATCTTTGGAAGTATATTTTCCATTTTTTTCTAAATCAGAAGGCGAAAATCCTGCGAACTCACAAATATCTCCGCCGCAGCAGGCTTCTCCGTCCCTTGTACTCATTAATCTTGTGTAAGCATCCAGATTTAACTGCTGATAAAAGCTGGCTTCTTCATTGTCACCGGATTTCAAAAGCCAGTTATTAAGCTGTTTTATCTGCTCTTTTTTGATTTCAATAATCTGCTTCTGAGTCAGTTCAACCCCGAAGTGAGTTCTAGCATCATTTTTTATGTCCTCAATTTCACTATCCAGCCAGCTCTGCATATCAGAAATTATTTTTTCCTGCATATTATATTTATTTGCAAGCTGCTTGTTAGACATAGCCCCCTCAAGAGTTTTTCCGTTTTCACAATATGTACTCCAGCTTTCCATTTCAACATTGGTCGCAAATCCATCTCTGTCTTTGTCTATCTTAAACCACTTATCTATACCACGTCGTGCAAAAAACTTCATTTCCTCCATACAGGAGTCATTTCGCTCTTTGTCTGTTAAAATACCATCATCACCAGCCATGTTCTTTGCACAGGCAAATTCCTGTTCCGAAATATATCCGTCTTTGTTAAAATCAAGTTCCTTGAAAATACTTTTCCCTGCCTGAGGGTTACTGCGGATAAAACTTTCCTCGTCACAGCCACATACCCCGTTCGGATTCCATGCTGTCTCTGAATTTTCTATATACTTGAAATCCATTTTTAGATTGTTTAAATTTAAATCCGCCATACATACTCCTAATCAAATATACTGGTATTTCTTTTAATGTCTTGTTCTATTGCTGCCAAGTCTTTTCTCAAATTGGCCGCAGTCACAGCATCTCCGTTTCTTTCAGCAAGTGCAATTTGTTGTTTTTTTATTTTTTTAGCATTCTCTAAATCTTCCAAACTCTCTGCTTGAGGTTTTATCTTTTTCGACAAACTCTCCATCTGTTTTTCATAGTCTGAGGACGAAGCAGACTTCACTTCTCTGGCATTTTCATTACCGGAAATTCTCACCATAGAAAGCTCCTTTCTAGATTATATTACGCATATTTTGGGGGAATAAATGTCTTATTAAGAAATATTATACTACATTATAGTCATACTAAGCTCTATTTGTCAAGCCTTTTAGTCTTACTAAAATCTTTATACACTTACAAAAAGATAGTATCCTGTTGTTGAGATGGGTGAAATTTCGAAAAAATTAGGTTTAAGAATAAAAGAACTGCGTGAAAAACAGGGATACACGCAGTTAAAATTAGCGGAAATTCTAAACATGGAAGCCTCAAATCTTTCTAAAATAGAAAGAGGAGTTCAAATTCCGAAAGAAGAAAGTCTTGAGAAACTTGCTCAGGCTTTTAACGTGAACTTGCGGGATTTATTTGATTATGAGCATTTTACCGACAAGTCGTTATTAATATCAAAAATCAACAAAATATTAGAAAATTCAGACCTTGAAACTGTTCAAAAATATTATAGAATTTTAATCAACCTGTAACTACGCAAAAAAATTTTTTACATAACTTATATAAGTATGAGAATACAAAATACTTGCTATAACAATTCCTTTCAAGCAAATATCAACTCACCCAGACTCAGATTTAAACAAGCAGATTTTTTTGTCAAAATCCGCGGTTACGGAACTAATACAAGGTGGGCAAAGAAAACAAAAGAAACTGCTGATACAGCAGTTAATATGGCTAGAAAAAATACATCCGCTGAAAATATTTTAAAATATATTACCTGCGGAATTCAAAAAGCCAACATGAATGTTTTCGACCAGTCTAAAGTTTTTCATACAGGAATACTGCGTACAGAAAGACACGGCTGGTTGAGCGGTTCAGACTGGACAGGCTTTGAACTCTGTACAAATTATTCAGACATTAAACGTTATAAACCATACAAGCAAAGATTAGACAATATTGCAAAAAATCCGTTAATCAATCCTTATAAGGATATTCGATTAACCATTCCTGTTATTTCTAAAGACGAGCATTATTTAAAACATGCAAATGCAAAATATGTAAACAATGCAATCAAACATATATTAGAAATTTATACAAATTTTACTAAAAAGTTTAATTCAAAAGATATAAAAACATCCCAACTTGATGATGTTAATAATGATATAGCAGAAATACGCTGGATTATGGCGCACGCAACCCCCTGGGAGCGAGGAAGCGACGCAATATCAAACGTATTTATGAGAGTAATGTACAAATCTTTGGGAATTAAGTCGCATCCTCTCAAAAAGGGAATTTCTCTTGATATGGAAGCATATTGCACAGAGCTTGGAGATTATAAAAAACGATTTCCGGCATATTTCGAAAATTCGCCGGAAATCATTGAATAATTATCCTTTTTTAGAAGCTTCACGATTGAGGCTGACCTTTAATTCCAGAACAATTTGTGAGTACAACTTTGTCAGCCGACTGTTTATTTACGTACGTAGTACTACTCGTAAATATAACCGTTCGTAAGGTCAATCTTAAGAGGTCCAAGAAGTCTGATATTAACAATCTGCCCAGGAATGGTTAACACTTTTGCACCCTTGAATAATTTTCTCCAGAAACCAATTTTTCCAGGATCAATTGTAGCTACACCATAAAGCATTACAGCCTGATCATTAGGTGTAACAAGAAGTTCGTTCTTAATAATAACTTCGCCGTTCTGTCTGAACAATTTACCTCTTTGAACGTGTTTAACCTGTCCTTTAAGGTCGCTGCCTTGAGAAATCAAAAGATATTTATCTTTTGTAACAATATTTTTAGGAGCTTTTGCTGTATAAATATCAGTTACGTTAGAAATTTGTGACCCGACAACTGTTTCCATCTGAATAGGGAATATAGAGCCGGCAGGAATAATACCAATAGAGCCTTGAACTCTTACGTTATCAAGTATATAACCTTCTGCAGTTCTTTTTTGCATACTTTCTGCAAGCTTTGCGTTTGGATTAAGCTTAGCTTCCTGCATCATTTTATAAAGAATAGCAGCAACTTCTGCTCTGTTAGCAGGTCTGTCAGCCTCCAGTTTACCTTCATTACCAGGCATTACGATAATCAAATCAAGCAGTTGAGCTTTACCGGCTGCAATCAAGAACCATGCCGGCATCTGTGTGTAATCTTCATAACTTTTTTCAATAATTTCTTGAGCTCTTTGTTCACTAATTTGCTGTGTAGTAAGAGCGTTTACAGCAATAGTAATAGCTTCTGCTCTTGTAACAGATTCATAAGGTCTGAATCTTTGTCCTTCAGCATCAGGGATTAAATCAAAGTATACGGCTTTTCTGATAATATCATAAGCCCAGAAACTCTTATCAACATCAGAGAAGTGAATATCTTGAGTTACACTTGCATCTTCCTGTCCGAGAGCTTTGATAGCCATAGACGCAAATTCTGCTCTTGTAACAGGAATATCAGGTTTGTAAGTCCCATCTGGATACCCGACAACAACACCAACTTCTGTTAAGAATTTGATTGACTGATATGCCCAGTGATTTTCATTCATATCTGTATAAAAAGCTTGTGCCGGATTGTTAAGCATAAACAAAATGCCTAATGCGAACACACCTTTTAATAATTTTTTGAACATTAAGAGTCCTCCTTTTTTAACCCTTTTCACGCTTTCACATCTTAATAGTATATTAAATAAAGTGTTAATGCAATTTTTAAGCAATAGTTTTAACAAATCTACATAAAGTAGCAAAATAAAAAGTCTATGAGTTTTAATATATACAGGTGTGAAGTTATGAAAATTTGCGCAAACAAGAACATAAACTTTCAAAGACGGCTAAAACCTTCAGAGGAAGCTGAATACTCTGATGTTTTAAAACAGGCATCCAAAGCAGGGAAAAAGGTTCTGATAGTTCCAGCCAGCTCACTTCCGAACAAAACAGGCGTTGGAAATCTTGGTACAGATGAAAGTCAGATTTTTTTTGATTTCGCAAAAAAATACTGGGGAATAAATGAAGTTCAAATTCTTCCTACAGGGCAGTATCACGAACACAGAGGAAAGTATCCGATTTACTCCGGCACATCTATGGATTTAGGAAATCATGTTATAAATCTTGAATATTATACATCTGAGCAAATTTTCCCTAAAAATACTGACAGGGTAGATTTTAAAAATATTATAGAAGAGAATTCTCAGCACGAAAGAATTATTAAGAAACTCTACAGCGAAGGCAAATTCAAAACCGAATTTGAAAATTTTAAGTCCGAAAACTCTGCAAGGCTTGAACCAAAGGCTCTTTACAGAGCATTAAGAGAAATAAACGGAACTCACGATTACAGAAGATGGAATGACATTGACAAAAATCTTTTTGAACTTGATGCAGCAGAAAGAGAAAAAAGAATTAGTGAAATAAAAAAACTAAAAAATGAAACCATAGATTTCTATTATTACAAACAGTTTCTCGCGGAAGACAGCCTAAAAAAAGCAAAAGAAAATTTGAATAAAAAAGGAATAAAACTTAACGGAGATATGCTTTGCGGATTTTCGTACGACGAAGTCTGGTCTAATCCAAAAGCATTTCACAAAGATACATCAATCGGCTGGGGACTTCCTGCATTAAATTTTGATACAGCAGAAGGAGAAAAACTTCTGAGAGAAAAAGTTAAGTTTTATGCTGAAAGGTTTGACGGCTTCAGAGTTGATGCTGCATGGACTTATGCTAACCAGCCGTTAATTAGAAACGGAAATACCGAAAGAAAATATTATGCAGATAAAATATTAAACATAATTGATGATGAGGTTAAAAAAGTTAAAGGTTCAGGCTTTGACCTTAAAAACATCACGCATGAATTTGCAACATCAACAGATAATTTTAATATCTATGATGGTTTATATCTTAAACCATATGTTGCTGAGCGGATGAAAATATACACATCAGACCATCTTTCAGACAACTGGGGAAGCAATAAAAATTTTCTGGAGCGCGGCTGGAAGCCAGACTGTTTTATCATAGGGGCTTCAAATCACGATTCACCAAAAATTGAAGCGACAGAGGAGCAGGCAAAAACTTTAAGCAAAATATTAAAAATTCCATATAAAAAACTCACTTCCAGAAAAGAGTTTATAAAAGCTAAATTAGCTGAACCAATTCGCGCCGAAAACAATATGATTTATTTTATGGATGCACTGAACCTTGACAGCCAGAATAGAGAACAACATTTTACAACAAAAATTCCGGACAATTATCAAGAGCATTATTTCAAATCACTCGAAAACGGCGAGGGTTTTAACCCGATGGATGCACTCGAAAAAACATTTAAATCAGAAGGTCTGGATAAAAAAGACCCGAAGCTGTTCAAAAAAATTGTTAAGTACAGAAAAATCCTTGAACAAAAAGAAAAGCAGACTTCCCCTATTTTAAAATGGACATGCGGGGTTATCTGCTCCGGTCTGATTATATATGGATTTTTAAAGCATTATAAAAAACATCATTCAGATTCAATATAAGTTTTTAGTCTATCCACTCGCTCAACTTTCCTCAACTTTTGTAATGCTATGTTCTCCAGCTGTCTTATTCTTTCCTTGGAGAATCCGAGGTCATTCCCTATCTGCTCAAGAGTTTTGGGTTCTTCATTTCCAATTCCGAATCTTCGTATAAGAATTTCACGCTCTCTTGTATCCAGTTTTTTCAACAGCTTACGCACATCTCTATGCTGTAATTTCTGCTGGGCATTATTTTCCGGTGAAGAGTAGGAAGTATCTTCTACATAATCTTGAATACAGAGGTCATCTGTAACAAATGTATCAAGACTTATTGGCTCTTTCTTAAGAGCGCTTTTAACTTCATCAATCTTTTTCTCATCAAGCCCGGATAGTTTAGCAATTGTTTCCTCATCAACATCCATTGTGTCATCACATGCGGCAATGTTACATGCCTTTTTGTACTTTCTTATTTTTTCAAGCATATGAACAGGAATTCGTATTGTCCTTGAGTGATTAGAAATCGCCCGTATGATGGTCTGCTTAATCCACCAGGTTGCATAGGTTGAAAACTTAAAATTCTTTTTATAGTCGAATTTCTCAGCTGCCTTTATTAACCCTAATGAACCCTCCTGAACAAGATCCATAAAAAGAACCCCCTGACCGATATACTTTTTGGCAATGCTCACAACAAGTCTTAAATTTGCCTGAATTAATTGCTTCTTGGCCCACTCTTTTTCTTTTACACTGCCTTCCTGAATTTTTCTTCCAAGTTCTACTTCTTCGTTTTTAGAAAGCATCTTTTTTCTTCCGATTTCTTTTAAATACATTTGCAGAATATCATCATTGTTAACAATTGTACTAAACGTCCTCGGCAGATTTGAATCCATTTCCGTGCTATCTATAAATTCAGCATTATTAAACGCTCTACTCATCTATTATCTCCTCCAAACTATTCCATGTAAAAAGACGACATAAAATAAAAAAAGTTCCTATTTAAAAAAAAATTTATCCCCCACTTGTCCTCTCTTTTCCGGTAATGTTTTAATCCCTAAAAAACTCCATAATTTAGGAGTTAGTTTTCCTAAGGGGGAGAAATAAACTTCACTACACAAACAAATATCTTCAATAAAAACTCAATACAGTTAAAGGGATATTAAGTTTGGGGAATAACGTGTATCTACTCCACCGATTGAAAAGGAGGTTAAAATGACGATTAGAAAACTTACTGTGGCAGCTGCAATTGCCGTTGGAATAGCAACGTGTTCGTTCAATACGGTAATGGCAGCCTGCCCGTGTGATGAGCGTCCTGTAGTAACAGGCAATGCTTGTCCTTGTGATCAAATCCCGGAAATTACCGGAGCAGCCTGTCCTTGTGAAGCTGCACCGCAACCTGATTGCGGCTGCGGAGCCGTTCCTCAATGTGAACCGGATCCAGTTCCTTCATGCGCATTATGCCCTGGTGTAAAAGACTTATCACGTCAAGATATGAAACAAGTTTATTCATATCCTAACGCAGTTTACGGGTACAACAATTTTGTAGGTACTGAAAAAGACTCTATCTACAAAGCAGAAGGTTTCTCCGTTAATAGAGAAATTAATCAGCTGACAGCAGGTACAATGGGTACAACTGTTGCATCAGACGGTTCTATTACAGGAGCTGCTTCAAACATTCCTTGTTTGAACGACATGCCTAGACACAACGGTGCGCCAATCATTAGAGATGAAGCAAAAATGGACGGCAACGGATGTCCTATCCAGATGGGTACAGCTAACTCTATGCAGGCAATCAAAAAGACATTAGTTCCTTTTGACTTATCACCTTTCAGCAATATGACAGGTGCAGCTGCAGGATTACAAATGTTCCCGGACGTTCCTGACGGTTACTGGGCTTCCTGCGAAATCGATAAGCTGGCTACAAATGATATTGTAGTAGGTTATCCTGATAGATTATTCAAGCCGTCAAGAAACATATCACGTGCAGAATTTGCTACTATGTTAGTTAAAGGTTTTGACAAAGATATGTACTCTTGCTCACCTGAAAAATTATTCTCAGATGTTCCTACAAACCACTGGGCTAACTCTGCAATTACAGTTGCAGTACATCAGGACTTGTTAAAAGGATATCCTGACGGCAAGTTTATGCCAAATCACAACGTAACAAGAGCAGAAGCTTTATGCGCATTATCTAAAGGAGTTAAGTGCCCTGATATGGATAAATGCAAAGCTCAAGAAATCTTGTCAAAATACTGTGACGGTAACACAGTTCCTGAATGGGCTCAAATACCTATAGCAATCGCGTTAGACAAAGGTGCTTTGAATAATTCACCAAATCCTAATACAATTGCTCCGTTTAAGGATGCATCACGTGCAGATATAGCAGCAATGTTACAAAATATCCGTGTTGCAGCAGGTATTGATAAAAACCCTGTAACAGCAAATAATGACTGCCCTATTTGTCCGGTTGACAAGAAAGCATTTGTTGAAAACGAAGAAATCGTTAAAATTCCTACTCTTCAGTTAGAGTTCAAGGATCAGGTAAGTGCTAAATCTTCTCACGTAGGTCAAAGATTTGCAGCAAAAACATTAGAAGACGTAACTATTAACGGTCAGCTTTATCCTTGCGGTTCAAAGGTTTACGGTAAAGTTGTAGAAGTTGTAAGACCATCCGGATGTCAAAAGGGTGCATTAAAACTTGCATTCACTGAAATTGAACACTGCGGATGCAAAGCAACTCTTCCTAGACAAATTCTGAACGCAGAAATCAACAAGTCTAACACTCCTAACATAGTTTCAAGAATTGTAACAGCACCTCTTACATGGGGCGGCCAGATGTTAGGTGTAGTCGGCAGAACTACAGGCGGCATGTTGTCTAACCTTGGTAATGCTCTTGAAGACGTTGCTTCTGGAACAGGTATTGCCTTAGGCGAAGTATTCCAGGGTCAGTTTATGGCTGCAGGAAGAAGCATAGGCGATGTAGCTGTTGATACAGTGAAAGCTCCTATCGACTTTACAAGAACTGCTGTTTCCGGTGTTGTGGGCTTAGCTCAGGCAACCGGTGATGAAATCGGATATTTAGTTGATGCTAAAGGTTACAAAATCTCAGCTATCAACCCGAAAGAACACGTGACCATTGCGTTTGGTTGCAGCGGCGAATAGTAAGTAAGTCGTTCGCTCAAAAGGAAAGAGGAATTGATTGTTATCAATTCCTCTTTCTGTTTGGTTATTTATATTTTTTATCCAATTCTTCCTCATAGAATTTTTGGAGAAAGTCCACTATGCATTGAGTATTAATTTCCAACTCATATCGTTTTCTATCTCGTAAGACTCTCAGCCACAAACCAAGCTTGTTATTAACTGCATTTTGATATGCTGCTGTCAGGCTTTGATCAAATTCCTTGCCGTCATCATCCTGGGACATTGCTGCCATATATGTTTTACCCTCAAAACTAAATTGAGCAAAATGACCTTTACCTCTTTCTAAAGGTTTTTCATTTACAGCTTCAGTATATATTGATTTCATTCCTGCTGTATATAAAGAGCATACTCTTATAAATGCGCTATATAAGCAGTCTAGGTCAACATCTGCTCTGCCCATTGCTACAGTGTAATAATGGTTAATCCTAGCATGTACCAGATTAGTATCAGCTGTCAAGTTTTGAGGCAGAACTGTTTTCCATGCTTTTTTCTTGTTTCCGTCAATATTTTTATAGAACAAAATAAATGTACTTCCCCTGGAGAGCCCGAGGCTTCTTTCGGGAACAAAGGTTGGAGTATATGAACTAGTTGAAGTATTTGAAGTTGTTGATGTATTCGACGTAGTTGAGCTAGTCGAAGTATTTGAAGTCGTTGATGTATTTGATGTAGTTGAACTAGTTGAAGTATTCGATGTTGTTGATGTATTTGATGTGTTTGAAGTACTGGAAGTATTTGAAGTACCGGAAGTACTGCTTGAAGTACCGGAAGTACTACTTGATGTACCAGAAGTACTACTTGATGTACCGCTAGAACTGCTTGAACCTGGATTGTTATCATCTGGAATAACCGGCAAATCAGGCATATCTACAGGTTTATCTGAAACGGTTCCATCTTGATATACATATATTTTGTATCTGTCAGCACCTTCCTTGTTAGGTTTCTTTGCACCGTTTGTGTCCACTTGAATTATACCAGGTGTTTTTAAATCCTTAAACTCGGTAATAGGCAGAACCCAAACAACACCGTCGTTTGTTGTAAGTGTAGCTTTTCCATCAAGGCTGGCACTTGCATTACAGCTTATCTCTGAGAGCGCATTTATTTTTGCAGCAAAAAGTCCGCAAAACTTTGTGGAACCCTCATATTTTTTACCTTGATAAATAACCCATTCTGTATTGCCTAAATATTGAGGAGCATTATTGCCTTCAACTTCCGGATACAGTTCATCATCATGAGCCAGAGAAGGGACTAAACGTGCAGTAAGGTTATATGCCTTTTTGAACATACGCGCATCTTTATCCGGTATAATCTTTTTTAGAACCTGTAAACATAGTATTGCAATTACAATTACACAAGCTACAATTATCAGAACTTCTGCAAGAGAAAATCCTCTCTCCATAATGTGCTTAATTACTGCATATTTCTCTGCAGAACGGATGTTATCTTTCAAGCTCATACCTGTCCTTTCTTGGTTATATTCTTCCAAAATATTACATCAAATTATAATATAATTTTAACACATTTTTTGAAATATTCAATATATAATATTTATATTACATGAGGAATAAATCTATATTTCACCTTTTTTACATAATCCTGATAGTCCGGATCTTTTATCAGGTGCCGTTCTTCTGTCAGAGCTCTGAAATAATATATAGAGGCTAAACAAATGAAAGCTGCAAAAGTAAGTATTAAATTTGAAAGATACTGCTTCCAGCTAAACCCTTCCGCACTAAAATGCACAATAAATAACGGCACTGTTGTCAGGAACCAGAACATAACTTTTGTAATATACGCAGGATGTCTAACTACGCTATACGGAAAACGGCTTACAGTACCGCGGTTTGTCAGGTTACTGCCTTTGGTACCGAGCGCTGCTGATGCTGAAACATATATTACAAGAAAAAACAATGCGCAGATTCTAAATATCCAGGTTACCGGAGAATTGGGATCAGAAAATGCTGCTGCGTGGTCATTATGGTTCCATCCAAGAAAACTATTTGTAGCATTGAAAAATGGGGCATAACAGGCAAGACAGAAAAACAGTCCTGCCGGTGTTGTTTCTACTGTCCTGATTTTATTTTTAAAGATACTGAGTTCTGTAAAATAGCCAAATGTAAATATAGAAACATCTATTGTATATAAAATAATTATGCACTGTGAGTATATAAATTCTCTGTAATCAAGAATAAAAGTTTTATATTGTATAAAATCTGAAGGCAGTATTTGACTAAAACACGCTTTTATATCATTATAGACTGCTGTACTGGATATTATGCAGCTATGTATATTAGAATAAGCAATACTTAGCATCTGTGTTCCAAAAAATACTTTTATAAAAATTAAAATAAGTGATTGTTTTTCATAGTATTTAGGCAGATAAAAATCCAGTTCATTTTTAATTTCTTCTGCAGACATTGTTTTCAATTTCGGACGGTGGGTTAGTATACGATGAAAATATCTCATAATTTCTAAGTTATGTGAACGCCACAGGGATTTTGGACGAAAACAAATGTATATAATTGGTGCGCCAAACATATAATACAAATAAAAATAATTAAATGTTACTTTTAACGGATATGCCAGCATTTTTGAAAAGAAAGGGTTAAACCAGATAAACAAAAGAACAATTCCATAAACAACCAGTGACGAAAAATAATGTTTCAATATTATAGCATTGTCAGCTTTGGGTAAATTCTCATCCACCCAGCTTATATTAAGCTCTCTGTTAAACTTCTGTCTTTCAATCTCTTCCATATTTGCCTCAATATACATTGCCTACTTAATGTATACTATCATAAAATAAATATTTTTGTCTTTCTATGCTATAATTAAAACAACAGATTTACAGAAGGAGAAAAATAATGTCATTACGAAACGAACGGGTAAGAAAAGAATTAATGCGTGACATTTCTGAAATTATCAGAAAAGAAATAAGAGGGATTGAAGGCGTCTTATCTATCGTTGATGTTGAAGTTTCTCATGATAATTCATATGCAAAAGTTTACTACAGTGTTTTAGGTTCAGAAGAACAAGTTGCAAAAGACAAAGAAATTATTGAAAAGAACACCGGTAAAGTGCGTTATGAAATAGGGAAAAGAATTAGACTCAGAGTTACGCCGGAAATCAAGTTTGTATACTCTGACGGACTTGAACAGGGCTCAAGAGTGCTTGATTTAATCAATAAAATCTCAAAGGGTGAGATAAAGTAAGATGTTTGGCTTTCTTAATGTATACAAACCCAAAGGCATAACCTCTCACGATGTTGTGTCTGCATTAAGGCGGATTACTAAAGTCAAACAAATTGGACACACAGGAACACTAGACCCGTTTGCAGAAGGAGTGCTTCCTATATGCATTGGTAAAGCTACCAGACTTATTGAATACCTTGATGATGACAAAGCATACACCGGCACTATACAGCTCGGAAGCTCTACAACTACTTATGACTTAGAAGGTGAAGAGGTAAATTTCTCTGATAAAAAAGTTACTTTTAATGAGATTGAGGCTGCATTAGATAAATTTCGCGGAGAAATTGAACAGCTTCCTCCCATTTATTCAGCGATAAAAGTCAACGGGAAAAAGCTTTATGAATACGCAAGAGAAGGCAAAGAAGTTAAAATTGAGCCAAGAGGGGTAAATATAAGCAATCTGCAAATACTCAATTTCTATCCGGAAACCAGACAGCTCGAACTCCATATAGAGTGTTCAAAGGGCACATATATTCGCTCCATTGCAAACGATTTAGGAGAAGAGCTAGGTACATATGGCCATCTGGTTAAACTTGTCAGAGTAAAAGCCGGAATGTTTGAGGTTAATAACGCCGTCAGCCTTGAACATATACAGACAAAAGAAGATGTAGAAAAACTTTTGATTGCGCCTCTTACAAAGCTGAATTATATGACATATGAATTAAACAAAAATGAGCTGGTAAAAGTTTCAAACGGAACTGCTATTATGCCATCCAAGGAATTGCCGGAAAATAGTCTTATCCTCTTAACCTCACAGGAAAGGCTTATTGCGGCTGCCAAAATGACTAAAGGTCTGCTGAAATGCTTAAAAGTTCTGGGGTAAAGGCTTCTCTTAATTTTCTTTTTAGCTTTATACTTGTCGAAATCCGTTAAATATGCTATAATACTCGCGTGTTTATTAGGAAAGGGGTAATTCCGGTTACAAATCTGGTTACTCCATTGGTTAGAAAGGAGAATACGCATGGTGGAACAGTATTCAGATTGTGATTTCGAAACACTTCTTGCAAAATATGATTACAATTTTAAACGCGGGGATATCGTAAAAGGAATTGTTTGTGCTTATGAAGCTGACGGTGCAATAGTAGATATAGGCTCAAAAAGTACTGCGTTTGTACCGGCTTATGAAGTTTCTTCTGACAGAAAAGCAAAAGTTGAAGATGTATTAGAACTTAATACAGAATATGAATTTTTAATCACACAAGAATGTGATGAGAACGGCAAATTTACACTTTCATATAAAAAAGTTCATCTTGCTCATACTTGGGCTGAATTGGAAAAAGTTAAAGAAGCAGACGAAACAATTGCTGTTGTAGTTTCACAAATGGTAAAAGGCGGTGTTGTTGTTGATGTTTCAGGAGTGCAGGGCTTTATTCCCCAAGGGCAGCTCTGCGCTAGAGAAACTATCTGCAATCCGGGAGATAAAATTGAAGTTAAAATTTTATCACTTGACAAATCTCAAAACAACTTAATTCTTTCAAATAAAAAGGTCTTCGAAACTAATATGGCTGAAACTCGCAAAAATGTTTTTGCACAGGTTGAAGTAGGACAGGTTGTAAAGGGAGAAGTTGTTAGAATTACTGACTTTGGTGCTTTTGTTAACGTTGGCGGAGTGGACTGCCTGCTGCCTCTTTCTCAGATTTCTTGGAAGTGGGTTGAACATCCAACTGATTTATTAAAAGTTGGTCAGGAGATTAACGTTGAAATTATTGACATTGACCATACGAAACAAAGAATTAGTTTGAGCTTGAAAAATACCGAACCTGATCCGTGGCTTAAAGCAGAAGAAGAGTTAAAAGAAGGCGACATTAAAGAAGGGATTATTACAAGAATAAAACCTTTCGGAGCGTTTGTTGAAGTTCTGCCTGGAGTCGAAGCTCTATTACCGCAGACAGCTCTTGCAGAATATCAAAACAAAAACAACTGCATTTTGAATGCTGGAGATAAAATCAACACTCAAATTGTGAAGTTTAACCCGAAAGACAAAAGAATTTCACTAGGCCTGCCTAGTAATGAAGCTGCTGTAGAATAGCAGTTACGGCTTCCGGCGCTAAACCGACAATATTTTCAAAGCTTCCTTCAAACTTATCAATAAAGTTTGGAGGAAGTTCTTGTATGCCATAACTTCCTGCCTTGTCGAGAGGATTATATGTATCTACATAGTTATATATCATATCCTCTGTTAGTTTATTAAAGCGAACGTAGCTTGTTGTGGACAGAAGTGCTGCACGGTTTGTACGGGTATTTATACCGCAGGATGCAGTCACCACTGAATGAGTCTGACCTGATAAAGCTTCTAGCATTTTATAAGCTTCTTCTCTTGAGTGAGGCTTGCCTAAAATTTTATTATGCAGGACGACAACCGTATCTGCTGCTAATACTAAAGAATCCTTATCAACGCGGTTAACCACATCAAGACATTTCTTTGTTGTTAAATCTTCTATCTTTTCATATGAGAAGATATCGTCTTCCAGTTTCTCATCAAAATTAGAAGGAATGACTTCAAAATTCAGTTTTAAATCCGTCAAAATTTTTTTTCTTCTCGGTGAGTTTGATGCAAGAATTAATTTTAATTTAGTATCCATTAGTAATGAACTCTCTATTTCTGAATTTTGCCCCTAAACTGCTTGCGATTTTTTCACACTCTTCAACATTTACATAATGAATTTTATCAAATCCGGTAACGACAGATGCTGTAACTTCAATTCCAGCATCAGAACAAGCTTTGATAAATTTTTTGACTTCTTCGTAAGCATTCTTGATTTTCGGTTTGCAGATTTCGTCATAATCTTTTTCGCAAGAAGCGTTTAGACTGACTGAAACAGCGTCTATAAGCCCCTTAAACTCTTCTGCAACATTTGTTTTATAAATAGCATTGGCATGCCCGTTTGTGTTAACCCTAATCTTAATTTTCGGATAATTTTTCCTTAAGTATTTGCAAAATTCTTTCATCATTTCGCGTCTTAAGAACGGCTCGCCATAACCGCAAAAAACTGTTGTCTTTACGTAAGGCAGGAATTTGTTAAATTGTTCTATAATATCCTCAAGCGTATAGTTATCATCATGCCACATTTCTGCGCCGCAAACATCATCTTTCTGGTTTCTCAGACAAAATATGCAGGAATTTGTACATGAATTCGTTAAATTTACATAAACGGTTTCAGGATGTTCCTCATTATTTATAGAATATACAAGTGTATACATACAGGCATACCTCCTGAAAAGATTATAATACAAACATTACAAATCCTCTTTATGTTTTTTGTTTTTCTTTAAATGTTTAGGCATACTATCCTCATGTTCATCACATCCGAGAACTTCATTTAAGTGGTTAATAAGTTCCGCAGAATGATAGCACATTGCATGTTCAGATTTATGATGAATATCAACAATATGATAATGCATGGCCATCTCAACCTGTATAAGCGCAATATTATAGTGATAAATCCTGTCAATATAGCCGTCTACAGCCATTATGTAATCTTTTCTGGCATCTTGAAGAGCAACATAATTCAACTCGCCGGCTCTATATTTTCCTTCGACAAGTTTAAGGTTTGCCAGTGCCTGTGCAGCTTCTAACCGGGCTGTGGGAATTTGCCGCTCTGACCTGTCAAAATTATTAAACGCTCTTTTTACTTCGTAATACAAATCTTTTTTAAAAAGAGTTATTTCATTATCAGCAAGATTTACCTGAGCGTCCGCTCCTTTGATTGAATGCTTAAGTTCCATAAAATTCACATTAGAAGTCAGGTTAACTCCGACCTGCAAGCTGTTGTTTGACGCCTGATTTGAATTATTATAACCGTATCCCGCACTTGCTGAAAGAGCCGGAAGGTAAGTTTTTCTTATATACTTAAGCGACTGTTCCATAGCATTCTTTGTTGAAATCAAAACCATTAAATCTGGACTGTTATCATAAGCCAGCTGCACAGCGTTTTCTCTTGAGAACGGAAAAGTATATTTTTCATAAGGTTTAAGCTCTCTTACTGCTACAGAATAAGCGTAATCATTATCAAAATCAAACGTAGGAGTATTTTTGATTTTATAATCAGGCTGACTATCAAGATACATTGAATTGTTTAAATCAACACGTGCATTATAATAGTTATTCTCAGCTTCAAGAGCCATAACTTCTGCCTCGCTCAGATTGAGCTTTGCTGTCGTTAAATCCGGTGCAGACTTTGCGATTTTAACAAAATTTCTGTTAATCTCGACATTATTTTTTGCAACCTGCAATAAAGCCTTTGCTTTCAGCAGGTTGTAATACTTGACTTTTACATCAAATAAGGTTGAACAGAGGCTGTCCATAAATTCATATTCCGCACCGAGTTTGTAAAACTCCTCCATCTTAATATAAGCAGTGGTTCTGCCAAAATCCCAGACCATTTTGTTTACCGAAACACCTACATTCGGAAGCTCTCTGTAATGACGGTTGTAATAAATATTATCCGAATTATTTTCATTATAAAACCCGACACCTGCGTTTATCACAGGAAAGTATGCAGATCTTGCAACCCCGAGATTGCTTTTGGCAATATCGAGTTCATATTTCCTGCGTTTTATCTTCGGACTGTTTTTAAAAGCCGAAGCTACACAATCAAGAATAGAAATACTGCTCCCATCCTTAATCTCTATTGGATGAAATAATTCATCATCTGCATGAGCAAATGAAATATTAAAATCTAAACCAAGAACTAACAATAATACCAAAAATCTCTTTTTCATATTTTTTATTATACCATGTTTGTCAAGCCTAACAATTATCATATAGAAGCTAAAAGCGGGAACTCTAAAGAGTTCCCGCCCTTTTCGTTTTATTTATAATAATTAATTAAGCAACTTCAATTGCGCATACAGGGCAAGCATTAGCAGCTTCTTTTACGCAATCTTCATTTCCTGCAATACCGGCAGATTTTACTTCTGCTCTATCTTCTACATGAAATACAGCGTCACAGATTGATTCGCAAGCGCCGCATCCGATACAAGAATCATTAATAGTTACGTTCATTGTCATCTATCTCCTTTTTATAATTTCAACCTCCGGTAACACCGGATACAAATATTATACATGTAAAACCGGAAATTAAAATAACCAGTCAGACACCCTTTTAGAGATTGAATCAAACCCAAGGGTTATGCCCAAATCTTTTGGTTCAATATTTTTAGAATAGTAAAGCACAGGTACCTGTTCTCTTGTATGATCAGTGCCCGGAACTGTCGGATCACATCCGTGGTCAGCCGTAATTATAAGCAAATCATTTTCTCCAATCAAAGGCAGAATTTTTTCTAAATAATCATCAATTTCCTCGATTGCTTCGCCATAACCTTTAGCATTATTTCTATGCCCGAAAAGCATATCTGTATCAACGAGGTTAGTAAATATAATTTCTCTATCGGCATCTGTAATATTTACGCCTTCGTATTTAATTTTTTCCAAATCAAGCGAGCCGTCAAGAGCTTTTATAGTAAGCTGAAGCCCTTCTTTGTTAGAACCTGTATGAATTGCATGTGTAATTCCAGCCTTAGAAAAAATATCTTCAATTTTTCCGATACCGATAACTTTAGCCCCGGCTTTTTTAACCTTATCCAGAACAGTATCCTCCGGCGGCTCCATTGAATAATCTCTTCTGTCCTTAGAAATTCTGGTTGGCTTGCCGTCAATCACTTTGTAAGGACGTGCAATTACACGCGCTGTATTATAATTTCCTTCATCAAGAAGCCTTCTTGCTATTTTGCACCATTCATAAAGCGTTTCAAGCGCAATCATATCTGTATCAACTGCTATCTGGAAAACACTGTCAGCAGAAGTGTAAACAATCGGATATCCTGTTGAATGATGCTCATCATTTAATTTTTCTATAATTGCAGTACCGCTTGCCGGAATATTAGCTAAAATACCCTTACAGCCTGTTTCTTGTATAAATTTGTCAACAAGTTCCTTAGGGAATCCATTCGGGAAAGTTGAAAAAGGTTTTTCTGAAACAAGTCCTGCAATCTCCCAGTGTCCGGTTGTTGTATCCTTTCCTTTTGATTTTTCCTGCAAAGTTCCATATTGAGCAATCGGAGTTGCAGTCTTTTTTATACCTTTGAAATCCTGAATATTACCAAGCCCCATTGCTTCAAGCACAGGAACATCAAGCCCGTTATTGAATGCACAGACATTTCTCAGGGTATTACATTCCTTTGTGTCGCCAAATTCTTCACAATCAGGCATTGCACCTATTCCCATTGAATCAATTACAATTATTATAGCCCTTTTTTTCATAAATAGCCTCCTAAACTTTTTAAATCATAACATATTTTTATGGTATTATAAATACAAAAACAAAAGGAGATAAATTTATGCAGGCAAGACGTGCAGCAAGAGAATTAGCACTTATATTGTTCTCACAATTTGATAAAGAAATAACAAAATATTCAAGAAAAGATTTTGAAGATATTATGCTAAAATCAGTTAGAATCCTTTCTAACTCAGCTTCAGAAGAATTAAAGCTTACAGTGGGCTCATTAATTGATATTAAAGATATGCTTGATACATATGAAGCAGAGCACGAGTCAAACCTATCAAGACCAATGGGTGCCAAAAACAAACCGGTTCAAATTCCTATGACCGACAATATGATACAAAAAGTTGATACAATGATTGATGTTGCAGAAAAAGCAATTCTTGCACTGGAGATAGCAGAATTTGCAACACTCGAAAACCAGTCAGAAGTTAAAAACTACACTGTAGAAATTGCAGAACAGTTCAAACTTCACCATAAAGATATTGATAACGAAATCCAGAAATATTCTAACGGCTGGGATATTTCAAGATTAGTAAAAATGGATAAAGATATTTTAAGAATTGCAATCACAGAACTTCTTTACATCAAAGATGCACCGCTTAAGGTTATTGTAGACGAAGCTGTTGAACTTGCTAAAAAATATTCTACAGAAGATTCTTCCTCTTTTGTTAACGGAATTTTGGCAAAAGTTATCGTTGAAAACGGCCTGAAGGGCTAGGAGTAAGCCTATGTTCAACTTCTTTGACAAACTCAAAAATACCGTATCCAAAACAGCACAGGCGCTTGTAGGTAATGTTGTCGATGCGGTTTCTGATGAAGAAGAATTTTCAGAGTTTGTTTTAGATGATATGGAAGATTTGCTGATAAGCGCCGATTTGGGCGTAAATTATGCTTCTGAACTTGTTGATAAACTCCGCTCGCAAAATAAAATAAAACCGTCACAGGTAAAAGAGTTCTTGCAGGATGAATTTATCAAAACTCTTGACGAAGCCGGCTCCTGTAATCTGGCTTACAAAGACGGAGAGTTGAATATTTATTTTATTACAGGAGTAAACGGCGCAGGAAAAACTACATTAATCGGTAAACTTGCTTACCGCTTTAAACAGGAAGGCAAGCGTGTTTTAATTGCAGCCGGCGACACTTTTCGTGCGGCAGCGGAAGAGCAGGTTGATATCTGGTCGAAACGTTCCGGTGCAGACATTGTAAGACGTGATAAAGCCGATCCTGCCTCAGTTGTTTATGAGGCTATACAAAAAGCCCGAAATGAGAAGTATGATGTAATCCTTGTGGATACAGCCGGCAGACTGCAAAATAAGTTTAATCTTATGGAAGAACTGGCAAAGATTAAGAATGTTATTGATAAAAATGCTCCGTCAGAACTTCGTGAAAGTATTCTTGTAATAGACGCAAATACCGGTCAGAATGGACTTCAGCAGGCAAAAGTTTTTAAAGAGTGCGTAAACCTTTCTGCTGTTGCTTTGACAAAACTTGATGGTTCTGCAAAAGGAGCAATTGTACTTGCGATTGCAAAAGATTTAGGGCTTCCGGTAAAACTCGTCGGAGTCGGAGAAAAAATGGAAGATTTAAAAGATTTTAATTCAAAAGAATTCATTCAAGCTTTATTTAATTAGTACAAATCAGCGCAGAAGAACTACTGCTGCAATAATTTGAGAACATCGATTTCTAAAATTAACGAAATTTGCTCTAATTTATCTATGGTAATATTTACTCTAGCCTTTTCCAGTTTACTAATATATGAATTATCAACACCTAGCAACAAAGATAATTCTTCACGCTTATAGCCTTTTTGTTCTCTGTAATATTTAACATTTAAAGCAATACGCTTTCTTAGTGTTTGACTCATATTCCAATTTTCTGATATACTTGCAGAAATTCACAGGAATGTAATTCCAGATTAAATACAGGAGTTATTATGAAAACAAAGTTTTTATTTTGCTTCTTGTCTATTTTATTCATCTGGCAGTATGTTTTCTGCACGCCGCTTCTGCCTGTTGATTTCTAATATGTCGTTGACGGGGACACTATTCAGATTTTTTTTTAAACTAACTTGAGCAAATACATGAACAAATCCCGATTATGCTCTACATATGTTTGGAAAGGACTGAAAACAAAAAATTAACAACTCTGACATATTTCTAGCAGGTTAGGAAGTCCTAACCTGCTTATTACTTAAACAGTTTTTCAAACCTTTTCATTGCTTCTATTGTGTTTTCCCTTGAGCCGAATGATGTCAATCTGAAATATCCTTCTCCGTTTCTGCCGAATCCGGAACCGGGTGTACCAACAACCTGCGCATTTTCAAGCAGATAATCAAAGAATTCCCAAGATTTCATATTGTTAGGACATCTTAGCCAGATATAAGGCGAATGTTTACCGCCGACATGCCAGATATTACATCTTTTTAATGTTTCAGAAATCACTTTTGCGTTTTCTTTATAATATCCGATATTTTCTTTAATCTCTTTTTGCCCTTCATCTGTAAACACAGCTTCTGCAGCTCTTTGTACGATATATGGAACGCCGTTAAACTTTGTAGTCTGGCGTCTGAGCCACATTTTATTTAATTTCCCAAGTGCTTTAGGTACAATTGTATAGCCGCATCTTGTACCTGTAAAACCTGCTGTTTTAGACAATGAGCAAAACTCAATTGCACATTCTTTCGCACCTTCAATTTCATAAATACTTCTCGGAAGGTTTTCATCTGAAATAAAGCATTCATAAGCAGAATCAAATAAGATTACTGCGCCGCACTCACGTGCGTAATCCACCCATTCTTTTAATTGTTCTTTGTTGTAAACTGCACCCGTAGGGTTGTTAGGTGAGCAAATATAGATTAAATCAGCTTTAATATCTTTATTTACCCCGGGGAGGAAACAGTTTTCACCGTTTGCATCAGCATAAATAACCTTTCTGCCTGCCATGATATTTGTATCAACATAAACAGGGTAAACCGGATCCGGTACCAAAACTGTGTTATCCTGTGCAAACAAATCAAGAATATTGCCTAAATCACTTTTCGCCCCGTCTGAGATGAATATTTCATCCAAATCAAGTTCCACATTATGTGACTTATAATATTTCTGAACCGCTTCACGCAGAAAATCATAACCCTGCTCCGGCCCATAACCTCTAAAAGTTGCCTGAACCCCCATTTCATCTACAGCTTTATGAAGGGCATCAACTACAACCTTGCACAAAGGCAGTGTTACATCACCGATACCAAGTCTTATAACTTTTTTGTCAGGGTTTTTTGATATAAATTCGTTAACCTTTTTCGCTACTGTAGAAAATAAATAACTTTGTTCCAGATTTTCATAATTCGTGTTTAAATGCATAATTTCCTTTCATCAGTTTATACAGCTGTTTCCCGGGCACAGGTCTGCGTGTGTAGCACTATTGGTCGCTTTCTTCGTGTTTACCTTTCATTAACTTTTCAAAATCAGAAGGTTTAATATTCTGAATAAAATCTTTAAATTCCTGTGCTTCTTCTTCGTCTTTAGCAGCGTCTGTAGAAACAGAGCCGTTCATAAGAACATTAGCTGTTACAAAAATCGGCGCTTCTGCTCTCATAGCTACTGCTATAGCATCAGATGGCCGAGCGTCGATTTCAAGAGTTTCGTCATCTTTTGATAAAAACAGAGTTGCATAATATGTTTCTTTTTCAACATCATTAATCTCTATTTTATCGAGTTTATATCCTGTTTTTTCAATAATATTCGTAATCAAATCGTGCGTCATCGGCCGTGCCACAACGAGTCCTTCAATACATCTTATTATAGCGCTTGCTTCAGCAGAGCCAATCCAGATAGGAAGAGCCTTTCTGTTATCCAAATCGTGCAGGACAACTATCGGAGAATTTGTCCTCACATCTAACGCTATACCCATTACTTTCATTTCTATCATAAAATCTGCCCTCAACCAGTGTTTTCAATAATTATATCATAAAACCAAATTATATGATATAATCCGATGTATGAGAATTAATGTAGTATACAATAACCAGATAGGCGGCTGCGCAGATGTTCTTGCAAGATTGGAAGAAGAACTAATAACCAGAAAAGTCGAATTTCAGACCTTTGATATTGACAGCCTCAAAGAATTTGGAGATTTCACTATTGTTATCGGCGGCGACGGAACACTGCTCAAGGCTGCAAGATTTTACACGACAGCTCCGGTTCTCGGTATAAATCTGGGAAGACTCGGTTTTCTGTCGCAGGCAGGAGTAAGTGAGATTGAAAGTGTTGTAGACAAAGTCCTTGAGGGAAGCTATTCAACAGAAGAAAGGCTTATGCTTCAATCCGGAAATTCTCTTGCTCTTAATGATTTTGTAATCAAGGGATGCAAAACATCAAGAACCTCAAAATTTTATCTTGAAATTAACGGCAAATTTGTATGCGATTATATTGCAGACGGATTAATTATCTCGACCCCTACAGGTTCAACAGCTTACGGACTTTCAGCAGGAGGCCCAGTTCTATATCCAACCTTAGACGCACTGGTTATTGTACCGGTATGCCCGCATACACTTAACGCCAGACCTCTGGTTGTACCGGTTGACGAGATGATTACAGTAAAAACGAGCGATAAACTTCTTTCTGTTGCTGTTGACGGGTTTGAAAAGCCGGAATGCGTAAAGGAAATCTCAATTAAATCCTCAAAACAAAAAGCAATTCTTGCTTTTTTAAATGATGACAGTTTTTATTCTGTACTTAGAAACAAGCTTCACTGGGGAATATCGCCGGAATATTTAAAAGACGCTCCTGTCGTTTAAGAATTGTGAATATTTTTTATCCAATACTTCTATATGGTTTGATATCCATGTTTTTAGAAATATTGCCATATTGAAATGAAGCATAAAATGATTTTTACGAAAATCTTCCTTGAACTCTTCAATCTTTGCTATAAAAAGTTTATGCTGTTCTTTTTGTTCTGCAAGTTCAGGATAATCATATTTTTCCAGCAGAGCTTCTTCTGTTGTCAAATGTTGTTTTGAATATGTAATTAAATCATTAATAATCTTTACAAGCGCGTTTCGGTCATCTTTATTCTCCATTGCTTTGTACAAAGCATCAAGAATATTAAAAAGAACCTTGTGCTGTTCATTCATTTTATCAACTTTTACGTCGTGTTTTATTCTATTCCACGTAAGCCCAGTCATACAATACAGTCTAGCATATATAAATAGCCCGGGTCAATTATGTCAAATATACAAACGGTTAATATCCGGTAAATTCATATCGTTATATGATAATTTCATACAAAAAAATGAACTTTGGAATGCTCCTGTCGTTTATAATATTGATAGAGAATGAAGATTAAGTTAAAAATACTTTTTACAGCTGTCTGTATCTCGCTGACACTGCAAGTTAATGCAATACAGTCAATACAAATAGAAAAAAATGCAGCACTAACACTTAATGACTGCATTAAAATCGCATTGAACAACAGCCCTGTAGTAAAGAAATACATACTTAATCTCGACATTGCAAAATCAAGCGTAGGCGTTGCAAAATCAGCATACTTTCCATCACTTTCTTTAGGCACAAGCTATAAACAAAACTTTGGAGAAAGAAGCCACAACTTCGGAAGCTATCAGTCGCGAACACTTCCCGGATTTGATGCTTCACTTTCTCAGCTTCTATGGAATTTCGGGAAAACAGATGCAAATATTCGTATGGAAAAGTTCAACAGAATTGCAGCCGAATTTGATTTCGATGAAACTATATTAACTACTATCTTTAATGTAAAACTCCAGTACTATGGAGTTCTTGCGGCAAGATCTCTTATGGAAGTAGAAAGGCTTAATGTTCAGATTAACGAGAGAAACTATCAGAGAACGCTTGCATATTTTGACGAGGGTATTAAATCAAAGATTGACCTTGTTAATGCAGAAGTTAACTTGAGTGATTCAAAAGTATCATTTGTAAAAGCTGAAAACACCTATAAAAATGCTATTGTAAGCCTAAATAATGCAATGTATGTTGCTTATGCGCCTGAATACAGCATTCAGAATACCGAAACATTCAACCTCAGCAACCCTTATGTACCGATGAGCCTTACAAATATTAACAATTATAAAAAGCTTCTGGCAACACCAGAAGACATCTCTGACGCTGTTTATGCTGTAAAAGCAGAAAAAAGCGATGTACTGAAAAACTACAGTTTTGAAAAATATCCTTATACGTTTGAAAAATCGGTTGAAATTGCAAAAGAAAATCGTCCGGATTTAAAAGCTCTTAACGCTTCTGTAAAAGCGATGAAGCAGTATGTTTTACTAACAAAACGCCAGTATCTTCCTGATTTAAAAGGCGGAGTCGGATACAGCTATGCAAACAACAGATACTATGCTGACAGCGGTATGAATGTATCACTTAATTTGACCTCTACTTTTAATATTATGCAGGTTAAAAATGAAGTTGATATTGCAAACTCACAGCTAAATTTAGCAAAAACAGAAGTTGAACTTCTAAACCAGAATTTATATTTTGATATCCAGAGTGCATACGTTGATATGATTCAGCTTGAGAAACAAATTCCGCTTCTGGAAACAAAAGTTCGGCAGACGTTGGAAAATCTTGAACTTGCAGACGGACGTTATGCAGTCGGGTTAGGTGATTACATACAACTTCAAGACGCAAGAGTTAATTACAATAATGCTCAGAGCTCTTATGTTCAGGCTGTTTATAATTATAATGTTGCACGAGCCACTCTCGAAAGAGAAATCGCCCTGCCTCAGGAAAATACTCTAACAGTAGAAGATGTTAAAGATTATCAGAAAGATTTGAAAAAAGAAGAGGCACAAATAAAAAAACAGGCTAAAGCAGCACAAAAGAAACAAAAAAATAAAAAGGATAATGTATGAAACTTAAAAATATAAAAAAGAGATACATTGCAGCTCTATTGGGGATAATAATACTTTTATTTATAGCAGCTTCTGCTGTCAGCAAAAACCGTGTAGTATACGAAACCGCAACAATAAAGCGGCGTACGATTACACAGGTCGTAGAAGCCTCCGGCACAATTAATCCGGTCAATACCGTTTCTGTAGGTTCAACCGTTTCCGGCCTGATAAGCGCAATATATGTTGATTTCAATTCAAAAGTAACAAAGGGGCAGCTTCTTGCAGAGATTGACCCGAGAACTTTTCAGGCTACAGTTGATCAAAATGCTGCAAATGTTGAATCAGCCAGAGCAGATTTAGCAAACAAACAAGCTGCATACGAAATGAGTGCAAAGACTCTTAGAAGATATAGAAATCTTTATGCAAAAAGTTTTATACCAAAATCAGAACTTGATCAGGCAGAAGCAGATTATAAAGCTGACCTTGCACAGGTTAATGCTGCCAGAGCCAAAATCACCCAAACACAGGCTCAATACAATCAGTCGCTTGTAAATTTGAATTATACCAAAATAACTGCACCGGTAAGCGGCATGATTATTTCCAGAGAAATTGACCTCGGACAGCCGGTTGCTGCAAGTTTTCAGGCTCCGGAACTTTTTACTATTGCTCAGGATTTAGAAAAAATGCAGATAGAAGTTAACGTTTCAGAAGCTGACATAGGAGATGTTAAAGAAGGGCAGGAAGTTATTTATACACTGGATGGATATCCAAACAGCGAGTTCTATGGAAAAGTTACACAGGTTAGAATTTCACCGACCACGGTTTCTAATGTTGTTACTTATTCTGTAATCGTAACCGTTGACAACAAAGACTTAAAATTAAAGCCGGGGATGACAGCAAACGTATCAATAATTACTGCAAAAAATGAAGATGTACTAACTGTACCAAATATTGCCCTGAAATTTACTCCAAAAACAGACGGACAAAAATATAAAAATCAAGGACTATGGGTTAAAGACGGATTGAAAATATCAAGAATTAACATAACAACCGGAGCGAGCGACGACTCTTTTACAGAAGTTAGTGGAGAGGGTATTCGCGAAGGTGAAAAAATTCTAGTCGGAATCAAAGGTAAAAAAGGACAAAAACAACAAAACTTTAGACCACCAAGATTGTAGTAAGAAAAAGGGCGGTTCCGAAAATCGGAACCGCCCTTTTGAAAATTATTTTTTTGTGGCCTCTTCTGCGGCATCTTTTGCTTTTTCTGCTGTATTTTCGGCTTCTTTTTCCACATTCTTCTTTTTGAAAGGATTTAACTTCTTGAAGAATTCTTTTAATTTTTCTTTAAAACTTTTTGGAGTAAGCTCTTCAATTTTCTTTTCAGCAGCATCAAGCTTATTTTTTAAGTCCTGATTTTTAACAGTAAGGTCTTCGTTTTGGAGTTTTAAATCTTTAATCTTACCGCGATTTTTAGCAGCATATATTGCAGTTCCGAGAGCCGCAGCACCAAGTGCAACCATTCCAAGCATATTTGACGAAGCTTTTTTCTTCTGCTCAACTTCCGGTTCATATACCATAGGCATTGAAGAATAATCGCCATAACCTTCTACTTGATTTTGATTTTGCGGAACAGTCATTGCATAATCTACTGCGCCGGCATTTTTAATCGGATCCATATTTACCTTCTTTCATAAAATTACTGCACTTCTATATCTTTTTTAAAACAAATAATAAAATTAAATTGCCAGATAACAGTAATTTGTAACAAATTTGTTACAAATTACTTTGTTCTCTGAAAAAACTTCGCAATATCTTTATGTTCAATTATTTTAGATATAGGTCTTCCGTGCGGACAGGTAAAAGGTTTCTCACATGTTCGCCAATTTTTAATTATTTCCTGCATGCGGAAAGGACTTAAAAAAGTATTTGCCTTAACAGCAGCCTTGCACGAAGTTGTTATTAAAATCTGTTCTTCAATATTATCAATATCGCCGGAAATATGTTCCAGAATATCAGCGAGAATTTCTTTCGGCGCAACTTTAGAAATTAACTGAGGCACTTTTCTGAAAATAGCTTCTGTATCAGAAATAAAGTCAATTTCATAACCGAACTTCTCAAGCTTATCTTTATTTGCAGATAAAAGTTCTTTATCACTCGGTGAAATTTCAATAACATCAGAGATAAATAGAAGCTGGCAGTCGATATTTTTTGACTTTTTCAGTTTTTCATAAATATATCTTTCTTCTGCAATATGCTGGTCGACAATTTCCAGCCCTTCTTCACGTTCTATCAGAATATAAGTTTTTTTATACTGCCCGATAATCTGCTCTTCCTGCTCGATAGGATTTTCCTGAATAAATTTTGGCTGTTCAAAGCTCAAATTCTGCTGAGTTTCTCTCTGCGGCTTAGGAAATTCTATTACTCGTTTTGGTTCAACCGGTTTTTTGAAAACAGAAGCAATATTTTCCCCTTCTGTTACATAAATGTCCTCTGTTTTAATTTCCATTGGTCTAACAGGTTCAGCAGCGCGCTGCTGCATTTCCGGAACAGGCTGGGCAATCTGCCTTTCTGTAACTCCGGAGAGCGCCATATCAATTGATGAATAAATAAAATTAAAAATCTGATTTGGGTTTCTGTAACGTACTTCCTTCTTTGTTGGATGTACATTTACGTCAACATCCTCCGGCGGAACTTCAAGATTTAAAATAATAAATGGATATCTTGAACCGATTAAACTTTTATACGCAGTATCAATTGATTTCTGGAAAATCGGGCATTTTACCATACGTGAATTTACATACATGTAATAATCTTTTTTGCTTGCCCTTGTATAATCCGGAGTACTGACAAAACCTGAAATTTTTAAACCTGACATTTTATCAGTTTTAAAAACCTCTCTGAGATTTTTAGCTATGTCTTCGGAAAAAACTTCTTTTAATACCTGTAGTGTATCACCCTGTCCTGTAGTCTTAATAATTGTTTTGCCGTTATTTTTGAGTTCAAATGCGACATTAGTATGCACTAGAGCCAAAGTTTGGATAAGCTCGTTTATATATGCAAATTCTGTTTTTTGAGATTTTAAGAACTTTAACCGTGCAGGCAGATTGTAAAATAAATCTTTGATATCCATAATCGTACCGACTGCACATCCGGTCTGTGATTTTTTAACCTCGGAATTCTCACATTCAACCTTTGTTCCAAAATCAAACTCCTCTGTTCTTGTAATACAGGTTAATCTGGAAATCGAAATTATACTTGCAAGCGCTTCACCTCTAAAGCCCATTGTTTTAACATTATACAAATCCTCGCCTGATGATATCTTACTCGTCGCATGCTTTGAGAAAGCAAGAATAATATCATCAGGATGTATTCCTGAACCATTATCAGCCACACGAATATTTCTGCATTCGTTAGCTACTTCTATACTAACCTTAGTTGCACCTGCATCCACAGAGTTCTCAACAAGCTCTTTTACAACAGAATACGGACGTTCTATAACTTCCCCTGCTGCAATCTGATTTATTACATTTTTTGATAGTTGAACAATTCTTCCCATAGCCTAATTATACAACAAAGTTTTTTTTAGATATAATAATACTAATAGGAGTATGAATTTATGCAGAAAAAGAAAAAAATTAAAGTCGCATTTCCTCACATGGGAACAATATCAATCGCGTGGTCAGCAGGATTAAGAAAGATTGGTGTTGAACCATATATCCCGCCTTATACAAGCAAAAAAACTCTTTCTTACGGAACAAAAAATTCTCCGGAAGCAATATGTCTTCCTTATAAATTGATTTTAGGCAATTTTATTGAAGCGATTGAAGGCGGTGCTGATTATGTTGCCATGATTACTTCACCGGGTATCTGCAGACTGGGTGAATACGGCGGAAATATACACACTACTCTTAAAGATTTAGGATATAAGGCCAATTATATCGAATTATCATTATATGACGGAATTAAAGGGTTATATAACTTCTTAAAAGAAATCTCAGGTAAAAACGACCCTATTTTAATTCTCCGCGCAATTAATATAACCATTAGAAAGATTTTTGCCATTGACGATTTAGACAGTGCTCTCTCTTATTACAGAGCCCGTGAAATCAAGCTTGGCGAAGCGGAAAAAAATTATAAAAAAGCTTTGAAAATGATTGATAAAGCAGACTCTACACATGATTTAAAAAAAGCGTATGAGCTTGCTTTAAAAGAAATTGAAAAGACTGAAATTGATCATGATAGAGAAGTTTTAAATGTTGATATAACAGGCGAAATTTTCCTTGTCAACGATGAATTTTCGAACCAGAATATTGAACGTGAACTCGGGAAAATGGGTGTTCAGACAAGAAGAAGCCTTACAGTAGGCAGCTTTTTAAAAGATGCGATTATACCAAAGGCTTTCAGACCGCCTGAAACACACCTTCAGAGAGCTGAACGTATGGCAAAACCTTATCTTATGAGAGATATCGGAGGCGATGCTCTGGAATGTGTTTCTGATGTTGTCTTTGCAGATGAAAAAGGCAAGGATGGAATTATACATATTTCACCGTTTACCTGTATGCCGGAAATTATGTCGCAAAATATTTTCCCGACCATGAGAGAAGACCATGAGATTCCGATTTTGACTCTTATTATGGATGAACAAACCGGTAAAGCAGGCTATATAACAAGATTGGAAGCTTTTGTAGATTTAATGCGCCGTAAAAAACGTGCAAAACTCGGAAAATTGAAAACAAGAATATAGAAAAGATTTTGACTATTGTTCAAAATCAATTAAAATATTTATATGCATAAGAAGAGTTTATTAATCTTAGCTTTTATGTTTTTATTCCTGCCGGCATTCTCTGAGCCGCAGGACAATGGGGGGCATGCAGGCACACCACCGGGTTTTTATGACGATATTAATCCGGAAGACATAGAAAAAGAAGAGGCAGAACCTGCTGGCGAAGCTTATCAGACTTTTGAGGACGAAACTCCGGCTGATGAAGTAATTATCCCTCCTTCACAAAAAACAAAACCTACTAAAAATTATCCGCAAATATATAATGATTTACAGGTTCCGACATTCTCATATCTTCACGATATAGATCCGGATCAGTATTATGATATGAAAGATACATCGTGGTCAGTTTATCCGCTTTTACGGTTAATTTCACCTATATACTTTAAGAACATAACAATTGAACCAGGCTATTATCTTCTGACTCCGCGCGAGCATCAGGGAGAATGGTATATGCTGTTTAAACAAAATGGAGTCGTCAAGCATATTATCCCAGTATACGAGAGAGATTATACTCCGGAAATGTTTTATGATAAGCATATTCCGAAACCTAAACTTACAGGTGCACAGAAAATTCATATGGGATTTCTGGACTTTATAGGAAACTTAAAGAGCACCAAGAGAAAAACACCGGTTCAAACTTACCTTGAAGTAAATGACTTAGAAAACTACTTTGTTTCAATAGTCATTTACTACGGTTCGCATAAATATTCAACACTATTTAGAACTGTTAAACTCTAAACAAGAACTTTACCTGATTGTTCAATAGATTTATGTCTTGAAACAGAATATCTGGATTTGTAATCTTCATATTTACTTACAAACTGCAAATCTTCATCCTTATTTCTGTGGTTGTATTCATGCTTATCAAGAGTTTTGTCGTGAAGCTGAATAACACAGGTTGCAATATTTCCGCAGTGAGCAGCAATTCTTCTCAAATCATTAAGCAAGTCAGAGAACATAAAGCTGACTTCCGCAGTGCATAATCCCTCTTTAAGACGCTGAATATGACGGTTTTTAACCTTTCTGATAATCTTTTTGATTACTGCTTCCAGAGGTTCAACTTCCTGCGCAATCTGTAGATTATCTGTCTTATAAGCCTCAAATGACATCATAAAGATTTCAGACACAGCATGTACAATTACCTTAAGCTCTTCAACCGCATCAGGAGAAAGCCTCTTTTCAGACTCTTTCAACTTTTCTGCAATCTTAAGAATATAAGAAGCGTGGTCGCCAATTCTTTCATAATCCCCAATTGTCAACAGCAGTTGAGATATTTTATCATTATCTTCTTCCGAAAGCTCTTTACCTGACAGTTTTATCAAGAACGCGCCCAGCTTGTCTTCATATGTATCGATTTTAATCTCGTTATTTTTTATCTGCTCGGCTTTTTTATGATGATAACTCTTAAGCATTTTAGTAGAATTAATAAAATTAAACTCAACTAAATCCGCCATTTTTGTTGTCTGGCGCACACATTCAGCAATAGCAAACGAAGGTGCAAGAAGCAGACGTTCATCAAGCAGTACATTTTTATCCTTAACCTTTTTATCCTTGATAATTCCCATAGCACATTTTTCAAGGAATTTTGTAAACGGAAATAAAAGGATTGTTGTAACAATGTTGAATATTGAATGAACCATCGCAATTCCAAACGGCGAAATTGAATTAGTTACAAAACTAAATTTAAATATAGCGTTTCCAAGCTGAAAAGCAGATAAACAAATTATAACGCCAAAAACATTAAATAGGACGTGAACAGCAGCTACTCGTTTAGCATTCGTATTAACTCCAATACTTGAAAGTACTGCTGAAATACAAGTACCGATATTTTGCCCCATTACAATAGGAATTGCCATTCCGTAAGTAATGCCGCCTACCATAGAAAGAGCCTGTAAAATACCAATAGAAGCAGCAGAACTTTGAATAACCGCCGTAACTATAGTACCAACAATAACACCCAGAATAGGATTAGCAAACGCAGTAAGAACATGCGTAAATTCCGGCATATCAGCTAAAGGCGACATTGCTTCTGTCATTACTTCCATACCGAACATTAATATTGCAAAACCGATAAGAACAGCTCCGACATTTTTTCTTTTGTTACTCTTTGCAGCCATTATCATTACAACACCTGCAAGTGCCATAATAGGTGAAAAGGATTCAGGTTTTAATAATCTTACAAAGAAATTAGAACTCTGAATCCCTGATAAACTTAAAATCCAAGCGGTAATTGTAGTACCGATATTAGATCCCATTATAACTCCAATAGCCTGAGAAAGCTTCATAATCCCCGAGTTAACAAGCCCGACCAGCATTACTGTCACTGCTGATGATGACTGGACTGCGGCCGTAACACCCGCACCAAATACTAAACTTTTTATCGGGTTGGAAGTCATCTTTTTCAAAATTCGCTCCAAACGTCCGCCGGCAATTTTTTCAAGCCCTGCCGACATAATAGTAATTCCATAAAGGAAAAATGCCAGCCCGCCGCACAATGTAAATAACGAGAATATATCCATATACTACCTTTCCAAGGGTTATCCAGCTATTCATTCTTAACCCATATATTTTCAGTGTATCAGAAAAAATTCTGTTTGAAATTATCATGTTTCAAAATGTTAAAAAATTTGAAAAAATATCCCATATTTGTTACAATTCTTAATAATGTAGACTAAAAAAAGCAATTTTTTAATTGTTAAATACTTTATATATACATAAGAGATATTTAAACATTGAAAGAGGCTTTTGAGTATGACATCAGAAGAAAGAAAGAGATTTACCGTTATTACGAATAAGAACTTTGAAAACGAGACCGGCTTCAAAGAGAAACATAAATCCTATCAGACCAATCCGTTAACAGAAAAGCTGATGAAATTTACTAATAATGAAGCGGGCCCCAGGTTTGACATAGAAGATTTGCTTAAGTGGTAGCGGTAATGCGGAATAAGGCATGTATCAAATAAAAAACAGAATATACCCCGCTTTTGACAAAACACAAAAAAGCGGGATATGTAATTTTTTAAGAGCGTTAGTGAAACAAAATTTAGATTTAAGTTGTTCTGAAATTCTAGAAAAATTTCTTGAAGACCAGAAATATTATCTTGAATTAAACGCCTCAAGGTTTCCTTTTCTTGAGAATGTTATTGATGACAGCGATTTTCTGAAAGATACTGAAGATTACATTAAAGAGTGTATCAAGTATTATGAATACAAAGAAAAACAGCGCCCAATAATTGAGGCGAACAAAGAATTTGAGAGAAAGAAGCGCAAATTTTTGCAGGAAGTTAAAATGTCCAGAGAAGAACCTACAAAAAAACAGCTTTACTATTATGACAGATTGTGCAAAAAATATTCTATAGAAAAAAAAGATGTAAAAGAACTATCCAAACTTGATTTGCGAAATGAGATTGAGAGAATATTAGATGAACATTCAAACGATTACAAAAATGTTGACTGACGCCGGAATTGAACCAAATGAGGCAAAAATAGAAGTAAAAATGCTTCTTGAACATTTCTGTAAATATACGGAAAAAGACCGCTTAATGGGACGAGAGCCCGAAAATATAGAAATCATTGAAGAAAAAGTGCAGGAAAGAATTAAAACCAGAATACCTGTTCAATATCTTATTGGCGAAGCTTATTTTATGGGAGAGTTTTTCAAGGTTACATCTGATGTTCTTATACCTCGTGATGAGACAGAAATTCTTGTAAGAAGAGCAATAGAATTTATAATAAAAAACGACTTTAAGCATGTACTCGACATGGGTACAGGCTCAGGCTGCATTGCTTGCACAATAGCAAAAAATACAGATGCAACAGTTCTGGGAGTTGATATTTCATCAGACGCACTGAGAGTTGCACTAGATAATGTTACAAAGCTGAGAATAAACAACAGAGCTGTTTTCAGAAAATCAAATCTGTTTGAAAAAGTTCGAGAAGAAGAAAAGTTTGATATGATAATCTCGAATCCGCCTTATATCCCTGCTGATTACGAGTTTGAGCCGGAAGTTTTGCATGAGCCGAAACTTGCCCTGATTGCAGAAGAAAACGGGCTTGAATTTTACAGAAAAATCACAGAACAAGCTCCAGAATTTTTAAAACCGGATGGGATTTTAATGTTTGAATTAGGAATCGGGGAAGCAGAACTGGTAAAAGCGTTTATGGAAAAAGATTTTGAAGATATAAAAATAGAAAAAGATTTAGCCGGTATTGAAAGAATAATTTACGGCAAAAAGTTGTAATTTTTTATTTCTGCTGAGAAGAAGTATCCTCCAAAAAAGAAAATCTGTCTCCTAAATACTCTTCTGTTAAGCGGATTAATTCACTTGGTCTTATTTCAAGTCCTTCTGCTATACGCCAAATTGTTGACAGCTGCGGGTCTTTAATTCCGTTCTCTAAGTCAGCCCAAAGTGATTTTCCCATTCCTATTTCATCAGCACTCTTGGTTATCGATTTCTTTCTATATTTCTTCACAACATGCGCAATTGCAAATTGCAATTCTTGTTTTCTTTCTTGCATGTTTTCTATTATTGTTCTAATATTATGACAAGTTGTCATAATATTAGAACAGGATAAAAAATGCGTTTTCATTTTAGCGTAAATATAGATATTGATAGTCTTGATATTTATACCAGAATTAAGCACATTGACTTATTATTTAAATTTCCCCCCAAAAAACTTTATGAAAAATATAATCAAAAATACATTATTATACCTTTTGGAGATAATTGTTTTCCCAGAACTTTGGCCAGTATAAACGGAATAAAACCTTATAGAAAAGAGGGAGAATTAACTTGTCCTTTTGATCAAATATTGTCATCCTTTATAGATAATGTTGATTTATTTGTAAATGATTTTGACGGCTTTTTTGATAATCTTGAATTATATAACTAAAAATAATTACTATAAGAATATAAAATATAATATTTCATTTATACATGAAGAAAATCCTTCTTTGGAAGAATTTAAAGCTTTATACAAAAAACGGATAGAAAATTTCTACAGCTATTTAAACGCAAATGATAAATATGTATTTTTTGCTATTTATACTTCTAGTTATCCTAAAAAAGAAGTTGTAGAACAATTCGTAAATAAAATCAAAGAATACAGGGAAGACTTTTGTATAATTATTTTTAATGCAACTTCGTGGAGGGTTAAATGGAAGCTTGAACAAGTTAAAGTTGTAAATATGGGCAAAAATAAAAATTTAAAAAAAATGGGATCAGCTTGGGTTTCACAATTAAAAGGTTTAACCAATATTCATGCCAGAATTGTAAATAATAAATATGGTTCGTATCTTTTGGAAATCATCAATAACGAAATGAAAAATTATCTCAAAAAAGAGTGATTAAGAAAAATTTTTCTTAATCACTCTGACAATCTTTAACTAATAATTTAGATAATGCCTGAGCACAATCATGACTGCAATTGCAACAGCCATAAAAATCAAAGTGCTTAAAAATCCAGAGCCGCGGGACTCTTTAAGAGAATTATTCTTTTCTTCCTCCATTATCCCTCCTTAAGCAGCCTGTTTCTTTCCTGCTGCTGCCATTGCACAGGCAATTGCAAGTGCAATTTCTTCATCATTATCACTCTGCGCATTTTTCTTAGCAGTTTTCTTTTCAACAGGCACTTCCTCAGGGAAGAATTTATTTATAATCTGCAAAACTCTTCCGTTCAAATCCATAGCCCAAATCATTATTGTTAAGAAAATAAAAACGGTTCCCATACCAATAATCATTACAATTAAACCGTCTTCTAATAACGCTAAATTCATAATATTCTCCTTTTTTTATTAAATTTTGTACATCTTTTTATTAAGCCTGTACTAATTTACGGAGCTCTTATTAAAATTTCAGATTTAAAACAGGTTGATAAATTATGAATGTTTGCCCCGGCTATTTCGGGATTGTCATTTAAATAAATATTATCAGCATTTTGGTTAGAATGAGTACCAAAACATCTGCTCTGAGAGAATTGCTGATTTCCGTCTCCTTCTTGAGAAAAGATTTCCAGCCCCCGCATCGTTTCAGACGTCAGAACAATGTTTTCATGATGATTTTGAATATAATTTTCAGACGTGAAAATATCAGAGTGAACATCATTTACAAATGCACCCTGCAAAAAAATAAAACACAAAAATATAAATAATGTTTTAAAAAATATCTTCACGATAAATATTTTACTACAAAATTTTTTTGTCAGGCTATTATCCCTCTATCCACTGTTATTACTATACATGTAACCCTTGAAAAAATAATTGTTAATAGTACAATTAAAGTAAGAGTATTAATTATAGAGAAAGGTCGGGGAATGCTTAAATTAAATTTCAGAAACACTGATTCGATGATTATCGGCGAAGAAAACGGATTAAACTTAAGCGTGGAGTTTGAAAATTACAAAGAAACAATCTCTAATATAATAAAAAGTTTAAACCAGAGAAAAGATAAACCCGGACAGTGGCTTCAATGGATGAATTTAGGCTATAACGAGGAAACCGTATGGTATGTTAAAGAATTTGCTTCTATGGTTGAAAACAGATTTGAGAATATTCTTGTACTTGGTATCGGAGGCTCAGCACTCGGTGGTCTTGCTGTTACCGAAGCTCTGCTTAAACCATACTGGAATTTACTTACTCCGGAACAGAGAAACGGACTCCCGAGGATTTTCTTTTTAGATAATATCGATCCTGACTCTATGAATGGACTTTTAGATATACTTGATTTGAAAAAAACTCTGGTTAACGTAATTACAAAATCCGGGTCTACAGCCGAAACAATGTCTCAATATATGATTATAAAAGACCGTCTTGAAAAAGAACTCGGCGATGATTACAGAAGAAATATTGTTGCAACAACTGACAAAAAAGTCGGTGTTCTAAGACAGCTTGCCGATCAGGAAGGGTATAAAACTTTTGTTGTTCCTGATGATGTCGGCGGAAGATTTTCAGTTTTCTCTGCTGTTGGTCTTGTTCCTTTTGCGCTTGTAGGGCTTGATATTGACCAGATTATGAACGGTATTAAGGATATGGATCTTGCTTTAAAAAATACTGACATCAACCAGAACATTGCTGCTCAGGGTGCTTTGATACAATATCTTCTTGATACTAAAAAAGGTAAAAATCTTTCTGTTATGATGCCTTATTCAAGCAGATTAAAATATGTTTCCGACTGGTATGTACAATTATGGGCAGAATCCCTCGGAAAAGAAGTTAATAATAACGGAGATAAAGTAAATGTGGGCCCTACACCGATTAAAGCACTTGGAGCAACTGACCAGCATTCGCAAATTCAGCTTTATAACGAAGGGCCGAATAATAAAGTTATTACTTTCATCAGGGTTGAAAACTTTGATACAACATTAGAAATTCCGCGTATCTTTGAATATACAGGTATTGGATATTTAGGCGGAAAAACAATTAATGATTTGATTAATGCGGAAGCTGATTCAACAAGAGTAGCTCTTGCAGATTACTCTCGTCCTACAATGACACTTTCTATTGAAAAAATTGATGAATACAATGTAGCTCAGCTTCTTTACATGCTGGAAGTTCAGACAGCCATCGCCGGAGAGCTATATAACATAAATACATTTAACCAGCCTGGAGTTGAGCAGGCAAAGAATTATACATACGCGCTTATGGGAAGAGCTGGTTACGAAGAATCTGCTCACACACTTCAAGAAAAAATGGCAAGCGTGTAATTAAAAAAAGAATAAAGCAGCCCGTAAGCCGTGTTCTGTTTTTTCTACTTCATAAGTATACTTGATAATCATCTATCTAGTCTCAGGATTACTCCAGAGCTCAAGCGATTTTTTGAAACAAGGCGGACACCTTATAATGTTTCTTTCATCTTGCATCCAACCGGGGTTTAGCTAGCCAATACCTTCCGATATTGCTGGTGAAGCTCTTAACTCACCGTTGCACCCTCGCTGCTGCATAAAGCAGTTAGCAGTATATTTTCTGTGCCACTTTCCGCCAGCTCACGCTGCCCGGAGTTTCTCCGGCGGTCTGTCCTCGGATGCACGGACTTTCCTCACCCGTTTTGTAAGACAAATGTCTTCTTAGGCGCGATTATCCGGCTGCTTTATTCCTTCTGAATTATAACACAATTTTTCAATATCCAAAACTGTTTTTAATTTTAAAGCATAAATATCGGGCCTTTGGAGCAAAGCGAGCTTTACAGCGTCTTTCTCAGTAGTTATAATATTACCTACTATTGAAGAAATATCGTCAGCCGCATACTGATGATGGTCATCAAAAGTTATGGTTTTTAATACATCATAGTCTTTCAAAAACTTATAAAATTGCTCCGGTTGGCCAATTGCAGAAAGAGCAGCAACCTCTGCACCTTTTTCCAAATGCTCGCCTGAAATTATATTATACGCGTAATCAGGTTCAACCTTTGCCACAAAAGTTGGTATTCCCTGTTTTTTAGAATAAACTCTTGCGAGTTTTTCTGCTCTGGAGTGGTCAGTATTTTTGCTGACAATAACCAGTTTATCAATACGCTTAAAGCCTTCCATACCTTCTCTTAAAGGGCCTGCAGGAAGTAAATTTTCATTACCGAATAACTTTTCGGAATCAACAAGTACAATATCCAAATCTCTAGCCATCTTTCTGTGCTGAAACCCGTCATCAAGTATTATCTTTGTAACCCCGAGTTCTTTTATTGCATACTCCGCAGCTTTAATCCTATCTGCACAGGTTAAAACTGCACACATATTCAAGTTTACAGCAAGCCAGTAAGGTTCATCTCCTGCCATATCAGCTTTGTAAAAAAGATTTATGCCGTCAGAAATCACATTGACTTTTTTATTGTTTAATTTTCCCCCGTAACCGCGTGAAATTATTGCAACTCGCTCACCTTTTTCTACAAAGTAACGTGCAAGTTCAGCCACAACAGGAGTTTTTCCGACCCCTCCTGTTGTTAAATTACCGACAGAAATCACAAATGCATCTACGCGCTTAGGCTTCAAAATATTTTTATCATATAGCAAATTCTTAAACCCGCTTCCTAAACCGTAAAACAAAGAAGCAAATCTCAAAACATTGAAAAACATCCCGTGTGCGTTCTTATCATAATGTAATTTTGTAATCTGAGTTTTTAAATTCATAACTATAGTCCTATTTTTACATCAAGTTTAAAATATTCTATTAATTCAAATATTATAGAAATATCTCTATAAAAATTTTCTATAGTAGATAAGTCACTAACATTTTTAAAAAGGCTGCCAAGTTCGAAAAAATCTTTTTCAGACCGAACAGCAATCATTATACTGTTATTATAAAAAGAACATTTTACGGTATCAGCCTTCATTACCTTTTTCAACTTTAAAAACTTTTCTATAAAAGTCGGTGTTAATAAGTAACGTGCTTCCACCTCATCTTCAGAATAAACGTCAAAATTTTTAGAAAAATTTATGTCCTCAAGTTTTATATCGCTTTTGCTTTCTTTGGCTGTTAATCGAAGAGATGTCGTAAAACACAGTACTGCTGCTACAACAACACCAGCTGCAAGCGAAATTAAAATATTTTCTATCCCCAGCCTAAAAGACAAATACAATACAGTCACTATGAAAGCAAGCAAAAACTTTATTGGAGATTTCCTTTTCGACGCAATAATAGTTCTCTGAGCTATTCGTTTATTAGATTTAAATTTAATTATTAATCCCTTAAAAACAATAGAAGGTTCCGTCATTGGAGTCTGAAAAAACAATTCACATTCTGAAACGTCAAACTTAACTCCTTTATATACTCCTCTAAACTCATCATCATTTTTACGGTATGTAAAGTCCGAAAACAACCCGCTTTCAATAAGTTCATTATATGGGATAATTTCTGACTCTTTCCGGTTCTTTTGCCACAAGTCAATCTGCGTAAAACTTTTTATAACCGTATAAAAAAACTTATCTTTTAGCTTAGCAGAGAATAATTTTTTCTGAGGAGCACGCAAAAAATTGGCAGTAAAAAAAACTATCATTGAAACAATCCCGAATGAGATTGCATAAATAATATTTCTTTCCTCAAAATATACAATAACACCCAGCAAAACACTAAAGATTGAACTAAATAAAATCGAGCGCAGTATTAACTGATTACAAAGCTCTCTCCTGTATATTTCAACATCTTCTATTAGAGGGAAGATTTTCTCATAATAAGTCTTATAGAGTAATTCTTCGTGCATTAGCCCTCAACCATACGTTTGAATTTTTCAAAATCCTCCAGCGTATCAATTCCGACAGGAATATTATCCACAACCGCAACCTTTATTTTCATCCCGTTTTGAAGAGCTCGCAGCTGTTCTAAGCTCTCTGCCTGCTCATAAGTCGTCTGATGGAGTTTTGTCATTCTGAACAATGCTTCGCGTTTATAACCATAAATTCCTAAATGACCGTAAATCTTTGATTTTCCGGCATTACGTTCGTAAGGAATTTTAGAACGCGAAAAATACATTGCATAATTATCTACATCAAAAACACATTTTACAAGGTTAGGATTTTGAGCCTCATCTTCATCTTTAATCTCTCTCAAAAGAGTTGAAATATCTGCTTTCTCATCCTCAAGAACACCTTTTATTACAAGTTCAATATTAGCTTGCTCAATTAAAGGTTCATCACCTTGAAGATTAATTATATAGGCGATTTCTGGATGTCTTTCTGCTACTTCTGCAATCCTGTCGCTTCCGCTTTTATGTTCAGTCGAAGTCATTTCGACTTCTGCACCAAAATCTTTGCATACATTAAAAATTCTTTCATCATCCGTTGCAATAATAACCCTGTCAACAAGCGGGCATTTTGAAGCTTTTTCCCAAACCCACTGTATTATAGGCTTATTATTTGCTCTCAAAAGCGGCTTACCTTCCAATCTTGAAGACCCGTATCTTGCAGGTATAATTATTGCTGTTTGTTTCATCTATATCTCCTTATTTTGTCGCATTAATAAACACGGCATTTGTTTTTAAACTTATTTCCCGACCTGTTAAATAATTCTGCACATCCTGCATAAATTTTTCTACAGTCTGCTCGTCGAAATATTTTAGATATCTTTCTTTTGTTGAAGGCTGGTTTGGCGATGGCGGGTTAATAAACCATTCTCTAACCATATTTGGCTGTACAACGTATCTTGAACGAACTTCTTGAAGCTTAACTTCAGGGATTGAAAATCCGGCAATTTCCAGATTTGTCTCTAACGTGTGTTCATCAAAGTTACATAGAGAATCAAGAGGATTCTCCATAATTTCATTCTCTACACGCTTAAAGTCTTCGTATCTATCAATATACATCGGATCAAGGATTTCCCAGTATCGTGTGTTTGAACGTATTATAGGCTCAAATGCACACAGCTTGCCGCCCGGTTTAAGAACTCTATAAATCTCAGAGATTGCAGGCTGTTTATTTATAACATGTACAAGCACAGATCTCATAAGCGCTTTGTGGATAGAACTTTCTGGAAGTGCGATATGTTCAACAGGGCATTTAAGCAGTTCATATCCACTTTTTACACCTGCCTCGTCAAGGATTTTTTTACAGTCATCAAGACAATCTTGAAACATATCTGAAAAGATTACTCTACCGCTGCAATTCTGCTGTTCAAGAGCTTTAAAGGCCAGCAGACCTGTGCCTGTTCCAATATCAAGCACAACATCATATGGTTTAATTTCTGCATAAACTAAAATAACATCTCTTACAGCTTCAAGCCAGCGCATAGTCTGTTCCTGCATTTCAGGAGTCTGACCTGCAAATCTATTTTGCTTAAGCCACTGAGTCCAGTTCTTACAAATATCGCTCATCTTTTTTCCCTTCCATCAGGCTGTCAGATGAACCTATTATATAATAGTTTACAAAACTTATCAATCTTATTTAAGGATAGCCGCTTTAAATTCTTTAAGAAAATCGAACCCTTCTTTTATATGAGATTTAAAGCTTTCCGCCATTTTAAACACTTCAGTTACAGCAATTCCCTTGCGGGCATATTTTCCTTTACCTTCAACAATTTTATCACCCTTAGTCACAAGAGCTTCTAGATAATTATCTCCAAAAGTAAATCTTAATGTATTCCCATCTTTCAGAGGAGCTGTGATTTGTTTTGCATTCTTCATAATATTTGATTTGCAAGACACCGGTGAAATCCCATTTACATTCATATTTACCTACCTTTCTGAAGACATAAAAACACATAAAAAAATTTTTTGCTATTAAAAAAGCTTCCTGCGTTGAGGAAGCTTTTTTAGTTTTATTAACTTAGCTTAAACTGCATAAACACTAACTTGTTTTCTATCGCGTCTATGAGCTTCAAACTTCACTTGCCCGTCAATTAGAGCAAACAAAGTATCATCTGAACCGATACCTACATTGTTACCAGGGTGAACTTTTGTTCCTCTCTGACGAACAAGAATATTACCGGCTTTTACAATTTCTCCACCGAACTTTTTAACGCCTAATCGCTTCGCTTCTGAATCGCGGCCGTTACGGGTGGAACCCATACCTTTCTTATGTGCCATTTTTATATCTCCTTTTTTTATAACCTTTGGTCGGTTGACATCGGTAAAACTACCAATTTGTATTTAAAACTACCTGTCAACCTCTGCTACGCCACGCCCAACTGGGAGGGCTAGGGTGGGGATTATGCTTCTGCCCCTTCATTTACCCCTTCTGCTTTAGCTTTAGAAGCAGTAGTTCTGATTTTGTTAATCATAACTCTTGCAAAACCTTGTCTGTGGCCTTGTTTTTTTCTGTAGCCTTTTTTAGGTCTTTGTTTGAAAACGATAATCTTCTTAGCACGGTCAGTTTTTAGAATAGTGCCTTCGACCTTAGCATTAGCAACATATGGCTGACCAACTTTTGATTTTTTACCGTTAACAATCATAACGACTTTATCAAAAACGATTTTAGCGTCTTTTTCTTCGCCAAGTAATTCAACGTCAACATAACGTCCTTCTTCAACCTGGTATTGTTTACCGCCTGTTTCGACTATTGCGTACATTGTTTTTCCTTTCTTTTTGAGGGATTGTAGAACCTGTAAGGGCTCATTTGAATACAATCAACCTATCTAATACTATTTATATTACTACATGTACCACAAGCCTTGAGAGGGTGTCAAGAGGTGTGTTAACAATTCAAAACATCACCTGTACATACTTCTTGAACATTAAAAAACTTCGACATTATTATTTTGGATTTCAAGTCGCAGCAATGGCAGGGATAAAGCGGATATTCAGGATTTACACCGGCTTCCAGCATTAAACTGCAAATTTCTTCCAGCTCTTCTTCTGATTTTTTTAGAAAATGAAATCCCCCTAAAACGCCGAGAATTCTTCCCTCTTTGCACACTTGTTTCGCATAATTAATAATATTAATTATGCCGCTGTGCGAACATCCTGTTATTATAAAAATACCTTCATTTGTTTTATGCACAAGCGCAGTATCATCAATATCCGCAGATTTATTTTCAGGAATTTCTCCGAGAAAAACAAATTCATTATTCAGCCAGAACGGCCTGTTTGTTAAATTAAGCCGGTATCTTCGCCCTAGTTCCTCTTCGGAAATCGGACATCCGTAATGAATTTTGTTTTCATCAATTTTGGTATCAAATATATTCGGATGTGCTATAAGAGGAACCCCGCGCAGTTCAAAATATGTCAGTCCTCTTGTATGGTCATTATGTCCGTGGGATATTACTATATCAGTAATATCTCTCAAATCCAGCCTGAGCGTTTCTGCATTTTTTATAAACACATCTGAATATCCTGTATCAAAAAGAATTTTCTTGTCTTTAGCTTCTATCAAAAGACTCAGCCCCGGTTCAGAGAGCAGGTAATTATCAATTCGTGCATTATTTTCAGTTAAAACAGTTATTTTCATTAACCCATCACCAATTCTTTGACTTCTTTGCGTTTAACTTTTCTTGTAGTAGTACGCGGAAGTGCACTTTTACTTATAATAACATTTGTCGGACGTTTATATGCAGTAAGCCTTAGAGAGAGTGTTTTTATATCAGCCCTGATAATTTTTTCCACCTCTTCATCTGAATGGCATTCATATAGATTTTCTTTTGGGACTGCAACAACTACAACCTCTTCGGTTCCATCCTTAGCTCCAAAACTTCTAGATGAGCCGAAAACGCATACTTCTGAAAGATAAATACTTTTTTCAAGCACAGCTTCAACTTCTTCCGGAAAAACTTTTTTTCCGCCAGACAAGACAATCATATTCTTAATTCTTCCTGTAATATAAATATGACCGTCCTTATCAATTTGGGCTATATCTCCGGTATGAAGCCAGCCGTCAGGTTCAACGACCTGAGATGTCAACTCCGGCTGGTTATGATAACCTTTCATTACAGATGGGCCGCGAAGCTGAAGTTCACCTGTTTCACTATCAATTCTTGTTTCATAATTTCTTAGCGGTCGCCCTACTGACGACAGTACACTGCGTTTGTCTGTATTGACAGAAACAACAGGACTTGTTTCTGAAAGTCCGTAACCTTGATAAACTTTTATACCGATTCTTTCAAAAAATCTTCCGACTGCTATATCAAGAGGAGCACCGCCTGAAATACAGCCGATAAATTTCCCGCCAAACTTATCATGAATTTTCTTAAACATTAGTTTCTTCAAGCAGTAAAAAGGAACAAACTTCGCAGAGTGGTACATTAGCTTAAACATAGACTGAGTAAAGAGCGAAGAACTTTTTAATTCATTTTCTATTGCCGACTTCAAAAGCTTTAGAAAAGCCGGAACAACAATCATGAATTCGACCTGCTTTTCACGCATCACACTCAAAATATCTTTCGGCTTAAGACTCTGAGTGTAATAAACAGAGAAACCAAAGTTTAAAAATGTTGAAAACCCTACTGTCATCTCAAAGAGATGATTCATTGGCAGTATTGAAAGTGTGGTTATCTTTCTATGCGGAAGAATTTCATCAAGCGCGATTTTCAAATCTTCAAGCTGTGCCGTAATATTTCTAAATGATATCTCAACACCTTTTGGAGCACCGGTTGTGCCGGAGGTATAAATAATAAACGCTGTTGATTTTGAACTCCTGTGACGCCATTTTGCATTATAACAATCCGGAAGTTCATAAATATTTTTTATCCCGTCATTGTAGGAATGTTCATCCATAACTATGACATGCTTTATTGATGAAATTTCTTGTTTCAAAGCTAAAGCAGTATCTAAATAGTGTTGAGAAACCATAATTACAGATGGTTCGCAGTCCAGCATAATTGATTTCAGCTCATATTTTGTAAGCTTGACGTCTAAAGGCACCGTTACCATGCCGGAAAGCACTGAAGCAAAGACACATACGCCGTATTCCGGTTTTGATTCGGACAAAATGGCAAGACGCTCTCCTTTTTTAACTCCCAGCTCTTCTATCAAAAAACTTGCAAGTTTTCTTGATAAAAGCCCTATTCCTTTATAAGTAAGCTCTTTCCACCCGAAAGAATTTTTCATTCCAAGTGCAATTCTGTCTTCATAATCACAGGTTTTATCCTGAAGAAGAGTTAAAATATTACGACTTCTCAATTTCATTATAATACTCCCACACTGTTTATATATTATTATTTTTTAAGCACATTGTCAAAGTTTTGCGGCTTCTTCTTATGCGGGATATCCAGTTTTGGATTGTGGTCGGCAATATCTGCTAAAAAGGTAGAGATAAAAGGTATGAGCATATAATAAACACATCCGACCAGAATGATTGGTTTTGCTATCTTAATTCCTTCGACCTGCTTGTCAAGATTAGGGTCAAGTTTATTTGCCTCTTTAAATTTTTGGATAAACTTTTCTGTAGGATTTTTGGTCAAACCATCCAGAATATAGCTGCTTGTAATACTTAGAGTTGTTGAAATTCCTGCATTATATATAACAGCTTTTTTGCGTCTTTCTTCAATTTTATCGCTTCTGTTTGTTTCATGGATAAAGGTAGCTGTAGTAAGCGCATCAGTCGCAGCAATAATGTGCATAGGAAAGTTAGAGTCCTTATATCTGTCCGAAAACTTCTGCATTCCTTTGTTGTCAAGAATTTTTCCTATTCCATGTGCAAGTTTATCATTTCCTTTCCCTTTAAAACTCAGATTTTCCGGTTTCTTTTCATTTTTCTGGTTGAATATATAGCGCATAACATACGGCATGCCTGCACAGGTTAAAATTGCTTTGGGCGCAGCAACAATAAGACCCAGCCCTAATTTAAACAGCTGAGTCGCAAGTGTATAGCTTTTTGATTGATACAGTTTTTCACTGCCTTTCTTAAAATTATTTATCGTTTCCGGCTTTAAAAACCTCTGTGGCTGCTCGTCTATTTTCATCATCGCGTTAACAAACGGTGTCGAAACAAACAGTGTAAGCAGATATCCCGCAGCACTTGAGGCAAGCGACTTCGCACAGGCCACTTTTTTGTTTTCTTTATCCGTATGAGGTGCAAGTGCAATTGCAGCAGGGCGGGCCAGCATTGAAAGAGCTAAAATTGTTGTTGCTGAAAACATAGCACCATCCTGTGCTGCGAACTCCAACCCTTTTTTCAGTGCTTTATTAGTATAAATACTTTTGAATGAGATATCCCTGTTTGAATTTACTTTCATCTATTTTTATTAGATAACATAAATATGAAAAATATGAAACAGAGCTTTAAAATTCTCAGTCTGATTTATCTTATATTGATAGTGTGTGCTGTTATTTTTAAAGACAGCCCTGCAGCTGTAATCTCTGCTGTATTTGGAATTACATACACTTTTCTCGCAGGCAAAGGAAATCCTGTGTGTTATCTTTTTGGAGTAACCGGTTCAGGATTTTACAGTTATTTAGCTTTTCATAATGCTTTGTGGGGAAATTTAGTCTTATACCTCGGGTATTATGTACCTATGCAGATTTTAGGTTTCTTCAGGTGGAAAAAACACCTCAAAGATGGAGAAAACGAAATTATTAAAATCTCGCTCTCTGCAAAAGAAAGATTTTTAACATTTATAATAACCGTATTTTTTACCCTGATTGCAATTTATCTGCTATATTTTCTGCACGACAAAAATCCAATAATAGATGGAATTACGACTGTTTTTTCTATTACAGGAATGTATCTTACTGTTAGACGTGCAATAGAACAGTGGCAGGTTTGGATGGTTGTTAACGGACTGAGTGCAATTATGTGGGCAATAATCGCATTCAGCGGAGAAAAAGTTTATTCTACAGTAATTATGTGGACTGTGTATTTTATACTTGCAATTTATTTCTATTTTGAATGGAAAAAAGAAGTTGACTCATATTTTTTTCCATTCTAATATTGTTTATGTGTGTGAATAAAGGAGTACTATCCTGTGAAAATTTCTATTAACAGCACCCCGTTTTTGGGTGCAAAAAATGTGTTTATCCTCGATGGCGGAGGTCATGGATGCAGTATGGAGCATTTTGCAAGAGCTATATTTAAAAATACCGATGCTAATGTTAAGTTTCAAAGAGTTAATGTTAATGAAAATCTTTATGATGTAAAAATTATGGACAGTCTGGAAAAAACGCTCAAAGAACTTTCAGACGATATAAAGCCCGGAGATTTCACAATAATCCCTGCACTTGCGTTAGCATCGCTGAGAAAATTAAAAAGAGGGATAGCAGATATTTTAAATATAAATGAAACCCTTACGCCACAAAATTTAAACTCTAAAAAGAGTATTTTACTGAATATGCTGGAAAAAATTTATAAAAACAAATCAAAATATGAAAAGGAACTTGAATACCTTGACCAGAATTCTCAGGAGTACGGGTTTCTGTGGGGAGTTATACAGCAGATTAACAATTTAAGTGGAAAAGGCGTTAATATGTATATTCCTACCGGACATCCGGTTGACTATACAATAAAAGATTTAGCCGAAAAAAGAGGACAGAAACCGGATTTATACAGATACATAGCAACAGGGAGTGATGAAGAAGGAAAGGTAAAACGTATTCTTGACGAGGTTAAAAACAGCGGTTCTTACAATTTGAACCTTCTTGCTCTTTCTGATGCGCACATAGTTAATATAGAAGGACTACACAAAAAAGATTACATATTCAGTGCGTACGATTCACTGGCTAATGATTCGGAAAGAGGTGTTTACAATTTTTATCCGGTAAGAAACAACAGCGGTGAAGTCAAAGGTTACAGTTTTCAGGACAGAAGTACTGTAGAATATACTTATGACGAATACGGCGGAAACAAGGATATTGCCGATTTGCTTAAATTTACCGGTCTTAAGATAAATGATTTTCTTGCAGATACAAAAGAACATTTGAAGCTTAAAAAGCTTGTACAGCAAAACAAAGATACAAATGTGTGCAGTGATAAGCTGTATAAATTAAACGAAATATATGAAGAACCTGAAATCCGCAAAAATAAATTAGATTATATGGGCGGTTTTACAACTCGAAAACGTAATCTGGTTTTTGATGTTAACAATCAGGGTGAAATAATGTTTCAGAAATGCAATTGCGAAGGTTCTTCGCGTCCTTCTGTTGTTTCGATGTGGGGAAGCTGTTTTGCAGCAATTAAGGCTGCTAAACGTGACTTTCTGTCTGGTTCGGAAAATACCTGGCGGAATGTATAATGTCGCTTTGTATAATCTTTGTAAACTCCGGGCTTCCGCTGCTTGATGCATGAATATGGTTTATTGGAACATTTGATATCTCATAATTTATTCTATTTTTCTGTTTTTGTTTTTTCAGGATATAATTGTCGCCGCATATTATTTTCAAATCTTCCGGAATATTATGCCAGCAATGTTTTTTACCAAAAATTGCAATTCCCCAGTCGCCGGTATTAATATATTTATCCATTTGAGAAAAAACAGGACCATCTTTTTCTTTTCTTTCTGGAATATCAATATCATTAACATAATAAAACTGATTTATAGATGCTGGAGAAATACCGATTAAACCGGTATCAGGCAGATAAAACACAGAAGAATTAACAATAAGGCTGCAAAAATCATAACACGGAAGCATATCATCATTAAGAAGCAGAAAATTTTTATTCTTTATCATAGAAATTCCAAGATTCCAGCTGCGATTAACATACAAATTTACCAGAGGTGAATAAATCTTTACCTTCCCGCTCTCAAATTCCAGAGGCGATTCTGCACGGTTATTTATTATCAATATTTCAGTAACGCTTTCATCTTTATCAAGCAGCCCAACCAGCTTCTCCAACACCATTGGCTTCTTCTGAATTGTAGGTATGATTACTGATAATTCGTTTCCCATAGACTTTCCTTCCTTATTCTTTATGCCGGTAAAAAAGTAAAAAACTTCTACAAAAACACAATTTTTTAATTATTCATGTTATAAATAAGAAGAATTGTCAACGAAAATTGCTTTATTGTAGTGTTTCAATATCCGTCAATAAACGCTATCCTTATTTTATGGGAAACTTAAGCAAAAAAGTCGGCAGACGCATAAAACAGTTAAGGGAGAGTTTAAAAATTAAACAGTTTGAACTTGCTGAAATGCTTGATATGGAGCCTTCTAATCTTACGCGTATCGAAAGCGGTTATCAGATGCCAAAAGAAGAAAATCTGGTAAAAATTGCCGGCATTCTGGGTGTAAAAGAAAAAGATTTGTTTGATTTCGGAGAAGAGCAGAACAAAGAGGAATTAATACAGAAGATTAATTCCCTTCTTGAACAATGTGATAAACCTGAACTTGAATATATTTATAATTCAATCAGGCAGCTAAGGATTATTACCGGTTAAATAGGCAAGAACTTCATCCACATGGCCTTTTACCTTAACGTTTCTCCATTCTTTTTCAATATTTCCGTCTTTATCAAGGACAAAAGTTGAACGTTCAATCCCCATATATTTTCTGCCGTACATAGATTTTTCTTTCCAGACTCCGAACTGTTCGGCAAGCTGATGTTCTGTATCTGAAAGCAGTATGAAATTCAAATCATGATTTTCTTTAAATTTCTTATGGCTTTTTATACTGTCAGGACTTACACCGATAACAACCGCTGCAGAAATCAGGCGGTTAACATTATCTCTAAAATCGCAGGCTTCTTGAGTACAGCCTGAAGTGTTATCTTTCGGATAAAAATACAGTACAACTCTGTCGCCTTTAAATCCTGAAAGTTCATATTCTCTTTCTTCGCCCTCTGCGCTTAATCCAGCAAGTTTTATTTCTGACATAATGTCCCTCCTTTAAGATAAACTATATACTATTATAAATAAAAATTTTTCATTTATAATAATTGATGAGGCTAGTCGAAATGATTAATGATCTAACAAAGGGAGCACCATTAAAATTAATGCTTTTATTCTCGATACCTTTGCTTATCGGGAACATATTTCAGCAGTTTTATAATATCGCCGACATAATTATCGTAGGGCGTACACTCGGCATGACTGCACTGGCTTCCGTTGGAGCTGTTTCACCTCTATTCTTTCTTATTATGTTTATTATTGTCGGTATGACGAACGGGTTTGCTGTTATCACCGGCCAAAGATTCGGCGCAAAGGATTATGAAGGTGTCAGACGCTCTGTAACAATGTCAACAATATTGAGTACTGTCTTCACTATTACCTTTACAATAATCTGCGCAGCAGCAATGCACCACATTCTTTTCTTGATGAATGTCCCTCAGGAGATTTACAAAGATGCATATTACTACATACAGATTGTTGTTATAGGTTTGATTGTAGCAAACTTTTATAACCTTCTTGCCAGTATAATAAGAGCCCTCGGGGATAGTATGACACCTCTATACTGCCTGATTATTGCATCTGTTTTAAATATATTCCTGGCTTTATTATTTATTCTTGAATTCCATATGGGAGTGCCGGGCTCAGCTTTTGCATTAGTTCTTTCTCAAGCTTTTTCAGCTCTTTTGTGTGTCTGGTATGTAAAAAAACATTTTCCTATTCTTCATTTAAAGAAAAAAGACTGGATTATTGACTGGAAAAAAGAATTTAATTTTGCACTGGCACACCTGAAAGTCGGTATACCAACGGCCCTACAATTTGGCATTCTGGGACTTAGCCTTTTAATAATACAAAGTGTATGTAACACTTTTGGGCCTGATGTTATTGCTGCATTCACTGCAGCACTCAGAATTGAGCAGATGGCAACACTTCCTATGATTTCATTCGGAGTAGCGCTTGCAGCTTATGTAGCACAAAACTTCGGAGCCGGAAACTTTTCGCGCATTCGCTTCGGAGTAAAAAAAGCATCATTGATTAATGTAATATTGAGTATTGTAATGGCGTTTATAATGCACTTCTGGGGCGGGCATCTGGTAAGAATTTTTGTGGGATACCAGAATGAAGATATTGTAAAAATTGCACATGATTACCTTTTCCGAAGTTCTTTATTCTATTTCTTCCTTGCACAAATATTTATTTACAGAAACGCTCTTCAAGGTTTAGGCAGAGCTGTAATACCTATGCTTGCTGCAGTCGGCGAGCTGCTTATGAGGTCGTTTGCAGCTATTTATCTGGCTGCAAAAATCGGATACTTTGGAGTATTTTATGCAGGGCCTATTGCCTGGGTAGCTGCTTCAATTGTTCTCGCAGCAGGATATTACTCCACAATTAAACAATTTATTTTAAAAACTCAGCAGAAACTGAGGAAAAACAGAAGAGTTTCTTAAAACAAAAAAATATGGTATTATAGATTAAAAGTGAGGAGTGAGTATGGAAAATAATAACAAGCCTGTTGTACATCTGATATCAAAACCGGACAACATGCTAAAAACAATATACACAGCAGCAAGAACCTGCTATAGTGCAGATACACCGTTCAATATTTATGAAAGCACGGATGATGAAGAAAAAATGCTCAAATTGATTGAACGTGTTATAGGTTCAGGACATTATTCTGTAATTGAACACATTCAGGTAACATTTGCAATCTCAAATGTTTCAAGAGCCTGCACACACCAGTTTGTAAGACACCGCCACATGTCTTTTTCACAGAAATCACAAAGATATGTTAAGGAGAAAGGGCAGTTTGATTATATCATTCCGCCTACTATAGCAAGAGATGAGGCTTTAAAAACTAAATTTATCGAGTTTATGGGTGAAATATCTCAGAAATACCTTGAATTTACAGAAGCAGGAATCCCTGCAGAAGATGCAAGAGCAGTACTGCCAAATGCAGCAGCAAGCTCAATTGTTGCAAGCTTAAATTTAAGAGAAATGATACACCTTGCAAATCTAAGACTCTGCACAAGAGCACAGTATGAAATCAGAACAATGATAAAAATGATGTGCGAAGAACTGCTTAAAGAAGAGCCGTGGCTCACGCCTTACCTTGTGCCGAAATGTGAAAGACTCGGCTACTGTGATGAAGACAAATCTTGCGGAAGGAAGCCTAAACTCAGCGTATGAAAAAGCTTGCAATAACTTTATCAGTACTGTTTTTAGGTCTTGTTGCAATATATTTTTTCCTGCTAAAGCCGGAAAAATATGTTGAAGCAGATTTGTATGACGAAATTCTTGAACGCGGAACGCTAAAAGTCGGTATAAATACCGACTCCAAGCCTTTCGGATTTTTTGATGAAAACTGGGAGGTTAAAGGATATGATGCAGATTTAGCAAGATACATTGCTCAATATATCCTAAAATCACCTAATGCTGTAGAATTTTATCCGGTAACTCCGGCAAACAGAATGTTAAAAGTTTCAACCGGCGACGTAGATATGGTTATTGCTACAATGACAATAACACCACAAAGACGCGAAATTATTGACTTTTCAGTTCCATATGATTTAGCAGGTCAGGCGCTTCTTGTTCGCTCAAACAGCAGAATTACATCTATTGCAGACCTTGCTGGCCAAAATGTCGGAGTTGTATTTGGAACAACAGCTGAAAAAAATATGTTAAGCCTTGCCCCTGCTGCTAATATTATAGGTTTCAGGAACTATAGAACCGCTTATACAGCTCTTAAGGACGGAAAAATTGATGCACTGACTTCGGACGATACAATCCTGAGCAGATTTGCATACGAAGATAAATCTGTAAGACTTCTACCTAAAAGATATACTAAAGAGCCTTATGGAATCGCCTTAAGAAAAGGAAAAGGCACTAAAAGACTAAAAGAAAATATTGACTTTGCAATCAAAGATATGCAGAGAAAAAACGTTATTCTCCGTCTGCGTAGAAAATGGCTTAAATTATAGCAAAAAAATTTTTTATGCGTTTTAAAATACCAAAGGAGAAATAATTAATGAAACTTGAATTTAACCCGCAGAGAATTGTTAAGAACCCGGGGAAGTCTTTTGATATATTTTCACAAAAAGTAATGAAGAGCATAAAAAGACAAGAAAAAGTTGATGCGTCGGCATTTTCTTGCGAATTAATGAGTATTGGAGATGTATTTGAAAAACAGGGTAAAAAACCTGTTATGAATAAAATGGCCCAAAGACTTGCTGAAACGCTGGTAAACATTGGGGATAGCAATCTTTCAGGAATTATTTACAGTTTTCTGATTAAATTCAATAAAGATAACGCAAAAATTGCAGAACAAATTGCATTAAATGCTCTTGCAATTGCAAACAGACAGAAAGATTCCATTCACATTATGGCCAGATCTTATGATTTAAAAGAAATATACAAGCAGACAGAATATGGCAGCGAAAAACATTTAAAAGCACTCTATGGTGAAAAAAGGGCCCTAAAAGACATTGTAACGAATTATGATAATGTCATCAAAAAATATAGAACTGTAACAAGAGAAGCTAAGCCAAAAGAAACTTACGAATTGATGCTGTGTGAAAATATATTTGAGATTATTGAAATACTAAAGAAAAAGGAGCCTAAAAGAGCTCTGGAAGAACTTAACCAGCTTAAAGAAGCAGTTTCCAGAATAAAACAACAGGGTACTAAAGAGAAAAACCTTAGACGGATAAAAGAGCTCTCAGAAGAAATTAAGCCTTAGCCCTGAAAGCAAACTTTTTAAATAAAATATATGTAAATACTGCTGCAGAAAGAGTCGCAATAATTTGAGCAATAAAGACGTTAATATGCAGCACCTTTACAATAATCTCAAGCAAGCCGGCATTAATCATATAGCTAAATACCCACGTTGTACAGCATTTCAGATATTCTTTCATCCAGTTTCCTTTTGCTCTGAATACAAAAAATTTCTGAGTTGTAAAAGAAACCACAGATGATATAATCCATGCAAGCGCAAGTGCTATCTGGTAGGCGTGCTCGCCTAATATAATACAAAATGCAGAATAAATAAGATATGATACGCCGGCGTTAAACCCGCCGACGATCAAAAATCTTATTTTATCTGATAAATTAAACCAGTACTGTTTCATTACTAAAAATTATACTCCGGAATTACAAATGCCTCGTTGTTTGCATCTTTTTCTACAAACTGAAGATAGTAATCAAGAGCTTTTTCCTTTGAATTATCATAAAACTCGTCAGAAATAAGCTCTCTGTGGAGTTCTGTTCTTTCTCCGGAGTAATTTCCAAGGACTCTTGTAAACTTTTCGATTGTTTCCAAATCTTCTCCGCCTGCATAAGCTTTTGTCTTAGCATCAGTTCCGGATGGGCGGATTTCTACATACTTATCGGCAAACTGGAGATAAGTACCGTCACCTACAAACTTAACAGCCTTAAGATTATCAAAACTTAACTCTGCAAATGCTCCGTTTAAGACTTTCTTCACAGCTTCTAAATCTGCAATACCTTCTCTGATAGCTATTGCAAGCGAAAGGTAGAACAGGTCATTTTTGGTTCTCTGCTTTTCACCTTCTATTTTAGCCTGTTTAAGCTTCTCAATATCAGGTTCAGATTCATTGTAGTATGAAATATCTTCTCTTACGTCAAACTTGGCAATGATGTTATTTTCATCAAAAATCTCAATAAGATATTCGGAAAGAGTCTTGTTATCTTCTTCTAATTTTGCAGCTAATGATGAAGCCACAATTATTGCCTCAGTGGCACTCTTTTCTCTCATTGCAATTGCTTTTCTGCCTGCAAGAGATTCAATTAAATCTTCTGAACCCATAATCATACCGCCGGATTCTTCTCCGCCAAAAATTAAACGCGGCTGAACACCCAGATTAATTGAGTTTCCAAAAACGTCATCAACAACAACTTCGCCTTCCGGATTATTTTTAATTTGAAGTTCAACTTTTTTCATAATATTGGCGATTTCTTTAAACCCGACCGGAACATTAACGACCTTAATTCCGTGTGCTTTAGCCCATTCGTCCCATGAAAGAGCAGAGGCAGTTGTTTTAATCATAAATCTTGGATGGTTTTTAAACTTACCAAGAGCTTTCAACTGTTTAACACGATAGTTCATAAGCATTAAAAACGCCTGATTTGCACTGTAAATCGTCAGAATTCTGTCTTCATCAAGCTGAATATATGAAATACCGTATTCTTCCAGCATAGGAGAATTTCCGGCCGCCTCAATCTGGCACACAGTCAGCCTGTCGTGGTCAGGGTCTGTAATAAGCACAACCGTTCCGAGCGGATAATCTGCAAGAACTTTATCATAATGCAATGATTCAATAACAGGGAAAAACTTTTCGCCATCTGGTCTTTTTGCAATCACCGTAGCATCTACCGAATAATCATAAAAAACTTTGTTGCCTTTAGGATCAGTATCATATTTCCCTATTGAGTGGAAGAAAGGATCTTCTTCAATATTATTCCACGCATACTTATCAGCAATACCGAGTTTATCAAGAACACGGCTCAAAGTTCTGTACGCACAGCCGCCCACGCTCTCAATAAACAGCTTCGACTTCATTTTCTTAACGCCTTCAAGATTCTGGGCTACCCCGGATTTAAGATATTCAACGTATAAGTCTACACCGTCATTTAATTTCGACATGACAGCATCATCAATAAGCTGGTCATTTTTCGGAGCAATCTTAATTTCATAAGATCCGTCTTTTTCCACTTTGTCAAAAATTTCCTGAATTTTGTCTACAAATTCCAGCGACTCTTCCGGTAAATACTGGCTTCCCTGAGAATTCAAGTCCTTTGTAGCGGTCTTCACCGAAATACCATGGCTTGAAGTAATATATTCTCCGCCGACTAAATCCAGTTTAAACGCAAGGAAAGAAGCCAGCCATATTGGAATAGTTTTTCTTTCTTTTGGGGTAAGGGTTTTAATTCCCTGAGCTGCCTGTATTCGTGCAATTGCATCGAGATACAAAGCAGAGTTATACCTTACCTCGCTTCCGGCAAGCTTAACAACCTGCTTACCTTCATATTTTTCACGGGCAACAAGCGCCTTTGCTAAAGTCGCAAGTACAATTCCGACAAGGTTTATAGGAAATCTTGTATCCTGAGGAAACAAAATATTCTGAGGTCCCCTAATACCTGCAGTGGATACTTTGGCCTCCTTAGAATAGTTGTCAAACCATTCTTTAAGGTTCAATCCTTCTGGATTTGAATCCGAATGCGGATACAAATGCTCTCTTTTAAGAGTAAAAGTAAACCCGTCTTTATTATCAAAATTCATTAAATCTAAGTTTTTTATATAATCAGGAGTTTTGTCATAAACATTCTTAAACAGTTCTCCTTCTAACTCGCAGCTTGGTTTTAATTTATACATAATACTCTCCTATTTAAGTAAAATAATTATAACATAAATCTTTACATTTGTTACAATCTCATACATATAAAGGGTTGCAAAAAGCAGCTCCATGTTTTATAATAAATATATATAGTATATACTCAATTAAGAATATAAAAAAGGATTTTTATTATGACAATATCGTTTAGCGGTCTGGCTTCCGGATTAGATACTTCATCATGGGTTGAAGCGTTTGTTTCAGTAAAAAAACAAGAAGTTACTGCGCTTGAAACCAAGTTAAAAGGTTATCAAACAACAAAGACAACCCTGACAGATACAAGAAGTGCATTTTCAACACTAAGAAGTGCAATAGAAAAGCTCACTGACGCAAAATTCGGCGGCTCTTTCGACCTTTTCGGAAAAAATACTGCTACATCTTCTAACGAAGAAGTATTTACGGCAACAGCTACAAGCAGTGCTGCAAGACAAAATTATGATATCAAAGTCCAGCAGCTTGCTACTTATACAAAAGCTTTATCTAAAGATGCTGCAAGTGCAGTTGCTGATGACAGCACGAAATTGTCTAATCTTGGTATAACAGAAGGGACTTTCACTGCATACGTTAACGGTGAAAAACACGTTGTTAATATAGGCAAAAATGATACACTAGGCGATTTAAAATCACGCCTTGCTGAATTTGGAGTAAAAACAGAAGTCAGCGATACAGGTGTCTTAAAATTATCTGCACAAAATTCAGGGGATGTAGTTAATATCGGTGCGACTACAGACAGTTCAAATATATCCTCTTTAATAGGTTTGACTAAACAGGAAGACGGTTCATACGCGTCTACAAATTCTCTGTACAAAGCCTCTGTTGCTTCTAAATTAACAGCTGAAGATTCAGGTTTTAATGAACAGATTACAGAAGGGACTTTTACTATTGGTGATGCAACATTCACTATCACTAAAGATACAACTTTGTCTTCATTAATCTCAGAAATCAACAGTAATGATAAAGCTCAGGCGTATGCTTACTGGGATGATGCAACAGGAAAACTTTCTATTACATCAAAACAAGAAGGCGCATCATACATTAATATTGAAGCCGGTACAAGCAACTTTACCGATGTAATGGGCTTTACAACAAGTGAATGGAATGAAGACGGTACAGTTAAGTCTTCAAAAATGTACACAGAAGCTCAAGAACTCGGCCAGAATGCAATTTTTTCTGTCAACGGGACAACGATGACTTCTACATCCAATACTGTTACTTCAGATATTTCAAGAATTGACGGTGTAACTCTTACGCTTAATCGTGCAAATACAGAAGAAGACGGCAATACAACACTTAAAGTAAGCCAGGATACATCCGGCTTGAAAGATGCTGTAAACGAGTTTATTACAGCATATAACGATTGTATAGCAAAAGTTGAAGAAGTTACTGCAAGCGGTGCTGACTTACACGGAGAAACTTCATTAACAAGTCTTGAAAGAACCCTGAAAAGTTATGCTACAACAGCAAACGGCACAAACGGCGGTATTTACAAACTTCTCTCTGATATCGGTATTACAACAGCAGCACCGGATGGAGATAATCTTTCAACAGACACTTATAAGCTTGAGCTTGATGAAGAAAAGTTCATGAAAGCGCTTGAAGAAAATCCTGATTCAGTACAATCACTACTTGCTGGTGAAAACGGCGTTTTGAGTATGATGGAAAACACCATTGAACAAAGTTTAAAAGCTTCTGTAGGTTTCTTTGATGTTAAAACATCAACTCTTGATTCTGACATTAAGAAAATGGAAGAAAAAATTACGAAGAAAAACTCAAGCATTGAAACTTATCAGGCACAGCTTGAAGCTAAATTCCAGAAGATGGAACAGGCTATTGCGTCTATGCAGCAAAATTATAGCTCCTTCTTATCATAGGAATTAGTTAGCCCATTAATGTTTGAGCAAATTTGAGCGACTCGTCTGTAATCTCGCCTCCTGCGAGTTCTGCGACGGCTTTAAGCTTAGCCTCGCCTTCCAGAATAGATATGTCAACACTTGTTTTTCCATCCTGCGTCTTTTTGACATAGAAATGTCTGTCTGATTTAGAGGCGATAATAGCCTGATGCGTAATCATAATAATCTGCATATATTCGGAAAGCGCCTTAACTTCATCAGCCACAGCCTGCGAGGTTTTTCCGGAAATTCCGGTATCAATTTCATCAAATATAACGGTTCCGATGTTGTCACTCTGTGCAAAAATTGTCTTTATTGCAAGCATTACACGCGAAATCTCACCGCCGGATGCAACTTTTGCAAGAGGTTTCAAGCCTTCCGAAATATTTGTCGAAATCAGGAATTCTACTTTATCAAACCCGTTTGCAGACAGTTCGCCGCGCTCAAAGTGAGTTTCAAACTTAACTTTTGGAAGCTCCAGCTTTTCAAGTTTTTCAACAATAAGACCGGAAAGCACTTTTGCATAATTCTGTCTTTCGTCTGAAATTTCGCCCGCAAGCAGTTCTAATTCGCTCTTTTTCTTCACGATTTCTTTTTCCAGCTCTTCTATGTTCTGAGTAGAAAACTCTATTCCATTAAGCTCTTCGCGGAGCTTTTCGCCTTGAAGCATAACATTTTCTAAAGACCCGCCGTATTTGCGTTTTAATTTATCCAGTAAGAACAGCCTTTCCTGAATTGAGTTAATCCTCTCCTCATCATTATCAAGAGAGGTTGAATATTCTCTCAGGTTTGATGACAAATCTTTCAACACTTCAATAGCTTCAATAACCTTGCTTTCCTGTTCCTCCAGCGAACTATCCATATTGGAAGCTTTTGAGAGGTTCATTTTAATCTGCATCAAAGCATCGATTATTGCGCCGTCATCACCGGAAATTGCCCAGTATGAAGCCCCTGTTAAATCTTTGAGCTTTTCAACATTTTCAAGCACTGCAAGTTCGTTGTTAAGCTCCTCATCTTCATTTGCAGATTTAATCTGCGCTTCATCAATTTCATTAACCTGAAACTTAAGAAAATCAATCTGTTCTTCTGTTTTATCAGCAGAATTTTTCAAATCTTCAAGCTTTGACTGCATTTCTTTGTATGCATAAAACTCTTTTCTATAGTTTTCAAGCATAACGCCGCAAGTGTTTTTAGCATACGCATCCAGCAGAATTATATGGTATTTCGGCTGTAAGAATGAGTAAGTCTGGTGCTGTGAATGTACATCGATAAACAGTTCGCGGAAATGCCGCATAAATTCCTGATTAACCAGACACCCGTTAACTCTTGAACGAGAACCGGTTTTGGTAATCTCTCTTGAAAGAACAATCTCGCATCCGCAGTTATCAATGCCATTTTCATCAAACAGTTCTGATAAATCCTGTTTTTTATTACATAAAGTTAATTCAATTACGGCTTTTTCCGCATCGCCCTTAATAACTTCTTTTCCAGCCTTTGCTCCGAATGCAATATCAATGGCGTTGATAAGAATACTTTTTCCGGCACCCGTTTCACCTGTTATAATATTCAATCCTTCTGCCAGATCCAGCTCTAATTCATCAATTAATATATAATTTTTTATTAAAATCTTTGATAACATACCCTAACTATCTTCTTCCCCGTCATCATCATAATCTTCATCTTCTTCGTACTCATCAGCTTCGTCATCATATTCAGACTCTTCCTCAAAGTCTTCGTCTTCTTCCGGCTCTTCCTCTGAATATTCCTCTATACTGGTTTCCGGCTCAATGACTGCGTTTCTGCCGAGCATTTCTTTTATATATTCCAATTCCTGTTTTACAATTTTCTTTGAAAAAGAGAGCGTATAAGGATTATCGAGCGCGTGCTCAAGATTAGCGCAGTAGTTCTCCGAATCGCCAATGTATTTATAAACCCTTGCCAGACAATAATACAAGTCTCCGTTTTCCTCCTTATCTATTCTAGTACTAAGGATTTCCAGTATTTCTTCTGTTTCACCTGTTTTCAAACATATTTTAGTAAGCAGCTTATACGCTTCAATATCAGAAGAATTATACTCCAGAGTTTTTAGTAAATACTCTTTTGCCTCCTCAATATTTCCGCTCTTGTAAGCAATTGAACCGAGATTAAAATATGCCCAGCTGTAGTCCGGAGAAATTTCAAGAACTTTTTTGTAACTATCTATCGCAAAATTTGTAAGTCCGTCGTTCTGGTATATAAACCCGAGATAGAAATATGCAAAAACATCTTTTGGATTGATTGCTGCTGCTTTTTGAAAATTATCCAGAGCAAGATTTTTTTCGTCTTTATTAAAATAACAAACCCCCAGATTGAAATAACAATTTCCATCCTCAGGGTCTGTTTCAAGAACCTTGCGGAAAGCGCTGATTGCCTCGTCCCATTCTTTTAAGTCCACCAGAACATCCCCCAGATTGTAATAAAAATCTTCCTGAGGAGAAATTTCAACAGCTTTCTGATAACACTCTTTTGCTTCCGTAAACTTTTTTAATTTTTCATATACAATGCCTAAATTGTAGTAAATTTCAGCATCCTGCGGAAAATATTTTAAAAGATATTTCAAATTTCCTTCTGCTTCTTCATTAAAACCATTATTAACCAGAAGTATTGAGAGTTCTCTTCTTGCCTGAAAGTTTGAAGGATCATTTTTTAGAATATTCTGAAGTGACTCGATATCATTACCCATATATTAATTATAACAAAGTCAGTATAAATAGTAAATTTTTGTAAATATTTTCGTAAAATTTACCCTTCAACTAGCAAAAAAAATTAATCAGAGGTTTTAGAACAAATGGATGGTTGATTAACTGCATAATATGATATAATTTAATAAATAAAGCGAGGTAACTACATGAGTGAAGTAAATGGTCCAAAATTTAGTGTAAATCAGGTAAATTTTAACGGTATTCAACAAAAACCGCAGGCAGAAGTTCCTGTAGAAGAACCGGCAGCAGAAGCTCCGAAATTAAATGATTTTTCTGACCCTAAAGCTGAAGCACTCGGCCGCTCAATGTTGTTTAAAGGTGCAGATGACACTAATCATGATTTGAAGGCACTGCTTGAGAACCCGCAAATTGCAGAAAATTCAGACAAAGCGTTTGAAACAGCGCTAAAAGCTGCTCAGGATGCAGGTCTTGAAAACCCTTATGAAGAAGCTGCCTCTTTTGCAACCGGCGCTATTTAGACTCTGCATAATAAAAAACACCCCATTCGTCTGAATACGGTGTTTGTTTATTTTTAATAATTGACAGTGTCTAATTTATTTCCGCACCGTCGGTGGCTTGAAGCTGTTTTGACTTGTAATTATGGATGACCGCGTCAACCAGTAAGTCGTAAGAAGAACTCTTTTCTATATTCGGAAATTCTTCTTTTAATTGTTGTCTGACCATTGCTTCCAACCTCTGTTCGTCAGCCTTTATTTTTAGTTCATTGCTTGACAATGACTCTATATATTCTTCATTTGCTTTTCTCTGTGAGCTTGCAAATGTAAGTAAATTTGCTTTTGTATCTAATGCTTCTTTCAGTGACTTGAAAAATTTCAGGTTGAACATAACGACCTCTTTAGTTTTACTACCTTCACTTTGTACTATATTAAAGTCCCCTCAAGGTAAAAATTGACCTTTTTTGTTTAAGTTGTTACAAATTTTTACATTTGGGAGAAATCTGTTAGTATTATATACTTATTTTTCAAACTCTTCAATAGTGCAAGTCTGTTATTTTTTATATTTTCATCCTTATCCATGACAAGTACGTCATCAAAGAATTTTGTTACAACAGGGTTAATTTCTGTCAAATTAGTGAGATATTTTGCGTAATCACCGTTAAAACTAATTGCCTGAACTGCTTGATATAAATCTTTTTCAGCATTTTGGACAAAAAGTTCCGGCCTTACTTCACCAGCATCTTCTTTCAGAATACGCAGAACTCTGTTTGCGTTTTCAACCAGTTTTTCATCCACACCGCCTGCAATAACTTCTACACGTTTTACATAATCGCAGAAATCCGCGCATGGATTGTTTTGTGCGCATGCTTCCAGAGCAGTTTTCGGATAATCGTTGTTCAAGAATATAATAGCTCTTTGTACGAAAAATTCTTCAACATCTTTTTTAACATCCGCTCTTATCGGAAGAAGTGACAACGTTTCATCAATCAGTTCGGAAACATTTAGCTTCAAATTATGCTCAAGGATTGTCTTGATAATTCCGAGAGCTGCACGTCTTACGCCGAGCGGGTCAGAAGAACCTGTCGGTTTTTTGCCGGAAACAAATACCGCACAGATTGTATCAAGTTTATCAGCAATCCCGACAACCTGTCCTTCAATTGATTTTGCTGTTTCGGAGTCTGCATTGAGCGGGAAATAATGTTCTTTTATACCTTCTGAAACTTCCGGAGCTTCTTTTGAAACTCTGGCATAGTCAGCGCCGATAAACCCTTGAAGTTCTGTAAATTCAAATACAAGGTTTGTTGCTAAGTCAGCTTTGCAAAGTTCAGCAGTTCTCTTAATAGAAGCTTTATTTACTCCCAGAGAAGATGCTATTTTTTCAGAAAGCTTTACAATACGCTGAGTTTTGTCATACACAGACCCCATGCCTTTTTGGAAAGTCATGCCCTTGAGATTTTCAACATAAGCCTCAAGAGGTTTTTTGGTGTCTTCATTAAAGAAAAATACAGCATCGTCAAGACGGGCCTTAATTACACGCAAATTGCCGGCCTTAATATTTTCAAACTCATCACCTGTATAGTTTGTAATAGTTACAAACTTGTTTGTAAGTTTTCCGTCTTTTGTATACAGTGCAAAATATCTCTGATGGGTTTCCATAACTGTTACTGCAACTTCCTGAGGTATTGTGAGAAAAGCTTCGTCAAAATTGCAAGTTACGGCAACCGGCCATTCGCAGATAAATGTAACTTCTTCAAGCAAATCATCGGAAATTTTTGTAACAGCATTAATCTTATCTGCTTCAATTTTGGTCAATTCTAATATACGCTGTTTTCTTTCATCCGGATCAACAATTACGTTTGCCTCACGCAGCTTAGAAACGTATTCATCAGGATTATTAATCACAATATTTTGCTTAGAAAATCTATGTCCGTTTGTAATATTGGAAGATTCTTTGTCAATAATTTTGATTTTAACTTCTTCATTATCCAAAATTGATAAAACCCATCTTATAGGACGTGAGAATTTAACATCATTACTGCCCCATCTCATAAAATGAGGACCTTGAAGTTTTGAGAAAATTACCGGAACATTTTCTTGCAGCAAATCTTTTGTATTTTTGCCTTTAATTGAAATTTTTGCGTAAACGTAATTATCTTCAACATAGAGTTCGTCTGCACTTACACCGTTTTTGTTAGCAAACCCTTCTCCGGCTTTTGTGAGATTATTATTTTCATCAAACGCAACTTTTGCAATCGGCCCTTTTACAACTTTTTCTACATCAGGCTGAGAAGAAGCGAGTCCGTCTACGATTACTGCTAGACGTCTAGGGGTTGCCATTACGTTAACTTTTTCATATTTTACATTATTGTCATTTAAAAATGTTTCAAATCCGTTTTTCAATTGAGAAATTGCCATCGGTATAAACTTGTAAGGTAATTCCTCAACACCTACTTCCAATAAATATTTACTCATTTATATTTCTCCGTTTCTCTTTAAATTATACATGATAAAGGGAGAATTTGTAAAAATATATTAAAAAGGAGACAATTTTTTTTACTAAAAAGACTTTTTTAATATATGAAGCTTTTATTAAAGATGGGGAAACAAAGTGATATATTTCAAAGTGCGTATGCAAATTTCAGCAGGCGCTGTTTGAGACCTAATCCGGAAATTTTAAGTGCAAAGAGCGATTATATTGAAATCCGAGACATGTTTGTACATGGCGGTATGGTTGAAGATTTCTGCAACAGAACGGTAAAACTTTCTGATGAACTTAAGCTTAATGGAAACGGCAGGCTAAGTGACCTTTTAATAAACGAATTGAGCAAATTGTGTGTTAATTTTAATATGCATGCTAAAGCAGAAGAACTCTTGCATATTGCGCTGGAAAACAGCCGTAAAAAGAACGACGGACTTCATGAACTTGCTAGACTTACTGATTTAGAATATTTATACAAAAATCTTAATTACAGAAAAGACCTGTTTAATATACTCAAGCAGAAGAAAGAATGCTGTAAGAGAGTTATAGCTGACTACGAACAAAATGTAAAAAACTATGACAGTATCTTAAAAAAACCTACGCCAAAAGAAGGTGTGCAGACCCAGCTTGCATTCACATATTCGGATTTAGCACATATGCTTGAGAGAAGAAAGCCGCAAGATGCCGTTAATCTGTATACGAAATCAAAAAATATATATGAAGGGCTGGGGAAAGAACGAGAGACTGCTTATCTTACAGAAAGAATAAGACGGCTTCAGGAAAGATACAATAAACTGGCTTTGAATACATAGCCGGATGGCCTATATTGTTTAACATATTGTAATAAAACGTCTAAAACACTTCAATTTTACTTAAAAATAAGTTATAATCCAAGAAAGGAGTTTGTATGAAAAATAGATTTAAACGTATTATAAGCTGCGTATCCTTTCTGGGCTTATTTCTTATGTCTTTTTTAGGTTTAGAGGCTAAGGCCGTTACGGCGTCTAATGTGACTGAAGTATCAAATCCTGCTGTATCTATGCAAAACAGCAGCAAGCCTTTTATTCTGTATTCCGGCATTGAATTGACCAACAAGGATAATGTAAAGCTTGCAGGCCATTACTCTCACCGCTCGCATTATTCACACAGCTCGCACAGTTCACATTATTCTTCAAGATTTTAAGAGGAAATATGACTCAATATAAATTTTCTAAGTCTGTTTTCGGAAAAGATGCTATCTTGAAGACAGTATATTTATGGCCGAATGTATTAATTTCGGAAGATGAATTTAATTATGTTATAGAAGTTAATTCTCCGGATAATTTTGATATTAATAAATTTAATTCAGATATTCAGGAACAGCAGCTCAGAGAAAATCTTAACAGCCAATTCGGAGAATTAAGAGAAGCTATTTATAACAAAGCTTTTGAAAGATTTGAGGTTTAGTAAATTGTCCTCTTATATTATTCTTCCTTTCAACTTCAAATATTCAGGTGATACAGTTCTTATGGTGAATCAAGCCGGAGAATGGCTTACAATCAGCAGGAATGATTTTGATAAATTTCACTCATATAAATTAGAAGCGGAGGATGAATGCTATAAAAGGCTAAAAGCTAAACATTTTCTTACAATAACGGAAGAAAAAGAACAAGTTCTTGGCCTGCTTGCAATAAAACTTAGAACAAGAAAAGCTTTTGCTGAATGTTCTCCGAATTTACATATGATTGTTGCAACATTACGCTGTAACTGTCTTTGCAAATACTGCCACGCCTCAAGTATTGATATGAGTGCAAAACAGTATGACATGGGCTGGGAAACCGCAAGAAAAACTATTGATTTAATATTTCAATCACCGTCAGATGATATAAAGATAGAATATCAGGGCGGAGAACCTCTATTAAATTGGGATATAGTTAAAGAGAGCATACTTTACGCCAAATTCGTAAATAAAATTGCAAGAAAAAACTTAAGCTTTGTAATTTGCACAAATCTTATGCAGATTTCAAAAGAACAGATTGATTTTTTCAAAAAACATTCAATTGAAATCTCAACCTCGCTTGACGGGCCTAAACAGCTTCATGATACAAATAGAAAATCCAGAATATTTGAAAGTTCGTATGATAAATTCATAGAAAACTCTAAGCTGGTCAGAGACTGTGCACCGCTTTTGACAATCACAAAAACAAACATTAATAAACTTAGAAGCGTGATTGATACCTATGTAGAGCTGGGATACAATACAATCTTTCTAAGAGCCTTAAACCCGTACGGGAATGCAATTAAAAATAAATCTGAACTTGATTATTCAACCGAAGAATTTATTTCTGCATACAAAGATGCACTGCAATATATAATAGAGCTTAACAAGAAGGGAATAGACTTTGTAGAATGCTATACTGCTCTGTTTCTTACACGTATACTTACCCCGTTTTCAACGGGATTTGTAGATTTGCAGTCTCCGTCAGGAGCCGGCCTGTCCGGAGTAATTTACAATTATGACGGAAAAGTTTATCCCGCAGATGAAGCGAGAATGCTGGCAAGGATGGGAGACGATTACTTCTGTCTCGGAACTGTGAATGAAAAATTTTCCGAAATTTTTAACGGCCAGATTATGCACAGCATAGTCAAAAACTCCTGTGTTGAAACCATGCCGGTATGTTCGGAATGCGTTTACCAGCAGTATTGCGGAGCTGATGTAATAAGAAATTATCTTGAAACAAAAGATTTAATGGGAGACAGAAGAAAAAGCGGCTTCTGCAGGAAAAACAAAATGGTGCTTGATTATATATTTTATTTATTAAATCAAAACGATGAACAAATAATGGATATATTCTGGTCATGGGTAACAAGAAGACCGTATGGAGAAATGAAGCTTGAAAAAAATCAAAGGCAAACCTGCTAATATAACAAAATGGATTACAGGAAAAATAACAACAAAAAATAATATTTTTGACAGAAATAGAATAGTCGTATGCGAAAAACTGCCTCTAATCCGTATTGGCGCTAAATGCTTTATGGTTAACGAAACCCCTGATTGTAAAACAGCTGCTGTACAGATAAATGCCCCATCTCCATTTCAGGAAGGCGATATTATATCAATAAATCCAAACGGCGATTGCACTGTTGTGTGGGAGAAAAACTCCTGCCATAATGCCTTTTATGTCACGGATTTATGTAATTCTAAATGCATAATGTGCCCGCAGACAGATGGCAAGCAGTCAAGATATGACGAGTGTTTAAAAATTCTTGACTGTATAGATTTAAAAAATGACAAAAACATTGGTATAACAGGCGGTGAACCAACTATAGAGCCGGAAAAATTATTAAAACTGCTGTACAAAATTGCCCGAAAATCTCCAAATCAAAAAGTGCATATTCTGACAAACGGAAGAAATTTTGAAGATATTAATCTGGTTAAAAATCTATCCAACATAAAACATATTGATATTTCTTACGGTATCCCGCTCTACTCTGACATAGCAGAAGAGCACGATTTTATAACCGGAAGCAAAGGAAGTTTTCAGCAAACTATCAGAGGTTTGTACAATCTTGCACAGTACAAACAAAAAATAGAAATAAGAATAGTCATATTAAAACAGAATTATCGGAAACTTAAAGACATTGCAGAGTATATCTATAGAAATCTGCCATTTGTAACCCATATAGCACTTATGGGTATGGAATACCACGGAAGAGCAGAAACGAATTATGAAGATATTAATATTGACCCGTATGATTACAGAGAAGAATTATACGAAGCTGTCAGACAATTTGTAAGATACAACATAACCGCAGATGTATACAACATCCCTCTATGTCTTGCAGACAGCAGAATAGAAGAATTTTGCAGAGACAGCATATCATCATGGAAAAAAGCTTTTCTTGATAAATGCAGTAACTGCAGGAAACGGGAGCTTTGTTCCGGTATTTTCGAAACCTCATTTACACAGAGCAAATATATCCATCCTTTTCTATAAGTTTATAGAGGAATATGCTGAAAGTTTACAAATGCTATAATCATTAAATGCTTTTCATATTAATACTCTGCTCATCAGTTATACTTCTCGCCATTTTTTCAAATAAATTTCTGGATGCACTAGGCATTCCCGCCCTGCTTTTCTTTATGTGCCTTGGAATGTTATTCGGCACAGACGGGATTTTTAAAATAAGTTTTGCAGATTTTGCAAACACAAAAGATATTGCCTCGCTTGCACTCGGATTTATAATTTTCTACGGCGGTTTCTGCACAAAGTGGACAACAGCAAAACCTATAATTGCAAAGGCTGCTGTACTCTCAACAGCAGGAGTTTTTCTTACGGCAGTATTAACCAGTGTTTTCTGTCATTTTGTACTTGAACTCAGTTTTCTCGAAAGTTTTTTGATAGGTGCAGTTATAAGTTCTACAGACGCAGCTTCAGTATTCTCAATTCTAAAAGCAAAAAATCTGCATCTGAAAGAAAACACGGCCCCGCTTCTGGAAATAGAGAGCGGAAGCAACGACCCGATGTCGTATGTACTCGTTATTCTCGCAATAACACTTATGCAGAACCAGAGCTCCGGATTTGTAATCGCATTATTTTTTAAACAAATGATTTTTGGGATTTTAATCGGAGTTCTGGTTGCAAAAATATCAATTTACATATATGAAAAAACCAGTATTATTACTGATGAAAACGGCTCACTGTTTATTATTGCGCTAGTTTTATTATCCTATCTGCTTCCGTTCTTTTGTGATGGAAACCCGTTTCTTGCAGTTTATTTCCTGGGAATAATTCTTGGAAACGCAAACATTCTAAATAAAGTACCAATGATGCATTTTTTTGACGGCATAACAAAACTTGCACAAATAGGAATATTTTTTACACTTGGCCTTCTGGCTTTCCCGCGCGAAGTGCCTTCAATTCTTCTTACAGGTATGTTGATATTTTTATTTTTAACTTTTATAGCACGACCGGCAGCTGTGTTCTTGCTGCTATCTTTTTTTAAATCAGGTATTAATCAGTGTCTTCTTGTTTCATGGGCCGGACTCAGGGGCGTTGCCTCAATTGTTTTTGCAATTATCGCAATGGACAGCGGAATTACCCTGCATTATGACTTGTTTCATCTGGTCTTTTTAATTTCTATACTTTCTGTTGCAATTCAAGGAACATTCCTGCCGCTTGCAGCAAAAATGACAAATATGATTGACCCGCATGTTGATATTAAAAAAACATTTAATGATTATGAAGAAGAATGTGCTGTAAAACTCCTCAGAATTACAGTTCCCAAAAATCATGAATGGGTCGGAAAGCCCATAAGATGCGTAGAATTCCCGCAAAAATCTCTCGCGGTTTTGATTAAACGCAAACAGGAAAGAATTATTCCTAAAAATTCTACTGTAATTCAAGCCGGAGATAACATAACCCTTAGCCTGCCAGCTATAAATTTACCGGATGAGTTGTAACTATTTGTTAAAATTTTTATATAATTTAGCAAAAAATTTTTTATTTGGTTTTAAAATTAGTAGTTAAGTGAGTGTGTATTAAAAAAGAAAGGTCTATTTATGTTTATTAACTCTGTTTGGGGCAGTTCAAATTTTCCTGCAAAAAATTATACTTTTAAAGGCGGGCCAAAACCTGAAATACTGAGAAATCAATTAAAAGTTCTTCTAACTCAAGATATATGGGCACAAAATTTAAAAGTAAAAGCACCTGAAACTGCGTTAGAAAAAGAAGTATTGCTTGAAATTTTACAAAACAGACTGCGCCTGGACAGGTTTGCAAGACTGTCAAATCAGAGATTTAAATTAAGAACACAGTCAAGCCATCTAAATTCTTTATTAAAAAATAATCCAAATCATCCTGACATTCCAAGGTTAACAGAAGAGCTTAAAAAACACGGAAACTTGCAATCAACCTTAAAAACAATGGATAAAAATATTGAAATGGAAGCAAAGAAAAATAAAGCTGCTCTGGATTATTTTAAAGAAATTGAAAACATTGAAAATAAATATTTGGAACAAAAACTTCTCAAAATTTCTGCCATGGATAAATACTATCATCAGATTAATAAAAATAATATTAATAAAGACGAAAAGCTTTCCACAAAAGAACTGATTGATATAATTTCATCCGATGGAGCAAAGAATATTAATAAGCCGGCGGCGGTGCTTTCTAAAAAAGATTTGTTGTTACGGCTCCAAAATCAGTATGAACAGCTTCTTAGAGAAAAAATTGATGTTTACTCAAGACAGACGAACCATAATAACATTGCACGGGAAGCCAGAAACTTTGTCAGAAATAATAACTCATCATTGCTCAAAAAATTTCCCAATATTGAACATCAACTGAACAAAATATTTGAAACTATTGAGCAGAAATTTACGCATAAAGTTGACAGACTGGCAGGCGTTGATATTTATCCTATAGGGGATATCTGGAAAGATATGAGGGTTATGGAAGCAACAATTCTTGCGGCTAATATTGAAATACAGGAATTAAGAGCAGGACTTGTAAAATTCCCGCACAGTAGAAAAATTAAAGATGCACTCAAGAAAAAAGAAAATCTTGTACAAAAAATGAAACAAGAGTGGCTGGAAGGTGCAAAATTCAGTGTTAAGTATGAAGCAATAAACCGTGAAAGAATGAATGCTGCTGGAAGATTGTCTGAATACAACTATTTGACAGGTGAAAATAAAATCATACAACGCCACAAAGAAGCTATTGAAATTTATAAAAACAATAATAACAGTATTCCTGATGAATTATGGGCAAAAATCTTAATTTAACAGCTTCCCTTAAAGTTCTTTAAATTCCTTTTTAAAGATTTTAAGACATCTATGTATGTTTTTAATTCAATATTATCTGCATTTTTTGTTAAATGCATAATTGCATCCTGTAAAGGATTATTTGTTAACGGTGCTGATTGAACAAAGTCAAGAATATTGACATCAAGCACATCTAAAAGCTTTACAAAAGTAAGATATGTAGGATAGTTCAACCCTGCCTCAATACGCGAAATTTGTTTTTCATTTAATCCAACTTTTTCCGCTAATTCAAATTGAGTTAGCTGCTTACTCTTTCTGTATTCTTTAAACTTATTGCCTATAATCTTTTTGTCAGTTTCTAGTATCATTCAATAATTATTTTAAGACCTCTATGTTACTTTATAAACAATACAGATGTCTGATATTTTCATTTGACAACCAGACATTCGTGTACTATCATAATGATTAATTAGTCACATAAATGTAGAATTTTGGAGTTGAGAGTTGCAAGAAGAAGTAAAGATTAGTATTATAATCCCCGTCTACAACGTAGAAAAATATCTGCATGAATGTCTTGATAGTATCATTAACCAAACATTTAAGGATTTAGAAATAATCTGTGTAGATGATGGTTCTACCGATAAGTCTTCGGAAATTTTAGAAGAATACGAACAAAAAGATAAAAGATTCACTGTTATTTCTCAGCCCAATAAAGGTGTATCTGCTGCCAGAAATCGCGGAATGCAGCAGGCTAAAGGCAAATATATAATGTTTGTTGATTCAGATGACTATATTGCCTCAAATGCCTGTGAATTAATATATAACTCTGCTGAAGAAAAAAGATGTGATATTCTATTATTTCCTCACTATAATTTTAGTGCAAGCACCTGTAGGGATGATGGAAGATTACTTGACTTATATATTACATTAAAAGATAACACTACAACCTTTAAAGAATATTCAGATGAATTTCTTTTAACCCCAAGCGAAACTCATAGTAAATTATATAAAACAGATTTCTTAAGAAAATACAACCTGCATTGGGAAACACAGATACAATACTGTGAAGATAGGATTTTTTACATTAATGCTCTTATTCATGCAAAAGCCATCAGTATTTTATACAAACATTTATACTATTATCGTATAGATACTTTCAATAGTCTTTCTAAAAATAATCGTACAATCTTACCGCATTTATACAAAGTACACATCGCTCTAAAAAAAATATTACTAGAATCTAAGGTAGAGAATTCCGACATTTTATGTGTAAAAATATTAAATTGCACAATCAGAAGTTATCTTGCACAATGGGGCAGAATTCATAATATTCCAGTACAGTCAAAAAATATTAAGTATTTATACAAAATTGCAAAAGAATGTAAAAAAATCCCGAAAGAATACAGAGAATATTTATCTGATTATGATAGATTACAGCAGTCTATATCAAATTACCGAATGTTCTACATAAAAAAACTCTTTGAACCAATTTTTGAAATAGAATCACGCAGAAATCGCATAGTTATCTATTTATTTGAAAAACAGGCTATTAACTTATCTACTCATACTATTATAAACTTGTTATTGAATATTCGATATTTTAAGCATTTATGCAAGCTGAGATTGTGTGCCAATTACCGTAAAATTCGTGTTGGATTCTGGGTTACAGAAATACAAAAGTGGAGTTCTCAAGCTTCATTATATGAAGCCTTAAAAAAAAGTTCTCATTTTGAACCATTTGTATTACTTGCAAATTTCAAGAAACCAGAAATAGGCATATCTCCGCAAGAACATATTCGAAAAGGAATTAAATTTTTTGAAAGTAGGGATATTGAGCTTAAGTTAGTGTATGATATAAATCAATACCGACATTTAGAATTAAAGACCTTTAAACCGGATATCGTCTTTTATCAACAGCCCTGGCAAATACCAGATAAACAAAATCTTATAAATACAAGTAAATATGCCTTGATTGCTTATGTCCCATACTGCTATCATTCGCAAAATTCCTATGTAAATTATCTTTTAGGTTTTCATGGCAAACTATGGAAATATTTTGTAGAAACAGAGTTGCACAAAAAAGAATATGAACAAATATATAAGGCTAAAAATTGTATTGCTGTTGGTTCTTGTAAATTAGACAACTATAAATTGATAGATAGCTCTAAAATAAATAAAATATGGAAAACAACAGGTAAAAAACGGATAATTTATGCACCACATCATTTTTTTGAACAAGAAGCTCCACAAGGAGTATCTACATTTGACAAAAATGGAAATTTTATTTTATGGCTTGCAAAATCCCATCCTGAATATGAATGGATTTTTAGACCGCATCCCGTTTTTAAAGACCGTGTATTAAGATATAAAATCAAAACATTATCTGAGATTGAAGCTTATTTCGCAGAATGGGAACAACTTGGAACTGTTTATTCCGGCGGAGATTATTACGAAATGTTTGCAGGTTCTGATTATTTAATTACAGACTGCATATCATTTTTAAGTGAATATTTACCGACAGGTAAACCTGTTATCCATTTGAGAAAAGATAAGTATATAGAAGAATTTAATGATCTTTTAAATGTTATCACTGACAGTTATTACAAAGTTTATAATAATGATATGCTTCTTTCGGTCTTTAATGATGTTATTGTCAACAATAATGATTATTTAAGAAACGAACGAATAAAAAATATTTCGCTTTTAAATATTATTCAAAATAAAACTACTGGTGAAAAGATAACAGAATATCTGGAAAAAGAATTGTGGCAGAGAGGATAGCATGAATTTTCAAGAATACTTAAAAATTTATAATACACAATCAAAAATAAATAAATTAGCTAAAAGATACAAAAATAAAAAAATAGCCGTATATGGAGCCGGTCAATTTTCGCATGCAATATTTTCAAATTACGATTTATCCAATCTGAATATTGTTGCTGTTGCGGACTTAAGATTTGAAAACGAATCCAAAAGACAATTTTTCGGCTTTAAGTGCATTGCGCCAAATGAACTCGGAAATATACAATGCGATGTTATACTAATAGCAAATTTTGATTATAATTTCTTCCTTACGCTGTTAGATGACCACATCTTATACCTTACTCCAAATCAAAACATAGAAGTCAGACCATTTATCAGACCAACTTTTAAAGACTTGTTCCTAAAAAAGGATTACATTTCATGTTAAAAAATTATGCCATAATATTAGCCTCTGGAGCAGGAATCCGCTTTGATAATGATTTACCTAAGCAGTTCATTAAAATTGCCGGAAAAACTGTTCTTGAACATTCCGTTGAAATCTTTGAACATAATTCTTTAATCGATGAGATTATTATTGTCATAACTCCTGAATACAGAACTCTCACAGAAGAAATTATCTTAAAAAATAATTGGACGAAAGTTTCCAAATTGCTTAACGGCGGGAGTACACGCAAAGAAAGTTCTTATATCGGAATTAATTCAATTAAAGATAAAGAAGCAAATGTAATTATCCACGACTGTGCCAGACCATTTTTAAATCAAAAAATAATTTCTGACTGTATTTCAGCTTTAGATGAATACAGCGCTGTTGATGTTGCGATAAAAGCAAGTGATACAATTATCAAAGTTCAGGATAACATTATAGATGCTGTTCCCCATAGGAATAGTCTTATGAGAGGGCAAACTCCTCAATGCTTTAAGCTGTCTGCTATCAAAAAAGCTCACGAACTATCAAAAGACGATAATAACTTCACTGATGATTGCGGCCTAGTATTAAAACATAAACTATGTCCTGTTTTTGTTGTTGAAGGTGAAATCGAAAATATTAAAATCACATACCCTCTCGATATTTATATTGCAGATAAATTGTTTCAATTAAAAAAATCAACTTTACCGGAAGACATCCCATTAGAAAACCTGCGTAATAAGGATATCGTTATTTTTGGCGGCAGCAGCGGTATAGGCAGATGCATCTCTGAAATTGCACAAAAAAACGGAGCTAATGTATTCATAACCTCACTGTCTAAAGGATGCGACATTTCCCAGTTTGGACAGGTAGAAAAATTTTTAGAAAAGGTTTACTGCAGGACTAAAAATATTGACTGCGTAATTAATACAGCAGGAGTTTTAAAACTGGGAAAATTAGCCGATAGAAGCGTATCCGACATACGCAAAGAATTTGAAGTAAATTATCTTGGTTCAATTCATGTTGCAAAGGCATCCATACCATATCTAAAAGAATCTGCCGGCGCATTATTACTGTTTGCATCAAGTTCTTATACAAGGGGAAGAGCATTGTATTCCACATACTCTTCTGCTAAGGCCGGCATAGTTAATCTTGTACAAGCGCTTTCTGAGGAGCTAATAAACGACAAAATCCGTGTAAATGTGATTAATCCGGCAAGGACCAACACCCCGATGAGATATAAAGTGTTTGGGAAAGAGCCGGAAAAAACTCTTTTGAATCCTGTTATCGTAGCAAAAAAATCACTGAAGGTTTTACTTTCTGATATCACAGGACAGGTTATTGATGTGAGGAACAATGATGATTAAAGAACAATTATTTGAGGACTTATATGACAAATTACCGGATGTCGGAAATTTTGTAATATTCGGTGCTTGTGCAACAGGAGAAAAAATTCTGAATGACCTGAAAATCTATAAACCACTTACCAAGGTAATCGGTTTTATTGATAATGCTGTTGATGGAACTTTTTGCAGCCTGCCTGTCTGGACATTAAAAGAGTTTACGGATTTTCCTAAAGAGAACTATGATATGGTAATTATGGGAACTCGAAAAGATTTTAGTACAGTAAACTCTATACTTGATTTATATGATATCCCTTTTCTCATACAAACCCCATTTATCAGTGATTATTATAGGGATGTTTTACAAGTACTTAATGAAAATAATCTTGAAAAAGTTATTAATATTTTCGAAGAAAAAGAAGACAAGGATTTATATAAGCTTATTTTCAAAATCAGGGCCAAACTAACCAATCCACAACTGGCTGATGATTATTTCAGACAAAAACATGTATTAAAAGAAAATGGCAATTTTACAATTAAAAATCAATATTTAGAAAAAATAAATAAAAATCAGGTGAAAATAGCATTTGACCTTGGATTAAATTCTGGTTTAAATGTCATTGCATACAATAAACTTCTGCCAAATCTCGAAAAAACATATGGTTTTGAAGTTATATATGATTATGCAAAATGCGAATGGATAGAAAAATTTATACTTGATGGAAGGTTAAACATAATTCCTTTTGCGTTAGGGAATGAAGAAAAAGTTGGTAATTTCTATCTCAACAAACAACTCTCTGTTTGTTCATATTGTGATTTTTCCAATAATAACCCGCCAGCTGATATGGCAAAATGGGAAAAAATACAGATTAACGCAACAACAATGGATAAATTTTGTTGTAACAATAATATAATGCCTGACTTCATAAAAATGGATATTGAGGGTGCAGAAATGCCGGCTTTAGAAGGCGGAATGAAAACAATACAAGAGTGCAGACCTCAGCTTGCAATCTCAATTTATCATTCAAATGAAGATTTCATAAATATACCTCTGTATTTAAACAAAAATCTTAAGAATTACCATTTCAAACTCGGTCACTATTCGCCCTGGCGTTCTGAAACAGTTCTTTACGCAATACCGCAAGAGATTAAGTTTTGACCAAATCCGCCCAGTATCCATGGTTTAAATTACCGTATAAGATCTCTGCAAGTCTTGTTACTTTGTATATATGCTCCTCTTTTTTGCTTAATTTTTTAGCAAGCATACATTCTTCAATGCTGCCGCAGTTTTTGCAATCATATCTTGCATTTGAACAATCTTGATTATATCGGGTAAAATATCCATATTTTTTTACAAAAATTCGCCTGGCTAAAATCAGATTTTTTCTTAATTCCTGTGCAGGTCGAATGTATCCGTTTAAATACCTGTCAAATTCTTTCAGGAATAAATCATCATTAGTAATTGTCAGGCATAATCTTTTTGTAAAACCTCTTTTGCAAACATATTTAGGGCATGGAACTTCAACTTTAATATTCTTTACTATAGTTGTAATATCAAAATCCCATTTACCAGATTCATAATCTTTAATCATTCTTCTAAAATAGTGTAAATAGCAAATTTTACCATAGTTTTTATAAACGATGTGTCTTAATGATGAAACCATATAAACCTCCTTTATTATGATTTTATATAAAAAAGGCCAATTGTTGAATATTATATTGGTTTTTTGTCGGTGTATACCAAAGAAAGAAGGTGTATATTAAAGCTAATGACACGCCAACTGTAAAACGCAGTCCTTGCAAAAAGTATTTTGAGAATCATTCAGGTTTAACCCAAGAACAGATTAAGCTTGTTGATGCAAACAGAGTTGCACAGCAAAACGAGTTAAAAGCAATAAACACCAAGATTTGTCAGGATTGTATCAACAAGCTCACTATGTTTATTATGCTTAGTGGGATTCAAACATACTAAAAAAGCGCCCGAAGGCGCTGATTTTAATAGTTCCATTTGTTTTAAATGGTGGAGCTTGACATACAGCTTAGAACTGCCAAATCGCCAAAGCGTGGCGTAGCCTATTTTTTAAGTCAGTTAAAGTCTAAAAAATATTAGTGAATATTTTTACAAGATTTTTGAAAAATTTTATTTATGCTAAAATAATCTAGAAATTATTAATCGAAAGGTGTTTATATGAAAAAGATTCTGTGTTCTTTGTTTTTAGCAATGACAATTTCCACATCTTCAGTATTTGCAGTTGACACTCAATACTACGACATCAACAATGGTCAAAAACAAACGATTAAACGTTGCCAATGCAAAAAGTATTTTGAAGAACATTTAGGGTTGACCGCAGAGCAAATTCAGCTTGTTGACGCAAACAGAAAAGCACAGGAAAAAGAATTAAAACCTATTAATGCAAAAATTAGAGAAAACTACAAACAAATCAAATTAACAGATGATGAAAAAGAAATTGCAAAACTTAGAGCAGAGATTTCTGATTTAAAAGCAAAGTCTGCTGAAGTTAAAGCAAATCATAACAAAACTTTTGAATCTTATTTAACAAAAGATCAACTAAAGACTTTAGAATACATGCGTGAGCAAAGAAAACAAGGTAAATCTTGCTGTCCATGTGGTAAAAACAGATATTACTAAAAAGAAGTATGATATTTTAAAATGGTTTGAACTAATTTTGTATGTTTATTATGTTTAAACCCATTCGGATATTGCATATTAAACTCTGTATTGAGTGCGGTTTTGTATGCACTTTTACTCAATTCAATTGGCTCTTTACAAATTGCATAGATATTTGATTGAGTTTCATGACCATGAATTTCGATTTTTTTAAAATAAGGAGTTAGTTCATTATGCAATTGTTCTTTTGTGGTAAATCGTTGTTTCGTCCAAACACCGTTTCTAAAAGTTATACCAAAATTATCTTTATCAAGGAATTCAATCTCTCTTTTATGATTAGTAGCTTGTTTATTTTGCATTGTGACAGCAACTTTACCCAAAGTTCTTGTACCAAGTATTAATGTACCAGTAGGCTTTAAAAGAGAATTACAAGCTGCTAAAACCAGGTTTTGCATATCAAGGCTGGTTATAGAATTTAAAACACTATCAAGAATAACAACATCGTAAAGGCCATTTTCTTTAATATCATTTTGAATATCATTAATAAATCTAACTATTTTATTAATATCAAACTCGTTTGTTCCTTCTTTTCTGTAAAAAGGCTCATACATTTGGATTTTATAACCTTGTGCTTGAAGTGTTTTCGAATAAGCACATTTACCAGCTCCAAAATCTAAAATTCTCATATTTTTATCGACAATAGGTAAAACATATTTTAAATATGTGCTGGATTTTAAATTTTTATCCCCTGATAATCTATGCATTTGACAAAAAGTTTGGTTATAATCTTTGGTTTCAAGATTATCAAAATAATATTGTCCGTAATCAATATTAAGATATTGTTTTAAATCATTTAGCACATTGTTTTTTATTTTATAGACAAGCAAAGGTTTTTCCAATAATTTACAAGCTATAGCGTATTCAGAGTTAGTTAATACTGCGCCGTTTTCGTCACATATTACACTCCCCCAAGTATCATATTTTATAAGGAGTTTACTGATTTCCTTAACAATTATAGGATTTTTATTGAATCGAATATTAACAAATTTTGGCTCAACAAAGTTATATCCGACTTTAAGCTGATTTATCAGGCTGATACTAACCTTTGAAGATGAAGTTTCAATAGAATTATGGAATAAATTAAACATAATCTCATCAGCTTTATTAATGTTTTTAAGCTTGATAATCGGAACATCTTTGATTTTTAAATCTTTCAAAGCTTTTAGTCTCTGATGTCCGGCAGTTAAGGTATTATCTCCATTAATAATTAATGGTTTAATAATACCAAACTTACTAATACTTTCTTTCAAGCTTTCTAAAGCCTCCTTATTAATTTGTCTTGGGTTGTAGTCTGCACTTTTAAGATTCTCGACAGGATAATTTTCGATAAATTCCATTTAAACCTGCCTTAAAAGGTAATTAACAAATCCAATATCAACACCGAAAACATCTACATATTGTTTATATATAGTTTCAAGTTTTGTTAATTCTTCTTTTGAAATAATTATTTTTTGTTTACCAAAATTTAGTTTAAATAAAGGATTGGTAGTTGTTGAACATTCAGAAAAATCTTTCGGGATTGCAATTGTTAAATCTTTTTTCATAATAAATTCCTACACTAAATAATGACCTAATCAACAGAATTCAAAATAGACGGACAACAAATGATTTTGATAGCTGTTTGCGGATAGCCGCTACTAATATTATTACTCATATTTGAAGAAAGTGTTGAAAAATTAATTATTTTTTAATAATTGTAAGAAATGGTAAAAATATTTCTAATTGCTTACTGTAACTTATTTTTATGGATTTCAATTGGCTTATTTAAGAATTATACTATTACAGCATTTATTCTGTTAATTAGCTTGGTTTTAAAATCTTCAAGTTTGTTTTCTTCCCATAAAATAATGTTTTTATGATTAATATCAAAATGTACTTTTTCGATATTCTTTTCGGGTACACCCTCTAACCATTTTTTATGGCAAGTATATATGACAGGTAAACCTAATCCCTCAGCAAAACCTGCTTCATAATATACGCCACCTCTATACCCTGTCAAGTCTGCCACCATAAATTTACTTTTTCTTATTTGAGCTATCATTTCATCGTTTATATCATTGCAGTATTCAACGCAATCAATTTTAATTGAATTAAATCTGTCTTCGTTTTCAACAGCGGGTTTGATAGCCTTTGTATATACATTACTCATATCTGGTTTATGATTTTTAGGGTCAGCTTTATCGTTAAACCACATTGCTATAAATCCTTGATTGTTTCGCTGTTTTTGACGTAATTTATCTTCATAGTATTTTAGTCCATTCATCTCAACCCAAACTTGAAATGGATTATCGGAATCTAGTAATCCATTAAATGATATATAACCCTTGAGTGTTTCAAAAATACTAGATAATTCCTGTTTATTAACACAAAATAATTCTCTATATAGTTTTTCGCCATTTACATTCAGTTTCTCACCAAAGTGTTTTGTTTTATTGACAAAATATGCAAGAGTATTATCTATTTTATCAAGGAGAGTTTTTGGAGAATTTGCTAGTGATAATAATTCTTGTAAGTTGCTTTCATGTATAGGCGATTGTCTATGATTAGATTTTTCAGGCAAGATATACAAAAGGCTTCTTAATAAAGCCAAATCCATTTGAGACATATCTTTAAGATAATAATTTGCAAAATCATCCTCTAGTTGAAATTTTTTGCAATAAGGACAATTATAAAACATTGCATAATAACTAGAACTTCGAGCTTTATGTATTAGCACTTGTCCACATATGGGACATAACTCTTTTGCCTGTGTATCTGTCATTAATTCTCCATAATTGGTTTAAGTTTATGTTTATTTATAATTATACTATGAAATTCTTGTTTAAAGAATAATTATTTGTATTCAAAATCAAAACTTATTCTTATATTGCAATACTCAAAAGTTGACTTATTCATATTACGAATAAGTCTTTAATATAAGCTTGTAAAGTAAACTTAATATCAAAAAGTAGCTAGAGGTAAACTCTAGCTACTTTCAAGCTACACTTATCTTGTATGTGCAGGATAGCAACAAAAATAGCAACCGTCAACTTCCGCATAGTATTTTTTTGCTTCTTCAACAGCTTCTCGAGGAGAAGTAAAAGTACCTAAATATAATCTATTTGGATATTGAGGTAAGTATATGCAATTTTCTGCATGTACTTCATGTTCGCCTGTAGACTGTGCTATCTTATTTACATAATATTTCATCCACATATTAAGTGTCCTTTCTTTGATTTTTATAATACCGAGGTCTATTAGTAACTGTGGCTCCTCACTAAGCCTTCCAAGAGTTACACTTAATTAATATGGAATTTTAATGTTTACAGACATATCTGCCCTCCGTCGACTTCTCCGACGATTGACAAATAAACCTTTGGTTGATAAAATATTGTTGCGATTAAGATATTTTATCTTCAAGAGGCTATCTGCTTTGCGGATAGTCTTTTGTTATTTAATATCCCCAATCTAGCTCTCGCCTAACTGGATATGATAATACTAGGTCAAAAATATTTTCTTGTCAAGACCAATTGATTTTATAAACTACTATTAATACCAATGTATTGTAACGATTTATAAATTCAAAAACTTGATTAATGAACATGCTTTTGTTACATTAATACAAAAAGGAGTACTTATGAGTATCGAAAGAATTCAGAAACTGCTCAATTCTAGCCGACATCACATTAAAATAAATACTGATTTATTAAAAGTAATGGATACTGATGAAGCTATTTTATATAGTTATTTAGTTCCAATGTTTCAAAAAAGCTTAAAACATCAGGCTTTTCGTTACTACAATGAAGATTTATTTGTACTATATCAAACTGAAGTAATAGAAAGCATGACTGGATTATCAGCATTCAAACAAAGAAATGCTTTAAATCGTTTACAAAAGAAAAATTTATTAAAAGTAAAATTAGGACAAGCTAGAACTAAATATGTATCTATTAATGAAAATCCTCGCATCTTAGAGCAACTCTTATATGGGCTTTCTTATTCGGCACTTGAAGAGGCTTTTGCAACATACATTAAGATAATTGAGAAACAAGCAAGTAAAAATAATAACAAAATCAGTATTGATAATAAATACTTTATGAATTGTCTTAAAAATGGTGAATTATTTAATGATATTCAATTATCAGATCTCGGTTGGCTATCAAGAACTTGTGAAAATAAGCTAGATGAGGAAATTTACGTATAAAACGATTGAAAAATTTATAATTTTAGATTATAATAATATAGCTAACTCGTGAAGGGTGAAAGCTGGGTTCTCGAATGAGAGTAGGCGAAATGCTTAGAATTCCTTTGCTCCTGGGGTTAGCTTATTTTTTGTTTTGAAGTTGTGTTTTTATGTTATCCAAAATATGTTCAGAGTCTTTTTTGATTTCTTCAATAATAAATTCTATTGCTTGCATTGAATAAGAATAACTTGGCGCTGAATTTGCCTTATAGACAAAACACCATTTTTCATTTTCTTTTATTCCAAAATATTTACAAAATAAATTGAAATGATAAAAGTTAAAAATATTTACCACTTCACCATTTTGTTTAAGCTCAATATTTAATCGTTTCAGTTGTCTTGTTATCTCCGCACAGACCTTTTTAGCAGTATATTTATGTGTTTCATTAGGATTCTTAACTTCTTTAATTATTTGTACTGGATTTGTAGAATTTTTATCTACGGCGATTGTATCAGTTGCCTTATCTTTATCTTTTGTGAGGTAGTAATGGTGTTCGATTTTGACTGCAAAATTACTGTTACTTTCTTCTACAATTTTACCAATTTTATCATTTAAACCCAGTAACTTATGAGCAATTTTATCCGAATATTTAGCTTTAATTTCGTTTTCATCAAAAGATTTTTCTTTAACGACTAAGTTTAAAAAGTTCAAAGAGATTAATTCTGTAACATCTACATCATGAAACTTCAACATTTTTTCATTAAAGTTAAAAATACAGGATTGAAAAAGCGGAACATACACCATTTCATATTCTTCAGTAATAAAATGTGTACTCGTATTACGAAGCTCAATAATTTTTTCAAGATTTAATCTTAAAGGGTCTTTATCATTGGTAAAAATAGTTTTGATACAATTTTCAAGGTTAATTGTGCGTTCAAGATTATCCTTATAGTAAATGCTGTCTTCTCCCTTAGTTTTGATTAAATGTGCTTTTAACATTAGCTCCCAAGCATTACAAATAAAGAAGGCGAAACCTTCAACACGATACTTTATTGTTGGCTTATTGTATATTTCTATTGCTAAGATAAAAGCTTCCTTTGATTTATTCAACAATTGTTCCGCTAATTTTGACATTTCATACCTCTAATCACTGTATCCATTCTATCATATATCTTTGGCATGTGAAAGAGTTTTTATATTTTACCAAAGGAGCTATTATGTATTATTTTCCGAATTTAGACGATATAACACGCTTAATTATGATTACTGAACTTGAAAGGGACTTAAAGAACGGTTTATTCTATATCCCAAAGTCAATAAAACCCGATTTTGTTTGTGCGTATAAAAGAATACTTAAAGCCAATTTTGAAAAGGGGAATGTTGATAGCTTGCGCAGAGATTTAATTCCTAGCTTTTTTAAAACTAGAGATAAGGACGGTAAAAGGATACCTTCTAATATTCGTGATATGGTGGCGTTTTCGGAGTTTAACCGCTATTATGCAAGGGCGGTTTTAGTTCGTGCAATTGATGAAAATAAAAGTGTTACAATTTACAGAGCTAGAAAATCGGTTAATGAAAGGGCGGAATCAAAACAGAGTATTCATAAAAGCTACTTCACTAAAGGCTCGCTAAAGCATATGCTTGCTGTTTTACGTGATTATAATGTATTATTTTCGGGCAAAGTTGATATTGGGTTTATGCAGCCTAACTCGGGGTTGAGTTTGAAACTTTAATCAACACATCCAAATATTATTTTGTAGATGTTTTTTAGCTCTTCGTCTGTTGATTTATTTAATAATGCTGTGATTTTTTTCAGCAAAACTTCTCTATCTTGTAAATGTTCAGTCTTAAATAACTTAGTATAATCTACATTTAAAGCCTCGGCAAACTTTTCAATTAAATCAGCCTTTGGAAAACTGCGTCCAGTTTCAATATGACTCATGTGCTTAGGGTCAATCTCAACCATTTCAGCAAGTTTTGACTGTGTTATTCCTCTTTTATTCCTTAATTCTTTTAACCTTAAACCGAAGTCTTTTTTTAAGTCCATAAGCACCCCTACATGAGAATAATAGGAGTTAGTAAACTAATAAACCGTATCTAAGACATCTAAAAAGATGAATTTTCTATTTTTATTACTGTGTTTCTGTATTTAATATGGTAAAATTCAAGAAAATATATTTTGAATATTGGAATAGAGAGGCTAAAGTAGTATGAAAAAAGTGTTGCACCTAGCACTATGCTTAATTTTTGTAGTTTTTTTTACAAGTGGTTGTATTAAGAGTGATGTGTTTATTGAGTTTGACAATCATGATAACATGAAGGTTGAAACAACAATTGCTTTATCAAACGAATTAATGGAGTTTAATAAAGATAAAATTAATAATCTAACTGAAGATATAAACACAGAGGCTAATGGCATAATAATTGACACACAAGTACAAGAGATAAGTGATAAAGATTACTTTGGTAGCAAAAAGACGGAAGTATGTAAGAACATATCAAAGGCTAAGCACGTTAAAAGCTTGTCAATATTTGAGCCAACAACCAAAGAGTCAAGTATTGTAAATGTAAGTAACTTTATACTTGCTAAAAAGTATAGTTTTAATGGAAAAGTTGATTCAGAAAAAAATAATTCTAGTAAAGATAGTGATAATATAGATGTAGATAAAATTATCTCTGGAAAGTTAAAAATCAAAATTCCTAATCAAGCTGTATTTAGAAAAGCTAATACAGAAATTACTGATTCAACAAGTAAGGATATTTATGTTTGGAAATTATCTTTTGAAGATATTAAGCCTATCACTCTTGAATTTTGGCTATTAAACTGGTTTGCAATAGTTGCTTTGACTGTAGTAATTACTGCTTGTATTTTCTTTTTTGTTTACAAGAATGGAATCAATTTTAACTGGCGAACAATACTAAAAAATACTGCGAACGGCTTAAATAATCTATCAAACAAAGACTTTAATCCGCAAGGAACGCAAACAAAACTCCCTGTTGATGTCGTTACTCCTAAAACAGAAGTACCAAGAGAGGAAAAGAAGGAAGCAAAGAATATTAAAAAGGTTTGGTTGATAGTTGCTATAGTATTAGTAATTTGCGGTACTGGTTTTTATTTTTCAATCCCTAAAATTTGCGACATACTGATTCAAAATAGCATAACTTCACTTTATGAAGGCAAAGCCGAAAAGGCTATCCAACTTGTAGAAGTGGCAAAAACATTATCACCTAAAAATAATTTTGCTAATGATATTTATGCAAAAGGTTTAGAAGAAATCGACAAAAACAATATGACTAATGCTGAAACTTTTATGGATATGGCATTAAAGCTTGCGGATGATGAAAAAGAAGAGTTTAGCGAGGAATTAACAAAGAAAAGTATCAATGCACTGAATAAAAAGCAATACTCAAAGGCTAAAAGACTTATGACTTATGCTACAAAATTTGATGATGAGAAACCTTTAAAGAAAAAAGATGAATTATTGCAGAAATGCAAAAATTTACTTAGTGCTAAAAAGTTTGAAGAATCATTAGCATATACAGAAATTTTAGTCCTCTTGGAACCGAAAAATTTTAAACATTACAGCTTAAAAGGAACAAATCTGTACTATATGAAAAAGTTTAAGGAATCAATAGAGTATATACAAAAGCTATTAACATAAATAATAGCGACAGCCTTTCTTATTTAGGCAGATGTGATAGTTATATGAGTTTGAATGAACTTGACAAGGCAATGTATGACTGTAATAAAGCACTAAGTATAGGTGGAGCACCACAAAAACTATTGGGACAAGCAAAATACAACTTAGCAATTATTTATATGGAAAAACATACATATCGCAAAGCTATGGAAGAAGCTTGGGCTGCAAAAGATTTATTCTATAATGCTGGTGATAATTCAATGTACATCAAAAGCTATCAATTGTTTAATACAGCAGCGGATTATGAATGTAATTATGGAACTTATTGTTATTACTAATTAAAGGAGTGCTAGAATGAAGAAAATATTACCGCTATTATTATTTGTTTTAGTATCAAGTACACTAACAGCTAAAGCAGAATACACAACAACTGCATGTTATGAAATGGGATTTGATGTTGCCTCAAAGGCTTATTTAAGAGGTAATAAAAGTGCTTTTACTCCTGTGTATGGAATGTCGGCTCAAATGATGAAAAAAAGTCCATGTTGCAATACTGGAGTAGAAATTCAATGTATGGCATATAACGCGGCTTTTCAGTATGTTCAACAAAATGGAGCTGATAAAAATACATTAGAATATATGGAAAAATTAGATTTGTTCCGAAAAATGGATACTGGAATGTTTGGATTTTAGGACTATAAAGGTTAGATTATGAGAAAAATATTAATTACAGCGATTTGTTTAATGGTTTCTAATACTTGTTTTGCAATCTCGAATACGGTTGATGATATATTTTATAGTATTCAGAGAACTGTTGATACTGTTTCAAATATCCAACAATTAGGTAGAAATAGAGAACAAAATTATCAAACTAAAACTCCTACAACATCACAACCTATAACTATTGAAAAAAGTGTTCAAACAGTTTCTAAAACAATTGAAAACAAGGAACAAACTGTTTTATTACCATTTTTCAATGATAGATTAGGATTGTATGGTTATCAAACAAACCAAGGCAAAATGGTTATTCCGCCAAAATTTCTAGACGCTAGACCATTTTCAGAAGGTTTAGGCGCTGTTTATGACGGTAAGTATTGGGGATATGTGAACAAATGGGGTGAATATGAAATTAATCCTACATTTGGTGGATATAAAGGGGATGAAGAAATAATTGTTCATCCTTTCGTAAACGGTACTGCCGCTGTTTATTTGGGAAACGGTAACGCTAATGGTTTTGCAGATATAAAAGAGGGTCAATATGCTCTAATAAGTAGACAGGGGCAAGTAATTAAAAATTACGACTGCATATATCCGGCATGGTATGGTTACAGCGACAATAAGGTAGGTGAGTATAGGGTTACGATAGGCGATAATGATTACATTGTAGATAGTCAAGGGAATATTTTAAGTCAAGAATATTAAAAAAAAAGCCACGCTATAACCAGCGTGGCTTTGCCTCAAACGAGGAGAAAGGAACCTATTATTTTTGTAGAAGTTTTCTAAACGCAGACTTAAAGGTTATCTTGATTTTTTTATCACAATCACCCTCAAATTTGCTTTTGATAAGCTCTAGAATTTGTCGTCTGTGTGCAAGAGTTAATATCTTAAATACTTCGGCGAGATTCATGTTTAAAACCTCTTGATACTTCGATTGTTGAGCCGTGATTTTATCTTCCAATATCTGAATATTGCTTGAAACATCCTTGTATTTTTTCTTAATCTCCGCGTACTCCGACTCAATAAAATCAGTATCTTCAATTCCGTTCGTATCAACATATTCCTTGAGTTTCAACTCCTCATGATATTGACGGCTTACCGCTCTTTTTGCAGTATTAAGCGCCTGTGATATTGGCTTTATGTGTTCTTTTAAAAACTCGTTTGATATACTTTTAGGAATATTGTTTAACTTGATAAGCTCTAGCCTATTAAGCACATTTTCCGTAATAATCTCCTCATTAATGCAACAACAAGAATTATCCGTATTTCGAGCTGTGTAGTAAATGTATTTACCGCCTTTTTTGACTTCACCGCTCATCAAACCGCCAGTTTCCTTATACTTAATTAAGCCATTATACAAAAACTGGTGCTTTTCCTTGATTTCACTTGAAGGCTTTTTTAAAACCTTTTGAACTTGGTTAAAAAGTTCATCATCAATAATCGGTTTGTGTTTGCCTTGAATAATTCCCTCATGTCCTGGATAGTAATACTTTCCAGTATAGTAAATACTTTTAAGCATACTTGCTAAACTAGCTCTAGGAATTTTACCATTGCGCTGATTTTTGTAATAATAACCAAGCTCAAAAAGCTCATCTGGCAAAGAGTTAAGTGAGTATTTGCCTGTAGAATATAAGGTAAAAGCTTGTTTTACAAATTCCGCCTCTTTAGGAATAATAACAACTTTACCGTTGCGCTTTCTGTAACCGTAATTGAGTTTAGTCGGACGAACTCCGCTCAAAGCACGTTCTAGTGAGCCACGCATACGAATTTCTGTCATTGCGTCAACCTCATATTCAGCCGTAGCTACTAAAATACTTGTTAAATATTTCTCGTGTGCCTTAAATGGCTTTTTAACGGTTAAACATTCCCTAACAAAGACAAACTCTGTATTGTATTTATCTATAAGTTCTCGTATTTGGTAAAAATCTACAGGGTTTCTTGCTAAACGATTGACTGAATAAACAACGATAACATTCGCTCTGTCTTTTGTTTTCTGTCTTGCTATTAGTTCGTTAAAAACTGGTCTTTTTTCGGGAGTTTTAGCGCTTTTGTTTTCGTAATAAATATTGCGGATTCTGTAACCTTTGCTTTTGCAATATTTCTTACATTCTTTGATTTGAAAAGTTTTAGACATCCCTTTTTCTTGCGGTTTAGAAGATAGCCTTATATAAAAATCTGTTATAGTTTCTTTACTCATCCTCGCCCCCTGTATTTGCGCTGATATGATTTTTAATATCTAAGAGAGTATCGTTGTCGGCAATATTAATCTTAATAGCCTTGCCAATTGGTCTTAAATCTGTAGCGTTAAAATCAAATCGTCTATCATTTCCGATTTTAAGCTTTAATTGTGCGGTGTTAAGTTTTTGTTTACTGTTCAGACTGTTAAAAATATCACAATATTTACTAAGATTTATGCGCAAAACTTGATTTCTCGTAATAACAAAATCTCTACCATATACAAGCTGTCCTTCATTGAATAAGCGGTACACCGTACTAAGGAAGATGTCTGAATATTTCAGCTCAGTATCTTCATAGCGCTGAAAATACTCAAAATATTCTTTAGCCAAGTTATCAGTATCAACAATTTCAACCTTAAGAATATCGTTAATTACAGACCATATAGACATCCCAATTGCAAGATTATTACAAAGCCTGCTGCGGTTAGAATATTTCCTAGCTATTTCAAACTGTGTTTTGTATCTTTCAATAATTTGCGCTCGATAAGACAAGATTAAAGGCAAAATTGCCGATAGTTTCTCTCTGTTTTCGTTTGAAAAATAGGGGAAGTTTTCGAGATTGAATTGTTCGGTGTGAAGGTTAACTAAGATACACCTTGAAAAATTTGCAAAAGTCATATTTTCAAAAAAATGATTGGTTGTAGCGCAAAAAGTTGTATTAATTTCTGTTACTATTTCCCTGCCGTCTTTTGAACATATTTTTCGAGGAGTTCCCGAAAAGCTGTCTTTGCCTAAGTCCTCATATTCTTCAATCCGTTTCTGTTCAATTTCATCAATAAAAAGAGGAAAACCGTTATATCTTGATAATCCTCTTCTAATGACTCTTATTGTTGATGTTCCGCTAGTAAGCTCTGTATGGTTAACTATTCCAAAAATTGAGGCTAATGTGTGCAGCAAAACCGTTTTTCCTGCTTGCGAGTCGCCGTAAAGCATTATGTAAGGAAAACCTTGAGCATGTTGGATAAATAAATCGTAAAAGGGAATTGCTAAACACACGCCAATTGCTACGATAACTGCTGAGTCATTGAAAAACTTTAGCATAGTTTCTACAAGCTCTGATAAAATTTGTTTTGGGTTTTCTGATTCATAAATCTGAATTTTAGGAGAGCTGAGAGCCAAAATTTGGAGTTTTTCTCCTTCGGTTAACTGTAATTCATCCATTACAGCTAGGTAGTTTTCAAGCTGATTAGTTTCATAATTAAAAAGCTTATCCCCTAAAACATATACTGGGATTGAATACTGATGTCCTATGTTTTGGTAGATTTCGATTTTAACATCACACATGCTAAGTTCATGGCGTAAAATGTTAAAAGTCTTCTTGCTAAAGTCTTCCCATAAGCCAATGATGTCTTTATGCACAGCTCTCACAAACGATTTTATATCAATATCATCCTCTCCGCTTATTTTTACTGTATAAGATATGTTTGGCTCCGATTCTTTACATAACTGTAATAGCAGCTTTTGAGTGATTTTTTCTTTATTCCTTGTTGCTAAAATTTCATTTACTACAACAAGCGGACTTAATCCGTAATTTGCAATCTGAACACTCCATTCCTCGTTTTCTGTATCGCACAAGTGGAGTGCGCAATTAATATTATTTATATACTTAACCATTGTTTTATTCCTTGTAATTAACTAATAAAAAAGAAGAGGGTGGCTTTTTAGTCACCCTCTTCAACACATCAAGCCTTTAAGGATTAATATCAAAGACAAGTTTACCGCAGGTACTATCTTCTTCTACTGGTACCATTACTAATTCAAGGAATTTAGTAATATAGCTGTTAAAGAAAAGCCCCTCGTACTTAAGTGTCGGACAATACCTGTTGTAATCGAGCATGAATGGCACCAATGATTCAGGTAGCTCCATTTCGATTATTTCCGAGTTAGCAAGTTCGTCATGCTCACGTTGATGTTTAAGCTGAGTACCTACAATCAACTTGAGGAACAATTCCGCCTGTGTCTTAAAATCAATATCGAAAACTTCGATTGATTCGCCGTTAACATACGGTTGTTTTGCTAATTCTTTTCTTAAGGTTTGTGACAACTGTCCGTTGTCTTTGATTTCTTTTAATGTAAAATATTTGATATTTTCCATTATTTTTCTCCTATAAAATCCATCATGCCGTGGATTTGGTTTATAATAATAGCTGTAGGGCATGAAACTACTTTTGCTCTCAAGGGGAGCAATCCCTGTTGGAGAGGTTAAACTGTAAAAATCGCTTGCAAAATGATTTTAAGTAGCTGTTTAACCTCTTCTTTTTCATGGTCAGAAAAGCTGACCTCTTCTGATTTTTTAGCCTTGTTCATTTGTTAAACCTCCGACATATCGCACCACCTCCTTTATTGAAACTGTAGGCTAGGACTAAATTACAGAAGATTTGCTTATTAAATTGTCAATGTGCGTTTTTTTGAGATTTATTATCCTGCTATCTTAATTGCAACAAAGCGTTTATCATCTTCTGACCAGCAAACCCTCTCAAAATTAGTTACAACATAATCCGAAACATTTTTAAAATCACGTATAGTATTTTTGGCGCTACACAGAACATGGATATAGTCACCTCTTTTACAGCACTGATTAAATCGCTCAGCTTCTTGACGCAAAAATGTCACAAGAAAAAAGTTGACTTCATTGGTACTTCTTCTAACCTGTCTTATTTTGACATAGGTTCTACTGTATCCGTTTCTAGTGGTTTCTGCTGTAATACTAACAACTTTACCGTGAATTTCAAGACGATTAGTCATATTTGTTCTCCTTTTTCTTTTTGCGCGCCTCAATCAGCTTGAAAAGATATTTAACTCTTCAATCTTAAAGCACTCTAACTTACTTTTTATATTGCTTTTACAGGTATTACACTCTGAAAAAGCTTTTACTATACTAATTACAGAAAAATAATCTTTGAATGCTATAATTATAATTGCTTTCCAGCGATTTTAATTTTCCTGTGTTCATACATTAAACCACATGGGAAATTTTTGCAAGAGGATCAATTGTAAACTTTTGTAACCATGAGCTTGACAATAGAGCATTTTTATGGTTCACTTCTCATTGAGATGGGAAGTGGCTTTTAAGAATTCAACTTATCGTAGAAAATATATCAAAATTTGCGACTTAATAAATCTTAATATGTGCAAATACTAAAAATACATGTGAATCCACAACCCAAAAATTGTTAAATAAGCCTTCATGAGTTTTTAGAAACCTTTTCAATGAATTTCCCTAAATAAGTATTTACATTTCCCAATTCCGGTAAAAAATTAAATCAAACGAAGTTCAGATTTTACGGAGTATTGATTATGCTTACTTATTCAGATGTTCAAGAAATTTACAATCGTAATTACGCTACAACTCAATATTTTAAAAGGGCATATAACAATAATCTCTTTTATACAGACGGTGTCATGGACTTTCAGCGCTCTTTGGAGGCTTATTGGGTGGTGGATAATGTTATCAGCTACATACCGAAAATCTTAGAGCGTTTCCGTAAATATGAGTCAACCTATTACACCGTTGAAATTGTCTTAAATCGAGAGTACAGCGGTTACATGGAAGTTTACGCAGAAGATTACAACGACAACGGCGATTTTGATGAGCATATCATAATAATTAAACAGGATATTCCCTTAATAGACCTACCATACAATGAGGATGAGGAACTAACCTCTTACAAACTGTTTTTAAGGATTTTGAGCTACGAAAAAGAACAGTTTGTTTTACTTCTTCCGACAGAAGATTAACCGACCAATTAAACTACCGCAAAACATCACCTAGACGACTTCCTAGTATTGTCTGTATGCCTTACTATCACTAGCCATAACTTGTAATACGACCATACGACCTCCTTTTAAAAACTATTCGTACATTCTACTGTTTTTGCTTGTGGAGTTTTTGTCTGCTAACCTTTGTTTACTTTTTTGGAAAACCGTAAATAATAAAAATAGAATGTAACCCAATATTGAGGAATAAAACTATGGAACACAAGCAAGTTGTCATTTATGCCCGAGTATCAAGCCGAGAACAGGAGCGAGAAGGGTTTTCTATTCCTGCTCAGTTGAAACTATTAAAAGAATACGCACTTAAACAAGGTTTTCAGATTGTTAAGGAGTATTCAGATGCTGAAACAGCAAAGAAGGCAGGAAGAACAAATTACAACGCAATGTTAGCCTTCTTAAAAGCCAATCCTCACATTAAAACTGTTCTTGTTGAGAAAACAGACCGTTTGTATCGTAACTTCAAAGACTATGTAACCCTTGAAGATTATGACTTAGAAGTTCACCTTGTCAAAGAAAGTACTATTATCAGCAAGAATTCAAAATCCCACGATAAGTTTATCCACGGGATAAAGGTTTTAATGGCTAAAAACTATATTGACAATTTATCCGAAGAGATATCTAAAGGCTTAAAGGAAGCAGTTGAGGAAGGTTACTGGCCATTTAAACCGCCTTATGGATACCTAAGAGGTGCTAAAAAAGAACTTATTATCGACAAGTCTACAATATTATTCATTCGTAGGGCTTTTGAACTCTTCTCAACTGGTAAATTCTCACTCCGTCAGCTATGTGAACATCTGTTTTTAGAAGGTTATTACTACAAAGCTGATAGACCTAAAATTACCCAATGCGTTTTAGAAGGCATGCTAAAAAATGTATTCTATGTCGGACAAATGAATTGTAACGGCATTATTTACCAAGGCAAACACGCTCCGATTGTGAGTCGTGAGTTGTTTGATAAAGTTCAGCTTGCTTTTCTAAAAACAAGCCGTTCAAGAGTGCGTAAGAACTTTGATTTTCTCTATCCCGGAATTGCTAAATGCGGAATATGCGGTTATGCATTCTGCGGTGAAAGACAAAAAGGTCACATCTACTACAGATGTTCTCACTATGACAGAAGTTGTCCGAATACTGATTACATTTCAGAAACTCAATTAACGCAAGCTTTAAGAATGCATTTAAAAAGAATAGGTTTAAAGCCCGAAGTCTTAGAACTTGTTAAACTCTCTCTCAAAATGGCTGTTGGTGATGAACAAGAATATCACAAGCAAGAAGTAAAGCGTATCAACGGTGAGATTGAAAACTGTAAAGATATACTCAAAAAGATGTACCTAGACCAAGTTAACAAAATTCTTGAATATGACCTTTGGGTTAATCTCAAAAATGATTATGAAGTAAAACTCAGCCGACTCATGGCAGAACTTCAACTACACACCCGAGCAAACACAAATTTCTTAGACACAGGGCTTAAAATTCTTGATTTATGCGGCAGAGCAAGCTTGCCAGCCACCGAACTTTCGGCTCAAGAGGTCGCAGACATTGTAAGGCAGACCTACCTATCAGTAAAAATCACAAATAAAAAAGTTGATGTGATTTTCAAGCAACCCTACGCAAACATTGAAGAATTGGTGAAGTTAGTAAGGTTTAATGAGACATTTGAGTTGTAGAATAATAGCCTCAATTAGGCAGTATGTTTGAATATTAGCGGTATTTATTAAATTGACTGTGATTACTCAAATTGGTCTTTTGCTACTCTTTTTGTCTCTCAAAATCCAACAAAAATTCAAATAAGCTACCTAAAATTTAAGCACTGGTAAGGTTATAGCGATTTTAAATAAAGGACAAAAATGTCCCATTTAAAAAGTCAAAATTTAAGTCGGAACAAAGTCGGAAAGGTTTATACTCTTTAAATAATAACCACTTTTTAGCAGAATAATACTATCAAATAGGAATTATTTTTCTAAAAATATACAAATTTCAGTCAAGATAAAAATCATTTACCTAGATATTCATCTAATAAACTTTGTAAGTATCCACTAAGGTAACACTCTGCATTATATGTATCTTGGTACAAATCAAATAATCTGGTTGCTATCTCTACATATTTATCCAAAACTTTTTCATCATCTAAATTACGAAAATTTTCTATTCTTTTCTTTATTTTATTAATATCTACCCATTTAGGATATACTTTATTATTCTTTTTTATAAAATCCCTAATATTGAGAATATTCTTTTTATAATATGTATTCTCGTTAATTAAACGATAAAACATATGAACTAACAAAATAAAATTTAAATTTCTACAATCTTCTGCATCTTGTGCTTTAACAAAGCTATAATATGACGTTTGATATAAATAATTGTCTTCTTTTAATGTGTTAACTAAATAACCAATGGAATTTTCTATACTTTCTATTTGATTCGTAATATTTATTTTACAAGTTTGTGCAAGATTATTTTTTATTTCCCATTTTTGTATAATATAATCCCAAGCCTTGAAAAAATATTTTTTATGGTTAAACGGAAAAGTTTCTTTGATTAAACCTTGACCAAAATCAATTTGCTCATCATCAACATTATCAGAAAAAATTCTGAAACCTGCTGCTTCTTCCCAGTCTACACGTTTTTTCTTTAGAAATAAATAATATAATATTATTGTTAAATCTATATCGTTTTTTATAATTACATTTTCATGATATATTTTATTTCTTTGTTTATGAGTAAATTGTAATATTTTATACTCATCTACGCTTAATAATTTTTCTTTTTTTGCATATTTTAGAATATCTTCATAATACCTTAATTGTTTATTGTCATAACGATAAATAGAATTCCAATTTGACTTTTCATTTATGAATATTTTATTTGTTAATAAATGATGTAGATGAGTTTCAATTAGATTATCAAACAATATTATTGCGAGAGCTTTTTCTGACAAATATTTCGAATTTGAACAATCTACTGCTTTATTTAGTCTTATTAATAATAGATTTGAGTTCCTCATAAACTCAATTTTACACAACTATTACATAACATAATATAATTTGTAAATTAGTGTAAATTCATTATAATTATTTTATTTTCGTGCTAATATAGGTACTATGAGTACCGTAAATGAAACTAAATTAAAAAAACTTCTATTTAATCTTCCTAAAAATACTATTATTACATCTAAATATCTATCAAGCATAGGTATTTCCTATGACCTGCAAAAAAGATATGAGCAAAATGGTTGGTTGAAAAGAATTTATCAGGGAGCGTATATAAAACCAAATGAAACTTGTGATGTTAATGGAGCATTAAATACACTTCAGTATCAATTGGGATTAAGTTTTCATGCTGGTAGTTTATCAGCTTTGAATAATTTTTATGGAATAACCCACAATATTAGTTTTAACAAAAAACAACAACTATTTGCTTATCGTGGTGAAAAAGTACCAAAATGGTTTCAAAGTTTGTATGAAAACGAAGTAGAAATATATACAACTACTTTTTTACCAAAAGATATTGGAATTACTGAATACAATACCGGATATTTTAATATCAAAATTTCTACATTAGAAAGAGCCGTTTTAGAAATGTTATATCTTGTACCAGATAAAATAACAGCTAATGAAGCTTATCAAATAGTAGAACTTCTTACAACAGTTAAACCAAAGGAATTTCAAAAGCTTTTAGAAAATTGTTCTTCTATAAAAGTTAACAGATTATTTTTATATTTAGCTGATACAATTTCTCATCCTTGGTTTAAAAAACTTGATATTGCAAAAATAAAGCTTGGTAATGGGGTAAGAGAGATTACTGCAGGCGGAAAGTTTAACGCAAAGTATAATATAATAATTGACGATATTGAGGAAATTTAATGGATTTAAATTATAAAAATCAAGTAAAATTACTAATTGATGTTTTACCTTATGTCGCTAAGGAAGAATGTTTTGCACTCAAGGGTGGAACTGCTATAAATTTATTTTATAATAATTTACCACGATTATCTGTTGATATTGATTTAACATATATTGGATTTGAAAGTAGAGACATAGCCTGTGCAAATATTAATAATGCTCTTAAAAGAATTGCAGATGATTTAAATGCAAAAGGATATATAGCTATTGTTCAGGGAAATAATATAGAGAAAAAAATTATTTGTTCTAATCAACATGCAAATATAAAAATAGAGCCAAATTATATTATTAGAGGTTATATAGAAAAACCTAAAACATTAGAAGTTTGTGAAAATGTAGAAGATGAATTTGGATATGTGCAAATACAAGTCGTTTCTAAAAAAGAATTATATGGAGGAAAAATTTGTGCAGCCCTTGATAGGCAACATCCTAGAGATTTATTTGACATTAAAGAATTAATTGAAAGAGATGGAATTAACGAAGAGTTAGTCAAAGGTTTTATCGCAATGCTTTTGAGTCATGATAAACCATTACATGAAACCCTAAATCCTAATATAAAAAATCAAACTGAAATTTTTGAAAAACAGTTTCAAGGTATGACAAATAAAAAATTTAGTTATATAGAACATGAGCAAACTCTTACGAATTTGATAAATATTATTAGAGAAAAGATATTGCCATACAAACAACCTTTACTTGATTTTGTTTCTTTAAAAGGTAATTTAAGTGATTTTAAAATAAATAACATTGAAAAATTACCGGCTATAAAATGGAAGATTAAAAATTTGCAAAAATTGCAATCGATGAATATTAAAAAATTTGAAGAACAGTATAATCAACTGTACAAATATTTTGAGGTGTAAATGGAAACCACAGCTTTTAATTTACAAGATATTAAAGATGCTTATAGAAAATTAAAAACACATTTCTATTATGACAATACTAATCATTTTATGAGAAGACAAATTGCAAAATTTGAAACAAATTACAATTTTGAAAAACGATTAAATCAACTTGTTTCTGATTTAAATAATCAAAACAAAGATTTATTGATTGAAAAATATGAAAAAGATATTAAATATTACTTACAACCAAAAGGATTTAAAAATAATATTCTAGATGAAGATTGCGAAAGTTTAATTGTTACAAACAGGTATATTTCAGAGGAGTATCAATTATCAAATTTTAATTATTTTATTGAAATACCAATAGAACTTCATATTGTTAATGTCTTATGGATTTTAAAACTAGGATATTTACTTGATAGTGAATATTGTTACTATTCAGATAATACGACAAGTTATTGTTATGCCAATAGATTGGAATTGGATGAAAAAACGGGTACTGTGTTACCTGGAAATAAATTATTTAAAACATATGCTAATCAATATCAACGATGGAGAGATAATTGTATTAATGTAGCGGAAGACTTATTAGATAATCATAAAAAAGATGTTATTATTGTATCTTTAGATATTAAAAGATATTATCCTTCTGCAGACTTAGATTATGATTTAGTGAATCAAGATTTAAAGTCAAGATGTCAAAACAAAGATTTATTAAAAGAATTTGATAAATATAGTTTTTTGACAGATTTATTAAAGAAAATAAGAGATATTTATTTTAAAAAAATAGGATCGATATGGAAGCTTGAAAAGAAAGAAAAAAATGATACTGGCGAAGTTTTAGAATCAATACGGCCAATCCCCATTGGAATGTTATCATCAAATATCATAGCAAATTGGTATTTGAGAACCTTTGATGAAAAAGTTAATAAATATGTTAAACCAGCATTTTATGGAAGATATGTTGATGATATTCTTATTGTTTTAGAAAATCGCGGTGGCTGTAGTGAACTTGTAAACGAAAAAGGGAAATGTGATAAAAATTGTTGTTCTGAAAAAAGAGAGTTAACTATCGATAAAATATTGAGTCAATATTTTTGTGGGTGTAATGATAAACTTTGCACTCATAGTGTACTTATCAAGGAACCAATTAAAAACGACAAGTCTTTAAAAAATTGTGAGAATGCTAGTAATAAAAAAGAGAAATATGACTATTTTGTAAAAATAAACGAGAACTCTCTTAGAATTCAAGGCAATAAGGTAAAATTATTTGTATTTGATGCAAATTCAACAAAAGCAATGTTGCAAAAATTTAAAGATACAATAAAAAAACATAGCAGTGAATTTAGATTCTTACCGGAAGAAGATAGAATTCAAGAAGATTTTGTACAAGAAACTTATTCGATTGATTACAATGATACAATTAATAAACTCAGAAGTATTGATAAGTATCAATTAGATAGATTTAAAATATCATCCTATTTAGCTAAACAATTAATGTTGTCAAAATATTCTACCGATAAGAAGTCTTTTAAAAAGACAAAAGAAGAGCTATTATTTGCTTTTAGTGGAAGAATGGGGTTAGAACTTTTCTTGTTTTGGGATAAAGTATTGACTTATTTTGTATTAAATGATAACGAAGAAGCTTTTTGCGAATTTATACAAAAGATGTTAAATAACATAAAAAGAATTACATATAAAAGTATAGATAAAAAGGAAACCGTATTAAAAAAAGTTAAAAAGAATTTAGTTAGCTATTTAAAAGAGTCTATATATTTATCATTGTCATTAAATCCTAACTTTATATATCAAGAAGTAAATAAAAATAATAAATATATATTAAAAAAAGTTTTTAAAAAACTTATGCAAAATAATGAAATCAACAAAATTTTTGAAAAAACGACATATAGAATTAAAATTAGAGAATTTACAGAATCTGCAATGATAAAACATAAATATTGTTTTATGCCGATATTAAACTATATTGAGCTTGATTGTGAATATTGTGATTTTACGAATTCAAACATTCTTGAATTAAAGAAAATTCCAAACTTTCCTAAGAATAGAGATAATCGAATAAAATTTAATCCAAAAAGATTTTCATTTGACGAAATTATTTTATATGAAAACTATAAAAAACTTTCTGAATATTCTAAAAGCAGTACTAATTACAACGTAGACCTGAGTAATTTAATTGATGAAGCAATCAAGAAATATATAATTTTAAATTTAATGCAATTTGAAGAAAACTCGCCTCTGTATAAAGATAAAGAGGAGAGAATAACTGATTATCTAAAAAATTGTAAAAAGCCGTTTCAATATAACTCCAAATATACAACAATTGCACTTGATATAAATAAAGAGAATGATTATCCTAATTTATATGACTTTAAAATTGGATTATATAATACAAAAATTGCAGATGAATTAATTATAGAAAACTTAAAATCACAACAAAAGCTTTCATTTAATGAATTACAAACTTACATTAAATTCTTAAATTTAGCAATACAAAATAATAAAATAAAATGTAATATGATAGTTTTTCCTGAAGTTTGCATTCCATATCAAGCATTAGGATTGTTATCTGATTTTTCCAAAAAACATCAAGTTGCAATTATTTGTGGATTAAAACATATTACTATTGAAAACACAGTTCTTAATTGTATTGCAACAATTTTACCATTTAGTATAGGCTATTATACAGATAGTTATACAAATTTAAGAATTAAAGAATGGTATTCTCCCGCAGAAATAAAAGAAATTAAAAAATTAGGTAAAGATATACCTTATGAAAAGAAAAATAGGGATCTAACAAACAATTTATTTTGCTGGAATAATCTCTATTTTGCTGTATATGATTGTTTTGAATTAGCTGATGTTAATTATAGAAGTGATTTTAAATCTAATGTTGATATGATTATTGCTTGTGAATGGAATAGGGATGTTGACTATTTCAATAATATAATCAAATCAGCTTCCAGAGATTTACATTGTTACACAATCCAGGTTAATACATCACAGTTCGGGGATAGCAAAATTATTGCGCCTAAAAAAACATCCGAAATGACTATGTTAAATATAAAAGGTGGAGAAGATAATATTCTTATTGGACATATTAATATAGAAGAATTACGTAATTTTCAAAGAAAAGAAACAGAATATTTAGATGAAAAAGATAGAATATTTAAACCTTTGCCACCTGCATTTGATAAAAAAACAGAACGATTAAAAATTAATAAACCTTAAATCATTAATGATGTAATTTTCTAATCCAAGTTGTTGTTTTACCTTATAAAAATCTTTTCTAATTCTTCGTTTCAGGATTTCTTTTTTATTTTCATCACCTGTTAAAAGACTGTTTAAGGGCTGTTTTGTTAAAATCATTTTCTCAACCAATGGTAAAAGATAAGGATAACACTTCTCTAAAACCTGAAATAATTGCTTCTGTTGTTTATTTGATAGTATTTTGACTTCTCTTTTTGATATATTTTTCACTCTTTTAACTTCAAAACAACAAGTTTTATCAATAATACCTTCTTTTTGAAAGTGTTTAATTATTTGATTAAGTAATGTCAAAACATTTTTAATTCTTCTCTCTGTTATCCCGTTTTCGTTCATACTCAATTTAAACTGTTCAATATCTTGTATTGTTATATCTTTTAATTTGTATTTCCTGAAAAATGGAAGTATCTGAGAATTAATAAATGATTTATAAGTTTTTTTAGACCAAGACGATAGTTTACAATTTTTTATTTCCATAAATAAATTTATAGCATCAATTAAAGTTATATCAGAATTTTGGGACAAAATCTTTTTATCAATTATTTTAAATGTTTCTTCTTTTTGTATTATTTCGACATATTCAAATTTGTTTTTGAATTTTTTGATATTATCAGACTGCTCTAAAAAATTTCTAACAGCATTAATCTCAAGTCCTGTAAACATAACAATATCTTCAAGAGTAAATGTTTTGAGTCTTTTGGCTATTTTTAAAATTTTATCAGTCATCTAAAAACCTCCTGAATTATATTTTCATCAATCAATTTTATTCCATTTACTCGGGCTATATTTTCTAAAGTGTTAATCATTTCAACAATCTTTCTAAAGCTTTTTGCTTTTTGATGAATAACGCTTATTACTTCTTTTGTCATATCAACTTCTGCAATTTCTTCTACAATTTGCTTTATATCAGAATATTCAAATCCTATATATTGATAAATCTCTGAAATTCTATCAAATAAATGCGTATGCTTTTTTAACTTGTGTTTAGCTAAACTCATTCCAACCAGAACAATTGGAATTCCAGTCTCATCGTGCAAATCTCTTAATGTTTCTATTGTCTTAAAGTCATTTAAAAGGTAATCAATTTCATCTACTATAATCATTTGAGGCTTATTTTTTAGCACATTTACACATTGTCTAAAAATATCAGCAGTAAAAAATCTTGGAATTTCGTCAAGTTCTTTTGCAAGTTCTTCCAAAAACCATTTTGTGGTCATTTTATTAGTTGCTCTGATATAAATTGAATCAAATTGAAAAGATAAATACAAAGCTGTTTTTGTTTTGCCTAATCCAGCATTACCATATACCAAACCAATTTTTGTAATATTTTCCGGTTTATTTTTTAAATCTTGAATCAGGTTTATAAATCCTTTAACATTCTTAGTATGTACAAATTTGGGTTTCATATTCCAAATACTCCTTAGATTTCTTATAGCTTGCAAGCCAAGCTCTATCCTCATTACAAGTGCACCCATATTTCATCAGATATTCATATTTTTCTCTGCTAGTTCTAAATAATGGTTTAACTTTTGGATTATACTTTTGAGGTTTTTCTTTTGTTTTCTTAATTTTTGAAGATACTACTGCGGTATGGACTTCTTCTTTTCCTTCTGCATGTTTACTCTCAATAAGGTTGCACGTAGCATTTTCACTACTCTGGTCATAATCCTCAATATCACACTTTAAAATTTCTAAATCTTCAATATTCAAAAACTCCTTGCAGGCTTTTATTGTCTTGTTTTTAAGCTGTTTTTGCTTTTGTATTTTTTGTTTGTAATCTTCTATGTCTTCTATTTCACCTGTATAATGAGCCAATGGGTGTGTTAAAGTAATTCTATCCGCTCGGCACAAAAATTTACCTGATATCGTATAAACACTGATATAGCTTAAATCAAAAAGACTGTATTTTATGATTACTTTTTGTCTTATTCCGTACAAAGCATCATTAAAATACCAACTGTTCAAAAATCGTATTCCCTGACTTGAAATTGTTTTTATTTCTTGAGCTAACATCAAATCATCTAATTCGTTGTCATTTATTTTATCTTTATTAACACCGTTAAACATTTCTTGAATAGTTTTTGATTTATCATTTGGGCAATGCAAAGAATTTTTATACAAAAGCCAACTATTAATCATTTGAATTGTTTGTTGAATTGTAGGGATAAATTCTGTATGAATTGCACAATGAAATTTCTCATTCCTTTTTAGCCTTGCAGGCTTATTTTCTATACTTATTCCAATGTAACTTGGTAACAGCTTTTCAAAACTTTCCTGCATTTCAAGAAAGAATCTTTCAATAACTTTAGTCCTTGCATTGTATGGATTTGCAAAAATTGTTGTTATTCCAAGTTTTTCATAAATTCCTTTTAATCCAATTTCACTAAAATTTGCACTACCTAGAAAATATTTACCTTTGAAGGCTCTGCCATTGTCTAAATAAACAAATTTTGGTATTTTACCCAAATTTAAAATTGCGTTGCGAAGTGCTGAAGCAATATTTTGGGTATTTTCTTCAAGCATAATTTCATAGCCTACCAATGCAGTTGATTTCCAATCCAGAAAACCGATTAAAGTCGCTCGACAAGGCTTGCCGGTAAAAGGATTAATTACTTGAAAATTCAATCGTTTGCCATCAGCTACTAAAATTTCACCAACTTCTATTTTTGAAATATCTCTTTTAATATGAGGAATAACCTGTTCTTTTAAAGCTTTTTCACCATCACGTAAAAGAGTCCATCTGTCAAAATAATTTGACTTATACCAATTAGCAAATCTTCTAAAAGTTGGAGGAGCAGGGATATATTCTCTATTGTGCGTTTTTAGGACATATTGGGTAAGTGATATTGCTTTTCCTATACTGAATTTATTAGGATTAAGTAAAAATTTTAGAAAAATTTGTTTTTCATATTCATCAAGTTTAGTTCTTGAATAATCCTCATAATGATACCCTGGAATTAAAAGCTCATAATTTTTACTGTTGCCTAAAACTCTTTTCCATCTTTGAAGGGTGCCTATTGAGACTTTTCCAATTTTTGCGTAAATTTCGGGATAAAGAGTATTAGAATTGTAAGCACTTAAAAAATCTGAATCAAATTGTTTTTTGCCTGCCTGATGTTTTCTTTGATCTCTCCATAAATTAACCAAATCAAACCTTGCGAGGGCAATTATTTTTGCTTTATCCGGTTTATGAAACTCAGCTATAATTGGTAATTGTTTTATTGGAGAGATTGATACAATTTGAGAATAATATTTTTCCTGAAGCTCCGGCTCTATACTTGATAACAGAATTTCAAAACTTTTTCCGCCTTTAACTTTTATTTCACGAATTTGATATTTTTCCTTTGAAAGCCTAATCGCTCTGGTGCTTACACCTTTAAGTTCTGCTAATTCTTTAATTGTAATATATTTTTCTTCATTCATTGTATAAACATCTATCACTCTAAACTCGGAAGAATGGAAGTGTTTCAAATAAACATTTACCACTTTTGTATCATTAAGACACACTCTAAACCCTTGCAGGACTTGAACTATCAAAAAACAGAGTTAAAATAGGTGTACGCAAAATGATTTAATTGTAAGGAAATTACCCCTATGAAAAGAGAACTAATAGAAAAAATAAAAATACTTGAACAAAAAATGTCCAAATCTCCAAACAATGGAGGTAGTAGATTTTTGTATAAGCGTGAGAGAATGATAAGATTTCAACTTTTAATAAGGAACTTACCTCAAAAGCAACTGGCAAAACATTTGAAAATAACTGAAAGCTATCTTTCAAAATTAATCACCGGGGAAAGATACAGCCAAGAGTTTGAAATTTTTATTACTAAACATCTTGAAATAAATTATTGTTTTATGTAATTCTAATTTTTATCTGTAACTTCCGACCTTTCTGCCGTATTTGTCGTATTCTGTTATTCTTCCAGATGAATCTTTTTTAAATGTTCCTACTTTTTGCCCGTACTTATCGTATTTTGTTGTTACGCCATTAGAATTTGTCTTGTAACTACTAGTTTTCTGTCCATACTTATCGTAGGAATTATATCCAGAAGAGGTCTTTTTATAGCTTCCTGTCTTTTGACCGTATTTGTCATATTTGTTATATCCAGATGATGTTTCCTTATATGAGCCTGTTTTAGAACCGTACTTGTCATAAGAATTGTATCCCGATGTTGTTTGTTTGTATGAACCAGTTTTTTGACCATATCTATCATAAGAATTAACAGCACAAGCTACATTTACAAAGAATAACATTAACAATAAAACTAAAAACTTTTTCATATATAACTCCATTATTAATTTTAACGAAACCATACCAAATATTGTTCAAATATTATTTGTAGTATAGCATAAAACTTTGCACAATTTACTTACTATTTCATTTATTAAGTAATACACTAAAAATGTTAAAAACAGGCATGTTTGTAGTAAGATTATACTATGGTTAAACGAGATGTTTGTAATTCTGTTTCTAAAGAATATAGTGCTAGGATGACTGGAAATCAATTTCTTTATCCAGAGTTTAAGGTTGCAGTTAAATTACTACAAGAAGGCTTAAGCAAAAAAGAAGCAACCGATAAAATTATTAATGAGAATTTATTTGAATATCGTTCTTTTAAGGCTATAAACAAACATATTGGTGCTGTATGGGAAAGAGCAAACTATTTAGATGACTATTTGATTGAAGTGCTATTAACTGAACCTAATGAAATAGGAAGACTTATTAATTTTTATGCAATTTTAAAATATGACAGATTATTTCTTGAATTTATGGAAGAAGTCTTAATAGATAAAGTGTTTTCAAGACAAATGGAAGTTTCTAAATCTGATATATCCAACTATTTTTCGATTAAAGCAGAACAGAGTGAAACTGTGGCTAACTTTAAAGAAACAACATTAAAAAGGCTTAGATTAGCGTATTTTGAGATTCTAAGTGGAGCTGGATATATAGGAACAAATAGAGATAATGCAGAATTAACAATCCCTCTTGGTATATACCAGATTACTAATCATTTAGAAGAAATTGGTGATAAAAGGTATGCAAAAGCAATGTTAGGATAAGTAATGGAACTTAGAGCAAGACTGGATAAAATTAAAGCAATAATTGAACAGGATTCTTTTTTCAATCAACAATCGTTGGGTGGAGAGTTAAATTTTCATATCTTTGATTATGAACCATCAGATGAACTAATTGTAAGAAGATATATCAAGGATTTTGTAAGCAGTTATTCTTATGCCAATTCAAAGATTAAACCTATAGAATTTGATTTATTTGAGATGTTATTAAAAATCCTAACTGATAAAACTGCTGGTAGTAAAACTTATCTTGATTTAGCAATAGAAACTGAAGAAAGACAAGGAACAGAAAGTCTTATTAATACTCTTAGAGGGGTTATTAATATAGAAGAATTTGTAAATATGATAAAAAAAGAGCTAGGAGATAGTAATCTTGTTATTTTATCTGGTGTAGGAAAGGTATATCCTTTGGTAAGGTCGCATAATGTCTTAAATAATCTTCATGCAGTTTTAGATAAGATTCCAGTTATTATGTTCTATCCTGGTACATACGACCAAAAAGAATTAAGGCTATTTAAAGGTTCAAACTTTGATGGCTTAAAAGATGATAATTATTACAGAGCATTTAGGCTTGTTGCAAATGAGTAAAGGTGTAGTTATGAAGCTAAGAGAATTATTTGAGAAAGATATTAATAGAAACATTAATGGTGTTGTTAAAGTTGAGCAAGTTGATGACGAAGCTATTATTTATCAAGAATTGGACGAATTTGTTGTTACAAAAGAACTTTCTAAGCATTTTAGCACTTTTTATAGTAATTATAAAAACTCATTTGAAGAAAGAACTGATAAAATCGGAGTATGGATTTCTGGTTTCTTTGGTTCTGGTAAATCTCACTTTTTAAAGATGCTATCATATCTACTTGCCAACAAAGAAGTAAAAGGTAAAAAAACAATAGAATTCTTTGAAGGGAAATCTAATATAGATGATTGGACTTTTGCTGATATGAAATTAGCTACATCTGTTCCTACAGAAACTATTTTGTTCAACATTGATTCTAAGAGCTCAAAAGATACAAAACAAAGAAAAGATGGTATTGTTGAAGTCTTTTTAAAGGTCTTTAACGAATCTCAGGGTTACTCTGCAAACTACCCTAAACTTGCAGATATTGAAAGATACCTTGATAAAAATGGAAAATATGAAGAATTCAAACAAATTATAACCTCAGAAAGTGGTGTATCTTGGGAAGAAGCATCTAATGCAGTTGGATTCTTTAAAGACTTCTTTATAAAGGCATATGTTCAAGTTACAGGGACAACAGAACAAAGTACACAAGACTTATTTAAAGATGTTGTTGAAGATTCGGGGATTACACCAGAAGGGTTTGCAAAGCTAATAAAAGAATATCTCGAAAGTAAAGGTAGTAAGAATCGAATTATTTTCTTAGTCGATGAAATTGGGCAATTTATAAGCGATAATACAAACCTTATGCTTAGTTTACAGACAGTTGTTGAAAACTTGGGTACTATGTGTAATGGAAGAGCTTGGGTAATGGTAACATCTCAAGAAGCAATAGATTCTATAACAAAAGAACGTTTCAGAGACCAAGATTTCTCAAAAATCCAAGGCAGATTTGATACAAAATTAAGTTTATCTGGTTCAAACACTGATGAAGTTATCAAACGAAGATTATTAGAAAAGAGAACAGATGCAAGAACTCTTCTTTCTAATTACTACAACGAACAAGAAAAGATTTTGGCGAATTTAATAACATTTTCAAGCCAAACTTCTGGAATGAAAATGTATGAGAACTCAGATGATTTTGTTGATTGTTATCCATTTGTCCCATATCAATTCAAGTTGTTGCAAAGTGTATTTACAGAATTAAGAAACTTTTCTCATGCCGGGGCTCACTTAGCTTCAGGTGAACGTTCTATGCTTAATGCATTTCACACAGCATTAAAAGAGTATGGGGATAAAGAGATTACAGAATTAGTTCCATTCAATGTTTTTTATTCTACGATTCAAACCTTTATAGATACAGATATTGTCAGAATAATTGCACAAGCTAAAGAGGGTAATCCTGATATAGAAGATTTTGATATCGAAGTCTTAACTGTTTTATTCTTGATTAAATACATTAAAGAAGTTCCTTGTGATGTAGAAAATATTGCAACATTAATGATATCAAATATTAATGAAAGTAAAAATGCACTAAAATCCAAAATAGAAGGAGCTTTAACAAGATTAAAACAAGCTACATTAATACAACAAAACGGAGAAGAATATTCATTCTTAACAAACGAAGAACAAGATGTTACAAGAGGTATAAAAAACACTCAGATTGATTCTAGCGATGTGTTAAATGAAGTCTATAGAAATATATATGAAGAAATTTATACTAAAAAGTCAATAACTCCATATCCTCAAGGACAGTCTTATTATTTTGTAAGAAAAGTTGATGATGTAGTAAGAGGAAGTCAAGCAGAAGATATAGAAGTTAAATTTATTACTTCTATGAACTCTGATTATAAATTCAGCGAATCTGAGCTAAAAATGAAGTTCCTTGCAGGAAATACATTATTTATCAAATTGAATGAAAACGGTTACCTACAAGAACTTGAAACTATCTTAAAAACAGATAAGTATATCAAGCAAAAAAGCAGTGTAAAACAGTCTGAAATGCAGGATATGATATTAAAAAACAGAGGTGCTGAATTAATAGAACGCAAGAAAAGGGTAAAAACTTTATTAGAACAAGCTATTCTTGAATCTACTTTCTACACAAACGGTCAGATTATGGAAGTTAGTGCAACAAGTGCTGCTGCAAAGATTGAAAATGCATTGAAACAAATTGTAGAAAATACATATACGAACCTTCATTTTATCCAAGAAAGAGTTAGGGATGAAAAAGAAATCCATGCAAAACTCATTGCTCCTCAAGGTAAATTGGATGAAAGAAACAAAAAAGCTCTTGATGATGTTTTAGCATTTATTCAACTAAATAACTCGATGAGTTGCACTGTTACAATGCAGGGATTAAAACAACAATACACAAGAAAACCTTATGGTTGGTCTATAAATGATATTGCAGGTGTTGTAGCAGATTTAGCTGTTAAAGGAGACATTTCTATTCTCTATAATGGTGTTCAATGCAATTATCAGGATTATAATACAGTAAAATATTTGACAAATGACAGAGAAATTCAAAGCACTGTAATCAAATTGAAAGAAAAAATAGATAGTGCAAAAATCCAGCAAGTAATAGCAATAGCACAAGAACTATTTGAAAAACAAGACTTTGTAGATGATGGAGAAAAACTTGCAAATTCAATAAGAGAAAATCTTCAAAATATGATTGGAGATTTACAAGAGCTTAATGGAAGACATAATGACCCCAAATATCCTAAAAAGACTGTTATTGAACTTGGTCTTTCTACATTAAAAGAGCTTAAGAATGAGCCAGATGTAAACGGATTATTTGATTTATTGATAAAGCAAAAGGATAATTTATTAACTTGGAAACAAGAATATAAACTCCTAAAATCATTCTTTAATACTCAAGTTGGTATTTTTGATGAATCATTGAAAATATATGACAGAGTAAAAAGAAATGAAGTTTATTTAACAACTTTTGAATCAGAAGAGGTTGCTAAATTAAATGAACTAATTTCTAAACTTGAATCGATAATAGATTCTCCTGAACCATATTCTATGATTAAAGACCTTCCTGTCTTAAATTCGGATATAATTTCTATTGTTAATAATGTATTAGAAGGTTATAAACAAGCATTAGGAGAAGTTATAAGTGATTTAGCTTATTATTTAGCAGAAGAAGCATTAAAGCAGGGGCTTGATTCTGAAAGATATAGCAATTTATTCAAGATTAATGTTACTGATTTGTATGAAAGAGCAACTGATTTTGGAGAGTTAAAGGCTATTGAAGAAAAAGCAAAATTATATTATGAAAAACTTTTGAAACAAATTTCAGAAGATAGCATTGCAAAAAAGAATTTAGAATTACAACAACAAACAGGTACAGAAGAACATCCAGACTCTGAACCAATGATTCAGAAAGAATTAGTATTCGTAAATCCTACAAATGTTGTTCAGAGTATGCAAATTCTTGAGACTGAAGAAGATGTTGATGACTATATCAACAAACTGTCAGAAGAGTTGAAAAACAGAATCAGGAACAATAAACGTATTAAACTTCAAGGCTAGGGGTAAATGGTGTAAATAGGAGTAACCATTATAGGATAAACTTAATCCCTAAAATATTGGAACTTTTCAAACGATAAAGGAAGTATTGATGACAGAACGATTAGAAAAAGAAATAACATTAGATAAATCAGCACTAAAAGACTTTGCAATAAAAGCAAGAAGAAAACTTAAAGAAAGAGTTGAGCTTCAAGCAAAACTGATGGGATTTTATGAAGATAATAGAGCTGTCAATTATGAGTTTGAAGATGATAGACAAGTGAAAATAAATGGAGAGTTCTTTAGCAAAAAACAAGTTGAGACCTTACAAAGAGAGATTAAGTCAAAAGGTTATGAAAACTTGATTGATGAAGTTGCTTATACTTGGTTCAACAGATTCATTGCTCTATATTATATGGAAGTTAATGGCTATAGTGAAAATAATTTTAATATTATTTCCAATATAGATAACCTTAACCAATTTGCAGTATCTGTATCCTCACAGTTGAATGCTGAAGAAAAACAAACTGTTATATCAGCTGTTCAAAATAATAATCAAGATGTAATTTTTAAAACATTACTAATCCATCAATGTAATGTAATGAACAAAAAACTTCCATTTTTGTTTGAGCAAATCCAAGACTATACAGAACTATTATTCCCACAAGGGATGAATAGTTCTGATTCTGTAATAAAAGAAATGCTATCTCTTGATAAATCCAACTGGCAAGTTGTAGAAATTATCGGCTGGCTTTATCAGTATTATAATCAAGCAGAAAAAGACAGAGTAATTCAAGCAAAGAAAAGATATAAAGCAAATGAAATTCCTTATGCTACACAATTATTTACGCCCAAATGGATTGTAAAATATATGACTCAAAATTCTTTGGGTAGATTATGGCAAGAAGCTCACTCAACTTCAAAATTAAAAGATTCAATGGAATTTTATCTTGAACCAAGACATCTTACAGATGAAGATAAAAAAGAACTAGAATCACATATAATGAAAGGTATATTACCTGAACAAATAAAAGTTTTTGACCCTGCTTGTGGCTCAGGACACATTTTGGTTTACGCTTATAGTCTATTGTACTTGATGTATAAGGAATCAGGCTATATTGAGAGCGATATTCCAAGCCTAATATTAAAAAATAATTTATTTGGTCTTGATATATGTAATCGAGCTGTTCAATTAGCTCAATTTGCAGTCATGATGAGAGCATATCAAGACGATAGAAATATTTTAAACAAGGTAACATCTATAAATGTTATGTCAATTCAAGAAACTAACTGGATTGATGAGAGAGTAAAAGAAGCCTTAATGAATGGTGTTGAGAATCAATTATTAGCTCAACAACAAATAAAGAACCTCATTGAAACCTTCAAAGATGCTAAAATATATGGCTCAATTATTAAAGTTAAAGACTTTGATTTTGATTTCTGGGAACAACGTTTGATAGATATTCAGTCCTTGAATATGGGATTGCTATACACAGATGTAATTCAAGATTTAAAAACAAAACTTCCAATTCTTATTCAACAAGCTCGTATAATGCAACAACAATACGAGTGTGTAATTACAAACCCTCCATATATGGGTAATAAGTATATGGAACCAAGATTAGCAGAATTCATACAAAAAGAATATAAAGATGTAAAATCTGATTTATTTTCAGCTTTCATGGAATATATTCCAAGAAAAACAAATAAAAATGGACAAATTGGTTTAGTTACTCCGTTTGTTTGGATGTTTATAAAATCTTATGAAGAATTAAGAAATCAAATTATAAACAATAGCACTTTAAGTTCCATTATTCAACTAGAATATAACGCTTTTGAAGCAGCTTGTGTGCCAGTTGCGACCTTTACATTAAGAAATTATAGAGTTTCTTATCCTGCTGAATGTATCAAATTGTCAGATTTTACAGGTGCAGAAAATCAGCCAATTAAAACTTTAGAAGCTATATCTAATCCAAATGTTAGTTACAGATATACAACATATTCAAAGGATTTCCACTCAATACCGGGGTCGCCGATTGCATACTGGGCTAGCGATAGAGTTAGAGAAATATTTAAAAACGAAGAATCTCTTGGTAAAATAGCTGAACCAAGACAAGGCTTGGCAACAACTGATAATAATAAATTTACAAGAGAATGGTATGAAGTCAATTTAAAAGATATAATGTTTAATGCTAAAAATAAAATTATAGCTTCCGAATCTGGAAAGAAGTGGTTTCCTTATATAAATGGTGGTGAATTCCGAAAATGGGCAGGAAACCAAAGTAATATCGTAAATTGGCAATATGATGGAAAAGAAATAAAAAATTTAGTTTGTGAAAAATACCCATATTTAAATGGAAATTGTGAATTTGTAGTGAAAAATACCCATATTTAAATGGAAATTGTGAATTTGTAGTAAAAAATCAACAATTCTATTTTAAAGAAGGTGGAACTTGGAATGCAATAAGTAGTTCTAATTTCGGGGTCAGATATTATCAATCTGGTCGTTTATTTTCAAATGCAGGTATGGCTGTATTTTCAGAACGAGATTTGAAATATATTATTGCTTATTTAAATTCAAATGTTGCATTTACTATTTTAAAATTTATAAGTCCAACAATGAATTATAATCAAGGAGATATAAAAAAAATACCTTTAATAGTTTTAGATGAAGAATCCTATAGAGCACACATTGATTCAATTGTTGAACAAAACATCCAAATATCAAAAGACGATTGGGATAGTTTTGAAACATCTTGGGATTTTGAACAACATCCATTGTTGAGATTCTCTAATAGAAATAAAGGTCTTGTTGACTACAAAAATATTCATAAAGTTGAACCTATTACAGCAGGAGATAAAGTTCAAGATTGTTTCAACAAATGGAAAAAATATAAACAAGAACAGTTCAACAAGCTAAAAGCTAACGAAGAAGAATTAAACAGATTGTTTATTGAAATTTATGGACTTCAATATGAAATGACTCCAGAGGTTGATGACAAAGATATCACAGTTGCTTTAGCAGATGAATTAAGGGATATAAAATCACTTCTATCTTATGCTGTTGGTTGTATGTTCGGTAGATATTCTCTTGATGAAAAAGGTTTAATATTTGCTGGTGGAGAGTTTGACAAGAGCAGATATCAAACCTTAGAAGTTGATGAAGATGGTATTTTACCGATTCTTTCTGATACTTGGTTTGATGATGATATTATAGAAGAGTTCAAAAGGTTCTTGAAAAAAGCATTTGGCGAATTATATTTCAATGAGAATATGCAATATATTGCAGATGTTTTAGGTCGCAAAGGTTCTGAGAGTGCAGAAGATAGAATTAGAACATATTTCTTAAAAGATTTCTACAAAGACCATTTGCAAATCTACAAAAAACGTCCTATTTATTGGATGTTTACAAGTGGAAAAGAAAAAGCATTCAACGCTCTAATATACCTGCACAGGTATGATAAAACAACATTATCAAGAATAAGAAAAGATTATTTGCACGAGTTCCAAAACAAATTGGATAATGCAATACAAAGAGCAGAAAACGAAGGAAATGTTAAATTAACATCACTATATTCAAAATATCAAACAGAATGCCTTGAATTTGATAGAAAGATTAAAGATTTAGCTGATGAGCAGATAGAACTAGACCTTGATGACGGTGTAAAAGTCAATTATGCAAAATTCCAAGGACTACTAGAAGCAGAAAAAGATATTGTAGGAAAGAAGGGGTAAAATATGTCATTCTATGATAAAGATGATGAAATTATAAAAGAATTTGAATCAAAATTTGATAATTTTAAAATAAATGAAAATAAAAAGAATTTTTTTATTGATAAATCAAGTTCTGGTAAAGATTTGTCAGATTATTTGTTTGTAGTTCCCATGACAGAAATAGAATTTGATGATTATGATTCAATTATAAAAAATGATTTAAAGATTGAAGGATTTTCTATTACTACCAAATATGTTAATAATGCAATGTTAATAATATATAAAAAAGAAAATAAACACCCCATAGAAGAGGGCGAAATTATATTATCAAGTTATCTGGAAGAGGATTAAGAATTGGAACAAGATAAATTACAAGAATTAATATTGAAACATTTTAACAAGCAAGAAAGACAAATTGTATTCTGGTATGATGAAACTGGAGAAAATGAAGAAAAACTGGATTCATTATCTCTTCCTAATATTAAAATACACAAGCTCACAAAGAATAATAATCTTTTGACAAAAAAATTGCTTGAAAAAGATGATACGACATCCAATTATCTTATTTATGCACCTTTTGAGATGCCTCCTATTGAAGATAACTGGTTTATTGATACACAACTATATTCACAAGTTCTATCTGTTGACGAGGTGGATAGTTTATGTTCCGAATTTGAAGTCTATGATATAGCAATTAAAAACCTGTTCAAAAACCATATAAAATTCTTTAATAATAAAAAAAGAATAAATAGTTTCAAATCTTTATTACCATCTAATAAGTCGGTAGAAAATTTCTACTTAGCAATGTTTGGAACTCTTGTCGAATGCAAAATATTTGATAAGTACAAAATTATTCAAACCTTTATTATAAAAGAAATTGTTGATAAAAATACCCCATCTAAAGAATTTGCTAAGTATGGATTGGAAGATAAGTTTTGGGAATTAATAGAAAAAGAATTTGGCTACTTGGGAGAACGAGAAGCAAAATATCTATTAGCAGGAATTGTGTTCAAAAAACTGCAACAACAACTCAGAGGTTCAAGTTTCCCTGATACCTATAAAAAATATATTAGTAAGAATATGAAAGAAGCTGAATGTAATTCATTCTTAGAAAGTTGGTATCGTGATACAGAGCTTATGCCTTATTATAAAGAATTGATAGAAGAGTTTGAAAGAGAAGAGTTCAAAATAGATGAAAATATTACAGACTGGTCTGATATACTACAAAGCGAACCTGAATTCCAAACTCTTAGAGCATATGATAGATTCCTTGTTAATTATTTGATTGCTCAATTTGATTCTATAAAAGATGAAGATAAAATACTTATTGAAAAAAGAAAAAGAACACTATTCTATAATGAGTATGAAAATGTTTATAATGCTCTTTTCTGGGCTTTGGAATTAAGTTTGTTAGTGAAAAATACTCAGATTCCAGAGCAGAAAATTGAAACATTTATTAAGAGCTATGCTCAAAGTTATTACAAAATAGATAAAGCATATAGAAAATTCTATTACTATTGTGGATTATTAAACGATAGAAAACTTGACTCTGTTAAAGATAAAGTTGAGAAATTGTATGTAAACAAATATCTTGATGATATTAATTTGAAATTCTCTAACCAAGTAAAAGAAATTGCCCCTAACTGGACTTTTTCAAACCTTCCTATGCAAAAAGATTTCTATTATAATGAAGTGCGTTCTTCTAAAAACAAACTTGTTGTTATAATTTCTGATGCATTACGATATGAAATTGCAGAAGAATTAAGCGAGGCAATTAGAAGTAACTATTCAATTAAAGCCGATGTTAAACTGGATTGTATGGTCGCTTCAATCCCTTCTTATACAAGATTGGGGATGGCATCATTACTTCCTCATAAAGAAGTTTCTATGAATAATAAAGCTGAAATTGTTGTAGATGGAGTAGTTGCAAAGGATTCTGCATCAAGAGAAAAAATATTGCAAGCACATAATCCAAACTCAAAAGTTCTGATTTTAAGTGATTTAGAAGATATGTCAAGAGATGATTTAAGAGCTCTATTTAGTGGATTAGAGATTGCTTATATTTATCATGATGACATTGATAAAGCTGGTGAACATAATGAAAAAGATGTGTTTAATGCTGCTGAAAAAACTGTAAAAATACTTTCAGAAAAAATTAAGTTTTTGTTCAATAATTCTTTGTGTAGCAATGTAATTATTACAGCAGACCACGGTTTCTTATATCAATATAGCGATTTAGAAGAACATCAAAAGATTACAATAGGCACTATTGATTCTATTGAGTGTAAAAAAAGGTATATTATTGGAACTTCTCCAGTAGAAAAGCAGGGTATCGTTGATTTTGATATGAATTATATATTCAAAAATTCCGATTTAAAATTGTCGTTGCCATGCAACATTAATAGATTTAAAACTTCTGGAGCTGGCATAAATTACGTTCATGGAGGAGCTAGTCCTCAAGAAATAGTATTACCTCTTTTGAGAGTTAAGCAAAACCGTAAACAAGAAATTAAGAAAGTAGAACTTTCACTAGAAAACTCTTCTCGAAAGATTACCAATAATAAGTTTACATTATCATTCTTGCAAAAAGAAAGCATTTCTGAGCTTGTTAAACCAAGAGTATTTAGCGTTTCTTTATGGGATGAAGAAAATAATATGCAAGTATCTAATGAACTTATTATAGATGCAAATATTAGTTCTGATAAAATGGAAGATAGAATATTCAAAAAAGTATTAGAACTAAAAAGCTTTGATGCAGATAAAAACAAAGATTATTACTTGATTATAAAAGATGTAAATGAAGTCGGTGAACCATATGCAAAGATTCCATTTACAATAAATTTAATGTTCCAGTCAGATTTTTAAGGCAGGTGAAAAATGAACAATTTAGATAAGAAAATTACAGAAACATTTGAAGGTTGTGTTGTAAGGAAAGACTTAGTAAAAGAAGTTAAAGGGAATGCTATTGTTCCTTCATACGTCTTAGAATATTTACTTGGACAATATTGTGCATCAAGTGATGAAGATGTAATTAAATCAGGAATTGAATCAGTAAAAGAAATTCTTGCAAAGCACTATGTTAATAGAAACGAAGCAGAATATATTAAATCTACTATTAAAGAAAAAGGACGCTACAAAGTAATTGATAAGGTTAGCGTTAAGTTTAACGAAAAAACAGATTCGTATATTGCAGAATTTTCAAATCTTGGTATAAAAGGCATTGATATTCCATCTGAAATAGCTTATAAAAAATATCCGAGATTATTGGTTTCAGGAATTTGGTGTTTAGCTGACCTTGAGTATCAATATATTGAAGATAAGAATGCTTGCCCTTGGTTGTTGCAGAACATCAAACCTATTCAGCTTGCACAGTTTGATTTTGAAGATTTTAAAGCTAAAAGAGCAATGTTTTCTACTGATGAATGGATTGATTTACTTATGCAAAGTATAGGTTTTAATCCAGAAATGCTAAGCAGAAGAAAGAAATTACTACAGCTTGTCAGACTTATTCCATACTGTGAAAGAAATTATAATTTTATAGAACTTGGACCTAAAGGAACTGGTAAGAGTCACATATACACAGAATTTTCACCTCATGGTACTTTAATTTCTGGAGGAGAAGTCTCTGCTGCAAAATTATTTGTGAATAATTCAAGAAAACATGATATTGGTTTAGTTGGGTACTGGGATAATATTGCATTTGATGAGTTTGCAGGTAGCTCAAAAAAAGTTGATAAAGCTCTTGTCGATATAATGAAAGGTTATATGGCTAACAAGTCATTCTCTAGAGGTGTTGAAACACTAACGGCAGAAGCATCAATGACATTTATTGGTAATACAAAGCACAATGTTCCTTATATGTTAAAACATTCTAATTTGTTTGAAGAATTACCACCTCAATATTTAGATTCAGCATTTCTCGACAGAATTCATTTCTATTTACCGGGATGGGAAGTTGATGTTACTAGACCAGAGTTATTTACAACAAACTATGGTTTTGTTGTCGATTATTATTCTGAAGCTTTAAAATGTCTAAGAAATTACGATTTTTCTAATGAGTACAAGAATGAGTTTACTCTTGGCAATATCTCAGAACGTGATAGAGCTGGCGTTATGAAGACCTTCTCTGGTCTTATGAAGATTATTTATCCTGATAAAAAGGCTTCATGCCAAGAAATAGAAGAGTTATTAAAATTTGCAATGGAAGGAAGAAAAAGAGTCAAAGACCAGATTTTAAGAATAGACTCGACTCTCCCACAAGTAGATTTTTCATATATAAGTAATTCTGGAGTCGAAGTTAAAGTAAAAACAACTGAAGAAATTCAATATAAAGGATTATATAATGGAGAAATGGAAGACTCCGAAGACGAAGTTATGATAAGTTCTCCAGAAGTTGTTGAAGTAATAAATGATAGTTCTAAAGAAACTGCAACTAATGAAGAAGAAATTAAAGAACATCATTTTGTAATTGAAGAAAATCAAATTGGGGTTACATTTGAAAAGCTGTTTGGAAGATTATTTAAAGGGGTAAAAAATATTGTTATTACTGACCCTTATATAAGAAATTTCTACCAAACTGTAAACTTAATGGAATTATTAGAAGTTGTAGATAAAGCGAAATCTGAAACAGATATTGTTACTGTTGAATTAATAACTTCTGCTGATGAATTTAATGAACAAATACAGCGTGAAAACTTAAATACCATAAGAGAATCTTGCTTACAAATGGGTATTGAATTTAGTTATCAATTCGATTCAAGTATTCATGCAAGAAGTATTGTTACTGATACTGGATGGAAAGTTTTATTAGATAGAGGACTTGATATATTCCAAAATTGTGAAAGAAAAGATGCATTTCAATTCACAACAAGATTACAAAAGTACAGACCTTGTAAAAAATTTGAGATAACATATTTGAGAACATAAATATTTATGGATACAAAAGAAGCATCAAAAAAATTTCAGAATGGGAATTGGCAAGATAACGCTATTTTGTCTAATGGATATTATAGTTGGGATATGATGGCGGACGGTTATTTTAATGCTGCTAATATCTTAGTGGGAAGTACCATTTGCCCTGAGTTTATCAATGAGAAATATTTGTGTAGTAAAAATAAAGAAATTGGAGAACCTTTATTTTCAACATGTAAAAACACCTTTATTTTCCCCATATTTTTCTTATATAGACATTATATTGAATTATCAATAAAAAAAGCTTACATGAGAATCAAGAAATGTAAGCTTGAAAATTCTAAAATTAAAGCTGAACATTCTCTAAGAATTTTGTTTAAAAATTTAAAAGACAATTATATGAATATGTATAATAGCAATACATATCAAATGTATAAAAATTTAGAATTTAAACAATTACGATGTAAGTTTCAGGAAATAGAACAGATTATACTTGAGTTCGATGCTATAGATAGTACATCTTTTAATTTTAGATATCCTATAGATAATAATGGTTGTCTTATCTTTAACAACAATGAAATAATTAATATAGAAAATCTAGCCGAAAAGATGCAGAAAATTAGAGTTTTCTTTCAATACCTAGATATTGCTTTAGATGAAATTGAAGAAGTAAAAAATATTATACTAGATTATATTGAATAAACAGATAAATTATTTAAATATAGTTAATAATATATTATATCTAAACTTGATGTTATCTAACTTTTGAGTGATGAATACGACACCTTAAAAGGAGGTCGTATGAGTAACAGCAAGAAATACAAGATTAAACAAAAAGATTTTAGGAAGTTAGAAAAATTAGCTGAGCGGATTTATAATATTGTCACTGTAATTGATTATTTTTGCAGGACGCAACAAGAAATTGAAGAGCTGTATAATCTTACCCCAATCGTCGAAAATTTAAGGCGAGATACTGATACAGTCAACGCATTTTTTATAAATTATCCTGAAAACAAGAATTTTTAGATGGTATTTAAAACCTGTTTTAATACCGTTCAAACAGTGTTCAAAAAATAAATTGTGTCTGAATGATACGTTTTGAAAGAGTTTGCTTGATATTTTACTCATTAAGAGTGATGAATGTCATTGCTGATAAGAGGTAACAATGATTGAATTAGGCAAAAAATACAAGCTTAAAAAGATTAAAGGTTTTAAGAGCTCTGATAATGAGTATTACAAAGTAATCGGTTTCTACAACTTCGACACTGTAATTTGTGAAAACACTTGCGGAGAAAGATTTGTATTTATGAAAGAATTTTTAATAGACCCACAAAAGCCTGATGATATCTATTCAAATTTAATACTTGAAAGGAAAGAACAATGACAGAAAAAGACTATGCACTTTATGGCACAAAGGTTCTGAATTTAAAAACACAAGAAATTGGCTTGCTGATTTGTATTTGGAAAAACAAATTTGCTGATGCAGAGATAGATTACGCAACTTGCGTTGATAGACAAGGCAAAAGATACAATATAGAACTTGATAGTATAAGAGGGTTTGAAGATGATTTTGAAAAATAGGCTGACACGAGAAACTTTAGAAATAACTTATCCTGAATTTAGAAAAAGGTTTGCAAAAGAAATCAGGACTGCTTTTGAAAGTTATCGCAGAACACAATTAAATAAATATTCTTACAATTTTAAAGATGACAATTCAATGGAATATAATTTCTATTTTCAGCTTCAACGTAACTTGCGGCTTGTCGGCAGAGGGCTGAAGCGTAGCGTGCCCGTTTAACGCCGAAAAACAAGAGAATCTCTTTGGAATTTCTAATTGGTATATTGAAAAGATGTAATTTTTGAACATTTATTAAACAGTTGTTAAACGGTATTTAAATACCGTTTAAATTTCTCTCATTTTTCAAAATCTTTTTAATAATAAGTATTTTTTGTCAAAAACTTTCCGACTTACATGTCAAACTCGCGATACTTTTTCTCAAAATCCTTGATACACAACAGTTAGCAAAACAAGGGATTGCGGAGTTCGGATACGAAAAATTCAAGCAAAATGTAATTTCTTCCTACGACCAATGGGTTGAAAGCACTAAAAAAGCGCCCGAAGGCGCTGATTTTAATAGTTCCATTTGTTTTAAATGGTGGAGGTTAGGAGATTCGAACTCCTGACCCCCTGCGTGCAAAGCAGGTGCTCTACCAGCTGAGCTAAACCCCCACAAGAGTTTCTACATTTATTATATTACATGATAAATTTTTTTTGTAAAGGGGGGGGAAATAAATTACTTACAGCTTCTTTACAATCTCTTCCAAGCAAATCTTTACATGCGCATAATTTAACCCGCCCTGCATATACGCAACATAAGGTTCACGCATAGGCCCATCGGCCGAAAGCTCTATTGTAGAGCCCTCAATAAACGTTCCCCCTGCCATAATTACCTGATCCTCATACCCCGGAATATATTCTGGAATTGGTGTTACATATCCGTTTACAGGTGATAAAGATTGAATTGTCCTACAAAACTCTTCCAAATGTTCAGGCTTACCAAATATTATATTCTGTATAATATCAGTTCTTGCTTCATCATAGCGCGGAGCAGAATTAAAACCAATATCCTCAAATACTTTTGCAGCAAGTATAGCCCCTTTAACAGCTTCAGAAACAATCGATGGCGCCATAAAAAGCCCCTGAAAAATAAGTCTATGCTGATTAAACATAGCCCCGCCTTCACTACCAATTCCAGGTGCAGTCAATCGATTGGCAGATCTCTCAACCAAAAGTTCCTTTCCTGCAATATACCCGCCGGCTTCCACAATTCCACCGCCAGGATTTTTAATCAAAGAACCTGCTACTAAATCTGCACCTGCCTCCAAAGGTTCCTGTTTATCAACAAATTCTCCGTAACAATTATCTACGAAACAAATACAATCAGGATTTTTAGCTTTTACGATATTACAAATCCTGCCAATAGTCTGCATTGATAAAGATTTTCGTGTAGAATAGCCTTTAGAGCGCTGGATTAAAACCATAGTAGTTTTTTCATCGACCATTTCTTCAAGTTTTGCAAAATCAACATCCATTCCATTTACAAGCGGAACCTCATCATACAAAACTCCATTACCTATAAGAGAAGAACGCTTTGTTTCCTCATCGCCCGCAGTTCCGATAACTTCCTGCATAGTGTCATAAGGTGCTCCTGCTACAGAAAGAAGTTTATCACCGTATTTCAGGTTGCCAAATAATGCACAGGCTAAAGTATGGGTACCAGATGCAAAATGTATACGTACCAGCGCTTTTTCTGCACAAAAAACCTGTGCAAATACTTTATCAAGCACTTCACGGCCCAAATCATCGTGCCCATATCCTGATACGGTATAAAAATGCTCAGGAGCAACTTTATTATCAAAGAATGCCTTTAAAACTTTCCTCTGATTAAAGTCCCTTATATCGTTAACTCTTTCAAATTCCTTTTCTAATGCCTTTTCTGCCAATCTAAAATCATAATTCATAATATACTTCCTTCCAGAGCAATTATAGGATAAAGCAAAATATAGCACAAGAAAAAAGCGATAATTACGTAAATTACCGCTAAATTATGTGTGTGTATTATATTATAGATTTTTTTAAAGTGTGTGTATTCTATGGTAAATGTTAAAATTCCAATTATGCCATTGCTACAAATTGTTTAGCTGCATCATTCTGAGGCATCTGGTCATTTTCACGAATCATGCTGAATGTTCTGTATAATTTGTAACCAAGAGCTTTCAACGGATTAGAATTTACAGAGTCTGCATTTTGTGCAAATTCTTGATTCTGCTGGAATTTAACTGATGCTTTTGGATCTCTTAACATTAATATAGCATTCTGTGATTCCATATCCTTAGAAACTGCACTTGCTCTGAAATTTGTATTTATTAAATTTATATTTGATATTCTATTAACTTGCATATCTATCACCTCTGTGAACTTTCTGTTTCATTAAGTGTTTTATTTACACTTCATTCAACAATTTCATTATGCTACATATCAAATAAAAAGTCAAGAGGGTAAAACTCTTTTTGTTAACTTTTGTGAAATCCAGTATTCATAAAGCATTGAGGATAAAATGTTAATTGTACACTTAAAAAATAGCCTAACTGGTTGCCGGCTATTCGGTGTAAAAAATACACTAAATACCATGACATGCTCACTGTACTTTTGTTACATTCTTTTATATTTACTTTTATTATGGTATTATTGACATGGGGAGATGTATGAGAAAAAGAAGCAGTAATACTAATAGGAATAAAACTTTTTCAGAACGCCTTATCTGGATTCAGGGTGGCTTTCTTATAATTATATTACTCTTTATTGTATATCTTTTCTCTGTTCAAGTATTAGATGTAAGGCATTTTAGGGTTAAGGCCAAAAATCAGAGGCGTGCAAGTTCTTTTGTTATGAGAGGTAACATATATGACCGAAACGGCATTAAGCTTGCAACAGATACTGTTTATTATGATATTTTTGCCAGAAAAGAAGATTTTGTGCATACACCGGAAGAACTTGCTAAAATTCTCGCTCCAATATTAAAAATATCTCAGATTGATTTAACCGAAAAATTAAGACAAAATATTTCTGTAATATCGCTAAAAAAGAATGTTGACAGGCATACACGGGATGAGATTGCAAAATTAAACCTCAGAGAAATCCCGATGGATAAAAAAAGTATTAGAACATACCCTCAGGGAACTCTGGCCGCACATGTTCTAGGGTATTACAATTTTGATGCAGATGTAGCCTCCGGAGTCGAATTGACTGCTAAAGATACACTGGAAAGCGTTACAAAGACATCTAATTTTGAGATGACGCCTAAGGGTAAAGTTATTTATAATATTTCTACAGACCCTGTAGCTGCAACAAAGCCTGTAAAAGGCAAGGATGTTACATTGACGATTGATGCTGCTGTGCAGCATGTGTGTGAAAAAGAGTTGATGAAGGCTATAGAAAAATTCAAAGCTCACAGGGGAGCCGTAATTGTAATGAACCCTAGAAACGGGGAAATACTTGCATATGCTGTTTATCCATACTTTGACCCGAATAACTTTAAAAATGCTACAAGTTTTCAGACAAAAAATTGGACTTTAACTGACGTTTTTCCTCCGGGCTCTACTTTTAAAGCGATTACAATAGCTTCAGCCATAGAACTCGGTAAAATTAATAAATATTCAAGGATTAACGATACCGGAAAAATCAAGGTAGGCTGGTGGACAATTAAAAATTATGATTATAATAGACATCCTAATCCAGGTATGATTGATCTGGTATATTTATTTGAGCATTCAAGCAATGTCGGTTCTGTACTTGTAGCACAGATGATGAGCAGATTTGAGTATTATAATATGCTTAAGAAATTCGGGTTTGGGGAAAAGACAGGTATTGACTTACCGGGTGAATCAGTAGGCTTGCTTAAGTCACCTGCACGCTGGGATGCTTCCGACCATGCGTCTATGGGTTACGGCTATGGTTCTTCAGTTACTGCTATACAAATGGTTTCTGCTGTATCAGCAATTGCTAATGACGGTGTAAGAGTAACACCGCATGTTATTAAATACTCACCTGAAGAAGAAGCTATAAAAATAAAAAAAGTTCAAGTTATGACGCCTGAGCACGCAAGAGTTGTTACAGAATTACTTACTGAAAGTATAAATAGAGGTAAGTCGCCGATTAAATCTGATAGTTACAATATCGCTGCAAAAACAGGAACTTCAATTAAACCAAAAGAAAACGGAAGCGGATATACAAATAAGCTTTATACATCTATTGTAGGCTATATGCCGTCAAGTGACCCGCAAGTTTTAATTTATGTAATTGTTGACTCTGCTCAGGGTGGTGAAATTTGGGGCAACACGGTTGCAGCTCCAATTTTCAAAGAGATTTCAACACAGATTTCTCATATTCTTAATTTGCAGCCGGACAAAGCTGCAAAGATTTAATAAACGAAAGGAAAAGTAATGAGATTAAGAACACTTATTGACAACATCAATTATGTAGAGCTTGTAAATATGGACAACATGTCTGATGAGATTATGGGGATTTCATATAACTCAAAGAAGACTGCTCCGAATGATTTATTCATATGTCTTACCGGAGAACATGTAGACGGTCATGAATATGCGGAAGAGGCATTTGATAACGGCGCAATAGCATTTGTTGTTGAAAGACGTCTTAATCTTGACGCACCGCAGATTGTTGTTGAAAATACAAGTGAAATTATTGCTCAGATTTCAGACTTTTTCTTCGGTTCACCATCTCAAAAACTCAACGTTATAGGAGTTACAGGAACTAACGGAAAAACAACAGTAACACACCTTATACAGAAGCTTTATGAAGCAAACGGACAGCAATGTGCTCTTATAGGCACGCTTGGACACAAATTTTTCTCCGGCGACACTTATCATGACGCTAAGCATACGACCCCGCAGGCACCTGAACTGCAAAGACTTTTAGAAGATATAAACGAAAAATGTATCAAAAATGTTGTTATGGAAGTTTCATCGCATGCATTAGCACAGCACAGGGTTGATTTTTGCGACTTTAACGGAGCTGTATTTACAAATTTAACACAGGATCATTTAGATTTTCACATCACCATGAATAACTATTTCAAGGCGAAAGCCATTCTTTTTGAAAACCTTGTTGCTGGAGATTTTGCTGTAATTAATAAAGATGATGAATATTCAGAGAGATTTATTAACGCAGTTTCACCTACTGTAAGCCTTTATACATACGGCATTAAAAATGATGCAGATATAAAAGCTAAAGATGTTGTATTTAACCACAGCGGAGCATCTTTTACATGTATAGTTAAGGACAGAGAATACAAGGTTAACCTGAAGATGAATGGAATGTTCTCTGTATATAATGTACTTGCAGCACTCACTACAGCACTCGCATTAGGAATGGATATTGAAAAATCAATTAAGACTTTAGAAGAAATCGGAGGGGTTGCAGGAAGGTTTGAAGTTATCGTGAACAAACCTGCTGTAATAGTTGATTACGCACATACGCCGGATGGTTTGGAGAATGTTTTGAAAGCTGCCAGAGATATTACGCCAAGCGACGGCAGATTAATATGCTTATTTGGCTGCGGCGGTGACAGAGATGCAACTAAACGTCCTAAGATGGGAGCAATTGCAGAAGAACTTGCAGATGTTGTTATTGTAACAAGCGACAATCCGCGCTCGGAAGAGCCGCAGCAGATTATTACTGATATTCTCGCCGGCTTGAAGAGCGTTAATGAAGTAATTGTTGAACCTGACAGAGAACTTGCAATAAAAGAAGCTCACAAAATTGCAAGAGAAAATGACGTTGTTCTTATTGCGGGCAAAGGGCATGAAGATTATCAGATTCTTGCAAATGAAACAATACATTTCGATGACAGAGAAAAAGCAAGAGAAATCTTTGTACAGTAGTCTATAGAAAAGCGAAAAATGAAAACACCTTTATTGATTGAACAGCATTTTCATGGCGCATACGGCGTTGATTTTAATAAGGCAGGGGCAGATGACATTATCGGTCTGTCTTATAAACTCCGTAAACTCGGTATTGGCGGATTTTTTCCGACGCTCGTAACTGATTCTGTGCAAAATATAAACAGACAAATCGCTATTATAAAAGAGGCTGCAAAAAGTTGTCCTGCTATTCTGGGAATACACCTTGAGGGAATTTTTATTAACCCTGCAAAGAAAGGAATACACAATCCGGAGCACTTTTTGGAGCTTACTGTTGAGAACTTCCAAAAAATTGAGGATGATTTTATAAAAATCGTGACTCTTGCGCCGGAATTGGACAGCGGGTTGATTGAATACTTAAAAGAGCGCAAAGTTAAGGTTCAGGCAGGTCACAGTACTGGCTGGGGATGCGTTGACGGTGCAACACATACATTCAACGCAATGTTAGGAATAACCCACAGAGGAATGTCAACAGCTCTTTCAGCGCTTATTCATGATGAGGTTTACGCAGAAATAATCGGAGATGGTGTTCATGTCAGCGACGATGCTTTAAAACTGTTTTTCAAGGCAAAACCCGAAGACAAAGTTATACTTATAAGCGACGCACTTCCTATAACATACAGTGATATGAAAGAAACGGTCTTTGCGGATTCAAAAATTTATTATGATGGAGATAAGGCAATTTCCGATGACGGAACTATTGCAGGAAGCACAAAACTTCTGCCGGAAATTATCAAAATTTTAGGCAAAAAAGGAATGTTTAAACCCCGGTTCATTGAAAATACATACCGCTATCACGGTTTAGAACCAATTGGCGAAATTGAATGGGATGAAGATTTTAACCCGCGATTTTGATATATGCTTTAAAAATCTTATTTGAAACCGTATCGTCAAAAGCCTGCTGTATTTTATCCAATGGATAAACAGTTGTAAGCCCCTTCACATTAACTTTGCCCGAAGCAAGAAGGTCAAAAGAATCCTTCAAATCAGCCGGAGAAGGAGAATAACTTCCTAAAACTGTCAGCTCTTTGTAATAAATTTCATTATTAGGGTAGCCGTTACTGAGCGGAGTACTTGAGAATACAAGAATTTTTCCGCCGGCACGAACTGCTTTCAACGCTGTATCAATTGCTTTATCAGCGCCGGATGTCATAAACACCCCGTCAACTTCAAAGCTGAAATCAAACGGTTCAATACCCATTTTTTTTGCAAGCTCAATTCTTTCAGGTATCAGGTCACATCCGTAAACCTTATAACCCATAGCTTTCAGCCCTTCACCCATCAGAAGTCCTATTGAGCCCAGACCTACAATAAGTGCTGTATCATCTTTTTGAAGTGCACATCTTTTTATGGCTCTTATGCAGCACCCGAGAGGTTCATAAAAAGAGATTTCTTCATCTGTCATATTTTCAGGAACAAGGTAAGCAACATTTTTCAGATGTTCTTCTGATACAAAAACTTTTTCGCTGAACCCGCCCGGGAAAATATTTGTTTTCTTGAAGTGTTCACACATTGAAACATTGCCGTGTTTACAGAAGTTGCATTCTCCGCAGGGAATGTGGTGAGATGTAACAATTCTGTCACCTTTCTTAAATTTTGTATCGGAATTTATTTCAAGAATTTCAGCAACTATTTCATGCCCCAAAACAGCGCCGTCATGAACGATTTTGTGTCTAAATTTAACAATATCAGAACCGCAGAGCCCGCAGCCTAAAGTCATTACAATTGCGCCTTTGCGTCCATCTAATTTAATATCATCAATCTCACTGACAATAATTTTATTCTCTTTTACCTGTGCAACTTTCATCAATACTCACCTTTAACCCTTGCGAACTTAGTATTTGCATAAAAATATTTCAAAATCTGATAAGCATTATAACCGCGTTTTGCCAGATTATTTGCGCCATACTGGCTCATACCTACTCCATGGCCGTTTTTCTTTATGCCGTCATCAAAAGATGGGACAGATTTTAAAAACGGCAAATCAGATGACCAGACCTGTCCTCCGGTTTTTGTTTTACCGCCTGCTGACGCAGAATAATATGCAGGGACAATTTTTCCCTGACAAACAAGAACTATGCCGGCAGTTTCTTCTACAGCTTCATTGGTATTTGTTTTTTCAGCGCTTGCACCTCCATATGCCTGATCTTCCGGAGTATCTTTCAGGTCATAGCCGTATTTTGCACGTTTTCCTCTGTTTGCAATTGCGTAACTTCTCGCTGCAATCGCCTGAGCTTTATGAGCTTCGTGCTCCCAGCTTGAAGGCATTTCGGATGGAACAACCCCTCTTAAATATTTTTCAAGAGGTATGTCATTAATTACTGTAAGCCCCATACCGTCATTTATAATCTTAAAATTTCCGCGGTACCATTTTCTTTTAACACTCAGGAAACCGCCTGTTTCAGGTTTTATAACAATCTTGGACGCACTCATCTTATTCCACTGACCGTTTACTTTTATTGCAATTACTCCGCGGTAAGGCTTCATCTCATAGCCTTTCATTTTTTCCATCACAAAAATAAGCTTGTTTGTATCACAGTTGATTACCTGTGCTTTTGTAGATGCGCCGATAAAAGTTTTATTTACATTTGTTTGGAGTCCGATTTTTATCGCAAAACAAGGACAGCTTAAAAATATAAATGTTATAAAAAGTATTAAACCTCTTCTCATCCCCATAAAATTATTATAGCAGGCAAAAAAAATTTTTTCAGGTTTTCAAATAAAAAAAGGAGAAAAAATGCAAATAAACAATAGCAATTATCAGATTTCACAGCCGAATTTTCAGGCAAGATACTTATCCAGAAGCATTTCTAGCGCTGCAAAAAACAGAGCTGAAGCAGTTATAGATATTTATTCTTTAAACAAAAACGATAAAAATTTTATTGAAAGAGTTTTAAACCTTCTGAAAGGCCGCAACCTTCCGGAAGACAAACTTGCAATTTCCGGCCGTGATCAGAAAGCAAGCGTGAAAGAAGCTTTAAATAAAGCACTTAAATACGACGGAGATAGTGATAATAAAGTTTTAATAGCAATTGAGGACAACAAAAATATTGTCGGAATTGCAGATTACTCCGACTACGGCGATATTTGTCTTAACACGCTTTATATGTTTAAGAACGGCATACAGAATATAGGACGAAAATCACTCCTGCTTCAAATGTTGAAGTACGTAAAAAGCCGCGGTGATGTCAGCGCAGATATAAAAGCTGAAAGATTAAACAACGAAGCTAAAAAATATTACTCTAACCTCGGGTTTATTAAAGATAAACTTTCCAGCATAGTTGAATTAACCATATTCAGCGATGATATTGCTAATAAAATTAATAAGATTGAAACAGGTTCAAGCTTTAACATGAAGAAAACCAGATTTACGCAAAAAGAATTCGACCTTGCGGAAATTATGAAACTTGATTAACCGCGCTTAACAAGTATTGCAATCTGCTCTCCGTAGCTGTTTACACAGCCGTTAGTTTCTTTTATTTCGTAACTAACTTCGCTGTCAGCTGCTTTTTCTTTGAGTGCAAATGCTTCTGCACTTTCCAAATCTTTAAACTCTGCAGCCATCTCTGCTTCAAAATATGATGGTTTGTCAATATAAACTTGATACATAAGCACCTCCTGATTCTGGTATATTACAGTTGCATTAAAATTTCAATAAAATTTTCATAATCAACTTCTTTTAATGTTACAGGGCTTCCCTCTGACGGAGAAATCAATACAGATACTGCTTTTATTTCATTGTACGTATCAGCATAAGTAAACATCGTTTCTTTTCCTGATATAACTGATTTCACCAGTCCGGCATAGAATGAATTTTCTCCGGCTGAAAGTGCATAATACGGAATATTAAGTTTATTAATCAGCGTAAAAAATCCGGCAGGATAGTTATGTACAGAGCCGGAGAATTGAGCAGGAGATACTTCTCCTGCTTCTTTATACTGTGTAATAAGGGTATCAAGTCTTGTATGCTCACCATATTGGGATGAAAAAACTATTTCTTCCACGTTATTATCAAAAACTTTAATCATTGTACTCAAAGCTGCTTTATCAATCGGACTCAGCTTTCTTCTTACAAGCGGAGGAATTGAAGATACGTCAATTTCTTCCGCTGATTTAATGTAACAAAAATCTTTGATATAGAATTTCATGCTAAAATTATACAATAAATGATTATAACAAAATACAATGCTATATGTAACCTCGGGGATAATATTGAAAAAGTCTTTATCAAGGCTTTGAACGGTGATGCCGGATGTTTTGAACTGCGAAATTCCAGACGCCTGGGATGTATTAATCCCCCCCTTGAAGAAATCAAAGAGGAAAATTACAACACAAGAGCCAATCAGCTTATTCTGAAAGTATTGAAACCGCTTGAAATAGAAACGCTTGATAAAAATTCGACTGCTATAGTTGCAGCGACTACAAATTCGGGAGTTGAGGAGTACGAAACAAGCAGAAACCCTAAGCATTTTGAAATCGGAAATCCAGCAGAATTTGTACATAAATATTTCGGGTTTACAAATTTCTACACATCAGTATCGACTGCCTGTTCTTCAGGTATAAAAGCTTTTTCTATCGCAAGAGAACTTCTTGAAAATGGAATTGCAGAAACAGTTCTTGTTATTGGTGTTGATTCAATTGCCAAACTTCCTGTTTACGGATTTGATTCACTTGAAATATTATCCGGAGAGCCGGCAAATCCGTTCAGTAAAAACAGATGCGGAATTAATATCGGAGAAGGTGCAGCAGCTTTTATAGTATCTAAAGAAGGTGAAGGTATAGAAATTGCCGGAATCGGAGAAACTACAGACTACTATCATTCAACAACTCCAGATCCGGAAGGAATTGAAGGCGAAAAAGCAATAAGGCTTGCCCTTGGAGAGATGAAGCCGGAAGATATTGATTACATAAACCTGCACGGAACAGGCACACAGGCTAATGATTTAATGGAAGCAAGAGCTGTTTATAATATTTTTGGCGCTAAAGTACCTGCAAGTTCAACAAAGCCGCTCACAGGACACTGCCTCGGTGCAGCAGCAAGCATTGAAACAGCACTCTGCTGCAGGCTTTTAGAAAAGGGCATAGATAAAGTTTTTCCACACATATACGACGGTGAATACGACGAAAAACTTCCTAAAATCCTTCTTGCAGATAAGAGTACAAAATCAGGAGAAGTAAAAACCTGTCTTTCCACATCTTTTGGATTTGGAGGAACAAACTGCGCTATAGTATTAAGGAGAAAGATATGTACGACTTAACAAAAATACTGCCGCACAAACCGCCAATGATACTGCTTGATGACATTCTGGAGATGGACATTAAAAACGGCACGCTTACAGCTGTATTTAAGGTAAATCAGCAAAAGATATTTTATGAGGCCGGAAAGGGAATAAATACTCTTACTGGTATTGAATTTATGGCACAGGCAATCGGATGTTATGCCTATTTTAAAAATAACTGCAAAGAGCCAAAACCCGGCTTACTGCTGGGTACAAGGCTGTATAATAACAAAATTCCTTATTTTGAAAAGAATGAAGAATATAAAGTCACTGTAAAAGAAGTATTCACTGATAACAAAATTGCCGCTTTTGATTGTTTAATATATGATAATAGCGGTGAAGAAATTACAAGTGCAGGGGTAAATGTTAGTGGAAGTAATTAAGTGATTAAAAGGAGTACCCATGAATAAATGGATTTTAATTACAGGCTCAAGCAGAGGTATCGGGCGTGAAACAGCTTTATATCTCGCAGAAAACGGATACAATATAGTTCTGCATTGTTCAAAAAATACTTCAAGGCTTGACTCTTTAAAAGAACAAATTATTCGAAAGGGCGTAGAAGCACGTGCTGTCGCATTTGACATTAAAAACAGGGAAGAAACAGAACATGCACTTATTACGGATATTGAACAAAACGGTATTTATTACGGAATTGTTTTAAATGCAGGCATAGCAAAAGATAATCCGTTTCCCGCAATGGAAGACGAAGAATGGGATGATGTTCTTGATACCAATTTTGGCGGATTTTATAATGTCTTAAAGCCGATTATTATGCCTCTTATACAGCAAAAGAGAGGAAGAATCATAGTAATGTCTTCAATTTCCGGCCAGTGCGGAAACAGAGGTCAGGTTAACTACAGCGCTTCAAAGGCCGGCCTGATCGGTGCTGCGAAAGCTTTAAGCCAGGAAGTTGCAAAACGCAAAATTACAGTTAACTGCATTGCACCCGGGATTATTGAAACTGATATGACAGAAGAACTGCCGGAAGAAGCAGTTAAACAAATACCTATGCGCCGTATGGGAAGCGGAAAAGAGGTTGCAAGCCTTGTTAATTATCTCCTTAGTGAGGATGCCGGATACATTACAGGTCAGGTAATCGCTGTTAACGGAGGGCTTTATCTGTGAGAAGAGTTGTTATTACAGGAATGGGAATAACTTCCCCGCTCGGTTCTACTGTAAAAGATGCGTTTGAAAGATTAAAAATATATAAAAACTGCGTAGAACACTGGGAAAAACTTGATGAATATGAACGATTAAATACATCTCTTGGAGCTTTTGTTAAAGATTTTGAAGTTCCTGAGCGCTTCACAAGAAAAGTTAAACGTACAATGGGGAATGTAGCTTTAATGGCTGTAGTTACAGCAGAAGAGGCACTTAAAGATGCAGGACTCTTAGGAGATGAAATTATCACAAATGGAAGAACCGGCGTAAGTTACGGTTCATCAACAGGTTCTCTGGACGCAATACTTGATTTCTATTCAATGTGTATTGATAAGGAGGTTAAACTCCTGAATTCAGGTTCTTACATCAAAATGATGCCTCAGACAACAGCTGTAAATATTTCTCTTTATTTTCAAACACACGGAAGATTAATCCCGACCTCAACCGCTTGTACTTCGGGTTCAATGGGCATCGGCTACGCATATGAAGCGATTAAAGATGGTTATCAGGACGTTATGATAGCCGGAGGCGCCGAAGAAATCCACCCGACACAAGTTGGTGTATTTGATACACTTTATGCGACAAGCAGTAAGAATAATACGCCGGAGCTTACGCCTTCGCCGTTTGATAAAAACCGTGACGGGCTTGTAATAGGAGAAGGAGCAGGAACTCTTATTTTAGAAGAATATGAACATGCTAAAGCAAGAGGTGCCGAGATTTATGCTGAAATAGCAGGTTTTGCGACTAACACAGACGGAACACATATTACAAACCCGAATAAAGATATGATGGCAGAGGTTATGAAGCAGGCTCTTCAAAGTGCAGGAGTTTCTGCTGATGAAATAGGTTACGTTAACGCACACGGTACAGGAACGATTAACGGAGATATTGCAGAATCTTTAGCAACAGAAAATGTTTTTAAAAGAGAAGTTCCGATAAGTTCTATAAAAAGCTATACAGGCCACACACTGGGCGCCTGCGGAGCTATTGAAACAATTCTTGCCGTAGAGATGATGAATAAAAAATGGTTCAATCCAACTCTTAACCTGAAAGAAATTGACGAAAACTGCGGTAAGTTAGATTATATTCAGAATGAAGGCAGAGCTATAGAGACAGAATACGTTATGACCAATAACTTCGCATTCGGAGGAATAAATACTTCAATTATATTGAAGAAGTTTAGTAAGTAATTTTGCCGAGAATAGTACGTTTTTTTGCACCCGTACATGACGGCAGATTATTTGGAATGCCGTAATAGTTGCAGTAGCCTAAAAGCGCAAATGCCATAACCTCTTTGAAGTTATTAGAAATTCCATAATCCTCATGGGTTTTTAATTCAATATGTTTTGGAAGATAATTTCTCAAAAATTTCATCATTGTTTTATTATAAGCCCCTCCGCCGCCTATTATTGCAGTATCTACATGAGTCTGCGGATAAACAAATCTTTCATAAGCCTGAGCAATTGTTTTTGCTGTAAGCGCAGTCAGTGTAGTAATAATATCCTTTGGTTCAGAAGGCGCTGTCTTCAAAATATTTTCGATATATTTGTTTGAAAAATATTCTCTGCCTGTAGTTTTTGGAGGGTCTATAAAATAATATTCGTCCTGCAAAAGACAATCCAGCCAGCTTTCGCAAATATTTCCTTCTGAAGCAATTGTCCCATCTTTATCATATTTTTGTCCGAAGAATTTTTGCGTACAATAATCAATCATAATATTTCCGCATCCGGTATCAAATCCAAAAGTTTCACAATCATCAGACACAACCGTTACGTTAGAAATTCCTCCGATATTCTGAACGAGTGAATTTTTAAACCATTTTTCATCAGCAAAACATACAAGCGGTGCTCCCTGTCCGCCTGCTGCAATATCTTTTTCCCGGAAGTTTGAAACAACCATACATCCTGTTTCATGTGCAATTACAGAACTTTCGCCAATCTGTAAAGTACTCTTTAAAGAAATTCCGTCAAGTTTTTCATCAAAAGGATAATGATAAATTGTCTGGCCATGACTTGAAATCAAATCAGGTTTGCCAAATTCTGCAATAAGTGTATTTGCAGCGTCAGCAAAACATTTGCCTGCAGCAAAATTAAGCTGGCACAAATCTTTTACAGAAAGATCTCCTCTAAAAGCTGAAAAAAGTTTTGCTCTTATATGTTCAGGATACGAATAATTTATACCGTGAATAAGTTTTACCGACATATCCGGATAAACTTCACAAAGTCCGGCGTCAATTGAGTCGCAGGAGGTTCCGGACATCAAACCTATAATCTTTTTTGTTTCTTTTTCTTCCATAAAGCAATTTTAGCACATAAAAAGAGACTTTCCATAAACAGGAAAGTCTTTTTAACCCAATAATCTCCTACCCCAAAAATCTTTTGAGTCCTCAAATCTCCAATAATTTAATCTCTTAATCAGGTAAATGTTTTGTTAAAATTGATTTGTGTTTTTTGTTGTAAATGTTCTAAAAATTTTAAATCTTTTTTCTATCTTTGACTCCCCCCGAGTCTAGCAGCCATCACTCCTTTCAGGTATGTGTATATAGTATAATTTTCTTATCTTTTTATCAAGTAAATAATTTCGTAAAAATTTTTACAATTCCCCATGCTCCCCATGCCTGCAAAGAAAAAACCGAATTAACAAAAGTTTACGTTTATAATACATAAAAATTCTATTGACAATCTTTTTTTTACGGTAATCGTAATATTCTTGCAACATTCATTTATGTGTAAGATAATAAATCTATGAATTATTATAAAAAATACACGCCTTATTTATTTTTACTTCCTGCTGCTGCAGTTATGATAGTATTCTTTTTTATTCCGTTTTTTCAAACTTTTGGATTAAGTTTTTTCGATTATTCTTCAAGCCTCTATAATCCAAATTTCGTCGGAGCAGATAATTATATAAAACTATTTAAAGAACCTGTTTTTTACAAAGTCATGTTCAATACTTTTATGTACCTTGTAATTGCAGTCCCTTTTCTTGTAACATTTCCTCTTTTTCTGGCAATATTGATAAATCAGAAAATAAGAGGAATAACTCTCTACAAAATACTCTTATATCTTCCGGTAATTGTGTCAATCGTAGTTGCAGCAATTGCTTTTAAATGGCTTTACGCCGGTCAGGGTATTTTAAATTATATATTATCATTATTTCATATCAAATCTATCGGCTGGCTCGTAGATACAAAGTGGGCTCTTTTTTCTGTTGCATTAGTTACTATCTGGAAGGGTATCGGATATTACATGATGATTTATCTTGCATCTTTAATGAGCGTACCGCAGGATTTGTATGAAGCATGTGATATTGATGGTGCAAATTTTATCACCAAACATTTGACTGTTACTATTCCGCACATAATGCCGACAATTGCGCTTGTATCTACTATAAGTACAATTTCCGCGATGAAAGTTTTTGCAGAAATCTATGTTATGACAAAGGGAGGACCTTTGAATTCTACAAAGACAATTGTTTATTATATTTATGAACGCGCGTTTGAAAATCTTGATTTAGGTTACGCCTCAGCACTAGCAGTAGTTCTGCTTGTTGTCGTAATGGGATTTTCGTTAATTAACATTCTATTTTTTGAAAGGAATAAATACACGGATATCTAATGAACATTCTTGTTATTACTGATTTATATCCTGTCAGGGAAAACGAAAAAAATACACCGAAAACAATAAAAAATTTTGTTGAATGCTGGCAAAAAGAGGGGCATGAGGTTCAAGTTATCAAGCCGAATTTTTTATTAAATTCGTTTGTGAGAAAAAAGCCTTTTTACAATAGCGGAATTTATGGAAACGTAGAGAATATTAATTATTTTTTTCCGTTTTGGGGAAATATTAAAGATAAGATAAGAACAACCCTGCCAGCTTGTAATTGCTCAAATGAGGCTGACCTGGGGTCACAATACCGTACTGGTAATATGTATTTGTCAGCCGACTACAATGATTATTTACCCCCGTGCGTAGCACTCGCACATATGCCAAGCGGTGAAATTTTTGCAAACAAACTCGGCTTAGATTTTATTGCAGGAGTCCACGTTTCGGATTTAGAAGTTTTAACCAATCCTTTGTATTCAATTTATTTCAAAACAGAACTGGAAAAGGCACATAAAAACGCCAAAAAAATCGCATGCCGTTCTGAGGTTTTAAAAAACAAATTTCTGAAACTTTATCCTCAGTACAAAGAAAAAACTTTTGTCTGCTATTCCGGTATAAATGAAAATTATATAACTAAACGGCTCTGGAAACCTGACAAAAAAGTGAAAGTTTTAACCTGCGCAAATTTAATCAGACGCAAAAATATAGACAAGGTTATCAGAGAGTGTGAAAATCTTGATGTAGAACTCAGAATTATCGGTGACGGAAAAGATTTAAAAAGATTGAAAAGCATTTCACAAAAGCCGGTATTTTTAGGCCGTATGGAACATGAACAAGTTCTTGCGGAAATGAGAAAAGCCGATATTTTTGTACTCCCGAGCATTAATGAAACTTTCGGCATGGTCTATCTTGAAGCAATGGCATCCGGATGCATTACTGTTTGCACAGAAAATGACGGTATTGCAGGAATTATCGAAAATAACGAAAACGGTTTTTTCTGGAAAGATGGAATTATTGAAGAAATTATTAATTCGCACAATCAGCAGGAAATCCTAAATAATTCTTACAAAACAATTTTGAACTATACATCAGAAAAAGCTGCAAAAAATTATTTAAACAGTTTAATGAAATAGTTTTTTCCCTTGCTGGCAAATTTTATTTTTACGTGTTTTAAAGAAATAAGTAATGACATTAATTAAGGAAGCATAATGAATAGTATCAATCATTATAACCCTCAATTCAGAGGATTGAGTTTATCAAAATATAACAAAGAGGCCAGAATTGCCGCATCAGAATTTATTGCCAATGTTACACATCAAGATGCAAAGGATGTGATTAAATTAACAAAAACCGCAGGTCAGAAAAAAATCGGATTTTTCAAACAACTTGCAGATAAATACAATAAAGACAATTATTATCGCACCCCGGCTGAACGTGAAAGTTCTTCATTAGTAAATCAGATTTTTACTAATGTTACAAATCCGGGTTCTATACATAACAGGCTTATATACGAATTCAACGGTTCTATGGAAGCTCTCGGAAGAATTTTTTCCGGCACCAGAAATAAAACTAAACGTATTGCTTTTGCATATCAGGTAAACCGAGATGTTATCGGAGAGCACAGACATACTTATGAGAACTTAATACCAGAACTTCTTGAATCTGAAAATAGTAAAAAATATGTTAGTAACTTTGCAAAATACAAATCTTATTTAAAACTTCACAGAAATGAAAGCGACGCCGTTAAAAATTTGGACAAAATGGTTTCAGATGGAACCTATAATCATAAAAAGTACGACGCACTTTTAAAACAAAGAAGACTCATTAGCAACTTTCCTTTTGAAAACTCAGAAGTTTTTAACTCAAAAATATTCGCCGAGGATTTTACAGAAGCAAGAGGCAAAGTAATTGATTCACTTCTTTCTAATTTCTACATACAGAGGAATATTGCATCAACCGGTATTGATGAAAAATTAATGCAGCTATTCCAATCTACAACAGATAAGAATTATAAATTAAGAACAATAATTATGGACAGTTATCCGGAAAGATACATTCCAAAGACAACTCCGGAAAAAAATAATGAAACACTCACAGAATTAAATAAATTATTTGACACTATAGACCGTGATAAAAATGCTGAAAACTTTGTAAGAAAAATTGTCAAAAGTGATGTTCCTATTAAAAATATTAAAGAGCTTAATGAAATTTTTGAGCGTATTCCGGCAGTTAAGCTCAATATGTTCAGTAAAAATGCAGAAAATATACTTAACCAAACAACAAGGAATGCAGAAAGATTATCACTTCTGGAAAAAGAGATTGAAAATCCGTTCTTTGAAACTAAAAAGGCTAGAGAAAGCAGAAAGTCAGCTGAAAAATACGGTTTTGCAAAACCTAAAAACTTTATCTCCAGAGTAATAACCAGACTTGTTAATAATTTCAAAATAGCACAATACAAACGTTTGAATATTGTTGAACCTAAGCCTGAAATAAAACCAATAATAGAAACACCTGCAGCTGAGATAAAACCTGAAGTTCAAAAAACAAAGATAGATTCGAAAGAAGAGGTCAGAAAAAATATCTTTGAAATTTTAACCTCCAAACTCGGTGAAAAGACTTTTGCCAAACAGCGCGAAGCTTACGGCAAAGGAGCAACAAAAATGCGTCTGGGCATGCTTCCGGAAATTTTCTCATCAATAGCTGATACAAGAAAAGCTGATAGGGCTGTTGGAAAACACCGTATAAATTCTTCAAACAAAGATGCACTTGACTTATATCTCCTCATAAATGGAAGCAACAAAAAGTATGTAAATTATCTGCTTAAGAAACGCAATGTTGACAACTCAAGAATGTTTGAAGTTAAAGATATCATTTCTATGGTTAAAAAGGCCGAAGCTAAAATTGCAGAAGACAAGAAAATTAATCCTGAATACCGTGCAAGAGATGCAAGAAAGTATTATAACCATCTATATGAAGCAAAATTAGAACAGTACGGAAAAGCTGCAAGACAAAGCAAAGTTAATACAAAAGCCTAAAAACTCTGGTATAAAATCCTGTTTAATGGTAATATAGTATCAAACGAGGATTTTATAATATGAAAGCAGCTGAGTATTTTAACAACGGGTATTCCTGTTCTGAAAGCATAATAATGGAAGCAATTGAAAAAGGACTTGTTCCGGAAGAATTACTTTCCGCTGCAACATCTTTCTCCGGCGGAATGGGTTCCGGTTGTCTCTGCGGTGCAATCGCAGGTTCACAAATAGTTCTCGGCTATGTTCTCGGACGCAGCAATGCAAGAGCCGCAGCAAAGAAATTTATTGAAGAATTCAAGAAAAACCACAAAGCAACTTGCTGCCGCGTCTTAACCGCCGGTCTCGATATGGCTTCGCCTGAAAGAAAAGCGCACTGCACAAACATGGTTAATGACTGCTCAAAAATTTTGGAAGAGATGATTAAGGTTAAAGTTTGATGTTTAATAGAACTCTGTTCAAAAAAAGAATACTTTTCGTAGGCATTCCCGATATGGCATATATCGGGCTTGACGGGCTTTTGATGTCCGGAGTTAATATCGTAGGAGTGCTCGGGCCTAAAAAAGACCACAACATGTACTATGATTTCAAAACTTTTGTTCAATCAAGAAGGTTGAATTATATTGACTATGATGAACTTGATGAACCTCAGCTTATTGAAGCTGTACGCGCACTTAATGTTGATGCAGCAGTCGTGTGTTCTTTTAATTACAAAATACCGCGCATTCTTTTGGAATCAACAAAAGATGGATTTATTAACGTACACCCGTCCATGCTGCCAAAATACAGAGGCGGAAACCCGTATTCAAGAGTATTAATCAATGGTGAAACCGAAACTGGTGTTACAATTCATTTTATGGATGAAAGCTTTGACACAGGTGATATTATTGCTCAAAAACCTTATCATATCCATTCAAAGGCAACGATGGGGACAATATTTAATGAATTAAACGTTCTCGGAATAGAGCTTTTGCTGCAAGTTTTGAGAGCATATGAAAATCAGCCGCTTCCTAGAATTAAGCAGCCGGTCGGTGATTTTGTTTCAGGAAAAGGACTAAGCGAAAAAGAATTGTTCATCAATTACAACAGAACCGCAGAAGAAATCGAAAGATTTGTACGTGCATTGAATCCGTTTATTCTTGCAAGTACAACTTTCAGAGGGAACATGATGAAAATTATGAAAGTAGAAGTCGCCTCAGATGCCTTCTGCGTTCCGCATCCTGCCGGTACTGTTGCAAAAATCGAGGATGATAAGTTCTTTATTGCAACTTCAAAAGGACTCGTTGTACCGACAGTAATGCAGTTTGGAAGCTTCTTCATGGGCGACAGCAAAGATTTTATCAGAATTGTTAACCCGAAAATCGGAGAAGAATTCAAGTAACTTTTTCTTTACTAAAAAGAAAAGAACCTTAAGTCGGGAAACAAATGTTAAAACAACTCCAGGCCATCCTCAAAGTAAAACTACTAGAAAAAGGTGAAAAATGGATAAATTAAACTTCTTAACAGCCGGCATTCCGCTAAGAGCCGGAAACAAAGGATACGAAGCAGGATTTAAAATACTTGATGAAATGAATCTTGACGGACTTGAGCTTGAATTTGTACGCGGGGTTAGAATAAGCGACAAAAGCCGTGATGCAGTCAGCGCAGCAACAAAAGTTATAACAGCGCACGCACCTTTCTACGTAAACCTTAACGCAAGAGAAGAGGACAAGCTTGAAGCAAGCGTACAGAGAATTATAGAAACTGCACAGGTCGCAAACGAACTTGGTGGTTTCAGCATTACTTTTCATGCCGGATACTATCTTGAACAAGATGCAGAGCTTGTTTACAACAATATAAAATCTAAAATTAAAGAGATTACAGACACTCTTGCAAAAGGCGGAAACAAAATCTGGATTAGACCGGAAACAACCGGCAAAGCTACGCAGTGGGGAGATTTAGAAGAAATTATCAGGCTGTCAAAGGAGTTTGAAACAGTTCTTCCTTGCGTTGATTTTTCGCATTTACACGCACGTTACAACGGAATTTCAAATACCTATGATGAGTTCTGTGCAATTTTTGAAAAAATAGGTAAAGAACTCGGACAAATTGCGCTTAATAATTTCCACGCACACATTGCAGGAATTGAATACGGCGCAAAGGGAGAAAAGAAACATCTTAACCTTGAAGAATCAGATTTTAACTACAAAGATTTATTGAAAGCATTCAAAACTTTTGATGTTAAAGGTGCTGTTGTATGCGAAAGTCCGAATATTGAGGATGATGCAAAGCTTCTCAAAGATTACTATTTGAGCCTGTAGTTTTTTATATGCTGTTCAAGCTTTTTTAAAATTCTGTTATCAATAACATGCTCAATTTTGCAGGCAGTTTCTTCTGCAAGGCTGTGTTCAACCCCGAGAATATTTTCAAAAAATTCTGAGAGAGTTTCATGTTTTTTTATAACTTCTTTCGCTTTTTTAACCCCTTCTTCTGTAACAGAAATTGTGCCGTAATGCCCGTAATTTATAAGTCCGAATTGTTCAAGCTTTTGAAGTGCTTCCGTAACAGACGCGCGTGAAACATTAAGTCGTCTTGCAACATCAATAGCCTTTACCTTATTATCCTTTGTATAAATACTGTAAACAGCTTCAATATAATCTTCTAAACTTGAAGAGATTTCAGCCATTCCATACCTCCAATCATATAAAAAGACCCGCATATTATATTTAATTTATCCGGCTTTATAACTGTTTCATCCGTATATTTTTCTGCCGGATACGGACATTTTTGTATAAGTTCATTATACGTGCACGCGTTCGGATAATCAAATCCGTTAAGATAAATTTCATCACCCTCCCGAAAAAGAATATTCATCATTCTTGAGTAATCTTTATTTTTTAAGCACCCGAAAACAAAACGCCTTTTTTCGCGCGGAAAAAACCAATCAAGGTTATCTCTCAGAGCCTCAATACCATTAGGATTGTGTGAAGCGTCAATTATAAGATTTTTCTCCTGCACATATTCAAACCTGCAAGGATTATTTACTTTTTTCAACCCTTCAATAATAGTTTTATCGTCAATATTTTTAAACAGATAGTTTACGGCATTAATAACAAGGGCTAGATTTTCAACCTGTTGATTTCCTTTGAGCGCAAGAGAATCAATAAATTCAGGATTAACATACGGGTTTGTAAGTATGAACATTGAGCCGCATTCATCAGCTTTATCTCTCACTGCTTCATAGCCTTCTGCAGTAATAACAGGACACCCTTTTTTAATAATTCCTGCTTTTTCATAAGCAATTTTATCTTTTGTATTACCCAGCCTGTCTGTATGATCAAGGTCAATATGCGTAATTATTGAACAGAGATTTTGTTTAATTACATTAGTAGCATCAAGCCTCCCGCCCAGACCGGTTTCAAGGACGGCAATATCTACATTTTTTTCTTTAAAATACAAAAACATCATAACCGTAAGAATTTCAAACTCGGTTAAATGTATGCCTGTTCCGGTAATCATCTGAACATATTCAGCAAAAATTTCCTTCGGAATATCTGCGCCGTTAACCTTAATCCTTTCAGTATACTCCCAGATATGCGGACTTGTATAAAGTCCTGTCTTGTATCCTGCTTCCTGAAGAATTGATGCAAGCATTGTACACACGGAGCCTTTTCCGTTTGTACCCGCAACATGAATAAATTTAAGATTATCCTGCGGGTTTCCGAACTTATCAAGTACAGCAGAAATCCTATCCAGCCCTAAATCTATATAAAAATTGCTTTTTCCAGTTATAAGTTTTATTGCTTCTTCATACTTCATATGAATATTATAACTTAAAATGATTTATTGATATATTTTGGAATATTTGTTAAAATAAAAACAGAATACAGGCTAAAGATTTCAATACTCAGGACACTGATTTTCATGAAAGAAAGGAGGTCGAAATGATTTTTGAAATCAGTGCAGAAGAACTACTGCTAATACTAGCAATAGTTCTCTCAACCAAAGCTCTTTAGTTAGAGCGCAGGTTTGGGTGTTAACGCCACCCATGCCTGTATTCTTATTTTAACCTATTTTGCAGATTTTTCAAGTGGTAATAATGTACTACGTACGTTTTAATTTATGTCCACTTCCTTCTCCCTTGATGGGAGAAGGTGTCCGAAGGGCGGATGAGGGTGTTTGTATTAATTGATTTTCACCTCACCTGTCATTCGGACATCCTGCCTTAGTAGCAAATCTACCCTGCTGCTGACATAATATTGAGGAGCACAAGGCTTTCCTCTTTTTAATTTCACCTTCACGCATTGACTTATACTGCACGAAACCTTTATAATACTTAGTATAAAAAAAGGAGCATAAAATGGACGATTACAAAATAATAATTACGGTATCAGGTTCAGACAAAGTCGGAATTGTTTCATCAATCTCAACTGTTCTTGCTAAATACAAAGTCAACATCGAAGATATCAAACAGACGTTAATGCAGGGACACTTTGTTATGTTTATGCTCTGCGATATAAAAAATGCCGAATTGAACTTCAAAGAACTCAAAAACGTACTAATTGAAGAAGGCAACAAACTTGAAGTCGAAGTTTGGGTTCAGAAAAAAGGCATTTTTGAGAAAATGCACACGATATCATGAGTGAAGAGTTAAATCGTCTAAACGAAATTTCCGGTTTCTTCCGGAGGATGAATACAAAAGTTAAGCTTCTTACCCTTATAACTAAAGCAAAAGAAGAGTATGACCGTTATGATTACAAATCCGGTATTGAAACTCTTGAGGAAGCTTTCAAAATTGACCCGCAAAATCCAACAGTCCTGCGCGGTCTGGGTTGTATGAAACAGTTCAGTGGAGATTATGATACAGCCATCGAATTTTACCGGAAAGCGCTAGAATTCTCCGAAGCTCAAGAAGTTGAGTATACGCTCATCGGAATGGCATATTACCTTCAGGATAAACTCGACGAAGCAGTTGAAAATTTTAACCTTGCAATTGATAAAAATGATAATTACACACAGGCTTACGAAGGACGAAATCAAGCTATGCTTGAAAACCATGTCAAAATTTTGGATTTACAAGAGTCTTTAAAAAAATACTTCTAAATTTAAACACCAGAGCATTAGCAACGCTCATATTTACCCCTGCAATTTAATTTGGGCGAAAAACATTTTAATATTACTCTGGAAAGGAGTATTTTTTATGCAAATAAAAATATTACTTGTAGAAGACCAAAAACTAATGCGTATTGGCATAAAATCACTATTTTCAGATTATCCAGATTTAGAGATAATAGGTGAAGCAGTAAACGGAAAAGAAGCAATAGAGAAATCAAGGCTTATTAAACCGGATATTGTACTTATGGACATAGGACTGCCTGATATTTCAGGTATTGAAGCCGCAAAACAGATACTTGAGCACAACAATAATATTAAAGTAATAATGCTCACTTCACACATATCAGAGGAAGAACTCAATGCCTCTCTGAGCGCCGGTGCAAGTGCTTATGTAATCAAAGACATAAGCACCGACTTTTTAATGAGTGTTATCAAAATGATAAAAGAAGGTGCAATGTGGATAGATCCGCACGTTGTACCATTCATTCGCGACAAGAACAGCGGCGTAATCCCATCAAGACAGCTGTCAAGAAGTGCATTTAAAGAAAATCATTCAAACTTAACCCAGCGTGAATATGAAGTTCTAAAGCTTGTTGTCGACGGGCAGTCCAACAGCCAGATTGCAAAAACGCTGACAATAAGCGAACACACTGCAAAAGCTCACGTCTGTAATATAATTCAAAAACTGGTCGTAGACGACAGAACGCAGGCAGCAGTAAAAGCTCTCAAAGAAGGTCTGGTTTAATACCGGACCTTTTTAGTAGCAAATTACTTTTTTTTATGTTTTCATATAACATACAATCAAGGAGAAAATTATGTCACTTCTAATAAAAAATCAACTTAAAACAACATTAAATATAGGCAATGCAGAAAACTTGGGAAAAATTACTCTTCCTTCTGAAAGTGAAGGTATTTTTGCCAGCTGGTGCGGAAAACTCAATCGGCAACCGAAATCTGATATATTTCAGAAAAGCCCTTTAAACAAAGTTAAAATACCGGATAACGATAATATAAAAGAATTAATGCTCGAAGCAAAACACAAAAAATGGCTTGCAGAAGTTAATACCAGAATGAAAAAATTAGGTTTCAATTAAGTAACAAATTATTAAAACATATCCTTTCGTTCATGTTTGGTGTAAAATGTGAAAGTGGATTGTAATAGGAGAAGGACTGTCGTTTTTAGCGACTGGATGTGTATAAAATATGACAATACAAGAATGGTTTGATAAGAGAAAAGAAGCTCAAATTGAAAGACGGGCACGTGAAATGAAGGGGATTGAAGTAGAAACTCCTGAATTATGGACAGCTTGCGTTCATTGCGGTTTTCAGATTTTAAAAAGTGAGCTTGAAGAAAATTTGATGGTATGTCCTCACTGCGATTACCATTTTAGAATAAATGCAACAACAAGGATTAAGCAGCTCTTTGACGAGGGGTCTTTCGAAGAATTATTTAAAAATGTTCATCCCTGCGACCCGCTAAACTTTGTTGATACGGAATCATACGCCGAACGTCTAAAAAAGGCTCATAACAAAACTGGGCTGGACGAAGCTGTTATAACCGGTCTGGCAAAGATTGAAGGTCATAAAATTGCAGCAGCAGTAATGGATTTTGACTATATGGGCGGCTCAATGGGCAGTGTTGTCGGTGAAAAAGTTACAAGGATTATGGAAAAAGCGCTTGAACTTAAACTTCCTATGCTTGCAATTACATCCTCAGGCGGTGCAAGAATGCAGGAAAGCGCTTTAAGCCTTATGCAAATGGCAAAAACATCCTGTGCAGCCGGTAAACTTGATGAAGCAGGACTTTTATATATTAACCTTCTTACAGAACCTACTTTCGGCGGCATTACAGCCAGCTTCGGAACTCTGGGTGATATTATCATTGCAGAACAAGGTGCTAGAATTGGGTTTGCTGGAAGAAGGGTTATTGAACAGACAATAAGACAAAAGCTGCCTGATGATTTCCAGACAGCAGAATATCTGCTCAAATTCGGTCAGGTGGATATAGTATCAAAGAGGAAGAATTTAAGAAAAACACTGGCTAATATTTTAGATATGCATGGAGTATAAAAAGAGAAAATGGCAGTAGTATTAGACTTTGAAAAACCAATAGTAGAAATACAGAAAAAAATAGATGAACTAAAAAAAATGAGCGAAGCTTCCGGAATGGATCTTGATAATCAAATTCAAACTTTCGAACAGCAGGCTCAGGATTACAAAAAGGAGTTGTATTCAAAATTGAAACCTTCACAAAAATTACAAATCGCAAGACATCCTGAACGACCAAAATTTTTGGATTATGTGGATCTTATCTGCGAAGATTTTATTGAACTTCACGGTGACAGAGAAGGAATGGATGATAGAGCCATTATTGGCGGAATTGCGAAAATAAATGGCAAGCCTGTTATGATTATAGGTATTCAAAAAGGTAAATCTACCAAAGAAAATCTTGAATACAATTTCGGTATGCCACAGCCGCAAGGCTACAGAAAAGCACTTAGACTTTTCAGACACGCAAACAAATTTAACATGCCGATTGTTACATTAATCGACACTCCGGGCGCATATCCAGGAATTAAAGCAGAAGAAACCGGACAGGGTGCTGCTATTGCAATGAACCTTAGAGAAATGTCAAAACTTAATGTTCCGATAGTTTCAATTATAACAGGCGAAGGTTGCAGCGGCGGAGCTTTAGGGCTTGCTGTTGCTGACAGAGTAATGATGCTGGAGCACGCTTATTATACAGTAATTTCTCCGGAAGGATGCGCTTCCATTTTATGGCGTGATGCTGCAAGATACGCTGATGCTGCAGAAGCATTAAAAATCACTTCAAAAGATTTGCTTGAGCTGGGAATTATTGATGAAGAGATTTCCGAACCTTTAGGCGGTGCTCACAGCGATTATAATGTTGTTGCTGAGAATATGAGATCTTCAATAGTTAATGCACTTAATGAACTTGCGAAAAAATCTCCGGAAAAATTGAGAGAAGAAAGATACGCAAAATTCCGTGCAATGGGAAGATTTATTGAGGATTAAGAGTTTAACAGTTCGTTAATTTTCCAGATATATCTGCGTGCAATTTCCAGAGAGTTTTGTTGTGCTGTATAAAGATTATGTTCGCAAGAGTCACAGGTTACATTGACCAGCGCTTCAATGTCAAAAATATATTGCTGTAATATTTCTAAATCTTTTTTATCCATTATGACTCCTTCAAATCTTCTCTGTTGTCCAAGTAGTACAACATAAGTACTTCGCGTATTACTGCTAAATATTCACACAAAGAAGCAATTTCATAAGGGAGGCTCTCCTCCATTGCTTCAAGTTTTTTGTAAATTCTTTTTCTCATCTCTTGTTCTAACATAACACCTTCTTAAGTTTACTTGAGTTTTTCTTAAGTATACTTTATTGTGTTTACCTTGTCAATAGGATAGTATACTTAATATGAAAACAAGTAAACATAAGAATATTGTAAGCAAGATTGGCATGAAGATTAAGTTGTTGCGAAATATGCAGGGCCTTACTCAAGATGAACTCGCAGAAAAATCTGATTTGAGTGCTACTGCCTTTGGTGCGATTGAACGCGGAACAAGCGCTGCTGGTATTGATACGCTTGAACGTATTGCGATTGCACTCGGAATTGAGCTCAAAGAGCTCGTTGATGTGTCAAAGATTGACTTAGACTAACTGAACTTTGAAATAGAGAATACAGGCTAAAGATTTTTACTACATTTTGACTATACGGAAAGGAGGTTAAAATGATAGTCAAAATCAACGAAGAAGAACTATTACTAATACTAGCAATAGTTCTTGTACTCAAAGTCCTTTAATTAGGGCTGCGGGTAAGGGTGTTCGTGTCACCCTTGCCTGTATTCTTATTATAACGTATTTTTTCTAAAATACAACCCGAAAGGAAAAGATGAATAACTATTTTGAATTAAGAATATCAATAAATCCCGCAATTGAGGACATTGTATCAGACATTTGTTTCTCTAATTTTGAATGCGAAGGTGTTGTGACAGCAGAAGAAACTTATAAAGATTTGGAAATGACTGCAACAACTGAAGGAACTTTAAAAGTTTTCCTTACAGAGCTCAATTCCAATCCTGCTGAAGTTTTGAAAATGGAAAGAGAGCTCCTTAAAGACCGCGGCTTTACAGATGAAGAACTCGGAAGCTGGGAAATTACCCTTGACGAAAAAGAAAATCAAGACTGGTCAAAAAAATGGAAAGAAAAATGGACTGTAACACACGTAACAGACAGAGTTGCAATTGTACCAAGCTGGATTAATTACACTCCGAAAGAAAATGAAATTACCATAAACATCGACCCTGGCTGCGCATTTGGAACAGGAACCCACCAGACTACACAGCTCTGTATGAAAGCTCTTGAAAAATACCTTAGTGCCGGTGACAAAGTTGCTGATATCGGTACAGGTTCCGGTATTCTAGCAATTTACGCAATGAAACTCGGTGCAAGTTCTGCTTTCGGATGTGACAACGATGAAACTGTTATTGATGTTTGCAGGAAAAATGCTCAAATTAACAATGTTAAATGTGTCTTTGAACTTACTACCGCAGATAAATTGACTGATAAATATGATTTTATTTGCGCAAACATTTTGCACAATGTTCTTGCAGAAATTATGGGCGATTTGAAAAACATAATGAAAGATAACGCAAAAATGTCTTTGAGCGGTATTCTCGATGAGAAAAAAACTGTTGTTCTTGAAGCAATTGAACGCGAAGGTTTAAAAATCATAGACACTATTTCTCAGAATCAGTGGATATCTTTTGTTGTTCAAAAATAGCCTGAATTTCCGATACATAAAATAATTAAATCAAACATAATATAATTATGCTTGATTTAACTTGGTACACAACGCTCACAAAACCTGCACTTACACCGCCCCCGTGGGTATTTGCTCCTGCATGGATATTTTTATATATAACAATTTTCACAGCCCTGCTTCTTTTTACTGTCACAAGGACAAGAAAATCAAAAGTTTTAGGGTATACATATTTTATTATACAGGCTGTTTTAAATATTCTCTGGACGCTGTCATTTTTTATCCTGAATAATCCTACTCTAGCTTTAATAGATATTATTGCTCTGGATATTTTTGTCTTACTCAATATTATAGAATTTTATAAGATATCAAAGTTTTCAGGTCTACTTCTAGTGCCATATATAATCTGGCTGCTTTTTGCCACTTATCTTAACGCAGGAATATTAATCCTAAATTAAAAGAGCCGTTTTTCAACGGCTCTTTTTTATATATTAACCTCTACACATATTATTTACGTAAGAAATCCGGAATTTGGATATCTGAGAATGATGACATTGTAGGAGCCTTTGGCTGCTGCTGGCTGTTAAATGCGCCGGAGAAGAATTCAGCTGCGCTGATTGAGCGGTTTTCAACTTTTTCTTCAATAGGCATTTGTGATTTCAATTCAAATCCTGTAGCAATAACAGTAATCTGGATTTCGCCTTGAATATTGTCATCAACAACAGCACCAATAATTACTCTTGCATCATCAAGAACAGCGTCGTTAATAATGTTTGTAGCATCGGTAACTTCGTGCAGTGTCATATCAGGTCCGCCTGTAATGTTAACAATAACACCGGAAGCACCATTGATTGAAGTTTCAAGAAGCTGTGAGTTAATAGCAATCTTAGCAGCTTCAATAGCTCTTCCTTCGCCTGTACCGCGACCTATACCCATAAGTGCAGAACCGGATGCAGCCATTACACTCTTAACGTCTGCAAAGTCTACGTTAATTAAACCAGGTATAGTAATGATGTCTGAGATACCCTGAACACCTCTCAAGAGGACTTCATCAACAACAATGAATGATTCTTGAAGAGATACTCTTCTATCAACAACATCTAATAATTTATCGTTAGGGATAACAATAAGAGCATCAACAGATTCTCTTAATTTTTCCAAGCCCTGCTGAGCTTGATTTTGTCTTCTCTTACCTTCAAAAGAGAATGGTTTTGTAACAACACCGATTGTTAAAATACCTAAATCTTTAGCGATTTTAGCAACAACAGGAGCAGCACCAGTACCTGTACCGCCGCCCATACCGGCAGTTACGAATACCATATCAGCACCTTCGATTGCGCTTGTGATTTCCTGCTGAGCTTCTTCAGCAGCCTTTTCACCAACCTGAGGTTCTCCGCCGGCACCAAGACCGTTTGTTAATTTTGCACCAAGCTGAATTTTATTCTTGCAAGTTGAAAAATTCAATACTTGTAAATCTGTATTCATTAACCAGAATTCAACACCTGTCAAACCTGACTTAATCATTCTGTTAACAGCATTTCCGCCGCCACCGCCAACACCGATTACTTTAATTTTCGCCGGGTTGATACCAGGAGCAGGCTGCTGTTCCATATTATCTGATGATTGAATGTTTTCAATATCACGTCTTCCAAAAATATCCGGTCCTAAGTTGTCCACGTTTATTCCTCTTTTTTTCTATTTATCTATACTATACCACTATACTAACATACTATTTTAAATAGAAACAAATGTAAAGTTCTTGAGCACAAATTTAATATAAATTTACATGAGAAAACCATGTACTGACAAGGGTTAGACGCTTATTACTATTTTGTCGTACATAATCATATTAAGAATTGTAAAAATTTTTAATACACACTAGCAAAAAATCGTATTATAAGTTTTCATTGTAAAAAGAAGGTGTAAGGAACGTGTCTGCATTTGGAGATTACAAAGCTTATAAAAAATACGAGCCGGCCTATCCTGGCTGGAAGTATGCACGTGACCTAAAAGAGAGCAAAAGACAGGAGTACCTTCGCAGGCATCCGGAGAGCATTGATCAGAACGATATACAGCGAGGAAAAGTTTTAATCCGTGCAATAGATGTTATGGACGAATATTCGCAGAAACGTGCTGAAGATATGGAAGTTGCAACGGAAACGGCAGTAGGTTACGGTCTGGATGCCGCAATCTTCGGCGGTGCTGCAGCCGGTGCGGTTATAGGTAATCTCAAACCTGTTAAAAACTTTTTAATGAAACATTTTGGCAAAGATAAATACACCAAATACATTGGCAAGGGGCTTCCTTTAGGAATTGGCGCCCTGGCAGGTATGATTGCGGCTTTTCCTATGTATGCCTGGGCGGCAAAAGCAGAAGTTGCTGCTTCAAGAAGAGGACGATTTGAAGCAATGAGAAAGGATTTAAAAAATCCTAAGGGATTTGCCGTACTTACAGAAGCACAAATAAAAGAAGCAGAACAAAAAGCGCAGAACATTGTAATCGATAACGGAAAAAAATCTCCGTTCAGCATTTCAAACGGGTTTAAGACGCTTAAAGAAATGGCAACTGACAGCAAAGAGTATAGAGCTCATAAAAAACAGTTTGATCTGGAGCTTCTGGAAGCCGAAAAACATATGAATGATGAAATGACTCCTGAAGAAATCTTAAAAGCCAAAAAAGACCAGCAGCTTTTAACCAAACTTGTTGAAAAAATCGATATTGCTTCTCAGGATTATGCAGAAAATGCAGAACTCGCAACACAGGCACTTGTAGTCGGAACGCTCGGGTTCGGGACATTGTTCAACTTACTTTTAAGCAAGGCTCTTAAGGCAATGAAAATTAAGTCCGAAGGAAAAATCACAGCCATAGCGCAAATTGTTGCAGCAATTATTCCTGTAATTCTCTCTATCGCTTCCGCACAAATCCAGAAGCAGGCATCAAGAGTAGGAAGATTTAAAATCAAACAAGATTTACTCAACAATCCGTCCAAACTCGTGTATGTGGCTGATGAAAATCTCGCTGATTTGAAAGACGTGAATGTCATACAGGATAGAAAAGAAGGACTTTTCAAATTCCTCGCTCACGCATGGGAAAATAACAAAGAATACAACAACTACAAAAAAACAACTGCAAAACAGGAAGAAAAGTTCTACAAAGCGATTGAGACACTTGAACTTACGCCTGAACAGATGAAAGATGCACAGACATTACAGAGAAACACTTTCAAAACTTTCAATAAGGTAGATGAAAAGTCCCAAAAATATTCAGAAAGTATTGAAGCTTTAGGACAGGCCATTACGCTGCCTATATCATTAATCTTTACCGCTGTTGGGCTTATTATCGGAACAAAATATCTTACTAAAGGTGTTAAATCAAATTCAAAGCTTGAGATGGCATCAAATTTCAGCAAATACCTGACAGCGATTCTTTTGAGCATTCTGCCGTCAATTGGTATTAATGCAATAATAACAAAAGAACAGAAAAAAGCATCAAGAATTGCAGATATGCTTGCTATAAACGAAATGTCAGATTACAGGCATTTTAGATAGAATATGTTTTCAGCCAGCTTGAAAATCTGTCTTTTATAGCATCAAAATTTCTCAGACAGAAGTAAACCGGAATTTCATACGGGAAATTTCCATTATTTTGAGATATAAGTTTTTCAATTTCTTCCTCTGTATGCGAAATCGGGGTCAGGCCGTAATACCTGTAAAAGTTTACCGGAGAGTGTTTGCTACCATGGTAAGCGTGAGCCTTTAAATAGACAGGAAAATATTGTTTGTCATTGAAAAGCTTTAACAGGCGCAATGCAATAATTTTTGCAGCTTTCGGGTTTTTCTTTGTATCATAGTTCAAAAAATCACCAACATAATAACTCTGTTTTTCTTCTTTTATGCCAGTAAGCTTTTCCAAATATTCCGGCGCAAGAGGTGTAAACTGCACCTGTGCCATAGAGCTTTTTTCTTCACCCTGAATCAACTCTTTTGCACGCTCGTTCATTGTGTTTAAATCGGAACCGTCGTCAACAAGCCTTCGGTTCAACTCTTTTAAGTCATACATTTTAAGCATTTGAGATTTATTTATATTTGAAAGTACAATTACCGAGTCCCTGCCGTCGACTTCCAGCCGGTCTGTAACCACCCCAAGCCCGTCTATAAAATCACCGCTTTTTATATCAGCAGGTATTGAAGAAGCATTCAAAACTCTCTCCAAATCTTTTGTAAAAAGCCCTTTCTGTTTCTGCACATTATTGAGAGCCGTATACTCTATCGCAAGTTTTTTAAGCGCTGAAAAATCCCTTTCGGACAAATCTTTTTTTGTACAATATGTCTTTATTTTATCTATCAAGCAGGTCTTGTTTTCATAAATCCTGTTAACCTCAAGCGCAGAATATTTTTTCTCTTTATTTTTTATCCGGAAAATATCTTCTTTTGTAAAATCTCCTGTAATTCTGAGAGCCTTGTCTACGGGATGTTCAAATATACTCTGCGCAAGGGGAAGAGTTTCTGTCTGCTGAACAGAAAAAAGCAGTTTATTAAGTGCAAATAGTTTCAGAGAATTTTGTTTCAACTCTTTTTTTAAATTTGAAGTAACAAGCAGATTGTTATACCCGCAAAGTTCTCTGTTATTATCAATCTTAAACTGCATTCCGGCAGCTTTCAGCCTGTCTGTATTTTGTTTAATGAGATTATTTTTTAATCCTATAAGCTCTGATGACGTTAGATTTTTTAGCTCTGAAATAAGTTTTTCAACTTTGATAAAATCTTCTTTTGAAAAGCTGCCGACAATTTTAGTCAGAACCTTCCCCGTTTCTACAGGATTAGAACGAAATGAAATTTTATCTGATACATTTTCTGCAAACACACGGCGCTGTTTCTGCATCAGTTTTAAACTTTCAATTTTTTTAACATAGTTAACTTTGATGACTTTCATAATATTGTTAAAACCAATGATATTTTTTTTTTGCTAGCGTTGACAAGCACCTATTACATAATATAATTGGGAAAAGGAGGTGTGTATGTTAGTACAAAGAATTCAATCAACCAATCAGATTTACAAGCCGATGGCTAAAAAGGCTTCCCAAACAGCTCAGAAAAAATTACAACAGGTAGCTCTATACGGAACATTAGCAGGTCTTGCAATTTCAGAACCTGTTAATGCTAAAAACATCAAACGCAATGCAGGCGGTATGTCATGCGATGATGCTGTGCAATGGAGTATTGTAAATCCAGATCTTTACAACTGCTAATATGCTTAACAAAAAATTAAAATTATCACCGTCCGTGCTCAAAAGATTTGAGCCGCAAGTGGGCTATTGTTTTTACAATGCCCGAAATAAAGCCTGTATAAACACAGATTATACTTCAGGCACAATTATTGCAGCTCTGGACGGCACGCTCTCTGTCAAAGAAGTTCTTGAAATACTTCTTGAAAATAACAAAGATGTTTCGTCAGAAACTCTTACGGAAAAACTCGTAAATATTTTTGAAAGTCTGCTCAAGGAGGAATTTCTTGACGAAATTAATTGATGAAGAATATGCAAATGCAATAAGATTCTATCTGGACAACACTTTTTTCACTTCAAAACAGCCGGAAAGTGCAGAGTCTGTAGACTTAAACCTGATTAGACCATTTTCTAATTACATCAAAAGTCTGGCACCTGATGATTTTCTATTTTCAACTCCGCTCTTTGCTTGGTGGGATTTGACTTCTGCTTGCAATTTCAGATGTATTCATTGTTTGTACAATGATACAGAATATTCTGCACAGAATGACCTTACAACATCAGAAGCAATGAATCTTGCAGACAGTTTGATTAATGATTTCAGAATAGCAGGAATACTGCTCACAGGAGGTGAAATTTTCCTACGCAAAGACACAATGGATATAATACGGAAGTTTAAAGAAAACAATATTTCTGTCAAAATGGCTACAAATGCGGCATTACTAAATGACCGTCAAATCGATTGTCTGGCAGAAATGTTAAACCCTTATATTGACGGTATGCAGATAAGTTTAGACGGCGCAACACACGAAACTTACAAAAAAATCAGACAAACAAATCTTTTTGAAAAAGTTATTTCCAACATAAAAAAGCTTGCAGAAAGAAATATTACAATAACAATTTCCTGCACTGTAAATACAGTTAATTACAATGAAATCGAAGAAATATACAAACTGAGCAGCGAGCTTGGCGTGAACTGTTTTGTTGCCGGCAGAATGTATTACTTTAACAAATCTCACGAAAACTTAATACTTTCAAACAGGGACTTAATGCTTCTTGCTTCAAGACTTTACAGATTAGATACAAGCAGCTGCAAAACAAAACTTATAGCAGGTTTGTTTTCAAGCATAGAACTATTCAGCATACCGGGTATCGGTGAAATTCTTGAAGAAGATAAGTACAAGCCGATTTTTGAAAAATACACAACTCCCATCACACGTAATTGTAATTGTCATGACAGGCTGAGTATCCGTTCTGACGGCAGTGTTTATATGTGTATGCAGGCTCAAGGGTGTAAAAACGCACTTATGGGAAATATAAGACAAACTCCAATCACAGAAATCTGGGAAAATAGAGAGAATAATATACTTTTCCAAAAGAGATTACTAGAAAAAATGAAATGTAAAAACTGCAAATACAATGTGATTTGCAACAGCGGCTGTATGGCTCATGCTTACAATAATAACGGCAGCATAAATACACCGGAAATGCCTTGTACGATTTGTAAACAATCTTAACATATTAGCCCTATTGCCATATATCCTTTACTATAGACTTGGGGGATTATAGTAAAAATTCCTGACTGCATTATTCTGGATACGGGGATATAGTTTTGAAAAAATTAATAACGCTGTTTATAACCATGGTATCAGCCTTAATGCCTGCATTTGCCGAAAGTGCAAGTGCAGATTTCAGTATACTGCTTCCAGAATTTGTAAAAGTAGAATCAGTTCTCAGTCCTGTACTCATTGCAAATATTACAGATAGAACCGGAAACCTTTATGCTCCGCTGTGCAGTAAGTTTAAGGTAATAACAAACAGTTCTGAAACTAAAAAACTTTATCTAAAAGCAAATACTGTTACTGATGCCGGACAGGAAAATGCAATGTTTGAACAGGGCGGACAGGTTTACATTGCGTTTGCAAACCTTGCCAAAATCCCGAAAAGCCAAGCTCTCGCAAATTGTAAAATGGGCTCTCTGCCAAAAGACAGTCCCGGAATTGTTGCATATCCTGTTACATCGGTTACCGGCGCTGAAAATAAATATGTAAGAGATAAGTACGAAGTTTTTGTCAAAAACGGCACAAGCTACGTTACAGTAAATATAGGTTCTAATGTGCTGAAAAATTCTTTTGCAGCTAATGACTCAAAAGGATTTTACCAGACAATTTTATCATTAACGGAGGCGGATATTTAGAAAAAGGATAGCATGGAGGTAAAAAATAAGAGGAGAGAATTTAGACACGAGGCTGTCATCTTAGTTCTGGCGGCATTTTTAGGCTGCTCTCCTGTTTATTCTGCTACTGACTTTTCTTATCTTGAAATCGGCGCCCCAAAAACAATTAAACTTATTAATCCCCTTTATTTAGATACCTCCAGAACAATAAAACCTGTTATTAAAACGATTACCCCCTATAACGGCGAGTTAAATGAATCAGAATATTTTTCGTCAACTACAGAGAATGATGTACCCGCAGTGCAAGAGGTACAACCCCCTGAACAAAATGACTTCTTCGCCCCTCCTGCAGAAGAAGCCGTTTATACGGCCGGCGTTGATGAGGTTGATTTAGAAGGAAAAATTGTCAACCAGATAACTTTTGAGGGGCTTAAGACAATCAGTCCGGAGGTCATTAAAAGCCAAATCAAAACCATTGCAGGTTCTTTATTTAATGAAGAACTTTTACAGCAAGATTTGCAGAGAATTTATGCAATCGGATTTTTTACTGACAAAATGGCAATTGAACCGGAATTAAACGATGATGGAACTGTTAATCTTAAATTTATTTTACAAGAAAATATTAAGGTAACAGGGGTTTCCGTTGTAGGGAATACCGTAATCTCCACAATGGAGCTTCTGCCATTTGTTACACCGCTCAAAAATTACCCGCAAAATATTGCTAATATTAACGAAGCAATCGATAAAATTAACAATTATTACCATACAAAAGGATACATTCTTGCAGGTGTAAATTCGGTTGACGACAGCGATGACGGAAATCTTATATTCAGTATTACGGAAGGTGTTATAGACAAAATATTTATTGAAGGGAATGAAAAAACCAAAGATTACGTAATTACGCGAAACATTCTAACCCAGCCCGGTACTGTATACAACGAAAATTATCTAAAAGAGGATTTGTCCAGAGTTTACTCAACCAAAATTTTCAAAGAGGTTAACCGTGAAATATATCCGAGTGAGACAACAGACGGAGAATATAACGTTAAAGTCGTTGTTGAAGAGGACAGCCCTAACAGTCTTGCATTGGGAGGCGGTATTGATAACGGTTTGGGAGCTTTTGGCTCTGTAAGCTACAGCGAAAATAATTTCCTTGGACGAGGACAGAAGCTCACTCTCTCGGGAATTTTGGGTTCAGGTATTCTGCTTAGCGACGCTTCAATTAAAAATCGTATGAACTACCAGCTTGAATTAAGTTTCTTTGAGCCGTATTTCCTGAATGCGGATAATTCTCTTACAAGCAAGCTTTATTACAGGGATTTGGGAAGCTGGCAGGTTCCTCTTGCAATTGAAAGACGAGTCGGTATTAATGCTGCTGTTGAGCATAAAGTTAGAGGTTATAATAATCTTTCTACAAACTTTAGCGCGGGAATTGAACATATAAGTTTATCGGAAGGCGACTTTGATAAAATTTCACATATGTATGCTTTAAGAAACCTTAATATCGCAGACAGAGCCAAACAATTAACCGGCGGTTTCTTTGTAAATCTTTCACCGGGAGTTAAATACAGCACACTCGATTCAGAAGAAATTCCAAGAAGCGGTGTAATTGCTAATGCTCGATTTATCGAAGCAATAAGTTTAAGTGATTTTAAAAACACAAATGGCAGAATTGCCGGCGGAGTTACAAAGTATTTCCCTGTACGAAAGAAATCGTCCTTCTCTCTGACTGCAAGAGGCGGTGTAACCGTACACGGAGATGATGTGCCGGAAGTTATGGCATTCAGACTGGGAGGCCCTTATTCTGTAAGAGGTTTCAGAATGAGCGGCGTTGGTACGGGTGATGCATTCCTGATGGGTTCGGCAGAACTCGCAACGCCGCTGCCACTTGTAGATAGGTTAAAATGGGATTTTCTACAGAGAATACGTTTAACATTCTTTGTTGATGCGGGTAAAGTGTTTGACCCTACAATCTCAAGTGTGTTATATGACAGGCCTATGAGTGCAATTACAGCAGGTATCGGTTTAAGAGTTTATATTCCAGGTGTAGGCCCTGTATCAGTTGATTATGGTATTCCTATTACAAATCCAGGTGATTACGGTTCAAAAGGCGGATACTTTACGTTCGGTACCGGAGGAGGAAATATGTATGGTTATTAGAGTATTTTTATTGCTGCTGCTCTCTTGTTTACCTGTGTTTGCAGGAGGAGTCGGATATGTGAATTATGATAAAGTTGTTGCAAATTATCAGTTTGCAAAAACTTCTCTTAGAGAAATTGAAACTAAAAATAATGAAATACAACAGTATCTTTTAAACAAAGAAAAGGAATTTGATAAAATAGAATCTGCCGTTCAGAAAAAGAAATTTGAAGAAACAGTACGAGTTGAATTAAAAGCCAGAGAAAACGCTTTCAATGCTTTTCGGGAAAAACGTGAAGAAGAAGTCTATACACGTATACACGCAGTAACCGAAAAAATACGGCTTGAAAAAGGTCTGGATGCGATTCTGGATGCCAGAAGCGTTTTTTCAGGCGGAGTTGATATAACAGATGCGCTTATTCAAAAGCTTAACAGTAATTAAAGCTTGATTTATAAATTTGACGGTTCATAATAGAGTATATAAATCGGGATGTAGCGCAGTTTGACTCTGCCGACGAGAACGATTAAGTATCGTTCGAGGAGAGGTAGCACCGTAGGTGCGCTACACCGAATAAAAAACATTATCGGGATGTAGCGCAGTTTGGTAGCGCACCGTGTTCGGGTCGCGGGGGCCGCAAGTTCGAATCTTGTCATCCCGATTTTTTATTTGGTGTTTCACGCTTGAGGTCAGCCTGGAGGCGCAAAACCAACTTGTAATCACAACGAAATGCTGACCGACAGGTTGTCTACGTGCGTAGCACTCATCCCGATTTTTTTTTGTAATTCTACCAATAAAGTCAGTCTAAATTTTTTATCAAATATCTGTATGATGACGTATCTCATATTTTCAGTTACTATTTTCAATAATTTACGATTAATTAGTAATAAACAAGAGAGTATGAAAGCGAGGTTTAGCATGATAATGACTAATATAGAATCTGTACCCGGTAAAAAGATAACAAGTCTTTTAGGGATGGTTTCAGGCAGTACTGTAAGAGCAAAACATGCCGGCAAAGACATTTGTGCCTCATTTAAGAATTTCTTCGGAGGAGAAATAAAAGGCTATACTGAGCTTATGGAAGAATCCAGAAAAGAAGCCACTCAAAGAATGGTTCAGCAGGCTACTAAACTGGGTGCAAACGCTGTTATCAATGTTCGATATGCCACATCAGCAATTGCAGCAGGAGCAGCGGAGGTATACGCATATGGTACCGCAGTAAAAGTAGATGATATTCAGCCTAAAACACAAGGATAATAAAAGATGGATTTACTAATTGCAATAGCTCTTCTTATAATATGCTATTTTACTGGCAGAAGCAGGGAGAAAAAACATTATAAAAGTATACGTGAACGGGAAGAAAAATTATACAAACAGCCGCATATAAACTTTTCCAAAAATGTAAATGTTTCCAAACCGGTCAAAAATGCAAAGCTTGTTTCAGCTTCTGTTGTAATAGGATGCGACTATTTCAAAGTATTTCTTGCAAGTTTAAGAAATATCTTCGGCGGAAATGTTTCCGCCTACGAATCAGTACTGGATAGAGGCCGTCGAGAAGCAATTCTTAGAATACGAGAAAGTGCATACAGGATGAACGCCGATTTAGTTATGAATATAAAAATTGAAACAGTTATGCTTTCGGAACAAACTATGTCGCAGGTGTGCATAACTGCTTATGGAACAGCTGTTGAATATGACAAAAAATAATTATGATTACGAAGCTGCAAAACTTCTAATTGATGACGAAACAAATGTGACTGAAACAAATCCTTTAAAGGATTTGTTTCAAACCTGTGTTCAATTAGTATTGATACTAATTTTAGTATATTTGTTAACTTTCATTGGTTCAGGGATTATCATCAAATCACTCTCAATTGAAAAACAAATTCAGATGGAAAATATTTTGTCCTCTATGATTAACACAGAAACACAGGATAACAATTTTGATACTAAGAAAATAAAGGATATTAGAAACAGAGTATTAAGTGTTGACAGAGATTTTCCTAAAACTTCTAATTTAGACATACATATTATTAATGATACACAGATGAATGCACTCTGCTATCCTAACGGTAATATTTACATCACATCAGAATTATACAAACGTCTGACAGACGATGAAATGCTGACTTTCGTAATCGCACATGAGATGGCGCATTATAAAAACAAAGACCATCTTATGAATTTGAGAAAAGGAATATCAAATGCTTCTATAATTATATTTATGTCTATTGTTTCCCCTAACAATCAGGAAGCATCTAAGATTATTGAAGGTACGCTGAGTTTATCCGATTTAAAATATTCACGCAGTGTTGAAGCAAAAGCGGATTTGTATGCCGCAAAAATTCTAAATGAATTATATGGCAGAACGACCGGAGGAGTACAGGTCTTGAAAATTCTTAGCGGACAAGATACAGGAGCACCGGAAGTTTTGTCTGACCATCCGGATAATCAAAAAAGAATAGAAAAACTCCAGAATTAATTATGCACTATAATCCTGTCAGCTTTTCCATCAACTGCACGCAGCATATCTTCGCCAAACTTTTCATACTGTTTTTTTGTACATTCGATTTTTCCTGTTACGGTTTCAAGCTTAGAAGGAAAATGCGTTATTAAAGAATTATATAACGGATTTTTGTTATACAAAACAAAATTTCCATCAATCTTCTTAACATCTGCAAGTAAATCATCTTCGTTAAGTCCAAACATAGAGTAAGGTACAGTAATACCGCTTGTCTGCATTAAATTGTAAGAAGTTTTATAGGTTCCAATTTCTAACAAATCTCCTTCAACTTTCCGGTTTTTTACCCCGAGAGCATCAAACATTGCTTGAGTATCATTTTCCTTTATAGCTCTGGCAAATGTTTTACCTGATACTCCGGCCTGCTCATTTAGCTTTTTACTTATCAATATTGCCTGATACGCTTTGGGTCCTTCATCATATATACCGGAATGACATTTTAAATTACTCTTATTGATGAAATCCTCTATTTCATTAACCAATTTTAATGGAACTATATTATTGTTTTCAACGCCTTGAATCTGGTCTATTTTACCTTTTGCAGTAGTCATCCCAACAAGCGGTTCCCACAACTTAGCTTTATTACGTTCCAGATAAATATAAAAATCACCGTCCTCTAGTGCAGCCTCTGCCTTGTCTACGCTCGATCTTGTACACCAGTTTTTACAGCTTAAAATTTCCAGCTTTTTTATATTTGCTTCTTTATTAAACGGATCATGCTTAATTGAAGGAATCTTTACCCATACAGAATTATTCTCGGATAGATTCATATCCATCAAAAGATTATCACGCAAGCGATGTGTGTAATAGTCCAAAAATGATATATTAGCACAAGCAACTTGCCTATCTTTAGGTGCTAAATCATTAAAATAATTCACAGTTTCTTTCAAAGCTTTTTGATTAAAAGGAACCGGAATATGCCTGTTATTTTCTTTTACTTCACTGTTAACAGCATTCCAAACAATCAACTTTAATGCATTATTATTTTCTATTTTAGCGGCCAACTCTTCATCAACAGGTTCATCAAATAAGCCTTTTGCAGCTCCAGGTTCTTGTAAAAAATTTTTCCATTTATTTAATCTGTCGGCACGAGCTTCATTTATTTTATTTATTGAATATTCACGAATATCTTGTGGAATGTAACTTTTCCACTTAATTTTATCAACCATAGACTTTTTAAATGGTCCGAACACCATATTAAAATTAAATACTTGCTTTATTGCAGCTGCAATATTTTTTGCAGATAACAGACTGCCGTCTACTTGAAATCTTTTATCTCTTCCGAAAATCTCTGCTGACAAAAATTCAAATGTAGATGCGTACATTGAGGGCATTGATTTACCTCTAAACTGGACAGTATCGCAATCCGATTGGTTTAATAGAGGTTTTACGAGTCGTTGGTTATTATTTAACTTATTAAAAATATTTTGTTTAGGTAAAAAATAAATATTATCTATACTAGAGGGCATAATACAATCCTTTATTTTTTATTTGTATATTATACCCAGACTAAAATCTGTAAATATAAAATTTTGCGCTTTTACACATCATTTATTAAGAAATATTAAGACACGAAAACGGGACGTTTTCGACGTCCCGCTGCTATTATATTTTGGCTTATTTCAATATCTAATTTATCTATGTGCATAGCCATTTGGAGTTTCACAGCAGAGGTCAGCACAGAGATAAAAATTCAATCTTTAATTTTTGCGAAATGCTGACCGACAGTGGGTCTACGTGCGTAGCACTTAATTTAAGCCTAATTGATTTCTGTAGAACCCGTTGCTTGCAATTTTCTGTTGAACCAGATTGTTATTTGAGCTTGATGCAAGATACAATCCGCTAATTTTATCTAATCTTCTTGTCAATCTGCTGTCCGGATAAACTTTTGATGCAACTTTAACTCTTGTCCAGCAGGCAGCTTCTTTTGATGTTGCAAGAGTTTCTTCTTCCAAATCAGCACTGTAGCCTGTGTGATAGCTTTCATGTGCAATTAGGCATGCAATCTGTTCTGCCGGTGCATTTCTGTATACTGAATTGATTAAAATTACACGTGTACCAAAATTATTATATGTGCTTACTGCATAAGCATTTTTACCATTCATAACCATAGATAAATCATCAAACTTAATTCTCATACCATATCTCTGAAGATTTCTAAAAACATCGTTTTCCCCTGCTTGTTCCAGAACTCTCATCGCTGCTACGATTTTTGCATCAGTAGAAAAATCTGTTACTCTGTACGCAAATGCCTGACCTACACTGAAAAATAAGAATGCAAATAAAACTAATACTACTTTTTTCACGACATAAACTCCTAATCAACTTTTTTTGTTTTTCCTTATGTGAGTGTTTACGGCGTGTTTTCTAAAATCTTTAGCAAATACATCTCTGTTGTTACATAAGTTTACAAAACTCAATAAAACTTCATTCAAAAAGGGTCAAAACCCGCATATTACCTGCATGGTTATTCCACTTAACGAGTTTTAAGATATAATAAGAAAGAAGAAACTACATGAGAACAATTTTACATTTCTTAATATTTGGAGGATTTTTATGAATAAACTATTTTGGAAGAGGGCCGGTATAACTGCTGTGAGTGTAATTGGCGGTGCTTATGCAGTGTTTCTTATTTCGCCTCTTATCTTAAATCCGATAGTTGACAGTTACATACCTCAGATTAAGAATATTATTCATGAAACTTCTGGGCTTAACTCCGAATTAACAAATGTAAAAGTTGTCACAACCCCAAAACTTACAGCAGGTTTGAAAGTCGGAAAATTTTCACTTCTTGAACCTGACAACACCCGGATTTTTTCAGCAGATGACTTTCAGGTAAAAATGTCTTTACTTCCTATTCTTGCCGGAAAAATAAGAGTTGATGCTGTTCAGCTCAAAAACGCAAACGCAAATATTCAAATCAATAGTGACGGTCATTTTGCTGTCGAAAAATATTTGCCAAAAACTCCTGACACTGACTCAGTCAACTCTCTCCCTGAAAACAGAGAAAATGTTTCATCGCTTCCTTTTGGATTAAAACTTTCTAATCATCTGCCTGATATAAAAATTGATGGATACGATATTATAATCACAGACGGAACAGACAAGTACACTCTGAGCGGAAATAAAACTGAAATTACAGATTTTATTGTTAATAAAAGCATAAAAGTTAAAGCATCCGGAAAAGCGGTATTGAAAGATAGAGAGCAATTTCATTACAATATAAAAGTTCTTAATAAAATCATGCCGGATGTTGAACTTAATGATATTGTATTCACTCCGCAAGCTCAGGAAGAAACAGCTCAGGAATTTGAAATGCCTGACATTATCGGTATTTTAAAAGGAATTTACGCAAACAATCTTACAGCAGATGCTGATGTTAATTTACTGATTGAACGCAACAACATCAAGGGTAATGCAAATTTTACAAACCTGTCTGTAATTAATCTTCCGCCAAGTATTGTTAAACTAAAATTCAAAGGTGAAAGCATTGATATTATTTCGGATATTTATACTGCAAAAAATGAAGTTTCAAAGATAAACGGCTTAATCAAAACAGGTAAAAATCCAAATATTGATTTAAACATAAAATCAAAAGTTGAAATTTCAAATATTTTAAGGATAGTAAAAGATGTAGCGTTAATCTTTGATATAAGAGATTTACAGACACTTAGTGCAAACGGGAAACTTGATGCAGATTTCAGTATCAAATCTAACCTTAAAACAGTGAAGTCAAGCGGGTATCTAAAGATTCCTTCTGCGGATGTTTATTATGGACTTTACAAAATAGGAATAGATGATATTAATGCAGACGTTAGACTTGATAACAACAACATCAATATAAATAATATAGGATTCACAATACTAGACCAGCCGCTTAAACTTTTTGGAACAATAACCGGTGATGCTGTAAGTGATTTACACCTGAGTGCAGAGAATTTAAGTTTAAAGGGACTTCTTGTTGCAGCGGGACAGGCATCATTAATGAAAGATAATCAGGTTAACTCCGGTCTTGTGTCATTGAAAGTTGATATTCAGGGGAAATTGGATAAAATTAATCCGGCAGTAAAACTTAATCTGGATAACATTAACATTAAAAACATTCCTTCAAATACATCTCTGAGTGCGCCTTCAACAATAGTCGGAATATCCGGCACATCCTTAACCGGAAAAGCAGAGAGTAAAAATATAAAAATCATAAATCCTTGCGCGAAAGTTTCAATACCGTCACTCATCGCGAATATTTCAGAAAAAGAAATTTTCATCCCGTCAACTCCTGCTGCGATTGAAAAAATAAACCTCAATGTTTCAGGAAAAATTACAAATTATCTTACTGAAAAAATCGGCCTTGATTTTGTTACAACCGGTGACATCAAATCAAAATTAACAGGTAATATGAATATCGCAAAACAGACCCTTAATTTAAATTACGCAACGACAGAAAGCTCAACCATCATTATTCCGATGTTTGACAAATCTAAAATGACATTCAGCGGAAATATTTTCATTACAGATAGCATGATGAACCCTGTAATCAAAGGCGATGTGAATATTCCTGAGCTAACAATACCGGAAATTCCTGTCACAATGGAAAATCTTGATATTAAATTAAACGGACATATACTTAACGGAACCGCAAGCGCCGCAAAATTCACATCAGGAGGAATAAAGGCTGAGAATCTGACTTCTGATTTTTCTATGAAAGGCGATAAATTCTATCTCAATAAGCTTAAGGGCGATGCTTTTGACGGTAAAATCAATGGTAATATTGTTTACAATCTTTCTAATGCACAAACCGGAATTATCTTTTCAGGTGAAGGATTAAACGCAGAAAAAGCTGTATACGGCTGTGTCGGTATTAAAAATGCTATCTATGGAACACTTGGTTTTGATACAACCATGAGTCTGAAAGTTGTTGATTACAATGAAATGATGAAATCCTTAAAAGGAAATCTTAACTTTAATATAAAGAACGGAAGCTTCGGAGCTATCGGTAAACTTGATACGCTTTTACAAGCTAATAATATTATTACGAACTCTATTTTAAAAACAACAACAAGTACGCTTGTCAATAATCTTGTTCTTACAGATACCGCAAAATTTGAATATCTTGACGGTCACCTCAGCTTTGAAAATGGATGGGCAAACTTAAATCCAATCAAGAGTTCAGGTAATTCACTTGCTTACTACATAACTGGTAAATATAATTTAATAAACGGAACAACAAATATTAATATTCTGGGTCGTTTGGATGCGCCTATAGTAGCTAAGCTCGGCCCTATAGGACAATTGTCAGCAGATAAATTACTTTCTTATATACCTAAATTTGGTGAGGCTACAGCAAAAATTGCCAACGCATTGACAACAAACCCTAAAGGTGAAAATATTGCAGCAATTCCTGCTCTTACAAACGGAAGCACAAATTACAAAGATTTTAAAGTAGTATTCAACGGCGGACTTGAAAGCACAAGTTCAGTGAAGTCGTTCAAATGGCTTACTACAATTGACACAAGTGCAATTGAAACCAAAACAGTAAAAGAAACTATAAAAGATATAACGACATCTGTAAGCGAAGATTACAAAAGTACAGTAGAGTCAGTAAAAGATGCTGTTACTAGCACAAAAGAAGATTGGAATGAAACCAGAGAACAGCTGAAAAACAGCGCAGAAGAGTTGAAAAATTTGTTTAAAAAGAAAGAAAACTAATATTCATAATATTTCATCAAAGTTTCAACAATAATCCAGTCATTTGGCTCATCGATTTCATAAGAAGTATAAGACGGGAGTTCGTACGCGGTAATTTTGCCTGACAGCCTGCATTTGTCGTGTAAAATATTTCCGACCGTGTTTATATAGCAGGCGCCATTTTCTGCAATTAAGCCTTCAAAATCCTGACGGCGAGGACGATTGCGGTAATCATAATTTACAGGTACTAGAAATCCGTTATTTTGTAGTTCCGCCGTTGAGGATGGTCTGGAGTTCTTATTCCGACCTGTAGTATCAGTATTACCATCCGACAATTGGTCTACGTACGTAGTACACCAATGGAACTGCTTTTCTAAGACTCCTGTAAACATCGAATCAGCTCCGCTTATCAAAAACTCATTATACATCCCGTCAATGTGTTCAGACTTAAGCATCGGTGATGTGGCCTGAATAAGAAAAAAATTATCCTTCTGCTTGAGCCCCGTTTTTTTAATATATTCAAGCATGACACTTTCTGTAGAAGCCGTATCAGAAGCGTTCTCAGGGTTTCTGTCATAAACCTCAACTTTCGGAAGTTCAAAACCCAAAACTATTTTTTTTATTTCTTCACTGTCTGTTGCAATAATAACTTTATCAATACATCCAGCACCGCTTGCAGCTGCTGCGGTCCAATATACAAGAGGCTTTCCGTTCAAAACTTTTATATTTTTCATAGGAATTGATTTACTTCCGCCGCGTACAGGTATGAATGCTATATTACTCATTAGCAGCCTCCTTAATTTTAACCATATCGTAAAGAACCTGATTGTAAGGAACAGGAACTCCTAATTCTCTGCCGAGTTTTATCATTTCTCCAGCAAAAATATCAACTTCAGTCTTTCTGCCAGCCAGAATATCCTGATGCATAGAGGTTTTACCCTCATCACACATTCTGGAAAGAGCATCCAGTGCATCCTTTTCAAGATTTTCAAGCCCGTTAATCCCCTTAAGTTCTGCAACAGAGCGTACCTCGGCAATTATTTTTTTTGCAAAATCTATAAACGCCTTGTTATACTTCATTTCACCAAACGTCATATTTAATACTGCAGATGTCTGGTTTGAAAAAATATTCATAGTAAACTTGAGCCACATTGAATAATCAATATCATCAGGAACTGCATAACCTACGCCAGCATCGTTAAAAAATTTGATTAACCCGTCATCACGCTCCATAACAATCTCGCCAACGCCGTCCTGCTTAACAGAATTTCCGACTCTTACTGCACTGTGCCCGATAAAATAAGACTTAAGGACTTTTGCTTCAGGATAAGCAGAACGGATAACTTCTTCAGAAGAAATTCCGTTGAGAAGCGAGAGAATAATTGTTTTGGACGAAACAAAATTCTTTATCATCTTGACTGCAGAATCTAATCCCGATGCCTTTGTTGCAATGATAATCAAATCCGCGTCAAAATTATCATCAGGCAGAATATAGTAAAAATCCTGCTCCACGCCGTTTAATACAGGCTTATTTTTTGAATACCTCTCTAAGCGTTCTTCATTCACAAGGATTTTAAGATTACATTTACCCCTGGATTTACCCCCTAATTTAGATGCATACGTCATTCCGACCGCACCGAGCCCGCAAATAATTACATTTTTCATAATGGCATTTTACTACATTTATAATAAAATATAAATATGACATCAGAATTGCTTTTTGAATTTGACAGGAGTTTTAATACGCAGGTAATCGGCACAGACGAAGCCGGAAGAGGGCCTGCAGCAGGCGGAGTTTTTGCTGCGGCAGTTATGTTTGAAAAAGTTACAGAAGGACTGATAAAAGATTTAGCAATTCTTAACGACTCAAAAAAACTCACCGCAAAAAAACGCGAATCAATATACGACATAATAAAAAACAACACTCTGAATAAAATCGTCTGCGTTGAAGTTGAGGAAATAGAAAAAATAAACATATTAAACGCTTCTTTAAAAGCAATGAATATTGTTTGTTCAGGAATTGTAAAACATCCTGAAACACTCGTACTTGTAGACGGCAACAAACTAATCAAAAATTTTGAATATAATCAGCAGTATGTAATCAAGGGTGACTCAAAATCAGCTTCCATAGCTGCGGCAAGTATCTTAGCTAAAGTAACACGTGACAGATATATGACAAAACTTCATGAAGAGTTTCCGATGTATAACTGGGCAAAGAATGCAGGGTATTTAACAAAAGAACATCTTGATGCTATTGATAAATACGGTTTGTGTAAATATCACAGGCCGTCATTTCTGCGCAAGCATTTTTTAAAACAAAATTCGGGCAACCAGCATCTCATAACTACTGATTCCCCGAATTTGAACTTTTCTTCCGCAGGCTTTTGAGTTTACTTTGCAAATTCACCGGTGTAAAAACTCATCAAGTTTGCCAGACGGTGCTGCTTTTCTGCAGCTTTTTCAATGTTTTGCTTAATTTCATCAAGCTCTTTCAATAAAGTATTTAAATCCTTACGTCGTTTGCTCTCTAGGCGTTCCTCCTTATTTAACTGGTGGTCTGAAACTTCCGCCAAATCAACTTCAAGCCAGTTCGGCGAAAAACATTTATTATTATATTCCTTTCTGCTCATTAGTAGCTCCTTAACAGCTTTTAACAGTTTTGACAATACCCAGAACGTTCATCACGAACCGCATTATGCCTGCTGCAGCATTTTTGCATTCTAAGTAATCCCTGCGTACCTCTTGAAATTCTCTTGAGTTGAAATCGAAAGATGTCATCTCGGAATATTCAATTAGTGCTTCATGTTCGTCCATCACTATACCTCTTAATCAACAACTATACGCGATATCTTTTTCATCTTTTTGCTTACAGATATGTTAACGGCATTTTTTTGAAAAACTTTAGGGTTTTTGAGGATATCGTTACAAATCGTTACAAGACAGGTTCAAAAGCCAATAATAATACGAAAGTCTTGTCGTATAACAATTGAGGTTGGCGTGGAGGTACAAATCCGGTTGGTAGTTTTATGAAATGCCAACCGACCATTGGTCTGCGTGCGGGGGTAAATGAAATCAGGCTGGTAGCCCCACCATTGAGGTGAACCTGTAGTTTTGCTTTTATCTAGTAGGTCAACATTTGTTCACCGACCATTGGTCTACGTGCGTAGCACAAAAAAAAAGCTGCCGTCGGGCAGCCTAGATACATATATGTATTATGTTAAATAGAACTTTGTTTACAGAGCAAGCGTCTTGTATTCAAGATTTTGCTCTGTGAAATCAATCGGTGTTTTGTAGTCATATGGAATTGAGATACTTATTTCGCTCTTTTCCGGCAGCATTTCAAGTCCGTAGGCATCAATGAATTTCTCATCCAGCTTAAGAGTATAATTTCCCGGTGCAAGACCTGAAATATAGAACACACCTGTTGAATCAACCGTTGAATAATTAACTTCTTCTCCGTTTTCATCAAGAATTACTACTACAAAGTCGGTTATTTTTAAGTCACGCTGGAAATCATCAAAAATTTTTAAAGTACCGGATACTGAGCCGACTGTACTTATAAGAGGAATTTCGAGCTGAGTTGTCTGGCCCCCGTCAATTTTAACCTTTTTATTTATTAAATCGTTTGTAAATGGTGCAACTGTAATCGGCAGCTGGTTCATATCAATAGATACAGTGTAAATTCCCTGTTCAAGGCTTGATGAATAAACTCTTCCGCGCTTGTTTGTAACGCTTGTTTCTCCTGTCCAGCTGGTAATAAGCGGAACATTCTGAATTGGCACATCAATCTTCTTATCGTATTTTCCGTTTTTGTTAACATCAACAAACGCAATCGCCTCGAAAAGCCCCTTATTCAAATCTTCATCACCGACTGATTTAAGACCGTTATGGAAGATTTGGAACGCGTCGTTAAACACAAAGTTTATTGAATGCCTGTTTGTGGTCGGTGTAAACATATTGTCAATAAAATATCCTCCGTTTTCTGAATACTGATATCCAATAGACATTGTCTGTCCGGATTTAGCTCTATATCCGAGATTTATATTAAAATCATTTCCTCCCTGACCACTGTATCTGAAACCGTATCCAAGCCCGAGAGTTAAACGTTTCCACGTTGGGAAAGTATACCCGAAACGAAACATATTGTAGCCGTTTTTGTAAGTCGCAGTATTATATCTTACTATATTGTGCCCGAGTGTAAATCTACCGTGATTGCCGGGAATTGGAACATCCAGCTGTGCATAGTTATCTGCATATTTAGAATGGTAATTTCTGTCTAAAGAGTTAGGAGTATCATACTCTGTATCATACAAACTTTCTCTGCGTCCGGCCTGAACACGCGCCCAGCGTGCAATATCACGGGAAGCATTGGCATCATAAAAATAGTTTTTGTTTCTGCCGAGTTCATTCTCACCGCGTCTATAGTAGCTGTTGAACCTTAAGTTTGCAACCTTAGGAATTTTAGTTGATGCATTAATTGAAGCCTCGTCAAACTTAATAGTGCCGCCTCTGTAGCGGTGGTTCATATTAGAATAATATCTGCTGTAGCTTCCGCCTGCATTCGTAGAATTAAAGCTGATATTTCCCGAAACTTTTCCTCCTGTTCTATCATTTTTGGAAGTAGAATCGCTGCTTGCAATATAAAAATCAGGTGAAGTCTGGAAGAGTTCTAATCTTCCAGCAGCTCTTTTGGGTTTGAAAATTCCTCTCTGGTATTTTTCAAGGTCTTTTTCATACTCTCCTGCTGCTTTCACAATGTAACCTGCGTGAGTATGCTCCTCTCTAATATCATGCGCAACGCTTGCACCGGCCGTTAATCGGCCTTTTATATTCTTGTTTTTCGGATTAACCCATTCAACACTGTTAAGCGCTGTTGCACCTTCAAGATAGTTGACACTTTTCTGCGTACCGCTTACAAGCAGGGTATCGTTTGTAGGAACCCGATAAACAATGCTTGTACCGTTCTTTTCATAAAGCTTATCGCCGGTAACCCGTGATTCAAAAGTAATATTGTCTTTTATACCGTATTGATAATCAATTCCGGCAGTAACTTTCTTGTTGTTTCCGCGGTAGATATTTCCGCCTTCACGGAAAAATCTGTTCTGATACCCCCATACACCTGCGTATGCAGAACCTCTGTGTTCTTTTTCAAAAGGTTTGTCCCCGTATATTGAATATCTTTCTTCTCTTATTATCTCAACACTTCCGTCCTCATTAACCTCTTCAAGTTTTATACTTTTTACAGGATTTGGAAGCTGGACATCTTTTAGTGTATAGTAACCTGCATATGTACTTAAGGTAACAGGCTCTAAATCATTTACTGTAAGCCTTACAAGACTTGTAGGCTTAACATAGCCGTTAATTTTTTCCGGACGTTCTTTTTCGTAATCATAATTCCAGATTTGCGCGCCAAAAATGTTTGTTCCTATAGAGGCGTCAACATCTGTTCTGCCCTTAACTTTTCCTAATTCATACCAGAGTTTTTCTTTTCCAGTTTCTTTATCCTTAATGCTGTTTTTGTAAGCACCAGTAATACCGCCAAACATAAATGCATCAGAACGGTAATGATATTCCGTTGCTTCAATACGGTATTTTCCGCCGTAAATATTACCGTTAATACTTGCCTGCGTACTTCCAGAGAAAGTATCATTCAAAGTTCTATATCCCTGACCTTTTACTGTAAGACTGTCACTAAGGAGATTTGAACGCAGACCGATTGTATTAAGAGTAATCTTGCCTGCTTTTTTAGGGGCAACAACGTCCTGATAAGCCTTCGGGCCTTTATCTTCCGCAACTGCATTGTTTGTATGCAAAAGCGGAATATCTCTGTCAACCTGCGCGCTTAAGGTTAAATCTTCATAATTAGTCTCAAATTTTGCGCCGAAAATCTTTGAAGCAGCGTCAGCAGTTATGTACGCTTCATTGAAAACACCATCCATAATACCCTGCTGCAAAAATTCTGTTTTACGCTTAGAAACAGGCGCATCCTGAACAAATACACCCTGCTGGGTAATCATACCTTCTTTTCCGTCCCAAGTTTTAAAGCTGATGTGTTTGTCAACGCGATTTGCAGTATATGGAATGTTAAATAAATCTGCAAGCTGTTTAAACGGCAGCAAAATTTCCGACTTATCGGTAATTGCGATTTCGACATCCTGATATGCTCTATTATTTACATTGATATAAGATACCGTAGAGTCGAGCGCAAATACCGGTAATGCGAGAAGCATGCCGGCAAAAGCCAGTATTAAGTTTTTCTTAATTCTATTTAACATTCTGTTGAACTCTTGCAATCAGCATTTGCTGACCTTTAGTTCCACCCGCGGCTATCCCTATAGCCTTGTTCTGTTCCTCATCTCCTTATGGAGATGAGGAGGGGACGTCCCCTCGTTTTTTCTATTTAACCTTGAGAGGTAATTACCTCTATTTACTTACAGCCGTAAATGTTACGACTGCCTGATATGTACCTGCCTGATCCTGACCGATATTGTACGTCCCTGATATCGGATTTTGACCGACAGTATGTGTCACAGTTCCCTCTGTGCCGTTGTTAACTTTTACTACGTAACAATCGCCGTAAATTCCATAGTTTTGTTCAAATCCAATTGTCATAGGATTTGTAATCGCGGTTGTTACTGGATATGCAATTACATTTTTATTGCTGCTTCCGCCTGCTTTTGCATTATCAATCGCAGCCTGAGTCGGTGCTGCCAGCGTATGCCCGAATAAAATACTTCCATTATTTCCGTATGCAGAAACTTCTCCCCCGTCAGTTAATATTTTTGATGTAATTATAAAATCATAATCATTATCATTTCCGTTTGTCTGAATACTAAAAACAGACTGTAAACCGGTATGTGCTCCAGTTTCACCGTTTGCCGATGCATTTTCTATTGACGAAGTTTGTTTTTCTATGGCAACAGCCGGCTGAACATCCGTAAGAACGGACTGTTCAGCTTCTGCATAGCCATAAACTTTCACCACACCTAATGATGCGGTCATCAAAAATATTAACAATTTTGATATGTTTCTTTTGTTCATTGTTTCCTTAACTACGGTCCTGTTGTTGTCAATGTAAGTGTTGCTTGATAAGTACCGTCTGTATCATGTGTTGAGAATGTATTTGCTAATGCTGATGTCCCAATAGCGTACTGCATTTTATACTTTCCGTTTTTAATTACATATTTTGCTTTATTTGACTCAAAAGTTTTAGTAGGATCTTCAGCACCGCTTTCAGTATCCGGAGTAATTGTCGGAGTTATAGCAAAAGCTATTGCATTTGGATTTTCTTTATATGCTGTACCTGACCCGGAAGTAATATTTTGTACAGCTGTATCAGCAGGTTGTCTTGAATTGTTTGTAAAAACAATGTTCATAGAATCTGCATCTTCACCGTATAATGCTGTTGTAGAACCGCCTGATGTTGGAGCTGTTGCTGAAAGATAAATAGCTCTGTCAGGTTGATTATTTACTACATTGAATACAGCATTTAACGCCGGTGTTACAGTAATTGCAGTATAATTGTCATCAAATGTTGCACTTGCAGTTTCTACAGATGAATTATCTTTTGTAATATTGATAAATTCAGGCACTGTAAGATTAAGTGTCGATGTAGCTTCATCAGAAGCAGCAGCAAACACAGCCGGACTCATAAGCATGAGCGCCAGAGCTGCAGGGAGTAATTTTACGATTTTTCTCATAGGGTAAACCTTCCTTTCTTCTTTTTGTTACACTTTACCTGTTATATTTAAATTTGCTTCTTTCTTAATATTCTTTTTCTTTCCGTTTTCATCGAGATATGAAATTACGGCCCTCAATGTATATTCACCCGAATTTTTGATATTTTTCGTATCAATCTTATGTTTATTCACAAAGTAGTTTCCTCCTCCAACTACTCCTCCATCCAGTTCATACTCGTCTATCAGGCTCTTGCCCTGCAAAATTTGAACTTTTCCAGAGTAACGAACTTTGCTGTTTCCTTTTGACAGGATTTTCATATCTGTATAAAGTCCGTCTTTAGCTTTTACAATATTGAAATACTCTATTTCAGCCTCCTTTGACACCCTGCCTTTGTCCACATAAACCGGAACACCTACACGTGTTTTCACAATAAGCTGAGCACCTATTCCGGCTCTGCCTGTAGGAATATTCATTTCTTTAGGATTAACGTCTTCAATATAGAGCATTGTTCTGTTTTCACCGTCAGGAAGCTGGTTAAGATTTGCAATATTTATTCTGACCTTTTGATTTCTTCCTTGTACCACAGTAAATTCAGACGGAACAAATCTTATTTTTTTAGTTAAATCATGCGGGTCGTTTGAACTTTCGACCATCACAACTTCTCCCTTTTCATTGATTGTAAAAAATCCGGGATAAACCTTAAATCTCATAGGCTGCTGGCTATCGCCTTTTACTTCTATTGCTGTTGTAACATAATTATTTTTAAGTTTATTTGCATTGATTTCCACCCTTGTCGGAGCAACCGCAACAGATGCAAACGCCGGAACAGCCAGTCCCAGAGCTATTAACAAACCAAAAATTTTCTTCTTCATACCTGACATTTTCTACCTTATCTCTCTCAAAATATACTTAACTCTATTCTCATAATTTCCTGACGGAATAAATTTCTTATCTCTGCCTTCCAGCGAATACTCAACCGATACGTACTCATTATTTGCAGGCGCTTTTCCCTTAGCAATAACTATTTCTTTACCCGGTGTCAGCAGAACTCTTTCCAGAAGTCTTTCATTAACACCTGATGATGCTGAAACTGTTCTTACATAATAATCTCCTGCACCATCACCGAAGTTATCAGCATTCAAAGCCAGCTCCCAATCACAGTTAGAATTTATATAAATCATAGGAGAAGTTTCATTAGAAACCTTCTTTGATTTATTGAAAGCATCCTCCGCACCCAGAACTATTCTTGGAACTTCATTATGAAGACTGATTTCCTGAACAGAAGGAATAATAAACTGCAAATTAAATGTTGAAGTCGCAGCAATCTGCCCTGTTTCCAAATCTGTTGCCTGAACCTCAAAATTTATTGCATAAGTTCCTGCCGGAACCATACCAAAGTCACGGATTTTTGCAGTCATATTCTTCGCTACACCGCCCATTGAAAGACCGTCAAAAATATTAGAATACTCGTTATACCGCAAATAAACATCTTCTCTGGTATTGTTTATATACAGATTCGAAAGAGGAATTGTTACATTCCCGTCCACACTCCTCATAGCATCCTCAAGAGGCCTTACCGCAATATTATACACACCGCCGTCATCACTGTTAATAATCAAATTACGTTCAACACTCTGAGGACGTACAACTGTTTCGCCCTGATAGTCTATTATAACCATCGAAGCTTGCACAGCTGCACAGCCTAGCACCATTAGAAGTGTTGTAAGTAATATTTTTTTCATGAAAAATTCCTAATTAGGGAAGTACCTATTATAATTGTAACGATTTGTTACAAAACTTCAATGGATTTTAGACAAATATACTCTATATGAATGAGGCTAATCCGCGTCTTTTCCGATACGGAACCAGTTTACAAATTTATTTACAAGATTATCTTTCGGAATATCTTCTTCTTTTAATTCCTGCTCAAAATCAATATCATTCTCGTTTTTATCCTCACTGCGCTCGAACATGTCCTCATCAGGTTCGTCTTTGCGCTTCTTACCCTGACGAAAATACATACCGCCGCCTCCCATACCGCTGCCGTCTTTATAGGAAGCCTGAGCTTTATTAATCGGGTTGATATTACTAAAATCAAAAGACATAACAAAGTCCTTGATTGTACATTGCATGTTCATTATAACCTATTTTTGAAAAAAGTGTACTGTTTTTATGCTAGAATTAACTTATGAAGAAATTTTTAGGTTTGTTTTTAACATCTCTTGTACTAATGGCATCAGCTCAGGCAAAGGATTTAAGATTTGTACAGATTAGCGACGTCCGCTTTTTATCATCTGCTGAAAATGACGGATTAAAAAAAGTTATCAATGATGTAAACAAACAAAAGAGAGTTGAATTTGCTGTTTTCACAGGCGATAACATAGACAAGCCTTCGCAGGAAGAACTCGAAGCTTTTCTAAAGGAAGCTAAAAAGCTTAATTGTCCGTTTTATATTGTTATAGGCGACAGAGATGTTAACAAGCTCAAGAGTATGAGCAAAGTTGAATATACAAAAATTCTAAGAAAACAGATAAAGAAATACAAACCGGAAAAGCCAAATTATACCTTTGAAAAGAACGGAGTTATCTTTATTGTTGCTGACGGAGCAAAAGACGTTATTCCGGGTACAAACGGGTATTATAAAGAAGATGTGCTTGCCTGGCTTGACACAGAATTAGCAAAATATCCGGAAAACAATGTAATAATTCTCCAGCATTTTCCTATAATCCCGCCTGCTGAAAAGGAAAGCTATTATACATTCAAGCCGGAAAACTATCTTAAAGTTCTTGCGGGACATAAAAATGTTAAAGCAATAATCTCAGGTCATTTCGGGGTTAATAACCAGAAGAATTTTAACGGAGTAGAGCACATTTCTACAGCCGGCGTACCTTATTACAGAATAATAGACGTTATGGATTCTGAAACTACAAATCCGACAATCTGGGCTCAATTAAAGAAGGCTGAGTAGAAAAAGCTTGCAAATACCGACAAAAGCTGCTGCTATATTTCCTGTATAATTAGCATTTTTGTCTGCATTAATCTTTTTAAAGTTTAAATCTTCGCCGTAATGATATCTTTCAAGAACATCTTTAAGTCCATCTACGCTCTGAAGCTGTTCACAGGTATTAAAATGTTCTCTGAGCGAACGTTTCTTTTCCGGTTTAAACTCGGGAGATGAAGCAATATTATCACAAAGCATACTTCTGAGGTTCATTTTTTTCCCGCTCTCTGGATGATGTTCGGAGTGTTTGCGGTGAAAATCTGAAACAAAAGATTTTGGAAATCCTAAAAGATAAAGTATCATCTTATCTGCATCGTGTGTAATACTGTCAATCGTATTTTTACCGAAAAGTTCTCTTTCAACAAGCGCAAACACTACTTTATGTTCATATGTATGTTTAACATTTTTTACATAGTTCTTAGAATAATTTTTTATCCGTGTAAGAATTGTCTGTGTTTTGGGCTTAATGCTCAAAAGACCGGCAGCGCACTTCGCGTCAGCCGGTCTTTTCACAAATTTGTCCACACTCTTCTGCATTATATCAGGCGCAGGTCGATACGCTCTGCAGAATTGTATTTCCGCCCTTCTTTGGGCATCGGGATAATTATAAAAATAATTAGGGTTAAATTTACACTTAATGTCCATAATTTATTCTCGCACAAAAATAAATCTGTGCAAGTGGTAAAAATCATAAATTTATAAATCTTAAAAATTCTTTCCAGAATCCTTTTGTGCCGTTTTCCCACCTGCGTGAAACTCCGTGATAATAGGGTTCATAATCTGCGATTATATTCCGCGGCAGGGATTTTCCTTCTGCAAGAGTCTGTGCAATAAATTCCAGATAGTCATCCTGTTCTTCGCGATAATCAAAATCTCTGTATCTCAAATCCTCATCTGCTTCAAAATGAACCAGAGCGTGATACGCGCATTCAATACTCTTGTCTTTTGTTTCAGGAAACAAAAGTATAGCCTCTCTGGCTGTTTTTCTTTCGGTAAGCACTGCATAAACAAGCCGTGCAACATATTTCCTGTTTTTTATATCTTCCATAATATCTTTAATAAGGATTTTTTATCTTGAAGTCAAACTCCGGAGATTTTGGGCCAAAATCTGCTTCATAACGAATTCTAGGACCTTCTGACAAATCAACAACGCCTGTCTGATGTTTATCTTGAGGTTCAATGTATTTTGCAAACCTTCTCTGTGATTTAACAATCGACGCAGCAGGCTTTTTGGTACAGCCGCACACGCATACTGCAAGTATAGAAGCACTTAAAATTAGACAGCAGAGTTTTCGCATATAAAGACCTCGATACTTACATTATAACATGTTTTTAGCCGATTTTATCCTGCATTTATTTGATAAAACAGGCCGAAAAATGATAAACGTTTCTCTCGGTCAAAACAGGTTCTTTTACATCGCAGACACCAGCCTTATAGTAACAGCAGCGGGGATGGAACTTGCACCCGAAAATTTCTTCCTGAATACTCGGCGGCGAGCCTTCAATAGTTCTCAGCTTAAGTGCAGGATTACGCGTCGGAAGCGAATCAAGAAGCGCAATCGAGTATGGATGCAGAGGTTTTCTAAAAAAATCTTTGGCCGGAGCTTTTTCTACTATATGGCCTGAATACATTACCGAAATATTATCAGCATAATTACTCACGAGAGCAAGGTCATGAGAAATCAGCAAAATTGTAGTGCCGAATTCTTTTTTAATATCATCAAGCAAATCCATAATCTGCTTTTGGATAGTAACATCAAGAGCAGTAGTAGGTTCATCTGCAATAATAAGTTCAGCCTGACAGGCAAGCGCCATTGCAATAATAATTCTTTGTTTCATACCGCCTGAAAATTCATGGGGATAGAATTTAAGTTTTCTGTCCGCATCCGGAATGCAGACCATATCCATAACTTCCCTCGCTTTTCTCAGAGCCTGACGCTCAGAAACATGACTATGAGCTCTGATTGCTTCAACCAGCTGGTTTCCAACTGTATAAAGCGGGTTTAGAGATGTCATTGGATCTTGAGGAATTAGTGCAATTCTGTTGCCGCGAAGTTCTCGCATTTGTTTTTCTTTGTACAAAAGCAGATTTTCACCTTTAAAATAAATCTCACCGCTTTTTATTTGCGCAGTTTTCGGCAAAAGACGCATTATTGACATTGCTGTCATACTCTTTCCGCATCCGGATTCCCCGACCAGAGCTTCCATGACTCCTTTTTTAAGAGTTAAATCAACATTGTACAGCGCCTGATATTTATCAAAAAACAGATTTAATTTCTTTATCTCTAAAATATTTTCCATAAAGCTATTCTAAAACCTATTTACAAAAAATGGAATAAGTTAACAAGATTAATACAAACTTTCTACAGCACTCTTATAATCATGGTGGTTGAAAATGTAGCTTCCGGCGACAAGTGAATTTGCACCGAGCGAAGTACATATCTTTGAAGTTAAATTATTTATCCCGCCGTCAACCTGTATAATAATGTTCTCAGGCGCATTAGCCTTAATAACCGGTATCTTCATAGCACAGTCATGCATAAATTCCTGTCCGCCAAACCCGGGTTCTACAGTCATTACAAGAACCAGGTCAACTTTATCAAGCAGAGGGAAAATCATCTCCGGTGCAGTAGCCGGCTTAATTGAAACACCAGCTTTAACTCCGAAAGACTTAATTAAAGAAATTACGGCTTCCGCATGGCTGATATCAGAGCACGCTTCATAATGGAATGTAAGTATATCAGAGCCGGCATCCGCAAACGGCTTTACAAATTTTTCCGGATTCTCGATCATTAAATGGGTATCTAACACAAGGTCTGTTGCTCTTCTCAAAGACTTAACCACCGGAACACCAATTGTTATATTAGGTACAAAGTGACCGTCCATAACATCAACATGTATCCACGGTGCACCGGCCTGTGCTGCTAAATCAACCTCCTGCTTGAGGTTTGCAAAGTCTGCTGATAATATTGAAGGTGAAATTATTATTTCTTTCATACACCAATCTTATCATACATATTGTTATTTTGAAAAATTTCGCATATAATAAGTATAGAATTGAGGGTAATGACATGGCAGATATAGTCGCATTAAAAGATTATTTAAAAAAATTACAAAAAATTATAAATTTTGAAGCAACCTTTACTTTTTCACATTGGAAGCTTGTAAAAAAGACAAGAATAGATGATATTATGTGCTGTATTTATGCAACACTTCCTGATACTTATAAAAGAATGCTTAAAACAAAAACTGATATTCAACGCTATAATTCAGTTTTATGTTACGGACTTCTTACAAAGCTTATTGCAAGAACATTTTTTCTTGACAAAAATCTGGTTATAGTCAACATTACAGAAGTAAATAAGCTGATAAACGGTATTATTATGACAATAGAACAAGATATTCATTCTATCCAACAGGCTCTAGAATAGTTAAAAACATGCGTTGACTTTTGTTTCCCGTTTGTTGTACAATTTTGTTGACTATCATAAAATTACGGAGCAAAAAATGAATTCACAGCAAGATGTTATATACGGTTTAATGAACGAACTAGAAGAAGCACTTGATAACAAAGGGTTTCCGCTTTTAGGTTTCTCTGTTGTTAAGAAAGATACTGTAACAAACATCTTGGACAAATTATATGCAGCTCTTCCTGATGAAATTAAAGAAGCAAGAGCTCTCTTAAGACGCAAAGACGAAATGCAGTATGAAGCACAGCAGAGAGCTGAAAAAGTTGTTGCTGATGCTCAGGCAGAAGCTAACAGACTGCTTAGTGAATCAGATTTGCTCAAAGCAGTTCAAAGAGAAGCTGAAAAGATAAAAGAACAAGTTATTACTGACTGTGAAGAGATTAAACGCAAGGCTATGGATGAAGCCGAAAATCTCAGAATTCAGGCAAGCGATGAAGCTGTCAGGATTAAAGACGGCGCAAATATTTATGCTGAACAGGTTTTGACAAACCTTGAACAAAATTTAGGCCAGCTTCAGGAAATCGTTAAAAACGGACAATTACAGCTTGAAAGAAGAAGAATTGAATCTGACGACCAGCAGGCAGGATTTGCAAATCAGCGCCCTGAATACGCACATGACTTTAAAGTACAATAGCCTTTATTAGAATGTCTTTTTCAATTTGTTTTAACTCATATATTTTGAGATTTTTTGCCTGCGAAATTTCTTCGATATCAGCACCGTTGAAACAGCTTAAACCGTTGTTGTCATTCAATATTTTGGGGGCTATAAACTGGTAAACTTCATCTATGAGATTATCTTTTAACATAGAGCCTGCAAGCGTACCTCCGCATTCGACAAAGACAGAATAAATCCCTTTTGAATAAAGATTTTTCAAAACAGCTTCAATATCAAGCTGATTATTCTTTAGCGGAGTATTTTCCTTTGAGGCAATATAAATTTCACCCTGCTGATAAATCTTTGCATCTTTTGAAGTACGCAAATCATTATCCAGAACACACTTAAACTTATGCTCCATTGATGGATTATCAGCAATGACTGTGTTTGAACTTGTCATAATACAGTCAAATTTTTTGCGCATACTGTAAACTTCTTTTCGTGCAGCATCAGAGGTTATCCACTTTGAGGAACCCGTTTTTGAAGCAATCTTCCCATCCATTGTTGAAGCTGTTTTCAAAACAACATACGGCATTTTTTTTGTCATTGTTTTGATAAACATTCTGTTTAAAAATTCCGCTTCCTCTTCCAGAACATAATCAACCTCAATACCTGCGTTTTTAAGCTTTGTAATCCCGTTGACTTTTGGATTAACATCCTTCATTCCGATTACAACTCTTTTGAGTTTGTGCTCAATTATTAAATCAACACAAGGCGGAGTCTTGCCAAAATGGGAGCATGGCTCCAGATTTACGTACAGTGTTCCGCCTTCTGCCTCATTATTTTTTAATTTAAGCAAAGCGTCGCGTTCTGCGTGGTTTTCACCGTATTTTTTGTGGTATCCTTTTGATATTAGATTTCCGTCCTTGTCAAGGACAACACATCCGACCATGGGATTAGGAGCAACCCTGCCAAATCCTTTTTTTGCAAGTGCAAAACACATACGCATATATTTTTCGTCTCTGGATAACATAGATTAATTATACCATGTTATAATATCTGTATGTTAGAGAATAAAAACATATTGATAGGGATTACAGGCGGAATTGCAGCGTATAAGATTTGTACGCTTATAAGGCTTTATAGAAAAGCGGGGGCAAATGTCAGGGTCGTTCTTACGCCAAATGCGCTTAATTTTGTTACAAAGCTTACACTTCAAACACTCTCAAATAACGAAGTATATGTTGATAATTTCGAAATTGACGAATATAAACCTGAGCATATTGCGCTCACTGAGGCAGACATATTCGTAATTGCACCTGCGAGCGCAAATACTATAGGCAAAATTGCAAACGGAATTTGCGATAACCTGCTGCTTTCTACTGCGTGTGCTTTTTCAAAACCAATTCTTATTGCGCCTGCAATGAATGAAAATATGTGGAATAATCCATTTGTTCAGGAAAATATGTCTAAGTTAAAAAAGCATGGCTATCATATTGTTGAACCTGAAACAGGGTTTCTGGCCTGCGGTACAAACGGCGTGGGCAGGATGAAAGAGCCGGAAGAAATTTTTGACAGAACAGTAGAAATTTTCAGTGAGAACAAAAAATTAAAGGGTAAAAAAATACTCATTACAGCAGGCGGAACACGTGAAAAAATTGACCCTGTTAGGTATATTACCAATGCATCATCAGGCAAAATGGGACTTGCTCTTGCTGATAATGCATATAGAATGGGCGCTGATGTGACACTTATTTCAACCTTTAAAGCTGATAAGCCTTACAAGAATATTGTCACTGAAACCGCTCTTGAAATGGAAAAAGCTGTAAAAGAAAATTTATCCGGTCAGGATTGTGTAATTATGGCAGCAGCTGTTTCAGATTACAGAGTAGAAAATTGTGCAGAGAATAAGATAAAAAAACAGGGTGGAGTGCTGGAGCTTAAACTGGTTGAAAACCCTGATATTTTAAAAGAAATTAGTTGCGCTAGGTCTACCTGCGTAGCAGGGTTCTGTGCAGAGAGTGAAAACCTGCTTGAGAATGCTAAAGTAAAAATCCAGAAAAAAGGTTGTGATTTTCTTATCGCAAACGATATTTCAAGAAAAGACATCGGATTTAATACTGATGAAAACGAAGTTTACATAATTGACAAATCGCTTAATATAAAACATATTGAAAAAGATACCAAAGAAAACATTGCTCAACGCATTTTGGAGGAAATTTTTGAATAAATATGATATTGTCCGTAAAATAGAAGAGTTTGCACCGCTTGAAACACAGGAAAGCTGGGATTGCAGCGGCTGGGGGGTAGAACTTTCAGACCCGGATATAAAAAAAATCCTCTTCGCGCTTACAGTTACTGACGATGTTGTAAATCAAGCGCTAAATTCCGGCTGTGATATGATAATTTCGCACCACCCGTTGTTTTATGTACCTTTGTGGTATAAACAAATTAACATCTATTCAGCACACACCAATCTGGATATAGCAGAAGGCGGCACGACTGATACGCTGATTGAAAAACTTGGCTTCAAAAAAACTTTCACAGACGGTTTTATGAGAATAGTAGAACTTGAAGAACCAATCACCGTTGAAGAGTTGCGCAACAGGCTTTTAACAATATCGCCCCGTTTGAGATATGTGAACAACTGTGCCGCAAAAACTATTAAGACCATCGGTTTTTGCGCCGGTTCAGGGTCTGAATTCATAGGAAGTACAGATGCTTTTGTTACAGGAGATGTTAAATTTCATACAGCACTTGAAGCAAAAACAGTTGTCTTTGATATCGGCCACTTTGAAAGTGAAATTTTCGCACCTGAACTGTTAAGAAAGATTACGGGTATTGAAGGAGTTTTAGCGGATGAAAAAAGTCCTTTTATTTAGCTCTCTATTTTTACTTTCTACACTTATGGTGTTCGCCTATGAAACAATAATAATCAAGTTTCCTGATAGAGAAAACTGGGTCAAAGCTTATTACAAAAAAGTAGGGCTTGAAGCGATTTTGCAATATGTTCCAGCGGGACAGGGAAGTAATAACTGGACAAAATCCGTAGTAGTACACTCTTATAATCAATCTACATTTCCAATAAGCGTTTTTTTGACAAACACTACGGCTAAACTCCTAAAGGCCAATCCGACAGCTAATTACAAGACTTTAAGGCTGACAGACAATGACGCGATTGTGGGAAGATGTACGCAGGATTACGGAAAAATTCAGGGACAGTGCGAATTTTTCAGGGTTACAAGAGGGTATGAAGGAATTGTTACTATTCATTATATGAACAAAAATAAAGAAGATTTTATGGAAAATTACAACCAGTGGTATAACATTATAAAAAGAGCAAAACTTTACAACAGTTATTACCGTGATGAGCGTATGCTGGACAAAGCAGAGTATTTTGAGCTTTAATAAATTTTTGAGAATGAGATAAAGAAATCTGATATTACGTTAATAAGCATAGGTAAAATCCAAATCATTATTGCAGCACCGAAAACAGGTTTAAACAGGAAACTTAGCTGGAACACGTTAACCTGCGGTGCCGTCTTAGAAATTACCCCCAGAATTATATCCTGCCCGAGTGTTGCAAGAAGAACAGGAGAAGCAATCTGCAATCCCATATACAAAACATTTGATGTTGTCGTGACCAGATAATCCATGTTTATAATCTTTTCAAGCGGAATACTAACAGCATAGAGCGGGAATATTTCAAAACTGCGGATAAGCGCATTTATCATCCAGTAAAACCCGCCAAGTTCTATGAAAATTATAATTCCAAGAAGCGTAATAACACGGCTCAAAATGGAAGTCTGGCTGTTTGTGGTCGGATCCATAACCATTGCGGAAGATAGCCCCATCTGTGTATTAATCATATCACCGCCTGCCTCAATTGCCAGAATAAGAAGCTGGGCAATATACCCGATAATCGCCCCTACTGCAAAGTTCAGAAGTAAAAGCAAAAGAGGAGAAATTTCTGCAGGAGGCGCGGCAGGCTTCAAAAGAGGAGTAAGCATGATTGTTAAAATAAACACAAGTGCAAGTTTTACCAGTCCTGCAATTTCTTTTCTATTAAAAATCGGTGCAAATCTGATAAACCCGAGCAGTCTTGCAAAGACAATGAAGCCTGCCGAAAACCAGCGGTCAAATTCAGGAAACAATATTGCCATCTGTTGTATTAACTGATCCATAAAATTATTCCCTCAACACCGGCGGAGTCGGTAAATCCCTCATAAGCTCCGCTTCCTCAACTTCCGGCGGGATATCAAGCCCGAGGATTTCAAAACCATCAACCTCGCCGATTGTAGTTGTTTCGTCCGTAACTTCCACATTAAACATAACTTTCTGTTTCCCGTTTTTTAAGACGCAAAACCTCGTCTTACCAGCTTTTAAGGGATGGACAAAAAGAGTATTCTTTTCATTCATTATTGTAAAAATCGGATAAACATCAATTATATCATTATGTTCAATACTAATATCAGATAATTTTCCGTCAGTAGAAATTACACAGTCCTCAAATGCCTGTGCTGGAAGAATTATTAAACATAATAAGAACAAAAATTTTTTCATTACCTGCCTAAGATTTTATTTGTCTCAACAAAATTAGCTTTCGGCATCGGAGCTCTCGGCGCAGTGCCGTACTTAATCTTCTGGTTTTTATCAATATAAGGAACTTTACCCGGATTTTTCATTATATCATTGAAATCGGATTGATTTTTGAATTTATCTTTCATCTCTCCCTCAAAAGGAGTTGTGTATTTGTAATAATCCGCAGGCAGAACAAAGCTGTCATTTTTAGAAATCCCGTTAAACGCAAGCGCCATGCCGTCTGAAAACAAGTTTGTAAGCAGTTTAATAAACCCCATTCCTCCGATAATTATAACAAGGAAAACCGCAAAGATTTTAGGCGCGGCGGCAATCGTCTGTTCCTGAACCTGCGTTACAGCCTGAATAATACCGACAACCAGACCGATTGCCGCTGCGGTCAGTACGCAGGGCATAGATATTGACAGCATTACCATAAAACCTTTTGCTAGATATTCAGTTAACATTTCCATTTTTTTAACCCTTTTAATTTTTGTCGTGTAATCCTGCTTTTTAAACTCGTGCGCAGCACTAGTTATAACTCTGCACCAGCCCTTGAACTATCAGGGCCCAGCCGTCTACCGCAATAAATATTAACAGCTTAAACGGAAGAGAAATAATTGTTGGCGACAGCATGAACATACCTAATGCAAGAAGTATGTTTGCAACAACAAGGTCAAGCACAATGAACGGAACAAATACAATAAACCCGATTTCAAATGCTGTTTTGAGTTCGCTCAAAATATACGCCGGAGCAACTTCCCAGATTGTAATCTCCTCCGGTGACTTCGGCGGAGTCTTGTGCTTAAGCTCGACAAAGAAAGCCAGATCAGTTTCTCTTGTCTGTTTCATCATAAATTCTTTAAGCGGTTTAGAGCCCTCATCAATAGCTGCAATGAGATTTTGATTTTTCTGGTAAGGAATTGACCCACGCTCATACATTTGTTGGAACACCCCTCCCATTGTATAAAAAGTCAAAATCATACATAAACCGATTGTAACAATTGCCGGCGGAACCTGAACGCCCATTGCTGTTTTAAGAAGTGAAAATACAATCGTAAATCTTAAAAAGCAGGTCATACAGCAAAAAACGAACGGCAGAAGCGAGAACAGCGACATTACCGTAAGCATTTGTAAAACCGGATTCATATCTTGTATTACTGAGTTCATAATTTCTCCTTCAGGGGTAAGTTTACCTCATTCTCTCTGCCAAATTTTTCAGCACAGAGTGTTCCGGCCTGCTTTGAGACAACAGACTTGATTTTATTCCAATATTTGATTTATCCATATAGCTTGACTTTGCTTTAGACAAATTTGCCATTGTCTCTTTGAAATCATTTGTCTCACAAACAGCCGGCTCAATTTCTTTCACTGCCGTTTCTAATTTTGAAATCAAAGTAGTATTTCCGACATCGCCTGCAATAAGGAACTTTTCTCTGCCGGTTGAAACAACGTATAAGGTCTTTCTCGGCGCAATCGTAAGAGAATCAATAACCTTAAGGTGCTTAGATTTCCCTGCACCGCCGAAGGAATTTGCATTCTTAAAAACAATAAGCGCAATCGCAATTACACCTATCATCGCAAGTGTATATACCATAAAATTTGCTAAATATCCCATGACACAATCCTCTATTTATTTTTTAACTCCGTTTTTTGTGAAGTCAAACTTTACTGGTTCTCTTCAACTTCAAAATCGCTGTAGTCGAAATCTTCTGCCGGAGCTTCATCATCCGGTGCAGCTTCCGTATGTTCATCAGCAGGCTCCGAAGAAGATGAGTCGTTAACCTTCTCTATTCTTACACCAAATCTGTCGTTGATAATAACTAGTTCGCCGGCTGCAACAACTTTTCCGCCGACTTTTAACGAAACTTTGTTATCATAAACAGAACACAAATCAACAATTAAGCCCTCTTCAATACTCTTAAGCTCGCCTAGAGTGACTTTTACTTTATCAAATTCAGCCGACATATCGACTTGAATACTATCCCATAAATTAGTATTTGTATTATCTTCCATACCATCTCCTCCGCCGGTATCATACGGTTCTATAATTTTAATATTAGGTTTGACCTGAAATTTTTGTACAATATTACTGCATACCAGAGTCATTTCTGAAGAGTTGCTGTTCTCAAAAACAACAATATCTCCAACATCAAGTTTTTTAATATCTGCAACCGGAAAGGTTGTAGTTCCCAGAACAAGATTTACATCAACAAGGCTGTTTGCAAAATCTTTATCCTCAAATCTCGGCTCTTTAGCTTCCAGAGTCTGAGGATTAAGGATTTCTTTAGGCACAGATATTATAAACTTTGCCGCCGTATCAGAAATTTCGCTCTTTACAAAATACGTAAGATGAAGTATTTCGTTATACCTTCTGTGCGGTTCAATCGTAAAATTAGGTGCCAGCGTTTCGTACAAAAAGTCATTGAATGATGTAATAATTCTAGCTTCGAGCTCTGAAACCTCTGAGAGATCAAACCTTCTGTTGTTTTTACCAAGAACTTTATCCAGAATTACATTTATAGCATCCTGTGAAATTCTTATATAAACATCGTTTTTAGCGTTTATCTTAACTTTCGTAACAAAAAAGGTTTCGTTCTGAGAAAGAACATTCATATTCGTACTTATTGAAGCGAGCTTGTATTCAAATCCGTCATAGAAAAATTCACTGCTGCAGTTTTTGACAACCGGAGTAAACACGGAATCGAACCATGCAAATTGTTTATATAATTCATCAAAAAATACTGAATTTATCATACTTACATTTCCCTAAGAAAAACGCTTATTATAGTCCTAACTTATCGTAGCTTATTCAGGGAAAAAACACATCAACTATTTAGAGGAACTCGTGGTAAATATATCAAAATTAGGGATTTCTGAGCACATACAATGTATACCGCCAAGACGGTTCGCCAGAACATCCATTATTACATTCCCCTTTGCAAATCCTCTTGAGAAAAATTCCTGCGCTTCTTCTCTTTTCCCGCCGGATACAAAGTAAATATCCGCAATATTTTCAATGTGCCCCCTCAAATCTTTTTCAAAGAGTGTTTCCAGATACTCAAGGTCAGGAGTTGAATGTTTCGTTGAATTAGTTATATATAACAGTTTGCCGTTTGAATTCTCAAAAGCTAATGCATTCATAAAATTAATATCATCTGCATATTTTCCAGCTATCTTAATCGGTTTGAACCCGAATTGTTTCAACTTCCGGCATCTTTCATCGCATGATTCACAAAAAGGATTTTCATTTTCATTTTTCATTTGACTTGTAATATAAGATTTCAATTTTTCATACGTTTCAGCAGAGTCAATAAATTTATCCCGCATCTTTTCAATATTTTTTAAAGAAGCCGAATAATCATTTACCAGAATATTCGGAAACCTTATAGGTCTAACGTATTCATCAAGGTCGCTTGTAAATTCGTTTATTACATAAATATTCTCAGGTTTTACATCAAAGAGCTCGCACAAATGCTTCTTTGTAGGAGTATCGCCAAACGTATCAAAAGACTTTTCATCGGTAATCGACATACTATTTATTAAAAGCCACTTTTCCCCTTCCGGTTTATAACCCAGATAATAATTGCCGCCTCTTGGCATATATCGTCCGGCATCAATTTTATAATCATTGAAAGGTGCGATATTGTTAAAAACAGGTTCTTTTGAATTCCATAGCAAAACCTTGCCGATTTTATTTTTTATAAAAGCCTTATTATCTTGCGCCCATATCGAAAGTTTATTGTCTTTCTGTATTTTAGTATTCTGTTTTGTTGTTATTGAATGATTATTCTGGTTAACAAATAAATCAAATCCCTCTTTTGCAGATATTGATTTCATTTCTTTAAAAATCTGAAGCTCAGCAGGGCTTACAAGCCCTTGCATATAAATCCCTTTCAGAGGCATTACATCATAACCATTAAAAACAAGTTGTTTTCTGTTGCCAGCATTAATATTCATACAGATTTAAAACGCCTAAAAATATATTTTGCTAATTCAAATAAAAAAGAGCCGCTTTCGTGACTCTTTTTTATTAGCGGACGACGGGACTCGAACCCGCGACGTCAACCTTGGGAAGGTTGCATTCTACCACTGAATTACATCCGCATAGAATATAAATTAATTATAACTCCCCCAGAAATTTCATGCAATTAATCGATTAAATCTCTCATGATTTTACAAATCTGTTCCAACTTTTCCCTGTTGTCTTGAACTCTATTAAAAATGAGTATCTGCAGAAAGTTGCAAAAGAAGTTGACACATCAAAAAACAAGTTATGGGATTATTCAGGTTGTATGGCAGGGCAGAATTATCCTGGGAAGAAATTGGCAAAATAGGTTTAAAAAGTGCAAAAAACTTCGTAAAAGGGATGTTTTGCGATGAAAATGGTTTAAGCTTAACAAGAACTTTAACTACTGCAGGTACAATTGCAGGATTTGCTGCTGTTGCCGCAATTCCTGGAGTAGGCCCTGCTATAGCCTTAACCGGCGGAGGTGCTCTTGGTACATATACTGCTTACAAAGGCACAAGTAAAGTTCTTGAAGGAAAAAAAGAATATTGCAATGCAAAAACACACGAAGAAGCGGTTCAAGCGATGGAAAAAGCAATGGATGGCGGGGTTGAAACCGGCGTATCTATTTGGGCATTGCTGGGTATCAGACAATGCACCGCCAAGATGAGTATAAAAGCTAAAACCGCTACAAAACCTCAATCAGGAGAACAAACTCCGGTACCAACGAATGAACAAATGCCGGTTTCACAAAAAACACACCAGCCACAAACCAAACCCGTTGAAAACATCAAAACTAACAATGTAGAAAAATTCTATAACAAAAGCGGTTCAATAACCCAAAAAGTTCGAACTGACATTAATGGCAAAAAAATGACAGTAGAATACAAGTACGATAAAGACGGTTTTAATATTATTAGTCAAACAGAAACTTGTAATTAACGGGTGAGATAAATATCTCACCCGTTAATTTTTTATTCAGATTTAAATTCTTTGCCCTGACGTTTGTAGAAATCTTCAATAAATCCGGTATTAAAGTTTCCGCTCATAAAGACTTCGTCTTCTACAATCTGCTGATGGAAAGGTATTGTAGTTTTAATACCTGTCACAACATACTCTTTCAATGCCTGATACATTCTGCGTCTGGCTTCGTTTCTATTTTCACCCCAGCAGATTAATTTTCCAATCATTGAATCATAATAAGGCGGAATTGAATATCCCGGATACACATGAGAATCAACTCTTATGCCAAATCCTCCCGGAGCAAAATATCCGTCAATTTTTCCAGGGCACGGCATAAAGTCATGATCAGGATCCTCAGCATTAATACGGCACTCAATTGCATGTCCCCTCAACAGTACATCGTCCTGAGTGTAACCAAGCTTCTTACCAGAAGCTACGAGTATCTGTTCTCTTACAATATCAATCTGAGAAATCATTTCAGTAACACAATGTTCAACCTGAACCCTTGTATTCATCTCCATAAAATACCATTTGCCGTCGTGGTCAAGAAGAAATTCGCAGGTTCCTGCACCTTCATATCCGATAGCCTTAGCAGCACGAACAGCAGCAGCACCCATTTCTTTTCTTGTCTTTTCGTCAATAGCCGGAGAAGGAGCTTCTTCCAAAAGTTTCTGATGACGTCTTTGAATTGAACAATCTCTTTCGCCAAGGTGAATTACGTTGCCAAATGAATCACCAAGTATTTGAACCTCAATATGTCTAGGATTTTCTAAGAATTTTTCTGCATAAATCCCCGGATTGCCAAAGAATTTTTCTGCTTCCATCTGGCAAAGGTTCATATTTGATTCTAACTCATCATCGCTTCGAACAATTCTCATACCCTTTCCGCCGCCGCCGGCAGTAGCTTTCAGGATAATCGGATAACCTGCCTTATGAGCGAATTCTCTTGCCTGCTCTAATGATTCCAAAAGACCTGTACCCGGAGTTACAGGAACATCATTTTCAATCATTGTCTTTCTTGCAGTTGCCTTGTCGCCCATTTTTCTCATAGAGTCAGCAGAAGGCCCGATGAATTTTATACCGTGCTCGGTACAAATATCAACAAAATCTGCTCTTTCAGACATAAAACCGTACCCCGGATGAATTGCATCACATCCTGTCATTAACGCTGTAGAAATGATTGCAGGAATGCTTAAATAGCTCTGCGCACTAGGAGCAGGACCTATACAATATGCGTCTGTTGCAAGTCTTACATGAAGAGATTTTGCATCAGCCTGCGAATACACCGCAACAGTAGGGATACCAAGCTCCCTGCACGCTCTTATAACTCTTACTGCTATTTCACCTCTATTGGCTATTAATACTCTTTTAAACATATTTAATTCCCTATAGTTTAAAAGTTGAGACATAATCTGTTCTCAACTCCTAAACTTCTCAATCGTTAAACTCTATTCCACATACATTAAAACTTGACCGAATTCAATAGGGTCACCGTTTTTAACACAGATTTGAACAACTTTTCCAGCCTGTTCTGACTTAATTTCATTCATCAACTTCATTGCTTCAATAATACAAACAACGTCACCGACATTAACAGTAGACCCAACCTCGACAAACGGTGCAGCTTCTGGAGAAGATGCTGCATAGAAAGTACCTACCATCGGTGAAGTTATAGCTTTTCCTTTTGCTTCCGCAGGTTTTGCTTCAGCAGCTGGAGATGAAGCCGGTGCAGCAGCTGGGACAGCAGCAGGCATTGCTGCCGGTGCAGATGCTACCATATTAACTTCCGGTAAATCTTTTCTGATTGTAATTGCCTGTTCGCCGTCTTCCAGCGAAATTTCTGTCAAGCCGTTATCTGCAATTATTTTTGCTAATTTTTCTATATAATCTGATTCAAACTTCATAATCTTTTCCTTTTTAGTTTCTCGACTAAAGACGCTCTAGCATCTATCCAAATATTCGTTGCTTCTGGTGTCGACTCTGATTACATCACCGTTAGAAACAAAGAACGGAACCTGAACTACAGCACCTGTTTCAAGTGTAGCAGGTTTTGTACCGCCCTGAGCAGTATTGCCCTTTTCAGCCGGCGGAGTATCAACAACTTCCAACTCAACGTGTGCCGGAATATCAACACCAATAATTCTTGTATCATGTTTAAGAACCTGAACAATCATGTTTTCCTTAAGGTATTTTATACCATCGCCAACCTGATCTTCTGTCAATTGAATCTGTTCATAGGTTTCGTTATCCATCATAACGTAATCTTTGCCTTCTTTATATAAGTATTGCATTTCTCTACGGTCAAGCATGGCTTTAGCTACTTTTTCACCGGCTCTAAAAGTTTTTTCTATAACGTTTCCGCTTTCTACGTTTTTAAGCTTAGTTCTAACGAAAGCTGCACCTTTACCAGGTTTTACGTGTAAAAATTCAACAACGCTCCACAAGCCGTTATCAAGCTCAAGTGTCAAGCCATTCTTTAAATCGTTTACTGAAATCATACGCGCTCCTTATTATAATGTTTATACTATTCATTTTCCTAAAGGATAACATAAACCAAGACGTCACGCAACGGGTATACTAAATACATACTCTTTCGACCAGTAAGCTTAGATTTTTTAAAAAATCTTTACATTTTATTTTTTTTGATTAAAATAAAAGAACACCTCTTTAGAGGGGAGGATTTATACACTACCCGAAAGGATATACATAAAATGATTAGCAGTATTTCACCATTGCTGTCTAAATTTGTCAGCACACAGGGACATACAAATCCGTTGAAAAAAGCTTTAAAATATAAATTCAACGCAAAAGTACACGATTCCCACACAAATCTGCTGAACTTTACAAAGGACAGTACTCCGAATTATATTATCAAGAAATAATTTTTTATTCTTCTTCGAGGCTCAGCACAGCCATGAAAGCTTCTTGCGGAACTTCAACACGTCCGATAGCTTTCATTCGTTTTTTACCTTTTTTCTGTTTTTCAAGAAGCTTGCGTTTACGTGTAATATCACCGCCGTAACACTTATCAAGAACACTTTTTCTAAGAGCTTTTATATTTGTTCTTGCGATTACTCTTCCGCCAATTGCAGCCTGAATAGGAACTTCAAACATCTGGCGAGGAATAATTGTTTTCAATTTTTCCGTAAGTTTTTGCCCAATATAATATGCATTATCCTCATGACATATTACAGAAAGAGCATCAACCACTTCTCCTGCAAGCATAACATCAAGTTTGATAAGTTTTGAGCGTTTGTAATCTTCAAATTCGTAATCTAAACTTGCATATCCTTTTGAACGCGATTTAAGCTGGTCGTAGAAGTCTGTAATAACTTCACTAAGCGGTAAATGATAAATCAAATCAACACGAACTTTATCAAGATAGTTCATGTTAATAAAAATACCGCGTTTTGTCTGGCACAAATCCATTAGTGTACCTACATAATCGTTTGGAGTAATAATAGAAACTTTCACATACGGTTCTTCTATATAATCACGATATTGCGCAGCAGGAAGGTTAGCAGGGTTGTCGATTTCCACAACCTCGCCGTTAGTCTTATGCACCTTATAAACTACAGATGGCGCAGTAGTTACGATAGAAAGATCATATTCCCTTTCCAGTCTTTCCTGTGCAATTTCCATATGCAGCATCCCTAAGAAACCGCATCTAAATCCAAATCCGAGAGCGCTTGATGTTTCCGGCTCAAAAGTAATAGAGCTGTCGCTCAGCTTAAGTTTTTCCAGAGCTTCTTTGAGTTCATGATAGTCCTCATTATCAACAGGATAAAGTCCTGAGAACACCATAGGAAGAGCTTCCTTGTAACCCGGTAAAGGCTCTGATGCAGGGGCATCAACATGAGTTACTGTATCGCCTACAAATCGCGTAATTTCTTTGATTGAACCTGCGAAATATCCTACATCACCGCAAACAAGCTCTTCTACCTGAACCCTGTGCGGTGTGAGATATCCAAGTTCGACAATTTCATACTCTTTTCCGGAAGCCATAAACTTTACTTTATCCCCGAGTTTCATTTTTCCGTCCATAATTTTAAAGAAACATAATGTTCCAAGATACGGGTCGTATGCACTGTCAAAAACGAGTGCACGTAAAGGTTTTTCGCTTGTATCTGCAGGAGGTGGTACAAATTTTACAATTGCTTCAAGAACTTCGCCTATGTTAAGCCCTGTTTTTGCACTCACAGGAATTGCCATTGAGGTATCAATTCCGAGAATTTCCTCAATCTCTTCCTTAACTCTGTCCACATCGGCAGAAGGAAGGTCAATCTTGTTAATAACCGGAATAATTTCCAAATTCTGTTCGATTGCCATATAAACATTAGCAAGCGTTTGAGCTTCAACACCCTGCGTTGCGTCCACTATCAAAAGTGCACCTTCGCACGCAGCGAGCGAACGTGAAACTTCGTATGAGAAATCAACGTGACCCGGGGTATCAATAAGGTTAAAGATATAATCTTTTCCATCTTTAGCCCTGTAATTCATTCTTGCGGCATTCAGCTTAATTGTAATTCCGCGTTCGCGTTCGATATCCATTGTATCCAAAAGCTGCGCCTGCATGTCGCGTTCTGCGATTGTACCTGTTGCTTCCAGCAATCTATCGGCTAAAGTTGATTTTCCGTGGTCTATATGTGCAATAATGCAAAAATTTCTTACATTGTCCCTGTATTTCATAATGGAATTATTATAAATGAAAGAGATTTAGACTTCAACAACTGCTTTTTCAAAAATATCAATAAAATCAAACTTATTTGTGTCAAATACACCTTTGTCAGTCACTTTCAATTCAGGAATTACAGGCAATGACAAAAATCCCATAGTCATAAACGGGTCTTCAATCTTGCAGCCTATTGAATGCGCAGTCTTATTGAGTTCTTCACACTTATTTACAACGTAATCAAAATCCCTGTCTGACATCAAACCGGCTATCGGAAGCGGTAGTTCAGAGATAACCTCTCCGTCTTTTACAACTACTTTACCGCCTTTGCACTTAATCAATGCAACCGCTGCAGCATACATATCAGCATCGTTTGTACCGATAACAATCATATTATGAGAATCGTGAGCAACCGTAGAGGCAATTGCGCCGCATTTCAGATTAAACCCTTTAACAAACCCTTTACCGATATTTCCTGTAGCTCTGTGTCTTTCTATTACACATATTTTCAAAGTATCGTTATCAACATTGCTTACTGCATTTCCATCTTCAATCTTAACTTCCGAAACTACAGATTTTGTAATCAGCTGATGCGGAATAACTTCTAATGCAGTTACTTTTGAGCCTTTAGCTTCAATTCTGAAATCCTCAGGCGTAATCCATCTTACATTAACCGAGTTTCTCACTGCAAGTGCTTCATTTTCAGGAAGCTCTGCAATTAACCTTCCATTCTCTGCTGCAATAACACCATTTTTAATAACCAAATCAGGTTTGAAGCTCTTAAGGTCAGGCAGAATAAGCAAATCAGCTTTATACCCCGGTGCTACTGCACCTAGATTATTCAAGCCAAAATATTCTGCTGTGTTTAAACTTGCTATCTGTACAGCTTTTACAGGGTCAACTCCGGCTTCTACAGCACGTCTTACCATCCCGTTTATATGTTCTTTTAAATCAGCAGGGTGTCTGTCATCAGTCACAAAAATACACTTTCTGGTATTAGACGTTTTCAAGACAGGCATCAAAGCATCCAAATCCTTCGCGGCTGTACCTTCCCTAATCATAACGTACATACCGAGCCTTAGTTTTTCGATTGCCTCGTCAGGTGTCGTGCATTCGTGGTCAGACTTAACTCCGCTGGCAATATACGCGCATAAATCCTTACCGTGCAGATAAGGTGCATGTCCATCTATACATTTACCGCTTGATTTAGCAAGTTCTAATTTTGCCATAACATTGTTGTCCTGATTTAATACCCCCGGGAAATTCATCATTTCTGCAAGCCCTAGCACCCACGGTTTATCAATCAAAAGTGACAAATCATAGCTGTTGAGGTCAAACCCTGATGTTTCAAACGGAGTTGCAGGAACACAGGACGGAAGCATTGTATACACATCCAGAGGCAGATTTTTAACAGTCTCGTGCATAAAGCTAATGCCGTGAAGCCCCAATACATTTGAAATTTCATGCGGGTCAATAATTACTGTTGTAGTGCCTGCAGGAAGTGCAACTTTTGCAAACTCAGAAGGAAGCATCATTGTGCTTTCAAGATGAACGTGACCGTCTATGAATGACGGAGTTACGTAAGCACCGTTGACATCAACTTCTTTTTCGCCGGAATAGTTTTCGCCGATACCGGCTATAATTCCGTCAACAATTGCAATATCAGCCTTATGAATTTCTTCTGAGAGAACATTTACGATATTTGCATTTTTGATAACTAAATCTGCTTTTTCAAATCCGCGTGCAACATTAATTATATTTGACATATCAAATCCTTATATTCAAGAAGTTTTGACAAATCTTCAGTTTTCAAAACCTCATCAATCTTGTCCTTAAAATTTTCCGCTCCGTCAGTTTTCATACCCGCAGGGAGAAGAATATCAGTATTCTTTTTTGAGTTTACAAACCCCTTATTGATAGTCAGAAACTCTTTGTACATTTCTAAAATCTTTACATCGTCCGGATTAATTTCATAATCCATTCCAAGGAAGTATTTCATATCTTTTGGCAGAAGTTCAAGAAATTTAATCATAAAATCAACATCTGAAACATTTTCTTCTTCATTGTATTCCCCGCCAAAACAATTATTGTTAAGAATATCCTGCTCCGGCTGTGTTTTAATATAAGCAGCCCACATAAGACAGCCGACATAGAAACCAAGATTATTATTAAAAAGTTCCAAAAATTTTTTATAATACTGTCTGAATTTCATTTTTCTCTGAGAGAGATTTTTAAACCTGTTAATATCCATATAAAGATATTCAACTGTACCTCTAAACGCCAGAATATACGGTGCAAATCCCGGATCAAACTCTAAACCTGCTGACATAATCCTCCTTCGTTAATTTATAACATTTTAGCATAAAGGATTAAGTTTTGTTAGAAGTTTTTTCCAATTCACCATCAGATAGTTTTAAATTCTGTTCTGCCTTTTTCAGGTATTCAAATTTAAAATCATTTTTCTTGCCGCTGACACTATCATCAAGATGATACCCTTTGGCATCATTTACAATATATTCCAAATTCCTAAACGAAAACTTTCTATCAGCCATTTTTTGGGCTAAATCTTTTAGCTGCGTATCATTTTCCAAAATAAATTTATCTTTATCTTTTATTTTATCTAAATTCATTTTCAAAGCTTCGTACAAACACTCTTTATCCGGATACGGCACTTCAACAAGGTTTTGAAACCTACTCATGGCTGCCCTGTCCAGCCCGTTATTTTTAGGCGAAATATTTGTTGTTCCAATTACAGTAACGTTGGGAGCTTTTTCTTTCAATATTTCAAGATAATTTAAGAATACTGAACGTTCTTCTAAAATACTAACCCAGCGAGTACCTGCTGTTTTATCTGCAACTTTATCAGCAGGTGCAACCATTGCATCAATTTCATTAAAAGTAACCACATACTTTTTATCAGGATTTTTTTCTGTTGTTTTCAATATCTTTTCAAATACTTTCTTTAAATTTTCAACTCCTTCTCCTGCCCACATTGAATTATAATCAGAATACATTACTTCCATGTATTCTGCATCAAGCGACTTTGCAAAAATCTTTGCAAAGTATGACTTTCCAACACCGGTAGAACCATACAACAATAACCTGTTGTTTGCTTGAGGTTTTCCCGTTTGAGATACAACATCAGAGCCCGCTTTAACATAATTAATCTGGCGCTCCAGAATAGATTTTAAATCCTTGTTTATGCTTTTACAATTATCAATCGTCATAACTTTATCATCATTTGCTAAAGATTTAAAATCCCTGATTAAAGCAGGCATTTTATGTTTTTTGTTATTTGAAATCTCAAGTAGTATTTTTAAACTAGGCAGATAAGCCGCTGTCAAAAGAAGAATTGCAGATATTCCTGCTATTTTAATCATACGTTCATTCTGTTCAACGACTTTTCTCTGAAAATCCAAATCATCGCTAATACTCAGTGCAGCTTTTTTTCCCAGAATATTATATTTATCTTTTTTTGCTGAATTTTTAAAGATTGGATATCTACTTATATTTTGTGATATTGGTTGAATCATTTTTTGTCCTTATACACATACCTTCAATAAGACTACAATTAAATTGTAATAATATCAACAATTTAATTGTAGTTTATAGTTTTTACTAATCTAATCGTCTGATGTAAGCCCGCCAATAATACCGCCTACTTGCGCCCCCACACCAGCACCTCCGGCAGCAACAGCTGTTGCTCCACCTGCTGCAGCAACAACAGCAGCCAAGCCTCCCGTTGCTATGGTCAATGCAGCAACTCCTAAACCAACCGCAGCACCTACCGCCATTCCAGTCAATGCACCTTTATCTCCCTTAAAAGCAAGCTGGTTATTATTGTTTTTTTCTAAGAATTGTGATTTTACTTCGTTTGTTTTTTTTAACATTGGTTTTGAATAATTTCTTGGTTGAATTGTGTTTACTGAATAAATTTTCATTTTTATACACTCCTTTTTTATAAAATCATATAACATAAAATGTACAAAAGCGCAATATAGTTATTAGAATAATATTATTGAAACTATCTCATCCGCACTAATATTCAGACACTCCAAGCTTTCACAGGTTGACTGCCGTTTTTCCCATAAGCACGGCCGAAGCGGACAATCACATTTTGCCTTAATCGGAATAACTTTCCCGTTATCAGGAATTAATTTTTTATCATCTGTTGAGCCAAAAATCACATAAGTTTTTACCCCGAGAGCAGCTGCAACATGCAAAGGTGCAGAGTCAGAGCAGAGAAATATTTCCGCAGAAGAAATCATTTCTGCAAGCTCTTTCAGGTTACGGGTTTTGCCGTACATATTCAAATACTTTTCACAGGGCACAATACTTTCTATAGTTTCAATAACCTGCTTATCATCAGGGCCGCCAACAAGCACAACTTTTTTACCCGCATCTGCGAGTTTTTCCACAACCTCTGCCCACTTCTCAGCAGGAATAGTCTTTATCATACCTTTTTTAACACTCAAAAGACTTACACCAGGATGAATTAAAACAGTATCCGGCTCCGTCTTCCGCGGTTCAATATTAATCTCCGGAAGCTCTGTTATATTATCTGTCAAAGGCTTAACCAAATCGTGATACATCTTTGCTGCATACTGGTTTTTGTTTAACTGGACTGCATGAGTCAAAAGTTTTTCGCTTAGTCTGCCGGAGTTGTAACCGATGCGTTCCTTTATAAATGTCATAAATAAAAAGATTGAAATAAATTTGTTTGAACCTGATGAAATAACTATATCAAACTTTTTAGTCCAAATCCTCCGCAGAAGATTGAAAAGTTCAATATATTTATTTCTGCCTTTTATATCTGCAAACAGAGTTTCATCAATAATATCCGTAAGGCTCAAAATTCCCTTGCTTCTCGGTTCGAGCGCAAGTGTGATTTCAGAGTCCGGAAACTCTTTTTTGGTAGAAATAATCGTTGGCAAAAATAAAATCTCATCTCCGAGGCCGCCAAAATTTATAAACAAAATCTTCTTTTTCATATAATCGTTTTACTTTAAAAATATTTACGTTTCAATAATTGATTTTAACATGTGCTTAAAATATAATTTTTAATGGGGTAATTCAGAGAACGTTTAAAATGAAGATAGCAAATAACAACGAAAATCAAGAAGAAGAATACAAAGCATTTTTAAAAAACATTCGTGCAGAAAAAGAAGAAAGTTCTAATTTTACCAAACTTCTTTTCACAGTAGTTCTTGCTGTTTTATGTGCGGTTATAGTCTGTGTAACTGTTGTTGAAAACAGTTATATACTTGACAAAATAAGTACCGAACAGGCTGACAATGCAAGCGGATTTTTTAAGTTTTATAAAAAAGAAAAAAAGAATTTTGAAACCCCGTTTTCTCCAAGAAGACAGAACATTTTGCTGCTCGGCGTTGATTCTAACGGTGAAGGTTCTGATATCTGGGAAGGAACACGTTCAGATACAATTATTATAGTTAATATTGACCCGAAAACACATTCTATAAATGCAATATCCATCCCGCGCGACAGCAAAGTTTACCTCCCTGATAACAAAGGCGTTCAAAAGATTAACTCTGCTCACGCTCTGGGAGGCATAAACCTTGTTAAAAAGACTCTTAAAGAAACTTTTGGAATAAAGATTGATAAATATATAATCGTACATGATGAAGCAGTTGAAAAAGTAGTTGATGCATTAGGCGGTATTCCGATTTATGTCGAAAAACCAATGAAGTATCATGATTATGCAGGCAAGCTTCATATTAATTTAGACAAAGGCAACACCGTTCTAAACGGAAAGCAGGCTGTAGGTTACCTAAGATACAGAAAAGACGGTCTTGGTGATATTGGAAGAACACAGCGCCAGCAATGGTTTATGAGAAGTTTATTTGAAAAACTTCATTCACCTCAGGTCATTACAAAAATTCCGGAAGTGCTAAATGTTTGCAATACATATATTAAAACTGATATGAGTTTCTATGAACTCTCACAGTACGCTGCTTTTGCAAGAAGCGTTGATGAAAATAAGATAGAAATTGCGACTCTTCCTGGTGCACCAAACCAGAGAGGATATATAAGCTATTGGATTTTAGATCCGAAAAAAACGCAGGAAGTTATAAACAGAATGATTTATAGAGATAAACCTACGCTTGACGGTACAAAATTCAAGGCTGGAATTATGTATTCTCCGAGAAAGGAAGAAGAAGCTCAGGCTATGAAAGAAAAATTAAGCGAGCTTGGTTTTGAAGTTAATATGCTGAAGATAACGCACCTTTCACATACAAGGTTTGTTGCCAATAAAAATGATGTAACTATTGATTTCTTAAACTGGCTTCAGAAGAAAATGCCCGAACTTAACAATATGCAGTTCATTTATGACCCTACTGAAACTTTCTCTGTAGGAAGTGATTTTACTATTGTTCTGGCAGAGGGTTAGAGAACTGGCGTTCCATTTCTCTAACTTCATCCTCAATATCATACTGTTCTCTAAATATTTTGAGCAGGTTTCTTTCGCGCTCATAATCATAATTTTCTTTAAGCCATTCTACAATTTGAGATTTTGGATAATAGTCTGCAAACCTTATTTTTACTTTATCAAAATGGTCTGCTGAAATTGCAGTCATATCTTCAAAATCAGGTACATTATTTATACCCAGCTCCTTTGCCAGAAGTGCCGGATACCAGGAAATCATTCTTCCAAATTCAACACTGTGTTCGTCATACGGGAACAGGTCTACAAAATCTTTTTTCAATAGCTCTTTGACTTTATCATACCCCTGCTGTGCCTTAAGTTTTTTAATCTTATTCAAGCTTCTGGCAAGCTTTGCTGCAGCTCGGCGTTCCTCCATAGAAACAGCATTCAATTCTTTTCCCTGTAACATAAAACCTTGGATTTTAACAGCAGATTTATTTTCTTTGAGCAATCTTATATTACCGTCTAAAATCCCCGCAAACTTTGTCCACAGAGCTCTTAGTTTTGCATCTTTAATATATTTCTTATTATAAATACATCCTCCGGATTCTATGCTTATCCCGCGGATTATATTAGGGTCGGTATTATACACGAAAGCCCGCTCTGCAAGAAAAGTGCCCAGTTCAGTTTTTTTAGGGTGGTTCTCATCAATAAATTTTGAAAGAATGTATCCGCCTGCATCATACATTCCGGAAAGATTTGCAAGAAAGGGTTTTACAAATCGGCCATGTGATCCCCTTTTAAAAAGGGTAAATAAACTCTGTGGTTCGTTCCCTTTCCCGTGCCCTCTGCAAAAATAATCACTGAATAAACGATTAGCAGATTTTTCGCTCTTAAAAGTAGAAACTGCATATGAATATTTTCCTACATCGAGCCTCTGACAATGTTTTAATGAGCCGCTCCCAACATAAGTAATATCAATATCCTTACGCTTCAGAATTTTTTGTAAAGATTGAAGCAGTGCTGACTGAGCCTGTTTTAAATTTTCTAACTTATCTACCTTTCCGGTATACCTGTTTGAAATATCTTCAATTTCTATAGAAAATTTCTCAAACACATCACAGGCACTGCGGGTAATATCCGAAATCTTATCTTTTTCAATACGCTTAATCCAATCATACGGAAGTGAACCAATGCGCCTTTCGCCATCCGGTATTTTCGCTCTGAATCGATTTAGTTTTTCAGCTGTAATATACTCTTTCTTTATTGTACGTAAATGTAAAATCTTTTCCGTGGAAACCATTGCTATTTAAATTCCAAGTTCGTGGTAAAATCTATAATATAATAAAAATACAGGAGAGCAAATATGTTAGACTTAATCAAATCACGCAAGAGTGTTAGAAAATATTCAGAAAAACACATTTCTGATGAAGATTTAAGAAAAATTCTTGAAGCAGGCAGGCTTGCTCCTTCATGGATGAATGTTCAATCGTGGAAATTTATCCTGATTAAGTCTGAAGAAAATAAAGAGCTTCTATCTAAACTTTCTCTCGGGCAGGCTCATGTCAAAAACGCCGATGCTCTTATCGTCTGTGTCGCAGATGTTAATGCGTGGGAAGAAGCAAAAATCACCCATATTAAAAATCCGGGGTTAAATCCGGCGCTGCAGGGAGAAAACGGCCTGCTCATAAGAACAATGGAACAGGTAATCTATCCGATTTCTTATATGATGCTGGAGGCTGAATCACTTGGAATTAAATCCTGCATAATAGGTGCTATGGGAAATGAAATTACGGGTATTGAACAAGATACATACCACGAAGTCAAACAGAAATTGGGTCTGGGAGATGGGCAGATACTCTCCACAATTATCACTCTCGGCTACGAAGCTGAAGAAAGCGCAACGACCAAAATACGCAAAGATTTTGATGATGTTATTTCACTCGAAAAACTCGGATCTAAATTTTAATCCAAATCAGGGTCGCCATTCATTAACTTAAGTATTTCAACAACTTTTGGCATCTGGCAGTCAAAAGAATAATGAGCTTTTCTGATTGAACATTCGCTGCAATTTCCGTTAAGCTTGTAGCATTCAATAGCCTGTTCAGTCCAATTTTTTGTTATTGAGCCGGAAATAAGTGATGGCTGCTTGATTAGAACTTGGTTTAACATTTATACACTCTCCCACAAATAACATAATAGTGCTTAAAAAAATTTTTAGCATCATATATTTGTAGGATTTACAGAAAAAAGCGTATCAATATATCTGCGCGCAATAGTAATTTTTTCATCCATATCAAAAGGCATTGCGCCTATTTGCTCCATTTTATTGATAATTTCAAATAAAGGAGTTTTTATCTGGCATTTTCTTAAAGCAATCTCCCAGTTTCTGCAATCCTCTTTTGAATCAGCATGGAGCAAGTCAGCGTACATGCCGGCGATTAAAGTCTTTTTAAAAATCTTTCTTACAAGTTTAACTTTTTCTCCAGCATCAGGAGCTTCCCTATCTTTTGTCGCTCTATTAATAAAGACTTCCAGAAGTTTTGCTGTTGTATTGGCATAAGGTTTATCACAAAGTGTTTCAATCTCATCTACAAGCAGAAGAGATTTTTTGCCGTAAACAATATTGTTCGGATTGAGAGAATCAAAAAGCCCGAAACTTCGCGGCCCAAAACGCATTTCGTTTAATATGGCAAGATCTCTGGCAATTTGATTATAATTGTATTGTGAAATTGAAGCAAACTTTGGCAGATATTTTTCAATATAATATTTTTTTTGCTGGTGCTCGCTCATAGTTTTACTTAAATGTTCCGGAATACCGGCCGGCATCTGAAAACCTATATTGTGAAGTATTTGAAATTTTCCCGCCTGAAGTATAGGTTCGCCATAATAATTTCTCATTCTGCTAAAAATACCTTTACCCCACTCAAATCCCTCACCGAGAGTTGAAGGAGTAATTTGAGTATTGACCGGAACACGGGCTGCATATTTAGTCGTAATTTTATACACTGCATTGTGAGTGCCTTCTTCTATAAATCTTGACGGAATTAAGATATCCTGAAGAACATTTTTTATTTTTTCGATAATAAGGTTTTTCTCTTTTTCGGAAATTTCAGGTTTTCCTACAACATTATCCAGAACTTTTTCAAGCTCCCTTGACCTGCCTTTGAACGAAGGACAGAAAACACTGTCTACGTATTTTTCTACCTCAGGTATCCGCTTTGAAAGTCTTGGGTTTCTGCCGCGTATAATCTCAAGGTTCTGAATAAAATCATCAACATCTTCATTAATTTCAGCATTTTTAAAAACACCGTCCCAGACCACTCTATCCCTTTCCCTTGTATCATAAGGAAGGTTTGCTTTCTCCGATGCGATAAGTATTTTACGCAATATTTGCTTTGCTTCTTCCGTATTATCGCCGTAGCTTCTAATACTATCAAGACTGGATATCTTATAGAGCATAAGCTCCATCAGCTTACCAACAGAGTTAGTTTCGCTCATATTGATTGAATTTATCTCGTCGGTAAGTTTTAATTCATCCCCAGCAAGAAGAATATTTCCAGGATTTTTTGAGTCAAAAGTACAATATTCACATGCAGAATATTTCATTTTATTTAAGCGTGCAAAATCCTCTGCAACTGCGTCGTAGCTTTTTTGAGGAACTTTTGCAAACAAAGGAAGATATTCTTTCTGATAATATTTATAAATTTCTTCAAGACTTTTCAAATCTTTCAGCTTTTCAGGAGGGACTCCCGCAGGAGTGTGTTTGCCAAGATTTCTCAAAATCTTCAAGTCGCCAATTTGTAGAACTTCTTCTCCATAATAAGTTTTTAAGTTTTTGAAAATATTTTTTCCTTTTTTTATTACTAAATCCGAAGTTTCCAGTGAAGGTTTAGCATAATTGTTAATCTTCATAGCAAAATTTTTATCAATTTGATAGACCGTTCCGTTAAATCCACGCCCCATAAAGTTTTTCGGCTTAATAATTTCTTTTATCGCAAGTCTAAGTTTCTCAATAAGGTTATTTCTGGCAGTTTCAGATATAGTTTCTTTCTGGAAAACATCTCCCACAGCTTTTCCAAAATCACCTGAAGCGCTCTGGAATACAGGCTTTTTCATCGGATAAGTATAACTATAATTATTTTGCAGGGTAACTTTCATATACTAGTAAAAACCGGTGAAAAAATTTATTGCCATGCCGGAAACAATACTTATCAAAAGAAGTATAAAAATAATTCTTAAGGTATCTTTAAAATCATTATTTTTAAGCAGAACCAGAAGCCCCAGCCCTGAATTTGCAAGCAGACCGCTTATAACAGCCCCAAATGAAATAGTTCCTTTTATAAGCATCATTGTTAATCCGATTGATATAGCACAATTAGGAATAAGCCCTACTAACGCAGCTGCAGCAGGCTGTATAAATTTTCCGCCGTTTATTAATCGCGTTATTTCAACATTAGAAAGGCAATAGTTTAAAATTAAGGTTATAACTAATATAAACCCCCAAATATTTATTGTATGCAAAATCGGGTGTATAATGAGCTCACGCTTGCTTCCGTGTTCAATATCATGATGACAGCAGCCGACTTCTGTTTGATTTACAGCACTATCTGCAACAGTTTGAATTCTGTTACCCAAAACAAAGTCTATAAAATATCCCATCAAAACTGCAATAAACAGCTTTATCCCGACAATTGGGATTATCATATATGCTTTGGAAGGCGTTGCAAGTAATATCGGTATAGTTTCATCAGAAGTCGAAAGATAAACCGCAATGAGCGTTCCTATTGAAATAATACGCTTTACATAGAGGCTGCTTGCGATTACCGAAAACCCGCACTGTGGAAATATCGCAGCCAATGCCCCGACAAGAACAGCACCTCTGCCGGTCTTCTTTAAGGCCGAGTTAATTTTATCCGCATAATAAAATTCCAAAATCTCTATCAACAGAAAGACAAAAAACAAAAAAGGTATTAAATGTATACTGTCGCATATTGCATCAAGAGCCCAGTCTGCAAGCGGAAGCTTTTCAATGAAATTATCCACCGGTGCAAATATAAATTCATTCAGGCTATTTATTTTTGTTAAGATCTGTATTAACATAATGTAATTAAACAACTAATTTATTTCTCAGTCAATCAGGGAGAATTAATTTATGAATACTATCAATATTGATAAAGAAAAATGTATACACTGCGGTCTTTGCATAAGTGACTGCGTTTCTAAATGTATAAGTTTTGACGATGAAAAATTTCCAAAGATGGACGATGAAAGCCGCTGCCTTCAATGCCAGCACTGTCTTGCAATCTGCCCGACCGGAGCACTTTCGTTTAACGGCAGGAATCCTGAAAACAGCGAGTCGGTAAACTATGACGACCTTTTAACACTTATTAAATCAAGAAGAAGTGTAAGACAGTATAAAGACGAAGAAATTCCGGAAGATACAATGAATAAGCTGAAAGAAATGCTTCCATATATTCCGACAGGATGTAACTCACACGCTCTTCATTTTTCTATTGTTGAAAAAAAATCAGCAATGGACGAACTTCGCAAAAAAGTTAATGATAAAGTTATAAAAATTTTAACAAGTCAGGCTTTTTCTCCGCTTGTTAACAAATTTGAACGTTACAAAAACGCTTTTCTTAAAGGAGAGGACGTAATTTTTCGCGGAGCACCTCATATGGTTGTAGTTTCCAGTCCGATTAATGCTCCTTGCGCCTCTGTTGACCCGATTATTGCACTAAGTTATATCGAGCTTTATGCTCAGCATCTCAGAGTTGGAACCTGCTGGTGCGGATATGCAGAACTTTGTATTAAACTGATGCCGGAAATCTGCGAAATGCTTGAAATCCCTGCCGGCTATACACCTGTTTATGTAATGCTTCTTGGAATTCCTAAGGTCGAATACAAAAGAACAATACAGCCGGAACCTTACGAAATTTCTTCTATAAAAGAGTTTCACAAAAAAGACTCCTGTTTCTTTTGTAAAGCAAAAAGATTAATAACAAATTTCCTCAGATAAGATTATACTTATATTCCACTTCATACAAAAACAAAATTTTGCAATTTAACCACAAGTTCAAAAATTTTGCTGTATTTATAGTGCAAAGTAATTAGTAAAAATGCTACTTTATATCATTCTTATTTTTCAGGATAAACCATACAATTATTATATGGATGTAAAGAAGGAACTTGGATTAAAGATTAAAAGATTAAGGCAAAAAGAAGGTTTAACGCAGGAACAATTTGCTGAAAAGCTTAACATTGCAACAAGAACTCTCGCCGGTATTGAAATAGGAGAAAGCTTCGTTTCAGCTCAAACTATTGAAAATATACTAAATTATACAAATATATCATTTGAAGACTTCTTTATCTCAAGCCATCTTAGACCAACAGAAGACTTACTCAATGATATTTATATCTATCTGGAAAAAATTAAAAATGATAGAGATAAGGTCGAAAATATTTACAAGGTCATAAAAGCCCTTTCAAACGAATAAAATTATTAAGTTTTATTAAGCTCTATAATGCAGTAATTGCGCGTATTATATATATTTTATGCAATTTTGTCACATAAAATAGGGCAATTTTTGAATTCAAATTATCTTTATATATACATAACACGAGTATAAAAAGAGATAAGGAGAATTTATTATGACAACTTACACAATCCAGGCAGGCGACAATTTAAGCAAAATTGCAAAGGCACACAACACAACAGTAGAAAAACTTGCGAAGCTGAACAATATTACTGACCCTAACAGAATTACTGCAGGCGCTACATTGATTTTTGAAAAACCTCAACCTCCTGTAAGCCGTACTACAGCAACAGAAAAAGAAAATATCGGATTTGATACATTCACAAGAACATCAGAAAAGACAAATAACGGGGGGTCAGATTATTCTCCGCTTCTCTACGGTGCAGGAGCTCTTGCACTCTGGGAAGGCGGCAAATATGTTGCACCAAAAGTTAAAAACGCAGCAGGTACGGTTAAAGCATACGGCTGGTATGGAAAGGAGAACGCTAAACAGTTTTTGAACGGTGCTACACAAAAAAGTAAAAAGACAGCACAGGCAGTTAGAAATTTTGTTACACAAAAAACTAAACATGCTGCAAAATCCGCAGAATTACATTACGCTTTCGGCAAAGACGCAGTAAAACAGGAAGCTAGAAAAGCCGTACAGAAAGGTAAAACAGCAGCAAGGTACACAAGATTTGTCGGTAACACAAAAGTTGCGCCTAAATTAATCAAGGGTGCAGGCAGATTTGCCGGCCCTCTGGCAGCTGTTTATGGAGCAATCGAAGTCAAAAAAGCTTATGACGAAGGCGGAGAAAAGGCTGCTGTAAAACAAGCAATCAAAACCGGAGGAGGCATTGCAGGTGGCTGGGCAGGCGCTAAAGCCGGAGCTGCAATAGGAAGTTTTGCTGGACCGATAGGAACTGTAGCAGGTGGTATTATCGGCGGTGTTGCCGGTTATCTGCTCGGTGAAAAATTATTCTCATAAGACTTGTGCGGCGAAGCAATAACTTCGCCGCCTATTTTATTCAAAAAACTGTTTATTCATCTTATCGATTGTTTTTCTGTAATCTTTATCAACCGGTATTGCGCGTGCTCCGGCAATCGCATCAAGAAAAACTTTGTTATCAATCTTTTGGGAAGTTTCAATCCTTGCAGGTACAACAAGTCCTGTATTTAGAAAATATTCGCTGCTTTTCGGCGAAGATAGATAGTTAACAAACTTTTTCGCCTGCTCTTTATGCTTAGAATCAGCAGAAATAGCCCAGCCCGAAGCATCGAGCGGAACAATTCCCGGAAAAGTTATCACATCCCAGTCGAAATCTGCCTTTTCACTAATTTTTGGATACATCCACCTGCCGGATAAATAAAGTCCGATTTTTCCATCTAAAAACATCTGAGCCTGAGTTAAGCTTCCAATATCCGCCGGAGTTGGAGCAAAACGACCTTCAAGATTTTTATAAAACTGCAAAGATTTATCAGGATTGTAAATATCTTCACCCATTGTCATTACATAAGGAAACATATAATAAACATTACGCTCATAGCTCACACCATACTCCGATGCGGATTTCAAATCCTGCATGAACTCATCTAAATTTACAGGAGTTGTACTGATTAAATCACGATTCCTATAAAATACAAGCGTAGAAACATCTCTCGGTATTGCAAGGAGTCTGCCATTATAACTCAATGCTCTTAAGCTCTCCGGATAATAGCTGTTTTTCGCTGCAAAATTTGATAAATCTTCAAGTCTGGATGCGTATACAGGCAGGTACAAATTATTAATAAATATTACATCAGGCGCCTGAGATGAAGCAAATAACAAATGAATTTTCTGAAAATAATTCTGCGGAATGTGAAGAAAATTTACTTTTATATCAGGATTTTCATGCTCGAAATCCGAAATTATTTTATTAATAATCCGTACTTCTGTAACAGACCCCCACGAAGAAAATGTTATTTCTTCCTTTGTTTTCTTTTCACAGGCGCATAAAATAAATGGAATTAAAAGCAGGATTAGCAGTTTTTTTAGCATAAATCCATTACAAACTCCATATCATCCTTTTTAACATTCATAATAAACTTATATATGCCTATCCGAACAATGTAACGAACCGTTCCGTCATCCAGTTTCTCACTTATTCTGGATTGTAATTTTTCAACATTGAGTTTCTCATAATGTTTAATCTTGAATACTCTATCGCCTACAAACCCGATAATACAGTATCCCTGCTCATTTTTAGCAAGATAGCAGCCCATTTTATCTGTAAAATAAGATACGTTCAATATTGAGAACCTTTCGCCGTCAAGTATACAAAATTCAGGTGCATTAATCGGCTTTTCTTTCTTAATTTCCGGTTTCTCTGCGGGTTTTACTTCAGGTTTTGGAGCAGCCTCTTTTGATTTCTTTTTCTCTTCCATATCTTTTATCATTTCAAGAAGTTTGGCTGCATCTGAAGGTTCTTCAAGAACAGCATCATCTTCAGATATTCCTTCTAAGTCTTTATCCAAATCAACGTAATTATTATTATCATACAATGCTTCAAAATCATCATTGTCATTTTCTTCTGCAAGCGGTATTTCCTCTTCCTGATTAATTATCTCAAAATTATCTCCGAGCTGATTAAACTCTTCCTGCATATCAGACACAGAAGGTGCATTACTGTCATCAAAATCATTAAGAACTTCAAATTCACGTGTCCCGTCATCAAACGGCTTAAATGTTACGTTAGTTATATTCCTCAACAGAGCCTCTTCATCAACTTCTTCCGGTTCGGGTTCTGGTGTTTCATATTTTTCAGGATTTTTTAGCACATCTGTCAAATCAGGCAGCTCGCCTGAAATAGACATTTTCTGAACCTCATAGCTTGTGTCTACAAGCTCAATTTCATCAGAAGGTCTTGCTTTATAGGCTTCATCATTATCAATTTCTTTTGACAAATCCGGCAGTGCATCATTTAATTTTAATGTACTTACATCATACCCTTCACTGAAATAGACAACCTGAGGTTTAACCTCTGATTCAATCCTGCGTCCTCCTTGTTTTTTCAATGCTTCAGAAAGATCAGGAAGCATATCTTTTACATTCAGCGTTAAAAGTTCAGAAGTTTTATGAGGTTTGGATTTTTGTTTTGCAATCTCATCCTGCATTTCTCTCATTCTGTCAGGGTCTGTACGCAAATCAGTAATAAAACTATTATCAATCTCTACATTAATCAATTTATTAAGAGCATCAACATCATCTTTTGTAAAAGATACATTTTGCTGTACAGCATATACAGTTACAAATTTCTCCAGAAGTTCAAGCGGCGACGGTTTTTTATCTTTTTCTGACGATTCAAGGAATTCTGATGCATTCCTCATTGCATCATCGCTAATCTCAGAATTAATAAGTGTTTCTATTCTTTCTACATCATCTTTGGAAAATTCCAAATTTTTATCGTTAATGCATTTGTCATAAAGTTCTTCATTAAAGCTTTCTTTTTCATCTTCCTCTTCCGATGCTTCATCATCAAAATTGTAAGCACTTAAAAACTCTTCCAGAGCAGTATTTTCCTCTTCCTCATTTTCCGGTTCCGCAGCCTGTTCTACAACTTTATTCTGTTCCTGAAGCAATTCATCCAAATCAACAACAGTAGTTTCTACTTCCGGTTCCATTTCAGGTTCATCTTTCACTGCAGAAGCTGCTTGAGGAGGAGGGGTTACAGGCATCTTAACCGGATTTGAATATTTTCGGTCTAAATTCTTTATTGCAGTATTAATCTTTTCAGGCTTTTTCTTCTTTTCTGTTTTCGGTTCATCAGACAAATCAAGTTTTGTTTGCTCACCTGTAATATCGGCAATTTTATCTTTCGCTTTTAGGAAAAGATATACAGAAGCAACTATTACAAGTGCAATACCGAGAAGCCAGTTCATAACCTCTTTTGTCCTGTCAGTTTTTTCCTCTTCCTGATTTATCTCTACAGGCTTTTCGACAGCAGGGGCTGCCGGTTTTGACGGCTGGAATTGTTTAACGCTTTTGTTAATATCTACAGCAGAAGTTTGGTCAACACCGCTTCCGGAATGTATTGTATTCACCGGTTCTCTGCGTACTGGCTCCGGTTTCGGCTCGGGTGTTTTTACCGGCGGAGCAGGTTCAGTTACTAAAGCAGTTTCAAGCTGACCCTGTGAATCAGCTGGTAAATATAAAGAAGTTTTTGTAAACAGAGGTATATTTTCAGTTAATTTTACAGTAATTCGTGTTCCGCCGGTTTTAGATTTCGTATAAGGAAGAGTCTTAATATCAACACTTTCGACATTATCGCCAAGTTCATAGTCTGAATTTACCTGACTGTCAGTTTCCGGCAGGGTTACAACATACGTAACGGCATCTTTTTTTATAATATTTATATTATTGTCATATCTCTGTTTTGTAAGCAGTGTCATTTTGACAGACTTATCCGAGCCTTCATCAAATTTAAGCGACATAAGGCTGTTTTTATAATTCTCTGCGCCAAAAGCTCCAACTACCGTAATCACTGAAGCCAGAACTAAAGCCACCGTTCTCTTCTTATACTGCTTCATATCTAGTATTCTATCATAATATACTAAAACTACCTATACACCATTTAAATTACATATCTGTAATTATAATTTTTTTGTCCGAAGTTATCCTGTCAACATTCAAAACCGTATATAATGTTTCATTGTAGATAAACTCGTTTGAAAAATAACTCTCGCTCTGTTCCCCGAGATTATCTTCCTGAAACTCAAACAGCTCGTTAATCCTATCAATTAGCAGAGCCAGTTTAAGCTCATTGCATTTTACAATAATAACCGGATTTTTGTCTTTATTATAATTTGTATTTAAACTCAGAAATTTTTTCAAATTTAATACAGTAATATAATCGCCTCTAAGATTCATAATTCCTTCAATAAAGTCAGGAGTACCCGGAACATGAGTTATTGAAGTATCTTTCAAAACTTCCTTTACATAGCTTAATTCTATGCAATAGGAATCGTTATCAAGGTTAAAAGAGATGTACTTATTTTTTGCATGCAATTCTCCTGATGCAAGCTTCAAACTTGATTTGCTCGCAATATCAAGAGTGCGTTTGGTCATTATGCTTTTTGATTCATCATCCTGAGGAAACAGCGATAAAATATCTACTTCACGTCCTGCATCATGCTGTTTCAAAAGATTTTCTATGGCATAAATATTTATAATAAATATTGTTTCCTGATTAAATTTATAAAGTGATTCAATCACCATTTTGTTATCAACAAAAGGTATAGCATCAACCTGAGCAGCGTCAAAAGGAAGTATTCCCAGAACTTTATCAGTCACAATACCGAATATAACTTCGTCCGTCTTAATAATCAGAAGTTCATTGTGAATACTGTATGGCGGAACTTCAATATTCAAAAAGAAACGTATATCTATAACATTGATAACAAAATTGTTATACTTAAGAAGTCCAATAATATTATTAGGCAGTTTCTGCGGATAATCAAGAGCAGGCAGTTTCATAATTTCAAGTACATTATCCGAATTAACCGCGTACTTGTTTTCGCCTATTCTAAAATAAAGATGAGTATTTTTTTTCTGCTCTAAATAATTATTGCTGCTCATGTAATACAACCCTGTTTCTTCCGCTTTCTTTTGCCTGATATAATGCTTCATCAGCAGATTTCAGGATTTCAGCAGGAGAGTTAAATTCCTGATAATTCATCGTAAGTCCCATGCTTACAGTAACTTTAGCCTTAACACCATTATACTCAAAGTCGTACTCTTCAACCATTCTTCTAAGCCGCTGTACAGGAATTATTGCCCCTTCGATATTGGTTTCCGGCATAATCATAACCATTTCTTCTCCGCCGTATCTATAAAGAAGGTCCGTTTTTCTAAAAGCTGATTTCATTAAATCCGCAACTGTTTTAAGCACATAATCTCCATACTGGTGGCCGTATGTATCATTAACCTTTTTGAAGAAGTCAATATCAAGAATAGCAAGACTGAAATCAGAAGGGTGGCGTTTTGAACGATTATGCTCCTGTTCCAAACTGAGTTCAAACTGTCTTCTGTTATAAAGTCCGGTGAGGCCGTCAAGAACTGACATGAACTCTTTTTCTGTATACTGATATTTCATTTTGAATATAGCGAGAAGTTCGCTAATCATAATATCGAAATACCTGAATGATGCATAATCCATATCCTGACGGGTATAGAAGCAGATACCGCCGATTAGTTTTTTGTCAAAAACCAGCGGGATGATGATTTTAGAAGTCAGGTCAGTGAATTTATAATCAAGTTCCTTGCCCAGAAGCATTCTTACTACTTCGAACTTAGAATTCTGCATAGTTCTGTGCTCTTCCATCTTTCTGAAAAAGTCGTACTGTATATCAGAAAGCAGACTTTTGGGAAGGTTTTTACCAAGCGTATCAATGTATAAAATATTTTCTGCAAAGTCGTCAGGAGATGCAAAAAATACGCCTGCAACACTGTATTCAACAAAAGAGCTCACGAGGTTGAAAAGTTTTTCTACGAGCACTCTTTCATAATTCATAAAGTCGCTCAGATTACGAAACTCATTAGCAAAAACAGACTTAAGCAATAAGTCGTTCAAAATTACATTCAGCCTTGCCTGAGCAGAATCAGGAGAAGACTTTGAAGTCAAGGCAGCTTTATACTCATCACTCAACGGATAACGTCTGAGCGTTGCCTTAATATTTCTTACAAGCTCATTCATGTCTATTGATTTAGACAAAAATAGCTGTGCACCGGCTTTTTTACCCCAAAAACTGTCAATTTTTTTGTCAAGAACAGTAAGAAGAATTACCGGAATTTTCTTGATTTCATCAACATTTTTTATCATTCTGCAAAGCTGATAACCGTCAATTACAGGCATCATGATATCAGACACAACAATGTCCGGCACATATTCAAAAATCTTCTTGTAACCTTCACCGCCGTTTGTAGCAGTTTCTACCTCAAACCCGTTTGCTACAAGCCCATCTCTCAGAAACTTCAGCTGGGTATCACTATCTTCTACCAATAAAATCTTTGCAGCCATATATTCATATATTCCAATTTTGTCTATTTTAGTATAAAATAATTATATAATAAATTGCCCAAAAAAACTATAGGAGAGAAGAAGTGGTTAATGAATTTAATTTCGGATTGAAACAAAAGTTTAATATCAAATGTTTATTAGACTTAATCGTATTTATAATAGCCTGCATATTGTTTGTGCTTTTTGCCAAACTCAATCATGCTGCGCCGTATGACACACTTGTTTTTTTGATAATAGTTATATTACTTAATTTTTCAGTCCACTTTGTAACCAAGCAATGGATATCCAAATCTATCCGTCAGGCAATGACAGTTCAATCAAACTCGCTTGCAGAAACAACATCCGAGTTTATGGAAACCGTTAACACCCAGAAACGTATGTTTGAAGACCTTGCCGGCAATACAAAGACTATATCTTCATTAATCGAAAAACTTAAAGGGCTTTCTGAAGATTACTACACAACTACGAAAAATGCTGAAAAGCAGGTTAATCAATCTATTAATTTTTCACAAAAAGAACACGAGTCAATCTCTTCTAATGCAGATAAAATGCTTGTCCTAAGACAAAAAATACAAATGATTGCAGAGCTTATCCTTGAACTTTCCGAACATTCACAGCAAATTGGCAGCACGATAAGCGTAGTTGATGATATCGCAGAACAAACAAACATGCTTGCGCTTAACGCAGCAGTAGAAGCTGCAAGAGCCGGCGAACACGGTAAAGGTTTTGCGGTTGTTGCCGGTGAAATCAGAAAACTTGCAGACGAATCAAAACAGGCTATCACAAAGATTTCTTCTCTTACAAATAACATTCAGTGCACAACTAACTCAACCGTAATGGCAACAGAAGAAGGTTCGAAAGAAATTGAGTCTGTGGTTAAAGATATCAACATCGTTTCCTCAAATTCAGAAACACTGTTAACACTGATTAAGGAAATCCTTGACTCACTAGAAATGCTTAACCAGAATGCTAAAAAACAGAGCGATATTCTTGAACGTCTGAATGCTATAGATGAAGCAAACTCTACTATTGCAGAGAATCTTAATCAAACAATGGTAGCTAATTCTGAGAGAATTGCAAAGCTTAATACAATGTCATATGACATGAAAACTTCCGCAATGGAAAACTAACGGGAATATATGGACTTTCTGGGAAACGACAATAACAAAAATAATAAAGAGATGCTGGCAATCTTTCAAGGTGAATCAGAAGAAATACTTGAAAGATTGTTTAACAATCTTTTTTCTCTTGAAGATACTCCTGCCAACAAAGATTTGATAGGCTCTATCTACAGAGATTTGCACAGCCTTAAAGGTGCAGTAAGGATGGTAGGATTTAACAATATACAGGGTATTTTTCATAAAATGGAAGATATCTTTGATGCTGTTAACAATGACCAGTTCGTGCTGGACAAAGATATAATAAACTTAATGTCGCGTTCTCTCGAAACAGCGTCAAGATATCTGCAGGAATCAATCAAAAACGGCAGGGAGATTATTGACGAAGAATTTACAGCCACTCTTTCCAACCTTGAGTATATTCTTGACATAGAAATGAATGAGCAAACTTTTAGACAGAATGAAACTATTGCAGAGGCAGGAATGGCTCCCAGAGAAGAAAGTTCCGGCCTTTCTCAGTATCAGGAAGAAATTAACTCTTCATTTAATGCGTGTTTTGAAATCATTGACAGTATTGTTCCGGAAGAAGAATCGCAAGATATTGTAATTCTTAAAGAGGAAGTAGAAAAGATTTATGAATTTTTCAAGAACTCCAATCTATATGAAGTAAAAACTTCTCTGGAGAACATTCTTGCAAAACTTGATTTTGTAATGAATGCAACCAATACCTTTACAATAAGCGAAATTTTGGAGCTCAGAAACGAACTTAGCTCCGCTGCAGCAAAGTTTACAACCTCCTGTATTGAAACAGAAGAAGGCGGGCTTACTTTCTTTGATATTGCAGAAAAAATCAGCATGCTTCAGGGAAGCAGTATCTATGCAAAAGAAATTAAAGACGATATTGCACAGCTTAAAGAAGGTATTGATGACCAGAACATTATTGAAATTATTAATGTTATCAATGAGATATTAGATTTTATTTCCGAAAACTCTGTACAGCTTGAAGAGCAAATGATGATGACATTAAAAGGTGCTGTTGAGTATTGCGCTTCACCAAATGAGAATATTGATAATGATTTGATATTGCAGCAGCTGGAGATTATGAAACAGCTTCTGGAACTTAATTATAAAAAAGATACGGGCGTAAGCGAGATTAAGAGCCTCTCAACTCAGACATCATCCGCCAATAAATCAAACGCATCTACAGAAATTAAAACCCTGCACGTTAATGCCCAGAAACTTGACCTGCTCGTTAACCAGCTCGGCGAACTGATTATTACCAAGATTAAAACAGAAAAAAATCTAGAGAAAATAGATTCCATCAAAAATGCAAATGAAGCTTGCCAGAAGGATTTACTAAAAACATCAAACTATCTGAGATATTACAACAGAAAATACCTTCAAAGCGGAAATACAGACCAGTACACCGGAGTATTTGTAAAACAGGTTTTCTCACTTCTTCTGGATATAACACAGAATGTATCAAGAACGATTTATGACTTAAATTCACTCTACCGCGCCTCAAAAGAAGATGATATGAAAATGCGTTTAATCATTGATGAAATGGAATCAATGGTAAAAAATATCCGTATACTTCCTATTTCTACAGTATTTAACTCGTTTTCAAGAATGGTTAGAGATATCGCTAACGAGAAAGGCAAGGATATAGACTTTGAGATTGAAGGTAAAGATACCTGTGCAGACAAAAAGATTATTGAAGAAATCAAAACTCCTCTAATCCATATCCTGCGTAACGCGATTGACCACGGCATCGAGTCCAAAGAAGAAAGAATTGCAAACGGCAAGAGTCCAGTTGGCAAAATCCTTCTTTCTGCAAAACAGGATGATAACAAGGTTATCATAGATGTAGTTGATGACGGTCAGGGCTTTAACCTTGAAAAAATTAAAGACAGAGCAGTATCAAGAGGATTTTTAACTCAAGACGACATAGATTCAATGACTGACGAAGCCATTATGAATATCATATTCTGGCCGGGCTTTACGACTGGCGACTCAATCACAAGTATTTCAGGCAGAGGTATAGGGCTTGATGTTGTTAAAACAAAAATCTCACAGCTCAATGGTAAAGTTAAGGTAATATCAGAATTTGGCAAAGGTAGCTGCGTTCACATAGAAATTCCGGTAACATTGACTACACTAAGAGTATTTCTGGTACAAATCTCCGGCCAAACTTTTGCAATACCGATTCAGGTTATTACGACATTTATCCTTAAAAACCAGAATGAAATTAAGACAAACAACGGCATACGTTCAATCCTGTTCAATGGTAATATAATTCCGCTTTATTATCTATCCGATATACTTGAGCTTGCACCTGCACAAAGAAATGAAAAAGAAACTATCCTCATCATTGAAGCTGACGATAAAACTATTGGGCTTGTTGTTGACAAACTTCTGGGCGATCAGGATATTCTCCAGAAAAAATTATCACCTCCGCTATATAAAGTTAAAAACATATCCGGCATTACCAACCTTGCTTCTGGCGAGTTATGTTTAATATTAAATATGCAGGACATTATGCATTATGACTTTAATAAAGCCATGATTTCTGCCAATAACCAGGAACTGCTGACATCAGATGTACTGTCATACAAGAGAATATTAATCGTAGATGATTCTGTAACAACAAGAACAATGGTTAAAAACATACTTTTAAACATAGGTTACATGGTAGATACTGTTCTTGATGCAGATGAGGCACTTGTTAAACTAAAACTTACGCACTACGACTTAATCATAACAGACCTTACAATGCCTAAGATTGATGGTTATGAGTTTATTGAACGCTTAAGAAACGACGAAATGTATGCTGATATTCCTATCATAGTAATAAGCTCACTTCCGGAAAATCAGGCAAGAAAACGTCTTAACAAGCTTTCTATAGCGCATTACATCTCAAAAGATAATTTTGATCAAGCAGATCTTGCTATGCAGGTGAAAGAAATTCTAACGAAATTTCATCACTAATCTAAAAGTGCCTGATTTCCGGATTAATCAGCATCCCGGCAAGTTTATCCGCACCTTCAAACTCTCTTGCTGCTAGTTTTTCAGAAGCCTGTTCTTTATCATATTCAACAAATTGATGCTGGAATACACAGCTTCCGTTATCCACTTCTATAATCAAATAGCAGGCCTTAGGATACGAGTTCGGCTCAACAAAAAATGTACGTCCGATACTTCCGGCATTCACAACTGTTTTTCTTGATTCAGTCTGAAACCCGCATGGAATATGTGTATGTCCGCAAAGAACAACATCAGCTTCAACATTTTCAAGCATTTTTTCAACTTCGCTTAACGGAGTATCCGGAAGAATGTCTTCATTGTTCTTTCTCGGTGAACCGTGTACAAGCAGGAATTTAACCCCTCCTGCCTTAACTTCTTTTTGAATAGGAAGATTTTTAAGAAATTCTTTTTCTACAGGGTTAAGAAGCTGAGCATCACTCTTTAAAGCTTCTGCCATCACAGGCGCTTTTTCTTTTAAAGTTCTGTAGAGTTCATCATTATAATCTGCAATCATCAAATCTGTATTTCCCTGAATCATAGTAAACCTTGAATCTGACTTTTTATTCATAAAATACTCAACAGTGCTCTGCGGTTCAGGTCCTGCCATTGCATAATCACCGAGGATAAAAATTTTGTCGCAATTCTTTGCTTCAATATCCTGCATAACGGCTTCAACCGCTTCCATATTGCCATGAATATCTGAGATTACAGCTATTTTCATATAAATTCTCCTTTGTTTGATATACAATTATCTTATGATAAACAGAAGAAAATCAAAACAAATTTCAATAGGAAATATAAAAATTGGCGGTGATGCCCCGATTTCAGTGCAGTCAATGTGCAATACAGACACAAGAGATGCTGCATCAACTCTCGACCAGATAAGCGAATTAGCATCGGCAGGATGCGAAATTGTAAGACTTGCAGTACTTAACAAAGATGCTGCAGCTTCTATAAAAGATATTGTGAAAAAATCACCGGTTCCTCTGGTTGCAGATATTCATTTTGATTACAGATTGGCTTTGACCTGTATTGAAAACGGAATACACGCACTCAGGATTAACCCCGGTAACATAGGGAAAAAAGAGCATACAATTAAGGTTGTCGAAGCGGCAAAAGCACACGAAGTACCTATAAGAATAGGAATAAACGCCGGCTCTTTAGAGAAAGAATTCTCGGAAATGGATATTCCGCTTTCTGAAAAAATGGTTTTGAGCGCACTAAGGCACGTAGAAATTCTTGAAGATTTGAATTTTTATAACACAAAAATTTCCTTAAAGTCTTCAGACGTAATGACTACAATAGAAGCTTACCGCTCAATTGCCTCAAAAGTTGATTACCCTCTACATCTTGGCGTAACAGAAGCAGGCACGCTGAAAATGGGATTAATCAAATCATCAGTAGGGCTCGGCACACTGCTTAGCGAGGGAATAGGCGATACAATAAGGGTTTCTTTAACAGAAAATCCCGTAGAAGAAGTGCATGCCGGTTTTGGTATTTTAAAAGCCATGAACTTAAGACAAAAAGGCGTTAACTTCATATCCTGCCCTACCTGCGGAAGAACACAGATTGATTTAATCGGACTGGCAAAACAGGTTGAAGAACGTTTCAAAAATTTGGATTTGCCTATCACGATTGCAGTCATGGGCTGTCCGGTTAACGGCCCTGGAGAAGCCAGACATGCTGATTTCGGAATAGCAGGAGCAATTAAGGAAGGATATATTTTCAAAAAAGGAGAAATTATAGCAAGAGTTCCGGAAGCCGACTTGATTAATTCATTAGAAAATATTATAATGGAATCATATAGTTCAGTTAAATAAGAATGGGTGTTATGAGAAGAAATTTATTTTTAGTTTTAGCTTTATTCACAGCTTTATGTATCAGCGCAAGAGCAGATATCACTCTTGAACAGCAGACCAGCCCTGAATACCTTATCAATAATGGATATTCAGAAGCTGTTGCAGAACAGGCATTAATGCAGAAAAATCGTGTGGCAGGCGAACCTTGTGAACCGTTATACGAACAAAAACACAACAAATTTGTAAGATTTATGAAGGGCTGCTATTCTTATATAGACCCTGCTCAGGACAATATTGAAAGATATCACCACGATATTAAAATGTCACCGAGCCATACAGATTTATAATCCAGAAAGACGCTCCGCAACGGGGCGTCTTTTTGTTGTATAATAATAGCATGGAAAAATTTAGATTTTTAACATCGGGAGAAAGCCACGGCAAATGCTTGAACGCCATTATAGAAGGTGTTCCGGCAGGGTTTCGTATTAAGGCATCTGTTATTAATGAAGATTTAGCACGCCGTCAGATTGGATACGGACGCGGCGGAAGAATGAAAATTGAAAAAGATACTGTAGAGATTAAATCAGGAGTAAGATTTGGAAAATCTACAGGCGCACCAATTTGTCTGGAAATTAAAAACAAAGATTTTGAAAACTGGCAGGATGTAATGAATGTTGAACATCAGGATTATCCTGCACAGGAAACTGTTAAAAAGATTGAAGCTAAAGCTTTCACAACTGTTCGTCCGGGGCATGCTGATTTTGCAGGAGCCAAGAAATATAATTTTACTGACCTTAGAGATGTACTTGAACGTTCAAGCGCCAGAAAGACTGCAATAGAAGTTGCTGTAGGCTCTGTTGCAAAACAAATCTTAAAAGAGTTTGGAATTATGGGATTTTCTCATGTTGTGCAAATCGGGAATGTAAAACTGGACTTTTATCCGAAAACATATACTCTTATTAAAGAAAAAGCTGAGAAATCAGATGTACGATGCGCAGATGATTTAACAGCAGATAGAATGCGCAACGCTATTGACGAAGCAGCTCAGGCGGGTGACACTTTAGGCGGAAAATTTGAAGTAATTTTCGGAAATCTTCCAGTCGGCTTAGGCTCTTATGTACACTGGGATAAAGCATTGGATGGAAGATTAGCTCAAGCGGTTATGAGTATTCCTGCTGTAAAGGCTGTTGAAGTCGGGGCAGGAGTTGATGCTGCTTCACTTAGAGGCTCACAGATGCATGATGAAATCTTTGTAAAAAACAAGATTACATACAGACACACCAACAATGCCGGAGGGCTTGAAGGCGGAATGACAAACGGAGAAGCACTCGTTATCAAAGGCACAATGAAAGCAATCCCTACAATGAGAAAAGCTCTTGCAACGGTGGACATTAAAGATATGCAGCCTGCAAGTGCTCATTTTGAACGTTCCGATACCTGTGCGGTTCCAGCCTGTGCAGTGGTTGCAGAAGCAAGAGTTGCAATTATTCTCGTCGATGAAATGCTTGCTAAATACGGAGGAGATAACTTCGTGGAGATGAAGGCGCATTATGACTCATAATATCGTTCTTGTCGGAATGCCTGCAAGCGGAAAGACTACTATAGGCACCCTTCTAGCAGAAAAACTTAACGGTTATTCTCTTTATGACACTGACAGCATTATCGAAAAAACTCAGGGTATGACAATAAATGAAATATTCGAGAAATTTTCCGAAGATTATTTCAGAAAACTTGAATATGATACAATTAAAATGGTCTGCACTGGTAAAAACCGGATTATTTCAATTGGTGGCGGATCATTTGAAAATCCTGATAACCGCGCTACATTACTAAAATTCGGCAAGGTATTTTATTTAAAATCAGACCTTGATATACTGTATTACAGGATATCACAAGACTCAACAAGACCGCTTCTCCAGAGAGAAAATCCAAGGCAGGTTCTTGAAAATATGCTTAAAAAAAGAGAAGAAAATTATAAAAGAGCTCATTTCACAGTAGATACAAGCTCTTTAAGCGAAGATGAAATCGTAAGGTTTATAATAAATGAAACAAACTCTGCAAGTTAATATAGATAACGGAAAAAATTATCTAATTGAGATTTCCGATAACAGTTTTGAAAAACTTAACCGTGGGATTGACGAGGCGACGAAAGGTCAAAAACGCCTGATTGTAATCTCTAAAAAGGTTTACGACCTCTATTACACAAGGCTGAATTTCTCAGAAGATGAGCTTTTTATTCTCAAAGACGGTGAAAAGGAAAAAAATTACAAAAACTATCTTAAAATTATCGAAAAAGCCGTAGAATTAGGCCTCACAAGAAAAGACGCTATGGTTGCGGTAGGCGGAGGCGTTGCTGGTGATTTAACCGGATTTGCAGCTTCAACTTATATGAGAGGAATTGATTTTATTCAGGTTCCTACAACGCTTTTATCAGCAGTAGACTCTTCTGTTGGCGGAAAAACAGCTATTGATTTAGCAGAAGCAAAAAATATTATCGGAACTTTTTATCAGCCAAAAGCTGTGTTTATAAACATTAATTTCCTGAACACGCTTGATAAAAGACAATTTATGTCCGGTCTTGGCGAGGTGCTTAAGTACGCTTTCATTGAAAATAACTGTGGATATCAAACTGCTTTATATTTATTTGAATTTCTTACTCTCGGATGTGAAAAGATTATGCAGAAAGAGCCTTTAACAATTATAAGGATGATTGAATACTGTCTTAACCTGAAGATTGCAGTAGTTAATCAGGATGAAAAAGAATGCGGGCTCAGAAAAGTTCTTAACTTCGGGCATACGCTTGCGCATGCGCTGGAAACGATTACAAAATACAAAAAATATACCCACGGTGAGGCAGTCGTTTATGGAATGTTTTTTATAATCGAATGGGCATATAATCACGAGTACATAAGTTATTCCTATTACAGGCTGTCAAAAGAGCTTCTGGAAAAATACGGATTTAAGCCTCTGGACAAGAGTTTTCCTGTAGAAAAAATCATTGAAATAATGAAAAAAGACAAAAAAGCTTCAGACGGAAAAATAACATTCATTATACCTTGTGATAAAAAGCAGGTAAAAGAAATCAAGCTTACTCCTGCGGAAGCAAGCTGTATGTTTTAGTGGAGGGACAGCATGTCTGATAGAATTATAGAGGTATATGCAGGAGCATACGCAAGCGGAAAGTCAGAAACTTCCCTTAACAGGGCGCGTCAGTTTTCTGCGGCAGGAAAACCTGTTACACTTGTAGATTTAGACTCGGTTGAACCTGCTTACACACTCCGGCCGATTGCAGGAGAACTCAGAGAAATGGGAATTAATGTTATAACACAGCCTGATAATTTCGGACTCGGAGAAGCTGCTAGTTACGTAACACCGGCTCAAATAAATTGTCTTGCGCAGGACGGAGATATAATTATTGATGTCGGTTATGGAGCTGGCGGACTTGATATTCTGGATATTCTAACAGGAATTGGCGAAGAAGAAAATTTACAAATTTATCTTGTAGTGAATACTGCCAAGTTTGAAACCTCGACAGTTGATAATATTATTGAATATGTTGAGTTTACCCGCGGAACCGGAAAATTCAGTTTCACAGGCTTAATATCTAACACACATTTCGGTGATGAAACAACAAAAGAAGATATTATAAATGGTTATAACAAGCTCAAAACGGCTGCCGAAAAGCTTAATCTGCCAATCCGTGCAATCGGAGTAGATGAAAGACTTGCGCAAGAATTCGGACTTAGGCATGACGGAGTCGAAATCTGGGTATACAAACGCATGATGCCCCGCGCCTTCTGGTAGTGCTACGCACGTAGACCATTGGGCGGCTAGTCAAACAAGGCTGCCAGTGTAAAGTATTATGCTAAACCCGCCTTTAGGTACCTCCGCCAACATCTATAGTTTTACCCCGCGCACGTAGACAAAATGGCCGTATTATTTCCCCTTATGTACAATTTGCCACGCAGCAAGCTCTGTATAAATAGGCTTATGTTTCATCTTTTCCGCAACCATATCTGCAATCGCAGCCGTAAGCATAAGCGGAAGTATACATTCATACCCTCCGGTCATTTCAAACACCATAACCACAGCTGTAAGAGGAGTTCTTGACACAGAAGCCAAAAATCCCGCCATACCCAGCGAAGATATCGCAACAAGATTAACCTCCGCACAGAGAAGGTTTGCACCAAATCCCGTTATATACCCCAGAAAAGAACCCAGCATTAACATAGGAAGAAATATTCCACCCGCTGCACCCGAGCCAAAACAAAGAGGTGTAATTATAAATTTTACACAAAATATTGTACAAACAAGAACTATTGGAAGTTCACCTTTAAAAAGCATTTCTACGCTTCCATTACCAGAAGATAAGATATAAGGTAGAAAAAGCCCTGCAAGCCCTGTTAAAAATCCCGCAAGCGCAGGTTTAAGATAATTCGGCACTCTAATTTTTGAATAAACACCATTAAAAAAGAAAATCGTTTTAGAAAACAAAACTCCTAAAACTCCTGCCAAAACACCAAGCACAACGCATACCGGCAGAATGCTTCCTTCCATTGTTATATGCCCCAGCTCAGTATTAAAAGCAGGGTTTGCCCCCAGAAAATGTCTTGCAACACTTGCAGAAACAACTGTTGCAACAAGCGTTGGAAAAAGCATTGAAGGCGTAAATCTGTGAATTAATTCCTCCAGTACAAAAAGAGTTCCTGCAATAGGAGCATTAAAAGTCGCGCCTATTGCCGCACCTGCACCGGAAGCAATAAGCTTATCTCTATTGTGTTCATCAAGCTTGAATATTTTACCGATAAAAGAGCCTGCGCCTGCGCCAAGCTGAACGCTCGGGCCTTCTCTTCCCAGCGAAAGTCCTGTGCCAATTCCCAGCACACCTGCAATAAATTTAACAAAGATTGTTCTAATTCTTATATGCCTCCCGCTTTTCAAAAGAGACATTTTAACATAAGGAATACCGCTTCCCGAGGTTTCAGGAGCAAATTTGTAAACCACAAATCCTGCCGCAAGTCCGCCAAGTGTAGTTATTAATAAAAACAAAAGAGGGGCAGCATAAAAATGCACCATTACAAACTCAAACATATTTTCTATCCCGAGTCTGAAAAGTACAATCAGAAGCCCTGTTAACAAGCCTACACAGAGAGCCTGCCAGAATATTCTTGTAAATCCTTTTTCCATATTATAATTATAACCTTAACATGTCTTAATAAAACAGGTTCACACAGCAATTTTTATAAGAAAATATACTTTATATTAATGTAGCAGGTTTAGAAGGTAATATTATTATGTCTTTTGGCATACATAACGGTTTGAATAGTTATCAGTATCCGCAAAATGCAAATTTCCGCGGAACTTCGCCGGCGGCTCCGGAGATTATAACAAAACCGATTGAAAAAGTTGAAACAGTTATCAACAACACCGTTGACAGCTTCGTTAAAGAACCGAAAGATGAAGAGAAGAAAAAATCACATAAAACCGCTATCACTGCCGGAAGTACAGTGCTTGTATTATCAGCACTCATTGCACTTTTTAACCCTAAATTCTCCGGCAGATTTGTTAACAAACTAAAAAATTGGTCACACAAAGCAGGTGCAAATGTTCAAAAGAACAAAAATGATTTTATCAAAGGCAAATTCTACAGAGCTACTGAAAGAGGTTTAAAAGGAATTGCAGATTTCTTCCAGTTTACAAACACAATTAACGCCTCAAAAGACATTGGTTTCAAATGGCTCTGCACAGCAGAGAAATTTAATGGTGTCAAAAATGAAAAAACACGGAAGGTTCTCCAAAAATGCGATTCCGGTTTTAGAAAAGTTATGTCAAATGTTCATAACTCTATAACAAACTGGTTTGACAGTATTAGTAAAAGAACTGTATACGGGAAATACAAAAAGGCTTCTAAAAACATGGATGAACTTGATTCTCTGATATACAACTACAGAACAAAACTTTCTGCGGCAGAACAGAAGTCGCTTGATGCTAAACTTCAAGAAATAATGCATTCAAAAGAATATTTTTCAAAAACGCGAACCTCAGAACGCTTAAGCCTTCAGGAAAAAGCTATGGCAAATCTTGAACAAGATTTTAGAAACAAGCTCTTTAATGACTACTTCAAGAAGTTTGAAGGGCCTAAACAAGCCGGCAGCTTTAAACATAATGTTCAGCACATAAAAGATAATATGTCGTTCTGGGCGGAAGATATGCTTATGCCTAGCCGTAATAAATTTGAACAGGATGGCAAAAAAGCTGTAGATACACTTGTTGGTGACGGTAAGGGGGTTAAGGGTAAATATCATGAAGCTATTGATATTTTATCACCTCATATCAGCAAAGAAGAAAAAACACTGCTTGAAACCAGTCTACAAAAAACCGGTAAGCGTCTTAATAAAGCAAATCACAGTGAATGTGTAGAATACTTTGATAAGAAAAGAGATCTTGTACTCGGCGGCGCTCCGACAGATATACTTACAGGTATCGGTATGATAGGACTAAGCGGAATTGCTGTAGGAACTGCTGATACCAAAGAGGATCGCCTTTCCAGAGCTCTGACATTAGGCTTCCCTGCTGTGGCAGGTATAGGCGCATCAATGGCCTTAACCGCTATGCTCTTCTCCGGGGTGCAGAGTATGATTTACGGCTCTATTGCCAGTGCCGGATTAAGCCAGATAGGAAGCGCTGCTGATAAAGTTTTTAACCCCAGAAAACCAAAGGAGGTAATGAATGCTTAACGCAATTTTTCAACAATTTCTAGAACATTTTTACGCAATGTTTCGTAATCCTTGTTATTGTCGATTATATAATCCCAATCCTGAATATTATCCAGATCAACTTCAGTAACGTCATTTTCACCGACAAGCTTACCGCCTCTCGCTTCTCTGATTTCTCTTGAAGCCTCAACCCTGATTGATATTGCACCTGCTGCTTTGAAAACCTCATATTCGTGCTTAATGCGCACATCAGTTACAACAAGATTACCTTCCTGCTCAATAATCTTTGTAAGCCAGTAATCAGGACTCTGAGCCCTTCCCCAATTGCCTAAATCAATTAAACCCTGACGGTACTGAGATTTGTTCTGCTCAATCTCTTCAAAACTAAGCCCGTGGTGTTTTCCGTACTCAATTTTAATAATATCACCCATTGCGCAGCGCTTATAATCGGGCATCGCGTCCATTAAAATCTTTGCTGCGGTGTCTTTGCCTGAATATTGTTTACCTGAAAAAATAATTATTCTGCTCATAAGATTTTACTCTCTAACTTGTACTTTCACGATTGAGGTGAACCAGTAGTGTTTATTTCCTCTTGTGCTTCTAACATTTGTTCACCATCAATTGGTTGTAAAAAATCTATCCCGCCTTCATTAAGCGGATGACACCTGCAAATTCTTTTCACTCCGAGCAAGCCGCCTTTAAGAAGCCCGAACCTTTCTATTGCCTGTTTTGTATACTCTGAACATGTAGGATAAAATCTGCATCTCGGAGGTGTGTATGAAGATATTTTTTGATAAATACGTATTAGACAAATTACTATTTTCTTTAACATAATATTATTTTATCATGATATGATAAGCATAAAAGGAGAGTTTTTTATGAAAAATCTGGTTATTGCATTAATGGCAGTATTAATAAGCATTTCCGCTGCATCAGCGTACAACTATATTACAGAAAAACAGACTATTTTTTATAACACTCAAAAATCAATCTGGACACTTATGCCTGAAACAGAAGACGACATTCAGATTACAAATAAAAGCTTTATAGGTTCAGGAGGTTTCTGCGAGTATTATTATCAGGACGGCAAGCTTGCAATCGGCCCTGAAATTAATATAGGTTTTGTTCATGATGGAGAATTCATAGGGATTAATTCTCAAGAACTCAAATTTTATAAATATAAATATCAAAATAAAAAATTTGTATCTGAGCTTCTTACGCAAGAAGGAATCCAGAAACTTTATCCTGAATACAAGATTATTAAAGTTTCAGAATTCAAGAATAATGAGATTACAATTAACAAAAAATTCTTCGAAAAAATCAATGTTTTACTTCTCAATGATACAGAGCAGTCATTTTACAAATACTCGTATAAGCCTGCTTCTGTAAATCCAGAATATATCAAGCCGTTTATACATATTTCACATCCGGGTAAAATAATTTTCTCTCACTACGGCAATGACACAAAAGAAACGCCGGCACTAAAAATAATCGTAAAGAACAAATTGTAAATTTTTATTACAAAACGGTCAATTATTTTCTGTAAGTATCCTTTTATATATAGAGGATATTATTATGTTTGGATTTGGCACAATTTCGAATACAACTATAAACGCTAACGGTCATTCTGTGCGTATGTATAGTAATAGTCTAAGTCCGTGGGGCTGTTACAACAGTTACACGAGTTTTTCACCGGGGTGTTTCGGCTTTGGCTTTCCTCCCTGCGGAAACTCTTTTGCAGCAGGTGCAGGCATAGGGCTCGGTTTTGCAGCAGGAATGGGAGTTATAAATCTAATTGGAAGATTATTAAATAACTGATGGTATTTCAAACATAGATTTATCAACTTCATCAAAGCTTGTTATAATACCTGAAAGACCGTCAATATCACGGTAAAATTCAATTGGTTCAATTGAATCTACTGCAATTATTTTACCGATTCCGGCCGCTTTTGCAGCATTAATTCCCGCGATTGCATCTTCAAATACAACACAATCTTTCGGGTTAAGGCCGATTTTGCCGGCGGCAATCAGGAAAATATCCGGAGCAGGTTTTCCGGGAATTTTGCCGTTTGAATAAACAATTTTATCAACATCAAACCATTTTGCAAGTTTGAATTCCTTTATATAAAACTCTACATTGTCCCATTCTGACATTGTTGCAATAGTCATGGGAATATTGTTTTCTTTCAAAAAATCTAAAAATGCAGCAGCTCCCGGGGCAAGTTTAAAATTTTCTTTGTCTACCAAACATCTTTTTCTATAGAGTGCTTCTTTTTCTTTTGCGTATTTTTCAACCATTTCAACAGAAGGCTTGCGTCCAATTGCATATTCAATAATATCAGCATTGGTATGCCCGAACATTTTTTCACGCATTTCTTCTTTTGTAAAAGATGTACCTCTAAGGATTTTAGAATACTCTATCCACGCATCATAGTGAAGTTGTGAATCCCAGTAAAGTGTTCCGTTAAAATCAAAAATTATACCCTTCATAAAAATTATTATACTATAAAAATCCACTCAAGTTCAGGATGTATACAGGCGTAAAGTAAACTAAAATTCTGGTTATGATAAAAAAATATACAATGCTTAACTATATTCCTGAAACTCTTTATACAGAAGCAGGAGTTAACCCTGCCAGAGTATTCAATAACAAAGTAATTACGCAGCCGGCAGCGTGCGTAATTACAAGGAATTTTCGTTTTGAAGATAATTTTGTACTCAAGTTTGCTCAAAATAATGAACATATTGTTATTTTCCTCAAGCCTGTTTTTGAAATTAAAGGCAAGCAGGAATTTTTTGACAGAAATTTCAATCTTATACTGAAAAAATTTAAAAATTACCGTGTTTTTACTTCTCAAGCAGAAGTTGATGATTTTATTACAGATAATAAAATCCAAACCATAATCCGTGACTTTAACCCGCTGTTACAACCGCAGGAGGAGTGCATTGAGGTTGACGGTTTAAATATAATCCCCGCAAGGTTTATAAGCGACCACAGGGAATACAATGCGCATACTCTTAGAAGAAAAATTTATCTACATATTGCAGAGTTTCTGACTGATATTGAAGAGACACCTGATAATGAAGGTTTTAGAATACTTAGAGAGTTTATTGAAACAAAATTATACAGATACGCAGACCATCGAAACAATGAAGATGTGACCTCAAGGCTTTCCAGATACTTCAACTGGGGATTTCTTTCACCTCAGAGAGCTGCTATAGAAGTTCTAAAATCAGATACAGACAGTGTAAACAAAGAAGCTTTTCTGGAAGAACTAATAGTACGCCGCGAGTTGAGCAGTAATTTTTGCCTTTATGCAAAAAATTACAAAGGCTTTGATGATATCCCCGACTGGGCGCTTATGAGCCTGAGGGCTCATGGTTCAGACCTCAGGATACATAATTATTCAACAGAAGAATTCGAAAATGCTCAAACTGCTAATGAAAATTGGAATAAAATTCAACGCGGCCTTGTCGAGACAGGATACATACATCCTTACGCGCGAATGTTCTGGGCGAAAAAGATTTTGGAATGGTCGCCTGAGCCGGAAGAAGCTCTCCGGACAGCAATTTATCTGAACGATAAATACGCTTATGATGCTCCTTCTGAAAACGGTTATACAGCAATACTCTGGTCAATCGGAGGTCTGCACGACAGAGCTTTCCGCGACATGCCTGTAACAGGTAAAATAAGGCGCATGGGTGAGAAGAAAATAAAAAATGTGTTATAATAGGTTTATGGAATCTGACTTTAACCTCAACAACATCAAATATATAAAGATAATTTATCATGATAACTGTGATATTTCCCACTGTGCCAAGGCTGCCGTTAGAAACATGAATGGACGCGAAATATATGCTTGCGCGAAAGTTGAAACACCTTTGTACATAAAAACTCCGCAGGAAGTTTCACTAAGCATTGTATGTGAAGAAGGACTTTACAAGAAGAATACCACTTTAAAAGTTGTGGAGAATAAAGATTCTTATGTTTATTTCACAATCAGCCTTCCGGAAGGTCTGGAATACCAGCAGAATAGAGAGTACTTCAGAGTAAGAATGAAAGGAGATGTCCTTCTGCGCTTTGCTGGAAATGTAATCCCTGCAAAAATTTATGATATTTCTGCAAATGGAATACGTCTTGAGCTTGATAAAGATATAAAAATTCCCGAAAGTGTTACACTCGATATTCTATTTTCAAATAAAAGTATTAAAACTGCTGCAAAATATATCAGAACTGATGACGAGGACAATATACTTAAAGCATCATTCTTTTTTGTTAATCTACCTGAAGCAAGCAGGGATATAATTTCACAAAAATGTATCCAAAAACAGCTTGAAAATAAACGCAATTCGCTTATGTAGAAATCGAAAAAGTTAAATTTTGTAAAAATATTTACATTAACAAGCAAAAATTTTTTTGTATGGTTTATATTCATATATGTAGCTGATTTAGATTAGGTAGTATGTCGATAAATATAGCAAAAATATATTCTATTTTAGGCAGCGAAAGCTCTATTGTTCCACTTGCGGTGAAAGATAGCTTTTCTAGCCTTGGTATGACCTCAGGTTCTTTTATAACCGGTCAGGAAGAAGGATATGATAGATTTATTGATGAAGTTGGAACTGAAATTGTTTGGCTTGGAGGAGTTCCTGTATACAGATGGTTATTTGATAAGACAGCGTTTAAGATTTATGGGTTCGATTCTAAATACGATGCTAGAAATTTAAAAAACAAAGATATTTTTGAAAGAACAAAAAAGTATGCTCCAGATGAAGAGATAAAAACTGCAATTGAAAAAATTGAAAAAAAACAGAAAATGTTTAAAAATTTGACAGCCTCAAAATTTATTTTATCAACTTCTCTTGCAATAATGAGCTATATTATGCTGACAAAATATAAACAAAAATATACAGAAAAACAAATAAAAAAGAAACTTATCAATGAATATCAAAGCAAACAAAAGGAGCAGAAAGATAACAGCTTGCAAGAGAAAAAAACACAAAAGAATACAGATTTTCCATCTTTCAAATCATTAGGTTCTATGACAGAAAGTTTAGCATATAATTCTGTAAAAAATATGTGGATTGTCGATGGAGCAATTACATCAGAAAGATTATTAGACTCAAGAAATCCTCAGGAATTTATTGGATATGCCATAAAAGAAGCTTTTTCTTTATGTTTTTTATATTATGCTGGAGGAAAAATTCAAAAACTTCTTGAGAATAATGCAATGAAAAGACACAACCGGAATATTGCTCTGGATGCCAGAGTACTTGAAAACAACTACATAAAACAAATTTTCAAAGACGGTACTATAAAAACCAGTTTAGATAATTTTGGTAAAATAAAAAAAGATCCGATAGAATTGTATGATTTTCTGCATAAAAATCCAGACAACGCAATTGTAAAAATTGCAAAACAGTCTGACATTATAGTTTCATACAAAAATACAGATAAGATTGATACAAGAGCCTATATTGATTTAGAAAAAATTGAAAATCTGAAAGATAATCTCAACAAGCTTTATGAACAGTATAAAGAAGCTGTAAAAAAAGGAGAAAATACTGAACAATTCTTCAAAAAAGTAAAAAAATTAAAAAGATGTTCAATAATAACAAATATAGGCGCTTCTATTTTTGCTCTTGGTATACTTGCACCCGGAATTATGCTCATCAAAAGGAAATTCTTTGACCAGGATTCAGAATTTCAAACAAAAAGAGATATACGTAATCAACTGATTAAAGAAGGCATAATCAATCAATAATACACACTCAATTATTGACATCATATAACCATTAGCCGATAATAAAATTAGAATTATTTTACTATGTTAAGGAGAAAAATATGAATATTGCACCAATCAATACAATACAAACAAGAAATAACCTAATTTTAAATAGTACAAAATCAAAAAAAGAAGATATTAATACAAACATTCACCGTAATATATCATTTGGCTGGGAGTGTCGTGGAGGATATTATAGCACCCCACGTGGTGGCTGTGCATCTTCTTTCATTGGAGTTGTAATAGGAGTTGCCACAGCCTTATTAGCAGTTCCTGCAGGACTTTTAGCTTCTACATTAGCCGCTACTGGTGGAGGAATTATTGGCGGCGTTGCTGGTAAAATTATTGGTGGGAAATTAGAAAATAACAAAAATAATAAAGAAAAAAGTTTTGTTGATACAAAATTCAATATTAATAAAACTGATGAAAAAAGCAAGCCATAAAATTTCGCTTATGTAAACATTTGTAACGAAAACGCAATTTTTCTTATCAGAATGTTTTTCATGATATAGAAAGGTGTAGTGTTATGAATAATGTTTCATTTTGCGGAGGCGAAACCGCAGGAAGTATCGGAAAACGAAATATTAATCCTGTAAGACAGGATTCAGTTAAGATACAAACCCCGCAGACAGATACCGTTAACTTTAGAGGCCGAGATAATGACGAGTCATCTGCTGGTTCATCTCTTGCGACATTAGCTGTTTTTGCCGCTCTGATTGCAGGCGGATTAGGTTATGCCCACAAGTCAGGTGCGATTAGCAAGATTAAAAATCAAAACATTAGAAAGTACATCGAAAAGGCCGCCGAACCTTGCTATAAAGCGTGCGCAGCAGTAAAAGAATTCGGGATTAAATGTTACGATAAAGTTAAAGGATTCTTTAAGAAATAAAAACCGACCATTGGGCTGCGTGCGGGGGTAAATTAAACTAGTAGGCTTGTCATGTTACGATTGAGGTGAACCAGTAGTATTAAAATAAGTTTGTAGTTTACACGTATGTTCACCGACAATTGGTCTACGTGCGTAGCACCCTATTTGCCTATGCAGAAGTGTTCAAAGATATTATCCAGAATATTATCCGTTATTAGTTCGCCCGTAAGCTCATCCAGTGCAAGAATTGCAGATTTCACATCAATTGAAATCAAATCCTGCAGTTCGTTAAGCTGTGCAGCCAGAAGCGCTTGTTCCATTGAAGCACGAGCTTTTTTTAGACATTCCTGCTGACGCGTATTTGTAACAAATTCCAAACTCTCAGGTTCAATATCACAGACTTTTTGCTTGAGCAGGTTTTTCAACTCCGCAACACCTTCACCCGTAAGAGCAGATATACAAAGAGCATTTTCAGGTTTTTGATTAACTAAATCCGCCTTATTTGCAATAACAATATGCTTTTTATCCTTCAATAGTTCCAAAACTTCTTTATCATCATTATCCAGACCTTTTGAAGCATCATAAACAAACAGAACTAAATCCGCTTCATCAAGTGACTGTTTTGAATACTCTATACCGATTTTTTCAACCTTAGAAACTTCTTCATCTTCTCTTATACCTGCAGTATCAACAAGAGTTACCGGAATTCCCAAATCAAGAGTTTCTCTCAAAACATCTCTTGTCGTACCTGCAATATCTGTAACAATTGCTCTGTCAAGGTTTAATAGGGCATTAAAAAGCGATGATTTTCCGACATTAGGTTTGCCTACAATCGCAACAGAAGCTCCCTGACGAAAAATATTGGATGTATCAGCTCCGGCAAGAACGGAATCAATCTGTTTAATGATACTGTCAAAACTCTCTATTAAATAAGAATACTCAGGTTCTCTGACATCTTCCGGAAAATCAATTCCTGCGGTAATTTTTGATAGAACTTCAAAAATATCATTTCTGATATCATTAACCTTTTCTTTAAGAACTCCTGAAAGATTTTTCATAGAAATTTTTGCAAAATCAGAAGTCTTGGAATGAATAATATCTGCAACCGACTCAGCTTGAGATAAATCCATACGTTTGTTCAGAAAAGCACGTTTTGTAAACTCACCTTTTTCTGCGAGCCTTGCGCCGTTTTTCAGGACAAGGTTGAGAATATTTCTGACAACCTGCACACCGCCGTGGCACTGAATTTCTACAACATTTTCTCCTGTGTAGCTGTTTGGTGCAAAAAAAGGAAGTACAATAACACTGTCTATACGTATATCACCGTCACTAATCCAGCCATACTGAAATCTCCGCGGTTCAAAATTCGCATTTGAAAATATCTTACGAATAATATCAAAAGCTTTTTCGCCGGAAATCCTTATAACACCTACTCCGCCTGCACCCATAGGCGTTGCAGGTGCTGCTATTGTATCAAATTCTTCCAAAATATTCATATATTTATTGTAACCCAAAGGGGGAAATAATGGTATAATAGAACTGAAATACAAAGGTAATAAACGATGCAAATTATAGAATTAATTGAAGCGACCGGTGCTAAAGTTTTAGCCGAAGTTGATAAAGATTTAGATGTAAAAATTTCCACTGACACAAGAACAATTCAGAAAGGTGATTTCTACCTTCCTCTCAAAGGCGCAAGTTTTGACGGGGAAAAGTTTATTAATCAGGCTTTTGAGAAAGGGGCAATCGGCGCATTTTGTACAGGAGATAACGGAACTCTGCAGGTTAAAGATACACTTACCGCATATTTACAGCTTGCAAATTACAGAAGAAAAAAACTAAATTTTACCGTTGTTGCAATAACAGGCAGTTCAGGAAAAACAACAACAAAAGAGCTTGCTGCATCAGTTCTCTCAGAAAAATTCAGAACCTTTAAAACACCTCTTAACCACAATAACGAAATAGGATTTTGCCAGACAATTTTTGAAGCGCCGGATGATACGGAAATCCTTGTACTTGAAATGGGTATGAGAGGTTTAGGCGAAATCGAATTGCTCTCTAAATATGCAGAGCCTGATATTACAATCATCTCAAATGTCGGAACTGCGCATATTGGGCGGCTTGGTTCCCGTGAAAACATTGCAAAAGCCAAGTGCGAAATTGTGAAATATCAGAGAGGAAATATCTTCATTGCACACGACGATGAATTAATAAAAAAGACGGTACAATTCAGCGGAAAAAAGATTTTCTACTCAATCAAAGATGTCAAAATCCTTGAAAAAGATACACATTATTCGAAATTTGAATATTATGGAAATATTTATGAACTGAATGTCGGGGGAGATTACAACATAGAAAACGCTTTAAGTGCAATAAATACCGGTTTAGCACTGAGAATGAAAGTAAATGAAATTCAATCAGGTCTGAAAAAATACGCACCGATAGAAAAACGATGGGAAGCAGTAAATGCAGGCGGGTTTGAGATTATTAATGACAGTTACAATGCAAACCCCGAGTCAATGCGCGCTTTTATCGATACTATTTTTGAACTATACGAAAAGCCCGTTGTTATTTTAGGTGACATGGGCGAGCTTGGAGAGGATGAAATTAAGTACCACAGTGAGCTTGGCAAGTATATTAATTCCCACAAAAATCTCAGACAGGATGCAGAAATTTTATCCATTGGGAAACTTTCAAAATATATTACAGATGGAGTTACAAACTGTCCCGCAAAACATTTTGAAACAATAGAACAAGCAGTAGATTACATAAAAAACAAAGATACAAAAGTGCAGCTTTTCTTGAAAGCCTCAAGAAGTATGAAATTTGAGAGGATTATTGAGGAATTAAAATAACCGGACAGTTCAAATACCGTCCGGTTGTTTTTATAAACATATATTATTTGTTTCCAAGAGCAATTCTGCCAACTCTTCAATGCTTAACTGAAAATGAACTGTTTTACAAGTTTGTTTCAATGAATAGCTTAAAGAAATAGTGTACCCATTTTGAAATCTATCCATATTTATTACATCTTCATTATTACCGACATACAAGAATTCATAATTACTGTCAATTTCTGAACAAAGCTGTTCAAACGTTTCCTTTTCATAATGTATGATATTAATTTCCGGAAATTTTGTTTTTACATAATTAACCGCTTTTTTAGGAGTATTCTTTTTTACAATTACATAAATTTGCAAAAACGGACAATTCAAAAAATTACGAACAATTCGTAAACCTCTGCTTTCACGAGCATCAGAAGCATACATTCGCTCTAAATTCTCTGCAAGTGTGTTGTAATCTATAAAAATACATAATCTTTCTTCGTTTTTAATAATATTTTGTATTTCAGAAATATTTTTCATGTTTAAAATTCCTCATTTCTAACTGTCACAACAAAACAAGCATCTTCACATGCTTGTTGATTCACAAATTACAATTATGCGGGAAATCTATTACTTAGAACCCCGCTTTTTTATAGGAATTTTCTATACCGCAAATTAGAATACATATTACCATGATAACATATTACAAGATTAAAACAAGTAATTAAATGCATATCAGCTTGATGTATAATTAATAATATGAAAGCTGATTTACACATACACTCCAACTGTTCCGACGGAAGCGACAACGCACTTGAACTCCCTAAAATATTGAAAGATGCGGGAGTAGACATTTTTGCGCTCACTGACCATGATACAGTTGAAGGATGCAGGCAATTAGAAAATTTTGAATTTATACGCGGGATTGAACTCACATCAAAATGCAAAGATATAAAATGTCATATTCTCGGCTACGGGATAGATATTAATAATCCGGAACTCAATGCGCTTATTGAAAAAGGGAAAAAATTACGCAGACAGAAACTTGAAACACGGATTAAGTACCTGAAAGAGGTTCATAATTTTGAATTTACACCGGAAGAGCTTGACTGGCTTTATACCAGAAAAAGTGTTGTAAAAACGCATCTTGCAAACGTTCTTGTAAAAAGAGGATTAGCAGAAGACAATGTTTCTGCGATGAAAAAATATCTTGACTCGTGCAAAACCGGAAACACACGTTTTGACGGTATTGAAGCAATCAATGCAATAATTTCTGCCGGCGGAGTACCGGTTTGGGCACATCCTCTTGGCGGTGAGGGCGAAAGCCATATGAGCGCAGAGGAATTTCTTCCAAGACTTAAAATCATGATTGAATGCGGTATTCAAGGGCTTGAATGCTATTATTCCAGATACAACACACAAGAAACAGAATTTCTTTTAAAGTGTGCCAACGAAAATAATTTGCTAATCTCAGGCGGGAGCGATTACCACGGAACCAATAAAGATATTCCGGCTGGAATGCTAAATATTACGGCAGATAAACTAACTATTGTTGAACGCCTGCAAGCTGTATCAGCTGATTAATCGTATCTTCATATTCAATCTTATCATCAGTGGACTGCAATAAGAAATTATTAATATCTCCCATCATCTCAATCGCTTTGTCGCACACAGGGTCAGAGCCTTTTACGTACGCACCAATATTAATCAAATCCTCATTCTTTCTATGGACAGCAAGCAGATTTCTAAGATAACCTGCGGCAGCTCTGTGTTCTTTTGAGGTCACATCACCCATAACCCTGCTCAATGATTGCAGAACATCAACTGCCGGATAATGATTTTTGTGCGCCAAATCCCTTGAAAGCATTATGTGACCGTCAAGAATACTTCTTGCAGTATCAGAAATAGGCTCGTTAAAATCATCACCTTCTACCAGTACCGTATAAAGCCCCGTTATTGTGCCAAATTCATTTGTACCTGCTCTTTCCATAAGTTTTGGCATAAGCGCAAACACAGAAGGTGTATAACCTCTTGTAGCAGGAGGTTCACCAATTGCAAGTCCGACTTCTCTCTGAGCCATTGCAATACGTGTTACACTATCCAGCATAAACAAAACATCTAGACCTTTATCACGAAAATACTCTGCAATTGAAGTCGCAACAAAAGCCGCTTTAATCTTAACCAGTGACGGCTGTTCAGAAGTTGCTGCAATTACAATCGAACGCTTCATTCCTTCTGCGCCTAAAATCTCTTCAATAAATTCCTTAACCTCACGTCCGCGCTCACCAATCAATGCAATTACGTTTAAATCAGCAGAAGTATTCTTTGCCATCATACCGATTGTAGTACTTTTCCCGACGCCTGAACCTGCAAAAACCCCCATTCTCTGTCCTTTTCCGACAGTCATAAATCCATCTATTGATTTTATTCCAAGTGACAGCGGCTCGGAAATCCGTTTTCTTTTTAAAGGATTAATAGCATCTGCCATTGTAGAGCGATATTCCGAAAACCTTATATCGCCTAGAGTATCAATCGGTCTGCCAAGCCCATCCAGAACTCTTCCGATAAGCTGATTTCCAACGCCTATTTTCATAGCTCCGCCCGTGTTCACAACAAGCGCACCAGGATGTATTCCGTCAGGAGAAGCAAGAGGCATAAGAAGGATTTTGTCGCGCTTAAAACCTACGACCTCTGCCATTGTAGGTGTATCATTATAATTGTTATAAATATAACATAAATCACCGATAGAAGATTTTGGCCCGTCAGATTCAATAGTAAGCCCGATAATCTCGGTAATCTTTCCAATCTCCTTAATCGTCTGAGTTTCTTTGATTATGTCAAGATATTTATTTTTGTTCCAATCCATCTCCCGAACCTGTAAGCATTTTTGCAGCAATCTCTGCTATTTGAACCGAAACCCTTGAATCCAATCTTGTATCAGGAGTTTCAACAATTACACCGTCCGCAGAAAGAGAGTTATCCTCCAGTATTTTTAGTGACTGGAGATTTGGAATAGCTTCCCTAAATTTGTCTGCCAGTTTGTTTATATTATTAACAAGCGCCGGATTAACTATAATAGTTATATTTTCTTTGTCGTTTAATTGTTTTACCGCATCAAGAGTAATCTTGTAAAGCACATTTATATCAAACTTCTGGTGGCAGACTTTATCTGCAATAGCGATTACAAGATCCACAATATCACGCGAAGCTGAGTCAATGATATTTTTCTTAATCTCATACGAGCTTGAAGAAAGTGTATCCAGAGATTTAAGAGCCTCTTGAGCATCATTTTGAAACTTATATAAGCCGTCCTGCTCACCTTTCTTAAACCCTTCCTGATAAGCCTGCTCTTTTATTTTGTCGTACTCCTGCTCGGCTTTCTTTTTGGCATTAGCAATTATACTCTCAGCCTCGGTGTTAGCAGCCTGAATAACAACTTGAGATTTAGTTTCAGCATTATCAATAATCTGACGTGCTTTTGCATCAGTTTCATCAATTATCTGCTGAACCTTTGCCTGCTGGCGTGTAACGCGTGTCTGCTCTATTGGCAGGACGTAGTTATCACCCATCTGAATTTCGTCTGATTTTATCCTGCTGCTACTCAATTAATTCATCCTCAACACTTGCACGCGTAATAGTGATTTCACCTGTTGCTTCAAGATTTCTAATGGAATTAACGATTCCTGTTTGAGCTTCCTGAACCTCTTTTGCTCTAACAGGGCCGAGATATTCCATATCATCCGTAAGCATTTGCCTTGCCCTCTCAGACATATTCTTGAATATCTTGTCCTTAATCTCATCTTTTGTACCCTTGAGAGCAAGTGCAAGCTGTTTAGTATCGATTTCTCTAAGCAGCCTTTGAATAGCTCTGTCGTCGAGGATAATAATATCTTCAAATACAAACATAAGGTCGCGGACTTCCTGAGCCATCTGCTGGTTTTCAATATCAAGCCATTCCATAATATTCTTTTCTGTACCTCTGTCGCAGCAGTTCAAAATGTTTGCAAGAGATTCTACACCGCCCGCATTTGAGAAATCCTGAACAAGGAGTGCTGAGAATTTCCGCTCTACAATATCTTCTATTGTGGAAAGAATTTCCGGATTTGTAGGAGTCATGTCCGCAATGCGCATGGATACAACTGCCTGAATATCAGGAGGAAGGAATGCCAGAACCTGTGCAGCTAATTCCGGTCTTAAATACGCAAGTATTAAAGCCAGAAGCTGAGGATTTTCTGAGGCAAAGGTATTCGCAAGCTGTGAAGGATCAGCTTCGTTAAGAAAATAAAACGGGTTTGTATTAACCATTGAGTTAACTTTTTCCAGAAGTTTGGATGCTTCGGCTTCGCCATATGTCTGGGCAAGAAGCTGTTTTGCATAGCTTATGCCGCCCTGAGCAATGTAATTGCGTGCCTGAAAAACTGTCTTAAATTCGTTGAGTACGTCATTCAAATCTTCATCAGAAATCTTACCAAGATTAGCAATATCAAGAGTTATCTGCTCAAGCAAATCCTCGTCTTTTATATTTTTAAGTATTTCAGAAGCAGTTGCCGGCCCTAATGCAATCAACAGTGCCGCAACCTTCTGGCTAGGACGCGTTATCGTCTTCTTTGCCTCTTCTTTAGCTTTTTTTATTTCTTCTATACCCATTTTTATCCTTTTGTCGGCAGACAACCGTAAAACTACCAATCTATATTCTTATTCCCTGTCTGCCTCAATTATCAATCTACTAATCTATTGTTTACCCCGAGGCTTCATCCAGCTCGCCATACTACTAAATTTATCTTCTACTTACCGGTCACTACCGGTTGGATGGGCGCCCGGCCGCCCCTCTAATCCTTTATAAACGATGTCAGAAGCTTGGCAGCATCCTCTGGAGATGCCATTACCGCCTCGTTCAATTCATTTATACTCTGCTCTTTTTGAGATTTAATCTCTTTTTTGCTCAATTCTATACGCGGCAGCTCCTCTTCCTGTTCGACCTCATCTGGTTTCTCAGTAACAATTTCTTCCTGCTGTACTACACGATCCTGACGTTTTGCAGAAGGCATCTTTGATATAAAGTTTTTCAATATGTACAGTGCAAAACATCCAAGAATTAGAACAATGATAAGAGGTATTACAGAAGATGTTATAAAGTAGAACATCTGTTCCTTCTGATACTGTTCTGCAAAATCTTCTTGAGCTTTCTTATCAATCTTAGCGCCTTCAAATTGAAGTCCTGAAACTGAAATTACATCTCCGCGTGAATAATCGACGCCGGAAGCAGAAAGAACAAGGTTTTTAAGCTCTTCTTTTTCAGATTCTGTTAAAATCTTATTAACCGCAACTGCAATAGAAAGACGTTTTATTGTACCTGGTGCATATACAACCTGTTTAACCTCTTTAGAAACGCTATAATTCACTGCCGTTTTTTGTTTTGAATAATTCAGATTGCGCTGGTTAACGTTATTTGGATTAGGCACATTGTTAGGATTTTCATAAGTTTCGACCTCTGTTTGAGAACTTGTAATTACGCCTTCGCCCTTATCATTAACCGGAATATAGCTTTCAATAGTCGATTTTGCAGAGTTGAAATCTATATCTGCGTTAACCTGAACTGAAACATTTCCTTTTCCGACAATTTTCTCCAGAACGTCAGAAACTTTTTTAGCTGTGTCTTTTTCAAGATTACTCTTGAAACTCTCCATATCAGTTGAGTTTTTAGAAGTTTCATCCGAAAGGCTGTTTCCATTCTGGTCAGTAATAAACACCTGCTCAGGAGTCATTCTCGGAACTGCGTAAGCAACAAGATTTTTAATCGCTTTAACCTGAGAGCTCTTAATTTTATAGCCAGGTTCAAGCACAAGAACTACTGATGCAGTCGGTTTTTCATCATTATCATCAAATATGGAACGCTCAGGTTCAGCAAGCTGAACTCTTGCATATTTAACACCCTGAATTTTTTCTATAGAACGGGTTAATTCTCCCTGAAAAATTCTCTGTTTTGTTAACTTGTTTTTAAAATCTGTAGAGCCAAGCTGCATATCATCCAGTAGCTCAAACCCGCCGCTGCCGTCCTTTATTAAATCATTTTCTGCTACGAAAACGCGCATATCATCACGTACATTAGACGGTACTAAAATTGTTTTATGATCTTCGGAAACCTTATACTGGTATCCGTTTTTTTTCATACTTTCAACTATGCTTATTGCATTAACTTCGTTCAAATCTGAATATAATACTACCCAATCCGGCTCCATTGCTTTTGATAAGAAAAAAGTTGCCGCAACAATCGTAACGACAATCAGTGCAAGCATTCCAAGTTTCTGGTTCCCGTCTAAACCGTTCCATAACTTCTTCACATCATTAGCTAAAAGTGCAAAATAATTATTTTCCATATCTCCCCGCGCACAATCCTTCAATATAATAATATCTTATCAAGAAAATCTTTTCAAATTGTAAAATTATATTAACCTGAAATACCAGCTTATTAAGTAAGGAAAAGTATAAAAAAACGCGTTCTAAAAAATACCATATATCTTCTGGTAACAAAACTATTCCTGCTGTTCGCCAAAACCATCCGGAAGCTCCTCTTTAAGCAGCCTGCCAAATTCTTCAAAACTTAAACCAAGAGCCTGAACTATCCTGAATAAATTAGTTGAATATGTCCTATTTTTGCCCTGCTCTATCATATAAAGAGTTGTTTTAGAAATATCATTCTCATAACAGAAAATAGTAAACTTTAAATTCCTGCGCTTTCTCTCTTTATAGATGACCTGACCTATAGCTTTCTGCATTATTTTGTCATAACCTTGCATAAAATCAATAATAGTGCTAGTATTAAAAAAAATGTTTCGCAAGTCGGAAACATTTTAGGACAATTCAAAAATGCCCAAAAATTTACTTTTTAATTTGGACATCAAGTTTGACAAAATTTTTTTAGATTTCTGGCAGATAACATCTAAGAGCTCTATAAGAGCTCTGTTTCTTTAATATATCTAGGTCTGCCCTTAACTTCATTAAATATCTGCCCAATATATTCACCAATTATGCCCAGACAAAAAATTTCCAGACCGCCAAAAAATGCCAGAAGCACAACCAGAGTTGCCCATCCGCTCGGTGTATCGTGAAAGAAGTATTTTTCAAAAACAACTTCCATAGCAAGCAAAAAGCTTCCTAACATCGTCAAAACTCCAGTTACTGCTATTATGCGTAAAGGCACAATACTAAAAGAAGTTATTCCGTTCAATGCCAGACTTGTAAGCGAAAAGAAATTAAACTTAGAACATCCGGCTTTCCGCTGTTTTACATCAAAATGAACATAAGAGGTTTTTAAACCGATTTCATGAAAAAAACCGCGCAAAAATAATCCGGATTCAGAATACTTTTCTAATATCTCAAGCCCCCTGAAACTTACAAGTCTATAATCCGAGTGATTAGGCGGAATTTTTACGCCCAGTAAATTCATTAGCTTGTAAAAACAAAGTGCCGTATATTTTTTGAAGAAAGAGTCTGTCTTTCTATCATTTCGAATTCCTGACACAATATCTGCACCCTTATGATATTCATCTATAAAAGTTTCAATAACATTCTCATCCTGCTGCAAATCTGCATCAATAGAAACAACACAGTCACAGCCAATTTTCTTAACCCCGAGAAGCCCTGCTATCAATGCTTTCTGGTTTCCGTAATTTCTAACAAATTTTACTGCTTTAACTCTTTTGCCATATATATTGTGCAGTTCTTCTATAATTTCCCACGTTCTGTCTTTTGAGCCGTCATCCACAAGATAAATATAGCTTTCGTCAGAAATTTTTCCTTTTGCAATTATACTGTCAAGAACTCCCAAAAGTGTTTCTACAGTTGACTTAACAACGAGTTCTTCGTTGTAGCATGGAACTATTATTGCAAGTTTTGATTTGTTTTCGCTCATTGTATTCCTCTTGAAATTATAATACAATAAACATAATAGAAAAAGGATGCGCATGTCAGATAAAAAATTTATATTAAATGCCGATGATTTCGGTATGAGCGAAGCTTTTAACAGAGCAGTACTGGAAGGATACTCTTCCGGTATTTTAAAAAGCGCAAGTCTTGTAGCTAACGGTGATGCCTTTAATGAAGCATGGAAAAACGTTATTCCTTCCTGCCCTAATCTTGGAGTCGGAGTTCATCTCAATATTATTGAAGGCAAATCTCTATGCTTAAATCTGGACAGATTAACAGATAAAGAAGGAAATTTTAATAACTCTTTTGGAATGCTTCTTTTGAAATCTTTGAACATTAAAGATAAAGTATTTATGGAGCAGCTTGAAAAAGAATTCAGGGCACAAATCGAAGAAATAATGAATGTTACAGAAGTTACACACATTGATTCTCACGTACATACGCATTCAATCCCGAGAATTTTTGAACTCGTGTGTAAGCTGGCACAAGAATACGGAATTAAACAAATAAGAACACAGTATGAACAGCCGTACATTATTCCGGATGTTTTCAGACACCTGACTTTAAAATATCCGATTAATTTGATAAAAGTTGCACTGCTGAACTTTTTTACCTTGATTAATGAGAGTAATGTGCAAAAGTATGAACTCAACACAAATGATTACCTTATAGGCGTTACATACACTTCTATGATGAACAGCCTTGCAATATCATACGGGCTTATGGCTATTAAGTATGACAAATTCACAGCAGAAGCCTTAATACATCCGTGCAGATACGAGGACGGAACTATTGATAATCATTTTGTAGAATTTCAAATAACAAAAAACCTGAAGTTAAAAGAAAAAATTGAGAACCTCGGGTTTGAAATTGTAAATTATAGAGATCTCTCAAAATGCGAAGAAAAATCGTCTGTATAATCATTTTAATTTTACTGTTTGTTCTTTTTCTTATATTTTTGCATCCGAAAGAAAAAGAATACTATGTTCGTGAAGTTATTTCTCCAACAGAATTTATTCTTGATAACGGAGAAATTTTCAAAGTAAAAGGTCTGGAAAGTCTTGACCCGTATTTCAGCTCAAGAAATAAAGAGCTTGCTTCAAAACTTAACCTGAGTGAAGAAGACGCGTTTGTCACAGGAAACCTTGGTAAATACTGGGCAAGAAATATTCTTGAAGGAAGAAAGATTAATATCTGCAACAACGAAATTATTTACCACAAATTCAACTACCGTTCTATATTTATGAACTCGCCTTACTGTATCAAAGATGACAGATTTGTTAACCCGAAAGCTTCGGAAAAAGTAATTAAAACTGTAAAGCGTACAAATTACCGGATACTAAACCTTGAAAATGACAAAGTTTATCCAATCTCACCTGATTTCATACCGGAAAACTATATTGTAATAAAAGAGGGACATAGGGCTTGGAGGTTTCATAATAAAGCTGCTCCGCCGGATATAAAGGGATACAAGAAGAAGAAACACACAACAACAATTGAACTTAAGGATTTCAAACTCTTACTCACCGATTTCACCCAAAAGCTCAAACCGGACAGAAAATGTTCAAGCAATATTTGCAAGGAAATCCTGAGTAATATTAATCAAGCCCAAAGTTCAATAGACATAGCAATCTACGGATATTCATCAGTACCGGCAATTGAACAGGCAATTAGAAATGCACAGCAGAGAGGAGTTAAAATCCGGCTGGTACACGATATGGACAGTAAAGGTAATAATATTTACGAAAATACCTCAAATCTTGCTAAACTAATACAAAATACGCAAAGTGACAGAAATTCCAAAGAAGCTTCTTTTATCATGCACAATAAATTTTACATATTTGATAATAAAACCATAATCACAGGTTCTGCAAACCTTTCACATACAGATATGTCCGGCTACAATTCAAACGCAGTAGTTGTTATAAATTCAGAAGAAGCTGCAAATATTTACCGGAGAGAATTTGAACAAATGTACGAAGGCAGATTTCATTCTGTAAAAACATCAATGAATAAAACCTCTAATATTTATTTTTCACCTCAGGATAAAACCATAACAAACGGTGTTTTACCGCTTATAAAAGGTGCAAAGAATTACATTTACATTCCGGCATTTATTGTAATAGAAAACAGAATAATAGAAGAGCTTATCAGTGCTAAAAAACGCGGCATTGATGTAAGAATTATTGCAGACGCGCTCAACGCTTCTGCCAGACACTCGAGGGTAAAGGATTTAAGAGAAAACGGAGTCCCTGTAAAGATAGAGAATTACGCCGGAAAAATGCATTCAAAAACCATGATAATTGATGACAAATACCTGCTTCTCGGTTCAATGAATTTCTCTTACAGCGGTGAAAACAGAAATGACGAGAATTTTATAATTCTTGCAAATCCTGAGGCTGCAAAGTTTTATAAAAGCTTCTTTCTGTATCTCTGGGATAAAATTCCTGACAAATGGCTGAAATATTATCCAAAAGCTGAAGGTCTTGATTCGGTAGGTTCTTGCTCAGACGGAATAGATAATGATTATGACGGGCTTATTGACAGCGCGGATGAAGGCTGCCGAGCGAGGTGAGAGAAGAGTTAAACAGTGTTAAACTAAAAAAAGGAAAGTCTTGCAGTGTGTGCAAGACTCAAAAATATACATTTACCCCACTAATTTTATAGCACAATAAAACAACTTTGTCAACTACTACGCACGTAAACAAGTTGTCAGGTAAAAATTAGTGTCATTCTATTCGTTTGCGGACAATTTTTCTCTTACAAGAGTTTCTACCTGATTTAAAATTTCAGGATTTGCAGCAAGAAATTCTTTTGCTTTATCACGTCCCTGTCCAAGTTTGTCATCATTAAAACTGAACCAGGAGCCTGCTTTTTTAACAATATCCAAATCAACAGCTACATCCAGAATATTTCCTATTTTGCAAATACCCTTTCCGAATATAATGTCAAATTCTGCGGTTCTGAAAGGAGGTGCAACCTTGTTTTTCAAAATACGAACTCTGACATGGTTTCCGATGTCTTCTCCGTCACCCTTCAAACCTTCTACACGTTTGATTTCCAAACGGACAGATGCATAATACTTAAGTGCATTACCGCCCGTAGTAGTTTCAGGATTACCATACATAACACCGATTTTTTGTCTTAATTGGTTAATAAAAATAACTGTTGTTCTTGTTTTTCCTATTATACCTGTAAGTTTTCTTAAAGCTTTTGACATTAATCTGGCCTGCAAGCCCATCTGCTGGTCCTCCATAGAGCCTTCTATTTCAGCTTTTGGAACAAGTGCAGCAACAGAGTCAACAACGATTACGTCGACAGCACCTGAGCGTACAAGTTCTTCTGTAATATCAAGAGCTTGTTCGCCTGTATCAGGCTGAGAAATAAGAAGTTCATCAACATTAACGCCTAGATTTCTAGCGTATTCAGGGTCAAGTGCGTGTTCAGCATCAACGAAAGCAGCAATACCGCCTCTTTTTTGGCATTCTGCAACAATGTGCTGTGCAAGCGTTGTTTTACCGGAAGATTCAGGCCCGTAGATTTCTATAATACGCCCGCGCGGAATACCGCCGACACCGAGCGCTACATCAAGTGCTAATGCGCCTGTAGGTATAGTTTCAACACTTACAGCAGGTTTGTCGCCAAGCTTCATTATGGCACCTTTACCAAAATCTTTTTCTATCTTGTCGATTGCAAGCTTAAGCGCCTTTGCTCTTTCATCAGATGTATTTACTTCTTCTTTCTCTTTTACTGCCATGTTTTTCACCCTATTGGCGGGCTTCATCCCGCTTCATTACTAATCTGTTTTTACCTTCCCCAGAAGCCCTTTTGAACTGACTACCGGCTTTGCGTGCGCCTGACACCCTGCTGGCGGGCTTCATCCCGTCATACTACTAACTTTTGCTTACAGCATAAAATTCGCATCTTCTTCTTTTTTAATATAGAATCCGCATAGAAGAGGTTTAAAGCTGTTTAAAACATTCTTTAATTTAAAGTTTTCTTTGTTCAGCTCATTAACTTTATTTTTCAAATTTTCGTTTTCAGTCTTGCATCTTACAAGCTCTAACACTACATCGTCCATACCTTCAAGCTTTTCATCGATAAGCTTTGTCATAGATGTAGTAATATTATTTTCCATCTTGTTGAGGGTTTCCAATAAACCGTTAACTACGGCCTGTGAATTTGGTTTTGTCATAACGGGTAATGTCGCTTTCTTTTCATTCATTCCGGTAATCACTGATGATTTAGCATTTCTTAATTTCTTAACTTCATCTACTGAAAAATATATTTGACCTTTATGGTCTTTTCTCGGGGTAACTGAAGTTTTTTTACATAATTCAACTATCTCTTTATTATCAACATTTAAAAGTTTTCTTACATCATTAGGTAAAAGTACTTTATTAGCATTCATTTTAAAAAATTCCCCTCTATCTATACCCAATAGATATTCTAATCAATAAAAAAAATTATTTCCACTATTTGTTACAATTCGTAAAGGATAATAGCTCATGTAGCAAATTTTTTATTTAGCAGTTTTGTGTTAAACAGCACTAGTCAAAAAGGAATTTAAATGAATATCACATTACACTCCAATGCACATCATATTGTGCAAATAAAACAACCAGCATTTATGGCTTCTAATAGAGCTGTAGAAGTAAATCCCAATGAAACTGAACAAGAATGTCTGCTCGCTTTGCGTAAAGGAATGATACACCCTGATGATGCAGCGATAGACTCAAAAAATCCTTCGGGCGACAGAATTCCATTTTTTCATTATCTGATAGAACGGGATTACACAACTGCAGTAAATTATGTTCTTGCAAAGCCTGAAAACAGCAAAAAATATATCAATCTCTATGCTAATAGTAAAACTGCACTTGATTTAGCAGTAAGTACTAAAATGGAAACTATTTTAAAATCCAGAGGGGCGAAAACTTATGAGGAACTTCGCGGCGAAACTGCTAACACTGATGCAAAAACTGTTTCTGCTAAAATTTTTATGGATGACCCTGTAAAAGTAAAACCGGCTCAGATGCAGCCGGTTAAAGGGGTAAATGATGGTTTGGAGGACTCAAATCAAACTACTCCGCAGGGTGAAAAAGGGGTAAATGATGGTTTGGAGGGCTCAAATCAAACTACTCCGCAGGTTAAAAAAGAACAGCCTAAAACAGATTACTTTGACGCTTTTGAAGAATTGGAAGAAGATAATGCTCCTAAACCCGAGCCAGAAACAAAACAGATAGAAACACCTAAAGAAGAAGAACAAAAAACTAAATTTCCTTCTTCATACAAAAACTATCCTGTTCTGGAAATTACAGAAAACGACCCGAAAATAATTGATGAAATAATCGGGATGGACAAAATAAAAAGCGAATTAAAAGAAAATATAATTATTCCGCTTAACGAACAGTCTGTAAATGTAACTTTGAAAGCAAACGACATTGACATTCCTAACGGAGTTTTGATTGAAACAGCAGAGGATACCTCCAATTTTGTTAAAGCTCTTGCCAATGAGACTAAAATGCCGGTTCTGCAATTATTTACGCCTCAGGAATTAAAGCCTATGCTTAAAGACATTGAAACCGAATACAAAAAGAACGGGAAAAAGACAATTATTTTAATAAGAGGATTTGACAAATTTTTTACAACCGGTGCAAACTGCGATTTAGATAAAAAGAATTTTCTCCTCTCAATAGAAAATTGCGGCGATAGAGGCGCTCTGCTTTTTGCAACAGCAGATGAAAAATGCGCAATTGATAAAAAGTTTTTGAGTCCTGAAGTTTTTGACAAAGTTCTTGAGCTCAAAATACCTGATTTAAAAGACAGAAAAGAATATTTATCGCAGTATTTTAAAGACAAACATCTGTTCAAAAACTTAAACACAGAAGAAATGATTGAAGAAATCGGCCTTAAAACAGAAGGTTTCAAATATGCAGATATTGAAAAAGTTCTTGAAGAAAGTGCAAGAACTTCTGTTTCAAATCATAAATACGAAATTGAACCGGAAACAATACGAAATGAGCTTGCGGAATTTACTAAACAGTCAGGGATTTGTCCTGTAGATGAGTTCAACAAGACAACAATGTATGACACTCCTGAATTTAAGCGCATTCCTGTTGAGGCAGGCGAGCTAATGAAACTTGAGGAACTCGGCGGAATGCCTGACATAAAAAATAAGCTTAATAAATTATATATAGAACCGTTCAAGAACCTTGACAAACTTCGCGAACATTTAGGAAACAGCGCTATTCCTGACGGAGCAATTTTCTACGGCCCTGCCGGAAACGGAAAAACGCTTACCGCAAGGGTTCTTGCAAGAGAGCTCGGACTTCCTTTCTACGAAACAAAGCTTTCCGACGTTGCAAGCTCATACATTCACGAAGTAAGCAGACGTATAAGACAGATGGCAAAACAGCTTAACGACAAATACGCAGCAACAGGCGAGATGTCTGTCTGGTTCTTTGATGAATTTGATTCATTAGGGGAGTCAAGGGAAGGCGGAGAGACTGCAAGCCACAAGCAGGAAGTTACAGATACGCTCTTACAGGAATTAAATAATCCTGCGTCAAAGGGTTACATTCTTATTGCGGCAACAAACGACCTTGAAGGTGTTGACCCTGCATTAAGACGCCGCGGAAGATTAGGAAACTGGATTGGATTTTCAAACCCTGATGCAGATGCCCGTATTGACGTAATCAAAAAAGAGCTTGCAAAAACACCTTTCACAAAAGAACTCGCTGGAAGCAAAGAATTTCTTGAAAAAGCAGAGAAAGAATTTGACGGAAGCTCAATGTCCTCAATCGTTTCTGTACTTACTGATGCTAAACGCGAAGCAATTCTTACGGGCAAAGATTTTGACGAATGCATAAAAGAATGTTTTGATGATCACAACAAACGCTTGATGGGTGAATTTTGCAACAAAGCTGGACTTAAGCCGCACCAGTATAACGAATGGGATTTCCAAAGCCTTGATGAACTGGGCGGTATGGAAGAAGTTAAAAAAGAACTTGAGGAAAATATAATTGATGTTTGGCGTCCGGAAGTTCGTGCAGCGCTTATTGCAAATAAAAGAAGCCTGCCGGGCGGAGTAATTCTTGAAGGTCCTCCGGGCACAGGTAAAACCACAATTATAGAAACTCTTGCAAGACAGATGGATGTTCCGCTTTTCAAGATGAATTATTCTCAAGAAGGAAATGAGTATATTCATGGCGTAGCAAGAAACGTTACGGACATTTTCAACAGACTTGCGCTTGAGTCAAAAATAATCAAGAAACCTGTAATGCTTTTCTTTGATGAAGCTGAAAAATTCTTCCCGCGTCATGCCGAAAGACATCAGGTAGAAGAGGTTAATACTTATAAAGATCTTATGAACACAGCTGCAGCGAGCGGAATAATACTCGTGGCTGCAACGAACCATATTAATATGGTTAATCAGGAAATCACAGGCAACCCGAGAAGAATGGGAACAATCATCCATGTCGGAAACCCTGATTTTTCTTCAAGAGTAAACCTGTTTACCAAGCTTCTTAAAGATTTGCCGATAATTAACGGTATACTGAATCAGGCACATTATGAAAAGCTTGCAAGCCTCTCAGAAGGTTTTTCAATCGGAAATATTGCAGACACGATTGATAAGACTATAACTCAGGCAATCAAAAAACGCATAAATATAACTCCGGAAATGCTTATGAAAGCATTTGCCACCAGAGGAGGTTTTTAACAAATGGAAGTAAATAGAATAAATAATACATCTTTCAAAGGTATTTCAATGCCTAAAAAAGTTGTTCTCATGCCTATCGGGATGGAATATCCTGTAATCTCTACAAAACAGGATTTTCTAAACAATCCGGCAATAAAAGAATGCGCCGAGAAATATGACATTTTGATTAAACGCGGAAAGAAAATAGGTAAAAGAGACTGTACGAACGAAGAACGTTTGAAGATGACACTAGCAGGCGGCAGTATTTTGGCAACTGGAGCTATTACAGCTCTGTCTTATATTCCCCAGTTTCCATTATGGATGGCCGGTATAATGGGCAGTGTGTTCGGTGCTATATTCGGTGGTATACTGGATTGGTGCATTGAGGACAGCGTCTCTACAAATCAGCATGAATACCTTGTTCAGGGCGGAAAAAGGTTTGCAAATAATAAGAAAAATTCTCTGGAAGGTCCTCTGTCAAGAGAATATCATATAAGCGAAGAAAAAGACTTAGACAACATTGCAGGCCTTGTGAGAGATATTGAAATCCAGGACATCAGCAGGTTTATGGATATCATTTACAGGCAGCCTGATAGAGATTTCTCTAATCTTGATAATATCTGTGCAGTGTTAGATCTGCCGGAAGTCAAAAAAGAGTTTTATAAAGGCGAAGTGTTTAATTATCCTGTAGACGAAGAGAAAAATACTCTGCTTTTAAACTTTTTAGACATAACTCCAACAGAAGAAAATAAAGACAAGTACAACAAAGTTATTGATATTCTGAGTAAAATGCCGAATGTTGATTATAACAAGAAAGACAAGTTCGGAATTTCTGCAGTTGAAAAAATCTTAAACTCAGAAAATCATCAGGCAATAAAACTAATAGAAAATATAGAAATCCCATATTCTAAGGAATTGGATTTAGTCTACGAACAGATTACAAATCATTTATTCAAGAGAAAAGCGCAGGCTCTACACGTAAAATTTGCAGACCCGATAAAAGCGCTGGAGTTGAACTCAGAAGAAGCTTTTGACAAATCACTCGAGCAGTTTAATTCACCTTTCTGCAACAAAGAAGCTCTTGCTGCTGAAATATTACAAAAAGCAAAGGGTAATACTCTCCTTACAGAAAAGCTGCGAACAAAAATCTCAAAATATTTATAGGTAAAATATGCAAGTTCAAAAAATACAAAACAATTATTATAATCAAAATTTCCGCGGGTTTCACGCGGACAGGAACGCGCTGAAAGAGCTTAACTGCCGTACAGCCGATATACTCAATAATCGTTCAATCAAAGAATGCGCTGATAAGTATGAAGTTCTGCTTAAACGTAAAAAAATTAATATTACAAAACCTTACGATAAATTTATTACAGCAGTATGGGCATCTGTTTCAAGTGTGATTGGCGGAGGAATCGGCTTAATCAGTATTACCGGTACAGGCGCAGAAGCCGCTTTTTTACCTGTACTTGCAGGATTAACAATTCCGCCGGCCCTATTTCTATTAGGAACTTACCTGTACCATAATAAACCTTCTTATCAGTATTCAATTCAGGCCGGCAAAAAAATATCCGATAATCAGTTCGGAAAACAGGTACTGGGCGGAACATTATCAAGAGAATTTATTGTTGCTGACAAACGTGACATAAGAGATGTTCATTCGCTTGATGAAGACATTGAGAAAAACGATTATGACAAGTTTTTGGATCTTCTTGATAATTACCATTCCGATGATGTGATATCTATCTTAAAAGACAAAAAAATTAAAGAAGAATTCAAAGACGGCGAGCATTTTAATTTCAGCGTTGATGCAGATGATAACACGCTTTTAACAAAGTTTTTTGACATTATTCCAACAGAAGAAAATCAAAAAGATTACAACAAAATCCTTGATAGTATGAAAGATATGAAAAAAATCAATTTCAATCAGAAAGACAGCTTCGGGATTTCTGTACTGGAAAAAATTCTTAATGCAGAGAACAGAAAAGCGCTTAATCTGGTTAAGGATTTTGAATTTGAATACTCTCCGGAACTGGACTCTGCGTATGAAAATATTTCAGACGAAAATTTTAAACTTAGTGTCAAAGACCTGAAAATAAAATTTACACACGCGATTGACGCTGTAAGAATAGACTCTGCTAAAGCATTAAAGATTGCTATAAAAGAATTTGACTCACCGCTATGCGACAAAAATAAAGAAGTAAAAAACTTGCTTGACTTCTATCACAGCAATACCCGTCGTTACGGCGCATCAGCCGGCGTTATGCAGGTAATGGAAGTTTTTGAAGAAAATGAAAGGCTGTAAAAATGAATATATCACCTGTACAATCCCCGCAAACTCAGAATTTCAGAGGGCTTCACGTTAGCAAGAAAGCCTTAAAAGGACTTGAATGCACAGAAGACGCTTTGTTAAAAATACCGGAAATTAAAGAATGTGCAAAAAAATATGAAGTACTTATCAAAAGAGGCAAAGTTAACGGCCATAAAAACCTTGATTTTATTATTACGGCTCTGGGTGGAATGCTATCATCCGCAATAGGCGGAACAATAGGATTTTTTATCTCAATGTATATGTGTATGAAAAATAAAGACATAACAGCCATGGAGTCAGCGCTGCCAATGCTCAGCGGAATGTTCGGCGGCCCTCTTCTATATACAATTGGAACTATTTTATATCGCAACAAACCAACTTACGAATACATTGTGCAGGGCGGAAAAGGAATAACTCATAATGCTCTTGGCGAAACACAGCTCTGCGGTACAAAATCTAAAGAATACAGAATTGACAAAGACAGCTGGGTTAATTCCGTACAGAATATGGTAAAAGAAATTCAGGATGAGGACAGGAGAATATTTCTCAACACTGTAAGAAAATATGATACTAAACATCTTGACAACCCGAAAAATATTCTTCAAATACTGAAAGACCGCACTATTAAAAACGAGTTTTCTAAGGGTGACTGCTTTAATTACGAGATAAACGACCAAACTCTGCTTCACGCATTTTTAGATACTATACCTACAGAAGATAACAAAAAAGATTACGAACAAATCATATATATTATGAAAGGGATGAAACATATTAACTACAACCAGATTGACGGAAACGGAATTTCTGCTCTCGAAAAAATTCTGAACTCGGAAAATCATCAAACTTTAGAACTTGTAAGAAATTTTGAATTTGAATATTTAAGAGAACTGGATTACGCATATGAAAATATTCAGGATGAAAACTTCAAACGAAAAGCCAAAAATCTGAATGTCAAATTCCCTCACATTTTTGAAGCATTGAAACATGAATCACCTGATGCTCTTGATGCAGCTTTTGAAGAATTAAAATCACCATTCTGCAGAAAAGAAAAACTCGTAAGAGATATGATTGACTTTGCCAGTGCAAACTGCAGAGGAAGTTTTGTAGCAAATGTTTTGTGCAGAAAACTGGAAAATGAAAACCTGCTTACAAAAGAAGCGTATGACAGAATGATTGCTGAACGTGAAGACAGATATAACAGGTGGAGATAGTATGCAAATTCAATATAATAATCAGAATTTTCAGGCACTACATGCCAGTCCCAAGACTTTAAAGCGACTGGGCACAACAAAAGAAGCACTTTTAAAAAATGCGTCAATAAAAGATTGTATTGACAGAGCAGAAATTACTTTGAAGTCAAAAAGACATTATGATTTTAAAAAATTTGACTGGGACGATTTTAAATCTATAAGCACATTAACCGGTGTAGCAGGAGAAGTAGTCTGTTTGGCAGGACTTTTAATCGGAGGATTATTGAACGCATTGTCGCTGGCTGGAGCTAATGCTCCTCTCTGGGGGTTTGCAGCAGGATGCGGCATTCCGGTTCTTTCTATAGCTTCATATCTTATAAGCAGAATTGTTCCAAGAATCAGATACACAGGAGAAATTCAAGCCGGTGACAGGATAGAAAACAACAAGCTCGTCGGACGAGTAACTAAACAGCATGAATTTTATGAAAAAGATAATTATAAGCTCGCAGAAGAACTTATGAAAAAAGGAAACAATGATTTCAGAATGGTTATGACTAAGTATACAATCGATACCCCAAAAGGAATATTAAGTATACTAAATGATGATAAAATTAAAGAAAATTTCACAAACGGCGACTGTTTTAATTACAAAATCAATGAACAAGGCGACACGCTGTTAACCAAATTCTTTGATATCATTCCTGATGAAACTAATCAAAATGAGTATAACCAAATTTTAGACAAAATGAAAAACATGAAGGGCATAATCTATAATCAGAAGGATGGTTTCGGAATTTCGGTGCTTGAAAAAATTCTTAATGCGGAAAACTTTGCAGCCCTTGAAATTGTAAAAGATTATAAGTTTCCATACTCAGAAGAGCTGGACGATGCCTGCAACAATATCGCTGATAAAAACTTTAAAAATAAAGCTTTAAATCTTAATTTCAGCTTTCCTCAAATTGAAAATGTGCTTAGCAAAGGCGGCTATTTGGACAAGGTTTTACAAAAATTATCAGCTTCGCCATTTTTTAATGCTAATAAAGACAAACTATCTAAAGAAATTATTGAATACACTGATAATTGGAATAAGAGCTACCGTTCAGAATTTCTATTTCCGGTACTGCTAAAACACGGCATGCTTCCTAATGAAGAAATTGATGCAAGAATAGAAGAATTAAAAAATGTGGAAACTGAACAAAGGCTAAGAGAAGCTTCAAATTACGGATTTTATTCATAAGAAAGGACAAATATGATAATAAACAGAATTAATACACTAAATTTCAAATCAAACGAACACAGAGAAGCCGAGCTTCGTGAACTACGACGTTTGAAAGAATTGCGCCGCCAGTATGAGGAAGAAAAACTAATCCAGAGTATGACTTATCCTGAAATTGATAATCAAATAAGCACAAAGGCAGCAGGTTTCTTCTCAAAATTCACCTGCGCTATTCAGAACGCTTCTGAACATAATATTATGGAATTCTTCGGAGATGAAAATACTGCAAAAGATTTGAGAAAAAATCTCTCTCCTGAATGTCAGGCTGACAGCAAAATGCTCAGAGAAGAAATTCAAAAGATGGAAGAACTCAAAGACCCTGTGATGACACTTATATGTGCAAACAAAATGAAAAAATTTGCTCCGAAACAGGGAATACTTTCAGAAGAACAGAATACAAATTTTGTAGAAGGAATAAAGAAAACTATTTCAACAATAGTAAGAAATTCTAACCTTGATAGGTTTGAACCGGAAGATAAAGCCTCAATTTTAGAAATGGTGCAAAAAGTAGAAGCTTCTGACTCGGTAGATTTCGGGATAGAACAAAAACTGAGAGTTCTGGTAGACAGATTAAACTCAAAAAAATTCAAACCCGGATTTATACCTCCGGTAAAAGTTAGAGAACTCGACGGCGGAAAGATTAAGAGGTTTCTAAAATGAGAATAGGAAACGTAACAAGGCCGGATAACCTTTCATACAGAGGGTTACATGCGAGCCGCAAAAAATTGACAAGATTAGGTCTCAACAATTTACCGTATATTCCAGAAATTGAAAAATGCGCTGACAAATACGAGATTGTTCTCAAGAAAACTGCCAGCATTGTTGACAAAAGACACAAGATTATAAACAACTCGCTCATTGCAGGCGGGATTGGTATGATGGCAGCTGGACCATTTGTATCTGGAATTATCACAGCTGGTATGATAAGCATCGGTTTTACATCTTTAATTCTTGGAATGACACTCAGAACAATAGATACTGAAGATACCGATAGAAATATAAACAAACACGCTTTGCAGGGCGGAAAATATTTCAAAAATAACAAGGTTATACGCTCTGTTTCAAAAGAATATGGGCTTAATACACCCATAGATATAGACACCATAAATTACATCGGAAAAAAAATATACCAGGAAGTTGAACAACAGGAAATAAACAGATTTCTTTTGCTTCTCGCAAAATATAGACCCGAAACCGAACCGGCGCAGTATTTGTCTGTTATAAAAGAGTTCGGTAACGCAAGCTGTATGAATTACGAAGTTGATATGACAGGCAACACTCTGCTTACAAAGTTTTTTGACATTGTTCCGAATGAAAAAAATCAGAAAGCTTATAACAAAGTGATTGAAAAATTGAGAAAGACAAAAGATATAGATTACAACCAGAGAGACAATTTTGGTATTCCTATTCTTGAAAAAATCCTGAATTCTGAGAACTCTCAGGCGCTTGAGCTTGTGAAGGATTTTGAGTTCGATTATTCACCGGAACTGGATTACGCTTTTGAAAATATTACTGATGAAATTTTCAAACTCAAGGCCAAAAACCTAAATGTAAAACGAATTTAAATATCACTGAATACTGGAGGAATAATGATACATCCGATTTGCACACAATATAATAGCCAAAGTTTCAAGGGACTGCATGCCAAGCCCAAAGATTTACGCAATCTTAATACAACAAAAAATTACCTGCTTGAAATCCCTGAAATAAAAAATTGTGCTGATAATTATGAAATAACAATAAAAAAAGTACAAAAAATTGTTAATCCTGCGTTCAAGAGAGCGTGCAAACTTCTTACACTGGGTGCAGCAACAATATTAACTACAGCTACCGCAATAGATATGGGTATTGCCGCAGAGTCAATCTGGACAATCGGACTTCATATGATTGGCGCAGGGTGCGCAGCACTCGGCCTAGTGACGCTGCCGGGGGCTGGCAGAAATTATAGAAACATTTATACAATGCAAGGTGGCAAAAACTATAATAATGACCAGCTCTCGGGTTCTATCACAAAAGAATACGAAATAGAAAGATTAAGTGACTATTATTACGATAATGCTCAAGTACTTGGAAAAACAGCTTCAAAAATATACAATGAAATTGAACGTAAAGAAAAGAACAGGTTTATTGATATTCTTGCAAAATATGACACAGAAAAGTTTAATGAGCCGGAGCAGTATATATCAATAATAAAAGATTTCGGCGATGCTTTTTGCTTTAACTACAATATTGATACAGAAGGTAACTCTCTGCTTACAAAATTTTTCGATGTTATTCCAACAAATAATAATTTAGAAGAATATGAAAAAGTAATTGATATTCTAAAAAACACAAAAAATATTAATTATAACCAGAGGGACAGCTTCGGGATTACTGTTCTTGAAAAAATACTAAATCAGGAAAACTCTGATGCTTTAGACATTGTTAGCGATTTTGACTTTGTTGCGACAAATGAAATTGATGATGTGTATAATAATATTGCTAATCCGATATTTAAACTCAAGGCCAAAAACCTAAATATAATCAGAGGAAAGTAAATAATGCGAATAACACCAATACAAATACAAATAACGCCAGTACAGCCTTACAGACCGGTCTATCGTGGAAACAGCCCTGTACAATATGCTGACTTACTTAATAGAATAAGCGGTTACAGAGAAAACGGAAGACCGAAGATATGGGCACTAACTCAATCAGAAATATTTGAAATATTAAGAAAGCTGGTTGATGTATGCCCTGATGAAATTGTGAAAATATGGAAACTTAAAACCAAAACAGAAGATGGGCTGGGAGCAGGGTACATTCAGGATATTAACTATGCGGAATTTAACAATATTCTTAAGAATGTGCCTGATACATTAGCTGATATTTATTTTTCAAAAGGTATTCTCGGATATAAAAACAAAGAAATTAATGACAGGATGTCCCTGTTCAAAAGGCTTATTATAGCAGAAGAAAGATTAAAAGATTCATTTGGTATTAGGAAGGTTGAAGAAAATTCATTGAATTCGGGCAATTTCTCATTATACAGAAGGTTGGTTGAGAGAGAAACATCATTTTTAAGAAGTTTTATTGAAATCATACAATCCTGCCCTGATTTGATTGACGAGGCAAAAAAGCAGATTAATGAGCTGGATGACAAGAATATGGCTGCAAAGGCGTTGAATATGATTTCTAAACTTGGAAACATGAAGAAAAAAGAAAATGACGATATTGTATTCAACCGGATATTCAGGAGTAATAATTTCCTTCATCAGACAGCCGATTTTATTCCGAATGAAAACAACAAAGATTTATACAAAAGGATTATAGACCGTGTAAAAAATATGCACAATGTTGATTTTAATGTTAAAGACTCAATGGATATCTCGTTTGTAGAAAAAGTTTTTAATTCCGAAAATGAGACCCTGCTGGATTTGATAAAAGATAAAGAGCTCAAGTATTACAAAGAATTAGACTGGGCTTATGAGAACATTCAAAATGAGAGTTTTAAACAAAAAGCAAAAAATTTGAATTTCGTATTTGATGATATTGTACAAGCGGTTAAATTATCTTCAAGAAGAGCATTAGATATTGCCGCTGAACAGTTCAAATCACCTTTATACAGCAAAGACAAACAGGGTGAAAAACTAGCAAAAATGGCAGACAGTGCTTCTTCTTCATTTACTGCATATTTCTTTGCAAGATACAGCAGTTTTCTTCCTGAATACACAAAGGATATGATACCTTATTATGCTGCACTTAGTCGTAACAACGAGATCTAAATATCACTGAATACAGGAGGAACAGCCGATTTGTTCTCATAATTCAGTCTTATATTAGTTGGAACAGTCAGCTCAATAGGAGCAGAAATATATTCAACCTTAGAAGCCGGCATGGTTGCGTAAACTTTTCCGTCAATATCTACGCATTTAACAGCGCAGTCAAGCAGTTCTTTACTTCGCTCATCAGGGCTCATCATCTCCAATTCCAAAGCCTCATCAATTAACTCTTGCTGCTCTTTTAAATTCCTACCCTGAGGAAAAAATCTTCTTCCGCGTCCGCTTGACTCAATCAAATGCGATTTATCAAAACTGGTAAGGTTTTCCGGTCTTAAGTAAGGAATATTTTCAAGCGCAGAACCTGTCATTTTTTCGAGTTTGGAATAAATTTCCTCATACAAACGTCTTGTTTCGCTCTCTCCTACAAGCTCATTGCCTTTGTAATCCGGTGCATGCCTGTATATTATGCTCGCCTTTCCAGTTCCAAAAAGTTTTAAAAACACCTTTAAAGCATTCGCCATCCTGTCTGTATAAACATTTCTGAAAAATTCTGCCCTGCTCTGATTATTTTCTCTCAAAGCCTCCCGCGACTTTTCCATAATCCCAGAAAAAGGATTAATAGAAACCTCAACTGATTTAACAAAATCTGGATTTTTTTCAATCATGCCTGCAAGCTCTTCCGAACTCTGCTGAGAATATTTAGATGCACTATTCCAGCCGGAAGTAACAAAAATTGAAGGAAGATTAATTTTTTCATAAATCATCTTTAAAGCTTCATTAACACTGTGGTTCCTGCTTTTACCCCTAATCGGAATATCAGAAGGATTAGAGTCATCAATTATATTAACATACTTATTTCCCTGAAAAACATTGAACCCCAATCGCTCATTCAGCGCCTTAAACCCGTCAAGAAACCTTACTAAATCCTCAAATAAAATTGTACCGTTTTTCAACGGCTTTGCATCCTTAAGGCAGTGTGAGCACCCTAAATTACACCCTCTGAATAGATTAAGAGTTTCAAACCTTTTAGTAATAAAAGCAATATCCTTAATCCCAACTCCGTCAAAAAGCGGAATACCCTTTTGAATACCCTCAACATGCTGGGGATTTATGCGGGTAAGCGGGAAAGATGAATTTTCTATATTTGCAGGAATATGTCTTAAATTCATACTGTTATAAAAAGCGTAAAAATATTTTTTGCTTTATAAATTCTTAATATTAAAGCTATTGACCTATAATAAAAAAAAATGATAACATTACTTGAGTGTTAAACATACAATTATTAAGAACGGAGGAAGCGTATGGAATTTCATCACCAGCCATTAAACGGCGCAAGCTACACAGATGCCGACATTAAAAGACTCATAACTGAGTACAATGTTCAATTCATCAAATTACAGTTCGTTGACATAAACGGACAGGTTAAAAATATGGCTGTTCCTTCGGAACACATTGACAGAGTGCTTAATAATGAAATTATGCTTGACGGTTCATCTATTAAGGGCTTTAGAAACATTGAAACTTCTGACATGTTTTTCTATCCTGATAAAAACACTTTCCAGATTCTACCGTGGCAGGAACATGACGGAAAAAATTCTGCCAGATTGATTTGTGATATATACAATTCTGATGGAACACCTTTTGAAGGATGTCCTAGATGCAACCTGAAAAGACTTATGGCAGAAGCTCAAAAGCTTGGTTTCTCAATGAATGTAGGGCCTGAAGCTGAATTTTTCTTATTTGAAAAAGATGACGATGGACATATTACAACCAAAACACACGATAGAGCAGGTTATTACGATGTAGGACCGGATGATTTAGGAGAAGCTGTACGTGCTGATATCGTAAGCACTCTTCAAGAAATGGATTTTGATATAGAAGCTTCTCACCATGAAGTTGCTGACGGGCAGCACGAAGTTGATTTCAAATACTCTGATATTTTAACAACTGCTGATAATGTTGCTACTTTCAGAGTTGCTGTTAAAGCTGTTGCTGCACAATATGGTTTGCACGCAACATTTATGCCAAAACCTGTTTATGGTATTAACGGATCAGGAATGCACTGCAACATTTCGTTATTTAAAGACGGAAAAAACGCTTTTTATGATGAAAATGCCGAATACCAGCTTTCAGATACTGCTAAATACGCAATTGGCGGTCTTTTGAAACACATTAAAAGTATCACTGCAATACTTAACCCGACAGTTAACAGCTACAAACGACTCGTTCCGGGTTACGAAGCACCAGTTTACATGGCATGGTCGCTCGCTAACAGAAGCGCTCTTTTAAGAGTTCCGGCAAAACGCGGTATGTCAACGCGTGTTGAACTCCGTTCACCAGACCCTAGCTGCAACCCGTACTTAGCATTCGCAACAATTCTTGCTGCCTGCTTAGACGGCGTTAGAAATAAAATTGAACCGCCTAAACCGGTAGAAGCTAACATATACAAACTTTCTGACAAAGAAAGAAAGAAAATGAGAATTGAATCGCTTCCGGGAAGTTTGAAAGAAGCACTCTATTATATGGAAAAATCATTGATAGCAAAAACAGCTCTCGGAGACCATATAGTAGAAGAATTTATGACCGCAAAAGATATCGAATGGGATTCATTCAGAACCTATGTTTCCCAGTGGGAAATTGACAGATATTTAGCTAGATACTAAAAGGCTGACAAGTAATAAAACCGGGAATTTTAAAAAAATTCCCGGTTTTATTATGGACAATATATTAAAATTATTGTAAAATATTTTTCGGGGACAGTAACCTCTCTTTCTCTGGCACACAAATATTAATGCTTGAAGTCAGAAAGGAGGTGATAAAATGGTTAGTCAAATAATAAAGCTATTATTAGCACTAGCAATACTAATAATAGCATTTAAATTGTAATCATTAAGGGGTACTAAGCAACGCTCTAAGAAAATATTAAATCTTAGGGCTTCCCCATATATCTATATTATTTATTATTTTTCACACTTTGTCAATATTGTTTTGTTTAATTCATACAAAAATCTCAGGCCTTCCAGAGTTAAATAAGGATTAACAAAATCAAACTGCCTGTTCATGTATTTAGAAATCAAAGAGGAATATCCTCCCGTTGCAATAATAACTGCCCTGTCACCCAGTTCAGCTTCACACTGCTCTATCAAACCTTCTATAGCGCAGGCAGAACCTCTGATTACTCCTGACAAAATCGCATCAGCTGTATTATTCCCAATAGCCTTATCTACAGTATTTGCATCTATCTTAGGAAGTTTTGATGTACTCTTATTCAGAGCCCGAAACTGTAAATTCGGTCCAGGCATAATCACACCGCCCAAAAAGTCCCCGTTTTTATCCAATATATCAAAGGTTGTAGCCGTTCCTATATCTACAATTATTGCAGGCTTAGAATACAGCATATATGCGCCGCAGGCATTTGCGATTCTGTCAGCTCCGGCTTCTCTCGGATTTTTTAGTTTTAAATTAATTCCTAAATTCAATTTATTCGTAAGAACTATTGAATTTAGATGAAAAACATTATCTGCTGCATGTTTCAGAGTTCTTGTTAATTCATCTACAACAGAGGCTATTATACATGCAGTAATTTTGTATTTTTTAAACAGAGTATGCAGTAATATTTCATACTCTTCCTGCGGAAGCTCTTTATCCGAAGGCAGTCTGAAAGTTTCAAGAATACTCTCGTCCTCAAAAACTCCGAGAGTAATATTTGTATTACCTATATCAATAGTTAGAAGAATCATAATTTACTCACTGTAATTACTCAATGCTGATTCAAGAATTTGTATCATTTCTTCTCGATAAGATTTCGGGTTCATGATTTCGCATTGAGCACCATATCTCAATAATCTTGATAACAAAATCTCTTTACTTTCGTTGTGGTTTGAGATTGTAACACTCTCACCATCATAAGCTTTTATTACACTTTCATTCTCGCGTAAATGATAACCCGGCGCAAGAGCACCGCTTAATTTAAATACAACTACCTGTTCACTAAAGCTCTTAACAAATTTTTCACTTAGAACTTCTATTCCGGAAATCCTTTCTGTATCAACCATTTTGTCTTTATTTTTACACATTACATGAAAAAATGTTTTTCCTTTATTCTCAGCTATATTGAGCGGAATGCAATCAAGAATAGATTTATTTTTAAACATCAAACGAACTTTTCTTTTATCTTTAATTGCATGTTCAAAGAGTTCTGCAGAAATATGATATGTTTCCTTATCAACTCTTGCAATGCCTTTGTTTGAAAATCTATTCAGCTTATCAATAAAATTATCAAAAATCTTATTGTACTTGCTCGACATGTTTTCTCTTATAATATTTTGAAGCCTTTCAAGCAGACCTATGTCACCGCTTGTAAGCTCAAGACCAAAAGGCATGCTTGCAACAAAATATCTGTTATGAATTTTCAATATATTAATTCCGCAATATCTGCAGGTATTTATATATTTGCTTATTACACTGTTATTAAATACAGGCTCTTCTTCACTCTTGTTAAGCCTTTCAATAAGTTCCTGCATGGTAAAATTACCTTGAAGCAGAACTTGCAAAGTTTTTAAAACCTGCATTGAGGATAGATTTTTTTTAATAGAAATCTTATTCATTATAAACATTCCTCATATTTATCAGCTTTTGAATAATTTTTTCTCTAAACTCTTGCGGCTCAAGCACAGTACAGTTTGCGCCGAAAGACAAAATTCTCTGCGCTGCAAGAAAATCATTATAATATCTGCCCTCTATAATATATCCGTCATCACGATTTTCTAATATTACTTCATTTTCTTCTATGCCTGTAACACCAAAATTTTTCAGGAAGAATTTCACAGTAGTATATTCAATTTCAACCTTGCTGCTTCCGGAAAATCTTGCTAATATTGCACCTATTCTTTTTATATTGAGTACTACAGATTTCTTTCTTATCAAATCAAAGCCGTAGAGATAAATCTTATCATTCTGGAAAACAATTCTATGTGCACAAACTTCTTTCTGCGAGTCATCTTTTGCCTGTGGTGTCCGATAAGACAATCTCAAAGTTCTATTCTGCCTGCAATCTTCAATCAATTCCTGAATAAATTCTGTATCAAATGTTTTGAGCACAGAAAGTCCGCGCAGAGTTTCTTTTGCCTCACTGTCATCAATATATTCGGCTAATTTTTTGAAAAGTTCATCATATTTTAGTATCAATTCAATATTAGAACTGTCTTTAATTTTCTTATAAGCTTTTTTAATAACATTAATTTCATCCTTCAAAATATTTAGTGAAAAAGGATGCTTAAGCAGTCTATATTTGAAACCTGTTTTTGCATTTGCTTTTGTAATCTCACATCCGGAAGCTTTTAAAGTATTAATATCAATTCTCAGAATATCATCAGAATGTTCAGGTTCAAAAATATTCAGTTCTGTAAAAATTTCTCTTATTTCCTTGAGAGATCTCGGCGCTTCTATAAGCAGTCCTAAAAGAACTATACCTCTTAATCCTGTTAAAGAAACTTGATTTAACTCAGATTTGTCAGCAGGTTTAAACAAAACACCATTCCCTCTAAACTTTCAAAACTATATTTATTATTGGCACAAATTGTTCAAATATTCAATCATATTTTCACAATATCTTCTATCAGCAGAGCTGAAAGGTATCACATCTCCCGGAAGACTTTTCTTAATTTTGGCAATAACTGCCTGCTGTTTGCCTTTTGGAACATAGTCAATCTTGGTTGCAACTGTAAATATCGGGAGGTTATAATTTTCAACCCACTCGCGCATCTGGTAATCGTTCTTTTGAACATCATGCCTTGCATCGATAAATTGTATTAATGATTTTATCTGTTTTCTATTAAGAAGATATTCTTCAAGATATTTCTGCCATCTTGCTTGAGCCTCTTTGGAAACCTTTGCATAACCATATCCCGGAAGGTCTGCTATTGTAAAAGTATCAGCAAAATTAAAAAAATTAATCAACCTTGTTTTTCCGGGTGTGTTAGAAGTTTTTGCAAGTTTTTTGTTGTTTGCAAGCGCGTTAATAAAAGATGATTTACCCACATTCGAGCGCCCCAAAAGCGGAAATTCAGGAAGAGAAAAATCCGGACACTGCGAAAGTTTTTCAGCACTTATGATAAAATTAGCATTCAATTGTTTCATTCTCTTTTTCCTTTTCTTTTGTCCTGTGTGTCACAAGAGAAAGTAACTTATAGACTTTTTCGTTATTTACCACCGTAATCTGCGCTTTATTCTTCAAAAAACTAACATCAATTGACGGTTTATGTTCAAAAATATTTTCTGTCTGAATACTAACAATTTGTACAAAATTATCCCTCAATATGCTCAGGGGTTCTTTTAAAAATGTTTCGAAAGTCTTAAAAATATTCATATGTACCGCTTCAAACTTTAGTACAAATATTGTATAATAGTTGCAGGGTAAATGCAAACATGGACAGCAGGGAAAAAGAATATATTGAAGCTTTCAAAACGTATTTGAGTGTAGAAAAAAACTTTTCAGACCACACTCTGAGCGCATACAATTCTGATATTGTAAGCTTTATTCTCTGGTTAAACGGTACGAGCTGTGTTAACGCTGATTTTAATAAGCTGCGTGAATATTTGCATTTTATTCAGAGATTTGATTATAAGAAGACAACTATTGCGAGAAAAGTTGCTGCAATACGTACATTTTACAAATTTTTGTTTCGTGAAAGATACATTGACTCCGACCCTGCAATCTCTTTATCCGCCCCGAAAAGACCAAAGTCACTTCCGAAATTTCTAACACCTGAGGAAGTAGAGCAGATACTAAATAATGTTAAAATTGATACACCTGCAGGATTTAGAAACAGGGTTATACTTGAACTTTTATGGGCAACCGGAATGAGAGTTTCAGAGCTCAGCAATCTTAATTTCGGGGATTTGAATATTGAAGAAAACGAAATAAGAGTTTTCGGAAAAGGTGCAAAAGAACGTATTGTGCTTATGTCTGACAGGGCAAAAGGATATCTTGTTCAGTACATAAAATCAGCCAGACAGCTTCTTGCACCGGGATATGATATTGGAGATATCAATGATGATTCTCCGCTGTTTATAAATAACACAGGTTACAGACTTCAAAATAAGACAATAAGAAAAGTTATCAATGAAATTGTGGAAAAAATAGAACTTCCTAAAAAAGTTACACCTCACGTTTTCCGTCACAGTTTTGCAACAAAGCTTATTGAAAACGGTGCTGACTTGAGGGTTGTGCAGGAGTTACTCGGACATGCAGGAATTTCCAATACGCAAATTTACACACATATTTCTATGAAACACATGAAAGATGTTTACGAATCAGCCCATCCGCATTCCTAATTAATCACGACAATTTCCGGTATAGAGCCAAACCGGATTGGCAGAATGCTTGTTCCTATACCTTTTGTAATTATCATCAAATTATCGGTTTCTTTTATAACCCGTCTTGCAAATTTTGCACCGTATTCAGAGGGCACAACCGGTGCGCCGATTATAGGAAAACTTACCTGACCGCCATGAGTATGACCTGCCAGAATTAAATCAACTTTTTCTTTTACATCATAATAAACATCAGGGCTGTGAGTAACTAAAATTCCGGGAGATGCGGTTCCGTCAAGCGCTTTATTAATATCAGGAGAGCCGGTCTGTAAATCTTCCAGACCTGAAATATAAATACCTTTTAGTTTTGTATTACTATTTTCTAAGACTTTAATTCCGCTTTCATTAAGAACACGTGCAACTTTTTCCCTGTCATACCAGCCGTCATGATTTCCAAGCACGGTTACAACAGGTGAATTAATAGCTTTAAATATTTTAGTCTGTTCTTCTATAGCAAGAGTATTTTTGCCGTCATGACCTTTTATAAAATCACCGCCCAAAATAACAATATCAGGATTTTGCTCATTGATAAGCTTTACAACACGCCTCAGTCTTCCCCGGTCGAATTTTGAAATGTGAAAGTCGCTTGCAAAAACAATCCTTATTCCTTTCAAAGAGTCAACTTGATAATGCTTTACAACAAGCAGATGGGGTTCAATAAAAAACGCCCAGATAAATAACAAAAAGATAGTTAATAATAAAATTTTTGGCATACAATAATAATAACATATCGAGCAATAAACTAGTAGTCCGTTCAAAAGGGCTTCCGGTAAGGATAATATAAGTTAGTAGTTAGGCGGAATGAAGCCCGCCAGAAGGGTAGAAAATATGATAGACAAAAAACTTGAAGAAGCATTTAACGACCAGATTAATAAAGAACTCTTCTCTGAGTATCTTTATCACGCAATGAAAATCTATTTTCAGGAATTAAATTTACAGGGTTTTGTAAACTGGTTTGATGTTCAGGTTCAGGAAGAAAGAGCCCACGCTGTCGGAATGATTAATTACTTAAACGACAGAGGCGGCAAGGTTGAATTGAGAGCAATCGAAAAACCTGTAATTGAAGGAACTACTCCTCTTGAAGTTTTTGAACATGTTTTAAGACACGAAGAATATGTAACCTCAAGAATTAATGCTCTTGCTGATGTTGCGGAAGAAGTCCGTGACAGAGCTGCAATGCACCTTCTTGACTGGTATATCAAAGAACAGGTTGAAGAAGAAGCAAATGTAGGCGGTGTTTTAGCTACTTTGAGATTAATCGGAGATGATAAAAAAGCATTATTAATGCTTGATAAAGATTTAGCAGCAAGAACATTTGTTGCAACTGTTATAGGTTAAATAACAATAAAAGTGGGGTTTCAGTTCATCACAGCCCCACTTTTATTAATCTTTATTTACCCCTGCGCCTTTCGTTCTATTCTTATTGCGCTGTCAGGACAGGTCATTTCGCACTGACCGCAAGCAATGCAGATTTCAGGGTCTGGCGCAACCGCAGGAGTCTGGTACAAACCAACTTCCTTTGACCATTGCAGACATTTTTTGCCTGCTTTATTCATAGGGCATTTTGCTATACATAAACCGCAGCCTTTGCAAAGGTCTGTATATACATAATAATCTGCTTTCCCTTTGCCTACGCCTTCTATTTTGTAACCTTTATATTCTTTATCCATTAAACACCTGCTCTTTCTTTTATAAGAGACATACCCATTTCTAACGCTTTGTAATTTAATTCCCTGAGTTCAGGTTTGGCATCAAATTTCTTACCCAAAGCCATTTCCATAGCGTTCTTAATATCGTCCAGTTTCAAAACATTAGTCGCAGCAAGCAGAACACCCAGAATAATTATATTAAACACTCTTGCGCTAAGTTTTTCATTTGCAATCCTGTTTGCATCAACACCGATTATCTCTTTGCATTTGCATTCAGGTTTCTTCGTGCATACAGATGTATCATAAACCACAGTTGAGTTTTCGCTTACATAAGCTTCGCAGCGGTCAATAGCTCTGTCTGAAAGCATGATTATGATATCACCCTTAGCAAATCTCGGCTCGCCGATTTTTTCATCAGAAATTTGACAGAAAGCTATTGAAACACCGCCTCTCTGTTCAACACCGAAGTTAGGGATGTAAAGTATTTGTTTTCCTGCTTCATAACCTGCTTCTACAAGGATTTTCGCAATAGATTGAACGCCCTGTCCGCCTTCTCCGGCCAAAACTATTTTTGTTCTTGACATACTCTACACTCCTTCCGGTACTAAAAATTCTTTAACCTCGAAAAATTCTTCCATCTGTTGTAATCTTCCAAAAGTATCAACATTATTTGTTCTCCAGTTTAGAGGACAGATTGAAAGAACTTCTACAAAAGAAAAACCGCCGTTTTGTACATTCTTCAAACCTTTAACAAAAGTTTGTTTAAGTTTCATCATATTTGAAACAGAAGAACGTGCAACAAAAGATTTATTCGGATCAGCAATAGCTGCAACCATTTCAGCACCTTTTGCAGGCTTTCCTGTAACATCGCAGTCTCTTCCGTAAGGAGTTGTTTCTGTTTTTTGCCCCGGCATTGTTGTAGGTGACATTTGTCCTCCTGTCATACCGTAGTTTGTATTATTAACTACAATAATCATCATTTTTTCGCCTCTGACAGATGCGTTTACAAGGTGCTGCGAACCAATTGCCAATCCGCCGCCGTCGCCCATATACGCAATACCAATTGCTTCTGGATTTGCTCTTGTGAAGCCGTAGATTACAGGTGTTGTTCTGCCATGGTGGGTTTGAACCGTATCTAAATCCATGTAATTCCACGCTAAAAGAGAACATCCTATATCACAGCCGAAAACAGTTTTCTGCTGAATGCCGAGTTCATCTATAGCTTTTGCTAACGCTTTTAGTGTTATACCGTGTCCGCATCCGGGACAAAATTTACTTGCTCCAACCTCAGCATTCTGAGATTTTGGTAATTTTGGAGGAAGTGTTAATATTTCTGACATTTTATATTACCTCCTTAACTGCAATTTCTTCTACTTTGTTAACAATATCATCGCCTGTAACACCTACGCCCATTTTATATAGTGTAGAATATGGCGTTGTTAAGCCGTAAAGCTGTTCAAGAACCATTTGAGCAAGCTGGCCGTTTGCAGATTCTGTAAACAAAATTTGTTTTGCACGCTTAACTGCAGCTCTCAAAGGTTTTACAGCAAGAGGTCTTATTGTTATCGGTCTGAACAAACCTGCTTTAATTCCTTTTTCTCTAAGTTCATCAATTGCGGTTCTTGCAGAACGTGCAACTATACCGTGAGCAATAACAAGAATTTCAGCATCTTCTGCTTTGTATTCTTCCCATTCCTGAACTTCTTCTGACATTTTTTCGTAATCAGCTTTGTATCCTTCAAGAACTTCCATAAGTTCTTCTTCCATATTGTATGTGTTTCTGAGGTGAACTGATTTTCTGTCAACTCCAATTTCGCCTTCGCCAAGCAGAGCTTTTGTTGTAGGAACCATGTTAATACCGCGTGAAGCAGGATCATATAACATTACAGGTTCTCTCATTTTACCTTGATATCCGTCAGCAAGAACGTAGGTCGGGAATCTGTATTTCCAGGCTGTGTTAAATGCTTTAATCATATAATCGTACAAATCCTGATGTCCGGCAGTAGAATAAACAATTCTAAACCCTTCACCGTTTCCGCCGAAGCAGGTTAATCTTGTTTCTTGCTGCGCGTAAATAACTGTAGCAGTGGAAGGTCCGCCTCTTTGCATTACAGCGCAAACAAATGGTATTCTCATCATTTCTGCCATTGACTGTGCATCCTGCATGATTACATTACCCGGGCCTGCTGTTGCAGTGAATGCCCGTTTTCCGGCTAAAATTCCGCCGATTGTTGAAAAACCTGCTGAAATTTCATCTTCTGTCTGCAAAAATCCCGCTCCTGTTTTTGGAAGCAATTTACACCATGTATGCATGATTTCATTCTGAGGTGTTATTGGATAGCCGTACATAAATTCAGCTTCTGCAGAATTAGCAGCGTACGCGAGAACTTCATTTCCGGTTAAGAACATTTTTGTGTCTTCTTTAATAAGTTTGTTTACCATATTTAATAACCTTCCATTTAAATTTACAATAATATTTTACTACAATAAACTATTTGGGTCTATAATATATAAAAAGGGAGATTATTATGTTTATTAATATTAGGGATAAATTTTGCAAAGAATTAGAGCGGGTTTCAATTAACCTTGAAAAATCATGCTGGGATTTTTACACAAATTCTACGGCTGAAAACTTGAAAAGATACGAAGAAGCGCAGGATGAATATTCTAAGGTTTTTCAGAACAGAGATTGGTACAATAAATTTCTGGCAATAAATAAAGACGAATTATCAAAACATAAACAAAAACAGCTTAAAGAGCTGCTTAAAGAATTTGATGAAGAACTTAATACCGGAGAAGAATTAAAAGCGCTTAGAAAAAAAGAAAATGAAATTGCGCAGAAATATAATTCTTACATCCCGAAAATCGACGGTAAAGAAGTTTCTAAACCTGAGATTTTTAAAATTATGCAGACAGAAACTAACCCTGATTTAAGGAAAAAAGCGTACGACGCTAAAATTAAAGGTGCGGATTTAATTGCAGAAGATATGATTGAGTTTGTAAAAATGAGAAACGAATATGCAAAAAATAAGGGTTATGGAACTTATTTTGAATACAAGCTCAAAGAAGATTACGATGTTGATTTGGAATTTTTGAACAAATTGATTGACGAGGTTTACACAAATGCGAGCGGAAAAATTAAAGAGATTTTAGAAAAAAAACAAAAAGAATTAAAAGAGTTTTTCGGAGTTGAAAAACTTGAAAATTATCACTACGGTTTGCTTCTTAACAACAATCCTGAAAAGGGGGTAAATAAAATACTGGAAGCTTCAAGTCAAGCTACTCCGCCGGATGAAAAAGGGGTAAATAAAATTCTGGAAGCTTCAAGTCAAGCTACTCCGCCGGATGAAAAAGGGATAAATGAAGTTTTAATAAATCAAGATATTGTGTCAATTTCCAAAACGATGTACAAAAACATGGGTTACGATATTGATAAACTAGAAAAAGAAGGCAAGATTACGCTTGATTTGTTTGCACGTAAGGGAAAAAATACTCACGGATTTTGTTTTGGAGTAGAAGCCGGAAAAGATTCCAGAATACTTGCAAACCTTATTAACAATGTAACGAGTCTTGATACTTTAAATCACGAGTTAGGCCATTGTGTTTATGATTTAGGAATTTCTACAGAGCTTCCGTTTTTAGACAGGAGAGCCTCTTCTCCGGCCGTTACAGAGGCAGTTGCAATGATGATGGGTGATATTATCAAAACTGAAAATGTGCTTGATAAAATCGTTCCTGATGAGCTCTTAGAAAGATTTAAGATGACACACAAAGAAGATGAAGCTTCTTTTGTTGCAAAAAGTCTTTTGATTATAGATTTTGAGCGTGAAATTTACACTAATCCTGAACAAAATCCTGCTGAATTGTGGAATAATTTGAATAAAAAATATTTGAACAGAGAGAATGAATTAGATAACGAATGGGCTTCTATTCCGCATTATCTTTCACATCCGGCTTATTATCAGAACTATTTCAGAGCAAATTTAATGAAAGTTCAGATATATAATTATTTAAAATCAGTTCTCGGAAACATAACTGAAAACAATAAATCAGCAGAGTTTATGGATAAAAATATTTTTGAACTTGGGGCTTCTGTAGAAGAATATGATTTAATAAAGCAGCTAACCGGTGAAGAATTTTCAGCGAAAGAGTTTTGTAACAATTTGTAAAAAATAGACTTTTAGAAGTATTGTACATGTTATATAATGAGTGTATATAAGTATATTAAAGCTACCAATTTACAGGGATACAAATGAGTATTGAAGGACTTGCTCCGTACTCGCCGACAACAATTTATGGACAACTGACGTCGCCGTTTACGCCAAAAACAATTACAATAAATTCACATACACCATATGATAAAGTTGATGAGGAACAAGAGAACTCATCAGAGGTATTTAGCCGCGGATATTTTGAAGGCAAACCGCAGGCAAGAAGTGTTTATGGAAAAGTTTCAACGCAAAGTGCTTATGAAAATGATTTAGCAAAATTGTCTGAGGATTTAGCTTCGGAAAAAGTACCTGTAGAAGTTGTATCTTTTTCATCCTCAGAATTATCTTCAACTGATATTGTCAAAAGTTCATTAAAGAAAGGTTATGATACAAGAGAAGCTATAGTTATTCAGAATGCAAACAGTGCATATCAAAAAAGTGCTTTTTTAACTAACAATCCTGTTGGAGTTTTAAGTACTTGTTCATATAGAGTTTTTTAAAAGTTTTTGACATTTTATTTATTATATTAATTATTATTATTTAATTATATATATAAAATAATAATCATCATAATAAGCTCAAATTATTTGTTCAAAACTATCTGAAAGTATTATGAATACTGAGTTTTTCATGTTCAAAAAAATGTAGAAAGATTGTAGAAAAGTCGAAAGTTTTGAACATCTTTGAACATAAATTATGCAGAAAAATAAAATTAAATAAAAAAGATGTAGAAAACTCAAAGTTATGAACATTTTTTCTACATCTTTTAAACACTTTTCTACATAGTTTTGAACATTAATTTACCAGAATTTTTGTACTAATATATAATATTTAATTTCTTTTTGTATGTTTTTTGATAGTTTATAAATTAAATATTTGAATAAAAAAATAAATTTGCTTAAGAAATTTATTTTCATATTATCAGTATTACAAAAATGGTTAAGAACACATAAATCATTTATTTCTTTATAGTCATTTTCATTTGATAAATCTTTTACAGAATGTTTTTTAGGAACTATTTTTAACATTTCTTCAATTCTTTTGTTCCAAGCATTTACAGATTGCATTTCAAATAAAGATTTTTGTTCTTCCATTAACAAATTTTTAGCATAATTTTTGTCATTTAATATATTTTTTGCTCTATTTTCAAAATCTTTTTTATTTAAACAAAATCCATGAGTATTTTTTAAATAGTCTAGCATGTACATAGCGCATTTCATACTTAGCGAAGGAATATTTGAAGAAATAGCATCCATTAGTGCAGTACCTGAATTTAGTGGAAAAGAATCAATACACAAATCTGCAGAAGCAACATAATCTAAATAACCATTATTAAATCCTATTGTTCCAAGAGGAATAATATGTCCTTTGCTTTTTTTGTAATATTTCTTCCATAATTTTTCTTTTAATGATGGACCTATAACATAACAATATGTATTTTCATCAAGTAAATCTTTTACCAAATTATAAAAATTATCATTTCCTATAGGACTATATTTTAAGTTTGAAGCTGTAGATAATATAATTTTTTTATTGTTTGGAATTTTAGTTTTTTTTCTTGCTTCTTCTTTTGAAATAATATTTTTTTTAGTAATAAAAGCAGGTATTCCTACAAAAAAACTGTTTTTAATATTTCTTTGTTTTTTTGTAATTTCATTATCTTTAACTACATCTAATACAATATCTGCAATACTTTTTCCAATCCAAAAAAGATGTGCAGAGTGATTATAAAATATAACAGGACGTTCAAATTTTTCAATACCAAATGCAACTACTGCAGTTGGATCATCCATGTGAGTATGCAGAATTATATATTCATAATTCAATGCTAATTCTCTTAATTTTAATGCTCTTGTCGCTAAATCTATATTTTTTTCAAATAATATATAATTTCCGTTTTTTTCTTTAATATTTTTTTCAAGTACAGATAATTCATTTACAGGTTTAAGTACAACTACACTGTGTTCTTGCGAAATAGGAGCGTTTTCAATCCATCTTTCAATAACTCTTGTATGTCCTCCAGAATTGTACCCTGATGTTAAGACATGTAAAAATGTATTTTTTTTATACTCTTGATTATTATTACTAAACTTTAAAGTTTTTGCATATTCTAAATAAAAATTTTCAAGAAAAGAGGATGTATAATATCCAGTAGGTTGTTTAACTGCAAATTTTAAAGCAATTTCAGCATAATATAATTTTTTTTCTAAAGTTTTTGATATTTTTATTTTCTCTATGAGCTTTTCAAAAATATTTCTCTTTTTTTCTATAATAGGATAATATTTTTTATATTTACCAAGCATTAACTACCTCAACAACTTTCTTAATTTCATCGTCTGTCATAACCGGTGAAATAGGAAGGCTAATAATAGTATTATGTATTTCTTCTGTAATAGGATAAGATAAATTGTTCCATTCTTTGTAAGCCTCCTGTTTATGAGGCGGAGTAGGATAATGAATAATTGTCTGTATTCCATTATCAGTTAAATAATTTTGAAATTTATCTCTGTTTTCTGTTCTTACTGCAAAAACATGCCAAACGTGAGAAGTTTCGTTGTAAGCTTTTGGCAAAATTATTTTTGGATTTTTAATATTTTCTCGATAATATTTTGAGATTTCTCTACGTTTTTTGTTATCTTCATCTAAATATTTTAATTTAACATCCAATACGGCTGCTTGAATTTCATCAAGTCTTGAATTTACACCTTTATAAATATTGTGGTACTTTTTATCGCTTCCATAATTTGCTATATACTTAACTTTTTTATAAAGTTCTTCATCATTTGTAGTAACAGCACCACCGTCTCCAAGGCATCCAAGATTTTTTCCAGGATAGAATGAAAAGCCTGAGGCATCACCTAAATTACCTGTTTTCTTGTTATTATAAATCGCACCATGAGCTTGTGCTGAGTCTTCTATAATTTTTAGATTATATTTTTTTGCTAATTCCCAAATCTTATTCATTTGTACAGCTTGTCCATAAAGATGAACAACCATAATAGCTTTAGTTTTATCTGTAATTTTTTCTTCTATCAAATCAGAATTAATATTATATGTGTTAATATCAGGTTCTACCAGAACAGGTGTACATCCGTTTTCTGAAATGGCAAGAATTGATGCTATATAGGTGTTTGCAGGTACAATAATTTCATCACCTGCTCCAAATCCGTATCCTTTAATAATTAAATTTAATGCATCAAGCCCGTTTGCAACACCTACACAGTATTTTGCACCACAAAAATTAGCTAAATTTTGAGTAAATATTTCATTTTCTTTTCCTTGCAAATACCAACCATTATCAAGTATTTTTGCTATTCTTTCGTCTATTTCTTCCCTGTAACGGTTATTTACTTTACCTAAATCTAAAAATTTTATCATATTTAGCCTCGTATTTTGTTCCTTAATTTTCTAGATGGAATAAGATTAAGAAATATTTTTTTTATAATAATTGAACATGATTTTATTATACTCAATTTTATTGCATATTTATTAAAAATTTTATATGTTAATTCTTTATTTCCCATACATTCGTCTAGTGGATTGTTTGTACAAAAAGTTTTATTGTCAAAAATATATTTAGTGATATTTTCCGATATTTGGTATTCTTCTATATTTTTATTAGTCATATCGAAGTTGTTTTCCAGAATAAGTAAGTCTATTTTTTTATTTGGAAATTTTTCATTTAGTTTTGATAAAGCAGATTTTAACTGTTCGTCAGAGAGTTTTTTATCTCTGCTGAACCAGACAAACAGGATTTCTTTTGCAGTCTTAATTTCTCTATAAAATCTTTTAATTCTCCTGTCATATTTTGCCTTAACATCCGGATAGCTTTCATCAAGCGGAACTCCTGGAGCAAAATCGTGGTAATGATAAAAATCAGTAGATTTATTTCCGTATGAATCAAAATGAATGTCAGGATTTTTTTCAAAATTTAAATTATATAAATCGTTAAAATTTAAGAAATCTTTGAAGTTATTGCATACAAGTTCTATTCTTTTTTCAAACGAAGCATGTGTTAACCAGTCAAAAGGAAAAGATGCAAATTGGAGCTTACAATCTCTTAAATAGCTTGTGCAAGCGCAATCCTCCCCTAAACTTACAAATAAATTATATTTTAAAAATTTTTTATCCATTTTGTCTATCTTGAAAAATTAGAAACAATTTATTGTTCATAAAAAAGTTCTTTAAACTTTTATCATACTTAATATCACAATCCTAGACTAAGCACATTTTATATTATAAGATAAAAATTTATATATTTGCAAGTAATTTATAAGAAAATGGTTATGTTATTTATTTAAATTCTCTAGTATATTTTTAATATCTTCTGTTTTACTAATATAGTTTGGTATTGTATTTTTTAAGTATGTTTTTACTTCATTATAATTATTTAATAAATATTCAAGTTTTGTTTTAATGCTATGTTGGTCACTAAGTGATTGTACATGCGCCAAATAAGGAGAATTTTCTCCATATATATCATTACTTATACCAAAAGATTTATGTTTATATCCTGCAATAATGGTTGGTATGTATGAAGCAAGTGCAGGTATTTGCACATGTGTTCTAACAGCAACAAGAGCCTTTAATTTAGAAAGTATATATTTTGCTTCTGGAGCACCTTTTTCTTCTAGCACAAAAACTCTGTTTGTATTTTTATATTTTGCATATAATTTTTCCAATTCTCTAAAATCAGAGTTTTTGTAATTCCAATTAACATGAGGAATAAGTAAGACGTTATAATTGGTTTTGTCAATAATAAACCGTATGGCATTCTCATAATTTTTACGCAACATATCAATATATTTTTCGTTTCCTTGTTGAAGAAATCCTATATTAAAACCTATGACTTCGTGAGAGTCAAAGCATGCCGGTAATAAACATTTTTTAGCAGGCATGCAGAAAGCCGGACATGGAGCAAGATAAGCATTAATACCAGCTTCACTCAAAAGATTATAAGTTAATGTTTCTCTAGCTATAACAGCAGAATACATTTTTAAATCTTCCATTACTTCTTTTATATTTATAACATCTTTTGTTATAGAACAACCGAGCATAACAGAATGAGCACCTTTTTCTCTTATTTTTTTATTAACATATTTATACCATTCTCTTACTTCTCCAGGTTCACAATATTGGTCGCCTGCTTCAAGACAATACACAGTGTCTTTGTCAATACTTTTTAAAAAAGGCTTAAAAAATTGTTTATATTTTATATTTTTGTTTTTAATTAATAACTTATTTATGAAATTTTTACTTACAGGCTTGCAAAAGATTTTCAGTTCACCAATTTCATCAAGCTTAAAGAGTTTATCTTTTAATTCTGAGTATGAGAATGTAAAAATTTCGTAATGGGTATCAGGAAATAATTCATGCAGACCTCTCACTATAGCTTCGTTACCATGATTTTGCGAACCTGAATGACCATAAATTGCTATTTTTTTCATATTTGTTATCCTCAAACTTATATAACATTTTGTTTAAAATGTTATGCTCTCAGTTATAGTCTATAATAAATGACATATATTAGCAATTATACTTATTATTTCCTCAACAAAGACAAATAATAATAACATTTATGGTTTATATAACATTTTAAACAAAATGTTATCTGTGAATTTAATTATTTTTATATATCTAAATAAAAATTTAATTTAGGACAACAATTACATCCAATACTTTCTTTAAAATCACAAAGTCCGAAATTCGGATTGCTATCTAATGTTGATGTACCGATACTTATATATTCTATATTTTTTTGTTTTGAATAATATTCAAAAATATTTTTGGCCAAAAAGTTCATTGGATATTGTTTATCATATTTTTGTAAGTTCCCCCAATAAACTACATTTACAATATTTTTTGTAATATGTTGAATATATGCTGAGGCAATATATTCATTTTCATTTTTTATAAGAAAATAATCAGATTTTATTATATTAGCAGTATTTATTATGTCGTTTTCGCTCATCCATAATGGAAAATTCTTTTCTTCTCGGTTTATTTTTATAATTTCATAAACTTTTGATACATCATCACTTTTTTCTATAGTCAGGTTATTTTTTGCTGCAATTTTTAAGTTTCTTCTAGAATCAGTATTTATGATAGAGTCATAATTATCATATTGTTCTAATTTAAATTGAAAATTTACATCATAATCTAATAATTTAAAACCATTACAGAAAAGTGCATTTTGAAGTTTTGTAATGTGTGAACTGTTATAAAAAACAGGAGGAGTATTAAATCTTATAGTTTTTATGTTTGAAAATTTTGACCAATCAATAAGATTTTTTATAGCATCATGATAATGAGAAATTTTGTTATTATGAGCTATTTCTGATAAACAACAAAAAGTCGCAGAAAATGGAAATTTTAAAATTCCATCTTTTATTCCGCCGACAAGACCAAATCTTTTTTTATTATTTTCAAATATAAAATATTTAACATCACGTACTTTATGTTTATTTAATTCAATAAAATCTATGGTATCAAATCCAGAAAAAGGATTTACAACAAAAGTTTTATATTCCTCTTTTTTTACTTCAAAAATATTCATTTTATATAATTCCTTATTTTTTTTGCAGGAACACCTGCATAGGTACAAAATTCTTCAGTATTTTTTGTTACAATAGCTCCAGCTCCTATTATTGAACCGCGTTTAATTGTTATTCCCGGCATTAATACACAATTTGCACCAAGCCATACATCATCTTCAACAATAATTTGTGTATTTTTTTTTATTAGATTATTTTTTACGTAAGAATTGTTTTTCAACAGTTCTGAATTATTAGGTTCACTGTTTGGTAAAAACGTTACACCAGGGCCAATTGATACATTTTTTCCTATGATTACGCAAGGACTATAATCTTCATTGGGTGTAAAATGTAATCCAAGATTACTGTAAGATCCTTCACCCATAATAAAGCCAAGCTTTTTTAAATAAATTTTTCGAATAATCGCATTTGTGTAATAGAATGAAATCAATTTTACAAATCTAATAGGCATGCTATCTACATATTTTTTCAAAAAAAAGTTTATAAAATTATCAATATTTTTCAGAAAAAATTTTATCACATTTAGTATCCTTATGCTAGTTTGATTATATTTAAAAATTTATTATAGTCCCTTATATACTCTTTTTCATCATAATGTGTATTAGTTAAAACCATCAAAATTGCATTATATGAAAATTCATACATTTCTTTCCATACCATTTTATTTAAATAAAGTCCTTGGTGCGGGTTATTAAGTAAGACGTCTGTTTGAGTTTTTCCGTCATCAATTTTTACCCTGCAGCTTCCATTGATAGGTATTAACAGGAATTCTGAATTTTTATTAGCATGACAGCCTCTGGAGATATTTCCTTTTGTATCAAAAATATAGAAACAACGCTTTACTTCAAAGGGACAATTTATACCTTTTTCAAACGAAACAAGTTTGCCTCTTTCATCACCGAATACTTTCATGTCTATTATTTTGTAATTCATTTAACTTTCCTCCAGAGCTTCTTTTGTTGCTTCTAAATAAGCGTAACCAAATTTTCTATCAGGCTCCAGATGTGCTCCTTCTGCCCACTCATTCCATGCATTTATAAAAACAAACTGTTTATCTTTGTTGTGATTTTTCTTTGTCCATTCAATGACATCTTTGAGCCATTTTTTATATAAAGCCGGAGCTGTTTGAAATACCCATCCGCCTTGAAAAGCTTTTCTTGCTGAGTTATCCCAGTATGGGAATACTGTTTTATATAAAGGATAATTTACTTCAGGCATAAACTTTCTATTATATACAGCATCTTCCATATCAAAAACTTTTGACATAAATTTTTTATTTATTATTTTTCCTGTTATGTCAATTTCTTTTAGGTTTTCGTGTCCATTAGGATAAAACTCAACACTTGCATCCATTCCATATACTGTTGAGTCAGTATTACCAAATACTCTTGCACCTATTATGTATAAATCTTCAAATCCATTTTCTTTTGCTAGTTCTCTCAAACGTTTAACAAGATATGTTATTTCATTATCCTTAAATAATTTAGGGTTATAAATACAAAGCAGAGGTTTATTGTTAATTTTTATATATCTGTTGTCTTTTATGAAAGGCAGAATATCATAGAAGAATTTATCGCAATCTTCACAGGAAAATTTCTGCTCCATCATAATCTCTTTATTTCCGCCGTCCCATTGTTTTGCCCATGTTTCATTCGCCCAGCATAATGCAAAAGGTAAATCCAGTTCCTTATTATTTAAATAATTAAAAAGTGGTGTTTCAAGCAGTCTTTTTCCTCCGCTGAACCAGTAATAATGGAAGCAAAATCCATAAATTCCGTACATTTTGGCTAATTCAATCTGCCTGTACATAACTTTATCAGTTGACAAGTCATAGAACCCTACATCAATAGGTAAATGAGGCTGATAATGACCAAGAAACTGAGGTTGAATTTTGGTAACATTTGTCCATTCTGTAAAACCATGTTCTATATATTTATCATTTAAAGGTATTGTATGAAATTGAGGAAGGTAAAATGCTATAAGTTTTGTATCTTTTTCATTTTTTACATAAGGATATTTTGTTATTTTTACAAAATCCTTATTATCAGAAGAATATAAAAAGTCTAAGAGTTCTTTTGTATCAATGTTATTATTGATTTTATTTAAAAGTTTGATTTTAAAAGATATTCCTAAAATTTTTAATTTTAATATTTTATATGTATTAAATTTTTCTTCTTGATAATTAAATATTTTGTTAAAAAAACACACTATTCTAAACCTTCTACAATATAATTTTTAATATCTTTAATAACATTAGAACGCTTATGTTCCCAGATCCATTTACCAAGCGGATGCTTTTGGTAGAAATACTGTTCATTGCGTTTATATACCTCTGAGTTAACACCAGAACTTGTTGTACTGTGGTTATGGAATACAAAAGAAATATTTGAAGTTGCAAGACTAAATCCTGCATACAATGCTCTCAGACAATAATCCTGGTCTTCCCAGAATGCAGGTGTGAAATTTTCATCCATCAAGCCGATTTTTTCAATAACTTCGCGCTTTACAATAACACAGCTGAAAAGAGGCTCAAGCATATATTTAAATGGCTTTTTAAAACGTTTCAAATAATTCTCATAGTGACTAATATAATTATCAAAAGTTAATTTCTTTTTAAATATTTTCGGTCTGCCTGCATCGCGAGGTGAAACCATACCAAGCTGTTTATCAAGTTCAAAAACTTCAAGAGTATTTTCAAGCCAATCCGGAGTAAACAAAATATCATTATTTAAAAGACCTATGTATTTGTAATTACCTTCCAACGCAAGATTAATTCCCTGATTGTTTGCTTTTGAATACCCTAAATTTTCTTTGTTGAGTATAAGTCTGATATTTGAATGTTCTTTTGCAAAATTTTCCAGATATTCAACAGTTCCGTCTGTTGAGCCGTTATCAATGATAATCAAATCAAAAGAATTTTCGTCAGTATATTGATATAAAGATTGAAGAAATGGTTTTGTAGCCATCTCAAATTTATTAAATGTAGGTGTTATAATTACAGTTTTATTCATTATTAAAAAGTGCTCTTTCTATGACTACTTGATGTGATGATTGATAACTTCAATCATGTCTAAATACATATTGACTTGCTGTTCTGTTGCAATATTAACAATCATTTTCAATTTATTTTTGTTTGATGAAATATCTGCCATATCAATACCTTCAGATACAAAATCTTTTAGTGACAGCTTCAATATTTCTGTCATTTTGAAAAAATTATCTAAAGCAGGATAATTTTTACCGGTTTCGATTTTACTCAAATGTTTTTCTGAAATCCCAACCATTTCTGCTAATTCAGACTGTTTTAAGCCTAAATCTTTTCTCTTTTGACGGATAACTCTGCCTACATATAATTTATCAACATTTGACATAATCAATAAACCTATTACCTTTAATTAAAATAAAATACATATGACTATCTATAAACAATATATGTAACGAATAATAATTATTTATTCGTCAGATGTATTAACAAAATGATAAACTTATGTTATTATTTTGGGTAATTATATGTATTACTTTTTATGTAAATGGGTATTATGATTTACGATTGCTTTCCATTTTTTAATGAATTAGATGTTCTTGAAATTAGGTTAAATATTTTATATGACACCGTTGATTATTTTGTTATAACAGAAGCTGATAAAACCCATACAGGGAGGCATAAAGAATACATTTTTGAACAAAACAAGGATAGATTTGCCAAATTTTTGGACAAAATTATTTATATCAAAGTAGATGATTTTCCAGATTTAGAGAATTCTGAAACAAGTTCTGACGGAAACAAATGGCTCTATGAGAATTATCAGAGAGATGCAATAATGCGTGGTTTGAAAGATTGTAAACCTGATGATGTAATCATAATTTCCGACTGTGATGAGATACCAAATCCTGAAGCCGTCAAAAAATATAAAAAAGGGATATGTTCTCTAATGCAGCTAAGATTCGGATTTAGCTATAATTCTATTTATGTTACTATTCCGTTTTGCAGAAGTCCGAAAATTTGCAGGTATAAAGAGTTAATCAACCCTCAAAAAAAGATTAAAGAAAAAGATAAAAAATATTGTTTGTACTCAGAATACGGACTACCTACTTATTTGAGATTTGTTAAGGGAAAAAAGATAAAAAACGGCGGGTGGCATTTTAGTTATATTGGAAATTTAGAGAATGTCAGGTATAAGATGCATTCTATAGTAGAGCAGCAGGTAAATACGGTTAATAAAAATAATGATAAACTATTGCTTGAAAAGATCCGGAATAATGAAGATATCTTAGAGCGCGGTGATATTTTTGCTAATCTGGAGATGTCTAATATTTTTCCGCAATATTTTATAGCGAATATTGAAAAGTACAAAGAAAATATAAATAATAAGAATCAGGTTTCGTTTTCCAGAGCAATGTGGCAGCATAGAATTTATAAAATAAAGAAGGTATTCAAATGCCTGTAATATCTGTTATTGTACCTGTTTATAATGTTGAAAAATATTTGGAACGATGCTTGGATAGTATAATAAACCAGACTCTTAAGGATGTGGAAATTATTTGTGTTAACGATGGTTCTACTGATAATTCTATAAATATATTAAAGGAATATTCTTCTCAGATTATAATTGTTAACAAAGAAAACGGAGGTCTTTCAGATGCAAGGAACAAAGGTTTAGATTACGCTTCCGCACCATATATAGCTTTTGTTGACAGCGATGATTGGATAGAGGAAACTGCTTTTGAAGAAGCGTATAGCGCAATTGAAAAGTATAAGACTGATTTTGTCTGTTTTGGCTCGCAAAAAGTTTATGAGGATGGAAAAACTGAGATTCAGAAACTGCCTGTGAAGGGATTTCAGAAAATGAATTACAAAAAAATCAGAAAAACTCCTGTAACAGTCTGGTCTAAGATTTTTAAAGCATCAATTATAAAAGATAAAGAATGTATTTTCCCAAAAGGATACAATTATGAGGATAATGTTTTTTGGATGATGTATTCTCCTTGGGTTAAAACCGGATACTACATAGATAAGCCGTTTTATAACTACTTTCAAAGGGCCGGTTCTATTATTTATACAGACAAAAAAACTTTTAAATATATAAATTTAATTCCGATAATTTTTGAATATTATAAAAAGCAGAATTTATTAGACAAATGCGGTGATGATTTGTATAAGCGCTTCAAAGATTATCTGAAAATGGATTTTAATGATGCTTTAAAGAAGGAATAGTGTATGAAAAGAACAGCAGTATTTGCCCATTATGATAAAAATAATTTAATACAGGATTATGTTGTATATTACTTGTCAGAATTGAAAAAGTGTGCAGAAAAGATAATTTTTGTTTCTGATTCAGATGTGCTGCCGGAGGAATTAAAAAAGATAGAAGGTATTGTTGAACAATCGATCATTGGCAGACATGGTGAATATGATTTTGGCTCATACAAGAGGGGATTTTTATATGCAAAAGAAAATAATCTGCTTACAACCTGCGAAGAGTTAATTTTGGCAAATGACAGCTGTTATGCACCTTTGTTTCCGTTCGAGGAAATGTTTTCTGCTATGTCAAAAAAACCTCTTGATTTCTGGGGTGCTACTTCTTCTGACTCGGGAATAAAAAAAGAGGATGAAAATGTTTATTGCAGATTTAATCATATACAGTCATATTTTGTAGTCTTCAAACCTGCTGTTTTTAATTCAGATATTTTTAATAAATTTATTACTTCTATCAAAAAGGAAAATAAAAAAGAAGAAATAGTTATAAAATACGAAATGGGTATGACTCATCTGCTTGAAGAAAACGGATTTAAGTATGATTCTTACAGCAAGCTCAGTAAAGAAGTTCCATCAGCGCATACCGCTGCATACATAAATTTAATACGGCATGATAAATCTCCATTTCTAAAAAGAGAGATAACATTATACAGAAATGCAGAAGTTTTTTATCCTATTTTGACAAAGTATTTAATAAAAAGATATACAAAATACGATTACAATCTTATACGAAATGATGTTAAGAAAAATGCAAGATATATTACGCTTATGGAACATATAAAATACGGTTTCAAAACTTACAGACGGTTTATTTACAGAAGACGAAGGAAAGAACGCCTGATTTGTTTTTTAGGTAATTGGTATTCATACTGACATATTATCTAAAAACTCTTTAGACGGCTGTTTTTTGTACGTAAGTTTATGCATGAAAGTTTTTGATTTTAATTCATTAAACTCTTCCTGACTAAAATTTTTATCCATAATCGTTTGAAGTTTTCCGCAAATTTCTCCGTCAAGATATGGCATTTTATCCCATTCTGCTTTAAGTTCAGGAGTTTTGTCAGAAAGCATTGTTGAAATATGTTCAAACATAAAATAATTAATCATGAAATCGTTTTCGGCCCAGTAATTTTCTAATGTCCTTTTTATAGCGTTTAAATTAGGGCTGTTCTTATCTGCACGGATAAAATAACAGGACATTTTGTTTTCCTGATTGTCTTTTTCAGGGTCTTTTCTGACCACGCAAAAACTCGAGTCGATAATCTCCTGCGGTATTTTATCTGTTAACATAATGGTTGAATCTATCCAAACGCCGCCATACTGTGTTAAAAGATACATTCTAAGTATGTCGCTAAACAGTGCAACAGGCATTTTGCCGGAGCTTACAAGGTCATAGTATCTCTGAGGGAGTTCTACATAATCTTTGATTGTGTCAAAAGAAAGAATATTGATTTTTCTATTGCCCTCATATTTTTGGACACTTTCAAAGCATCTTTGAACTAATTCAGGCGCGTTTTCTTTGCCCTGATGCCAATAAGACCATAGTGGTAAATGATTTTGGTCGGTTGACAATTGTTCTTTTACCTGAACATCAAGATACTTCTTCAAATACCGTTTGGCCCAACGCGCTTTGATTTTTGAGCGCTTGACTTTATCAAAGATAAAAAGTTCAATTAATATTTTAAAAATGCTGTTTTTTAATTTGTTCATACTTTGCTGAATAATCTTTTTCTCAAATCTCTAAACGTATATTTTTTGAGAGTTTTCGGAATTCTTTCAATGAATGCCTTATAATCCTCCGGAATATACTTTCTTCTCCATGGTTTACCCGGATTTCCTGCATAATGCAGCATTATTACGTTTTTAACCTCATGTTTTAAAGTATCATCTGAATAAACATTTTTTAAGAATTTATACTCTTCAGACGTAGACCAGTCATCAGTATAATACAGGCTCTGGAATACTCCGTAGCGGTAAGGAAGGCTGTAAATCTTATCACAGGCAAGATTTAGAGTATCCAAATCAAAAAACTTCAATCTTGTGTTAAAGGTTTTTATAATATCAAATACGCGTGATACGAAATTTTCCTCGCGCATTTTCTTTGAATTAAAAATAATAAAACTTGAAATATAAGTCAATTCATTTTTATTTTCCGGAAAATACTTGTGACAGAGCATATTTTCGTTATTCGGCTCCATAGCCACTGCTGCGCATTCGTAATCTTTCAAATCAATATTATAAGCTTCTGTCAGGTCGCCTTTGAATAGAACGTCAGTGTCAGCATAGATTACTTTATCATACTGAGGCAGAAGTTCCGGTATAAGAAGCCTGTAATATACAATTTCTGTCCAGCTTCCGCCCTTGTTAATCGGTGCGCCTTTAAAGCGTTCTGTCGAAATGTATTCAAAAGTTATTGAATGTTTAGTATCTTCGCACATTTTGGCAAATTCCTGCGCAGTTTTATCATCAATATCAGGATGATAAACATAAATATCGTATTCAGTTTCAGGCTTTGCTGTGTCAATAAGACTTTTTATGGTAACTGCTGCACCTAAAATTATTCTTTTATCAAAAGTAAATACAACAGGTATTTTATTCATTTATTCCGCCCTTCGTGGTTATAAGTTTACGTAAATTTTCTTTAGAATTTTCATAAAGTTTATCAGCATAAGCTTTTAAATTCTTTTGCAGTTCGGAATATTTTTCAGAACTCATCTCAATTCCTTTTTGAAGAGCATTTGCAAATTCACTGTCTGTTTTGTACAAAATAGAATTTGAACTATCAAACCCGTTAATCGGCCCGAAACTTTCAATAATAATACAAGGTTTTGCAAATCCGTATACAAGCTGGAAGTTTCCGCTTGTTCCGGTTGTGTTGTACCTGATATGTCCGGGTTTGGTCTCGTCATAAGATGTTATAAGAAAATCGGCTTTTTCTATCTCGTCGTACATTTTGTCGAACGGAAGCCGGCCTTTGATATCAAAATACTGCTGTAATTCTTTTGGAAGTTTTTTCAAATGTCCTTTACCTATTACAGTGATTTTGAAATTACGAATGCCCTTTTCGTGTAATTCTTTTACAGAATTTATAATAAGGTCGTTGTTTTTCTTCTTGCCCTGAATTGCGCCAACTGTGACAAAGTTAACTATATCACTGTTTTTAGGCGTTAGTTTTACTTCTCCGAAATAGTGCGGATTAACGACAACAGAGTCTGCTTCCTTATAATTAAGTTTTCTCAATGTAATGATATCTTTTCTCCAGGTTCCGGCATCAACAGAGTGTTTAACTTCATGTTCTACAAAAAACAGTTTTGACTTGTCAGCCTCAGGATTAAAACTCTCATAGCATTGTTCATAATGAATACTGTCACATAGTTTTCCGGATGTGGTGACAAGAACACCGGAAACATCTTTCAGATTATTTTTCCGGAAAAATTCTTTTACCTCTTTGCGTGACATTTTGTTTAAAGTAAGGTTTTTATCTTCAAACCTTGAAAACAAACCGCTTTTGTAGTGCTGCGGGTTAACTATAACAGAAACGTGATAACCCAAATCAAGCAGATATTTGACATAACCCGGAACAACTTCTGAATGGCTTTTTGAACACGGTTCCCAGACAATAAAGGTTTTGGATTTTATTACAGGCTTTTTGTATTCAAAACAAGGCTTAATATAGGTTTCAAATAAAGCTTCGTAAAATCTCGGCCTGAATAAGAATAAAGGTCTGTATTTTACATACTCAATCAGCGATGCAATCTGGTTATCGTGTGTCCAGTGTTTTAAATCTTTTTCGCTTAATTTCCACGGAGTTAGCTGCAAATACTTGAAATAGAGCGGTCTGTGAACGCTAAAAGATGCATAATGCCATGGTTTTTTCTTTGCTACAAAATGGATAGCTTTTGGAGTTCTGGTATAGCTTGAGCGGTTTGTAAAGTTGCTGGATTGAACATTCCATTCATCTTCAACAAGCATTATTTTACCTTTGAGCGCTTCGTTTATAATCTCCTGATCGCCGAGTTTGATTGTGTCAAAATGTTCTTTTGTCCAATCAAGCAGGATTTTTTCCGCGTTAATTTTTCTAAGATTTTCAATATCCATAACCAGCATGCCGGCATTAACATAATTCGGATTAATTTTAGTAAGTTTTTTGCTAATATCTTTGACGCCTGCAATCGGGTAATCACCCATGTTAACGTTGAATAGCTTTGCAAGACTGCTTGTTACAACAAAGTCACAGTCAAAATAAATTACTCGTTTAACATTCGGAAGCAAAGTCGGAAGCTTGAGTCTGTAAAATGTTGGGATTGAAATATACTCATGTGTTCTCACATCCATATAATCTGTAAAAAGGCTGTTATCAATAGGAACAAACTTAATTTCACAATCCTTTATATCTTTTAAAGCAAGGATTTTATCTTTATTTTTTGATTTGATTCCTCCGTCAAGTATATAAAAACACAGAGAATCATCAGGATTAGCACTGTCCAGTATAGATGCAATTACAACACCTGCATATTTTGCATAATTATCATCACAAGCCAGACAAACATTTATCACAATAAACCCCCGCTATCTATTACAATAATACATATTAAACCAAATAAATCAACTTTTACACTCCCAAACATCCAATAGGAATAATAAAAACGCCATCTTGATTGTAAGCATATTTTCCAACTCCTGTGAGTACCATTTTAAAAGCAGGAGCTTTCATGTTTGATATATCTATATTTGATTCTAATTTATTAAGAGTTGCAATACCTTCTTGAATGAGCTTTTCTCCGCCAAGTTTTATTTCTGCCAGTCCGTAAGCTCCTCCTCTTAAATGTATCACAGCATCGCATTCAAGTCCGTTTTTGTCACGGTAATGATATACAGTGCCGTCTAATGCGTCTGCATATATTCTTAAATCTCTGATACAAAAATTTTCAAAGAAAAATCCCATTGTGTTTAAATCATTAATCAAATCATCCGGCCCTAATTCCATTGCTGCTGCTGCGATAGACGGGTCGGTAAAATATCTTGTATCAGAAGTCCTGATTGCTGTTTTTGAACGTAAGTTCGGATTCCACGCTCTTGAATCTTCCAATACAAAAATTTTCTTTAATGCTTCTATATAATCCATTATCGTAGGATTTGATGCTATTTCACTGTCACCGGAAGGATTAACGTCTTGTGAAAGAGAAGAAATTTTACTTTGAGTGCCGATTGAACGAGCATATGAGCGCAATAACCTTTTGGTTTTTTCAGGATTTCTTTTAACATTATCTACGCGCGATATGTCATTATTAATAACAGAATCGTAATAATCAATTGCCTGCTGCAATGCTATTTCCCTTTTTTGTCCTATAGATTTAGGCCATCCGCCTCTGCAAATTAGATAAGCAATTTGTTCTATATCAAGATTATTTTCACAATCAATTTCTGCACTGCCTTGGAAAAGTTTTTCTAAAGAAATACTACCCGAACTGTCCCCTGATTCATAAAGTGACATCGGACGCATTAACATTCTGGATATTCTTCCGGTGCCGGTATGGGAAATTTCTGAAAAGTCGGCAGGAACTGCTGAACCTGTCAGTATAAATTGATTAAACTCGTCGCGTTCGTCAACTTCATACCTTATTGCATCCCATAATTTTGGAGCAAGCTGCCATTCGTCAATGAGGCGCGGGGTTTTACCTGCAAGCAGTCTTGATGGATTAATTTCAGACATTCTTATATTCTGTTCTCTTTCTGCAGGATCCTGCATTTTTAAAATACTTTTCGCGACTTGCGATGCAGTAGTAGTTTTTCCGCACCACTTTGCTCCTTCTATTAATACAGCCCCTTTGCTTGATAATTTTTTAGATAAAATTTTGTCTGAAATTCTTGCTCTGTATTTTTTCATGTTTTAATTATAACATTTATTTTATAGTTTGGCAATGTTTTATTTTATAGTTTGGCGTTCTTTTATTTTATAGTTTGGCATAAATTTATGCGACTGAAGGCGATTTGGAAAATTAACATACATTTGACAGAACACATTTGTCGCCTGACAGTTGGTCTTTCATTTACCCCCGTGCGTAGCTCCTTAAAATACGTTAAACGGGTAGTTTTACTATTTAGGATGGCTTGGAGGTTAAATATTGATTTGTAATTTTGACGATTGCCATCCGTCCATTTATCTACGTGCGTAGCACTCTTGTCATGGATAGCAGAATTTCCTGCGGAATATAAGTATTCTTTACTCCGGAATCAGTATTTGCCATAAAAAATTCAACAGTTTCACCCGGTTCAATTCCCAATTTATCAAAAGGAATACAAACATCAATAACATCTTCGTAAACAATTGTTATTCCTTCAGGATTATCAAGAGTCCACATGTTCGGATGCAGAACAGCGGTTAACCTCGGAGGATACAAAGTATCTTTCACAAGCGTAAGAGCAAGTTCGTGTTCAAACTTCTCCAGCAAAATCGGATAAGGATTGTCTGTCTTGCTGATAAGTCTTATATAAGCCCTGCTGCCAACCCTTGATGCATTTCTTGTATAAATATAAAACTGATTAATCCTGTCAACAAAACTTATTTCGCCCGAACCCTTATTTACATGCAGTCTGAAATAAATATTGTTCTCATCACAGCCGAAATTAATCTTATCAACATTCTTATTCTCTCTGAACACAGGTCCGTCAAGCATACTTAATGAACCTGAATTATACCAGTCGTCAAAACTCCTATTCAAGCCGTCCATCCGCGGTGTGATATTTCTTTTAGGGTGTCTGAACGGTACTTCAATTGTAGTTATCAGTGTTTTATCCAGATATTCGGGATAATTAATGCCCAATATAATGTACACATTTTTTAAACGTTCTCTGAACATATAGTCAAAAACAAAGTCCTGACCTGAGTTATTTGGTTCTCCGTACCACCAGAACCAGTCACTGCCTTCTGCAATAAGTAATTCGCGTTTTGCCTTATTAATATTAGGATTGGAGATGTTTTCTTGAACATAGTTATCGAAATCATCCTTTGTCTTTTTCAAATAAGCCCAAGCTTTATTTTTCTCCGGCTCTCCAATCCAGAACTGGAAAGTTTTGTCTATCCAGGAACCTGAAAAAATTTTCTTTAAGCTTTTTTTATGCTTGTCTTCTCTGATATAATCGCTTATAAGAACAGTTTCAAGCGTTTCATCGTTTTCAATCATTGAATAAATATTTTCAAGAAAATCTCTTCCGTCATTCTGGTAATTTTCCCAGCAGTTTTCGCAGTCAGACGCTATTGTAAGCAGGTGTGTTTCATCAGGCGAAACAAGAAGTTTGTTTTGTATCATTTTGATTTTTTCATACAAATCACCGGCAGCCATTTGAGAATTTATTCCTGCATACTCAAAGTTTATAAGATTTGGAATAGACCTGTCGCGGAAAATGATATCAATTTCTTTTTCTTTTGTTTCGTAGCTGTAAACCTTTAAAAGGTGGTACGGGTCGTTTAAATTTCCTTTAAAATCTCTGATAAAATCAAAGTTTATTGAGTTAGCAAGGACTCCTTCGTCCGAAATAGTCCATTCAATACCTTCTTTTGCAAGCAGGTTAAGAGTTTTAGGCCCCAGACACAGTTCAGGCGGCCACATACCTTTCGGACGCACTCCAAAAACTTCTTCAATTCTGTCCAGTCCGCTTTTTATCTGATATTTTGCATCATCAAGCATTCCTAATGACTGAGGAAGTCCTTCTATTGTAATAACATTTTTTGTTGAACTTTTTACATCTATCAAAATCGGCAGGATTGAGTGGTAATAAGGGCTTGTAGTGAGTTCAATTCTTCCTGTCTGAATATACTTTTTATACGCAGGTATAATTTCTCGTATAATTTGTTTCTGTATATCAATAATTTCAACTCTGTCCTGCTGTGTATATCCATTTTGTTTTTCCCATAGCTCTTGAAGTCTTGGATATCTTTCAAAATGAACAGGGTCAATCCATACAAGGTTGAAGAGCGCCATTAAATCAGAAAATTCCTGTGCAGAAAAATCTTCTATTGCAGCAACATCTTTTGCAAAACGTTTTTGATACAGTTCTTTGTAATTCTCGCTTCTGTAAATCATTGTTTCGTATTTTGAGCTGAAAAAATTATTTAATATAAACGCTTTTTCTTCGTCTGTTAAATTTTCTGTATCAGAAACGGTGAGTTCGGAATGAATATCGTGGTATCCGTTTTCTGTATAATCCAGAATAGCGTCCAGAAGTGCGGGAACAATATTAAAATTAAGTTTTAATTTTGGAAACTTTTCCAGAATTAAAACCATATCGAGATAATCTTTTACTGCATGAAGTCTGACCCACGGCATCAGATACGTGCCTTCGAGTTCGTAAACCGGTTGATGCATATGCCAGTATATGGCAAGAGAGAGTTTCTTCACACGCTTATTCATACATCTAGAGTATAGCGTAAATCTTATGGATTATCAACATATCAAACCTTCGCACAGGACAAACCTGCCGAGCGGAGTCACTTCGCAGTAGTTTTTCAGCGAATCAACCAGACATTTGTTTTCGCAAAAACCGCCGGATAAATAGATTTTTTCAGGTTTTTTGCAGAAATTCCACGCATTAAAACCTATACCGTGTACGAATTTTGAGATTGCTTCTGATGGTTTTATGCCTGAAGATATTGAGTCCATAATTTTTTCCATCCCAAAAATTCCGCAGGTAACTGCAAATTTTTCCGGTGTAAATTTTAATTCATCGGGTTTAACAATGTAGAATTTTAAGAGCATTTCAACTGTTGCGCCGGTAGAGCTTGCGCAGGATGTATTCCAGTCCATATCGTGGAATTTTCCGTGTCTGAATTTAATCCACTTAGCATCTCTGCTCCCTAAATCAAGAATTGTTGCTTCTTTTGCTTCTCTTACTTCGGGATTTTTTTGGGCTCCTTGCGCCAGTGCAATAATTTCGTTCTCGCTTGCGTTTGCCATGTGTCCGCAGGAGCGTGTCGGAATAAGGTTTTGGGACTTTATAATATTCGAAGGCAGTATGAAATAATGCTTTCCGTCTTTTTCATATATTTCGTCTTCAAAAAGCTTTTCATCTGATATTATTTTTGAGTATGTTGTTCCGGCATCTAAGTAAATCATAGTTACAGTCTTGAAATTTTTGAAAAATGCGTTAAAATAAGAATACAGGCAAGGGCAGCGTGAATGCCCGTGCCCGCACCCTGATTAAAGGGTTCTGGCTATGAGAATTAGTACAATAATGAGTGCTAATTCTCTTTCGCTGATTTTGATTATCATTTTAACCTCCTTTCGTCAGCGAAAATAATAATTAAAATCTTTAGCCTGTATTCTTATTTCAATGTACAAATTTATTGTAATTTAAAAAATGTATATAATCAATGTATTTTCCTGCAGCAAAATAAGCTTTTTGTATTACAATAAAGAATATGGAACGTTTGGAAAAGTATTATAATCAAATAAAAAATTCTCCGGTTTTTTACGGTATGAATGACGAGGAACTCCGCGGTCTGCTGGAGTGCTTTAATGCCAGAATACGCCGTTATGAAAAAGATGAGATGATTATTCGTCAGGGTGATATGATTGCAAATATATACCTGATTTTGGACGGCGAAGTTAATATTGAAAAAGACTCTTACTGGGGAAGAAGAATTATAATTTCCAGACTTTCACGCAACGATAATCTTGCGCTCTCTTTTGTCGGCTCAAAAGATGTTGAATCAAGCGTAGATGCAATCGCAATCAAAGATACACTTGTGTTAGTTTTGAGTTATGAAAAATGTACATCTATGTGCCAGAATGCGTGTACAAGACATAAAGTTTTAATTAATAACCTGTTTCAGATTTTGTCTAAAGAGAACATTGAACTTATACAAAAAATTGAGAATGTTTCGCAAAAAACTATCCGTGACAAGCTTTTGACTTATCTTTCTAATGAAGCTCAGAAAAGACATTCAAACAGTTTTGATATACATTTTAACCGTCAGGATTTGGCGGATTATTTGAATGTTGACAGGAGCGCAATGAGTTTTGAATTATCAAAGCTTCAAAAAGAAGGTTTAATAGAGTACAACAAAAATCATTTTGAATTATTGTCGTAACAATGATAAACTAACATTATGAAAAAGATTTTGATAGTATTTTTATGTTTGTTGTTTTTTGCACCTGCATTTGCGGTAAATGACGTAAGCTTTATTTATATTAACGGTTCTAACAACAATGATGAGAAGATGAAGAACTGGTACGAAGAAGGTGTCAGGAAACTTCACCCGATACTCAGGAAGAAGTTTGAAAAAAATTCTGTAATTAAGAAATATTATTCCTCACTCGGAGGTTTAAATGTTTCTTCTGAACCTGTAATATTTTTCTGGGGTGACAAGAGTGAAAAAGATTTAGCTTTTGTAAAAAGCCAGCTTGACGTTTCAAAAGCAATAAGCTCTACAGGTGCTTATATTGCCAGAAGTCTTATTGCTCAATATATGCATGATGCAATATGGGTTCAGAAATCGCATAATATGGTTCCTATTTTGGAAGAGCTGAATACTTATGTTAAAGAACAGAGTGCAGAAGGCAGAGATGTTATACTTTACGGGTATTCTGCAGGCACTTTTATTACTTATGAATACTTATTCAACAAACTCAGATATATAAATCCGGAAAAATTATTTGAAAGTTTGAAAATGGATGATGAGTTTCTTGCATATGTAAGAGAAAATCCGAAGAAAAACACCTGTATTTCTGCTCTTTCTTATAGTTATGCCGGTATTGGAACTGTTTCTGAAACAGGTCAGATAATATTAAATCAGGATAGAGAAAAGCTAAAGGCTAATTATTTAAAACTTGATGAGCAGACAGAACTCGCCTGTGCGCCTGATAACAGGCTTAAAGGAATTGTGAACTTTGCAAGCCCTCTGGTACTTTTCTATTCTGACCTTGCTGATTCTGACTATGAGCTTAATTATTACAACAAATTAATGACAAAATATATTTTCGAAAACGGGATTTTCTGGATAACGGTTAATTTTAGAGAAGACCCGCTTGGTTTTCCGACAAGCAGAAACCTTACTGTGAATGAAATTCAAGACAGGCTGGATATGCAGATAGAGAATCCTTCCGGTGTTATTTATGATGACTCAAGCGTTTGGAGCAGGAGGCTTTTTGCTTTTGCGCATACTTCATACTGGTCTGCAAGAGGTACTTTTTCTAAGGCTGTTGTGAAGAGTTTTATTAACGGATACAAATTCCAGTATGACCCGAAATATCAGGCAAAAGTTCTCAAAAGAAAAAGTAAAAAAGCTGAATTATAAAAGAAGCTGTTTCTTTATGTAATCAGTTATTCGTTTTGCAACTCCGCCTTCAGGTAGAACAAATTGTTTTTTTATTATTCTATCTCTTGTTTCTTTTAGAGCATCGTTTTCATGCGCAAAAATTTCTTCAAGAATATTTTCAATCTCTTCAACTTTTTGAGGCTTATACATGCCCTTTCTTAATTCCAGCCCAAAGTCATTGAAAGGCATTCTGCTCTTGCTCTCGAGCAGTACAATAGGTTTTCCGCTGACAAAATATTCACCTAAGAAAGACGAACTGTCTGTAATCAGAATGTCAGAAGTTTTGAAAACATCATAATAATTTCCGAGTGTATACGCATTCCCGTTAGGAAGCTCTCTCCATTGCTCAATGTAGTTTTCGTACTCTTCTCCTGTCATAAAACCGGTTGCTTCACATTTAGATTTCAAAACAGGATGCGGTTTTATCAGAAATTCATATTGAGGATGATTTTTTGCAAAATCAAGGAAGAATTGTGCCTGCTCAACAAAATTTGACATTCCAAATCCGCCGTCGCGTTCGATTGAATGGTGCGGTGCATAAATTATACGAGGTTTAGTATGATTTTCATCCTTCCAGATTTTTTCAAATTCAGGATTGACCGGAAGATTGTAAGCATCCATTTTAGGATAACCTGTTACAAAAAGAATGTCTTTGTTTTTGAGATTTGTACCGTTTTCGTAGAACGGTTTGTGCCATTTGCTTTCTGCAAACATTGTCCACAAATTAGAACAGAAGTTTCTCGGGGTTGTTGTTCCCCAGCACTTGCTCTCTACCAGATTAAAGCCATATGATACCGCGCAGGTAAGCGCAAATTCCGAGGTAATTGAAGGCGGAATTTTATGCACATCAACAAACCACGGATGTGTGTAAAAAATTATGTCTGCACCAAGTTCTTTTAAATCTATGCATATTTCATTTTTGTAATCATATCCATCAATAATAGGCATATTCCGTTGGGAGAAAAACTCAATGTCTTCCTTTTGAGGATAAATTTTGTCTTTAAATCTTGTTGTTAGAGGTAATGTTACAAGCAGCAGTTCAAAACGGCTGTCCTTTTTCAATTCGTCATAAACAGACTGCCAGCCCCACTTCTGGTTGCTTTCTACTATGAAAATTACCTTTATTTTATCTTTTTTCTTTCTCAGACGTTTAAGAACTTTTTGATAATTTAATTTTGAATTAAATTCTATATTGTTGCAGGAGAAAAAATACTTGGCTGTTTTAAATGGATTTTTGGTAAATGCTAAATATTTTGCAGCTGTTTTTGCTTTAAGTATAAATGAAATAAATTTTCCTTTTAATGCCATTTCGTTAATATAGCGAAATTCTTTATTTTCGTGAAAAAAGTCAAATGTATTGAGGTAGTTTAAACAGGTCAGATGGTCGAATACCGTAAAAATCAGGACATCATAATCTGTTTTGCTTAAATCCGACGGCTTTATCGTTTTAAACCCCAGATAAGTATCGGGTTTGTTTTTTTCATATTTTACATCACAGACAGCAACTATATTAAGTTTGGTTTTGATATCATAAAGCTCTACAATTTTATCAAACAAAAGACCGCAGCCGTATAGAATAACTTTTTTGTTTTTATATTGTTTAGCCCACTGTTCAAGACGTAAACTAAAGTTGTGTTCTTTTAAATAGTTATCATAAACTGAACTCATAGGTATACCTTATTTTACATATAATTCTTCCGGAATAGCGTATAAAATTGTTTCATCATTATCAGGCGAATACTGTCCAATTTTGAAAATGTAATTTTTGAGTATATTATGCAGATAGATAGGAATATCCTGCATATCATTGTTGCTGTGATAAATAGATATTGCAAGCTGTGGGCGGTGTTTTATTAATGTTTGTTCAGCACCTTTCAGAGCTTTCATTTCCGCACCTTCAATATCCATTTTTATAAAATCTACTTTTTCGATGTTGTTTTCACTGACATACTCGTCAATAGATATGGCATCAACAGTAAAGTTTTGTTCTGAGCCGTTTTTATTTAACGGAGGATTAATTCCTGATGAATAAGGTGCTGCAACATTTTCTGTAAAAACAAGCTTTTCTTTTCTATCCCACAAGGCAAGAGGAATTATCTCTAATTCTTTCAAAGAATCAATTATGTGAGCAATAGATTTATTTTTAACCTTGTCGTAGATAAGTTCAAAAGCATAAATCTTTTTTAGGTTTTTAAACAGTTTTTTAAAAACGATGGTATTTAATCCGTTAAACATTCCGCCTTCAAGTACGACTTCAATGGCATCGTAATTAATGTAGGAGGTATAGTGTTTTATTGTTCGTTTCCTGTCCGGAGTAATATTGTGTTCTTTTTGTACAAATTCTTTGAGCTTGTCTGTATTGCCTGTGATTCTTGCTTCTATTAAATCTTTATAAAGCTGTTTATCTTTTTCTGAGTCCAAAAAGTTTAATATTTCAGATATTTTAGATGGAATAAACTGATATTTTTTTAACAAATAAGGAGAAATTCTAACATAATTCTTAATATCATAGTAGAATAACATTGCGTCAATAACAGTGCAGTCTGAACGTGTAGAGATTATCATGTAATCAAAATTATTTTTTATCTCCGGCATGTTTTCCGGCTTATAGATTTTAACTCCATCAATCTCACCCTGTTTTACAGAGTCAATAAACGCACAAACAGTTGTGTCCTGTCGATATTTAGCAAGTTCTTCCTTTATTGAACGTCCTGCATTTGCAGCACCCCAAATACAAATTTTTGCATTCTCAGGAATGCCGGCAAACAAATTTTTTATATCATCAGGCATACAGTACCACCTCTCCTCTTGTAAATATCGTAGCAAATATGCAGATTGGTGTCAAATAAAGCTTTAGTATATAATATACTCATGCCAAAAGATTTTTTTGAAGAAAACAGAACAAAAATAGAGAAGATAAGCAAAAAGCTTAAGAATAAAAAAGTTATAATTTATGGTACAGGTAAGCTTTTTCAATTTTTAAAAAGTGAAAATGTCTTTTCGGACTGGGATGTGGTAGGAGTATGCGATAATAAATACCTGCCTGAAGATGAAAATCTTGAGTGTGAGGGTTACAGAATAATTAACCACGACAATCTTAATAATTATAAAGCTGATTACATTTTCATATCTGTTCAAAAATACCGGCCGGTTTTAAACAGGCTGAAAAAATCGGAACTAAATGCAAAAATTATATCTCTGGAGAATGATTTAAATCTTCCGGCATGGCTTAAGCGGATTATATACAGAAAAACTAATACATTTGTTTATGTAAAATCTGACGGAAGAAAAGTTTTCAATCCTAAAATCAAAAATCTTAAAGTTAAATTTTATGGAAAAAACAATTATGTTGAAATACATGAACCTGTTGCTATATCAGAAAAAATGTATATTTCATGTTACAGCGGATGCAGGATTATGATAAGAGAAAATAATCTGATAAAATCCCTGGCAGTATACTCCGGTAATAATACAGATTTAGAAATAGGTAAAAATAATTCAATGGAAGATGTTATTATAAGCCTGAAAAATGCTTCCAAAACTAAACTTACAATTGGTTCGAACTGTATGTTAAGTTATGGAATTTTCTTGAGGACATCTGACGGTCACGCGATATATGATACCAGAACCCGACAGATGTTAAATAAACCGGCAGATATTGTAATTGGAAATCATGTGTGGATTTCAGCTGACTGTAAAGTTCTTAAAGGTGTAACTGTTCCCAACAATTGTATTATTGGAACAAACTCTGTAGTAACAAAGAAATTTACAGAAGAAAATTGTATTATTGCCGGCAATCCTGCAGGTGTTTTAAAGCGCGAAGTAAATTGGATTAAGAATCCGACTCTTATTTAATTCTCTTTAAAGACGAGAGGAAGTTAAAGTTAATCACATCACCGTCAACCGTTGTCAAGAATACCTGACAATCCTTTTCGTCAGCATTAATTGGCGGAAGCTGTGAAAGCTCAGCCGCGTAATAGTTGCTGTCATTTCTTCCGCTAGCAGAAATTCTGTTTGCGATACTGTTTAATGAAATGTTTCTCAAAAATCCTGCAAAACCCTCGCCTTTGTTAGACATTTTGGTATAAATTCTAAGAGATGCATCATTAGTTATTAAATCATATCGCCCGATGATAAATGAACTCAATTGTTTTGCAGAAGATTTTATCATCATTCTCTGAACGACATTGTCCTTAATCTTCATCTCACCTTTAATTACGTCGAAATCCCCGTTCGGAATATTTACTAAATCACCGAATGTTGCCGGAGAAATCATTGCAAGCGGATTTCTAAAGAGTGATGCTGCTTTCAGGATATATTCAACATATCCGACTTTTTCAATTGTTCCATTCTGGATATCAAATTTAATTTCGCCGTTAAGTTTCAAACTCTCATCAGAGCTGATTTCTATCAAACCTCTGGCCTTGCCGGAAATTTCTCGCGGAAGTCCTAAAACTGCTGATGCCATTACATCAGAATTAACGTCTTTTATTCCCAATCTCAAATAGTATTGTTTTTTGATTAAATCTGCTTTAACTTTCAGAGTAGAAATACCTTCTGCAATATCAAATTTATTTGACTGAACCTGTAAAACACCATCCTTATCAAGCGTTAGATTGGCGTGCAGATTGCCAAAATTGACCTCCTTGTATTTACCCTTATCAAGATGAAGCATACATTTTTCAACAATGATTAATCCCTTTGTAAATGTTGGAACATCATCACTGTCAGTTGTCTGTTTATCTGCATCAAGCACCTGTTCGGTTGTTTTTTGAGTCGTTTGAGAACTGTTTACTGCGAGTAATTTTTCTATATCGACATTATCTAATGTGAGGTTTACGCTTTTGACCACAATAGGAAGGCGTAAATCGTTTACAATATATCCGTTAAAATCATATTTTGTACGTTTATATCTGCCTTCTGCAATTGCTCCGAGCTTGTCGCCTTTAGCGCCGACTTTTGCTGACTTGATATATAATCTCTGTGCCGGAATAAATACTTTGTCAAAGCTTATTACACCATCCATTTTAGGGAATGCTCCGAAGTTATCAATACTGATTTCTCCTGAAACCGTACCTTTCTTGAATATTTTCTGGCATGCGAGGAAGTTCAAAAATTCACTCGGAAGCGGACGCGGAATATTAAGATGAATATCCAGCATTTTCATATTATCAGCCATATCAAGATTACCCTTGATGGCAAGAACAGGTGTGAGTCCTTGTTTCAGCTCGTTAGTAATGTAATAATCAATAGTATTAATTTTCAAAATGTTTTTTACAACGCTCAAATCAACCTTGAACAATGTTTTGTAATCCTTCAAGACCATTGATTGGTCGCCTAACTTAAATCCTTCTCCCTCATTAAGAAGGAAATACCATACAACATCGCAAGAGCCGTTTTTCGATGTGAGCGTCAGCCTTGAGCCGGCGTCACCGACAAGCGAAATCGGAGCACCAAGCATTTTGGAAATATAATTCTTGAAGAAATCATCATTTACAAAAATATCCGAAACAATTTCAGTATCGCATGTTTTCCAGTAATCCTTTACACTGCCCGACATAACAAGGCTGTTTTCTTTTTTGTTATTGTAAAATCCTTTGAAATCTTTTAGTGTAATGGTTGTATTTCCGATTTCGACAAGCCCTTGTGTAATCTTCACAGGCATACCAAGCAGGTCTTTAATCTTAAATTCGGATTCGTTCACGTTAACATCACCGCGTATAGTGTTTTTAGCTAAATGCAGATTAAAATCTACACTTCCCTTAACATCTAGTATCGGCGCCAGAAGCTCCTTACCGTTTGGAATAATTATATTGGATGTTACTATGTTAAAAATATCTCGCGCAGAGAAGTTTTTTGATGCAATATTTATTTCCATTCCGGTTTTTCTTGAGGCAAAAGCGTCAATTATGACATTAGACCTGTCGATTTCTATCGGGAATTTATCAATGTGGAGCTCGCCTCCGCCCATGTAAATTCTGTCCTTGTCATCAGCAGAAACAGTAATTTTTTCTTTGCCCTTTGTCATCTCAAGGTCAAAATCAAAATGCAGGGGGTAAATACCATCAGCTCTTGTTCTGTCAAGAAGAACATTTTTTGCATCGAATTTTATTCCAAAATCAGAGGTATCATATGTTATTAGACAATTTTTTACACCCAGAACTGCTGAAAAAATATCAATTCTAAAGTCGCTTTTTTTCTGTTCTTTTTGTTCTGGCTGCGGGAATAGCTCAACCAGACCGGAAGCGTTTACGTAAACATTTTCAGCAAGAAGTCTCTCTACAATCAGACGTTTGGCAAAAATATCCTGAAAAGAAAATGCTGTGTCGATGTTTTTAAGATTTAAAAGTTCTTTATTATTCTTAGATAAACTAAGTTCAGCGAGTGTGAATCCTATTTTTGGATTTAATCCTGTGCTTAGTTTAGGATTTGTAATTTTTAATTCTGCTCCAAGAAATTTATTAGTTTCTTTTGTAACAATGTTGTTGACCCAGCTGCTTGATACTACGGCCGGTAAAATCCACAGATAGGAAGCTGCTGCTGTTCCTGCAAGTATTAAAACGGTTACTCCGCTCCAGATAAAAGCTCTTTTTGCAAATCTTTTCATACCAGTAATTATAGCACAAATTATATAAACAAATTAGAGTTAGAATAGCTGCTTTCTTCGATATATTTTGCAACGCCGCCAATTTCAACTCCGTCAATAAGTTCTTCCGGCTTTATTCCCATAACATCCATTGACATGTTGCAAGCTATAAATTTAATGCCGGCTTCTCTAGCTTGAGTTAAAAGTTCATTTAAGGTTGAAACATTTTTCTGCTTCATAACCCACTTCATCATTAATGAACCTGCTCCGAGCATATTCATTTTTGATAAGGTAAGTTTTTCAGTGCCTTTCGGCATCATAAGCCCGAACATTTTGTCGATTATCCCTTTTTTAACCCTGCTCTGAGGTTTCCTTAAAATATTTAACCCCCAGAACGTGAAAAATAATGTGACATCTTTGCCGGCAGCTTTAGCCCCGTTTGCTATAATCAATGCTGCTAACGCTTTGTCTAAATCATTCGAAAATACTACAATCGTCTGTCCGTTTCCCGAAGATTTCTCAATAACAGCCGGCTTTCCGTCTTTTTGAATGACTGCTGTAATAACTTTTTTCTCTGTTTTCAAATCCAAAAGAGAATTGCCTGTCGTTTTGCACCATGCACCAATATCAGATTTAAAACCTCTGTCGGTGGAAGTAACTTCAATAATGCTTCCTTCATTCAGTTCTGCTATCTTAGAAGCAACTTTCATAATCGGCCCCGGACATTGCAGGCCAGAAGCATCAACTTTAATTACATCAGCAGAATTAGACACTGCTGCATGTGTTGCAACTCTTTGCGGCATAGTTAGTATACCTTTCTTATCTTTTACAAGTTCTTTGTACAAGCTAATTCCGCCGCATAAAGAATAAACATTGTTAAATCCATTCTGAATTAAAATTCGGGAAGCATTATAGCTGGTATATCCTGTATTACAGAACAATATTACTTTCTTATCACGCGGAACTTCATTAATTCTATTTCTTAATTGAGCAATCGGAATATTTACAGCACCCTCAATTGTGCTGATTTCAAAAATCTCTCTTTGTCTGACATCAATTAAATAACTATTTTCCAAATCTTCAAAGTAAGCAGGTTTGAGAAGCCCGCGCAAAATATTATCAGCATTCATACCTAATATATTCACTGCATCTTTCGCAGAAGAATACGGAGGTGCATAACAGAGCTCGCTATCTAAAAGCTCCTGAATTTTACCGCCATTTCTCATAATTGAGGAAATTACATCAATTCTTTTTTCAACACCATCAGGGCCGACTCCCTGTGCACCAAGAATTTTACCATCGGGAGAAAAAAGTAATTTATATAAAACTTCTACCGCTCCAGGATAATAGCCGGCATGGTCTTTTGAGAATACAAAGGTCTTCCAATAAGGAATATTTTTAGATTTAAGCTGCTTTTCATTATTGCCAACACTTGCAGCAGTTAAATCAAAAACTTTTAGGACTGAAGCACCCTGCGAATTTTTGTATGCAGATTCTATTCCGCATATATTATCTGCAATAATTCTTCCCTGTCTGTTTGCAGGCCCTGCAAGCGGTATTAGAGTATTTTCTCCGGTAACAAAATCTTTGATTTCAACCCCGTCCCCGCCTGCGTAAATGTCAGGATTTGAAGTCTGTAAATTTTCATTAACAATTATACCTCTGGCCGTTTCCAGACCTGCGTTTTTAGCAAGTGTAATTTCCGGACGCACGCCAATCGCCATAATGATAATATCAAATTCAATTTCTCTGGAAGAATTCAATATAACTTTATTATCATTAAACTTCTTAACACCATCAGATAATACAAGTTCAACACCTCTATCACGCATTTCATTGTGTAAAAATGCTGCAATTTCGTAGTCTACAGGTGCAAGTATTTGATTTTGTTGTTCAATTAGAGTTGTTTCTAATCCCATTTCATTGAGATTTTCTGCCATCTCTACTCCAATAAAACCACCGCCAATTACAATAGCTTTCCGAACGCCTTTTTCCTTTATATAACTTTTGATATTATCTGCATCAAATAATGTTCTTACAGTAAAAACTTTTTCCTCAGGTATTCCCTCAATAGGCGGAACAAAAGGTTTTGCTCCCTGAGCAAGTACAAGCTTGTTATAATTTATTTTTTCACCATCTGCTGTTTCTACAAATTTTTCATCAGGATTAATATTTATAACTTCTGTATTTAACTTAACATTAATATTGAACCATTCTCTAAATTTTTCAGGTGAAGAAACGAGCATTTTTTCTCTGTCATTAATCACACCTGATGTATAATATGGAAGCCCGCAATTTGCAATAGAAATTTCACCGGTTTTTTCCAGCACAATAATTTCAGCAGATTCATCAAGCCTTCTGATTCTGGCAGCTGCGCTAGCTCCGCATGCTCCTCCGCCTATTATAACAGTTCTCATTTAAACCTCACTATGTATCAATATTGGTTGCATAAACAGCATTTGACTCGATGAAATCTCTTCTAGGCTCAACCTTATCGCCCATAAGAATATCAAACAGCTGGTCGCACATCATAGCATCCTCGATATTAACTTTTAGTAAAGTTCTTGTTTCAGGATCCATAGTAGTTTCCCATAACTGCTGCGGCATCATTTCTCCAAGACCTTTGAAACGCTGAATTGTTAATCCTTTTTGACCTCTGTCGTCAACAAGCTTCTGAAGCTGCTCAAATGATGTAATTTCAACTTCGCCGTTTTCGGTTTCAAGAATAAGCATTTTTTCTTCTTCAATCAAGAAATCACGAATCAGAGGATAAGAATTTTTTAATCTCTTGAACTCATTACTCTTAATTATGTTTGAAGTAATAAATTCATGCTCATTTTCAAACAAATCAAGCTGGATAGAATATTTTGCATTCTCAGGGTTATATTTTAGAGAAACTTCATAATTCTTAGCCTCTTCAATGTTGTAGTTTTCAGCATGATCTTTCAAATAATGTGAAAGATATGCGATAACTTCATTCATTTTAGCCTGATCTTCAAAATCTTCCGGCTTAACATCAGAACGTATTAAGCCTCTTAAAACAACAGCCGGAATGATGTTCAAAATCGGGTTGTTGTAAGATTTGTAGAATGTTGACATGTTAGATAAAAGTGTCAGCAGTTCGTCGCCTGATTTAACTTTTGTTTTTGTCTTGTCAGACAAACTCAAAGATTTAATACCGCGTTCTTTAAGCATTTTATCAAGCGCATGTTCATCATAAAGATACTCAGAAGTCTTGCCTTGAGTAACTTTGAACAACGGCGGCTGTGCGATATAAACATAGCCGTTTTCAATAAGCGGTTTTGCATATCTAAAGAAGAATGTTAATAACAGAGTTCTAATATGTGCACCGTCAACATCAGCATCGGTCATGATGATAATCTTGTGATAACGCAGTTTTTCAAGGTTAAATTCTTCTTCGTTTTTGCTAATTGTAATACCAAAAGCTTGTACCATTGATTGAATTTCATTATTTGCATAAATTTTATCTAATCTTGCTTTTTCAACGTTAAGAATTTTACCTCTCAAAGGCAAAATTGCCTGAAACATTCTGTTTCTGCCTTGTTTTGCAGAACCGCCTGCAGAATCACCCTCAACGATGTAAATTTCGCATTTTTCCGGCTCTCTGTTAGAACAGTCGGCGAGCTTACCCGGAAGTGTAGAGTTCTCAAGAACAGATTTTCTTCTTGTAAGTTCTCTTGCCTTACGTGCAGCTTCACGCGCTCTCTGAGCTTGAAGTGTTTTTTCAATAATAAGCTTTGCAAGTTTCGGGTTAAATTCGAGCCATTCCTGTAACTTTTCTTTTACAACATCCTGAACAGCAGGCATAACTTCCGAGTTCCCGAGTTTTTCTTTTGTCTGCCCCTCAAATTCAGGGTTTTCGATTTTAACTGAAACAATAGCTGTCAAACCTTCTCTTACGTCATCTCCAGAAAGGTTTTGTTCAGAGTCTTTAAGGATTTTATTTGTTCTTGCGTAATCGTTTAGAACACGTGTAATTGCGTTACGGAAACCTGTTAAGTGAGTTCCGCCCTGATGGGTGTTGATGTTGTTGGCGAATGAGAGGATAGATTCGTTGTAGGAATCTGTGTACTGCATTGCAACTTCAACTTTAATTTTGTCGATGATTTTTTCCATGTATATAGGTTCATCAAACATTACAGTTCTGTTGTGATTCAAGAAAGCAACATAACTTGCGATACCTCCTTCATAGTGGAAAGTTTCATCTTTGCCTGTATCCTTTTCGTCATGGAGGATAATTTTAAGTCCTTTGTTGAGGAAAGCCATTTCTCTGAAGCGTGTAGCTACTATATCAACATCGATTTCAGTGGTTTCTGTAAATATTTCAGGGTCTAACCAGAAAGTTGATTTAGTTCCGGTTTTTGTAGTCGGCACAGTTTTTTCAACAGGGCCTGTAGGTTCTCCTCTTAAATAAGATTGACGCCAGACGTATCCTGCGCGTGAAACTTCTACAACCATTTTTTCAGAAAGCGCGTTAACAACAGAAGCGCCAACGCCGTGAAGTCCGCCTGATACTTTGTAGCCGCCGTCACCGAACTTTCCGCCGGCGTGAAGTACAGTGTGAACAATTTCAAGAGCAGATTTTCCTGTTTCAGGTTTAATGTCAACAGGTATGCCGCGGCCGTTATCTTCAACGGTTACGCTATTGTCCTTGTGTATTGTAACGTGTATTTCTGTACAATATCCGGCGAGAGATTCATCGATAGAGTTATCAACAATCTCATAAATACAGTGGTGTAAACCTCTTTGTGAAGTCGAACCTATGTACATGCCGGGACGCATTCTTACAGCTTCCAAACCTTCTAATACACGTATATTACTAGCGTCATACCCTTGTGCCATTTTTTATACCTTTCTTCCTAGTCTGTAAGCAAAACTACCAACTGATACGTTTAGCCCACCCCTCAATATATCCAAGTCTTTTTCTATAAATATTGTAGCACAAAAATAATTTTACGAGTGGTTTTTAATATAATCCTTAATAACAATCGCTCCGAGATTAGACGCTGAACGGTTCTGCTCTTCTGCTAATTTTCTAAATTTTTCGTAGCTTTCTTTGTCAATTAATATGACAAATCTGTGTTTGTTATCTTTTATCATTAATTTATAACCTTATTGCAACTTTATTATCAACTATTTGTAATTCTATTATAATTTATAGCACATAGCAACATTGTAAAAAAGCTTGCAAAAAGTTGTATAATAGTTTATACTATGTTTATAACCTTATTGCAAAGGTGAAATATGTACATAAAGATTTTAAAAATTTATAAAAGAGTGCAGGATATTATACTAGAAAACAGTGATTTGATAAAGATTGTGTGCGGATATTGTGAGAATTGGGCGTCAGAGAATTATGACAGCAGTGCCGTTGTGACTTTAATGGAGAAGATAAAGCAGAAGCAGGAGAGTCTTATTGAAGCTATTGATGAGTGTGACGTACAGCTTTATGAGTTGTTGCAGGAAAATGGAGTATTGTAGTACTTAATAAAACGACTTGATTTTTTAGTGTTTAGTTGGTAGTATAAGATTTGTAACGCCACGGGCGGGGTAAATAGGATGGATTTATCATTTCTGTTCCATATTGAAAGCCCGGGTGGTGTGACAACAGAATAATAATCGCCATGGGCCTGTGGCACTCTGCCGACGAGGAAGATTAATTATCTTCCGAGGAGAGGTAGGTAGCGCCGGAAACGGAGTTTTCCCGCTAACGCAGCGCCTAAAGCATGACAACAAAATAACAATCGCCACGGGCCTGTGGCGCAGCGGTAGCGCAGAGGACTCATAATCCTTTGGTCGTGGGTTCGAATCCCTCCGGGCCCAAATTAAAAAAGACATCCTTAATGGATGTCTTTTTTAATTAATTTGTTTTCATAATATCTTGAATGATTAAATCACTTGTTAAATGGTATTTCTTATACAACTCTTCAAGCGGTACACGGTCTGTAAACTCTTTATCAGCTCCGAAGTTTAGGACTTTCATGCCGGAATTTGCATAGTATCTGCTGATTTTTTCTCCGTAACCTCCTGCAAGACAGCCGTCTTCAAGTGTTATTACAAGTCTGTGATTTTTCTTTAAATCTTCCAATGCCTGTTTATCTATGCCTGAAAGATACACAGGGTTGATTAAAGTCGCATTTATATTTTGTTCTTTTTTAAGTTTTTCCTGGACTTCCTTTCCGAGTTTATAAAAGTTACCAGCTGCAATAATTGCAATTGTATCGCCTTTATTTTCAATTTTAAATTTATTCAGGTCTGAATAATTTGTTTTATCAGCTCTTCCGGTTTTAATTACTTTTCCAGAAGGTACTCTTATTGCAACAGGGTAATCTTTCTGTTCAATCGCCCAGTTAAGCATACCTAAATATTCTTCTTTGTTAGTAGGTGCAAGATACACAATATTAGGGATATTGCTAATTAAAGGTATATCGAAAATTCCGAGGTGTGTAACATCAGTACCTGAGATTCCGCCTCCAAAGACAAGAATTGTTGCAGGTGCTTTGTTGATAGCAAAATCTTGAGAAAGCTGGTCATAAGTTCTCTGGATGAATGAGCTCATGACTTCCAGAATTGGTTTTGCTCCGTTTGAAGCTAGTCCTGACACATATCCTACAGCGTGTTGTTCTGCAATTCCTACATCTGTGTAATTTTCGCCCATTTGTTTTCTAAAATCTTTTGTCATTCCTGTTGCACCAGGTGTTGCAGGAGATACGGCAATTACTGACGGATCTTTTTTCTTTTTACTCAAAATAAAATCATTTGTAATTGTGTTATAGGTTTCAACTTTTGGCTGAACTTTACCTGCTCTTTCTATAAATCCCGGAAGCTGCCAGTGATAAGTTTCTTTATCCTGTTCTGCTGGTTCATATCCTTTGCCTTTAAGGGTATGAATATGTACGACTACCGGCTTATTGGAGTCTTTTACCTTTGTAAAGGTTTTGATAAGGCTTTCTACATTGTTTCCATCTTCTACATAATAATAATCATAGCCCATTGACTTAAATATATTATCTTTTGTCTGACCTTTTGTTTCTCTTAGGATTGCAAGGCTGTTATATATTCCGCCTTCTACAGGGGCAATGGCCATAGAATTATCATTTACAATAATAATCATATTAGAATTAAGTACTGCCGCGTTGCTCAAACCTTCAAGCGCTTCTCCGCCTGATAATGAGCCATCTCCGATTAGTGCAACAACATTATATTTTTCCTTTTTCAAATCTCTTGCTTTTGCCATGCCGGAAGCTAGGCTTAAGGAGGTTGATGTATGTCCTAAAATAAAATTGTCATGCGGGCTCTCGTTAGGATTAGAATATCCTGTAATCTCAGGATGCGCAAGCGGATTAACAAAAGCATCTTTACGTCCTGTTAAGATTTTGTGCGGGTATATCTGGTGTGAAACATCATATACGATTTTGTCCTGAGGGGAATTGAACACATAATGAAGTGCTATTGTTGTTTCTACTATTCCCAAATCAGGCCCTAGGTGGCCGCCTGCGGTATTAACTTTATTTAATATTGCTGTTCTTATATCTTTTGCAAGAATGTTCATTTCAGATGTATTGAGTTTTTTAACATCCTGAGGGCTGTTTACTTTATCAAATACAGGTGAATATTGTCCGGCAGAAAAAGCGGAAGGTACTGTAAGAGCCAGTATTAAAGCTGTGGTAACTGCTATTCTTTTTTTCATTTATTAAATCTCCCTTGTTTACTTCTCTAGAAGATTATAACAATTGATAGCAGCTCTAAGTCAACTGTTTTTTGTAATGTCTTTTTTCAGCTGCCATAGCGTCTTCTCTTGTATATTTATATTCAGAGAGGTCAAGTATAATACGTCCTTTTGACTCTCTTGCAAGAGTATTTTTAACTTTGTACGGGTAGGTTTCATTACCCTTGAGCTGTCCTTTATGGATTAATTCAATAATCTGGTTGATATGTTTCTGGCAATATTTTGGAATATTCGGGAACATATTAATGAATTTATAAAGCGGCATGTTTGAGCGCAGATTGTTTGCACCGGCAGAGGTTAGCATAAAGTTTGCGATATTGTTTTCGCCTTCTTCCGAATTTGGTTTTATGTGTTCTATTGTTGCTAACGAAGTCCGCACAAGTCTTTTGGCAATCTCCTGCTGGGTTCTGTCTGCGTATTTAACGATAAAAGCGTTTTCGCTTGTAACAGATGTCGGAAGATAAACTGCTCTGTCTTTTAATTCATCAAAAACTTTTTTCTCGCCGCGTTTAGGATGAATTTCGTCTAGAGAGTCTAGCAGAATGCGTCTTTTGAAAGTATCTTCTTTTTTGTTTTCGAGTATAACCTGCCTGCATCGTGTTGTTTTGGCGTGCACAGCAAGTGCATTCTGCGGTGAAAGTTTTAACGAAATTTTATCTACATCATCCAAAACATTAAATTCATCAAGTTTTAGTTTTGTGATTGCTTCGTCGTACCAGAGTTTCAGGCAGTCCTGTAATTGTGCATCCGGATTTGTTTTTGAAAACTCTTCAAATCGCTTGAAAATCCTTTTTTCCGTTTTCAGCATAAATTTCCGGTATTTTTTCAGAATAGTGACAACTTCTTTTATGTTGGCGCAGCTGTCAAGACGTTTTTCTATTCCGGCAAGCTCTTTTCCGGAAATCATTTCCGCGCCGAAGTACGGGCACTTTAGTTTCTTTAGCTTTCTAAGCGGATTTCCGGCCGAGGTGTTAGCGCGAAAAGAGATAAACACATCTTTTTCCAAACCGGTGTTAATATAGCCTGACGTTTTCAAATCGTTTCGCGCCGGCCGGTTATAGAAATTAAAGTTTATCGGTAATATTCGCATTATTTTTTATTATCTTTATCAGCGAGTTCGCTGTCCATTCTCAAGAACACAGGTTTGATATTTTCCTTATCTATCAAATGTCCTGCTTGCAAGCTTTCGCATGTTATATCATCAAGTTTTGTATTCAAATCATATGATAACTGCTCTGCCATAGCTTTTGCAATATTCGGACAGTATGGGTAAATTAGTGAAGAAATTACGGTCATTACCTGTAATACATTGGTTAGAACTTCTCCGCATTTATCCATTTGCCCCTCTTTTGCAAGAGTCCAAGGCGCGTTATCAGTTACGTATTTGTTTGTAATATCAACCAGTTCAATAATCTTTTGTCCTGCTTCTTGAATCTCAAAGTAATCAAAGTGGTGTTTTACAGCCTTAACGGTTTCAAGTGCTTTTTCTTTGAGTTCATTTTTACCTAAAAATTCAGGTTTTATATCTCCTCCGAAATATTTAACAAGCATTGAAAGGGTTCTGTTAAGCAGGTTCCCCATTGAGTTTGCAAGGTGTGCATTAACTTTTTCTTTAAAATCTTCATCAGAATAGTTTCCGTCTTTTCCGCACGGTGCAGCAACTGCCATGTAATATCTGAGCGGGTCAGGAATTTCTAAATTGAATGCTTCAAGTACGCCTGTCGGTGAAATTACGTTGCCTAGTGATTTTGACATCTTTGTCTGGTCGATTGTAATCCAGCCGTGAGCAAGAATATGTTCAGGAAGCGGTAAATCCAGCGCCATAAGAATTGCAAGCCAGTATATGCTGTGGAATTTCAGGATATCTTTTCCGATTACCTGAACATTTGCAGGCCATAATTTTTCAAACTTTTCACTGCTTCCGTCAGGATCGTATCCGATTGCTGTAATATAATTTGAAAGTGCATCTATCCAAACATAAATTACCTGTGAATCGTCGCCAAGAACAGGAATACCCCAGCTTACGTTTGAATTAACACGGGAAACCGAGATGTCCTCAATGTTTTCCAGCTGGTTCAAAACTTCGTTTGCTCTGAAAGACGGAACAATAAAATCCGGGTGTGTTTTTATGTGCTTAATGATTGCGTCTTTATATTTTGTAAGCTTAAAGAAATAGTTTTCTTCTTTTACTACTTCAGGTTTTTTAAGGTGGTCAGGACAGAGTCCGTCCTCTGTAAGGTCTTTTTCGCTTAAGAAAGCTTCGCAGCCTGAACAATATAATCCTTCGTAAGCGTGCTTATAGATGTCGCCTTTTTCAACTAGTTTTTTAAATATTTTTTGTACAACTTTTTCGTGCTGTTCATCTGTTGTTCTGATAAACTGCGAATATTCAACATCAAGTGCTTTCCACGCATCTTTGAACTTCTGTGCATTCATATCGCAGAATTCCTTAGGAGAAACCCCATTTTGAGCAGAAGTCTTCTGGATTTTAATACCGTGTTCGTCTGTTCCTGTAAGGAAATATGTATTATCGCATCTCTGTGTAAAGTGTCTGTATATTACATCTGTAAGAATTTTTTCATAGGCGTGGCCGATATGCGGTGCGCCGTTTACGTAATCAATTGCTGTTGTTGTATAAAATTTTTCCATAATCCACCTCTATTTATAGGAAAATTATAACAGAAAAGGCAATTTTTTGCAGATAAAATACTTTATATATAATAGAAGGTTATTTTATGTCGAATATTGTGTTTACAAATAATCCGCAGCTTGATGCAGGTAAAATATATCGTTCTCAGGGGTTTCTCGGAAAAATTTTTGACAGAGCCCACAAAGTTACGGGTATTGGCTTGAGTAAGGATACTGTCGACATTGACAGGAGATTGGACAAATATTACGACCAGCAGAAAAACGAAACAGAAATTGCTATTGATTTAATGACGGGTGTATCTGCTGCGGGTGCATTCAGGTTTGCTAAAAAGCTTCAGGCATATTCGCACCTTTATGTAAAGAACAAAAAATTTGAAACAATAAGCACGCTTATAGGTCTCGGGATTTCTGCCATTGCCGGCATGGTTACAAAACCTGTGCTTAAAGGGATTAACGCGCTCGGCACACCGCGGAAAGAAAGAAGAAAGGAAAGTACTGTTTTCAAAGATATAGGAAGCGGGTTTGTTGACGGCGCAGCTGCTCCTCTTGCATATACATACAAACTCGGCATTCTCGGGGCAGCCGGAATAAATTCTTTATCAAGGTACGCTTTTAATAAAAAAGCTGATAAGGACGCAAATTTTGCAGACCATCTTTCTAACGGCTGGTTAGTAAAGGCGCCTGCGCTTGCGCTTGGCGCCTTCTCGGCGTTCAAGTTCCATAAACGCATTGATGTAATTGAAAAAGCAATTGTGAAAGCAAAAGATAATGTTAAAGATATAAAGAGATTTAAGGGAAAAATGCCGTTAAGCGAACTTGCAGATTTAGCAAAAACAAATCTCAAGGATAAACAAACGCAGTCTGATTTAATTCAGGCAACAAAACGCGGATTTTTCAGCAAGACTTACATGACTCTTACATTGCCTATTCGCAAATTATTCAGCAGAAAACCTAATCCTGCGGCGGAGGCGCTTGAACTTGCACCGAAACCATTAAAAAGAATTGCTTTTATGAACAAAGAACTCATTAAAGAAAAAGAAATGACTAATATAATGCGCGAGATTGAACAGTACAATATTTTCTATCCGAAAATGATTCAGTCTATGCCGAGCAATATAAGTTCAATGATTAATATAGTCGGAGAGGGGAAAAATCCGCTTGAGGAGCTTATTCAAAAAACTTCGAAAGAAAGTAAAATTGGTGGTTTCTGGAAGAAACGCTCCGCTTATATTGCAGACAAAGGTATTAATGCTGTGAATGATTTTCTAAACAAATACAAAAGCAGCTGCCCTCCTTCCAGAACAGTAAAAGAGGCGCAGAAATATGTTGCGGAAACGTATGGAAAACGATTTACTCTAAAAGGCGACAAACCTCTTGGTGTTGGAACGATTGCAGAAACCTTCCTAGCAAAAGATAATGAAACGGGTAATGACGTTGTTATCAAGATGGTTAAAAAATGGGTAAGTCTTGATAAGTTAAAAAAAGACAAAGAGAATATGCTTAAATCGCTCGAGCGGGTGAAAGATAAAATTAAACCTGATGAGTATGATTATCAAAGAAAGCTTGTGGATGAACTCTACGGCGCATGGTCAAAAGAAGTTGATTTGAAGCTTGAAGCAGATGCTGCAAAAACTCTTGGCAAGTACGCTGTGAATTACAATACGGTTTCTCCTGTGGCTGTCAAAAATAATATTTTTGTAATGGAAAAAGCAAACGGAGTTCAGTTTGATAAACTGGAAGAATATTTAAAGAAAAATAAAATAAATCTAACGGAACAGGAAGCAGAAGATATATATATTAATTATATGAAAGTGTTTTTTGAGCAATTGCTTTCTGTACCTAAAAAAGGACAAAAAGTTATGCATGCTGACCCGCACGCAGGTAATATATTTGTAGATTTGAAAAATAAATCTAAACCGTTTACATTCATTGATACCGGAAATGTAATGAGATACACTCCGGAAGGAGCTATACAGAACGTAACTTCACATATTGACTATTTGATTGGTAATTCAAAAGCAATTTCAAAACGCTTGTTGAAAGATGCGGTTTTGCCGGAAGGTATGAGTCAAAAACAAGCAGAAGAAATGCTTACAAAACATCTGGATGAGACATTTTTCTCTGGAAAGAATAGGATTTGTGGTGATCCTTTCTCAACGATTAACAATGCTTGTAGTGAGTTTATGAGTAAAAATAAAGTTATTATAAATTCATCAAATACAAATTTATTAAAAGCTGAACTTACTTACTTTGTTAATATGACTACTATTGGAGATGTATTAGAAAAGATTGATAAAGAAAAACTTGCGGATAATAAACAAATGAAACTGCTGGGTAAACAAATTCAAGAGTCTGTTTTGAATGGAATGATGAATAATAAAAAATGTACCTGGAACGAAGTTTATTCTCGTTACAAGTACATTAATGATAACCCGGAACAATTTTTTACAACACTTTACTCATTTATTCCGCCAAATTAAATAACCCTTAAATCAGATAAAATGCGTGTGTATTTTCCCTTAATGCTTTAATTACGAAAATGTGTCATTATGCTACGAGTGCTATCTAATTTATTAATGTCGCCGTTCCATATATCTTGATCAAAATACTTAAACATTTTACTTATTACGGTTTCAAATTCTCCATTCTTCCACTCTTCTGTTGGATCCCAATAATCGGGAGATTGTTCAAAAGGAATTCTATCATTATATCTTAAAGTTAAATTATCTCCTAAGTCTTCTGCGATGATTCTTGCATTTTTTTCTGCAATAAATTCGCATAAATCTGATTTAGCGTATAATCCTTCTCTTGGAGGGATAACTTTATCTATCGCCCATTTTAGGAAAGGTTTAGTGACTAAAAAACGTAACGTAGTATTTAATGGATCTATCATCATTCGTGCTGGCGAATTATTTGTTAAATATCCCCAGAATATTCTGTTTGCTTCGCTATCACCAAATCTATTACATAGATTTTTATAATGTGCTGCATGGGAGAATTCATGCAGGTAAGTTTGTAAAAAATGGCCGGTTCTTGGATGATAACTTCCTTGTCGTTCTTCAAGGCGATTTTGTTTAACTACATCTTGAAATTCTTTCATATTAGAATTTATGCAAACTTTATCCTGATAAGAACTGTAAGTACCAAGTGTTTTGTATTCTAATGGTTCAAAAGAAAATTTGCTTGGGAGTTCAAATCCATAATGTTCCATAATTTCTACAACTTTCTTGCAACACATTGCAACTGTTGGCACTCCTCCAAAGTCTGCAGAAATCCCTTTATCAGCTAGTTCTGCTTCTATTCGATATGGATTGGCGGTTTTTGTTTCGCGAATAAACCATGAAGGTAATCATCTTTTAAAGCTGGTTTGTCTGTTGATAGAACTATTTTGACTATCAAAATTCAAAATAGTTGTTTTCATTTGCTATTTAAATATACAGTATTTATTACTAAGGGCTGGAAGAAGCCAGGCATACAATTTCTGTAATCCCGTTTTCCTTTAGGGTCTTAATCATCTCTTCAAAAGTCGCACCGGTTGTACAAATATCATCCAGAATAAGAACAGGCTTTTTCAAATCTTTTGTTAAATCAACCTCGAAAGCGCCGGCAAGGTTCTTTAAACGCTCGGTTCGTGTGAGTTTATATTGAGGTTTTGTATCCTTAATCCTTTTAATCAATTCGTAATTAGGCGTAAATGCGCTTAACTTGCAAAACTCATCTGCTGTAAGCTCCATATGGTTATATTTGCGTTTTTTTATCCTGTTTTCATGCAAAGGAACGGGAATGACCTGAAAATCACGTTTATCACTGAGTTCTTTCCAATATTCATACATAAATTGTGCCAGATATCCGGCAAGCTCTTTCTGTTTGTGATACTTGAGTCCGCGGATAAGCTTCTGCAAAGTTTTTTCGTAAATCCCGCAGGAATACACATTAACACCTTCTACTATTCTGTTAGGTTGAAATTTAGCAAACGTAAGCTCCTCGTAACATTTTGGACACATCTTCAAAGATGATTTGGAAGAAGAGCAAAAATAACATTTCTTCTTGTAAATTAAATCAAGAAGTGAAAGCAAAATCTTTTTCATAAAAGGATTATAACAAAAAGACCTCCTTTTGGGGAGGCCTTTTTCTGTTTATAACATTGCTGCAACTGCGTCGTATGCATTTCCGTTTTCTGCGGTTTTCCGCCATTCGCCGAGGTACTTGCCGTCTATCAGATCTCCGGCTTTGAATGTTTTTCCGCAAAGCGTAATCTTTTTATTAAGTTTAAGCCCTTTAATCTTGTCACCGACTATTTCGAACGTGCGCCCTGCATCATCTCTGTAAACCATGTTGCCGAGTCTGTAACCATTTGATATTGAACCTGTTGAAGCTATGCTTTCAAGTTCTGATTTAATACCTTCATTCTTTTCTAAGAAATTCTTGATTGCATCGCTCTTGGTAATGTCTTTTTGAGTCACAGCAGTGACATTAGTTATTCTTCTTGAGTTGTCAAACCTTATTGTCTGACCGCCTTTTTGTCTGTAAACATATTCGTAATTTGAAAGTCCGTATCTTGAGCCTGCTTCGTGTCCGAATTGTCCGATTTCAGTCTTGAAGTCTTTGCCAAGAGCCTTTAATTCTTCCGGTTTTAAATCTCTGCCGTTAAATTTAGCGGAAATAACTTCGCCGTTTCTTACATTAAGCTGAATGTTTCCTGTCTGTTCAACAAGTTTGCCTTTGCTGTTAAGCATTTTAACTTTTTTTCCGTGCAGAGTTTTCTGTAATGTTTCAACTTCCTTAACCTGTTTTGCATGGTTTTTGATAAATCCTTCAAACTGGTTTTCTGCAACATCAACCCATTTGCCGGCTCTGTCTTTGCTTGATGCCTTAACTACTTTACCATTTTCAACAAGCATTCTGTAAACATTTTTGCCGTCAGTAATTTCTCTTGTGTATGCAAGGCTTACTCCTTTTGGAAGGGCTGCACCATAAAGTGCTAAACCGTTGACTTCTCTGTGTACAGAAGGATTTTTGCTCAGCCAGTCGGTTACATCTTTTGCTTTGTCAATAACTTTTTTATCTTGTGTAATAATCTTAACAGGCTTGCCGTCCTTCATAATGAATGACATGCCGTCTTTCTGAATGGTGTATTCCTTGAGGTTTTTTCCACCGTCTTTTAATATATTAGAAATTTTTGCAGCAGCATCGTCAATTTTGTCAGCAGCTTTTTCTGCTCCTTTTTTGAACCAGCTGTTATAAATATTTTTAAATCCTTCTTTTATACCTTTTCCGTTCCCTTTTTTAGCAGCATAGATTAAAGCCGCAGCACTTACTGCTGTACCGCCTAGTAATAAAGCTGTGTTGGAACTGCTTCCTTCTGATTTGTCAGCACCTTTAAATGTCGGGTCTGTTACAACGGTTGTATCGGGAGCCTGAACTTCAGGAGCTGATTGAACTGCTTGCGGATATTGTTGAACGCCCATAAAATTAGGGTTGTATCCATTGTAAGCGTACATAAAATAAGGGTCGTTTGCATAATTGCCTATGCTTGAAATACCATAACCAGGAGCCATAATAACCGCCTTTCCTATTAACTTATTAACCTATTAAATTTCCCAAAACTTATATCTTATATATTCATGAAGTTTTTTTAAGCAGGAAAATTGCCTTTTTGTAACAAAACTTAATAATTTGTGCATTTTGGCACAGGCTTGTATTTTCGCGCTGTTTATGCTCTAATAAAATTGAATAGGAACAAATCCTAGTAAGAATGAGTAGGAGAGGTTATGAAAACAGAAGAAAGAACATTCGTTGCAATTAAGCCGGACGGCGTAAAAAGAGGTTTTATCGGCAAAATCATTGAGAGATTTGAAAACAAGGGTTTTAAGATTGTTGCAATGAAGCTGCTTCAAGTAACACCGGAACTTGCATCTAAACATTATGCAGAGCATCAGGGCAAACCTTTCTACAACAGGCTTGTTCATTACATTACAAGCGGCCCTATTGTTGCAATGGTTATTGAAGGTTATGAAGCTATACAGAGCGTCCGCCACATTGTAGGCGCTACCGACCCGCAAAAAGCTGATGTGGGAACTATAAGAGCTGATTTTGCTCAGGTTATGGAATATAATATCATACACGCTTCTGATTCACCGGAAAGCGCTGCAAGAGAAATCGGATTATATTTCAAACCGGAAGAAATTTATGATAACTGGCAGTCTATGCTGGAGATGATTACTTATGACGAAGAACGTTATCAAGGCTAGTGCTACGCACGTAGATAATTTGTCGGGAGACAATCGTTAGACTACTATCCGGTATAAAGATTTCAGGTCTCCCTCAAGGTGAAATATGACAAACTTTAGCTATGATTTAATTCATATTGACAAAAACACCGGAGCACGTGCCGGTGTTTTGCATACGCCTCACGGTGATATAGAAACACCTATATTTATGCCGGTTGGAACAAATTCAACCGTAAAACTGGTTACGAATAATAACCTTTATGATACAGGAGCACAAATTATTCTCGCAAATTCATATCATCTGTACCTTCGTGCAGGGCATAAGTTAATAGAAAAGTTCGGCGGTATTCACGGATGGATGAACTGGCAAAAACCTGTATTAACTGACTCAGGCGGATTTCAGGTGTTTTCACTTGCACACCTGCGCAAAATTACCGAGGAAGGTGTTGAATTCAGAGATCCGAAAGACGGTAAAAAACACTTTATCAGTCCGGAAATTTCTATGGAAATTCAGCAGTCAATCGGTGCTGATATAATTATGGCATTCGATTGGTGCGCACCTTTCGGATGTGATTACAATACTGCAAAAGAAGCTATGGAGCGTACGCACAGATGGCTTGAAAGATGTATCAAAGCAAAAACTTCAACAAATCAGGCACTTTTCCCGATTTGTCAGGGAGCTTTCTATGATGATTTAAGACGCGAAAGTGCAGCTTTTGTATCTTCAATTGACGCTGTCGGGTATGCAATCGGTGGTTTGAGCGTTGGTGAAGATAAAGAAACAATGAACCATTTTGTAGAGCTTACTGCGCCTCTTTTACCACATAACAAACCAAGATACTTAATGGGAGTAGGAACTCCGGAGGACTTGCTTGATGGTATTAAGCGTGGCGTGGACATGTTTGACTGCGTACTTCCTACCAGAAACGCAAGGCATGGTTCTTTCTTTACTTCAGAAGGTAAAAAACAGATTAAAAATGCACAGTTCTGGGATGATCCGCGTCCTCTTGATGAAAACTGCGATTGTTACTGTTGTAAAAATCATTCCAGAGCTTACTTAAGGCATTTATACAAATGCGGTGAAGGAACTGCTCAAGCGTTAATGTCTATTCACAATATTAAATTCCTTATTGATTTTGCGAAGAAAGCAAGACAGGCAATTCTGGAAGATAGATTTGAAGAATTTTTTAATGAGAATTATCCAAAGGTTTTAAACTAAAAAACTTTTCGGGATGAAAACATCTTCATAGACATCTTGTGCGAGTGTTTCAATTTTGTCTTTTGGTGTGCTTAACAGACCGGCTTTTTCAAATTCTTTATTTGCAAGATAAACTTTATCACCAATAACTGCCATGTTGTCATTGGTTTTGATGTTTGTAAATTTCCCCATGATTGAGGCAAAGTTTTCATCCGGAATATTGCATTTGGTACTCAAAACATCGCACATTGTTGCAGAAACTTCGTTGCTTCTCGTACGGCAATGCGGGTCAATGAACGAGATTTCACGTCCGCCAAAAACGAGCGCGCGGACTTCTCCATATTTATTTTGGAAGTCTTTTACAAGCTTTTCAAAAGCTCCGGCAAAGTTTCGAGGATTGAAATCCTCCGGCTTTATATGCCCGAGGAGGTTTTGCTCTCCTGCACGGAGCCCAAAACCTGAACAGGTGTTAATGCCTGTTGTGTAAAGACTATTACCGATTTTTGCGTCGCGCAGTGTGTAACGCATACCTGCGCCAACCTCTGCTGCAGCCGGCAGCTTGCTTATAAACGGTTCAATTGATTTTACGAAAAATAGTTTCATTTACTAAATCCATCTTACTGTTTATATAAAGTATTTTTGTGTGAAAAAATTGCTTTCAGCATGACAAAAGGGAGGTGTTTTTAAACACCTCCCTTTTTTAATTATACTTAAATGCGATCTTTGATTTCTTGTTCTATTTCAGAAATAAATTCATCAACAGATTTTGTACCAACCTGACCGACACCGCGTTTTCTAACCGCAACAGCGCCGGCTTCAATTTCTTTGTCGCCGATTACGCAAACATAAGGAATCTTTTTGTCCTGTAATGATTCTCTTATTTTGTAATTCATTGATTCAGAGCGGTCATCAAGTTTTACTCTTATGCCTGCAGCACGCATTTTTTTGTACACCTGTTCTGCAAAGTCTGCGTGTTTTTCGTTTGAAATCGGTACAATTGAAACCTGTGTAGGAGCAAGCCAGGTAGGGAATGCACCTGCATAATGTTCTATCAGGATTCCGTGGAATCTCTCCATTGAGCCGAAAATTACTCTGTGAAGCATAATAGGAGTTTTCATGCTGCCGTCTTTGTCCTGATATTTGATATCAAATCTTGCAGGCAGGTTGAAATCTAGCTGAATTGTTGCACACTGCCAGGTTCTACCGATAGCGTCTTTTACCTTAAAGTCGATTTTCGGACCGTAGAAAGCACCGTCACCTTCGTTTATTTCGTATTTCATGCCTCGTCTGTCCATAGCTTCTTTAAGTCCGGCTTCTGCTTTGTTCCAGTTTTCGATTTCGCCTACAAAGCTTTCAGGACGGGTAGAGAGTTCAACTTCAAAACTCATCTTGAAGATAGCCATAGTATCTGCTACAAAGTCAATGATTGCGTTAATTTCATCAACAAGCTGTTCAGGAGTACAGAAAATATGAGCATCATCCTGTGTAAATCCTTGAACACGGGTTAAACCTGCAAGTGCTCCTGATTTTTCTTTTCTGTAAACAGTTCCAAGTTCTGCCATTCTTAAAGGTAATGAACGGTAAGAATATCTGTTTGCCTGATAAATCAGGATATGGAACGGACAGTTCATCGGTTTTACCACGAATTGTTCGTCAGAATCTTCATCTTTTTGAACAAAGAACATGTTTTCTTTGTAGTGATCCATGTGACCTGAAATTTCCCAGAGTTTAGATTTTGCGATTTGCGGAGTGTTAACAATTACATAACCGCGTTTTCTATGTTCTTCTCTCCAGTAATTTTCTATTTGTTCTCTCACAGTTGCAAGGTTCGGATGCCACAAAACAAGTCCGCCGCCTAATTCTTCTCTGGTAGAGAATAAATCCAGCTGGGTTCCGAGTTTTCTGTGGTCGCGCTTCTCTGCTTCTTCAATAAATGTCAAATAATCCTGCAAATCTTCTTTATTCCAGTAAGCTGTAGCGTAAATTCTCTGGAGCATTTTGTTCTTTTCGTTACCGCGCCAGTAAGCTCCTGCAACTTTCAAAAGCTTAATAGCATTTCCTTTTATATATGATGTATTCGGAATATGAGGTCCTGCACAAAGGTCGTTAAACAAAACATTCCCGTCTTTATCTTTTGTAAAATACAACGTAGGATTGTCGTTTCTGTGTTCTTCAAGAAGTTCAGCCTTGTAGATTTCGCCTTCTGCCTTAAATTCCGCAATCTGCTTGTCCACATCAGGAATTATGTACTTTTCGAACGTAAGATTTTGCTTAATAATATTTTTCATTTCTTCTTCGATTTTGGCTAAATCATCCTGTGTGAACGCATAACCGTCAGTTAGGTCAAAATCGTAGTAAAATCCTGCGTCTGTAGCTGGTCCGATAGCCAACTTTGCCTGTGGAAACAGCTTTTGTACAGCTTGTGCCATGATGTGTGAGCATGAATGTCTTAATACATGCAATGTTTCTTTGTTCTTTTCCATTTTTCTCTTTCTATCCTTTTTAAGGGCAAATACTGTTGTCTGTAGTAACATTCTACTAACTTATTTCCCCTTTTGAGGCGGATCCCTCTAACTAATAACATGGTTATTCTAGCACAAAAGGATTTATGATATCATAAATGTATGAGAAAGCTTATTTTATTATTAATAATTTTATGCTTTGCACTGCAGGTTAGAGCATCAGAATGTACTGCATATCTCTGTGAAATTTATTCAAACGAATACAATAGCAAGGTTAAGATTGTTTCTAAAAAAGAATTTATTGATAAATATGAGCAAAAAGTCGGAGATTATTATATTTCTTCTATTGTATATGGCTACGGTTATATGAAAATTCCGAAATGCAAAAAGCAAAGAATTTCTTATATCACACTTATCGGAAATGATTGTAAGCCTATTTGGGGTTATGTTATTCCGCGTTAGATTTTTTGTTTCTATCTTGCATAAATGCAAAAGTTCCTGCTCCTGCGCTGATTAAGCCGTTCAGAGCAATGGAGTTTTTGAATGGAGATTTAGAAAATTGAATTTTTCTTGAAAGTAAATCAAGTCCGACTCCAAAGCCAAACCAGGCACCTGCAGTGTTTAGACCATCACGAACGGGTGTTACTGATTTATTATTTTGTATAGTGCGTCTGGAGTTTTGCGCACGGAAATTAACTATTGGTGTAACAGCTTGTATTCTCATATATATCTCGCCAGTGTAAATGTTGTAAAAAATGCCGATGGCCGGGGTGTCTTGCTCACTCGCGTATAATGGCAATTCCGTATTTTTGCTTCTGTGTTTTCAACACCTTGCAAAAATACTCCAGCCTCAGCTCGTTCGCGCCGAACCGTGTAAAAGCTTCGCTTTGGGTTCGACCCGCCAGAAGAACTCTTGTAAGAATCATTCTGAGAAAAATGCCGATGGCCGGGGTCGAACCGGCACGTAGTTGCCTACACCAGATTTTGAGTCTGGCACGTCTACCAATTCCATCACATCGGCATATTTAATTGTCAATCTTTCTTTATTCAACCAGAAACAAATCAAAAATTCAAGCTTTCAGGTTGAAATATTAAAAAATTGTTTATTTTTTAAGGTTTTGTCAAAAACAGTGATTTAATAATAATGTAGAAAGAAAAATTTTATAGGAGATATAAATTATGGCAAAGACAATTGGTATTGACTTAGGTACAACTAACTCGGTTGTAGCCGTTATGGAAGGCGGTAAGCCAACCGTTATAGCAAACGCAGAAGGTATGAGAACAACTCCTTCTATCGTTGGTTTTTCAAAAACAGGTGAAAGATTAGTCGGTCAATTAGCAAAAAGACAGGCTATTTTGAACCCTGATAAAACTATTGCTTCAATCAAAAGACATATGGGCGAAGATTACAAAAAGAATATTGACGGAAAAGACTACACTCCGCAAGAAATTTCTGCAATGATTTTAAGAAAATTAGCAGATGATGCAAGCGCATATTTAGGAGAAAAAGTTACATCAGCTGTAATCACAGTTCCAGCTTACTTTAACGATGCTCAAAGACAGGCAACAAAAGATGCCGGTAAAATCGCAGGCTTAGATGTTCTTCGTATCGTAAACGAACCAACTGCTGCGGCTCTTGCTTACGGTTTGGAAAAAGATAAATCAGAAAAAGTTCTTGTATTTGACTTAGGCGGCGGTACTTTTGATGTATCTATACTTGAAATCGGTGATGGTGTTCACGAAGTTCTTTCAACTTCCGGTGATACTCACTTAGGCGGCGACGACTTTGATAAAAAGATTATTGATTGGATTTGTGCAGAATTCAAAAAACAGGAAGGCATGGACTTAACTAATGATAAGCAGGCTATGCAGCGTATTAAGGAAGCTGCTGAAAAAGCTAAATGTGAATTATCATCAGTAGTTGAAACAACTATTAACCTTCCGTATATTACAGCAGATGCTAACGGTCCTAAACACTTGGAATTATCTTTAACAAGAGCCAAGTTTGAAGAGCTTTCTCATGACCTTCTTGAAAGATGCAAAAAACCGGTTGAACAAGCTCTATCAGATGCCGGCTTGAGTAAAAATGATATTAACGAAGTAGTTCTTGTCGGCGGCTCTACACGTATTCCAGCCGTTCAACAGCTAGTAAAAGAATACACAGGTAAAGAGCCTAACCAGTCAGTAAACCCTGATGAGGTTGTTGCGGTTGGTGCTGCGGTTCAAGCAGGTGTACTTGCAGGTGAAGTTAAAGATATCGTTCTTCTTGATGTAACTCCGCTTACACTTGGTATTGAAACATTAGGTGGCGTTATGACTGCGCTTGTTCCTCGTAACACTACAATTCCTGTAAGTAAATCTCAAGTTTTCTCAACTGCTGAAAATAACCAGACTGCTGTTGATATAAATGTACTTCAAGGTGAAAGACCAATGGCTTCTGATAACAAATCTTTAGGTATGTTTAGACTTGAAGGTATTGCTCCTGCGATGAGAGGAGTTCCTCAAATCGAAGTTACATTTGATATAGATGCTAACGGTATTGTTAATGTTTCTGCTAAGGATAAAGCTACTAACAAAGAACAAAAGATTACAATTACAAATTCTTCTAACCTGTCTGAACAGGATATCGATAAGATGGTTAAAGAAGCAGAAGCTAACGCCTCTGAAGATAAGAAGAAAAAAGAAGAAGCTGAAATCAAAAATAATGCTAACTCATTGATTTCTTCTTCTGAAAGAATTGTAAAAGACTTTGAAGGTAAAATCTCTGAAGAAGATGTTAAAAAATTAACAGAACACAGAGAAGCTTTACAAAAGGCTTTGGATGAAAATAAATCATCTGATGAGTTAAAGAAATTATCAGAAGAGCTGCAGCAGACAATGTTTGCAATTTCACAAAAAGCATACGAAGCTGTTCAAAAAGAAGGCGGAGATGCACAGAGTGAAGCAAATTCTCAAGGTGCAGCATCAGAAGATAAAAAAGATGACGATGTAATTGATGCAGAGTTTACTAAAGAATAATAAAAAACATTAATTAAAGATAAAAATAGCGGAAATACGAAAAGTGTTTCCGCTATTTTTTAGGAAAGGAGTTTTATGTTAAAAAATTGGGGAAAAGAATTAAAGGAATTTATATTACACGGCAATGTTCTCGACATGGCTGTGGGTATAATTATAGGTGCATCTTTCGGCAAGATTGTGGACTCTCTTGTAAAAGATATAATTATGCCGCCAATAGGTTTAATCCTCGGCAAGGTTGATTTTTCTAATCTGTATTTGCAAATCTATCCATATGGAACTCATTATTCTTCGCTTGATGCAGCAAAAGCAGCAGGAGCGGTGACAATTAATTACGGGGCGTTTTTGAATAATGTGATAAGCTTCCTGATTGTTGCCTGTGCAGTTTTTCTTATCATCAAATCAATTAACACGCTTAGAGCTTCGGTCTGCAAAAAAGAGGAAGAGGAAAAAGAGGTTACAACAAAAGAGTGCCCTTACTGCTATTCCTGTATTCCGCTAAAGGCGACAAGATGTCCTAACTGCACTTCAGAATTGGAATAATATCAATTGTACATAGAAATTACTAACTTGTTTGATTGAGACATCTTTTAAATTAACTTATTGTTTTAATATGATTGATTTAAAAAAAGAGTTTGGCAAAAGGGTGCGTCAATATCGTAAGACAATGGGGTTAAGCCAGATGAAGTTTGCTGAAAAGGCTGATATTACTTTTCAGACACTTTCGAGTATAGAGCACGGTATTACGTTTCCTTCCTATCCCATACTTATGAAAATTATAGAAACTCTGAATGTGCCTATTGTAAAACTCTTTTGCTATGATGAAGAAACTGTAACAGTAAAAGATACAGAGGTTTTTAATTATACGGTTGAGCTTTTAGAGCAGTTAGACTATGAAAAAAGAAAGCTCGTTTTTAAATTTATTAACATGCTTAACGAAGATTAAATAAGTTTAAAGTCTTTCTTTGAATTCATAATAAACCTTTATCTGGTTTAAGAAGAATTCTATCTCAATATCATTCATTACTTCTATATATTGCAGTAACTCAATTTTATTCTCATTAATTGTTGCAGAATGTGTTGAATAAAGGAATAAATCACTAATAGGTACTTTTAATACTTTGGATAAATTTTCAAGAGTTGTTCTAGTAACAAACTGACGTCCAGATTCAATACGGCTTAAACTCCCGCAACTGATATCTAATTTTTCAGCTAGTTGTTCCTGTGTTAAATTAGCCGCTTCTCGATGAATTCTTATATTTCTACCAAATCTTTTTATAATATTCACTGTTTCAGTGTATTTTATTATTTTTATATTATCTACAACGTTAAATGAAAAACACAAAACGTTAAACGAAAAATAATCCACTTAGCCTATAGTAATGAGAAGCTTTTTGATTTACTATAAATTGAGATAGTAAATTACTAACTAAATTGAAGGTTTATTAAAAAAACATTTATCTGATTTTGACCTGTCTCCAGATTATAAGTCTTATGTTATAAAAAAGCACAAAGAGGAGGAATTATTTAAAAAGAATATTGATGATGTTCTCTTTGCTTCATTATTAATAATTCCGGAGGCAGTCACCAATCTTATTGCTACTTTTTTAGCAGATGTTCTTTATAATGACTACAAAATTATTGAACAAAAATGTGAAATTATTAAAAATGATAAGAATTCACAAAAATTTATTAATGCTCTTCACAACGACCTAAAACTAGATAACCCATTAATAAAGACAAATACCTTGAAGTATGTTAAAAAGAAATATTCTTGTTATTCAGATTATTACTATATAGATTTAATAATTAATTTCACTAATAGTACTCCGATTGGCTTATTATATATTCTATATGAAAATTAATAATACCATATCCTTATCCATTTGTGATAGAATTCTTGTATGAGAGTACTGGCTAAAATATTTTTTTGTTTTTTATTTTTAGTATTTTCACTTACAAATTATATAAGTGCTGATACTTCATACTCTCAAAATAGTGTTTCAGCACAGCCTCAAATGTCTTATCCGGATATTTATGTAAGTGCCGATAAAGAAGAATATTTTATATTGCCGTCCACTAATTCTGATAATGGCATTTCTTCCGGATTACACTGTGGAAAAGTGCCGGCATTCAGTAATAATTTATTATTTGTTGATACAGAACAAAATATTTTTAATACATATATAATAGCTCTTTTATTTAAGACGGAAATCAACGCGAATGCACCTCCTTCAGGTGTATATTGTTGATTAGTATAAAAAAAGGAGAAAGATATGGAATTAATTCACAGTTTTGTATCAGCGCACAATGTGCTGATATCTGCGGGATTACTTATCTTAGCGTATATCTTTATCGCTACTGAAAAAATCCCGAAAGTTACTATTGCACTTCTTGGTGCAGGTATTACAATTTTCCTCGGACTTGTTAGCCAGACAAGAGTATTGGACGGGGTACTTAACCCTACTTATTTTGTTCAATACATCGACTTTAACGTAATATTCCTGCTTGTGTCTATGATGATTATAGTTAACATTACAACACGAAGCGGAGTATTTTCTTATCTGGCAAATGAACTATTAAAAATGACAAAAGGTCATCCGGTATTAATTTTAATTGCACTGGGTATTTTCACTGCTGTAGTAAGTGCCTTTTTAGACAACGTAACAACAGTTATTCTGATTATGCCGATAACTTTTGCAATCGCAAGAAAATTAGAAATTGACCCGATTCCTTACCTGTTGACCGAAGTATTCGCTTCAAACATCGGCGGTACTGCAACATTGATTGGTGACCCGCCAAATATTATTATAGGAAGCGCAGCTGGCTTCTCATTTATGGACTTCGTTAATAACCTTACACTTGTTGTTGCTGTTATTCTGATTGCAGTTTTAGCTGTTATGGTACTTTTCTTTAGAAAAAAATTAGCAACTACTGCAGAAAAAATGAAAGAAGCTGCAAATATTGATAATACTCATACAATTACAGATGTTCCTTTGATGGTTCGTTCAATGATTGTTCTTGCTCTTGTAATTCTTGGTTTTGTTACTCATGATATTACACATATTGAAACCTGTGTTGCAGCTATGCTTGGCGCAAGCTTCCTGCTTCTATTTGAAAAACCTACTGATATTTTAAGAGATGTTGAATGGAATACAATATTCTTCTTTATCGGTTTGTTTATCATAATCGGCGGTGTTGAAGCTTCTGGTGGTATTAAGCTTATGGCAGAATGGATTCTGCGTGTTACACAGGGCTCTCAGGAAGCTGCTTCTATGCTTATCCTATGGGCTTCAGGAATAATATCCGGTATTATTGATAATATTCCTTACACAGCAACAATGTCCCCTATGCTTGTTGAGATTCAAAAAACAATGGGGGCAGATTACACAACTCCGCTCTGGTGGTGTTTATCTCTCGGAGCATGTCTGGGTGGTAACATGACTATGATTGGTGCTGCCGCAAACGTAATCGTTTCTGAATCTGCGGCAAAAGAAGGACATCCAATGTTCTTTCTTAGATTTATGAAATACGGGGTTATTGTGGTTGCAATATCACTAATAATTAGTTCGCTGTATATCAATTTAAGATATATGTAAGGGACAAATAAAGTTAGTAGGGGGCGGGTTTGAATAACCGCCCCTTTTTAAGATTTTATTATATTAGTTGCAATCCACGTTGCAGCACGTACACCTAAAGATTGCTTAATCTGCATTGGCATATATTCTTCCCATATAATATTGTCATTCGGCTGTTTGGAAGCAAGAGCTCTTAGTTTCTGTAATTCTCCATTATCAAGAAATTTTGCACCGCACATATTGCAGACATCAATCTCAACATCAGTTTGTTCACCTAATTTAACCATAGGAATATCGCATAGAGGACAAATTCTGGTCTTTTTGATATCAACTTCTTTGAAACTTTTTTCTTTGATTGCAGTTAAAATATCATCAATATTTTCATGCGGTTCGTCAAATTTTTCCAGTTCTCTATTGTCAAAAAGCATTCCGCCGCACCCATTTAAACAAATATCAACATAAATATTTAAATCAGGTATTAAAACTTTTACCATATCTTCGCCGCAAGCAGGGCATTTTATAATTTCTTTATTATCAGCCATTTTATACCTTTCTTTTTATCCTAAAACTAAATCGCCGTGTTTTTTTATGTGTTCAATCAAACCTCCATCTCTAAGAAGCTTAATCATAACGTCAGGAAGCGGTTCAATAGCAGTTATTGTGCCTTTTGTCAGATTTTTGAGAGTTCCTGCTTTTATATCCAGATCTAGTTCATCTCCGGCATCAATTCCATCAGTGTCGCATTCTATAGCGAGAAGTCCTATGTTAATGGCATTGCGGTAAAAAATTCTTGCAAAAGACTTGGCAATAACAGCTCCAACGCCGGCAATTTTTATAATTTGCGGTGCATGTTCTCTGGAAGAGCCAAGACCGAAGTTATTTCCGGCAACAACGAAATCTCCTTTATTCATATTCTTTGCAAAATTTTCATCAGCATCTTCAAGCACATGTTTTGCAAATTCTTGTAAATCAGAACGCAGGTGGAACAAACGTCCCGGTGCGATATGGTCTGTTGAAATATTATCACCGAACTTAAAAGCTTTCCCTTTCATTTTACACCCTTCTGGCGGAGTGCATCCCGCCAATCTACTAACCTGTTTTTTCTCCTACCGGCACTCTTTTCTGTCATATTCACCGCTTGAATTCTGCCTTGAGTACCCTTCTGGCGGGTTTCATTCCGCCTGTTTTTATTATCCTCTCAACTGTACCGGCATTACCAGATACAGGTAATCTTCATCAGAAACCGGCGCAAAGACTGTAGCAGACAGATTGCTGTTGAGTTTAACATAGATTTCTTCGGATTCTGCTATTTTCAAAAATTCAAGAATAAATTTGTAGTTAAATGCGATAACAAGCGGTTCACTCATATATTTAATATCAATTTCGTCCTGCGAGTTACCTGCATCAGGGGAATCTCCGGAGAGTTTTAGAGTATTGTCTGCAAATTCAAATTTTACAATACTATTCTTCTCGTTAACCATAACTGCAACTCTTTCGAGTGCTGCTATTAAGTCACTTTTATTAACAACAGCTTCTTTAGGGAATGTTTGCGGAATAAGCTGGTTGTATTTAGGGAACTGACCCTGCATTAACCTTGTAACAATCTTAGTCTTATCAATTGTTATTACGATTTTTTTCATTTCTTTGCAGATTTTTATTGTATCAGATTCTGCAAGAAGTGAAATCTTTGAAAGCTCAGATAAAACCTTTGATGAGATAAGCATTTCAAAAGGTTTTTCCGCATCGCTTGAGCTATTCTTTACAACTTCTCTAACTCTTGCAAGTCTGTTACCGTCAGTAGCAGCCATTTCCAGAATATTCTGGTTAACTTCGCATACAACGCCTGAGAGCAGGTTATTTGTTTCATACCCTGCTGCAGCTGAAACAACTTCTCTTATAGCTTTTGTGAAAGGTCGTGTTTCAATTTCCATACAGTCTGTTTCTGCAATGTTTTCTTCTACTTGAGGAAATTCATTTGCTGAAATACCAATAATATCGAATTTGGATTTTTTACTTGTAATTGTTGCAGTTGAACCGTTTAATTCAAGGTTTATAAGTTCATCATTCAGTCTTGAAAGAATTTCTACAAGCTTCTTTGCAGGAAGTGTGAATTTACCTTCGGTTTCAACATTAGCATTAATAAGTGTAATAATAGACAAGTCGAAATCAGTTGCAGTAAGTTTAATTTGATTTGTACCTGCGGTTTCTATCAAAACATTGGCGAGAACCGGCTGCAAACCCTTAACAACTGTTGCTCTTTCTACAATTTTAATCCCGTTTAGTAAGTCGTCTTTATTTGCAACAAATTTCATTTATACACCCCTTAAATAGTCTTTTTTACAAGGTAATTCTAATACAAAAAGCATATTTTTACAAGTATCCTTGACAATATTGTAACAGGCATTAAAAACACTGTATGGACGTATATTTTGATGCTTGAGTGTAAACATTTGTAACAATATTCAAATGAACTCTAAAGTTTCATAAAAAAATGCCGATATAAAAATTGTAAGCAAAACACTCCGATAGTTAGGAAAGGATTAATAGTATATGCGTATCGAAAATGAAATGTTATCAAGATTTAACACAGAAGCACAATCAAACAACTTAGAAATGTCATTATCACAAGAATTGGATTTCTTCTTTGATAATGTTATGGACACTGTGGTCGATTATTTTAAAGAAGAAGTTAGAGTATAAAGTAAGACTCAAAAATATACATTTTACTTTCAGAGGCGGTTTAAATAAAACCGTCTTTTTGTTATTCTGGAGGAGGAGGTAAGCATGCTGCCGGATTATTTAAAACGACCTATAATTGACACAGAAACAACAAAGACTGTGCGAAGAATTTTGAAAACAAAGTGTCTTAATACTGTATGCGAAGGTGCAAGATGTCCGAACAAGAGCGAGTGTTATTCTCATAACACTGCTACCTTTTTGATAATGGGAAAAGTTTGTACCAGAAATTGCAGGTATTGTAATATTTCTCCGGCTCGTCCTGAACCGCTTGATTTAGAAGAACCTAAACACGTTGCGGAGGCTGTTAAGGAGCTCGGACTTAAGTTTGCGGTTATAACTTCTGTAACCCGTGATGATTTGCCTGACGGAGGTGCGCAGCATTTCAAAAATTGTATTGATGAGATTAGAAAAATCTGCGATGCAAAAATAGAAATCTTAACGCCGGACATGAAAGGGAATACAGCTGCACTTGATACTATTATAAAAGCACATCCGGATGTTTTTAACCACAACATTGAAACAGTTCGTTCCATATTTAAAACGGCTCGTCCGCAGGGAGATTATGACCGCTCGATTGAGGTTCTAAGGTACGTAAAAGAGAATTCAAATATTGTGACAAAATCCGGATTGATGGCAGGTCTAGGTGAGGGAGTAAATGATATAGAAGAAACTCTTTGTGATTTGCATGATGCAGGGGTTGATATTATAACACTCGGGCAATATATTCAACCTTCAAAACAGCACCTTCCTGTTGCAAAGTATTATACACTGGAAGAGTTTGAGGAATTAAAAGAACTTGCGCGCAAAATCGGATTCAAGAACTTTCAGATAGGGCCTCTGGTCAGAAGCTCGTATCATGCGATGGCGAGTTATGAAACCTCCTTGAAATAAATTGATTTAAAAGGTACAATTTAGGAAGAGAGAATTTTATGTCCGTTGTAAATCAAGAAGTTGAAAAATTAATTAATATTGGTTTTACATATCATCAAGACGGGTGTCTTGATGAGGCGGAAAACGCTTATCAAGAAGTTCTGACTATTGACGGTAAAAATGCAGAAGTTTTTAATCTGCTCGGGGTGCTGAAACTTCAGCAGAATGATGTAATTTCAGCAATTAACTGGATTGAAAAAGCTGTTGAAATTAAGCCTGATGTTTATTTTTATGAAACTCTTTTTCAGGCTTATGTAAGAGCCGGCCTGTTTAAACAGATTGTTGCAAGAGAAAAAGAAGTGCTGGAGAAATTTCCAGATAATTTTTCGCTTCTGTTCAATATTGCGCTCGCAAATAAAAAAACTAAGAATATAAGAGCTGCAATAAAGTTCTACGATAAAGCTCTTAAAATCAATCCCGGTTCTTATCTTGCATGGTTTAATCTATCCCACCTCTACAGTATTGAGGGAGAAACAGAAAATGCGGTTTCTGCTTTAAAAATATGTAAGAAAATAAGACCTAATGATATTGATACAGATTACTTTTTGAGTCTAGCGCTTATGCGTACAAAGAATTATGACAAGGGATTGAAACTCTTTGAAACCCGTCTTTGCAGGGAAACTGCTACGGCACTTCAAAATAAAACTTATCCGAATAAGGCTACTAAAGAAACTCTCTGGAAGGGTGAAAATATAAAAAATAAAACAATTTATGTTTATTACGAAGCCGGGTTTGGCGATGTAATAATGTTCAGCAGATACCTTCCGCTGCTTGCTAACAGGTGCGGGAAGCTTTTATTCTTACCGCAAAAACAGCTTGTACCGCTATTTAGAGATAATCCGTTAGGTATTGATGTTGTTATTGATAAGTATATTCCTGAATGTGATATGAATTTTGATGTGCATGCTCCGCTTTTAAGTCTTCCGTATCTGCTGGGATTAAAGGGAGATAAGGTTTTTGCGTATCCTGAAGGGTATATTCGTCCGAATAAAGAGCTTGCAGAGGAATTTAAGAAGAAATATTTTAATAATGATAAGATAAAAGTCGGGATAAAATGGCAGGGAAATACCTATTATGATCAGGATAGAGTTATTCCGACAAAGTTTTTTAAACCGCTTATGGCAGTTGAAAATACGCAATACTATTCATTCCAGACTTTTGAAGGTTCTGAAGATGCAAAAGAACTGGATGGAATTATTGATGTTGGCAAAGACTTAATTGATTTTGGGCAGACTGCTGCTGCACTCAGCAATCTTGATATTGTTATCTGTAACGACACTTCCTTAGCGCATCTTGCAGGTGCAATGGGGATTCCGTGCTGGGTAATTTTGCCTTATGAGGTCAACTGGAGATGGCACACTGATTTGAGTGTCTGCGACTGGTACAACAGCGTGAAATTATTCCGCCAGCATTCAATAGGAGACTGGCAGAGCGTTTTTGATGATATTTTGGAAGAGATGAAACCTTAGCTATTTCCCTAAAGCGCATGCTTTTTCTGCTGTGCTCTTTATTACATCGTAAAAGAGTTTTTCTGTATTGTATTCGTCCATACAATCGACTCCAACACGTGTACATCCGCCTTTTGTTGCAACGTTAGAGATAAGTTCTTCCATAGAAATTTCGCGGTTTAATGCCATTTTTGCCGAGCCGATTGCAGTTTGAATACTTAATAACAAGGCTTTCTCGTAATCCAATCCAAGTTTTTCGCCGGCTCTTGCTATTTCATTTATTACTTTGTAATAAAAAGCAGGGCCTGAACCTGAAATTGCTGTCACGATGTCAATCTGCGCTTCGTCATCAACAATAATACATTTTCCGATTGTTGATAAAAGTTTATAAATAAAATCTAAATCCTGCTTGTCAGCGTATTTTCCGCCGACCATTCCGCTCATGCCTTCTCCTACAAGTGCCGGTGTATTTGGCATAATTCTTATGACCCTTGTGTTTTCAGGAAGGTGTGATTCCAGTTTTTCTGTTGTAACTCCTGCTGCAATAGAAGCAATAAGTTTATCAGAAGTTATAAATGGTTTTATTTCTTCAAGAACATCAGCAGCCTGATTTGGCTTTGTTGCTATAAATATGACTTCGGAATTTTGGGCCAGCTCTTTGTTATCTAAGATAATTTTAATTCCAAGCTCTCTGGATTTTTCATCAATCCCTTCTGTTTCTGCCTGTGTTGCAATTAATTCTTCCGGCTTTGCAAAACTTGTCTTGATAAGTCCTTTAATAATTGCGCCGGCCATTTTGCCAGAGCCTATAAATCCGATTTTGTACATATTTTTCACCCTTCTTTTTATTTATACTCTTATGTTAAACTACAAAAACATGTTATAATCAACTTATGCAAGAGATAACGGTAGGAAAAAAATACAGACATTATAAAGGTAATGTTTATAAAATTATCGCATTGGGCAAGCATTCAGAAACGCTTGAGGATATGGTGGTTTACCAGTCTGTTGAAACAGGCGAAGTATGGGTAAGGCCGAAATCAATGTGGAATGATAAAATTCCGCAGGATGCAGGGAATGCATACTCCGAGGCTGACCCGTCGTTACAAGCCAAGCTTGTAGATAAACAATTGTCAGCCGACCATTTATCTACGTGTGTAGCACTGAGGTTTACGCTATTATGATTACAAAAGAAGTTAGAGAGTGGATGCAGAAAGTTGAGCGAGGGCAGTACTCGTATGATGATGCAATGTATGAATTTATAAGATTTTCATCTTTTCTTACGCGAGAAGAAATGAAAATGCTGAAATCACGATTGGAGAGCTTATGTTCGAAAAAAATGTAAAAACTAACATGGAATTAGAGATTACAGAGCAAACAAAAATCATTCCGTATATTCTGATGAAATACATAAATCCTGAAACTGGCGAAATTAAGATTGATTTGCCGGATAATATTACAAAAATTATCCTTGTAGCAAGCGGATCTTCTTATCATTGCGCAAGGTTTGCTGTTGATTTGCTGGAAAAATTCTCCAAAATTGAATCACGTGCGATTTATTCAAGCGAATTCCTTTTGAAGAATGTTATTCCGCATGATGAAAATACACTCTATATTTTTATTACACAGTCTGGTGAAACGAGTGATACTATTAAGTCTGCTCAAAAAGTTAAAGAGCTTTCTAATCTCGCTACACTTTGTATAACTAATAACGAAGAGTCTACAATCTGGAATTTATGCGATTATAAAGCTGCCTGCTATGCCGGTACAGAACAGGGAATTGCTGCAACAAAATCGTTTACTTCGCAAATGTTATGCCTGATTTTGATATCATTAAAGCTCGTTGAGAAAATTCACGGCGATAACGCAACTATCGGGTATAAAAAATCATTATTCAGCCTTCCGGCCGTAGTAGATAAGGCTCTCGCAAAGCGCGAAGATATAAAGAAGCTTGCTGCTATTCTTGCAAAAGAAAATACAATAGTAATTACTGCCGACGGGATTTCTTACTCCCTTGCAAAGGAGGCAGCCCTGAAAATTAAAGAAACATCATATAAAAATATTAGTGCAGCAATACTGGGAGAATTTATGCACGGGCATGTTGCAGTTTTGAATAATCCTTCTATGCTTATCTATATTGCGGTGGATGAAATATCAAAGCGCTCAGTATCTAATCTTAACAAGATTAAAGAGGATTATAAACCGAAACTTGTTATAATCGGCCCTGCCGGAGAAGAAGTTAAGCCGGACTGCAATATAAATATTGTTTCAGAAAACGAAATCCAGCAAATGTTTGCAAATGTCGTAATCTGCCAGCAGCTTGCTCTTGAAACAGCATTAAAACTTAAAAGAAATGTTGACCATCCGCGAGGGCTTCATAAAGTTGTTGTAGATAAGAATATTTAGCCTTCACTTATTTCTTTTTTCTGATATCTCGCTGATTTTGCATTTATTGCATAACACGCAGAGGACAGTTTTTGTGAGAGCATAAACATGTTTCTCTGTATTGCTGCAACATCGTTCATTGCCTCCAGCATCTTATCAGGATTAATCATTGACTCCATTGCTTCATGGTTATCAACTTTTTCGTCTGCATATTTTTTGACAAGCAGCTTGTCGATGTAATCTCTTGCTCCGACTGCCATAATTAAATCTCCTAATCCCTATTAATTCCTATACATATATAAAAACAATTAACAGGAAAAAATTGACTTTTATGTAACAAAAGGTTAAGCTTTGATTTGCATAATTAATGGCATTTTGCCAATTTCTCTTATCTGGCGCTCAAAATCAGAAATATCTACGCTTATTGCATCAAAAGTATTGTAATGCATAGGTATAATCTCGCTTGCACCAAGCCATCCTGCAGCTTTTACCGCATGTTCAATGTCCATAGTGTATTTCCCGCCGATTGGAAGCATTGCAACATCAGGCTGATAAATCTCGCCTATCATTTTCATTTCGGAATTAAGACTTGTATCACCGGCATGGTAAATGGTTTTACCCTCTATTTCAAAAATAAATCCGCAAGGGCAGCCGCCATAGATACCATCCGGAGTTGAACTTGAGTGAAACGCAGGAACGGCGGCTGCCCTTCCCCAGCTGTATTCACACCAGCTTCCGAGTCCTATGTCATTTGTTTTTGCACCTTTCTTGGCGCAGTAATTAGCAAGTTCGTACACCGCCGTAATCGGTGCACCGCTATTTTGTGAAATCTCAATTGCACTTCCTAGATGGTCGCCGTGTGCATGGGTTACGAAAATGTCGTAAATGTTTTCAGGTTTATAATCCGGTACACAAACAAGAAACGGGTCTATTAAAATTTTTTTCCCGCCGGTTTCAATCTCAAACGCGCTATGACCCAGATATTTAATTTCCATTTTGCATCCTTTCCATCAACTTTCTCAACCTTTTATACTCTTTACCCCATTTTTGCATAGACTCAATTACAGGTCTCAATGTGTATCCGATATCTGTAAGATAATATTCTACTTTTGGAGGAAGCCCTTCGTATTCTTCCCTGACAATTAGTCCGTCTTCTTCAAGCTCTTTAAGACAGTTGGTAAGAACTTTTGCTGTACAGCCGATTTTATTTTTTAACTCGACAAATCTCATCTCTTTTTTCAAGAGTTCTTGTATTATTAAGATTTTCCACTTTGCTCCGACAAGCTGCAATACCACACTTACCGGATTTACAGCTAAATTCTTATACTGCATTTTGTTTATTTCTTCTTGTCTTTGTTATTATCGTCGCTGCCCCAGAGTTCTCTTAGTTTATCTTTAACTCCGATGCGTGAAAACCATTTTATCACAAGTCTTTCTTCATATCCAAGTCCGCCGCTTAATTTTGTACATCCATTTAAAGAATATACACCTTCTGAGATAGAAATTCGAACAATGAAATGGGGTTCCTGAAACCTTCCTCTATCCATCCAGATTTTTATATTATTGTACTTTGTAAAAGTTGTATTTCTGATGTTGTGAGCATCTGACTGCTCTTCTGTTATAAAACTTTTTAAGCTATCCTCTAAGTCTTTAAATGTTGCCACTTTAGTCTATCCTTAATTATTCAAACTATGTATAGGAGCTGGAATACGTCCGCCTCTTTCAACAAAATTTTTGGATGAAAGCTTATTAACATCCATAATAGGAGCTTCACCCAGAAGCCCGCCGAATACGACTTTTTCTCCCATTTTTTTGTTAGGAGCCGGAATAAGTCTTACTGCGGTAGTCTTTTTATTTATCATACCAATAGCCATCTCATCTGCAATCATACCTGCAATGGTTGAAGCCGGTGTATCTCCCGGAATAGCAATCATATCAAGTCCTACTGAGCATACGCAGGTCATGGCTTCAAGCTTGTCAAAAGTTAAATACCCCTTGTCAGCCGCTTCAATCATTCCGGCATCTTCTGATACAGGTATGAACGCGCCAGACAATCCGCCTACGTAAGAACTTGCCATAATTCCGCCTTTTTTAACTGCATCATTAAGCATTGCCAGTGCAGCTGTTGTTCCGTGTGCGCCGGCATGCTCAAGACCCATCGCCTGAAAAATCTGTGCAACACTGTCGCCTACAGCAGGTGTCGGGGCAAGTGAAAGGTCAATTACGCCAAATGGTACATTGAGTTTTTCGGCAAGTTTTCTTCCAACAAGTTCACCTGTCGTTGTAATCTTGTATGCAGTTTGCTTAATTTTATTAGAAAGTACACCTAAATCAGCATCTTTATGTAAATCCAAAATAGCCGCTCTAACTACCCCCGGTCCTGAAACACCAATATTGAGTGCACATTCTGGTTCTCCGTAGCCGCAGTATGCGCCTGCCATAAATGGGTTATCACTTACCGAGTTGCAGAATACCACGAGCTTTGCAGCTCCAAGTCCGTCTTTGTCAGCGGTGAGCTCTGCTGATTGCTTAATAATGTCAGCCATTTTTAATACCGCATCCATGTTTATACCGGCTTTTGAAGTTGCAACATTAACTGAAGAACAGAGTCTGCTTGTTGATGCAAGAGCCTCAGGTATTGATTCAATAAGTCCTAAATCTCCTTGTGTGAAACCTTTTTCAACTAGTGCAGAAAATCCGCCGATAAAATCTATTCCAAGGCTATCAGCGCAGCCATCCAGAGTTTTTGCGATTTTAACATAATCCTTATGGCTGCACGATTCACCCAGAAGAGAAATTGGAGTCACTGCTATTCTTTTGTTAACAATAGGTATGGAATAATCATTTTCAATATCATTCGCATATTTAACAAGATTGCCTGCATATTTATCAAGTTTGTATTTAATTTTGTCGCAGACTTTGTTAACATCTTCGGAAAGACAGTCTCTCAAACTTATTGTAAGCGTCACAGTTCGTATGTCGAAATTGTGAAGCTTAATCATGTTTATTGTTTCCAGAATTAAGTTTTCATCAAATATAGTCATTACGCTAAAAATTATAACATATTTTATAAAAAATTTGAACATTAAAAATCTTTTTTATATATAATAATATTTACCGGAGGTATAAATAAAAATGCTAGTTGTAATGAATAGCCACGCTACAGAAAAAGATATTAAGCGTGTAGAGTTGTTTATAGAATCGAAAGGGTTTGAAGCGCGTGTATCGCATGGAGAAGCACGAACTGTTGTACATGCTATTGGTGTAAAAGAAGTTGACCAGAGAGATTTTGAACTTTTACATGGTGTAGATGAGGTTATTAAATTATCAACTAATTACAAACTTGCAGCGCGGGCCTGTCAGGGTAAGGATACTGTTGTTGAAGTTAACGGGGTTAAGTTCGGGGACAAATACACCGGTTTGATTGCAGGGCCTTGCACTATTGAATCTTACGACCAGATGGATGAAACTGCACAGGAGCTTTCTGAATCCAATGTTAAGATTATCAGAGGCGGTGCATTTAAACCTAGAACAAGCCCTTACGCTTTTCAAGGACTTGGTGAAGAAGGATTAAAGATTATAAGAAGCGTTGCTGATAACCATGGCATGGCTGTAACTTCTGAGATTATGGAAGTATCACAGCTAGAAATGTTTGAAAAATATGTTGATATTCTTCAGGTTGGCGCAAGAAATATGCAGAATTTCAATCTGCTTAAAGAACTCGGGCATGCGCATAAACCGATAATTCTAAAACGCGGGCTTTCTTCAACATATGAAGAATGGCTTATGTCTGCAGAATATATTATGGCCGGAGGAAACAATCAGGTAATCCTTTGTGAAAGGGGGATTAGAACTTTCGAAAAATATACAAGAAATACTCTTGATTTAACTGCGATACCGGTTATTAAGAGATTAAGCCATCTTCCTATAATCGTAGATCCGTCGCATGCTACCGGGTTAAGAGATAAAGTTGAACCTATGTCACGTGCTGCTGTTGCAGCAGGATGTGACGGCTTAATTATTGAGGTCCACTATGACCCGGACAGAGCCGTTTGTGATGGTGCGCAATCATTATATCCCTGGCAGTATGATCTTCTTTATAAACAGATTAAACAGATTGCGCCGATTGTCGGTAAAGAGATTATTTAACGCTCAGATAGAATTTATACATCAGACGTGTTAAATCGTCATTTGCGCGGATAGCACCGATTAGTTCTGTACGCAGTTCATCAATCGGTTTTAATTGCTCGAACATATAAAGCTCATAGATTTCTACATTCAGCGCCTTTGCAATTTTACCTAAAGTTTCTGGTGTAGGATAGAACTTACCTGTTTCAATATAACTTATATTAGATGTGCCGATTTCAATCTTCTCTGCCAGCTGCTCCTGAGTAAGTTTATTAGATTTCCTAAGTTCTTGTATCCGTCTGCCCAGTCTTTTCTTAATATTGTTCATTACAACATTATCTTTATATTTTAAAAGAAAATAAATAGTATAAAATGTGATAATATGGTTTGATTTATGCTATGATATTGTATAGGATATATGATATTTAGAGAATACTTTTATGAAAAATGAGATCGTTGCTAAAGTTTCAATAATTATTCCCTGCTATAATCAGGCAGAATATGTAGGAGAGTCTATTGAGTCTGCATTGAAGCAGACTTATGAAAATCTAGAAATAGTTTGTATAAACGACGGTTCAACTGATAACAGCAGTGAAGTTATTAAATCGTATGCAGAAAAATATAAAAATATAGTATTTCTTGATGAAAAAACTAACCGCGGTGTTTGCTGTGCGAGAAATATGGCAATAGCAGCATCAAGCGGAGAGTATATTTTACCTCTTGATGCTGATGATAAGATTGAACCTCAATATGTCGAAAAAGCTGCAAGAGTTTTGCACAACAATCCAAAGGTTGGTATTGTTTACTGTAAGGCTGACTTTTTTGGCAGAAAGCATGGATTATGGAAACTGGAAGAGTTTGATAAACGAAAGATTATTTTTGAAAATCAAATATTTAATTCCTCACTTTTTCGGAAAAAAGATTTTAATGAAATCGGCGGTTACAAAGATTATATGAAATATGGCTGTGAAGATTGGGATTTGTGGCTTTCTTTTGTTGAAAAAGGGTTTGAAGTTCACAGAATTAATGAAGTTCTATTTCATTACAGAAAGTCAAAAACTAATACCCGTTCGGATGCAGCTTTTCCACATACAAGCATTATAATTTCAGAAATTTTTAATAATCATATTAATTTGTTTTTGGAAAGTGATGAATTTTATAAACGTGTATTTAATGATTTTTCTCCAAGATACAAAAAATATAAGAAATTATTCAATAATCTTTTGATAGCTGTAATAGTAGAAGCTCTTGTTATTTTAGCAATGATTATTATTGATTGAAAAATTCAATAATTTTTTCGGCAATCAAAAGAGCAGAATTCTGGTTCTGTCCGGTTATTAAATTTCCGTCAACTTCTACATGTTCTGCCCATGGTTTTTCTGCTACAAATTCTGCGCCCAGATTAATAAGACAGGTTTCAAGAAGAAAAGGAACAAGCTCTTGAAGTTTAACAATACCTTCTTCTTCGTTAGTAAAGCAGGTAACACGCTTGCCTTTGACGATATCTGTGTTAACAAAAGCAGCAGGACCGTGGCATACTGCGCTTACAAGTTTGCCGCTTCGAAAAAAGTATTCAACAATTTCTGCAACTTCTTTATTCTCTGCAAGGTCAAACATAGGGCCGTGTCCGCCCGGAAAATACACGCCGTCAAAATTTTTATAATCAACTTCAGAGAGTTTTTTAGTTTCTCTTAGCACTTTTATGCAATCATCCCATTCTTCTGGATTTGAACAGGACATTGATTTTTCATCCACAGGTGAAAGGCTGCCGTTCGGACTTGCAACAGTTACATTAATGTCTGATTTCTGGAAAACAAGGTATGGTACTGCAAATTCTTCAAGATAAACTCCTGTATTTTGGATACAGTTACACTGCGGCGCTCCGCATTCGCAGCCTGCATAATTAGTTGTAATTATTAGTAAATTCTTCATAGGTAATTCCTTATATATATTTCATTAAAATGTTCATCAAATCTTCTTTTTTTCTCAAACCGCTGAAACGTTCAACCTCTTTTCCGTTATTAAATACCAGAAATGTAGGAAAAGAATGTACGCCATGACGTATTGCAAGCTCTGCATTATCGTCTGTATTAACTTGTCCTATCCAGACTTTATCCATTTGTTTAAGCTCATCTTCCTGTTTTTTGCAGTAACCGCACCAGGGAGCAAAAAATTCGACAAACTTCAATCCGGTCTTTATCTCATCATTAAAGTTTTCATTTGTTAATTCTTTTAGCATAAAAAATTCCTCCTAAATAAGAATAGGAGGAATTGATTTAAATTTCATTACCGAACTAGACAGTTCTTTTTATGAGTTTTTCTATATGATGCATAATTTCATTATTATAACCGCTTGAAAGGTTTCTTGGATTTACAATCTTCAGAATCTCATCCATACTCATAAGTTTATGCGGAAGGCATAGGAATTTTCCTGCAGCAGCACGGATATCTGCAAGCGCCTGTTTTAATGCCTCATTAGGATTAGGAATATCACGTCTGCTTATGTCGATTAGCTTTCCGGATTTTCTGAGTTCTTCAATCTGTTTAATTTCTTTCTGGCCGTTTTCTTTTGTTTGTCTAACAGCGTCAATTGAACCCATAAGTTTGATGTAGTTTTGCGAATTTTGATACATTATGTCTGCATTATTTTTTAATTCTCTTGCTGCATTGTCCATATTGTTCTTTATATTCTTTTTAGTCCAAAAAGTATTGTCAAGCTCATATGATGCTATGTTGTAATTGTCAGAAGAACTACGTATTGCAAGGGTTTGCCTATCAAAGTTAGCTTCCAATTCTTTTCTTAATTCTTGTTTTTGTTCTAAAAATTTTCCAAGTTTTTTGTCAAGAACTTTCAAAGAATCTTCCCTGTTCATAGCAGGCATTTCGTCAATTGTTCTACGCATTCTGCCATCGTAAGTTTTATAGTAAGATGTTGTGCCTAGAATATCCCCAGAAGTTTCTGCATAATACCCCTTATTTTTTGTATAGATTTCTTCATTATCAGGAAGCATATTTGCATAAATATCTATACGTTCTTTATTTGCCATTTTTCCGGTATTATTGCTTTCCCAGCTGTACGGCTGGTATTCCATACGCCAATTGCCGTTATTTTGTGCTGATTTGTCTGTAAAAAGACCTTTGAAATTTGTATTTGTATTAATTGCTTGTATCTTCATAATTACTAACCTCTCTTAATTACCTTAATTCCTTGTTTTGCATAGAAGTTTTTCAATTCATCAAAAAGCGGAATAAGTTTAGCCTTGCAATCTTCTATAAAAGATTTCTTTTCTGCAACTTTTCTATCAATACTGGAAACATCTGTTTTTAAAGCTGCAATATATTCTTTCATATTTTTAATAGTTTTTGCACATCCTGCCTGAATTGATTTAAATTCGGCAATTGTATCCTGAAGTTTCTTATGTTCTTCTTTTAATGCTTTTTTAGATTCAGACATTCTGTAAGCTTGGTCTTTTTCACTAGTGATGTTTTTGTATGTTTCCGGGGTGTTCTGGTATTTTCCGTATTCTAAAGTTTTGTCTTGTTTGTTGTGCATTCTTACAGCAGCGGCTCCATACATACTTTGTTCATTTATAGCACCATCGCTGGCAAGCTGGCCTAATTCTTTATAAGGTTTTTCGAGTTTTTCTAAATCAGTAATGTGTTTATCAATATTTACTTTTAAATCCTGCTGAGCTCTTAGTTCTTGTTCTGTATTGCTAATACCTGAAAGAATTTTTTCTTTTTTAGTACTTAAGTTTTTTACTTCATCTTCAGCGGTTTCCTTTTTGTATCTTAAATCGCCTGCATTATCGTACATGCGTGTACATTCTGCTGCCTGCCACTGCTGGTATTTTGCATCTGCCTTATCTGCAAAACCTCCCATTTCTCTTCTGTAGTAATATTGTCTAACTTCTTCAAAATCATCACGGTAATTTTTTCTCTGTGTTCCGAAATAATTTTTGCTTACTTCATTGATTTCAGGATAAGCCGGTTCGTTATCGTAAACTATATAGTCAGCTTTTTCCTTTATAGCGTCGGAAATTGGCTCCAACGGGTCTGCGAAATAAGCCTGTGAAGTTTTATTCACATGATAAGCTCCCAGAGTTTGTTCAACACTTGAATTTTTTTGCCACAACTTATTGTTCTTTAATGTGCTTTCATTGTAGTTGTACGCAAACTGTCCTTTAAAATTTGGTTTAGATAAAGTACTACTAATTGGTGATATTTTCATTTTAACCTCCTTAATATCCATATATTGATGCGAAATTTTTTCGTGATGTAAAAAATATATTGGGTATATGTTAGAACAAACATATATTTTTTGCATGTTAATATTCATAAAAATTTACAAAAGAAAAAAGAAGGCCGGAGCCTTCTTTTTAAATGGTGTCGATAGGGGGAGTCGAACCCCCAAGGATTTCTCCACATGAACCTGAATCATGCGCGTCTACCAATTTCGCCATATCGACATATTATTAAATTTTCAATTGCCTGGTTGGAAGTTAGTTTCACTTAGGCGAAACGGAGCTCTCGCTCCCCTCCATTGGCTTTTTGCAAATCCCTTATATGGATTTATATTCTACGCAAAACGTGACATTTAGTCACCTTTTGCTGTTCGCCAACGGAGTCCTTGCCATATCGACATATTATTATTCTATTACAAAAATATTAAAAAGTTAATATCGGTTCCAGATGAAATTATTACATTTTGCGTTATAATAAGGGCGGTAATAAATGAGGGGTTAATTATGAAAATTGTATACTTTGATGTAGAGAATTATGAAGAAGAATTTTTAAAGGAAAATAATGGCGGAAAATATACTTATTTTCTTGAGCAGAATCCACTTAATAATCTTTCTCCTATAAAGAAAGAATACGAGGATGCTGATATAATTTCTGTTTTTACAACTTCAAGAGTTAACAAAAAAGTTCTTGAACAGTTTAAAAATCTTAAATTAATAGCATTGCGTTCGGTAGGGTTTAATCATATTGATACAGATTACTGTAAAGAACACAATATTGCAGTTGTTAATTCTCCGGGGTATGGAAATATTACTGTTGCAGAATTTGCGCTGGCTTTGCTTCTTAATGTTGCCAGAAAAGTTACAGAATCGTATACAGATTATAAAAACGGGTGTGTCAAACCTGAAAATCTTATAGGAACTGAACTATGCGGTAAAACTGTAGGTATTGTTGGGCTTGGAGCTATCGGCTCTGCTTTTGCTAAAATTGCTCACGGTCTTAGCATGAATATTCTCGGATTTGATAAATATGAAAAAGAAGAATTAAAACAAAATTACGGAGTAAAATATACGGATTTTGATACTTTGCTTAAAGAGTCAGATTTTATTTCTATTCACGCTCCGCTTACAAAAGACAATTATCATATGTTTGATGAAGAGAGTTTCAAAAAGATGAAAAAGACTGCGATAATTGTTAATACAGGACGCGGAGAACTTATTGATACAAAAGCGCTGTATGATGCAATCGTGAACAAACAAATTGCAGGTGCAGGGCTTGACGTTCTGGAAAAAGAAGAAACAATAACGGATTTTGATTACATTGTCGGTCTAAACAGACTGGATAAATTTACTCTTGAACAGACAATAATCAATTCTCAGCTCTTCCGTCTGGATAATGTAATCGTTACTCCGCATACTGCTTTTAATTCGCGTGAAGCTATACAGAGAATTTTGCAAACAACAATGAGCAATATTAACGAGTTTAGCTCTGGAAATATTCAAAATAATGTAATAAAAATATAAAAGGGCTTATTATATAAGCCCGAGACATGTTATTATTTAAGTAATGGTTCAAGAGTGTGCTATACACATAGAGATTTGGACGGATAACAGTCCTTAAGGAGTTCTCCTCATATTTGTTCTAATTTATCCAGCTAGTGAGCCGTGGAATGTTCTTGAAATGACATCATCCTGTTGTTCTTTAGTAAGCTTTATAAAGTTTACTGCGTAACCGGAAACTCTTACTGTTAATTGCGGATATTTTTCAGGATGTTTTTGAGCATCTAACAAAGTATCTCTGTTAAATACGTTTACATTTAAGTGGTGGCCGCCTTTTTCAACATATCCGTCTAATAAGTTGATTAAGTTTTCTTCTTGCTGTGTTGTCATTTTGTTTTATCTCCTTTTATGTATTTCATTCTTTACATTTTTATTATAACCCATATAAAACGACATTTCTGTTGTTTTAACAACAGAAATGTCTTGATAAAAAATATTTTTTTGTTAATTAGAATTTCATAAAATTCATATTATGTTTAACAAGATATGTTTTAAGATCCCGTTTAATTTCTGGTGCCAGAATGTAGAGTACAATAATGTTTGGCACACAGAGAGCAATCATCATTGCATCAGTAATATCAATAACTGATTTAACATTCATAGCAGAACCGATAATAATAAATAAGCAGTAAGCAAGGTTAAAGAACAATACTCTTTTCTTGCCTTCTCCGATAAGGAAAGTCCATGCTTTCTGCCCGTAATAAGCCCACGAAATAAGAGTAGAGAGGGCGAACATAACTGCAATTATAGATAAAATAATCGGGAAGAATGGAATAACTGATTGGAAAGCATTAGATGCAAGTTCAATACCAGAAATTTCTTTTGCAGCGTGTGTGCATGCGCCTGAGAAAACTATTGCGAATGAGGTGAACAAGCATAATACACCTGTTAAAAATGTTTCAATCAATGCAACAAAACCTTGTGATACAGGTTCTTTTGTCTGTGCTGTAGCATAAACAATGGCAGCAGCACCTGTACCGGCTTCATTTGATTGTACAGAACGTCTTAAGCCGATAATAATTGTTCCGAAAACACCTCCTGCAACGGCTGTAGGATGGAATGCTTCTTTTAAAATAAGCATTATTGCGTGAGGAATGTTCATAAAGTTAGCAAAAATAACTATAAGTCCTGAAACAATGTAAAGAATACACATTGTAGGTGTAAGAATAGTTGTAACTTTAGCTATACTCTTGATACCTCCCACAATAACCATACCGATAAGTATTGCAACAACGAGCCCTACAAGCCATGTATGACCTTCTAAAAAGCTGTGGTTTCCGCCGGTTATAAATACAAGCTGGTGTGCGGTCTGGTTAATCTGAATCATATTACCGCCTGTAATACCGCCGCCAATACAGAGTATTGCGTATAAAACAGACAGTGGCTGACCGAGCCAGCGCATTTTCTTTCTTGTAAGCCCGTGTGCGATATAATGCATAGGGCCGCCTGATACAGACCCGTCAAGGTTAAATCTTCTGTATTTTACTGCGAGAGTTGCTTCAACAAATTTTATAGACATGCCTAAAAGCGCGCCTGCAAAAATCCAGAATGCAGCACCCGGACCGCCGATTGATATAGAGATTGCAACTCCTGCAATACTTCCTATTCCGATAGTTCCGGATAAAGCTGTAGCCAATGCTTGAAAAGATGAAACTTCACCAAAACCGTCATGATGTTTTTCTGCCGGTTTTGTTATAATATCAATAGCGTGTTTAAATCCCCAGATAGAAATTCCTTTAAAATATATTGTAAAGAAAAATCCTGCTATGAGTATCCAGAAAATAATTAATGGAACATCATACCCGCATACTTTAATTGGGATGAAAATCAAGCTTGCTACTGCGTCGGACACCGGGGCGATATATTTGTCCATAAAGGCATCAACACCCATTGCCTGAGCCGGTGCAAGCGACATCAGCATTGTAAATAACATCATCATAAATCTCTTCATAAGCATTTCCTTAATTTAACTACATTCGACTAATGAATAATCTCTCGCATTCTCTAATTGTAGCAAAAACATGTCAAGTCATTACAAAATCTTTACATAATAGGGCTTTTGTAACATTTTGTGATAAACTTTCTATAAAAGGGGATATATATGAAAAAATGGGTAAAGGTAACTGCAAGTGCAGTTTTAGGTTCAGCAGCCCTTATGTATGCAGGGTTTCTTTTTGTTCTTCCAAATGTTATTGATTTAAATAAATATAAAACGGAGGTTCAAAATTTAATTAGTGAACAAACAAAGTTAAATATAGATTTTCAAAATCCGAAAATTATAACAACTCCATTGCTGGGAGCCGGTGTAAAAGCGGATAATATTACTATTAAGCTGCCGGATGATTCAATTTTATTTTCAGCAGACAGTATTAAAACAAGGATTGCATTGCCCAGCCTGTTTTTATTGACAGTAAAAGTTTCCTGTCTTGATGTAGAAAAACCTTTTATTAATCTTGAGATTAAAAATAACGAAAATTTTAAAATTGTTCAGCTCGTAGAAGATATGCTTAACGAAGGAAAAGAGCAGCGTCTTGAAGAAGGAAAACAAACTGTTAAGGCTGAAGCAGAAGGTCTGAAATTTAATCCGGAATGGATAAGAATAAAAGTCCCTGCTGTAAAGCTTCATAACTACAGGGTTCTGGTTAATGATTTGAAGTCAAAACATTATCTTGACCTTAAAGGTGAAGAACTTGTACTGGGATATTTTAACGGCAAAACTGCAAAAGTTAAAACTTATGCAGAACTATACAGCGACGAGAATAAAAACATTACTGCAAATGTTAATCTTAATACATTTTTGCCTGAATTTGGAACAAAACTCGATAAAGAGGATGATCCGGCAGAGAGAGTCGATATTCCTTTTGTAAACCCTGTTACAATGTATAGAAACTATGATTTGAAAGCAAATCTTAATACAAAATTAAGAATAAGAAATCATGGTAATCAATTATCTTCATTCGGACATTTTAATATTGACGGTATAACATTAAAAGTTGCGGACTTAGAGCTTCCGGAAAGTTATCTTCATGCAGACACTTTTGGCAGCAGTGTTAACCTTGAAACAAATATTTATCCGGTAAAAGATCAGTATATTAATTTGGCCGGAAATTTAAATTACGGAAAACATCCGAAAGTAGATATGTCTATAAGAACAGGCACAATAAAATTTAATGACTTGCTAATTTTATCAAAAGCATTTCTCGATTCATTGCATATTAAAAATGAACTTGCGGGTTTCAGGGCAGAGGGTTACTTAAATGCAGACTGCCGTATAAAAACGAATTTTAAGAAACTTAATTCTTTCGGTTCAATTCTTGTAAGCAATGGCGGCGTGAATGTTCGAAATCTTGGCAGAGTTTTATCTAAAGGTAATATAAATATTAAACTTGATAATAATATTCTGGATGTGAGAAATTCAAGTATCTTAATCGGCGGCTCTCCGCTTTATATAGATGGAAAGATAGATGAAAAATCTGTTGCAGATATTAACATAAGTGCTGATAAACTTCCTCTTGCAACCCTGTTTAACGCATTTGCACCGGAAGATATGAGAAAGAATTACAATTTCAAATCAGGAAATGCAACACTTAAACTTAATATTACAGGAAAACTTAAAGATGCAGCTGCCAGCCTGAAATTCGGCCTCGATAATCTTAGTGTTTCTGATAAAAGCATGAGTGCTTATAACGAAAAATTAACAGGTGATTTTTTAATAAGAGCAAAAGAACTCTCAGGTAAAATTAATAATGATAACTTTAGAGTTTATCTGCCTTCTACAGCTTCAAAAATCACTGTTCCAAAACTTAATATAGAAGTTGCAGACAATAACATTACAATAAAAGAAAACTCTATTCTGTTTAATGATAAATCGAGTTTGAAATATTCCGGAGGAATAGTTGATTATAACAAATTAAAATCTATTAATTTTAATACTAACGGTTCAATAAATACAGACGATTTAATTAAACTCATAGGCAGAGAGTTCAAACCTTTTATTCACTCTCAAGGCTCTATTCCTGTAAAACTTACATTTGACGGAGATAGACAGAAACAAACACTTTTTGCGCAGGCAATGTGCGACAAGGAAAATTTCCTTACGCCTGTAGATTTTAAAAATACAGCAGGTCTGACAACAACTATTCAGTCAGTTGTCGATTTCAAACCCGGAAGAATAAAGATTAAAAAAACAGGTCTGTTTAAACGAACAGTTAACGTGGATGAAGATGGCAACGAAATTGTAAAATTGGATGAAATTTTCGGTATTGACGGAACAATTGCAGGTGACAGAATTAATCTTATAAAGATTACTATGCCTAAGGCTATGAGTGGTAATATTTATGCCTTTCCGCAGTCAGAATTCGGACTTAAAGGACGTGCATTTGTATTCGGTGAATTGAAATCACCTAGATTAAGAGGCGGATATGAAGTTACAAATCTTTCAATACCTGAATTGCTTCTTACATTGAAACAGTCTGATTTGGATTTTAAAGGACACAGTGCAGATTTTGCTGTAAGAGATTTGATGCTCAATGGCTCAGATATGCAGATTAACGGAACCTTTAGCACTCTGCCGTCGACAAATTTTGAAATATCAAAGCTTGATGTATCTTCAAAATATCTGAATGTTGATAAAGTTATGAATGTCAGTGAGAGGGCTTTAAAATATGCACCAAAAACTCCTGCTAAAACTTCTGCAAGCTCGCAGCCTGCTGATATTCCTGTAATTATTTACAATGGTTCAATTAACTTTGCAAGAATTGTTACTGGAAATATTGATATCAGAAACACTCAGGCAGGTATTTCACTTGCTAATAATATATTTAATATAAGAAATCTTAGAACCAGAGCCTTTGACGGCAGAGTAAGAGGAAATATCTCTATGAATCTGATTACTTCTCTTCTGAATATAAGGCTTACAGGACGCGGTATTGATGTTGAAAAGGCTCTGCTTGATGCCGCTGGCATGAAGGATACACTTTCAGGAACCGCTGCTTTTGAAACGGATATTTCACTCAAAGGTGCGACATACGAAGAGCAGATGAGAAGTCTTAAAGGCACCGTAGGCTTTGATGTCAGAAACGGACAGTTCGGGCCGTTCGGCAAGCTCGAAAACCTGATTATTGCAGAAAACATAAGAGAGTCTCAACTCTTCCAAACCGCACTGGGCGGAGTAATAAGCGGGCTTACAACAATCGATACAACACATTTTTCTGAATTGAAAGGTACTTTGAGTTTTAATGACGGTATTTGTAACCTCAAACCTGTGACATCTCTGGGGAATATTTTGAGTTTACATATTGCAGGTGAATTTGATTTGCTGAGAAATTACGCTGATATGAAAGTTCGTGCAAGAATGGCGTCGCTGGTTTCTAACCTCCTCGGGCCAATCGGTGCAATCAACCCTGCAAATCTTATTAACAGCGCGGCCAGCTTAAATATCGTTACAGCAAAAGCATTCTCTATTTTCTGCGAAATGATTCCGGAAGATGAAATGAGTGCAATACCGAGTTTTTCAAATAAATACGTTGATAACGCTGCAACGAAATTCCAGCTTGTAGTCAGAGGAGATGCTGCAAAACCGCTTACACTTGTCAAATCGTTCAAATGGCTTGCAACCGAAACAGAATACCAGAATGCAGTTGAATACGTAAACTCAATTCCGGAACCTGTTGAAGGAAGCGAAGCAACAACAATCGAAGAAGTAGTGCAGGAAGTTGATGCTGAAAAGAAAACATTAAGATACAAGGTTAAAAATATGTTTAAGAAGGATAAAAATGCTGAAGAAACTGACAGGTAAAGCACTTATACATACAATATTAATAATAACGTCGCTGCTGTCGATATTTCCTTTTATATGGCTAACCTCGACCTCACTTAAAGGTCTTGGTGAAGATATCTTTGCTTACCCTCCGCATTTAATTCCTTCTGATTTTACTTGGGCTAACTATGTTGATGTATGGCACAGGGTTAATTTTATGGGATATTTCTGGAACAGTGTAATTGTAGCAGCGCTTACGGTTATACTAAATCTTGTTTTGTCCTCGCTTGCTGCATACCCTCTTGCAAGAATGAGTTTTAGGGGAAAAAAATTTGTTTTTTTTGCAATCCTTGCAACGATTATGATACCTTTTCAAGCAATAATGCTTCCTGTTTATATAATTACGTTGAAATTACATCTTATAGACAGTGTGAATAATGTTATGGGGTATATCGGACTTGTAATGCCTTTTGCAGTAAGCGCATTCGGAATATTTCTTATGCGTCAGGCATTTATTAAGGTTCCGAAAGAAGTTGAGGAAGCTGCAATCGTTGACGGCTGCAATGTCTTTCAGATGTTTACAAGAGTTGTAATCCCGATGGTTAAGCCTACTCTTGCGGTGCTTGCGGTATTTACGTTTATCGGTTCGTGGGGGGAATTTCTCTGGCCGAGTATTATGCTGACAAAAGATGCTATGTACACACTTCCGGTGGGGATTAATAACCTGCAGGGAATGTTCTCTTCTAACTGGAGATTTATTGCAGCAGGTTCAATAATCTCTACAATTCCGATAATAGTGTTTTTCCTGATGATGCAAAGGTATTTTATATCAGGAGAAAACGATGGCGCAGTCAAAGGCTGACTTTTTCTACAGAAAAAGTCAGCAAAAAGACTTATCACCAATGGTCAGATGACAATAGTGTTATTCCAAATTTATTTTATAATTAAGCTTCACTTTCAGCGGGAAGCTGGTTTTTAGGGATATATTCTTCAATTTCTTCCTGCGGGAGGTTAATCGGCAGTCTGAAACCAAATGTTGAACCTTCTCCTTCTTTAGAGTTTACAAAAACCTGACCGTGGTGGTGTTTTTCAACTGTAACTTTTACAAGATGCAGACCAAGCCCTGTACCTTTAACAGTGTGGGTTGCATTTTCACATCTGTAAAATCTGTCAAAGACTTTCTTCTGGTCTTTATCAGGAATACCAGGCCCCTGATCTTCAACGCTTACTTCAACATATTCACCATCACGTGAGCGTTCTACGCGAACCTTTATCCTCTTGCCGTCAGGAGAATATTTTATTGCGTTGGAAAGAATGTTCATAAACGCACGTGAGATACTGTCTATATTTACAAAAATCTGAGGTAAATCCGGCTCTTTCATAATAGAAATTGTTAAATCGTGCTCTTTTGCGAGTACCTGAACCTGATTTACGGCATCTTCCACAATCTCTATTATATCTGTCTTAGTTTTTTCAAGTTTAACATTCTGTGCTTCATAGCGTGAAAAATCAAGAATATCATTAACCATTCTGTTAAGTCTTATAATTTCCTGATTCATAACGCCTATAAATTCTCTCTGGGTGTTGAAATCAAAATCGTTACCATAGCTGTAAAGCGTATCTATATAACTTCTTAATACAGTAACAGGTGTTCTGAGTTCGTGAGAAACATTTGAAATGAAATTGGACCTTAGCTGATCCATCTCAACATCTTTTGTAACGTCGATAAGTACAATAATGTAGCCGACATAAGAATTTGAGCGTGTGAACATCGGGGATATGAGGCATTTAAGAATTCTTCTGTCAATTTCAATATTGAAAGGTATCGGCGCACCATCATCATCAAGCGGTGTATCTTTAAATTGTGTAATTTTATCTGCAAAACAGAATTCTCCGCTTGAGTCGCAGAACTGCTGAATTTGTGTATGCAAAATATCTTCTTCTTCGACTTCCAAAAGTCTTTTTGCATAGTTGTTAACCATAATAACTTTATCGTGGTTATCGCATACAACTACACCGTTAACAATACTCATCAATACTGATTCAAGTTTGTTGCGTTCAAATGTCAGACTTTCAATTGTTTGTTCGTTGTATCTGCTCAGGCGTTCCGACATGTCGTTAAATGCGCTGTATAGTTCTTTAACTTCACTGTCTACATCTTTGTCATCAATCATATAGCCAAATTCGCCGGTAGAAATTTTCTTAACACCTTGATGAAGTTTTCGGAGTTCTCTTGTAATTATTGAGGAGTTCATATAAATGATTCCGACAATAACAAGCCATGCTAGAACAAAAACAACTGCAAGAGATGTTTTGGAGGTTGCTGATACTCTGTCAATAATACTTCCGCTGAGACCGACCGTAACAGACCCTACATTAACAGAATTTCCGAGATTTTTAACAACCATCGGAGAGCTGACTGTAATTCTGGCTTTTTCTGCCTGATCAGGGTAATCATCTTTGCTGGAATAGATTATTTTGGACTTGTTGTCTTTAAAAATAATAAAAGCTATATCATCATTACTGTTAAGCACTGATACGGAATTAGCTCTGAGGGCATCGTATTTTGCGAGTTCAGGAACTTCTTTTGTGACTTCAACTCCTTCAATTGCAAGGGTTTTGGATAAAACTTGCGCAAAATTTTTATAAGCGCTGTTCATATTCTGGGTAATGCTGTATGTCGCAAATCCGGCTGCTAAAAGGATAAAAGCAGTGCTGACTCCCAGACCTGCCAGTATTAATCTGGTCTGAGCCGTTATCCCCTTCTTATTTTTTTTCACCGCGCTCGTTTCCATACCGAAATTATATCATGTAAACTGCAAAACTACAAAATAATTTGCAGCGATAGATTGACCTTGATGTATAATATAATCGGAGGTAAAAAGAAAATGGGTATAAAATCTTGGACAGATTATTTTTTGGATTTGGCGAAGACTTGCTCATCCCGTTCAAATTGTCTTAGGGCACAGGTTGGAGCGGTTATTGTAGGAGTGGATAAAAAAATTAAGGCCACAGGTTATAATGGCACTCCTTCCGGCGTGGAATCTTGCTATGAACGCGGCGAATGCTACCGTATTAAAAATAATATCCCGTCTGGAACCTGTTACGAAACCTGCCGTTCTATACACGCTGAGCAGAATGCTATTATTCAGGCCGGTCAGGATAGGTGTATGGGTGCTTCAATGTATATTTACGGACATAATTTTATCTGTATTTTGTGTAAAAGATTTATTGTTCAGTCCGGAATTGTTGATGTGTATCTCAAAAAAGATGATAACTCTCCGATTATTCACGTGTCTGTTGATGATATAAAACGTGAGCTTGACAATCCGGGGGTAGGGGTAAATGAAGTTGTGAAGTCTTGACGAACCAACTACTCCGCCGGATGAAAAAGGGGGAAATGAAGTTGTTATTGTTCACCGATAATGGGTCTACGTACGTAGTACTTGACTAAAAATCATGTTTTGGATAGCATGAACACATCATAAGTAAAATTAGCTGAAAAGGGAATAGAACAATGAGACGTACACTAGAAGGAACAAAGATTAAAAGACAGCACGTAAGCGGTTTTAGAGCTAGAATGGCAACTCCAGGCGGTCAGGAAGTTTTGAACAGAAGACGTGCTAAAGGCAGACACCAAATTGCTGTTACTGGCAGCAAACGTGCTTAGTCGTTTTTAAAAAAGTTTTTTAAAGGCGGGTGACTTTTTAAGTCACCCGCCTTTTTTCATCCCTTTTTCATCCGGTGGAGTAGTTGGTTTGTCAAGACTCCAAACTTTATTTACCTGCACCGCAGCAGTTTTTGAATTTCTTCCCGCTTCCGCAAGGGCAAGGGTCGTTTCGTCCGACTTTCTCGGTAATAACAGGAGCCTGCGGTTTTGGTTCTGAAATATATTCAAATATTTCTGAGAACGCTTTTGAACAGAATAGAATTGTAGCAGACGAATAAATCTTGTTATTAAGATATTCTGATTTATATGTTTTTATCAGTTCTTCGTAGTTGTAATTTGTACCCATAATTTCGTTGATAACTTCCATAAAGTTAGGGTATTTTGTCGAAACTCTGTCAAGAATTGTATTCGGGATTGAATCATTTGTTAAAAAGTATTCAACACAGGCTTTTGCATTTTCAACAGAATTTTTGTTTTCAAAAATTTTGCAGAAAGTTTCAAAGAAAGGTATTGCATAAAGTCCGTTTTTCTCATCAAAAATTACTGCAACGTCGTACGTTTCGTTGTGGGATGCAAAACCGCCCATTGAATTTTCTAAGAAATTAGAGTAATTATTATCCAGTTCTTTTACGTGGAAGAATTTGAATTCGCTGATATCACAGCCTTTATCTGACAAATCTACATCTTCGCCTTCATTAAAAGCTCCTATTATGTCATCAGCATGCTTATTGGTTGTAAGAATTATATCTTTATCAAAAGTTTTGATAAATTTCTGGTACATTTCAGCGACTGTAGCTTTAATCTCTTCTTCTTTCTCCGGATTATCAAGGTATAAAAGTCTTGGAGTGTGTACAAGCTTCATGACTGCATACCGGCATGCTTCTTCTTTTTGCGAGTGAGAAAGAACGCTTGAAATTTCAATCAGATAATACTCTCCATCGAGTTCAAATATCCTTGCAGCAATGTATTGTCCTGCATAAATCCCGCGGAAGCTTGTCATTTTAGTTAAGGAGAGAACTTTATATGTTTTTTCATTTATTAAATTATAGAGCTCGAATCCGTTTTTCAGTATTTTCTTTATCTCAAAAATTGAGGCTTGAGCCTTTATAAAGCTTTCTACGGCAGGAGATGAACCTTTTTCTTCTCTAAACATTTCTAAAATAGATTTGTTGTCAATTCTGCGTTCAAAAATGTATGGAAGAAAGATTTTTTCCATCTGATTTAGTGATATATTTCTTGCCCCTATCGTTGCAAGATATTCATCAAAGTCAGTTTTTACCTTTTCATTAGTCTGTGTAAAATCAAAAATTTCTTTAATAATGTCATTAATTTCGTTAATTTTTTCAATAACAGTCATTACCTTCTCCTCTTGAAGCCTCTCTTTGATAAGAATAACTTAAGCATGGCATATAATCAATAATTCTATCGGGGGAGTATTAAATATTAAGTAATGTGAACTTCCCAAACCCTGAATTTTCAACGATTAGTATAACTTTTCTACAACTAAAGTATAAAATTTGAAAAAAACATTAAAGTTTTTGAAAATTATGCCGTTATATAAAATATAAAGGTTAGTAACTTGATGGCATAGTCAGGTTTAGTACACAAGGAAGGAAAATTATGACAGATAAAGAAGAAATGGGTGCATCACTTTTCAGCCGCTCTCTTGATTTAATGGAAGATGATCCTCTTGAGGAGATTTTTGCACTTAACATTGGTGACTTTATATCTGAATATTTAATTTCCGAGGATTTGGCTAATAAAATCGGGAAAGATGTCAAGGATAAGACAACAAGACTTAAATCACAGCTTAAAGAATTAATATCAATCTATTCTCTTGATAATACACTTTGTGTTTTAGGTTTCAACTCTCAGGATGAGTATGTAGTTTATAATTCGATAGCCAAAACTCTTACGCAGATACTCGATGTGGATGCCTGTCATATCTACCTTACCGGCGAATTTACTAAAGGTTTGACCTTCGAAAATAAGCTTTTAGGGCTTGTCGGCTCTTCAATTGATTTTGATGAAGATATTTATGCGAAAAAATTGGGATATTCTCCTGACGATAAATCAATTGTGGTAAAATCATTCAATACGCTTGAAAAAGTGCAGATTAAAGATGTTTCTAAGATTGATAATTTTATCCCTAAGTATGAGCTTAAGGAATATGATGTGAAATCTATTGCGGTTGTTCCAATGCATAATAATGCACATGTTGTCGGGGTAATTGTAATAGAAAATTATAAAGAAAAGATGATAAAGCGTGCTTACATGAATCTTCTTGAGACTATCGGCAGACTTTTTGGAACATCAATGCACCTTCAGAAGACTATTGAAGAAACAGAGGCTTTGATTAATGAAGATACTGTATTTGCAGAAGAGCTTCAGCATAAGAGAGCTGAACTTACAGCCCTGATAGGCGATTTAGGAATACAGCAGCAGGCATTTGTAGAAAAACTTGCAAAAGCGGTTGATGAAAAAGGCCAGTATAAAGTTGCTCATTCACAGAACACGGCTGATTTATCAAAGAAGTTATGCAAGCAGCTTAATTTGAATGAAAAGACAACTGATTTGATTTACTATGCAGGTTTACTGCAGAATATCGGTAAGATTACTCTTCCGGAATCCTTGTTTGCGAATAAGGGCAAGCTTTCAAAGGAAGAATGGGAAAAACTTCAAAACCATCCAAATGTTGGTGTAAATCTGTTGATGAACATAAACTTCTTATCAGAGGTTATTCCATATATTCACTATCATAAAGAACGCTGGGACGGCAGAGGTGAGCCTGAAGGCTTGAAGGGGAACTCTATTCCGTTCGGTTCAAGAATTATTGCGGTTGCAGATGCTTATACTGCAATGACATCTGACCGTTCGTATCGTGATGCGATGCCGAAGGAACAGGCGCTTGCAATTATAAAAGAAGAGGCCGGCGTAAAATGGGATCCGGCTGTGGTAAACGCTCTGTATGAAGTTATAAACAATTAGATTTGTTCATTGTACAAACTATAAGTATGCCATATATATTGCAATTGTGGTATTTTTATTGTATACTCCGCATGAAAAACGATTGGAGTGTGTATGTTAATTATCAATCCAACAATCGCAATGAATTTTCAATCACAAATCAAAGTAAAACCGGCTGCCCAAGTTTCAAACAAAACACAGAATTCAAATCAGACCGTTAAACTTGGTCTTACTCTTGCTGGTCTTGCAACTGTTGCAGCAGGCACAATATGGCTTAAGAAAAATGCTTTTGCAAGTTTCAACAAAACTCTGGAAAAAAATGGATTAGAATTAAGGAAAAACATTGCTTATATAAAAGGAACAGATAAAAAGTTTACAGGCTCCATAAAGCGTAATTCTAAATCCTTTGGCAGAGAAAAAGAAATAACGAGTTATGTTGACGGTGTTATCAGCGAAAAACTCTGGTATGACTTTAGAGGACGAGAAATGGAAGGTAATTTCTACAAAAACGGTAAATTATTTCGTTCTGTTCATAGCGCAAATTGCTACAGAGGCTGCGACTTTGTTGGATATCAAGAATATGATAATAATTGGAACTTAATAAAAAAAGGGAAACTTCGTCACGATGCATCTTTGTTTGAACAAATGCGAAAAGATATTCCGGATTATATAGAGTTAAAGGATGTAAAAGGGTCAAAATAAACTGTAAATAGGAAAGCATATGTTAATTATTTATCCAACTGCCAATGTAAATTTTCAAAGACAAAACAGCCTGAGATTTCAAAAAACGAACGCTGATAAACCAAAGAAATCGCACAAAGAAGTAAAACTTGCTCTTACTCTTGCGGGTCTAGCAGCTATCGCAGCGGGTGCAGTCTGGCTTAAAAAAAATAAAGCGGAACCATTTGAAAAGGCGCTTGAAAGAAGCGGTGTAGAATTGAAAAATAATGTACCGTATTTTAAGGGAACAGATACAAAATTTACAGGATCTGTCAAGCGTAATTCTATGTCATTAGGTATGGAGAAAGAAGTAGTAAATATTGTTGACGGGCGGATTACAGAAGAGCTCTACTATAATTCTCGCGGTGAAGAACTTTATTGCCGCCTTTATAAAAATGGAAAACTTTATCGCAGTGCTTCTATTAACTATACTCGTGGTGACTGGACAAGGCACAATGTCATCTATTATGAGTATGGAGAAAAGGACGGATATCCTATGCCTATAAGAACCGGAAGAATACCTAATGAGGGTTCATTTTTTGAACAAATGCGCGGTGATATTCCCAAAGGCGAGGATGGGTGGATTTTGTATGATTAATAGATTAAGAGAAAATATAATATGAAAGTTATAAATAATTAAATTTGTAGAAATAATGGGAAGCAAAGCTTCTCATTATTTTTCTGTGCAAACTGTAAATATGCCATATATATTGCAATTGTGGTATCTTTATGTATACTCCGCATGACAAACGATTGGAGTGTGTATGTTAATTATCAATCCGACTATTAGTACAAATTTTCAGGCACAAAAAAATTCTAAAACTATTAAAAAAGATTCAAAACTGTCCAAAGAAACTGGTCAGGAAGCCAAATTATGCCTTGTTCTCGGCTGTTTAGCAACAATTGCAGCCGCAACAATTGGAATTAAAAAAGGCAGGGTTGTATCTTTTGCAGAAGCATTAGAAAAAAATGGTGTAGAAATAAAAAATCAGATTGCTTATATAAAAGGTACCGATAAGAAATTCACAGGCTCAGTATCGCGTATTACAAAATCTCTAGCCAGAGAAAAAGAAACAACAAGATTTATTGATGGAATTATACATGAGGAAATTGTGTATAATCGCAGTGGGCAAGAGCTCAGAGGTAAATTTTATAAAGACGGCAAACTATATAGAACAGGTGTCGTTACAGATGTATATCCGGGTAGAGGGAGTAAAAAAACTAAAGAAAAATTTGTTATATATGAGGAATATGGAAACCGCCCATATAAAGTATCGGGTGTAACAATAGGTTATAACATTGTTAAGTCAGGAGTTATTCCTCAAAGAGGCTTATTATCTGAGCAGATGCGCGGTAAGCTTCCTGAAGGCAAGAGACAGTTTATATAAGGAATTGGAATATGAAAGTAAGTCAAATAACCGGATATTCCGTCCTATCAGGTAATAATATACAGAAAAAGAAAACAAATGCAGCACCGTCATTCAAAAGCAGTTTAAGCGAAGTTGAACGTACTCTTGCACGCAAGAACATAAAAACAAATTTTAACGGAAGTTTATTTGTAGCAGAATGTTCTGAAAAGGTTGTCTGGCTCTTTCAAAAATTGTATGGAAAATCATGTCTGCCAAAAGCAATAAATTTTGTATCTTTAAATAATATATCAGATTATGGCCTTTTTAATCGAATTACTGACGTTGTCACTTTTAATTCTGATATGCATTGTTTTGAAAATATGGAAGCCCTGAAAAAAAGTGCTAAATCTGCAAGAGGTTTAGTTTTTAATGAGTATTCAAGCCTTCATCCAGCCTGTACTTTTGTACATGAGTTTGCTCACTCTGCACATAAAGATAACATAAGAAAGCAAGGACGTAATCCTGATTATGTACTGCCAATATTAAGTACAATGCAAATCCCTACTCCCGTTGGAAGGTTAATTACCAGATTTAAACTCGGAGATTATTCTTTGTGTGACCCGAAACATGGCGGCTTAGTTGAATTCATGGCAGAACGTGCTACACACGATATATGTGATGCTTTAACTCCTGATAGATGGCTGTATTGGAGACCTGTAGAAACAGTTAATTATAGTAATATTTTTCAACGGAAATGGAATTGCAGGTACACATCTCCTCAATCATATCTTGATTATTATACACAGCAAATTTGGAACGGCGATATTAAAATGTCTATGGAAGCAGTGGATAGGATACGAATATATCTTGAAGAAATTGACAGGCAGACAGAAGCCGCAAGACTAAAGCAAAAGTCATTCTGGGGCGTTGTAGATTTAGTTAATGCGAAAATAGGCTATCAGGCGAAATGGCTGGATGAGAGAAACTGGCTTGGATATTCAGTTGAATTTAGGGTCAAAAAAAATGATAAAAATTAATCCAGTTAAAAAAACATTATTAATAAATCCATTCAAATATAAAAAATCTTCAAAGCTGCCGGTTGTTGAGAAACCGCTTGTTGCATATATGGAATTTAAAAATTTAGAGCCCGAGAGAGAATTTTTAGGCGGGTTAAAGTCTCTATTTGATAATATACATGAAGCATTAAATGATAGGAAAAGCGTTTCTGATACTTTGAAAGACACGGCAACGAAAGTCAAAGTTGAAACAAAAGCAAAGGTTGTATCAGAAACAAAGTACAAAACTGAACAAGAAGAAAGATATACTACTTCAGACTATGATTCACTTTATCAAGAACCATCATTTTTACAGAAGATTTCATCAGCAATATCAAGAACTGTTGAATCTTTAATAATGAAGGTACAGGATTGGAGATATGATATACAAATTGCAAGGCAAGAAAAACGAGAAGCAATTTCTTCTGCACGAGAAAAATTAAGACGGTCTGTTATAATGGAACCTCTTGTGGCAGAAGCTCTTGGCTCTAAAGCTGTTTTACTAATAACTCGTAAAAAGAAACTTTCCCTGCAAAAAATGGAAAAGTTGCAGGCTAAAGCTGATGCTATCACTGAAAAAATCGAAAAACAGAGGGCTGTGGATAGAGCTAAACAAGATATGTTGGATGAATTACGTAAGAATTTTGAAAAAATGCTAAAACGATATGAAAAATCATTCGATTCTGATGAATTAAAGCCGGATATGTCAAAATTTAAAAACTATAAGGCTTTAGTACTAACGGATTTAAAAGACTTGTATGATAAACTCCTTAGGGATTTAGAACATCAAAGATTTATAAAAACTAAAAAAAATAATTATCAGAAGGGGGCAGAGTACTATTTATCAGAATATGAGCAAAAGGATATTCTGGAACGTAGTTTTGCGGCTATAGATTTTGATTATTTATTAAGTAATTCTCAATATAAATTTGGTTATTTAAGTGATTCCTTTCTAATAAATATAGAAAATGTAGGTCTGGCTATTAATGTGTTAAAGGATGTTAAGAGGAAATATTTAGATTTAACCCGTGTAAAGTTAGAAGAAATATTCAACCCAAAGAATAATAATTCTTTATTTGCTGAAAGCGGCATACCTGAAAATATTCAATTTATTGACCAGCATAATCTTACAAACTGTCTTATTAAAGACTTAGATGATATTGAGGATAAATTCATTAAAAACGGACTTGAGAGAAATTTAAATGAATGTAATATGCAATTTTTAACAATAGAAAAAATTTCTAAACAGAAAAAACATTCTCCACAAAATATAGATTTCCTGATGAATTTGCTGAAAAAAATAGAAATTTCTCTCAAGGAAGCAAATGAAGAGTATAATAAATTTTATGGTAACTTTTTAGAAATTAGAAACGCTCTTTCTCAAATTTGTGAAAGATTGAAAAAAGCACCAAAAAATAATATTTAGACTCATCTTTCAAATTTTCCATTCCAGCATTTGCGCAGTAAGTGAGAAAGCGGGTTAGTTTCTGTATCCGTGAATGGCAGCAGGAAGAAATGATGTTTCCTGTATGGACTCTTAGAAATAAAATTCTGTTCTATTGTAAGTTTATTCTTATTAACATTTTCAATAAATCTTTTAGACAGGTCACAGGCTACTGCTTCAAACGGGTTTAGGGACGCATATTCACAAATGGTATTGAGCAGATTTTTGTTTTTTGCTCTAAAATGCTGTGTGTAATCAGATCTTAACGATTTTTTAACTGCTTTAACTGTTTTTTCTCCACCAAGTTTTTTGATTAAATTCTCTTCGTGTATCGCGTGTGCAAATTCGTGAAAGAATATTTCCATAAAAAAGTCTGTCGCAGATATCTTGTCATCAAAATTAGCATCTGCTGTCAAATCTATTCTGTCCCAGTATTCATTTCCGCCCGAATAATTAAACCCTTTAAATTCATTGAAGAAAATTGTTTTTTCAGGAAAAATAACATTATTTTTTAAATACAATTGACAGGGGGCGAAGTTGGTTATTCCAGCAGACTGCTGGTTTGAAACATTAAGTAATTTAAAATCTTCGACAAATATTCCTTTAGGCAGTCCGAGCCGCAAGTTGTATTCTTTGTTCAAAGTTTTTATAATTTCTAAACATTTGAGTGAACACCACGCTATTAATTTATTTTCTTTGAAGTCATTAGGTATGCCGTTTTTCGATATATAGTCTGAAATCTGTTTGACGTTTGAGGAAGCGATTTCACTCCTTATCTGTTTAGTAAGTCCTGCTTGAAAACTAATGCTATTACTTTGTATTTGCATATTTTAGGAAAAACTGTAAATATATTTTTTGCTAGTTATATAAATATTTGTAAAATTTATTATGAAAAATAGCAAATTATTTTTTTATTAATTTTTGCAATATTAGGAAAAGTAGGTTTCATGGATAATTCAATTAGTATCAATAAAACAAATCCGATTTATTTTCGATTTCCTATGCAAAATAATGGAAATGACTTTAAGTTGTCTTCTTCCGAAAATGCAATGCAACTATCAGGATACAATGTTGGTGGAGCGATATTAGCACGAAATAATATAACATTTCGCAACCTTGCAACACCAATTGAAGTGACTGATAAATATAACAAAAAAATCGAAGGCAAAGACCATTTAGATTTACCGAATATTCATGTTTACGAATATCAGGATACGAATTTGCAGGTAATTGTTAATGCAGATGAAAATATTGATATGCTAGAAGGAGGAGAACTAAGTGCTCCAAAGTATTCAATTATAATTGAGAACAATAACTATGACAGACACGACTTATTAAAAGAAAAATTATTATATTTTATATTAAATAAAAAAAATGCTGATGTTATAAATACGAGTTTTTGCTTAAGTGTTTTTAATTTAGGCAGGACTAATCTATTAAACGATATTCAAGAAACAAACAAAAAGATATTTAACTTAAAATTTGATAATCAAGATTTGATAGAAGCAAAAAATAAATTGAATGAATTTCTAAAATCATCTGACTATATTGCAGAAAATAGAAAAATAAAAGAAATGTATAATGATAGTGATTTAAAGACAGAAGAAGAATTACGGGTGGAAATAGAAAACATTACTAAGAGTGATATGCAGGAATATTATGAAGAGTATCTTAAAAATTCTAATGTAAGAGCATTCTTAACAACTTCGAAAGAATATTTTGAAAAAAATAAAACCCGAATTTTGAGTCAAATAAATCAAAGAATTAATACAAAATTTTTAGATAGCGATTCTGCGATTATCAATAAACCTGATTTTATTGGAAATGTTGCTATAATAAATGGAACGACATTGAAAATGCCTACAAAAGCGGCTGATGTAAAAGATAGTATGATTGAAAATATTGCAATTAATATTCTAAATTCGGATAAAAGTTTTAGTAAAGATTATTCACTAAATAAAGATAGCTTTTCTATTCCTATAGAATTAAAAAATAACTCTCCAATAAAGTACCATTGTAATATTTGTACAGTAAATTTAAAGAACAATGTCAAAGATTTTACAGATTTTTCTGATGATTTAAATAAAATATGTAATAAGAGTTTGGCATCAGAAATTGAACAGCAAAAAAAAGAAATAAAAGAAAAATTAAAACAAACATTTACAGGTGAAAGGTTAGATTTAATTAAACATTGGGAATTGATAGCTTTTTCAGACGAGATTTTTAGTGTGTATGAAATTATTGATTCAATCAATGAAGATGATATTAAGGCGTATGTTGAGGATTATCTTATAATTTAAATGGCTATGTCACAACAAACAGTTGATAAATAGCCATTTTTATAGGGGAGTATCAGAACTCCCCTACAAACTGTTATTTGCAGTTATCTATACTCATTTGGAATTTCGATATGAAGTGTCTCACACAATAACTTCACATCATGTGCATCATTTTCATCAAACTCGTATCCCAGATGGAACATTACTTGACTATATGGTTCAATACAGGAAACCTCTATTTCCTCAATTCTTCCTTTACCCGAAAAAGTTTCTACCGGAAAACAATCCCCATCATAAAGAATTTCACCTTCGTCCGTATATTCAAAACAATGCAAATCAATAATTCTGTTTTTCAAATCTTCCCATACAGTATGGTTCAATGTTGTATATTCCATCTTAATCTCATAAAAGCCATTAGCTTTCATTATTTCTATAAAGTTCTGATAATCGTTCTTTTCTACAAAAATGTCAATATCATTATGGGCTCTTGACTGATATCCAAGAAGAGCATCTACACCCCAGCCACCATCAAGAAAGACTTTAATCTCCGCATCTATTGCAAATTGAAGAATCTGTTTTACATCTGTTATATTGACCATCTTATCATCTCCACAAATTCTAATTAGGCGACCAGAGGAACTGCTGGTCTGTTTGATAAATCTCTGCATTTAGCAGTTTTCAATGTTGCCAAAACGAAAGTTAAGAAGATGTTCCTTTTCTCCATGTCGCTTTCTTTGGCGTAATTTACAAGGTTATTCCACACAAGATAGTTGTTCAGATACTTGGTAGAAACACCGTTAAAGCCACGCATAAACCTCTTTAGCTGGCTATGGTAGCTATTGATATGTTGGATATTATAAATGCCTTTCTTGGCTTTGCCAGTCTTTAACTGCACAAGGTCAATGCCATTGGCATTTGTAAATCTCACATAGGAGTTCATCTTGTCCGTAACAAGAGTGGAATTGGTCTTAATCCTACCATCATAAATATGATGTAAATCTCTTGTAGAAACTCTACCAGTATTCGTAATCTTGGAGATAGACAAGCCATTCCTATTAACCGCACAAGGAACACATACCTTTTCTTGGGACAAGCCTCTGATATGTGTAGAATGACCACGCTTATGAGCCTTGCGTGGCATAGCAAATGTCTTACTCTTGCTATGATTGCCCTTGTACGAGATGGCGAAAAAAGTTTCGTCAGCCTCAATAATGCCGTCAAGGGTAACATCGTCTGCCATATTCTGAAGTGCATCCAAAATCTTGTGTCTCCAAAGGAATGCGGTGTTTCTGTGAATCCCACAAGCAACAGCAGTCTTACGAATGGATAAGCCATTCATCATACAATCAATGTACTGCTCCCACACGGACAAGTCTTTTCTTGTACCAGACACAATGGAGTTCGTAGCAATCACGAAGGACTTGCCACAATCCTTACATACATATCGCTGTGTGCCATCTTTACGATGACCATTGCGAACCACATGGATACAGCCACAAAGAGGGCATACACGACCATTTGCAAAGCGTTCCTTTGCTACGAAATCTTCAATATTCAAAGACTTTACAAAGGCAGGACTTAAAAGCATTGTTTTAAGGCTTTCCTGCTCTGCGACAGTCAACTTACCGATAATATCTAATGCGTCTTTGATAGTAGGCATATCCAATTACCTCCTTCGGTGGTACTGTTTCTTACTATTATTATACGCTATTTCTCGTCAAAAATCAACCATTTGTTGTGACAGAGCCATTTAAATTAAAAAGAATATCTAATAACTCCGCTCGTTATTTTTTTGCTGCATTAAATATGTTAATTAGGAGTGTTTGAATTTCTTCTTCATGTTTATTATAAAATTCTCTGTTTGCAGAAAGAGCAACATGAATATCTGAATTTTTTAGGATATTATCACTATATTCTTGGACATCATTGAATGAAATATCTTTTATTAATTTTTCATATTCTTCCTGTGTAGTATTTGCTGGAATGTCTGAATAATCAAATCCCGTGTCGACTTTTAAGTTATAAAGTCTATACCCTATAGGTGCAAGATTTAAGGCATTGTCAATGTATCGTTTCTGAATTTTCGGTGATACAAATTGTTCATTTATCATTTTTAAAATTTTAGTGAAATCTTGTTCAGAACAATTTATATCAAGCTTACGCTTATAATCTTTTATACAAGAACCATTATCGTGTATATTTGGATTTCTTTTTATCAAATCATGAAGCTGGTCATGCAATGCAATCTCATAGACTGTACATAAAGCAGGTTTCGCTTCAAGATCATCATTTTTTAATATTTGTACGCTAATTCTTGGTGTAGTCTGTGTATCAGAAAGTAATAAATTGATATTATTTAACTGTTTTGCTTTAAAGTTTGGCGAAGTGCAAGCATATGTTTTTGTCGCAATAGAATATTGCTTAGAGAAATCTTGCACAAAGATGTTTTGTGGGATATTGCTTTCATATAATTTTTTAGGTTTGTACTTATTATCATGGTTATAAAATAAGTTGGTTGATGAAATGTTTCGCATTGCTTGCCTCCATCAGTATTATAACCTGACATTATCATATTCTCTATAATTTTGAACAAAATTGTTACACTGTAAAAAATGTATATATTTCAGGAATGTAATATATGTAAATGTTGTGTATAACATTAAAATTTGTAAATATGTTATATTTTTTATTATAAAATTTTGTTTTTATACTACGATAGGTGTTATAAATATTATTAGGATATTTAATATGAAAATAAATTTTAACTGTTTAAAACTTACGAAAAATATCACAAAGAAGAATATGATATCTAATGTATCCAAACAAATGATTAAAAAAAATACCAATGACAAAGTTTTACCATTGGTAACTTTCCCTCTAGTAGCATACTATATAGGGGATTCAAGAGATAAGGCTCTTGAACGTTTGATTAAAAAAATGGAAGATGCTGGCGTTGACATTCCCTCAAATTATAAACCAAATCCAAATACAAATTCAGGTTTAGATTTTGTTTCTCAAGGTAAATTTAGGTCTGCAATTGATGACGCCGCAAAAAATGGAACAATAGATTCTTCAGAGAAACAAGATTTGCTTCATAGTGTTGCATTTACCGGAAAAGATGACTCTATTCTAGCGTCAGATCCAGAGTTAGCGCGTGACCTTCGTGAACTTCAATCCATAGATACCAGTT